>Ga0209643_1000032_pt1 | contig 446217 bp, 427 predicted proteins | sample AutmiccBRH37_all_FD_187383 | JGI IMG/M metagenome (GOLD analysis project Ga0209643, IMG submission 187383) | Deep subsurface microbial communities from Mt. Terri, Switzerland - Autotrophic microbial communities BRH/37_all (SPAdes) (version 2) | ecosystem: Environmental > Aquatic > Deep...
GCCCAAGTTCGTGTTGGCGAGCGAGAGCGAACCAGTTCGGCTTGGGGTATGAACCTGCATGCGGGATCAAACTTGTGTGCAGAGTAGCCTGTCTTGAGCGGTGCGGGTGGAGATTGGGTCAGGCGTTACGCAGTGGGCCCACAGCGATGACGCCGCTGCCTTTGAAACCCGAACTGCAAAAAAGACTAGGGATCGGTAGGGTGCTGTCAAGGAAATCTTCTAGACTGTTCGCCCCGGTTTATAAGCGAGGGCGAGACTCTGCGGGGATTGCAGTGTGGTCTAAGTGGTAGTCTAGCAATGCCTAATGGCAACAGGGCAGGTCGGTACTAAAGGGGAAACCGCCTCTCACGGTGACGGAGAGGAATGCCGGCGGGGAAAGCCAGCTAGACCTCAAGCCGCAAGGTTTATCCGTGGTGTTGCCACCCCCTTGGGCACCATTTTTCTTGGGAATACTGGAGACGAGGTATCTAGTAGTTCTTATGGGGTGTATCCCAATTGGGTACTAATAGAAATGATTCCACCGGCGTACAGTCCCTGAAGCGCGCTCTCAGCATGGGGCTGTTAACTTTTGGTATATCGATCTTCTTTGTCTTGGTCTCGACGTCGCTTCTGATCACCCTGAATTTGACCGCCGCCCTCCTGGTTCTGCTGGCAATAGTAATCACCGGGGTCATATTTGACATCATGGGGGTGGCTGCAACAGCAGCAACGGAGAGGCCTTTTCACGCCATGGCTTCAAAGCGGGTGAAAGGGGCTAATGAAGCCCTCCGTCTTGTCCGCAATGCGGATAAAGTTGCCAGTTTCTGCGCTGATGTCATTGGTGACATAAGTGGGACTGTCGCTGGAGGCGCCGCAGCGGCGATTGTGTTTAGCCTGATTACAGTGTATCCCAGCGTCACTGTATCCTGGGGCAACGTGGTGATGATCGGCACGGTGGCTGCCCTCACTGTTGGTGGAAAGGCGGGGGGCAAGATTATCGCAATATCAAGGAGCCACGATATTATCTACAGGATGGCGCTGATTATGGGTTGGTGGGAAAGGCTGCTGGGGATAAAGATTGTTGATGGTGCCAACAGCGTAAGGAGGAAATGATGATATCTGAGATAGGCTCAGGGGCTTCCCTGTTAGATCAGGTCAAGCAACTGCCTGTTAGCGATTTGACCAGGGTTGTCAAGGACCTGAGAGATAAGATCATCGATACTGTTTCTGAGACTGGCGGCCACCTGGCGCCCAGTCTTGGTGTTGTAGAACTCACCGTGGCATTGCACAGGGTATTCGATAGTCCCCAGGATCGTATTGTCTGGGACGTGGGCCATCAGGCCTACGCCCATAAGCTCCTCACTGGTAGATGGGACAAGTTCGACAGCCTTCGCCAGTTTGGCGGCATCAGTGGTTTCCCCAAACCTGACGAATCCCCCCACGACATCTTCGTAGCCGGACATGCCAGCACCTCGGTGTCAGCAGCCACAGGAATTGCAAAGGGAAGGGATCTGAAGGGCGAGGACTATTCAGTGATTGCTGTTATCGGTGATGGAGCCTTGACCGGGGGAATGTCCTTTGAGGCCCTGAACTTTGCCGGTCACAGCCAGACCGATATTATTGTGGTTCTTAACGATAACAGCATGTCAATTGCCCCCAACGTCGGTGGCTTATCGACCTATCTGAGTAGAATTCGTACTAATCCCAGCTACTTCAAGCTCAAATCGGATCTTCACAGCATAGTCAGGAAGTTTCCTGTGGTAGGCGACCCCGTGGCCAGGTCCCTTGAGCGGGTGAAAGACAGCCTCAAGTACCTGGTAGTCACAGGGATGTTCTTTGAAGAACTGGGCTTCACCTATCTCGGTCCCGTCGACGGGCACAATCTCAATCATCTGGATCACATCCTGCGGGATGCAAGAAGCATTAGTGGGCCTGTCTTTGTCCATGTCGTTACAACGAAGGGTAAGGGCTATGGACCCGCCGAAAAGACGCCCGATAGATTCCATGGGATAGGGGCCTTTGATGTGGAGTCAGGGCAACCTCTGAAGAAAAAGGGCCTGACCTTTTCTGCAGTCTTTGGCGAGGCCCTGTCCAGGTTGGCCCAGTCGGATCAGAGGGTAGTGGGCATTACTGCAGCTATGCCAGGGGGAACAGGCGTAGGAATGATGGCGGATGTGGACCCTGCCCGTTTCATTGACGTCGGTATTGCCGAGGAACACGGTGTAACACTCTCAGCCGGTCTGGCCCGTGAGGGGCTTAGGCCGGTATTCTCGGTCTATTCGACCTTCCTTCAACGTGGATATGACCAGGTCATTCATGATGTCTGTCTCCAGAGCCTCCCGGTTGTCTTTGCCATTGACCGGGGAGGCATTGTTGGCGAAGATGGGCCCACCCATCACGGAGTCTTTGACCTTTCGTACTTGAGGCATATTCCCAACATGGTGTTGATGGCGCCGAGGGATGAGAACCAACTGCAGCACATGTTGAAAACCGCCATTGCTCGCCAGGATGGCCCCACGTCGCTTCGCTACCCGCGCGGTAATGTTGTAGGCGTTGAGATGGACTCTTCTCCTAAGGTGCTCCCAATCGGTAAGGGAGAGCTCCTCCGGAGGGGTAGTGACATCACCATTGCTGCCATTGGCTCAATGGTCCATCCGGCTCTGACCGCTGCTGACGCCCTGAGCGAACAGGGGATTAGCGCCGAGGTTTTGGATGCCCAGTTCGTCAAGCCCCTTGATGAGACCCTTTTGCTCTCTAGCGCCAGCAGGACGCGGGCCCTGGTTACCGTCGAGGAGAATGCCCTGGCAGGTGGGTTTGGTAGCGCCGTTATTGAGATGCTGACGGATCGAGGCTACGGATCCATTCCGGTTCACCGGATCGGTATCCCAGACGAATTTATCCCCCATGGCTCGCAGGCGACTCTTCGAAAGGAGTACGGGTTAGACGAGGCCGGCATAGCCGAGACCGTAAGGCGTTTTTTAAAGTCTTTGCAGGCCGGGAAGAGGACAAGTGTACAGGTGCTTCCTAGTGATTGACGGGCCATCAAAGCCGCGCCTGGACAAGCTGCTGGTGGCAAGAGGCATCTTTGCCACCAGGCACAAGGCTCAGGGGGCGATAATGGCGGGTCAGATCTATGTTGATGGAGAGCGAGTAGACAAGGCTGGCACCCGGGTTGCCAGTGATGCCGAACTGGAGTACAGAGGCGATACCATGCCCTATGTCGGTCGTGGTGGGCTGAAGCTTGAAAAGGCCCTAAGTGTGTTTTCAATTAAACTAAAAGGCGCGGTCGCCCTTGACATTGGCGCTTCCACCGGTGGTTTCACCGACTGCATGCTTCAGCAGGGGGCTGTCAAGGTCTATGCCGTCGATGTAGGGTATGGCCAGCTTGCCTGGAAGCTGCGCAAGGACCCACGGGTTGTTGTGGTTGAGCGGACTAACGCCCGGTATCTGACCCGCGAAGCGCTTGATCTCGATGGTGTTCCTGGTGAGCAATTGCCCTCATTCGCATCGATTGATGTCTCCTTCATCTCCCTCTCCAAGATACTTCCGGCTGTCGGTTCTGTGCTATCTAGTAGTTGCGCTGGTGTGGCCCTGGTTAAGCCCCAGTTTGAGGCGGGCCCCGACTTGGTGGGTTCTGGGGGAATAGTCCGTGAGGCCTCTACCCATCGTCTCGTCCTGAGCCAGGTGTTGGGGGCCGTCACCGAAGCCGGCTTTGATATTGTAGGCCTGGACTACTCTCCTATTACCGGTGCCGATGGCAACCTGGAATTCCTACTTCATTTCCGGCGACAGTCTGCAGGACAGCACCCACCCCCACAGGATCTCCAGGAGCTGGTAGATACAGTTGTGGCAGATGGTCATGGGGAGCTGCTGAAGCGTGGGACATGAGAGATCCTAATCCTTGGGCCGCCGCCTGACAAGAAGTGGAATCTCTGCAGGAGCGCCCCTCCCTACTGGAGAAGTAGTCCTCGGGTGATGCAGATGACATATCCTTTTCTAGTGATTGGGTCTTTTCTGCTCATAGCTACAGTTCTTTTTTATGCCAGGCGGTGGAGGTTGGCGCAGGAGATTGGTTCGATTGGGGGGTCAAAGGGAAAGGCATGGGACCTGCTAATCGAGAGTGGCTATCGCCCTGTATCCGCAGGCAAGAGTCTGAGGGTTGTAGTCTCTACCGGGGACCAGGTAAGGACGCTGAAAACCAGGGTTGATGGGGTGGTGGCAAAAGGTTTTCGATACTATATATTTATTGCTCGCAGTCGCGCAAGGGGGAAGAGCGTTCTGACATCAACCATGCGCTGGCGACTGTTCCGTGCTGCAGCTGCAGCACGGGCGAACGGTGCCCTTCTGGTGGATCCGAGTCGGTATGCCATCCACAACCTTGAATTTGCGCTGCCTGATAGAGTCTGGTATCGGTCACGGGATCTAATACTGAGCGTGGTTACCGCGATGCTACTGATAGCCCTTGTATGGATTGCCTGGGATCGTTGATGGGGAGTTGCAGGTGAAGAAGTTAGGTGTGAGGAGGCCTTAGAAGCCAGCTATGGAGCGGCTGAAGCGAATAGGTATCGTCCCGAATTTCGACAAAAGAGACATGACAAGTGCAGCCATAAAGCTGATCGAGTGGCTTAAGGCCAGGGATATGGAGGTCCGTCTTGATGCCAAGAATGCCGCTCTCATAGGGCTAGAAGGCTTGGGCTTCAAGGAGAAGGATGACTTTTTGCGTGGGCTAGATGCCCTCATTACATTAGGGGGAGATGGCACGCTTCTTAACGCTGCCAGGTATGCCCTGGGTACGGGCATCCCACTGCTGGGAGTGAATTTTGGTCATCTGGGATTCCTTACAGAGATTGAAGTCGGCGACCTCTATGACCAACTCCCCACCTTGCTGGAAGGACGCGGGGTCCTTGAGGAACGGGCAATGGTCAGGGCAGATGTTAACCGGGAAGGTCAGTCGGCGGCTTCCTTTTGGGCGCTGAATGATGTGGTTGTTACTAAGGGCGCCTTTGCTCGCCTGATTCTCCTCAAGGTATATGTTGATGATACTCTCCTTGCTGAATATCCCGCAGATGGCATCATCCTGGCTACTCCCACCGGTTCAACGGCCTACTCACTGTCTGCCGGTGGGCCAATTGTCAGCCCTAATCTAAACGTATTAATCCTGACACCGATCTGCGCTCACTCTCTGTTTGCGAGGCCTGTGGTGATCTCTCGCGATGAGAAGGTAACCATCGAGGTTATAGCCGACCACCAGGAGAAGATGCTCACAATGGACGGCCAACGCGGATACGGACTTCAGGATGGCGATAGGGTTGTCATCAGCACATCAGAGACTAGCACGCGACTGCTGAGAATGCCGTGTTCCAGTTTCTACGAAGTGTTACGCAGGAAGATGCAGGGCGGAAGTTAGCGGTGTCGAAGTTGTTACCATCCGCTGGTTCAAACGCAGTCTTCATCACGATTGTTACCGGGAAAGTAATGTTGCTGGGGAGGAGTAATTGTGAAGGCCCGCAGACACGTAAAAATACTTGAGCTGCTTGACAAGGAGGTCATACACACTCAGGAAGAGCTGGCTGACCGCCTTCGCCAGGAAGGGCTCCAAGTGACTCAGGCCACGGTATCACGGGATATAAAGGAACTGGGGTTGATAAAGGTACCTGTTGACGGCGACGGTTACCGCTATGTCCAAGATATCACTGCTCATGGTCATTGGAACAAGCTCAAGAGCTACTTCAAGAACTCGGTTCTCACTATAAGCGAGAGTGAGAACATCATTGTGATTAAAACACTGCCCGGCACAGCCCCGGCGGTTGGCGCCGCCATAGACTCGCTTCCCTGGGATGAGATCCTGGGTTCTGTAGCGGGAGACGACACAATCCTGGTTGTGGTGGCGAGTAAAGGCGAAGTGGCTGAGATATCAGATAAGTTTCACAGTCTTCTTTGATCTCTGCAATCGCTATGCTCATTATTGGGGAGGGAAGATGAGTGCTCCTTGAGCTTTCCGTTGAAGACTTCGCCCTCATTGACAAGCTTCGCATGACTCCAGGCCCTGGGCTTAACGTATTCACTGGTGAGACAGGGGCTGGCAAGTCCATGATTATTGATGCTCTCAGTGTTGTTCTGGGGGATCGAGCTCTGACAGAATACATTCGCAGTGGGGCAGAGGAAGCGAGGGTGCGAGCGGTCTTTGATCTCTCGCAGGTTCCCGAGGCAAGAACGCACCTGATTGACCAGGGTATTGACATTGCCTGCGATGAACCGCTCATTATTACCAGGACCATAGCGAGAAATGGCCGCAACAGTCTACGGGTCAATGGAGAGCTTGTGACGGTTTCCATGGCCAGAGCTGCGACAGAGCTCTTGATGGACATTCACGGTCAGCATCAGCACCAGTCGCTGCTTAACTCCAGGTCTCACAGGGATTTCCTCGATGCCTTTGCCGGAGACCCAGTAGCCTCAGCCAAGCAAAGGGTAGAGGAGCTCTATGGAGAGCGAATGAGACTGCAGGCCGAACTGAAGACCCTTGCTGGGGATACACAGGAGAGAGCCAGGCAACTTGAGATACTCCAATTCCAGATTGAGGAGATTGAGATCGCGAGTCTGAAGGTTGGAGAAGAGGAGAGTCTTCGAGCGGAGCGGTCGCGTCTGGCCAATATTGAGAGGCTACAGGATGCTGTCAGTACCAGCTATCAGCTGCTTCAGGAAGGTGAGGAGCCTGTTAGAGCTATCCTTGAACTGCTGGGCGAGGTTACAGGTCAATTAGCCGCAGCTAAGGAGTTCGCGGCAGAACTTGATGAACCTGCCACAGCGGTTGAGGCTACTTTCTACCAGTTACAGGAGGTTGCGCGCGAGCTACGCAGGTTCTCGGAGTCGCTCTATTATGACCCTGAGCGACTGTTAGAGGTTGATGATCGCCTTCAGTTGATAACTCAGTTGGGGCGCAAGTACGGACATGGTATAGAGGCCATCCTGGCCTACCGTCAGAGGATGAGCGCTGAGGTTGAGAGGCTTGAGAATAATGAAGCCCGCGCCCAAGAGATTGAGGGGCTGATTAGCGGTGTTGAGCAAGAACTGGCCCAGGCTGCAAGTGATCTGTCAGATCTGAGAAGGCTGGCGGCTGGGAGATTCAGCCATCGTGTTAAGAGAGAACTGGCCGAAGTTGCTATGGAGAACTGTAGATTTGAGGTAGACTTTCGGTTCTCAGGGGACGATGAGGGGGACATAGACATTGAAAGCCTGGGGCGTAAGGTCGCCGTGGGACCGGCCGGTTATGATGTGATTGAGTTTTTGATATCGCCTAACCCAGGCGAAGAGCTGCGACCATTATCCCGGACTGCCTCCGGTGGCGAATTGTCCCGGATTATGCTGAGTCTGAAGACGATTCTTGCCTCTGTGGACAAGGTACCAAGCCTGATCTTTGACGAAGTTGATGCCGGGATCGGGGGCCTGACAGCGCAATCGGTCGCAAGAAAACTGGCCTATTTAAGTTCAGTGTCCCAGCAATCCACGAGGTCGTCGGATTACGGGCCTGATCAGGTGATCTGCATCACACATTTGCCGCAGATTGCCGCCTATGCTGATAGACACTGGCAGATTGAGAAGACCCGAGCTGGTGACAGGACTGTAACGCGCATTAAGGAACTTGATCAAGAAGGTAGGGTTCAGGAGCTTGCGCGTATGCTTGGCTCTGGTTTTGGGAGTGATGCAGATACCGCCAAGCAGCATGCCAGCGAGATGTTGGAGCGTGCTCACCGTATTAAAGAATCTTTTCAGAAGCATTAGTTTACACCAGGTCGAAGAAATTGGTTTAACCTCAAATTCATCAATAGATGCTAAGTTTTATTGATACCCAAATCGGATATTATCAATGCGTCGCGGAGATGTTACTTTACGCGGCGTTTTTTTATTAAAAGACCAGCTAAACATAGTTTTCAACCCTGACCATTATCTTCTCATAAAACAATAGGAGCGTGGTATCCATTGCATCTAAATAGAAGACAGATTACAGGACTGATAATAGTAACAGTGATTGTTTCTATTGTGGCCAGCCCACAGTATCGAAGTATCGTAAATGTTCCTCATCACTTGAGACTGTGTCCCGGGCAGCAGATGGAGCTTTCTATTGACATGCCCTTGCAGGTTGAAGTCAACTATGACGGTGCCGACATCATTGAACTCAGTGGGAAGCAGACTCCCCAAGGCTGGACGCTTAACCTTGACGAACCGATCTTCATTAATCCACTAACAACGGGAAAAACCAGGCTTGAAGTCAAGCTTTTTGGCCTCATTCCCCTTAAACAGGTTGTGGTTGAGGTGCTGCCAGAGGTCCGTTTAATGCCGGGCGGCCACTCTATCGGTGTGCTTCTGGGGAAGTATGGGGTGCTTGTTGTCGGCGATGCAGCGGTTCGAGACGGGACTCGAATCCTGCACCCCGCCCGGGACGCTGGCCTGAGAAAGGGCGACATCATCCTCAGTGTAAACAGCAGGCCGGTCTATGATGACGATGACTTGGTCCGCTACATAGATGAGGCGGGAAGAGCAGGTAAAGCTGCAGTGCTTGAGGTTCATAGGGACGGGCAGACCATAATGTTGACAATCGAGCCAGTGCTTTGCTCTCAGACAAAGAGATACCGGATTGGGCTGTACGTCAGAGACATCGCCGCCGGTGTTGGCACCATGACCTTCTATGATCCCCTCTCGCGACAGTATGGAGCCTTGGGTCATGTGATAACCAGTGCTAGCGATAGCGCTCCAATGAGTATCCCAGATGGCAGAATAGTCAAGGCCAGCGTTGCCGGGATCAACCAGGGAAAGCCAGGTCAACCTGGTGAGAAGATTGGTACCTGGAGAACACCATCTGACCTCCTAGGCAATATTGAAAGCAATACTCCCTTTGGTATCGTTGGTGTGCTGAACGATGATATTGCCCCAAATCCCCATTTCAGTGAACCAATCCCCGTTGGATTGCGCGACACGGTTAAGGAAGGACAGGCTCAGATATACACGGTGCTTGAAGGGGACCGGATTGAGGCCTTTGACATCGAAATAGTGGATGTAAATCGCAATCAAGACCAACCTGGGCCGAAGAGTCTTAAGGTTAAGGTCACAGATCAGCGGTTGCTTCAAAAGAGCGGCGGCATTGTTCAGGGGATGAGTGGCAGTCCAATCGTGCAAGACGGCCGTTTAATAGGCGCCATTACTCACGTGTTGATCAACGACCCTATCCATGGGTATGGAGTATTCATAGAATGGATGCTTCAAAACACAACGATTATAGAGGGCTTTGGCGTCGAAACGGGACGGGCAACGCAGTCAAAATCAGCAGCTTGATGTACTTATTTGTCGATTACTGGCATGGAAGTGTGAATCTGTAATTTTGGGGTACAGAATGGGAGGATATCCAAGGTAGACGTCGAAACACAAACATGGTGAGGAAATACACAAACAACTAACCGTAAGATGGGGGTGGGAGTAAGTTGAGCTACGAGCAGTCAGTAGAAGGCAGCATCAGGGTACTGATAGCCGATGATAACCGGGAATTTTGCGATCAACTTCAGGAAAGGATCTCCCAGGAGAAGGATTTGAAGGTTATCGGCATTGTCCACAATGGTCTAGAGGTTATCGAGGCGGTCCAGGAGCACGAACCGGACATTGTGATTCTGGATCTGGTTATGCCGCACTTGGACGGCATTGGGGTCTTGGAACAGATGAACGGTTTAGATATTGAAAGGCGTCCTAAGGTGCTTGCCCTGACAGCCTTTGCCCAGCCAGACATGCCACAGAAGCTGGCAGGGCTAGGCGCAGACTATTACGTGTTAAAACCCTTCAATCTCAATGTATTGATGACCCGTCTGAGACAGCTTGCAAATGGGAAGACCCCTCCAACAGTTAAGCCAAGGCAGTCTGATGATCTTAAGGTTACGATTACAAATATCATTCATGAGATCGGCATCCCCGCTCACATTAAGGGCTATCGCTATCTTCGTGAGGCCATAATTCTTGTAGTCAATAGAGTTGATTTGTTAGGGGCAGTGACAAAAGAGCTCTATCCAACCATTGCTGAGCAATTTCGCACAACGCCCAGTAGAGTAGAACGAGCCATCAGGCACGCCATTGAGGTAGCTTGGAGCCGGGGTAATGTAGAGGTCTTAAATGAGCTCTTTGGATACACAATCCATAGAGATAGGGGCAAGCCCACGAACTCGGAGTTCATAGCCATGATTGCTGATAAACTGCGTCTGGAAAGGAAGCGTTCTGCTAGTAGTTTTTGAGAGTATCCGTGTTTTAGCCGGGGGTACACGCTAGCGGTATGTTTTTAGAAGGTATTATCTACCAAGGCATCACCCTTTACAAAGGTGATGCCTTTTCTTGTTGAGAGGAGCTCTGCATTTGAGCCCCATATAAGGAAGTCGGTAAGGTGATAATAAAGCTAGAGACGAATCCACTGACCACAGAGAGGTTTGGTGGTGTAGCCAATTGGGCAATAGAAGCTTGTTCTTAAAGGGACGTCTGATGTTGGATTCGAAAACGAAGAATCTGGTCACCCGGCTTGAGCGGGGTGACATTGCGCTCATATCGCATGTCGATCTTGATGCTGTGGCCGCTGAATCGCTAGCGAAGAAGAGGCCCGCCTGTGTCCTGAATACTGAACCCTCGGTATCAGGCAGATACCCAAATAGAGGGCCGCAGATTCTATTGGACGCTGGCATCCCTGTAATAGACCAGTTGGGTCAGGACATCTTAGATAGGGTTTCCGAAGGAGATATAGTTGAGGTTCAGGAAGACACTGTACTCCTGGAAGGAGGCGGGGTCCTGGCAGAAGGAAGGCTGCTGAGTGAGGATGGGCTGGGTAAGCGGCTACAGGCGGCTGGAGATAACCTCAACGCGCAGTTGGCCAGCTTCCTGAAGAACACCCTTGACTTTGCGGTCAAGGAGAAGAGCTTAATCCTGGGAGATCTGCCGATCCCTGAAACGCGTGAGCCCATTAAGGGGAGGCATGTGCTTGTTGTTGTTAGAGGGAACGACTATAGGCAGGATCTGCTGGCCCTGGGGGCTTACATTGATGAGATTGATCCAGTTCTCATCGGTGTGGACGGTGGCGCTGATGCGCTACTAGAATTCGGATATCGCCCAGACATCATAATTGGGGATATGGACAGTGTAAGTGACAGGGCGCTGAGTTCAGGTGCGCAGCTAATCGTTCATGCCTACACAGACGGCACCGCTCCTGGTTTAGAGCGGACAAGATCCCTTGGTCTTACAGACGTGGCCCTGTTCCCGGCTCCAGGAACCAGCGAAGACATCGCCATGCTCCTTGCTCATCAGGCAGGGGCTGAATTGATAGTGGCTGTAGGTACCCACTCAAACATGATTGACTTTCTGGAGAAGGGTCGGAAGGGTATGGCGAGCACCTTCCTGGTCAGGCTTAAGGTGGGATCCATTCTGGTTGACGCTAAGGGTGTAAGCCGCCTCTACGCTGGTCGACTGAAGCCAGGGTACCTGCTAAGCCTGGTTGCGGCAGGGCTTGTTCCAATCCTAATTGTTGTGGCCTTTTCCGGGACAACCCAGGTGTTCTTTCATTACTTGATGACGCAGATCTCCAAGCTTCTTCGGTTTTGAAGGGAGGCGCTAGAAATCGTATTTGATGCGCGGCACTACGTAGTGACAATAGTGGCCATCTTTACTGCCCTTGGCATTGGTCTTCTGCTTGGCGCAACCCTTCTGGGAAGCGACTTCATGGTTGAGGCGCAGCAGGAGTACATTAAGGAACTGGAGGTGACAATTGGGTCGCTCCAGAGCGACATCGCCAAAACAAGGACTCAGCTAGTCACGGTGGAGCAAGATCTGCAGCAGTCGACACTGTTCTCCCAATGGGTGTTCCCATTGCTGGTAGAGGGTGCCCTGGAAGACACCAAGGTAGCTATTGTCTACCTTGGTGATTGGCAGCTTGATCCCGGGATTCAGGATGTATGCAGGCAGGCGGGAGCAGAGATCACCTCTGTTACAACTGTGCGCGTAGCGGATCTCCTCTCCGAGGGCTTGATTGAACTGATGGCTGATTTCTTTGGCGTCAGGGCCAAGCTCAATGAAGTCGCTGAAGGTGTTGCTAATTCCATTGCCGGTAGCCTGGGTGGTCTCACAGACATAGACATATCACCCCTCGAGGAATCTGGGGTGATAAACCTCGCGGGTAACTATGATGTCGAGGCCGATTGGGTAATTGTGGTGGGTGGATGGGACCAGAAGCTGGAGGGCGCCTCCGTTATTGATCGGTGCCTGGTACAGTCTCTGCTGGATACGGGGCAGCAGGTAGTAGGGGTTGAGCTCAGCAGGTGCGCTGTTTCGTCAATACCGGTGTACCAGCGGTTTGGGGTCTCGAGTATTGACAATGTCGACCAGGTGCCAGGGAGGTTGGCCTTGGTCCTCGCCTTACAGGGCATTGAGGGTCACTTTGGAACTAAGACAACGGCGGATTGGCTCCTGCCCCCAAGAGCGGGGGAAGAGAGGGAATGATAGTATGGGTCATCATACCGGCCTACAATGAGGAACAATACGTTGGAGATACGGTGAGGGCAGTAGCAGCAGTCATTCCCGAGCCCAGAGTGCTGGTTGTTGACGATGGTTCTGCGGATGAAACAGTGAAGCGGGCTAAGGAAGCAGGGGCTGAGGTGCTGGTGATGGATGCCAACGGTGGCAAGGGGCAGGCCATGAACCTTGGCGTAAGTACGGCGCTCACGCGGGGAGGTCCAGACGACCTGGTCCTGCTTCTGGATGCGGACCTTGGGTCTTCAGCCGTGTCTGCAAAGAGGCTACTCAGTCCCCTACTGCGACCGAAGGCTCAGTCTGGACCCGAGACCGAGGAACATCCCGAGTCCAAAGCGGATCTGGTAATCGCCGCCTTCGCCAGGTCTAGCAAGGGAGTCGGTGGTGGTGGTTTCGGCCTGGCAGTGGGCCTGGCAAGAACCGGGTTGCGACTCCTCACCGGGCTCCATCTTGAATCTCCCCTTTCTGGCCAACGAGGTATGACACAGCAGGGCGCGAACCTTCTGTTTCCTGTGGCTGGAGGTTGGGGCGCAGAGGTGAACATGACGCTAAAAGCCCATATCCTCGGCCTGAGTATTGTGGAGGTTCCCTGCAAATTCACCCACAGGGTGACTGGTCGGAGCCTGCATGACATCGGGCACAGAGCAGCCCAATTCTGGGCTGTCCTTGCGGTCCTGATCAGGCACGTGCTTTCAGGTATTCTCAGGCCCGGTACTGTCTTGGAGAGCGGGGATGGTAGCTCGTGACCATTGGTATAGGCGGTGCGGTACTGGCGTTGTTGCTGGGAGCTACCACTACCGGCATTTTTGCGGGGCCTTTGACTGAGCTATATAGCCGGGGGGGGCAGACAAGACTCAACTATGATGAAAAACGGATTGCTGTTAGTGGAGGCGGCATCCTTCTCTTCGGGCTGCTGGTTAACGTGGCATTGATGGCGATAGTTGGCCTGGCCCACAGGGTCCTGGAACCGGCTCTGAGTTTGGATTTTGCTCAGGGATTCCTGCCGGGAAGACGCGGCAGCATCATTTTGCTGCTGGCGGCACTGGCTACAGGATTTGTGGGCACCTTGGATGATGCCTTCGGTTCTCAGCGCGTTAAGGGATTACGCGGCCACATCGGAGCCCTGGTTAAAGAGGGTCGGGTCACAACGGGCTTTTTGAAGTTGGCAGTGGGTTCTACTCTTGGGCTGTTCATAGGATGGCAGGTTGGGCATGGTCCCGCTGAGATTCTTCTTGACATTGCAACTGTTGGCGCCCTGATGAACCTCTTCAACCTCCTCGACCTGAGGCCCGGTAGGGCGCTGAAAGCATTCCTCTTCCTGGCAGCATTTCTCCTCATGCTGCCGCTGGTAGATTCCCATGGATTTCTCAGCATGCTTGCTGGGGCTGCTGCAGTCTTATTGGTTCTCGACCTGCACGAACGGGTAATGTTAGGGGACGCCGGGGCCAATCTGCTTGGCGGAGTCCTAGGGGCGGTGCTGGTCCTGGACCTGCAGGTAGGCGCCAGGGGGGTATTAGCCCTCTTTGCCATAATTCTCAATCTGCTCTCAGAAAGCATATCTTTAAGTAAGGTCATTTCTGCTGTGCCCTTATTTAGAATTCTTGATGATTTAGGTCGCCGTATGCCGGAGGAATCTTCTTAGGCTGAACCATTCTATGCATTGATGAATAGCCTTCCAAATAAATGATTTTCAATCTATACCACAACAAGGAATTAACCCCTGACATCTAGAATACCTAGTAGGTTTTCGGTCAAAGGGAAGAGCAGCTTTTGCGCTGATAGGCACCACTTCAATGAGGCAGTGGTTGTGGGGGGGCGTCGTTCCAATTAGACGAGGAGGAGTTATCCAGTGGGCATCTTCAGCAAAATGAAGAAACTAGGTCACGAACAGCTAGTCTTCTGTCAGGATAGAGGGGCGGGGCTCAAGGCCATCATTGGAATTCACAACACAACCCTGGGGCCAGCCCTGGGGGGTTGTAGGATGCTGCCATATGCCACTGAGGATGAGGCTCTAATGGATGTCCTTCTGCTTTCAAGGGGGATGACCTATAAGTCTGGGGCTTCCGGCGATTCCTTTGGCGGAGGCAAGGTTGTCATTGTAGGCGATCCAAAAACCGATAAGTCCGAGAAAATGTTCAGGGCCCTCGGACGGTACGTTGAGTCCCTTGGTGGACGATTTGTGACTGGTACCGACGTCGGCACCGTACCTGAAGACTTCATCATATCTAACGCTGAGACCGATTGGGTTGTTGCCCTTCCTGAGGAATATGGCGGAAGCGGGGACTCAAGCATCCTGACGGCCTTTGGAACCTACAGGGGAATACAGGCTTGCGCCCGGCACAAATGGGGCTCTACCGACCTGAAGGGCAAGAGCATTGCCGTCCAGGGCCTGGGCAAGGTAGGATTCAACCTTATCAAGCATCTAATCCATGCTGGTGCTGATGTCACTGGCGCCGATGTTAGTGAAAACGCTGTAGAGCGGGTCAGGTCTGAGTTCACTATTGATGTGGTAGGGCCCGATGAGATCTACGATGTCAAGTGCGATGTCTTTTCGCCCAATGCCCTGGGTGCTGTGATAGACAGTAATACAATCGATAGGGTTTCCTGCAGTATTGTTGCGGGCGCAGCTAACAATCAGTTGGCTGTTCCGAGTTTTGCCAGGGTTCTTGCTGACCGAGGGATCCTGTATGCGCCAGACTATGTGATTAACGCAGGCGGCCTGATCCAGGTAGCCGACGAGTTGTACGGCTTTAACTACGATAGAGCCCATAAGAAGGTAGCGGGTATATATGACACTCTGCTCAGGATATTTGCGAGGGCCGAGAGTGACGGCATAACCACGGCGGAGGCCGCGGACCTTCTGGTTGAGGAGCGGTTGGCGAAAATTGTCGGGCTTAAGTCCGTCTACCTGCCAGACGAAGACCACATGGAGTGACCATTAGACGTGGATCGGAGGGCGCACCTTGGGGGTTACTAGCATTCTGGTAGTAAACCCAGGCTCCACCTCAACCAAGGTGGGCCACCATGCCTGTAATGAATGGCGCTGGCAGCAGGTTGTTGAGCATCCCCTGCAAGAGGTGGCTGCTCTGGAGACCAGGGAGCAGCAGTTGCAGTACAGGAAGAGGGTGCTCCAGTTGCTCCTATCCCAGCAGCCGTTGGAGTTGAACCAACTCACCTGCATAGTGGCAAGAGGCGGGTTGCTGCGGCCGACTCAGAGTGGTGTCTACGTCGTGGATGAGCTTATGATATCGGATTTAACAGAAGGTTATGCCGGGGACCACCCGGCTAACCTGGGCGGTCTGTTGGCCCTTGACCTGGCAGGCCCCCTGGGAATACCGGCCTATGTCGTTGATCCACCCTCAGTAGATGAGTTCTGGCCTGTGTCCAGGCTGTCAGGCCTGCCAGAGATACCTCGGCAGAGTCTTCTTCATGCCCTGAGTCTGCGGGCGGCAGCGCGACTAGCCTGTGAAGATAACGGCTGGAACTATCCCTCAGTTAACCTGATAGTGGTTCATCTTGGGGGAGGAATATCCGTCAGCGCTCACTATCAGGGCAGAATGGTTGATGTCAACAACGCCAACGAGCAGGGCCCCTTCTCACCACAACGATGCGGCGGCCTGCCGGCGCGTTCCCTGGTCAGGTGGTGCTTCTCCGGCGCTCAGAGCGAAAACCAGATCCTTGACCGGATGCTGCGCAGGGGCGGGATGTATGCTTATCTGGGCACAGGCGACGGTAGGGAGATTGCAGCGAGAATATCTGCGGGCGATGATCAAGCGCGCCTTGTTGTTGAAGCCATGGCATACCAGGTGGCCAAAGAGATCGGGGGGATGGCTGCAGCCTTGGGCGGTGACATCCAGGCAATCGTGATTACGGGCCGCCTGGCGCAACTGGAACCGCTTTCCGAGGGAATTAGGTCCAGAACCGAGTTCATCGCCCCTGTGACCTGTTACCCCACTGACCTGGAGATGGATGCGTTGGTTCAGGGGGCGTTGAGGGTTGTCAACGGCCTGGAAGAGCCAAAGCAGTATGCTGCCGAGGTGCAAGGCCTTTGACCTGTGTTTGATAGACGTTAGATGGACAAGGAGATATTAAAGGATGAAGCTGTTGGTTTGGGATTAACGGTATCGGCCAACGCTTGACTTGACGGGGGAGAGTTGTATGGTCATCCAGTCAATGAAAGGGCTCTATGAAGTCGGGAAAGGGCTTCCTGCTAGCAGGGTGGCGGTGGTTCACCCCTACGACCAGACGGTGCTGGAGGCGCTTGGCGAAGGCTCAGCTCTCGGGCTCTGCCAGCCAACCCTTTTAGGCGCCCGGGATACTATAGAGAAGGCCGCAAGCCTAGCCGGTTTTAGCCTTGAAGGTGTCAAGGTCCTGGATGTATCCGATGGCCAGGAGGCCGCCCACCGTGGGGCGAAACTGGTCCGCGATGGGGAAGCGGACATGATTATGAAGGGTTTAGCTAGCACCGCCCAGGTTATCAGGGGGGTTCTGGCCAAAGAGAACGAGCTCCGGACCGGGTCGTTACTGAGCCACATCACAGCCCTGCAAATCCCGGGCTATCACAAGCTCGTCTATATTACCGATGCAGGGATTAACATCAATCCAGACCTGAGCGGGAAAGTAGAGATCGTCAAGAATGCCATTAAGGCTCTACAGTCCCTTGGAATCCGGCGCCCTAAGGTTGCTGTAATCGCTGCCATAGAGCACGTAAATCCTGCGATGCAATCCGGCATTGACGCCGCTTTACTTAGCAAGATGGGAGACAGGGGACAACTAGGAGAGGCGGTTGTTGATGGTCCCTTATCCCTGGACCTGGCTCTCATCAATGAAGTGGCTGGGAAAAAGGGTGTCCCCGGGGAGGTGGCAGGCGACGCTGATCTGTTGCTCATTTCTAATGTAGAGACAGCAAACATTCTGTGCAAGGTGTTTATGAAATGGGCTCATACCCCTGCCGCTGGATGCGTGATTGGGGCGAAGTGCCCTGTGGCTCTACTCTCAAGGGTTGATTCCAAGGAGAACAGGCTTAACTCTCTGGCCCTGGCCCGGGCCCTTACGGTAAGTGCTGGTTACAACCCCTAAGGCGCGGGGGTCATTGTGGTGGGGTTTCAGGGGAATGTGGTTCTGTAGCTACCTGTTGTACGCACGAAGCACTGGCGTGTAAGACACTATTGGGTGTTGTGAGGGGGCCTTACCCAGAGGCTTGCAGTAAAGGGAGGCGAAGTGTGTTGAAGATATTTGAGTACATGGAGAAATACGATTACGAGCAGGTTGTTCTCTGTCACGATGAGACTTCCGGGCTTAAGGCAATCATCTGTATCCACGATACCACCTTGGGCCCGGCCCTGGGCGGCTTGAGGATGTGGAACTACGATAACGAGGAGGACGCCATTCTTGATGCCATGCGCCTGGCAAGGGGTATGACATATAAGAATGCCTGTGCTGGACTTAACATCGGTGGAGGCAAGTCCGTTATCATTGGCGATTCCAGGAAGGATAAGAGCGAGGAGCTCTTCAGGGCCTTTGGTCGCTTTGTTCACACCCTGGGTGGCCGCTACATAACGGCTGAGGATGTCGGCACCAGCGTTGATGACATTGAGATTGTAGCCCAGGAGACCCCCTTTGTGGCTGGTCGATCCGAGTATATCCCTGGCTCCAGTGGTGACCCTTCGCCGGTGACGGCCTATGGCACCTGGCGCGGGATGAAGGCGGCTGCCGAGGAAGTCTATGGTGACGCATCCTTAAAGGGCAAGACAATTTCCGTGCAGGGCTTAGGCCATGTCGGATATTACCTGTGCAAGCACCTGCATGATGAGGGAGCGAAGCTAATCGTTACCGACATCAACCAGGGCGCGGTGGACCGGGTTGTTTCTGAGTTTGGGGCAGAGGCTGTGGAGCCCAATGCCATATATGATGTGGATTGCGACATCTTCGCGCCCTGCGCTCTGGGGGCTATCATCAATGACGATACCATTGATAGGCTCAAGTGCGAGATTGTTGCGGGAGCCGCCAACAATCAGCTAGCAGAGGAGCGGCACGGTGACATGCTCCGGGACAAGGGAATACTCTACTGTCCCGACTATGTAATCAATGCAGGAGGCGTCATTAACGTCGCTGATGAGCTCAAAGGCTACAACCGTGAGCGTGCCATCAAGAGCGTTGGCATCATCTATGACAACCTGAAGAAGGTCTTTGCCATAGCCAAGAAGGAAGGGATCCCGACCTATAAGGCAGCCGACAGGTTTGCGGAAGAGCGGATTGCGGCCATCGCATCTCTGCACACAACATTCCTTCCCTAAGGTAGAACGATTACAGGCGGGGGACCTGATATCAGGTCCCTCTCCTATCAGGCAGGCTCTTGACCCCGTGGTCTCCATGGAGCAGCGGGCTGTCCTTTTCATACTGGAGTGAGGTTACAGTTGCAGGCACCGGTGTTCATTGACATCAGAGGTGGGACTAGCACCGTGGTTGACGCGACCGCTAGCGGCCGCCAAGAGGGTTCGACCCCGGCCACGGGTTTGATTGACCATGTCACTGGCGGTGAGCGAGTTGTCATTCTCGCCGGTGGCTTTGGTAGTGGCAAGACTGAGATCGCCGCCAATCTGGCGCTGTTCTGGGCCGCCACCGGTCAGGACGTGATCCTGGTTGATGCTGACAACGTCAGCCCCTTGTTTCGCTCAAGGGAACTGGCTCAGGAGCTCTCTGAAGGGGGCGTGAGGCTGGTCGCTCCGCCGGAGGCGATGATTACAGCGGATCTACCGGTGTTCTCTGCCGAGGTCTATGGAGCCCTTCAGTCCCGGGACAAAAAGGTTGTTCTTGATGTGGGGGGGAACGACTGGGGCGCGCGCATACTGGGCTCTCTCAAGGACCAGCTGGATAGAAGCGGTTACCGGGGCCTCTATGTCATCAATAGCAGGCGCCCATTTAGTTCAACCCTGGACGAAATAGAGAGAGGTTTCAGTGAGATCTCTGCTTCAGCCCGGATCAGCTTTCAAGGGCTTGTGAGCAACACAAACCTTGGAGAGAATACCGCGATGGACGATGTCCTTAAGGGGCACAGGCTCGTGCAGAGGGCATCCCAGGCTCTGGGACTGCCTGTTGTCTCACTTGTTGTCAATCAGCGGCTGGCGGAGGAAGTCCTTGGTCTGGATTCTCTCGTTGAGCCTGGACCGGTATTCGTTATAGAACGGCGCATGTTGGCGCCCTGGGAAAGATAGAAGTTCTTGATAGCAATCCAAGCGTAGAAGGAGAGGGTGCAATTGGAGAAGAGGATAGTATTTGATACAGAACGGTGTAAGGGGTGCGAGCTCTGCCCGCCGGTCTGTCCGGTTCAGATAATTGTGATTGACCAAGAGACAATGAATTCCAAGGGCTTCCACCCGGCGCACGTTCCCGATGAGAACCAGGACCAGTGCATCAGTTGCGGGCTTTGCTACAGGATCTGTCCAGACAACGTAATGGAGATCTACAGGCCCAAAAAAGAGAAGTCTAACTAGAGCGGAGCCGCAAGGAGGGAAAGAGATGGGAGAGCTTATTCTTATGAAGGGCAACGAGGCCATTGCCGAGGCTGCAATTCGCGCCGGTTGCCGTTTCTTTGCCGGATATCCGATTACTCCTCAAAATGAGGTGCCAGAGTACATATCCAAGAGGATGCCTGAGGTTGGAGGTGTCTTTGTCCAGGCCGAGAGTGAGGTAGCGGCCATCAACATGGTGTATGGAGCTGCTGGCGCTGGAGCCCGGGCCATGACCTCATCCTCAAGTCCTGGTATTAGTCTGAAGCAGGAAGGAATCTCATACATGGCCGGAGCTGACCTGCCGGCGGTGATCATAAACGTGGTCAGGGCGGGCCCTGGACTCGGCGGCATTCAGGCAGCCCAATCCGACTATTTCCAGGCCACAAAGGGCGGCGGTCATGGGGATTACCGCCTGATTGTGTTGGCGCCTGGTAGTGTCAATGAGCTGGCAAACATGGTCATGGATGCCTTCGATATAGCCGACAGATGGCGTAACCCCGTAATGGTCCTTGCAGATGCTGTTCTCGGTCAGATGATGGAGCCGGTGGATTTCCCAGAAGAGATTGTGGACCCAGGCGCACTGCCGAAGAAGCCTTGGGCGACTGCAGGAATGAAGGGCAGGGGTCACCAGAATGTCGTCAACTCCCTTTACCTGCACCCTGAGGAATGCGAGGCAAGCAACCTGGATCGGATGGCCCGCTACAAGAAGGCCACTGAGGATGAAACCCGGTGGGAAGAAGTTCAGCTTGACGACGCCGACATCGTTCTGGTTGCCTACGGCACCAGTTCTCGCGTCTGCCGCAACGCCCTTGACCAGGCCAGGGACGAGGGACTTAAGGTCGGCATGATCCGACCCATTACCCTGTGGCCCTATCCGCAGGAGCCCTTCGACAGGGTGGCCGGAGATGTGAAGGCCTTTATCGCTGTTGAGATGAGTACCGGGCAGATGGTGGAGGATGTCAAGATAGCGGTCAATGGCAGAGCCCCAGTTCACTTTCACGGCAGAACCGGCGGCGTGTTGCCCAAGGTTAGTGATGTTGTGAAAGTCATAAGGACAGCAGCCGAGGGGAGTGATACAGAGTGATGGATGTTGCTTTCAAGCGACCTGAGGCCCTCACTGACAAGGTTACACACTATTGCCCAGGCTGCACCCATGGTATCATTCACCGCCTGGTGGGTGAAGCCCTTGATAGCCTGGGAGTACAGGAGAAGACCATCGGGGTGGCTAGTGTTGGTTGCTCTGTCTTCTCCTACGAGTACTTTAACTGTGACATGCAGCAGGCGGCCCATGGCAGGGCTCCAGCAGTAGCTACCGGCATTAAGCGAGTTCACCCTGACGCCGTTGTTTTCACTTATCAGGGGGACGGAGATCTGGCCTCAATCGGCGCGGCAGAGATTGTTCACGCCGCCATGAGGGGCGAGAAGATCACGGTTGTCTTCGTGAACAACGCCATATACGGCATGACAGGGGGGCAGATGGCTCCCACCACCCTGGTGGATCAAGTGACAACAACGTCGCCCCGGGGTCGTGATGTAGAGAACTACGGGAAACCTCTCAGGGTTTCAGAGATGCTGGCAACCATTGACGGTGTGGACTACCTCTCTCGTGTCTCGGTTCATGATCCCAAGCATATTATTCAGGCGGGCAGGGCCATCAAGAAGGCCTTCCAGAGCCAGCTAGATGGAAATGGTTTGTCACTGGTAGAGGTACTATCAACCTGTCCAACCAACTGGGGGCTGTCACCGAAGGAGAGTCTGAAGTGGCTTGCCGACAACATGGGACCCTACTATCCCCTGGGTGAATACCGGGTCGACGGCGAGGTGGTGAAGGGATGATGCACGAGATTATAATGGCCGGCTTTGGCGGCCAGGGCGTAATGTCGATGGGGCAGATGCTGACCTACGCCGCGATGAACCACGGGAAGCAGACATCCTGGCTTCCATCCTACGGTCCAGAGATGCGAGGGGGTACAGCCAACTGCACTGTGGTGGTGTCCGATAGCGTGATTGGTTCGCCTGTGGTCGACAACCCTACCAGCTGCGTAGTGATGAACAGGCCTTCACTGGATAAGTTCGAACCCCTTTTGAAAGATGGTGGCCTGCTCATTTTCAATAGCTCCCTTATTGACCGTAAGCCCGGGCGGGATGATATCCGGTCTATCGCGGTTCCCGCCAACGATATCGCAAACGAACTTGGGAATAGTCGCGTCGCTAATATGGTGGCCCTGGGCGCCTTTGTAGAGGCTACACAGGTAGTACCCCTTGATGTTGTCAAGGAAGCCCTTAAGAAGGTACTACCGCCCCACAGGCACAACCTTATTCCCTTGAACGAAGAGGCCCTCGATCGGGGCGCGGCTCTGGTCAAATAGATGAGGGCTCTGCCCATGACGGGGAGGGCGGCGGCTAAATAAAGATCCACAACTAAGGTCCACATCATGTGAATGATGCCCTGCCAATACGGTTGGGTCTGATAGGAGAGAGGGCGCGGGTATTTCCCGCGCCCCTGTTTTATCCCTGGGGAGTGTGGAGAGAATATTGCAGAGGTAAATCCTTAATGAGAAGCCAACACCAAAGGCAACAGGGATGGGGGATGATCTGCAGCGGTGATCAGGCTCAGACCAGGGACAGTCAGAAGAGTGCTTGTCAGAGAAAGAGGCTATCTTGAGATCGAAGTGGATTGCGAAGGGCGCCATGTGAGGGCCATAGCCTACACTGATCTACTCCCGGAGCCAGAAGAGGGTGATACGGTGGCACTAAACACAACCGCCGGTCACCTTGGTCTGGGCACAGGGGGGAAGCACTTCGTCCTCTCGGTGGCTGGCAAAGAGACCTTCAATCCGCCCGGGATGCCAGATGACTGCAATGATCGGGGTCAGGGGCACATTATGAAGCTGCGGTACACCCCACTTCAACTGAAGGTCCTGTCTGCAGAAGAAGAGGCGCACCCCAGCAGTGAAAGGATAAGACAATGTGAAGACCTCAATGGAATGCCGGTGGTGGCCTGCCTCCTACACAGTCACCTGCCCGCAGTCCTGGCCGGGGCACGAGCTGCCGATCCCACCAGCGCCATCACCTACCTTATGACAGATGGAGGCGCGCTGCCGCTGTACCTCAGTGATACAGTCCGAGCCCTGAGGGAATGTGGGTGGCTGAATTCCACAGTGACTACTGGCCATTCCTTCGGCGGTGACTATGAGGCCATTAACAACTACAGCGGGCTTCTGGTGGCGAAGGCCGCCGCTGGAGCAAATCTTTGCGTGTGCGGAATGGGCCCTGGCATAGTGGGCACCGGTTCAGGGTTTGGTTTTACCGGGATCGAGCAGGGAGAGGTGGTCAATGCGGTGGCAAGTCTCGGTGGCAGACCGGTGGTGGTGCCGCGGATCTCTTTTGCGGACCAGCGAGGCCGCCACCGTGGGTTGAGCCACCATACCCTGACCGTCCTGACGAGGATAACCAGGGCCAGGGCGATGGTGGTGTTGCCGTCCCTAAGCTCTCTTGGAGAGAGGGGCGCCTGGCAGGAGAGGGTCCTTCGAGAACAGGTCAGGGATAACCAGCTGGACCGCCACCATGAGGTCCTATGGGCGTCGGAAGGTGACATGGAATGGGTTGCTATGGCCCTGGAGACCGTCGCAAAGGTGGGCCTTAACCTGACTACCATGGGGAGGACTCTGGACGAGGAACGAGAATTCTTCATAGCAGCGGTTCTGGCAGGGCTATACGGCTCCAGACTGGTTGGCGGAGAGGAGGTTTGATGGCATTGAGCAACCCACCGAAGAAGATGGACATATCAGTGGATTATGTTCAGCGGTATTTTACCTTTAACATAGCCATGGCCTGTTACTACAGGCTCAATAACGACCTGGGAGACTCAGATTTCGAAGAGCGACTCACCGATGCAGTTGTCAGGAGACTATGGAACTCAGATTTAAAGTACCGGCCGGAGTATGAGGGATTCTTTCCGGGAATGGGACCGATTCGGCCAGCATTGGCCTGGTCAACAGATTACGTATTTCATCTATCCTCTGCACCAGAATTTGATCTGGAGGACCAAGGCCTGTGGGAGAATGCTGTAGAGATTCTCCGGATATCTGCCCCATTCGCAGACAAAGAGGTGGAAGAGGGTTTTCTGGATTGGTTGGGGCGACTGGCTACATACCTGGAATTGTTCTATGGCGAGGCCAAGATTGAGGAGATCCACGCCGTCGCCATTGACCATGCGGCCCATCCCCTTGAGGATTGGCTTTCGGAGGGCCAGCGAGCTTGGCAAGGTGTTCAGGACTATGTTGGTTCAAGCAGTCTCCCCTTCAGGAAGATCGTTCTTGTGCCCACCTTTGCTGCTGTGGCGGCGGTGCCTGGATCCTACTTGGCAGGGCCAGTACTATATCTAGCCCTAAGGTCAAGTGTTGAGGCGACAATGAGAGGGCTGCTGCCTCTTATCATTAAGGGGATGATTCGACCTCATATAGCAGCTTACATACCGGAGATCCCCGCCCAGATTAAGGGGCATGAGTTCATGGAACAGCGTTTACAGTCCATGGGATTCTGGTCCTACAGTCCAGAGCTCACCTGGGCGAAGGTCTTTGAGGCCTGTCTGGTCCAGGCGATGTCTGAAGGAGCCCTGCGCCTGTTAGGAGAAGACGAAGTCAACGACACGGAGGTCGGTATTGACTCAATTCCAGCCGTGAGAGAGCTGGAGCTGTATCACCCCATTGCCGATATGCTTGCATCGGAGGATCTTTTCGATGGATCGCTGGAGGACGCCATCAGTGAACTTATAGAACGGGTCAGCACCTGTTAGGTGTGGGAGGTTACAATGTTTGAAGGAAGGTTAATGCTGTTGTATCCGGTGTCCAGGTATTGCGAAGCGTCAAGGAGTAGGGGTGGCAGCAGTCCGGTCTCTTGTTGACCTTCATATTCATCTTGGGAGGAGTCGCAACGGACAGTGGATCAAGATCCCTGCTGGCGCTGACTTGACCTTTGAAAGTGTCCTCAGGGAGAGTGGTCAGCGCAAAGGGCTCTCAATGGTGGCTATCGTTGATTGCCACGTTCCCGAGGTCATAGAAGAGATTGAGGAGCTCCTTGCTGATGGAAGACTAACAGAGCTGGCTCAAGGGGGTTTCCGGTACTGCGATAAGGTCACCGTCATACCGGCCTCCGAGGTGGAGGCCGTGGAGTCAGCAGGGGCCCTGCACGCCATTGCCTACCTACCGACCCTGGAGGCCACCAAGACCTTCTCCCGCTGGTTGGCCGGGAGGGTGTCTAATATCAACTTGAGTACCCAACGAGCGAGACTGTCAGGGTCTGAACTGGCAGGCTTTGTTGATCTGGTGGAGGGTTTTCTCATCCCAGCTCACATCTTCACCCCCTACAAGAGCCTCTATGGCAGCTGCGCCTCGAGTATATGGGAGGTCTTCAGTAAGAATCAACGGCCGATCATCCCCGCTGTAGAGCTTGGCCTTAGTGCCGATACCGAGATGGCTGATTCCATCTCTGAGTTACGATGTTTCAGCTTCGTGTCAAATTCCGATGCCCATTCCCTGGCCAAGATCGGGCGCGAGTACAATGAGATGCTCATGCTTGAAGAGTCTTTTGTGGGGCTGTTAGCAGCCCTGACGGCTGGAACTGGCACCAGGGTTGGTACTGACCCCACGGCCGACTCTGTCCTTGATGGTCACCCCCCCGCCGTGACGGGGAATTTTGGTCTTGATCCCAGGTTGGGTAAGTACTATCGAACCTGCTGCCGCCGCTGCGGTTGGCTGGCGGAGGGTCGGGAAACAGTGACGGGGGAGGAGTGTCCCAAGTGCGGCAGTGGCAAGGTTATAGTGGGGGTTAGAGACCGAGTGGCGCACCTGGCAGGGGGCTGGGAATCGGAGTCGCCCTCATTCAGGCCAATCTACACCCGGCAGGTTCCTCTCCAGTTCGTGCCCGGGATTGGGCCGAAGACCCTCAGCCGTTTGCTGGCCCATTTTGGTTCGGAGATGACCATTCTTCACAAGACCCCTGAGACACAGTTGGTGGATGTGGTGGGCTCGCGCCTCGCCAGGCTGATAGTGGAGGCCAGGACCGGAGGACTTCCCATTCAGCCGGGTGGCGGAGGGAAATACGGAAAGGTGCTGGCGCGCGGCCCGGCATAGAGCCTTCTTGTTGGACATACATATAGTCTGTGTGGACAGGAGGGGGTTCGGTGAACAGAGGATCAGTCTCGCGTAGCCTTGTAGGCTACTTCCAGTCTAATTCAGCGGTCTACTTCTTCGTCATCGGAGTTTTCGTTGTTGGCGTACTGCTGGGGTCCCTCTGCGTAAAGGTCTTAGCGGCTGAGGAGAAAGAAGAACTGGCCCGGTACGTTGAAGTCTTTGTCCGCGGTCTTCAGCGCGACCAGGAGGTTGAGGCGGCCCGGATAATGGAGGACTCCCTTCATACGCACCTGCGCTCTGCTGCCTTCTTCTGGGTGTTAGGTGTCACCCTCATAGGACTGCCTGTGATAGTAGCCCTGGTCTTCACTAGGGGGTTCATCATCGGGTTTGCCGTGACCTTTTTCGTGGAGAAACTGGGCTTCCGTGGTGTACTGTTCTCTCTTGTGTCAATTTGGCCTCATAGCATCCTCGCGGTTCCGGCTTTCCTCATTGTTGGGGCTGCCTCCCTTTCCTTCTGCTGGCTGGTCCTGACGAGCCGCTTCGCAAAGCGAAAGATACTGTGGTGGGACGAGTTTGCCGGCTATACGGCACTGGTCCTGGCCATGTGTGGTGTCCTGGTCGGAGCTGCCTTCGTTGAGGGCTACATCACGCCGGTGCTAATGAGGGTACTCGCCGGTCAACTGCTGTAGTAATCAGCCCTGCCGATGACCTTGAGCCGCAGTCTGCTTGCTGCCCTGTCCACTATTGAAGTCTCTCCTCTGGCCTATCCCCAAATAGACTTTCTCCAGAATCTACACCAACGCTAGCAGGAAATGGGGAAAGGGGTATATAACTCTCTCTTGGAGTACATGGGGGCCTACTGTGCCAAACTACAAACTGGTGTCAATACCATGAAGGGGAGAGCTTATCATGATAGTGGGTGTACCAAAGGAGATCAAGGACAACGAGAACCGGGTCGCCATGACCCCAGCTGGAGTTACTGCTTTTGTCAAGGCTGGCCACCGTGTGATTATTCAGGAGAGCGCTGGTATTGGCAGCGGCATAACAGACCAGGAGTATACTCAGGCAGGGGCGACGATCTACAAGTCAAAAGAAAGGCTCTTCGGAGACGCAGAAATGATTGTTAAGGTAAAAGAGCCCCTCCCAGAAGAGTATGATCTCTTTAAAGAGGGTCACCTCCTCTATACCTATCTCCACCTGGCCGCAGAGGCTGAACTTACCCAGGCGTTGGTGGACAAGAAGGTAGACGGAGTTGCCTATGAGACCGTTCAACTTGCAGACGGCTCCTTACCTCTTCTGACTCCCATGAGTGAGGTTGCGGGACGCATGGCTACCCAGATCGGTGCCCACTTCCTTGAGAAGCCACAGGGAGGCAGGGGTGTCCTGCTGGGTGGTATTCCTGGCGTTCCTCCTGCTACTGTTGCTGTAATTGGTGGTGGGGTTGTGGGAACCAACTCTGCCAAGATGGCGATTGGCATGGGTGCTGATGTAACAATTCTCGATGTCAGCGCAAGTCGCTTGCGGTATCTTGACGACATCTTCGGAAATAAGATCACAACAATGATGTCCAACTCTTTTAATATTGCTGAGGCTGTCAAGCGCGCTGACCTCCTGATCGGTGCGGTACTCATTCCTGGGGCAAAAGCCCCGCACCTTGTATCAGAGGAAATGGTCAAGACCATGAAACCGGGCTCCGTTATCGTGGATGTTGCCATTGATCAGGGCGGTTCTATTGAAACCATCGACAGGGTCACCACACACTCCAATCCCACCTATGTTAAGCATGGTGTGGTTCACTACTCTGTCGCCAATATGCCTGGGGCAGTGGCCAGGACTTCGACCTTTGGTCTTACCAATGTCACCCTTCGGTATGGCCTGGACCTGGCCAACAAGGGCTTCGGGCGAGCCGTCAAGGAAGACCCGGCACTAGCCCTTGGGGTCAATACTGCCGGGGGGCATGTTACCTACCAAGCTGTAGCGGAAGCCCATAATCTGCCCTACACCCCTCTTACCGAGGTCTTGGGTTAGTCCAGAATCTACAACATCTTTGGCCGGGCATTGAACCCCTGAGGTTCGATGCCCGGTTTCACACGGGCGGCGCACCTCCACCCTGACCACCCGGTCTGGGACCCTATCTGGCAGAATAGGCCTTTGGTTGCTGGAATACCTTCTACCAGAGGACTGCTGCTCATAAGATTAGGACTCCTCTGAAGGGGTGAATTGGATATGGTTATTATATCCCTGGGGCGTACCCGCCGGGTCATGGGTTTCCTTCTAAGGCTGGCGATCCTTGTGATGGTGTTGGCCGTGGTGATACCTCAGATTGTCTACTTGGTGCAAGACTATCTGATGCGTCCAGTCGATAGGGCCACAAAGGTCCTCAATCCCGAGTCGCCCCAAGGGATTGAGGAAGGGCAAGGGTGGTTTGGCCGGTTTGTTAGAGAGCTGCGAGGGTTTTACTGGCGAGGCACATGAGGCCAGCAGAGCAAGGATTTGGCCGCGTTATGTAGAATGGAGTATGAACAGGTGGGACTGAAGGACACCGTACGGCGGTAGATAGTGGTCTAGATCTCCGTTGTTTTCGACGGTTGGGCGCGTGGGTCCATGAAGCAAGTCCAGGATGTGAGTCCAAAAGGTAGGGGTTGCTGTGGAAGAACTAGTAGCCGATTTCTTGAACTTTCTGACTGTCGAGAAGGGGTTAGCCCCCAATACAATTCAGTCCTACAGAAGGGACTTAAAGAAATATGGACAGTTCCTGGACAAGGGCAGCCTCGGGCCTATGCGCGGCGCAACCCGGGCCACAATCCTCTCCTACTTGCTCTTCATGGAGCGGGATGGTAAGGCAACCTCAACCATCGCTCGCCGACTGGCGGCACTGAAGTCCTTCTACCAGTTTCTCACCGTAGAGCGGATCATCGCTAAGGACCCTACAGAGAACCTGGAGTCTCCCAAGCAGGACAAGAAGCTTCCGCAGATTCTTACCATCGACGAAGTTGAGCGTCTTCTGAGACAGACTGATGCCAGTACGGCGCCGGGGACCCGCGACAGGGCTATGATGGAGACCCTCTACGCCACTGGTATCCGAGTAACAGAGCTGGTTTCTCTGAAACTATCGGATATCAACCTGGACAATGGGTACCTGCGGTGTTTTGGTAAAGGCTCCAAAGAGCGAATCGTTCCCCTTGGGTCAATGGCCCAGAGGCATGTCGCAGAATACCTTGACGGGGCCCGTAAAGAGCTTGTCGGCGACAGGGAGGATACCGGTGCTCTCTTTGTCAACCATCACGGCCGGGCTATGACCCGGCAGGGCTTCTGGAAGATTGTAAAGAGGTACGCTACCGAGGCCAACATTGGCAAGAAGATTACACCCCACACCCTGCGGCATTCCTTTGCCACCCACCTTCTCCAGAATGGCGCTGACCTGCGAAGTGTCCAGGAGATGCTGGGCCATGCTGACATCTCTACTACCCAGATATATACCCGCCTGACCAAGGGTCGTCTCAAAGAGGTGTACACCAAGTCCCATCCTCGCGCATAGAGCAGAATTATCCCCCTTCCCTCTGGAAACACTAAAGCCAGATTTGGAAAGGGGGTAAAGGATTTTGTCAATAAGTGAACTAATAGGGACGCTAACAGGTAGACACCGGATAGCGTGGCTCCTTATCGTCTCCATCATAACGGTCTTGATGGTCAATGCAGGCTTCACTGGGGTGGCTAGTGGCCAGTCTGAGGCCAGTGAATCTCAGTATCCAGATCTCGACATCAGTTCGCCCTCAGCGATTCTCATTGATGCCCTCAGCGGCAAGGTGCTCTATGCTAAGGATGAGCACAAGCGATGTCCTCCCGCCAGCGTTACCAAGATAATGACACTACTGTTGGCCTTTGAATCACTGGAGCGCGGCCAGGTGACCTACGAAGATACTGTGGTCGTAAGCCCTAACGCCTCTGAGATGGGCGGTAGTCAGATGTACCTCTGGGCCAATGAAGAGGTAACCTTCCGTCATGTTGTAAAGGGGGTTGCTATTGGCTCAGCAAACGATGGGGCTGTCGCCGTTGCAGAGCACCTTGGTGGCAGTGAAGGTAATTTCGTTTCCATGATGAACAGCAGGGCGGCTGAGCTTGGAATGCAGAACACTACTTTCGCTAATAGCCACGGACTCGACGATCCCAATCATCTCACTACAGCCTATGACATTGCCCTCATGAGCCGGGAGGCGGTAAAATACCCTGAACTCCTGAGACTGTCATCAATCAGGCATGAGGTCCTTACCGACGGATTAAAACCGAGGGACCTCCTTAATAGAAATAGGTTAATCTCCTCCTATTCAGGGTGCGACGGCCTCAAGACAGGGTATACTGAGACCGCTCTCTACTGCCTATCGGCGACGGCCAAGAGAGGCGATACCCGCTTAATTGCAGTAGTCATGGGGGCCAGAACGCCTGACCTGCGCACGAGAGACATTGTCGCCATGTTGAACTACGGTTTCGGTAATTACACAACGGTGCCTGTCATGAAGAAGGGGGACTCCCTTACAGAAAGACCAGGAGTCGCCGTGTATCTGGGCGATTCGGACTATTGCTCCGTTGTGGCAGAGGACGACTTTGGCGTTACCGTGGAGAGGGGCCAGGAGACAGCCCTTGAGAGACGGATTGAGCTACCAGAACAGGTGGTGGCACCAGTTGAGGAAGGGCAGCCCCTGGGCTACATTGCCGTCTTCAAGGACGGTGAGGAGCTCGGGCAGGTCAATCTGGTAGCCAGCAAGTCTATCAAGCGCCTGAACTATCTCCAACTGATATGGAGGCTGTTCACACTGGTTCATGAACCGCGTTAGCGCTTTGGGATAGCACAGCGCTTTAAACACCAGACTAAATGAACTAAGCGTGCGTGACTGCCTGCCAGAAATGGCAGGCATATCTTTTCTGGGCAGGAAATTATTATGGCAGAAGAGAAAGAGCAATAGGAAGAGCAAAGATGGGTAGGTGGGAGGGGATCGGCCTTTGGATATTAAATGGAACGTGAAAAATGGCACTCTGGTTGTCAAGGTCTCCGGTGAGATGGATCTCCATACGGCTGGCGACTTCAAACAGGTTGTTGAACGGGCCAGTGCTATGCACAGGGTTAGGGGTCTAATGGTTGACTTGAGTGATATTAGTTTCATTGACAGCTCTGGTTTGGGGGCCCTCTTGGGTCGCTTCAGACAGATTCGAATGATGGGCGGGGCAATGACGATTGCTGCTCCGTCACCCCAGGCCAGACAGGTGCTAGAACTAGCAGGGATATCAAAGATCATTACCATTGTTGACGAACCAGCCATCATTGAAGGTCTGGGCGGAGGTGACCAATGATGTCTCAAAGCGGAAATGCAGCGCTGTCTGGTGACTCCAATCGACGGCTCTTTGCTGAGCCTCCTCACGCCGTTGAGCCGCGCCTGATCCGCCAGGTCAAGAACCAGATGAAGGTTACTGTCCTGGCGGTTCCCGAGAATGTGGCCTTGGTCAGGGTATGTGTTGCGGCCTTTGCTTCACAGCTAGAATTCACCCTGGGTGAGGTAAACGAGATAAAGGTAGCCACATCGGAAGCCGTTTCAAATGTTATCCTCCATGCCTATGACAGTTTTGGTAATGTAGAGGTCATTGCCAGCCTTGATGATGAGTGGCTTGAGGTGGTTGTCTCCGACAGCGGTAAGGGCATTAAGGATGTGGAGGAGGCGCTCCAGCCCACCTACACCACGGACCCTGACCACATGGGGCTGGGTTTTGTTTTCATGGAATCGATGATGGACAGGCTGGATGTTCAGTCAGCTCCAGGTGAGGGTACGGTTGTCTGGATGGCCAAGAGGGTAGCCCAGGGTTGAGGTGATACTGTGACTACGCCAGTTAGCAACAACAGGCCTCCCTTGCCTGAGGATGAGCTCCTTGACTGTGTGAAACAGGCGCAGCAGGGGGATGAAGGGGCCCGTAATAGGGTTATTGAAGCAAACCTGCGGCTCGTCTGGAGTATTGTAGGCAGGTTCGTGGGGTCAGGGGTTGAACCCGATGATCTATTTCAGATAGGTTCAATCGGCCTTTTGAAAGCGGTGGACAACTTCGATTTCTCTTACTCTGTTAGATTCTCAACCTATGCGGTGCCAATGATCATCGGTGAGATTCGCAGGTTCTTACGGGATCACGGCCCAATGAAGGTCAGTAGGAGCCTGAAGGAACTGGGCACAAAAGCTAAGGCTGCATCAGAGAGGTTGAGACACCAATACGGTAGAGAGGCGACATTATCTGAGATAGCGAAGGATTTGAAGGTCAGTCCAGAAGAGATTGTGGAGGCATCAGATAGCCTTAAGGCCCCGGCATCTCTGGAGCAAGTTGTGTTCGGTGAAGGTGATGATGCTGTCTATCTCGGTGACCAGTTGGCTGATGAGGCCAGTGGTGGGGATGAATCCCCCTGGATGGAGAAGTTGGCCTTGAAGGAGGCCCTGAGTCGCCTTGATTCCCGTGAGCGCTCAGTCATCATTTGGCGCTTTTTTGGAGATAAGACACAATCGGAGGTTGCAGAGATGATAGGTCTTTCCCAGCCCCAGGTATCGCGGATTGAGAAATCAGCCCTTAAGAGCATTCGCAGTCTTCTCGGCGAAGAGATTTGATATCCAGCTGCTAACACGCCGTTCCCCCCTTTTTGTGTCCGTAATGACCAGCCGGAAGCCGTCGTAGCCAGCACACAACAGGTTTAGCGCCTGCTCCTTCTGAGGAAAACTCGGAAGGGTAGGCGTTTTATTGTTTGCCCCGAATTATCGCTTCTGGTCCAGCTCCACTACGGTATATAGCTGCCATTATCAGGGGAGATTAACTAAATGCAAGACGCTAAGAGGATACCATACACAAAGAGGGGAGGTTAATCAGGCATGACAGTAGTTAAGGTTTTGGAGCTCGTAGGAGAGTCTAGCTCAAGCTGGACTGAGGCCGCTGAAAACGCTGTCCAAGAGGCGGCGCAGACAGTTGATAACATTACTGGGGTAGAGGTGTATAATCTCACCGCCAATGTAAGCGGGGGCCAGATCGTAGAGTATAAGGCCAACGTCAAAGTGGCCTTTGCCGTCGATGGTAACCGGCGCGGGCAGAAGACCGGTCAAAGCAAACTATAATTGCCAGGGCAGGGGTGTGGAGATGGCAGAGGCTAAAGGGGTACCACAAGAGATTGAGGAGCAACTGCAACAGGCCAAAGAAAAGGAATACCAGGAGCTTGTCAAGCAGTCCGAGCCGGGACCCAATATTGCCACAAGCGTCTTGGCGGCCTTTGTTACAGGCGGCACCATAACCACCATCGGACAGGGGATAATGAAGGGATTCCTCAGGATGGGCATTCCCCCGGATGGGGCTGCCGGCCCAACAGCGGCTGTCCTGGTCCTGGCGGCTGCCGTATTGACTGGCATAGGGGTCTATGATCGGATCGGCAGATTTGGTGGTATGGGGGCTGCCCTGCCGATCACCGGCTTTGCCAATTCAATAGTCTCCCCCGCAATGGAGTTTAAGCGGGAGGGCTATGTGTTGGGCACAGGGGCCAAGATGTTCGCCATAGCCGGGCCTGTGATTGTCTTTGCCCTTGTTACAGGCACCTTGGTGGCAGCCATCCAGCTTATACTGGGACAGTAGACAGGAGGAGCGAACAGGTGAGAACCAATGGTGTGGGAGGTCAGTCGATATCTTACTCGGCCAGCCCTCAGATCCTGGCGGGCGGATCCGCGGTGGGACCCAAGGAAGGCGAGGGGCCGCTGGGCAAGTATTTTGATATAACGAAAGACGATGCCCTGATGGGTCTGAAATCCTGGGAGCAGGCTGAGACCCAGTTCCTGCTGGAGGCCATGGAGGCAGCCCTGAGTAATGACAACAGCAAGATTGATGATATGGACTTCTTGCTGGCAGGAGACCTGCTAAACCAGCTCATTGCCGCCAACTATGCCGCCGAAAAGGCGTCAGTCCCTTACTTCGGTCTCTATGGGGCCTGTTCCACCTTCGCGGAGGCGCTCATTCTCGGGGCGGTCCTGGTTGACGGGGGTTTTGCCGACAAGGTCCTTGCTGCCTCCTCAAGCCACTTTGACACGGCGGAACGCCAGTATCGCTACCCGACGGAGTTCGGTGGCCAGCGACCACCGACAGCCCAATGGACGGTTACCGGCGCAGGGGCGGTGATTGTAGGCGATCCTCCATCCTCTGGCGGCAGTTCTGGACCCTCCCTCACCATTGGGACGATTGGAAAGGTCATTGATATGGGGGTGAAGGATTCTACTAACATGGGAGGCGCTATGGCCCCGGCGGCCGCGGATACTATCCAGGCTCATCTGGAGGATACAGGGCGCGGAGCCGACTACTACGACCTCATACTGACGGGTGATCTGGGGCGTTCCGGCAGTGAGCTGCTGATTAAGCTCAGTGCCGACAATAACATCGATCTCAGTAAGAATCACGCCGATTGTGGATTGATGATCTTTGACTCAGAGCAGGATGCCCACTCGGGAGGCAGCGGTGCCGGTTGCTCAGCCATTGTGACGGCGTCAAAGGTGCTCCAGGACATGGCCTCCGGAGAGTACGGTAAGGTGCTACTGGTGGCTACTGGAGCCCTGTTCAGTCCCACAAGTACTCAGCAGGGGGAATCCATACCCTGCATTGCCCATGCGATCGCTCTGGAGAACAGCGATTAGAGAGAGGATTTCATAGAATAAGAAAGGCGTGTTGTAACATGTCTGATTTCATATTGGCATTTATAGTTGGTGGAGCCATTTGCGTAGCCGCACAACTGGTAGTTAATCTTACAAACCTTACCCCAGCCCATGTCATGGTGCTCTTTGTGTCCCTTGGCGCCATTGTGAGCGGGCTAGGCCTGTATCAACCATTAGTGCAACTGGGCGGAGCAGGGGCGACGGTGCCCCTGCCCGGCTTTGGACACGCCATCGTCCAGGGAATTCTGAAGGAGTGTCAGAGGACAGGCCCGGTGGGGCTCCTCACCGGCGGCTTGACTGCCACCAGTCTTGCTCTGACTGTGGCCATCCTGGCTGGTTACATTGTTGCCCTCATATTCAGACCAAAGGGAAAGGCCCAGCAGTAGAGCCCGCCAGAGTTATGGACTGTAAGACGATGGATCATGCGGAGGAGGTACCAGTGACGGAAGAAAGGGTAGATACAGGGGGGGGCCCTGACGACGGTCAGGCGCGAGGCCAATTGGAACCAGGCAAGCGGAAGAAAGTCATACTGGTAACAGATGGCGATCGCAGGGCCCAGGAAGCGGTGGAGACGGCCGCCGAAAAACTCGGTCTGCGCTGCATATCAAGCTCAGCGGGAAACCCTACTCCGCTGTTGGGGTCAGAGATTGTTGAGATGGTTCATCAGACCCCCACTGACCCAGTGCTGGTGATGGTAGATGACAGGGGTGCAGGTTATCAGGGGCGCGGTGAATCGGCGCTTGCATTCATCGCTAGAGACCCAAGCATACAGGTCCTCGGCGCCGTTGCCGTGGCATCGGATACCTGGTGGGCGGTGGGGGCGGATGTTGATGCCTCGATCACTCGTGATGGACACCTGGTAGACGGGGTAGTGAATAAGGGCGGAGACCTTGATGGCGGGGGTCAAGAGCGCCTCCAGGGAGACACTGTTGACATTCTTAACGACCTCAATGTTCCCATCATTGTTGGTGTGGGGGACATCGGCAAGATGCACGGTTCAGATAGTCCTCATAAGGGGGCGCCAATCACCGTCAAGGCCATCCAGACCATTCTGAAGAGGAGCGGCTTAGATTGACCTCAATGGTTAACCAGCCTGTTGACAAAGATATAGATAAGAACCTGGATATCCTCAAGGGAAAGCTGGGCGTAGATGTTACCTATGATGTTTTGGTTAGGGACTTCAGCATAGGTAACCGCAAGGCTGCTCTAATGTGGATAGATGGTTTTCTCAAGGACGAGATAATCTCTCGCGTCATGACGGCGCTGATGAAGATGAGGCGAGAAGACACGGTCCCCAATCCCATTGAGAAGATCATGAAGACGGCCTTGAACTACACAGAGGTAGAGCTTGTGGCGAGCCTTGACGATGCTATGGAAAAGGTGATGGCAGGCCCCGCAATCCTGATGATAGATGGCGAAGTTCAGATAATTGTCCTGGACACCCGCACCTATCCCGCCAGGGGGCCTCAGGAACCAGACCTCGAGAGGGTGATCAGGGGCTCACGAGACGGGTTTATTGAGACGATGGTCTTCAATACAGCCCTGATCAGGCGGCGGTTGAGAGACCCTAACCTGCGGTTTGAGATGCTCTCCGTTGGGGCAAGGTCCAAGACCGATGTGGTCATCGCTTACATTGATGATATTGTCAACCACGATATGGTGGACAGGATCCGTAGTCGCATCAATGACATCAATGTTGATGGCATTCCCATGGCTGAGAAGACTATTGAGGAGTACATCGTTGACAAGAACCTGTGGTGGAACCCCTATCCCACTGTCCGGTTTTCCGAGCGTCCAGACGTTACCGCTGTCCACCTGTTGGAGGGCCACGTTGTCGTGATTGTGGACGGGTCCCCTAGCGCCATGATCCTGCCAGCAACCTTGTTTCATCACCTCCAGCACGCAGAGGAGTTCAGAGAGGACGTGTTGGTTGGTACCTGGTTCCGATGGGTTCGCTATGTAGCTGTCCTCTTCTCGTGGCTCGGAACCCCTTTGTGGCTGGCGCTAGCCCTCTCGCCAGAGGTGCTTCCTCCCGCACTGCAGTTCATCGGACCCAGGGAAACCGGCGCCGTCCCGTTAGTTATACAGTTTTTGATAGCAGACGTTGCCATTGACATACTGCGGATTGCCATGATTCATACGCCGACGGCCCTGGCAACAGCCCTTGGTTTCATCGGGGCGATCTTGTTGGGTCAGATCGCCGTTGAGACGGGCCTGTTCATCAATGAGACAATCCTCTTTACGGTGGCGGCGGCCCTGGGGAGCTTCGCCACCCCAAGCTTCGAGTTTGGGATGGCCACCAGACTATGGCGCCTGGTTTTGCTGGTTCTAGTGGGCCTCTTCAGACTGCCGGGACTGTTGGCGGGCGTTGCCGCTAACATTGTATTTGTGGCCCTGATGAAGTCCTTTGGGGTGCCGTATCTGTGGCCCCTGATCCCGCTGGACAGAAAGGCCCTCTCTAGCGTGCTGATTCGCCGACCATTACCAATCAGGTCTTTCCGGGCCAGCATCCTGAAGCCTGGCGATCCGGACCGCGCACCAAAGAAAGAGAAGTAGGGGGGTATAGAGCTGTGGGATGTATAAGCGTCGGTATACCAAGAGCGCTGCTCTACTATGATTACCATCCCTTCTGGGCGACCTTCATCAAGGAGCTTGGGGCAGAGATTGTCTTATCTCCCACGACAACCAGACACACAATAAACAGTGGCTTGGGGAAGGCCCTGGATGATGTCTGTTTGCCGGTGAAGGTGTATTACGGACACGCAATGTGGCTGTTGGAGCAGGGCGTGGATATCCTATTTGCACCGCGGATGGTGAGTGTTGAGCCCCGGGCCTATACCTGTCCAAAGCTTATGGGCCTCCCTGATATGATCAGGAGCAACCTTTCCCCGAGGGCAGGCGTCATCGATTCATGTGTGGACATGAGTAAGAGCAGGCGCCAGCTTGCAGCAGCTTTGGTCAATGTGGCCATCCCTCTATCCAAGAACCCGCTGCGGATCAGGGTCGCCTATAACAGGGCGAGGGCTGTGCAGCACCGATTTGAGAACCTGCTACGCCGGGGCCTGTGGCCTGAAGAGGCCATGGCGCATCTTGGTGTTCCCGGCTTTGAGGGGCACCGGGAGGACAACCCAGGTGCAGACAGGGCCAGCAAAGACAAGGCCAGCAAAGATAGGGCGCCAGATGATATGAGACCTTCATTGGGAACCCCAGACCGTGACTCAGCTACGGATCTTACGGTGGGACTGTTGGGACACAGCTACAATCTCTACGATGGTGAGCTTAATCTCAGATTGGCCAGCAAACTCCGGAATATGGGGGTATCACTTGTCACGGCTGAGGCCCTGGACAATCAGGTTGTCGAGGCCTGCAATCAGTCCTTACCTAAGCCCCTCTTCTGGACCTCTGCAAAACGCTTGATGGCCGCTGCCCTAACCTGGTCGCGAGGGGACGAAAGGGGAACGGTCGATGGAATAGTTCACGTTGTCTCTTTTGGTTGCGGTCCGGATTCGCTGGTGGGTGAGCTGGCGGCCCGCTGGGTTAGACGTGATTCGAACCTGCCGTTTCTCCTGCTGACCCTTGATGAGCACTCCGGCGAAGCGGGCCTGGTGACCAGGTTGGAGGCCTTTGTTGATATGCTTCGTTGGCGACGGATCGGGCCTGATTCGAATGGAGAGCCGGGGGGGTGCACACCGTGAGGCAGATCACCATCCCGCATATGGGTAATCTGGCCATTGGGGTAAAGGCAGCGGTAGAGGACTTGGGCCTGAATGTGATCCTGCCACCGCGTCCGAGCAAACGCACCCTGGACCTGGGGGTCTTCCACTCTCCGGAGTTTGTGTGCTTCCCCCTCAAAGTCAATGTCGGCAACTTCATTGAAGCGGCTGAACTGGGCGCTGATACCATCCTTATGGCCGGCGGGGTTGGGCCCTGCCGCTTCGGCTACTACGCCCAGCTGCAGCGGGAGATCCTCTTTGATGCGGGATACGAAGTCGACATGGTTCTGCTGGAGCCGCCTCAGGGGAAGGTCAGCGAGCTATTAAGGCTGATAAGGGACCTGTCTGGTGGGAAGCCCTGGTCGCGGATTTGGAGGGCTCTTCGCTTCGGGTGGGAGAAGTTTAAGGCCCTTGATGACCTTGACAGGGCTGCAAACAAGGTTAGACACCTGGAGGCCGAAGGTGGTACCACCCAGTCCCGGCTAGAACAGGCCGTATCAATGGTTGACGCTGCCGGGACTATGGAGGCCATCAAGAGAGCGCTTTCCGATGGCATTGAGGCCATTGGATCAGTTCCAAGATGCCCTGAGAGTAAGAGAAAGGGTTTGAGGGTGGGGATAGTGGGCGAAGTATACATGATCCTTGAGCCCTTCGCTAATCAAAGATTGGTGCAGCAGCTAGGGGAGCTGGGGGCAGAGGTGGAGAGCGCGATATACATTTCGGACTGGATGCGATCAAACCTCTTTCTCAAGACCCTAAGGGTGTCAGACCGAGATCATGTGGAACAGGCCGCAAAACCTTATCTCAATTATTTCGTTGGAGGCGACGGGCTTGAATCCGTTGGTGAGACTGTGAACTACTCGAGTCGGGGCTTTGACGGGGTGATCCAGGTTGCCCCCTTTACCTGCATGCCTGAGTTGGTGGCAGAAAGCATTCTGCCTCTTGTCAGTAAGGACCTTTCCATACCAGTGCTTACCCTGGTCCTTGATGAGCATTCAGGAGAGGCTGGGCTCAGGACACGCTTGGAGGCCTTCATTGACCTGCTCCACCACCGGAAGCTCCACAGAGGGACATCTGATTCCGCAAAGGGACAAACCAAGGCCCTGAATGCAATTGGTTAATTGACTTGTGAACTCAGCGACTGACTTAGGGGGGCGAGACTCAGTTGAAAGAGAACACTATTGACACTGAACATCCAGTTGTCTTAGGAATTGATGTGGGATCTGTTAGTACCAACGTGGTTGCCCTTGATGGAGATCTGAAACCCATTGATACCGTCTACCTCCGTACCGCTGGTAACCCTGTCCGCGCGTTGCAGGAAGGGCTGAAACAGATCCAGTCTTCGCTGTCACCTACAGCCAGGGTTACGGCGGTAGGAACAACCGGCAGTGGCCGTCAGTTAGCTGGGGTTATGGTCGGAGCAGATGCCATTAAGAACGAGATCACAGCCCACGCTGTGGCAGCACTGAACGAACTCCCAGGTGTCAATACGGTGTTGGAGATTGGGGGACAGGACTCGAAGATAATTATCTTACGCGATGGAGTGGTAGTGGACTTTGCCATGAATAGCGTCTGCGCCGCTGGTACCGGCTCCTTCTTAGACCGGCAGGCTGCCAGGCTTGGCATCCCCATCGAGGAGTTTGGGGAACTCGCCTTAAGGTCAGAGAACCCTGTCCGCATTGCGGGACGCTGCGCTGTGTTTGCGGAGTCCGACATGATTCACAAGCAGCAGATGGGGCACGGCACAGAAGACATAACCAGGGGATTGTGCAAGGCCCTGGTTAGGAATTACCTGAACAATGTGGGCAAGGGCAAGGAAATTCGACCTCCTGTGGCCTTCCAGGGAGGTGTGGCTGCCAATGTGGGGATCCGAAAGGCCTTCGAGGAATCCCTCGGTATCGAGGTGATGGTGGCGAAACACTTCAAGGTCATGGGAGCCCTGGGGGCAGCGCTCATTGCCCACAGTGAAGTGGGATCCGGCAGCACCGCCTTCCGCGGTTTTGGCGTGAGTGAGGTGGAGATAGCAACCCGGAGCCTTGACTGCGATCACTGTCCGAACCGATGCGAGATCATCCAGATATATATCGATAATGACCTTATAGCGCGGTGGGGTGGCCGTTGTCCCCGGTGGGAACTGACGACTGCAGGCGACGAAACGGGTGTTATTCGCAGTAACGAGAGGGAAACCGCGGCCTCAAGTTGAACTTTGAGTTAGAGAATAGATGGGAACAACGGTAAGTACGATTACCTGCAGAAGCAGGGACTACGATGGGGGAGAACCATGTACGAAGGGATCTCGCGAACCACTGCCGGTGTCCTTACCTTGGGGGGTGTCAATGCCCTGTCGCTTGCTGAGCGGTTTGGCACTCCCCTTTATGTCCTTAATGAACAGGTCATCCGCGGGCGCTGTAGTCATGCCCTAACGGCTCTTCAACGGCTCAACCCTTGTAATCGCTTGGCTTACGCTGGCAAGGCATTTCTCAGTATTGCCATGTGCCAACTGGTAGCTGAAGAGGGCCTGCACCTGGATGTTGTTTCTGGAGGCGAGCTTCATACTGCCCTGAGGGCTGGCTTTCCGTTGGAGCGCATCTACTTTCATGGTAACAACAAGCTTCCTGATGAGATTGTTTACGCCCTATCGTCTGGGGTTGGACAGATTGTCGTTGACAACCTGAAGGAGATTGAGGACCTGAATCAAATCTCCTCTCAGCTTCGCCTCGCTTCTCCTGTCCGCGTCCTGATCAGGGTAACCCCTGATGTCTTGGGTGGAACTCACTCCCACATAGAGACGGGCGGCGCTTCCTCAAAATTTGGCCTCTCCATTTCCCGTGGGTTGGCAATGGTGGCAGTTCGGCGGGTACGCAAGTCGGAGTTCCTGTCCTTTAGTGGAATTCATTGCCACATAGGTTCGCAGATCACCTCGACTAAGCCCTTCTTCACCGCCCTCAGCAAGGTACTGGGTTTTGCCCGAAACCTCCAGGCAGAAGAGGGGGTAGAGGTTGCCGAGTTCAACATGGGAGGGGGGCTAGGGGTCCCCAGCACCGTCTCGGAGGAGGGGCTTCCCTTTACCTCCTGGGCTGAGGGGATCGTCTCAAGGGTCACGACGGCCGCCAGGGAGATGAGCTACGCGTCCATCCCCCTGGTTACTCTGGAACCTGGCCGGTACATAGTAGCCCCTGCAGGTGTAACCCTCTACACAGTGGGGTCAATTAAGGTGTCATCTGATGGCACTCGCTTTGTTGCCGTTGATGGTGGTATGGGGGACAATCCCAGGCCTGCTCTTTACAACGCCAGTTACGAGGCGGTCCTGGTGGGCAGGGATCAGCGAGGGTTACATCTGCGTGACGGCCGGGCCGATGTTGTCACCCTGGTAGGAAAATACTGCGAGTCTGGTGACGTCCTGGTAAGGGATGCCCACCTGACTGGGATAGCCCCGGGGGATATTGTCGCCGTTCTTGGAACCGGCGCCTACAACTTTAGCATGGCCAGCAATTACAACCGACTCCCAAGGCCAGCCATGGTCTTCGTGTCTGAGGGTGCTTCTCATCTTGTGGTGCGCAGAGAAACCTACGATGACATCGTCGCTCGAGATCTGCCAATTTCGAGGCAGACGGGGCGCGGCTCAGTAGCTGGAAACAGCTAAGTCAGCATCACTCTTGTAACGTATTCCACTGCCATAGCTACAAGGCACAGCCCACCATATAGGGCTAAGGGAAGGGCGGGGGATATTTCAATCGGTGAATCCGGGCTGACGGCCTTCATGATTAGCGTGTGGTCAAAGAAAGCCGCCTTAGGCGCCACCTCCTGATGGCCTAAAGGAATGTGCTTCCCCTGCTGGCCGAAGATCATGCCCCAGATGGTAAAGGTGGCAGCAGTCAGCCAGATGGCCCATTCGGGATTTATGAAAAGTAGGACGAGCCAGGAAAGTACGGTGAAAAGGTGGGAGTATACCTCCTGCCACAGCAGGAGTAAAAGGTGAACCCCAATCAGCGCGAGAACCACCACGTGTCAGTCCCCTCCTTTCGAAGAAGCAAACTGGACCCAACAGGTACATAATACCACATCTATGGCAGTGCGACATTATATGGAAGAGCGCGTAGTGGTCCTGACGAGTCTCGGTCTGGAAGCCCCCTACCAGCAGTGAAGTTGTTAGCCTTCTGAGGGCATGGTATAATTACTCAGTAATGCCTGGAAGCGGTTTGAGGTCTGACGGCAGCAGGATCAGGAAGAGGAGGACAGGGGCTGTGCTAGGCGGGAGCTTGCTACTGAGGATACCGGCGCTGGTGGTCGGCATCGTATTCCACGAGTTTGCCCACGGATATGTTGCGGATCGTATGGGAGACCCGACAGCCAGATACAGCGGCAGATTGACCCTTAATCCAGTTGCGCACCTGGACCCAATCGGCATCTTGATGCTGTGGATATTTGGTTTTGGTTGGGCCAAGCCTGTGCCGATTAACCCCCGGAATTTCCGGGACTTTCGTCGTGGACTGCTGTTCGTATCCCTGGCAGGACCGGCGATGAACCTGATTTTGGCCTTTGTATCCAATGTCTCCTGGCGGCTGGTTGATCCTGTCCAGGGCTCAATCGTATCCCAACTGTTCTTCTGGATGGTTTTCTACAATCTAGTTCTGGCAGCCTTTAACCTTATACCTGTGCCACCCCTTGACGGTTCCAAGATCCTCATGGCCCTGCTGCCGGGTAGGCAGGCAAGGTTCTTTGCCCAACTGCAGCAGTATGGCTGGGTAATCCTGCTGATCCTGATATTTACGGGTCTGATTGGCAGCGTCTTGTGGCCGCTGATATCAATCCTGGAAGGCCTCCTGAACTTTCTCACCAGGCTAGTGATATAGGGGGCGAAGATATGGACTACAAGATTCAGCTTGAGAAGTTTGAGGGCCCATTGGACCTCTTGCTCCACCTCATAAGAAAGCATGAGGTCGACATCTATGATATACCCCTTGCAGAAGTAACCCGGCAGTATTTGGAATACATCTGGGCTATGCAGGAACTTGACCTGGAGATCGCCAGCGAGTTTTTGGTAATGGCCGCCACCCTGATGGAGATTAAGATGCGGAATCTCCTCCCCCGGCGCCGATTGGATGCCGGAGGCCAGGAGGAGCTGGATGTAGATCCCCGTGAAGAACTGATTGCTCGTCTTATCGAGTACAAGAAGTTCAAGGAAGCCTCAAGGGTTCTAGACGAAAGGCTGGACAGTCAAGAGCTGCGCTTTTTTCGCCAGCCACCGCACCGGGAGCACCTTGAACCTCCATCACTTGCTGATGATGTGACCCTGGATGCCCTCCTGGCAGCCTTTGGGAACCTTCTGGAGAGTTTGGTTCCAGAGGACCCGCGGGAGGTCTATCGGGAAGAGATTACAATGAGAGACAAGATGGGTGAGGTGCGCGAGCGAATGCAGGTGGCAGGTGGCAGAATAGGCTTTAGCCAGCTCTTTACCGGGAGCCGGGTAACCCGTCTCGCCGTTGTTGTAACCTTTCTTGCTGTTTTGGAATTAGTGAGACGGGGCGAGCTCAGGGTCTTGCAGGACGCTACTTTTGACGAGATACTGCTAGTGTTTAAGGGGAGGCAAGGGGGCAACAATGGAGAAGCGCGGCCTACTGCCTAAGGCAATTGTTGAAGCACTGTTAGTGGCCAGCCCCGAGCCGCTGTCGCCGGCTCAGGTTTCTGAGATTTTGGAGATCAATGTTGGTCAGGTAAGGGGGATTATCAGCCGTCTGCAGGAGGAGTACCAGCAGGGGCACAGGGGCATGGACATCGTTGAGGTGGCCGAGGGGTACCAGCTCTGCACCCCGCCTGCCTTTGCTGTCTATGTCGATCAACTGGACTCTGTCAACAGGCCCAGTCGCCTGACCCAGGCTTCCCTGGAGACCCTGGCGGTTGTTGCCTACAGGCAGCCTGTGACCAGAGCTGAGATTGAGGCGGTCCGCGGGGTAAAGGTTGATGGTGTTGTCCGAAACCTGCTTGAGCGAAGCTTGATAGAGGAGGTGGGCAGGAAGGATACCCTCGGAAGGCCCATTCTCTATGGCACCACAAGGTTCTTTCTACAGCACTTTGGATTGCGCGACCTGTCCGATCTTCCCCCATTAGCCGAGTTCCTGCCTGAGGGTGTGGATCTCCCCGACGGCGAAGACATACTACTGGAGCTTCACCCCATCACTGCTGACGAGGATGGTGGCGGCGAAGATACCGGGAATGAACAGGGCATAGAGGGATAAACCACTGCTGTGGTGGCACAATAAGGATTCAGAGGTCCTTATTGGCAGGGGGTGCCGACAGCGGTGAGTTTACACGATCTGCAAGGCGTAGTTCTGATCCTTTCCTTGGTCCTACTACTTCTATGGCCCTTGAGGTTCTGTCTGCGCTTCAGGTGGCAGGAAGGAGACCAGGAGTTGATGCTTGGTGTCCAGGTAATCCCTGGTGTGGCCGCACGGCTGGAGATACCCCTTGTTCGCAGGTGTCACTCGGGCCGCTTCCCCCTGATTGAAGCCCTTCTTAGCTGGGGCTCTCGTGCCAGCCCCAGTACAGGCCAGCCAGTAACCTGGCCGGACCTCCCCTTCGCTGAAGCCCTGGAAGAGATCTTTGATAAACTTCGCCACTCCCTCAAGGTCGTCTGGCCCTTTGTGCCGGTTGTTCACGAATCCTTGAGGATCGGCACAGTCACCAGCCTTGAGGTCAGAACGGTGCTTGGTTTGGGAGATGCGGCCATCACCGCAATGGCCCATGGGGTTGCATGGGCCCTCTGGGGTAGCGCCCTGCCGTTTCTGCTACGGTATTTCTCCTTTTCCCCTGGTGAACCCAGGTTTGAGGCCGTTCCCGTCTATGACCAGCGCCGTACCGAACTGACGGTCTCTGGAATATTTGCCATTCGAGTCGGTCATATTATGCTTGCCGTCCTACGCGCCCTGTTCAAGGGGGCGTCAGCGGTATTTACGAAGAGAGGTGGACTAGTGTGGCTGAAGAGCATCCTATACAGGGACTAATGACAACGGCAATGGAAAGCATCAAGGGAATGGTGGATGTCAACACCATTATTGGCGATGCGGTCGAGACCCCGGATGGCTCCGTGATAATCCCGATCTCCCGCGTCACCTTCGGTTTCGCAGCCGGTGGCGGAGACTATGCGGTGGACCAGGGCGGAATGAAGGGAAGCGATGGAAAGGAACAGCCGCCCTTTGCGGGAGGAAGCGGCGCCGGGGTAAGTGTTCAGCCTGTTGGCTTCCTTGTGGTGGGCCAGGGACAGATCCGGCTGCTGCCGGTAGGCGGCAAGGCAGTGTACGACCGATTGATCGACATTGCCCCCCAGATCCTCGATCACCTGCAGCAGATCATTGGCAAGAGCGAGAGCAGCCCGTATCAAAACAAGCAGTCGGGCACAACCCCAGCGGCCACAACTCGGGGCTAGGTAACAACTGTCTATGGCCTCGATGGCGTCAGCGACAGGGGTTCCTACCAGGAGTACAGGGTTATGCCTGGCGATGTTCCTGTCCGTAATCACGGTGATGGTGGTAACCCTCCCGGCTCAGGCTGCGGTCCTCCCCGGGGGATCTGATCTGTCGTCCAAGCCGATAGTTGCGGCCGAAGCCGCAGTCCTCATCGATGTGGCCTCTGGAAGGATACTCTATGCGAAGAATCCTGAGAAACGGCTCTATCCGGCTAGCACCACCAAAATCCTCACCGCCCTGGTGGTCCTGGACCAGGCAGACCCCGATGAACTGGTTACCACCAGCAAGGCGGCGGCCTCTGTCGGTGAATCCTCCATCTATCTGACTGAAGGAGAGGTGCTTTCTGTCGGTGACTTGCTTCAGGGCCTTCTTCTTGCCTCAGGTAACGATGCCGCTGTAGCCCTGGCTGAGCATGTTGCAGGAACAGTGGAGGATTTCGCCCTATTGATGAACCGGGCTGCCCTGACCCTGGGGGCCAACGACAGCAACTTTCGCAATCCCCACGGACTCCATGATCCTGCTCACTTCACAAGCGCCCACGACATGGCCCTTATGACAAGGGCTGGCCTTTTGAAATACCCGATGTTCCGGGAGACTGTGGCCAAGCGCGCATCAGTAATTCCGTGGCCAGACAGGGAGTGGGATAGGGCCCTCTACAACCACAATAGGTTGCTGTGGCGCTATGAGGGCGCTGACGGTGTAAAGACGGGTTACACAAGAACTGCCGGAAACTGCCTGGTTGCCTCGGCGACCAGGGCAGGATGGCAGCTTGCAGCCGTCATCCTCAAGAGCGGTAATCACTACCAGGATGCTGAAAGGATCTTGGACTATGGCTTTGGCACCTACAGCCCTGGGGTGGTGGCCGCCGAGGGCCTTCTTGTGAGAACCGTCACCGTCAGGGGAGGAGAGCAGCAGCGAGTGACAGTGGCAGTAGGCCAGGATCTGGTAGTTCCGTTGCTACCAGGAGAAGCGGGTAAGATACGGTTGGCCCTGTCACTACCCGAGGGGATTGAGGCGCCCGTGCAAGAGGGAACTGCAGTGGGAGAGTTATTGGCTTACCTTGATGGTGAACGGGTAGGGTCAGCGCCACTGGTGGCGACGGAGGCGATCCCAAAAGGGACACTGCTCACCGCCTTTCTCAGGAGCTTCTTGAGGGTGTTCAGGGCACTACTAGGGCAGGGATGAACTGACGTCCTGCACTGAATGCGAATCTAATCACCAGGAGTAGAAGGAGGACAGCGGCCTATGCGATCACTGTGGAAAGGAGCCATCAGTTTTGGGCTTGTGCACATTCCCGTTCGGCTCTATACAGCCACCTCAAGCAAGAGTGTGAAGTTCAACTACCTTCACAGCGAGTGCAAGTCTCCTGTTAAGTACATGAAGTACTGCCCAAAGTGTGATAAGGAAGTAGAGATGAGCGAGATTGTTAAGGGCTACGAGTATGAGAAGGGTGCCTTTGTGGTGCTGAAGGACGAGGATTTCGACAACCTCCCTACCCCTAGCACCAAGGTTGTCAAGATTGTTGACTTCGTTACCATGGAGGAGATTGATCCAATCTACTACTCCAAGACCTACTACCTTGAGCCTATAGAGGGAGGGGCAAAGGCCTATGCCCTGCTGCGGCGGGCAATGGAGGATACAGGACGAGCGGCGGTAGCCCAGGTTACCATCAGGTCAAAGGAATCCCTGGCCTGTATCAGGGTGTACGAGGGCAGAGTACTGGCAATGGAGACAATGTTCTATCCCGATGAGATCCGTGGATGGGAAGGCCTGCAGGGGGTAGGTGCCGAGACGGAGGAGGAGATCCATGAGAACGAACTGACCATGGCCAAGAGCCTGATTGGGAACCTTGCTGCAGGCTTTGACCCAGGCAAGTACCATGACCGCTATCGCGAGGCCCTGAAGGCCATGATCCAGGAGAGGATTACTGGGGAAGAGGTGTATCGCCCTGAGGAACCAACCACCGCCCGGGTGGTAGACCTGATGGAGGCCCTTAAAACCAGTATCGAACTGACGAAGCAGAAGGATGGGACTGAGGACAGGGCCGTGCACTGATACTGGCGCCAAAATAAGATTGAGGAGATTACTCGATGAGTCCTGACACACCCTTTCCTTTCAGTGAAGTTGTGCCAATGGAGCCAGAGCCGTGCCGGGATCCCTTGGAGAGCAGAAGCCATATTTACCAGGTTAAGTGGGACGGGGTGAGGATGGTTGCCTTTGTCCACAATGGCGCTGTCCGTCTCCAGAACAGGAGGTTGCGGGATCGGACGGGGCGATATCCTGAGCTTGCAGAGCTGGGCCAGGTCATTGCGGGCAGCAGCGCCATCATTGACGGAGAGGTGGTTGCCTTCTGGAAGGGGAAACCAAGCTTCCATCACGTGATGAAAAGGGATGCGGCTACTGGTTCATTCAGCGAGGGGGCCCTGGTGAAGGCGCAGCCTGTGGTGTTTTTAGCCTTTGATATCCTGGCCCATAACGGCGATGACTTAAGAAACAGGCCTCTCTTGGAGAGATACAGCATCCTTAGGGAGGTTCTGCCTTTAGGCAAGCACTGCCGGGTTGTTGAGAACTGCGCCGACGGTACTGCCCTGTTGGCGGCAACCAAGGAACATGGTTTAGAGGGGATTGTTGCCAAGGAGCGCTCTTCCCCCTATATCCCTGGTGGAAAGAGCCCTCACTGGCTCAAGATCAAGAACTTCGAGAGCCAGATCTGCGTTATAGGAGGCTACTCTCTCAAGGGCGGGCGGTTTAGTGCCCTGCTGTTAGGGGTCAGGGTTGGCGGTAGCCTGGTCTTTGTCGGGGCTGTTCGTACCGGTCTAACAACAACCCAGATTGATCAGTTAATGGAGGTTCTTCCGGGCCTCCACCGCGAGGAACCCTCTCTCATAGGGATCGACAGCAACAGGTCAGAGAACCTGCGTTGGATCGAGCCTGGACCGGCGGTCCTTGTGCGATTCTTGGAGTGGACACCGCACCTTCGCCTGCGTTCACCCATCTTTGAGGGGTTTGTGGCTGCCAGCCCAGATGATTACAGTCTCACTGAGATACCAGACCGGCTTGAGCCCGACGTCGTTGCAGCCCTGACCAGTCTTAGGGGTGATGGTATTTGACCCAACGGGTACCAGTCAAGATCGCCGGGCGAGAACTGGAGATCACCAACCTTGACAGGCCCTACTGGCCAGAGAGCGGCCTGATGAAATCTGATCTCCTTGAGTACTACCATGCTGCGTCTCCCTATCTACTGAAGTATCTCAGGGATCGGCCGTTGGTGCTGACCCGCTATCCCGCGGGCATCAGGGGGGAAGGTTTTTATCAAAAGGACTGTCCTGACTATGCGCCGGAATGGATTAGGACCTGGTCCTACTACCATGAAAACGCCGGCAGGAAGATAAACTACATCCTCTGTGACAGTGAGGCCACCCTGATCTGGTTGGCCAACCAGGGCGCCATTGAACTCCATCCCTGGGCCTCACGGATAGCAACACCCCAGGAACCTGACTTCCTCATCTTTGATCTTGACCCAGATCCACCGGCCTCCTTTGACGACACAGTGCCGGTGGCATTCATGATCAGGCAGATCCTTGAGGAGTTCGGGCTGAAGGGTTACCTTAAGACATCTGGGGCTACCGGGCTTCACATCTACGTACCAGTCAAACCCATTTACCCCTACCGCCATCTTGCCGACCTGGCGGGAGCCGTGGCGGATCTGGTTCACAGAGCAGACCCAGGGGCCACGACGCGAGAGCGCCGGGTCAGGGCTCGTGGCGGCAAGGTCTACATTGATCACCTCCAAAACATCTTCGGAAAGACGATCGTGTCGGTCTACAGCCCCAGGCCGCGCCCTGGCGCCCCGGTCTCAATGCCAATTGCCTGGTCCGAGCTGCCTGGCGTAAAGCCGGAGGGCTTTAGCATGAAGAACTTCAGCGAACACATCGAAGGAGCTGACCAGGTCTTTAGACCCCTCCTTAAGCAGGCCTTTTCATTGGAAGATATGGCTCAGCACCTGCTTCCCGTAGACAGATAGTCGCCACCAGCATAGAGCTGCCAACCTATGAATAGACCCTAGTAGGGTTCTATATGGGCTTTTCACTGGGCTGGAGGCGGTACAGATGATGAATACGATCTGGCTTCTGTTGCTTGTGGCCGGGGTGGTAACAGCTGGCCTGACGGGCAGGGTTGAGGCAGTCACAACGGGGCTGGCCGCAGCCTCCAATGACGCGATTCAGCTTGCTATAGGGTTTATTGGCATCATGACCTTCTGGCTGGGCCTGATGAAGATTGCGGAGAAGGCTGGACTCGTGGATCTCCTGGCACGGATCATGGGACCGCTGACTCGCCACTTGTTGCCAGGGGTCCCGCCAGGTCACCCAGCCGTTGGCGCGGTGCTAACTAACGTGGCCGCCAACATGCTTGGTCTGGGGAGCGCGGCGACACCGCTGGGGCTCAAGGCCATGGATGAACTGGGAAAACTCAACAAGGGCAAGAAGACGGCCTCAGACGCCATGTGCACATTCCTGGTGCTCAACACGTCGGCCGTCACAGTCATCCCAGCAACGGTAGTCGCCCTCAGGGCCAGCGCTGGTTCCTCCAACCCGGCGGAGATTGTCGGTACAACGCTGTTTGCCACCCTCTGTTCAACCCTGGCGGCCCTTACAGCTGACCGGCTATTAAGGGGAAGACAAAATGGTTGAGGCGCTGACTCTTATATCGTCGTGGGCCATTCCCTTCGTGGTTCTCGTAGTCCCCCTTGTTGGCTATCTTCGCGGGGTCAAGGTCTATGAGGCCTTTATCGAAGGGGCGGAGGACGGCTTCAAGACCGCCGTTAATCTCATTCCATACCTTGTTGCCATCCTGGCGGCCATAGGGATATTCCGCGCATCCGGGGCTTGGGAGTTTATGCTTGGCCTGATATCTCCTGTGACTGACCGGGTTGGGGTGCCGGCTCCGGTTCTTCCCCTGGCACTGATGCGTCCCCTATCAGGGGCTGGGTCTCTAGGAATTGTCGCTGATCTGATGACGGCCTATGGCCCCGATTCCTTCATTGGTCGGTTGGCAAGCACCATGCAGGGGAGTACCGACACGACCTTCTACATCCTCACAGTATACTTCGGGTCAGTAGGGGTTACCCGTCCCAGGCACGCGGTGGCAGCTGGACTCATTGGCGACCTGAGCGGTATCATCGCTGCCGTTTTCATAACATCTCTTGTCTTTGGTTCCTAGGTGGGGCAGGAGATCTGCAGGGTTTCCAGAATTCACGCTGAGGGGTGTATCTTACTGGACGGTCAAGGCATTATAGAGCCTAGAACAAGGAGGTCATGTCAATGAGCATTGAAGCCAAACTAGTTGAAAAGGGTATTGAGCTGCCTGCGGTTCCACAACCAGTGGCGGCCTATGTCCCTGGTGTGAGGGCTGGAAACCTTGTCTTTACCTCAGGCCAACTCCCCGCTGCCGGTGGTGAGGTCAAGTTTAAGGGCAAGGTGGGTGCCGATGTTACAGTTGAGGACGGTTACGAGGCAGCCAAACTGTGCGCCCTGAACTGCCTGGCAGTGGTGAAGTCGCTGGTAGGAAGCCTTGATAGGGTTAAGAAGATAGTCAAGGTAACGGGCTTCGTGAACAGCACACCTGATTTTGAGCAGCAGCCACAGGTAATTAACGGCGCCTCGGAGTTCCTGGTAGACCTGTTGGGCGAAGTCGGAAAACATTCCAGGGCCGCTGTTGGAGTCAGTTCCCTTCCCCTGGGCGTTCCCTGTGAAGTAGAGATGATTGTGGAGGTCCAGGAGTAGGCAGCGTCCTGCGGCCTTCGTGAACTAGATCAGGTAAGCTAGGATTGGCACCTGTGGCCCCGCGCTCCTCGCGGGGCCTCATCCATCCCTATCCTCGAATTTCCCCGTCGCTATTCTATGGGTATCAAGCCTATCACCGACTGCACCGTCAATGCATACCATATTGAGGACTGACGAAGGTTCCGCGAACGCATTTGCTCTCTTGAGCGATGGGCGGTGTAAATGATGCATCTTGCCAGACTGCTCTCCTTTACAGCCAGCTCGCCGTCGGACGAAGTGGCGGGATTCCTATTTTGGGTACTGCTTCTGGCCGTAATGGAGCGCTTGGCAGCGCCTGATAGGGGGCACCGGGAAGGTGGGGTAATGGGTGACATCAAGACAGGACGCAGGGAATAGCGGCGAATACCGCGACCATGCGGGCAACACCAATCGACCAGGGGATCTGCCAGTGAGGAATCGGGCGCAACTCCCTTGGGGTACCAGTAGACGTTGCGTGGATATTGCAAGTGAATATTGTCCCTGCTATCGCGGGGTGGTCGGTGAGTGCCTGGTCTGCTCAATCCTGCAGGGGGCTGAAGAGTGTGACTGTCTGTGGCAGGGGGTCTGTGTGCTGTTGAACTACCGCAGGGTGTTAACAGCGCCCCGGACCCGGACCGAGGTGTGCCTGCCTGTTGTGGATCATCAGGTAATAAGCGCTGAGCTGGTGCGCCTTACCCTTCAAGTGGACCGAGGTATTCTGCCGCTATTGAGGTTCCCCGGGACCTATATCTTTGCGCGGCCCGCAGGAAGCCCCACTTTTTCGTCGGCCCCCTACTGCGTGATGGATACATTTGACGATCCACCAACGATAACCACGGTGGTTAGAAGAGTGGGTCCCAAATCGAGGATGCTGGCCAATGACGCTTCCGAGGCCAACCAAGTCATTGTTCGGGGACCCTTCTGGGGTGGAATACTGGGTAGAGAGGCAATTGCCCGCAGTGAGCAGAGCGAGACCCTTGTATTAGGCTACGGCATTGGCCAGGTATCCGTAGTAAAGGTCGTTGAATACCTCTTGCGCAGAGACAACCGGGTTACAGCCATTGTCGATGATGACAAGACACCAGGCCTGAACATCTCCTCTAAACTCCAGGCATGCGGGTGCTTTGTAGGTAACGCGCGTCTCGGTCGAGAGCCCGGTGAGCGGTTTCTGCAGGAGCTCCTTGGGGATGATTGTTTTGACCTGATCTACGCCGCTGGACCTGACTGGCTTTATGGCCTGCTGTTTCGGCTGAAGAGGGAGCTTGGATTGACCTTTGACCTGGCAGTATCCAATAATCATGTGCTGTGCTGCGGGGAAGGGCTTTGCGGCAGCTGTCACACCTCTCTGGCAGACGGTGGCGAGGTGCCCATGTGCAAGTGTCAGCCGGGACCCGACGAACTATATGACAGATAATGCCTGGAGTGGCGTTAGCAACTGGAGGGGTGTGGAGTGGTTCGAGTAGTGGTTGTAGGAGGCGGCTGGGCAGGTTGTAGCGCTGCCCTGTCGGCAAGAATAGCAGGAGCAGAGGTCATATTGATTGAGCGCACCGATATGCTGTTAGGCCTGGGGCTTGTTGGTGGCATCATGCGCAACAACGGGCGATTTACCGCCACTGAAGAGGGCCTGGCCCTTGGGGGCGGGTGTCAGTTGCTGAAGACCGCCGACGCCGAGGCCAGGCATGTCAATCTGGATTTTCCAGGGCACTCTCACGCCAGTCTGTATGACGTCATAACCATAGAGCCAGCCGTGAGACGCGAGTTGAAAAGGGCAGGCGTGGAGATCAAGACCATGCGGCGGGTAGTGGAGGTTGTCCACGAGTCTGGCGCCCTTGTGGAGGTTATCTGCGAGAATGGAGAGGCCTTCGGGGCAGATACCTTCGTTGATGCCACAGGTTCTGCTGGACCGATGGGCAACTGCTATCAGTGGGGGAATGGATGTGCCATGTGCATCCTTAGATGCCCAACCTTTGGGCCCAGGGTCAGTGTTGCCTCACGCTGTGGAGTGCAAGAGAGGATAGGGCAGCGAGACGATGGCTCGCTTGGGACTTTCTCAGGTTCCTGCAAGCTTAATAAGGACTCACTGAGTCCTGAGGTCAGGAAGGGCCTCAATGACAAGGGTGTAGTGGTGCTGCCTCTACCCAGAGACCTGGTGCGGAAACAGAAGTTGGAGATGAAGGCCTGTGTGCAGTATGCTATCGCGGAATATGCTGATAATATAGTCCTGCTGGATACAGGCCACGCCAAGCTAATGACCCCATACATGCCCGTCGATGAGCTTCGACAGGTACGTGGGCTGGAAAACGCCAGGTACGAAGACCCCTATGGCGGTGGTGTTGGCAACTCCATCCGCTTTCTCGCAGTTTCGCCCAGAGACGGAGTCCTGAGGGTGCAGGGGGTAGAGAACCTCTTCTGCGCCGGTGAGAAGGCGGGACAACAGGTAGGGCACACAGAGGCCATCATTGCCGGGGCCCTGGCGGGCCACAACGCCGCGCGGGCAGCCCTGGGCCTTGAGGCAGTTGAGTTGCCCCGATCACTTGCCGTCGGTGAGTTTCTCGCCATCACCATGGAGGCAATGGCTTCGCCTCAGGGGGCTCAGAGGAGGTTCACCTTTGCGGGGGGCGAGTTCTTCAGCAGAATGAAAGAGAGGGATCTCTACACATTAGATACTGAAGCCATCAAGAAGCGCGTTGCCCTGGCAGGCATCAGCGGCATCTTTGACCAGGATCTCACCTGAAGGGCCCGGGCAAAGAGAATCCAGGGCTGTCCACAAAAGGGTCCATGATGGGCCCTTTTTAGCAGGGATAGGCCTATGGGAAGACTAAACAGTACATAACACATGGACAGGCTCATATGGACAGGCTCATAGGCGCATCACAACACAAGTTCACAACTGGAGGGAGGTAGGGCACCAGTGGGTAGAGACCGTTTGCAGAAGATCATGGCTCGAGCCGGCGTGGCTTCAAGGCGGCGCAGCGAGGAGATAATTGAACAGGGCAGGGTAAGGGTCAACGGCAAGGTTGAAGCGGCCCTTGGCGCAAAGGCTGACCCTGATATCGACGAGATAACCGTTGATGGTCGGCCTCTGGTCAAGGAGCCCAAGGTTCATTACCTACTTCACAAGCCCACAGGGTATGTGTCAACCGCTCAAGACCCACAGGGACGACCCACCGTTGTCCAGTTGATATCCGGTGATAGAAATGGCCGACTATACCCAGTGGGGCGTCTGGATATGGATACCAGCGGGCTCCTGCTCCTTACCAACGACGGAGACCTGACATACATGCTGACCCACCCCAAGCATGAGATCCCAAAGACCTACGTGGCCTGGGTTGAAGGCAGGCCTGATGGCCTGGCAGTCCGCCGGTTGAGAGACGGGATAGAACTTGAAGATGGGCTCACCGCCCCTGCAAGGGTCAAGTCGCTAGGGTATGATGACGATGTAAGGGCGGAGGTCCTGGAGTTGACTATTCATGAAGGCCGCAACCGCCAGGTACGACGGATGTTAGATACCGTAGGGCACCCAGTGGTAAAGCTCCTCCGCTCCAGGATCGGATTTCTGACTCTTACGGGCCTGTTGGAGGGGGAGTACAGAAGACTGAAGCCATCCGAGGTGAAGCGCTTACGGCGACTCGCTTCTGGAGAGCGAGGAGGAGAGAATGGATAAGAGACAAAGAAGCCATCATAGTAGCACAATCAAGTATAGCGACGTCTATGACTATACCATCAGCCCGGACCGAAGGCTCTTCTCGGCCACCCATGAAGAGGTTCTTCGGGGTGACACGGCTGATGTCTACTTTCTCAAGGCCAGGGAGATCCTTGAGGGAGCCGGGCTTCTAGACACACCGGTCACCGCTGAGGTTTTCGCCGGTCGCACCGGTATCCTGGCGGGCACCGAAGAGGTGAAGGGCCTCCTCAAGGAGAGGGGGCTTGAAGTGTGGGGGGTTTCCGAAGGCACACCGGTAGATCGTAAGGAGGTTGTTCTCCGTATCAAGGGTCCATATGGCGCCTTCGCGCACCTTGAGACCGCGCTCCTTGGGATTTTGGCTAGTTCTAGCGGTTGGGCAACAGCGTCCCGGCAGTGCCGTCAGGCCGCTGGTGAAAGGGGGTTCCTTGTCTTTGGCGCCCGGCATATTCATCCCGCCGTTGCTCCCGTTATGGAACGGGCGGCCGTCATCGGCGGGGCTAATGGGGCCAGCTGTGTTCTTGGCGCCGCCCTGGCCGGTAAGGCGCCGCAGGGCACGGTGCCTCACGCTCTGATTCTGGTGTTTGGAGACACCCTTGAGGCGGCGAAGGCCTACGACAGGTTCATGCCCGAGGCTGAGCCCCGCATAGTATTGGTTGACACCTTTCAGGATGAGGTTGTGGAGAGCCTACGGCTGGCGGCAGAGATGAAGGGAAGCCTAGAGGCAGTCAGGCTTGATACTCCCAGCGAGCGCGGCGGGGTGACGCCAGCCCTTGTCAACGAGGTCAGGACGCGGCTGGATATGGCGGGCCATAACGAAGTGAAGGTCTTCGTATCTGGTGGGCTTGACCCGGAGCGGATCGCGGCCCTACAGGGTGCTGGTGCCGAGGCCTTTGGTGTTGGCAGCTATATCTCCGGGGCGTCACCTATAGACATGACGATGGATCTGAAGGAGATTGAGGGAAAGCCAGTGGCCAAGCGCGGGAGGATTCCAGGGGTGACGCGCACCGAGGGACTTGAGCGGCTTCTTTAACACCTACAGGACATGGGGTTGGATCAAGCGGTTGTTATTGAAGAGACTTTGAGGTATAATGCCAACGTGAACGATGATGGATCAGTACCCAAGAGATAATTAGGAGGTTTGAGTAGATGGCCATCACCAAAGACCAGACCATTGCTGATGTTCTGAAGACCAGCCCTAAGACAGTTCAGGTATTTCTCCGCCATGGCATGCACTGCTTCGGGTGCCACATTTCTACCTCTGAGACCGTTGAAGAGGCGGCACGAGCCCACAAGGTTGATCCCGACGTACTTCTCCGCGAGCTCAACGAGGTAGGGGCCAACGGTAGCGCGGAATAGAGGTCGCACAGGAAGGTATTGGCCAAGCTAATGGAAGTCGCTGCGCCAATCCGGGACTATGAGAATACAAGGAGCCGGCAGGCAACGCTGCCGGCTCGAGTTTTTGGTTACGGCATCTTGTAAGGAGCCGTGGCAATCTCTGAGGGTTCTTTCTCTACTGGGAGAGAACAGCCTTAATCCTCTCGAGGGCCCAATCAACCTCATCCTTGGTGATGACCAGGGGGGGAGCCAGGCGAATGACATTGACATGGGTCTCCTTGGCAAGGACCCCCTGCTGCTTGAGGTCTTCGCAGTAGGGTCGGGCATCAGTCTTCAGCTCAATGCCGACAAAGAGTCCGCGTCCCCTGATCTCCTGAATTACAGGGTTGTCAATTGTTCTAAGCTGCTCAAGAAGGTACTGGCCCATCTCAAGGGATCGCCTGGGGAGGTCGTCTTCAATAATGACCTCAAGGGAAGCCACACCCACAGCTGCCGCCAGAGGGTTGCCGCCAAAGGTTGATCCGTGGGATCCAGGCTCAAAGACGCCAAGGATGTCCTTGTTGGCGGCAATGGCGGAGACAGGATAGACTCCACCGCCCAGGGCCTTGCCCATGATGTAGATATCGGGGACCACGCTCTCCCAATCGCAGGCAAACATTCTACCGGTCCGACCAAACCCAGTCTGAATTTCATCGGCAGCAAACAGGACATCGTTCTCCTTACAGAGGTCATAGGCCTGGCGCAGGTAACCCTCGGGGGGGATCCTTATCCCTGCTTCTCCCTGAATGGGCTCCACCAGGAAGGCAGCGGTACTGTCATTGATCGCCGCCTTCAGGGCATCAATGTCCCCATAGGGGATAATCTTGAACCCAGGGGTGAGAGGACCGAAGTCTTTTTTATAGTCTCCGTCCGAAGAGAAGGAGATAATTGTTGTAGTGCGGCCGTGGAAGTTGCCCTGACACACGATAATTTCGGCAGAGTTGTCTGTTATGCCCTTCACCCGGTATGCCCAACGCCTCATGGCCTTGACGGCGGTCTCCACCGCTTCGGCCCCGGTGTTCATGGGCAGCACCATGTCCTTCCCCGTTACCTCACTAATCTTCTTGTAGAGAAATGCCAGGGTGGAATTGTGAAAAGCCCGTGAAGTAAGGGTAACCCTATCAGCCTGATCCTTGAGGGCTGAGATGATCCTCGGATGTCGATGGCCCTGGTTCAATGCTGAATAGGCGCTGAGCATGTCCATGTACCGGTTGCCTTCAGGGTCCTCAACCCATACGCCCTCAGCCTTGTCTATAACGATGGGAAGCGGGTGATAATTGCGGGCCCCATATTTGTCGGTCAAGTTGATGATTTCACTGGTGTTAACCAATGCTGTCTCCCTCCTTAAGATGTGGCCAGAGCCATCAGAACTGTCACCAGGTTCCAGGGATTCTGGCGTCTGTACTCATTATAATCCCGTTCCAGCGATACATTCTGGCTCCAGGGCAACTTCCCCTCTTTGACAATGTTAACTTTGCAGGCATAGTATACAATGGCACACAGCCGTGGGTTTTAGAACATGAGAGGGGGGAGTGGATGGATGCGGTAATCCTGGCCGGTGGCGTCGGTACGCGACTGCAGCCCCTCACCTATTTTTACCCCACTTGCCTGGTACCGCTGGTCAACAAGGCCTTTATTGAGTATCAATTGGAGCTGCTGCAGAAGCACGGTATAGGCAGGGTGGCGCTCAGTGCTGGCTACATGTCAGATGCTGTGGAGCGGCACGTGGGCGACGGGTCAAAGTGGGATCTAAGAGTCAAAACCGTGGTTGAACAGGAAACCCTGGGTACTGCAGGTGGGTTGCGCTACACCGTGAAACGCGCCGTAAACCCGACGGCCACAGAGGTGATTGTGATCTGTGGGGACATATTGACAGACCTTAATCTGACGGAGGCGATAGCATGTCATCGGGCCTTAGGGGGTGCGGCAACCCTTGTAACAGTGGACGACCATGGCGTAGACACCCTGGAGATTGGCTCGTCTCAGGGACGGGTTGCGGTGGGCGACGGCGGTCGGGTCATCCGATTTATCTCTAGGGACAACGAACTGACATTGGAGGGGGATCGGCAGGATGAAGGAGGTATGGAGATCCTGGCAGCCACAGGTATCTGCATCCTCAATCGGGAGGTCATCGGCAGCTTTCCCTCAAGGCAAGGCCTGTCGCTGACAGACCATGTACTCCCCGCCTTGGTCGAGAGTGGAGAGGACATCTATGTTGCCCGCCAGGATGCCTATGTGTTAGATATTGGGACGCTGAAGGGATACATGCAGGCCCACAGGGATATCCTGGATGGTATCTACGAAACAGAGATAGAGGGGAAGGAGATTGCCCCTGGTGTCTGGGCCGGGCGCCAGCACAAGGTACACAGGCTCTCCGAGGTCACAGGCCCGGTGGTTCTGGGTAGAAACGCCTATGTTGGCGCTCACGCCCAGGTACGCCCCTACACTGTTGTTGGGGCCAAATGCAGTATAGACCCTGAGACGGTGGTAAGTGAGAGTGTCATCCTTGACAACTGCTGGGTGGCGAAGGGGGCTGTCATCGAAGCGTCTATTGTCCAGGATGGTACCCTGGTTGGAACCAACTCTCACCTTAAAGGCGCGATAATAGGAGCTGGCAGTGTTCTTGGGGCAGGCACCGGCAACTGGTTACTGCGGGTATGAAGGATATGCAGCATTTAGAAGGAAATGTAGAGTTGTCACCCTCTGGTACAGCGTGGTTACAGAGGGAACCAACCATATCTGGAGGGAATACAATGCATTGCGCCAGGTCAAAATAACCGTCGAGGGAGAGTGAAATATGGTCACAGCAAAGGCCCTGCTTAATCTGGATAACATTAGACATATACACTTCATTGGTGTTGGCGGCATAGGAATGAGCGGCCTCGCTCAGATGATGATGGAGGAAGGTGTATCTGCCTCAGGCTCTGACCTGAAAGCATCGCCCTTGACGGAACGCCTTGAGGGCCTTGGCCTGCAGTTCCATCTTGGTCACAGCGCCTCAAACATTGAAAGGGCTGACCTTGTGGTCTATACCACTGCAGTCAGAGACGATAACCCAGAGCTTCTACGAGCTCAGGACCTGGGCATTCCAATGATGAGCCGGGCGCAGTTCCTAGGGGAGTTGATGGCGCGGTATCCTGGCAGTGTCGGGGTGGCCGGCACCCACGGAAAGACTACCACCACCGCCATGGTGTCCTTCATTCTGCAGGCGGCGGGGCTTGACCCAACTGTCCTTATTGGCGCCGATTACTCGACTATTGGCGGGAATGCCAAGCGCGGCGAGGGCCAGTACTTCGTGGCTGAGGCCTGTGAGTACAAGGAGGCCTTCCTGGAGTTCCGTCCATTTGTCGGCATTATCCTAAATGTTGACAATGACCACCTGGATTACTTCAAGGATTTTGACAATGTGGTTGAGGCATATAGAAGATTTGCTGCCCGGGTTCAGCCCGATGGCTATTTGGTTGTGAATGCCGACGACCCAGGGGCCGTTAGAGCGGCGCAAGGAGTGGAAGCTGAGGTAATCACGTATGGAATCCACCAGCCAGGGAACTGGACCGCCACCGACCTGGAGGTCGGTGAAGAAGGCCTGCCAAAATACATGGTACTGAAGGATAGTCAGGTCTTTGCGTCAGTAGAGCTAGGGATCCCGGGTGAACATAATGTGTCAAATAGCCTGGCGGCCATTGCCGCCGCCAGCTGTTTCGGGGTAGGGCCCGAAGATGCTAGGGGCGCGCTGCAGAGGTTCTCCAATACGGAGAGACGGTTCGAGTTAAAGGGGAGTTACAATGGAGCACGGATCTATGATGATTACGCGCACCACCCGGCTGAAATCCGGGCAACCCTGAAGGCCGCCAGGCAGCAGCAACCCGGGAGACTCGTGGTTGTATTCCAGCCCCACCTGTTCAGCCGGACTCGCGATTTGATGCAGGGCTTCGCCGATTCCCTGCGGCTGGCTGATAGAGTCTACGTGGCCGATATTTACGGGGCCCGTGAGGCCAACACTGGTGAGGTGAGCTCAGAGGACCTTGTGGCGGCAATCAACAATGGGTCTGATGCAGGCACCACTAAGGCCCTTTACGTGGGCTCTCTTGGCAAGGTGGTCACCACTCTGCAGGGCGATGTTGGCCCAGGCGATCTTGTCTTGACCATGGGGGCAGGTGATGTGGATCAGGTTGCCGATAACCTGGTAATACTTGCTAAGTGACGGAACTTAACATAATCGGGGGGTTGGGCCTGTGATGAAGACAAATGATCAAGGCGAGAGACAGAGATTTAGCGACCGAATACACACCCTTTCAGCCCACTGCGGTACGGTCACTGGCGCGGATAGTGAGACTGTAGCAGGGACCCCGCCGCTGGTCAATCCAATCTATCAGGCTTCAGTGTTTACCTTTCAAGAGTTGGACAAGGTTGACAAGGCCATGTCTGGCAAAGAGGGTTATGTATATAGCCGTCTCGCAAATCCCAATTCCGAGGGACTTGCGGCAGACATCAGGACCCTTGAAGGAGCCGAAGACGCCAGGGTCTTTGCATCCGGCTTGGGGGGAATCTATACCAGCCTAGGGGCACTATTGGAGGCCGGAGACCACGTAGTTGCTGCCAGGGAGCTGTATGGCGGAACCTACCGCATCTTTAACGAGGAACTGCCGAGGCACGGGATTGAAGTGGACATGGTTGACACCGCAGACCTGGAGGCGGTGGAGAGAGCCTTTCGGCCCACCACCAGACTGGTTTATACTGAGACCATCTCAAACCCGACGATGGGGGTAGCCCCCCTGGCTGGACTGGCAGAGTTGGCCCACGCAGGGGGAGCCCTGCTCATGGTTGACAATACCTTTGCTTCGCCGGTTGTGTGTAGGCCCCTGGAACTGGGGGCGGACATCGTGGTTGAGAGCGCCACCAAGTATCTCTCCGGGCACGGGGATGTCCTCGGCGGGGCTGTTGCAGGGGGCAAGGAGGCCATGGAGAGGGTGAGGTCGGCCTCTGTCATGACAGGAGCGACCCTTGATCCCTTTGCCGCTTGGCTCATAGCGAGGGGTGTTCGAACCCTGGCACTACGCATGGAGCGGCACTGCAGCAGCGCCAAAACGGTAGCGCGCTGGCTTGTTGGCAGGAACGAGGTGGGGGAGGTTTACTACCCCGGCCTTGATACCCACCCGCAACATGCTGTCGCTAGCGAGATGTTTGCCGGTCTCTATGGCGGCATGTTAAGCTTCGTAGTTCCAGGGGGCCTTGAGGGCGCGCAGAGGTTTGTAACCGGCCTTGACTTGATCACCTTCGCTCCCAGCCTGGCTGATGTAACTACCACTATCACTCATCCAGCGCTAACGTCACACAGGGATATACCAGCTGAGCAACGCCGAAGGCTGGGGATTGAGGATGGTCTGATCAGGCTGTCTGTGGGGATTGAGAGCCCCATTGACATCATCACTGACCTTGAGACTGGCCTGGCCAAGGCACTTGAGGGCTAGGCGCTTGACGGCCAAGCAAGGAGTGTCACTGTGACCAGGCATGTGCTGATTGTTGGCGCCGGCGCCTCCGGGATGATGGCGGCGATTACAGCGGCTCGAGGCGGGGCCCAGGTTACACTATTCGAGAAAATGAGGCGCCCCGGGAGTAAGCTTCTAATCACCGGTAAGGGCCGCTGCAACCTGACCAATGCAGCTTCTGTTGAAGTCGTCGTGGATAACACCCCGGGCAACGGTAGATTCCTGTTTCCTGGCCTGCATCGTTTCGGCCCTGATGATACCGTGCGGTTTTTTGCAGAAATAGGGGTACCCACAAAGGTTGAGCGCGGTAGCAGGGTATTTCCCAGGAGCGATCGCGCCAGTGACGTTGTCGACGCCCTTTGCAGAGAGATGACAAAGCACGGCGTTGACCTTCGCCTCAACAGCGCTGTGGCAGAGATAATTGCGCAGGAAAGGCAAGTTCAGGGAGTGAAGCTGCGCGACGGCACCGTTATCAAAGGGCACTGCATTCTGCTTGCTGCCGGGGGTGCTTCCTATCCGGGCACTGGCTCGGAGGGTGACGGCTTCCGCCTGGCCTCGGCGCTGGGACACGTGGTTCATAAACCCATTCCCTCCCTGGTTCCACTGGAGACGCGCGAGGCCTGGGTAAGCCAGGTCAGTGGGTTGAGCTTGAGAAACGTTGAGGCCTCCGTTATGAGCGGCGGTAGCGAGGTCGGCCGCGAGTTTGGCGAGCTGCTCTTCACCAAGTCCGGCCTCAGCGGTCCCATTATTCTGACCTTAAGCCGTGAGATCAGCCACCTGCTCAATAGGGATAACGGCCGCCAGCGCCCATCAGGTAATGGAGCCAGCGGTGTGACGGTGTCAGTTGACCTGAAACCTGCCCTGACTGAGGAACAGCTTGACGAACGCCTGCTCAGGGACTTCTCTGAGAACCAGAACCGCTACTTTCGCAATTCTCTTGACGCTCTGCTTCCCCAGTCGCTCATTCCGATCATTGTTGGCCTCAGCGGAATTCACGCGACAAAGAGGGTACACTCAATTACCAGGGACGAACGTCTGGCCCTGGCCAGGCTGCTCAAGGGGTTGAAACTGACAGTAACACGGACCAGACCCCTGGCGGAAGCAGTTGTGACCTGCGGTGGGATAGAGGTTAGCGAGATTGACCCCAGGTCGTGTCAGTCCAAGATCATCTCAGGACTGTACACGGCGGGAGAGGTTCTGGACGTTGACGCGTTGACCGGGGGTTTCAACCTTCAAGTTGCGTTTACAACAGGTTTTCTGGCAGGCACCGCCATGGCCAATGCCGAGTGTGCTGCCGGTAGCAGTGGATTGTGATAAAAGCGTGACCATTGGCATATCTTGGTGGAGTGAGGCCAATGCTGTAGACAGCGGCTGCCTTGGTTTTCTGGAGTGCCGCTGCCATCCAGACCATTGGCCAACATCCTCCGGGGGGTGCCAATAGAGATGTCCCAAGATTACTTTGATCGATTTGAGGGGTTGGCAAGAAGGGTAGAGAGATTTCTCATCCGCGCTGCCGTCATCTGTTTCGCCCTGCTGGTTGTTGGCCAGTTTCTACTAGCCAACCAGGGCACCCGGTTCTTCCTGAGCGTTGTAGACCGACTGGAAGGGGTGCAGCTCTTCGAGGTATACAGTGACGCGTTGGAGTACGGACCGGGGCAGACCGGGGGTTCTGGAACTCCTCAGGGTGATGAGGGGCCTGACGGCGCTGGTCAGCCAGATGGGAAGAGATCATCGGACAGTGCTGGGAATGTTACCATTCGATTGATGAACGCGCGGTGGGCCTTCTTCGCAGTGGTATTGGTAAATGGAGAAGTAGTCGCTTCTTTTCGGCGCAGGGAGGTCACTGTGGCAGTCCGCGACGGTGACCTGCTGGAGATTGACGGCGCCACCTACAGAAGGGACCTGGTCTTTGAGGTTATGGCCGCCTCCGTCAAAGTGGTTGCTCCCTTGACTGGAACCCGGTTGACCACCAAGAAGTCTATTGAGTCCTTCGGCAGGGTCAGAGTTGGCACTACTCCCTAGGCAGGAATCGTAGGTGATGTCGAGAATAAAGGAAAACTGAAGAGGGAAACCGACACTGACGGAGAATTCTAGTTAGGTGGAGCAACTGAATTTAACGACGTTGGATGCGTTGGACGGATTGCAGACGACGGGGAGCATAGACGGTTAGGCAGATTTTAGAGGACGTACTGATCCATAGGATTGTTTGTTGGCGCTCGTGCTTGTGTTGACCAAGGCCTTCATCCCAGGGACGGTATTTAGCAAAAAGCTGCTTGACGTGGACTCCTCGTGAGTCCTTTTTTCATTGTTTTGGTCATCAAAGGCCGAGTGTGGGGGATTGCTTATCATGGGAGCCGTAAGAGGTGTCAGAGGAGCCATAACCGTCAGCGAGAACTCGGGCGAGGAGATTCTTCGAGAAACCAGGAGGCTCTTGGAGGAACTCTTGATCAGCAATGATCTAGTGTTAGAAGACATCGCCGCCGCCTTCTTTACGGTCACAGATGACCTTGATGCAGCCTTTCCGGCCGCTGCCGCGAGAGAGCTTGGGTGGAAGTGGGTTCCGCTGATGTGCTCCCGTGAGATTGCCGTTCCAGGCGGTCTGCCCATGTGTATCAGGGTAATGTTGCTGGTAAACACGGATATGGAGTCCCAAGACATCAATCACGTATATCTTGGCGAGGCCGTCGCCCTGAGGCCAGACCTGCTAGACTCAGCAGGGGATTTGAGTGAAAACAGTGCAGATAGCGATTGACGGTCCAGCTGGTGCTGGTAAGAGTACCGTGGCGCGGCTGGTTGCGAGGAGTCTCGGATTTCTATATATTGACACCGGCGCGATGTATCGGGCCATCTGCCTACGGGCCACCGAGCTTGGAGTTGAATGGACCGATGAAGAGATGCTAGAAAGACTTGCCGTAGAGACAGAGGTGACCCTCTTGCCAGGAGACCCCACTGGGGAAGGTCCAAGGGTGTTCCTTGACGGCCGTGAGGTGACCGAGGAGATCCGGAGTCCTGTTGTTGACAAGGCTGTATCATTGGTGGCGAAGGTGCCAGGGGTCCGGCAGCGGCTGCTTCTGATGCAGCGCGAGCTGGCGCAGGTGGGTAGCGTTGTTATGGATGGCAGGGACATCGGCACAACGGTGTTGCCCAATGCCGAGCTTAAGGTCTTTTTGACGGCCAGTCTCGAGGAGCGAACCAGAAGGCGTTACCTACAGTTGGTCTCGAGGGGCATTGATGTTGAGCGAGACTCGGTCCGGGTTGAGCTGGAAGCCAGGGATAGGCTGGACTCAGGGAGACGGGTTGCGCCCTTGCGCAAGGCCGACGACGCGGTAGAGGTTGATACCACCGGGCTCAGCATTTCAGAAGTGGTTGAACGGGTGCTGGCCATTGCCTGCAAGACCCGTGATTAGCGGGGGAGGGTTGGATGAATGATTTATTGGATAGTGCGGTTCTTCTCATGGGTGTCTCTCAAGGTTCTCTTTAGATGGCACGTCTTGGGCCGTGATAAGCTGCCGTCATCTGGGCCAGTGATTCTGTGCTCTAACCACTTCAGCTGGATTGACCCGCTGCTGTTGGCCGTCATGGCAATGAGACCGCTCCACTTCATGGCAAAGAAGGAGCTGTTTGAAATCCCGGTGTTTCGGCACCTCTGGCTGGCAATGCATGCCTTTCCGGTCAGGAGAGGCGAACCAGACCGCTCAGCCCTGCGGCGCTCGCTGCAGTTGTTAGAGGATGGCAGGGTGCTTGCCATATTCCCTGAGGGCACGCGAGGTGAGCCAGGCAAGGTACGAAAGGGCGAACCGGGAACTGCTCTAATCGCCCTCAAGAGCGAAGCTCCTGTGGTCCCCGTTGGTATAAAGGGGCGTTACAGGCTGTTTCATCCCATGGAGATAATTGTCGGTGATCCCCTTACCTTCAACGAGTATTACGGCCAGCGCGCCACCAGAAGCACTCTAGCTGAGGTCACAGAGACCATCATGAGCAGGATTCGGAACCTTGTGGGGCAGGGGGGTGAGGGCACTGGAAGTGATAGTAGCTGAGCACGCCGGTTTCTGCTTCGGGGTTGACCGGGCAGTGAAATTGGCCAGTGAGGCCGCCAATGGCAAAGATTCTGTTGCTTGCTTGGGCCCGCTCATCCACAATAGGCAGGTGAGCGCTGCCCTTGCCGCCAGGGGCGTAGAGGAGGTTAGCAGCCTTACCGAGATTCCTAAGGGTGGGACCGTTGTGCTGCCATCCCACGGTGTGCCACCAGGAGTGAGGACCGAGGCAGAGCGACTAGGCATTAGTACTGTGGACGCCACCTGCCCCTTGGTTACTCGAGCTCAAGAAAGAGCAGAGGATTTTGCCCGGCGAGGCCATCTTGTGGTCGTTATCGGGGACCCAGAGCATACCGAGGTTAAAGGAATAGTGGGGGCTGCCCGGGAGAGGGCTGTTGTAGTTCAAGCCGCCAAGGATGTCGCCGGGCTCCCTGTGGCTGAGTCCGTCGGTGTCATAGCGCAGACTACCTACCGGTTGAAGGAGTTCCAGGAGATAGTTCAGGCCATTGGCCTGCGTTATGAGGTTGTGGAGACTGCTGATACCCTCTGTCATGTGACAGGCAGCAGGCAGTCGGCTGCCAGGGGGCTTGCGGAAAGATGTGATATGGTCTTGGTTGTCGGCGGTAGGCATTCAGCCAATACCCGGCGACTGTATGAGATCTGTAAAGAGACAGGAACCGAGACCCACCATATTGAAACTGCTGATGACATCATAAGGAACTGGTTGGAAGGAAAGCATAGAATCGGCGTTACAGCCGGTGCTTCAACACCGGATTGGATCATAGAGGAGGTAGTGGCAACCATGTACGAAGAAGAAAAGAAGGAGCAGGAGGAACTGCTAGAGGAGGCTACTGAAGAGGTAGCCGAGGAGGCAGCGAAGCCGGTTGATCCGGAAGAAGCTGGGGGAGAAGTGGAACTTGAGGAAGAGGCCCCTGAAGTAGAGGCCGTGGCAGAAGAGGCTCCCGAAGACGAGCCCGCTGAAGAAGAGGCTCCTGAAGCAGAGCCCGCAGAAGAGCTCTCTGAGGCTGAGAAGAAGGCCATGGAGGGAGTCGCCGACGAGGACTTCGACGAGACAATGGACATGTCGGCCCATGAGATGTATGAAGAGTCCTTCACCGACCTGAACCCTGGCGATATCGTTAAGGGAAAGGTCGTTCAGCTGACAGACGATGAGATCCTTGTGGATGTAGGGTACAAGACAGAGGGTACCATCCCCCGTCGCGAACTCCAGTACAGCGCAGAGGAGATCAACGTAGGCGATGAGATTTCCGTCTTCGTGCGGCGCATCGAGGCTGAAGGCGATCTGCTCTTGTCTAAGCGCAGGGCAGACATCGAGAGAACCTGGGGCAAGCTCGAGGAGGTCTTCAAGAATGACGAGACCATCGAAGCCCCGGTTACTCGTGAGGTCAAGGGCGGCCTTATTCTCGACGTTGGAGATAGAGGTTTCATGCCCGCATCCCACGTCTCCAGGGGCTTTGTCAAGGACCTGGGCCAGTTTGTTGGTGAGACTATGACCTGTCGCATTATTGAGCTCGATCGCAAGAAGAGGCAGATCATCCTCTCCCGCAAGGAGGTCCTGGAAGAGGAGCATGCCAAGAAGCGGGAAGAGACCTGGGATCGACTGCAAGAGGGCAAGGTCATTAAGGGTACAGTTAAGCGGCTCACAGACTTCGGTGCCTTTGTCGACCTTGGCGGTGTCGACGGCCTGCTGCACGTTTCCGAGTTGTCCTGGGGTCGGGTAGAGCACCCATCAGAGGTTCTCGAAGAGGGCCAAGACATTGAGGTTCTGATCCTGAGGGTTGACGAAGAGAGGGAGAGAGTATCTCTCGGATACAAGCAGATTCAGCCAGACCCATGGGATGACGTTGAAGGCAAGTATCCCGAGGGCGCCCTGGTTGAGGGTACCGTAGTCCGTCTGGTTGGCTTTGGTGCCTTTGTTGAGCTTGAGCCTGGGGTTGACGGGCTGATCCACATCTCTCAGCTTGCTGATTACAGGGTAGCAACCCCTGAAGAGATAGTGGGAGAAGGCGAAGAGGTTAAGGTTAAGGTTCTCAGCGTCAACGCCGACGAGCGCCGCATTAGTCTTAGTCTGCGTGACGCCGAAATGAATTTCGTCTCCCGCGGGCCCAAGCAGGATGACGATGATGAAACCAAGAGCGGAGCCCTTACCCTTGGTGATGTCTTCGGGGAGCTCTTCGAGGAAAACATGACCCAAAAGGCCGAAGAGGCTGACGATACAGCGGATGCTGCTGAGGAAGTTGATGAAGAAGCCCCAGCAGTTGACGCCGACGATGCCCCTATAGTTGAAACTGAAGAGGACCCGGGGGATGGCGACGAGGATACAGAGGCAGTCGAAGAAGAAGAATCCTCAGAAGAGCTAGAAGAACCGGATGACGACGAGCCTGCAGACGCCGGCGACGAAGTCGCAGATGAGGATGAAGACGAAGACGATGACGAGAAGCCTGAAGACGGCCAGTAAATAGCATCACAGGGATGAGAGAGCGGAGGAAAGGGGAACACCTTAGAGGGGCAGTTGCCTTGCCAGACGGCCCGGCGTTGCCTGGATTTGGTGACATAAGTATTGTACACAATGCGCTGGCAGACGCGAGTTGGGATGAGATTTCCCTCAAAACGCAGTTCTGCGGGAAGGGTGTTCCCACTCCATTCTTTATAAACGCCATTACCGGCGGCGGAGATGAATCTGGCCCCTTCAACAAGGCCCTGGCAAAAGTCGCAGGTAGTAGGGGATTGGCACTAGCTGTAGGCTCCCAAAGAGTTGCGTTGGGGTCCAGTTCCGGGCGAGACAGTTTCGAAGTTGTGCGTGAAAACAACCCCCGAGGGGTTGTTTTTGCTAACCTGGGCGTTAATGCGACTCCGGAAGAGGCCCATGAGGCCGTTGAGATGATAGAGGCCGATTTCCTCCAACTGCACCTCAATACGCCCCAGGAGTTAGTCATGCCTGAGGGAGACCGGAGTTTCTCTTCAGCAACAAAGCGGGTTGCAGAGATCTCAGAGGCAGTCTCTGTTCCGGTGGTCGTTAAGGAAGTGGGTTTTGGCATCAGCCGGGAGGTCGCGGGCAGAATCGCCAACACAGGGGCCTCGGCTCTGGATGTCGGCGGAAAGGGCGGGACCAACTTCCTTGCGATAGAGGACTGGCGCCGCGAAGCCAGCAGGCTGCCATCTGACCTTCTCAATTGGGGGCTGACCACTGCTGTGAGTCTCATCGAGGTAGTTACAGCCAAGACTGGACTTGAGGTGGTGGCATCTGGCGGCATCAGAACCGGCCTTGATGCCGCGAAATGCCTGGCCCTTGGCGCGGGGCTCTGCGGGGTTGCCAAGCCCTTCTATCAGGCCTATGTTGAGGGTGGCCTGGGCGGAATAGAGCGCTTGGCTGACTCGCTCCTATGGGAACTGAAACTGGTCATGGCCCTCTGCGGATGCGAGAAACCCGATGATATGATTGCTATTCCCATGGTTATTGCCGGCGAGACCCGGCAGTGGTTGGATGCCAGGGGTATTGACCTACGTCAGTTTGCTGCCCGGTAACAGCCCTTCGATATCACATGAGAATGACTTTGAGAGAGCCCCCAGAGGGGGCTTTCCTGTTTCAGGCAGAGTATAAGCCTGCGACGATGAAGGGCAACATACTCAGAGTAGGCAATATTTGAGACCTATCTGATAAGGGGGTAGCCCATGCCATTTGGAATGGTAGTACTAGTGATCGCGGCTGTGTTGATCTACTTTGGGTTGGCGCAGCGTCTTTTGGACCGAATGCGCCTGACAGACAAGACTGCCTTATTGATGCTCTTCTTGATCTTCATCGGGGGCTTTGTCGATATTACGATAGCCAGGCAACCTGTCGAGGTGATACTGAACCTTGGCGGGGCGATAATTCCAGTGGGTCTGGCTATCTGGCTTCTAGCTACCGCCGACACTGTACGGGAGAAGTGGCGGGGGGCGGGAGCCGCGCTGCTTACAGGAGGGGCCATCTGGCTCAGTAGCGAGATCCTGCCCTCAGAGCCGACAGAAACCCTCATTGAACCCATCTATATGTTCGCCATCATCGGCGCCGTCACCGCCTACCTTTTAGGACGCTCGCGTAGGGCCGCCTTTGTTGCCGGCATCACCGGGGTAATACTGGCGAATCTCTTCGACCTTGTCCAAGTCTTGGCGGCGGGCCAGCGGAGCCGGTTCTGGATAGGCGGAGCGGGGGCCTTTGATGCCGTGATCATTACAGGGCTACTGGCAGTGGCTCTTGCTGAGGTGGTGGGAGAGACCGCCGAGAGGATTCAAGGAGGCCCCAGGCAGGGCCAGGGCAGACCGGATGAGTTGAAGAACGTGGAGTTTACAGAGGCTCTAGGAACCCCAGCGCCCAACAAGGAAACTGGATCTCGGGATGAAGGGAAGGAAAAGGCCCACCCGAAACGCGACGTTGAGAGCAGCATGGGGCTCCAGGGAGAGCTGGGTTCCACCAGGGCCACGGCAGACACCTTCCAGGAGAAGCTTGCATCTGCAAAAGAAGAGGCGAAAGAGTTCCTCAAACGACGCCAGTCCGCAAAGGAGAGTGATGACGATGCGTAAGGACGCCAATGTTACGGGAAGATCTGGCGGCACCAGGCGCGTTCTCAGCGGTGCGGCACTGGTGCTCTCATTGGTGGTCGTTCTGGCGGCTTCGCCGATTGGGAGTGGACCCACCAGTGCAGAAGCCACCGCCTCCAGTAGTGCTGGTGGCGCTCAAGAGGCCCTATCAGTCTCTAACCCCTTTGAGGGGCTCTTTGAGAGAGATGATTATGGGCACTACACGGTGCACGATGCAGACGGAAACCTGCTCCTCACGACTGGACTTGTGGTCTCTGTTGGTGATGAGTTCATCTCCCAGGACAACCACATATACCAGATTGTCAATGTGAACCACGGGGAGAACACGGCCAAGGCAAATCTTATTGGTGAGGCAGATATGAGCTGGGAGGATGAGCCCACCGAAGGGTCTCCTGCATCTGCCTGGCTCAGATGGTTGATGGGAGATTTCGCCGGTGCGCTGGTTCAATCTGAACAGAAGACGATTGGGCTATACAATACCCACAGCGATGAATCCTACGAACAGACCTCGGGGATATCTAATGAAAAGGGCAAGGGGGATGTCTACGCAGTTGCCGCCAGCTTTGAGCAGGCCCTTCAGAAGCTGGGATTTAGTGTAGTTCATGATGAGGCCCTTCATCACCCCCATGACAATCAATCCTATGACCGATCCCGGCCCACGGCGCAGAAGCTGTTGAGAGAGAGCAATGCGGCAGCTATCTTTGATGTCCACAGGGACACAACACCTATAGAGGCCTATGAGGCGATTGTCGAGGGAAAGACCATCAACCAAGTGATGATTGTTGTAGGACGCCAGAACCCCAATTTCCAGGCGAACCTGGCCTTTGCCAAGAAGCTAAAGAGCCTTGTAGACAATGTCCATCCTGGTGTAATCAGGGGCATATTCAAAGGCAAGGGCGACTATAATCAGGACCTTAGTCCCCGGGCGCTGCTGTTTGAGGTAGGTGCTCATACAAACACCCAGGAGCAGGCCCAGGCCGGGATTGCGCTGCTAGCAGACGCAGTCCCAGACCTGCTGGGGGTGGAAGCGGGGCAGCAACCAGGCGCGGGACTCGAAACCGCCGGAGGGTTGCGGGCCCTGGGATGGATCTTGGCCATAACGCTACTTGGCGGCGCTCTCTACCTGGTTGTGAGCGCCGGTGGAGTTGAGCAGGCCAAGGTTAAACTAAGGGAGTTCGTGTCCTCGGAGTTTACCAACTTCCTTGGCGACAGGGTGCTGAAGAGGACCCGGACCAATCGCAATCGGCGGCGCCGCAACTGGCCGGCTCGAGAGGATGATGACAGAAAGCGCAAAGGGGAAACCCCAGCTAAGAAAGATACCGACGATGACAGGAGTGATTGATCTCAATGGCAGGGGCTGAGCTATTGGCGCCCATTGCCGGCGGCCTGATCCTTGGGGCTATGGCCCGGATAGCGCTGCTGCAGGTGGACTACCGGATGTACCCCAGTTATCCCCACGGCTGGCTGATTCACTTCGCGTGGGGGGTTATCGCTGCCTTCGTGGGATCAGTGGTGGTTCCGGCTTTGGCAGCCAAGGAATTCACCGCCGCCACCTTCCTGGTGCTGGTGGCCCAGCAGTTTCGGGACATTCGTAGAATGGAGAGGGCCAGCCTGGACCTGGTTGAGAGCATGGAGCTTGTCCCCCGTGGTCCCCACTACATTGAGGGAATCGCCCGCACCTTTGAGGCCCGCAGCTACCTGGTTATAGCTGTGTCCCTGGTGACAAGCACTATTATCACCTTCACTGGCCACATTCTGGGGGGCATTGCCGGTGGGCTTGTCACCTTTTTCCTTGTCTTTATGGTCAAGCGCGGTCAACGGATAGGAGACATAGCCGAGCTCACGGCTGTTGATGTTGAATTTGAGGGAACCCTACTGAAGGTGGCCAACGTTATCGTGATGGAGGTAGGATTAAGGAAATCACGAGAGTGGTGGCTTGAACGTGGTATCGGTGTGATAATTGAGCCCAAGGATGATGATGCCCGGGCAACCCTGGCCTCCCTGGGTCAACGGCAAGCCATAGCCCATGACACAGCGGCAATCATGGGAGTGACAAAGGATTTCGGACTGCCGGAGTTCACGCCGCTTGTGCGCCGTGACATTGAGACGGGAAGGGTTGTAATGGCAATCGTTCCGATGGAGCCTGACCGCAGGCAGATCCTTGCTGCAGTTGAGCGGGTTCCTGTATTGGAGGCGGCCCGGAGGGCGCCGCTCCAGTCGGAGCCAGGTCTGAAGGCAGCAGATTGAGGTAACCATAAGGGCATGAGAGGGCGTTGAGATTTGGAGATTCGGATTGTAGAGACCATCGTCTGCGTTATTACCCTGGATCGAGATGCGGTGGGTGGGGGTGGAGCCCCAATTGTCTATGCTAAGAATGAGGAAGAGCGAGAGAGGATGGCAGAGGTCCTGAGCAGGACCATGGATGCGATGGTTCATGACCTGGGCAATGGGGTCTATGTCCTAATCAAGCACTGAGGGAGTATCATTTATGAACATAATCTACCACTGCTTCGGTGGTGCCCACTCTTCAGTGCTGGCAGCCGCCATTCACCTGGGTTATCTTCCCCGAGAGAGGAAGCCTACAGGAGCCGAGTTGGAGAGATGCCCTTACTTTGACCGTCAGAAAACCAGGGACCACGGCTGGTTGTGGCCCATGGGCGAAGACGATGAGGGCAACAGGGTCTTCGTGCTTGGCCGCCGGAACCTTGCCCCTATCCTGAACCGCGCCATCACGGGCGTAGCCAACATCTATGACATTGACCCCCGTTCATACCTGCTTGTAGACACCCTACCCCTTGTAAATCAGTGGATGAAGGTAGGGGGGCTCATGTCAAGGGGACTGGGGATCTCTGATTTCGGGCGTCCCTTTGTTCATCGGGGCGTCACTATGGCCCACCCCCAGATGGCAGAGCTAGTGAAGGAGACTATTGAGCGAATCAAGAAGGTGAAGTCTGGCCGCGCTTCAGGTGGGTCCTTTGAAATCGCATCGAAACTGGCGGGCAAGAAGGGCAGCAAGAAACAGCACGGTGAGACACATGCTTCACCACCGGTTGAGGGGGTGCCAGAACCGGGGGCCAGAAAACGTAGGGCCCTGGAAGGGACCCCAGGCCAGGTGGCGATGGCAGACGGGACAATGGAAGTCAGCCAGCCCCTGAATGTGGAGATGGAGAGAACCATCCCGCCAGGATTGATCCCTACCGCGGAGGGCCGCGAAGGGGGCGTGGAGGGTGCTGGAGAAGGGGCCGATCCCGGTCAGCGCAAGGAAAGAGAGGGAAGCCCCAAGGTGTTCTACCATTGCTATGGATCAGCCCATTCATCCATCGTATCCTCGGCCATTCACGTAGGGCTCTTGCCCCTGGATGAAGTGCCTTCAAACCGTCGGATCCTGGGTCTTGACTACTTTGACAGGGTTAAGCAGTCACAGATCGGAACCCCCATCTTCATTGGTGTGGACGAGGAGGGCAGTGAGGTATACGCCATTGGGGTAGGATGGGGCAAGGATGTGCTTGAGAAGGGACTGCGCAGCTTCCTTAACCTGTACGATGTGGCGGAAGACGAGTTCATTCTTGCTGACACCCTGACCCATGCCGGTTGGATGACGCGACTGGGCGGGTTCCTGTCCAGGAGACTAGGTCTTGTGAGGTTGGGGCGCCCTCTAGCAGCCCGGGGGATTTGCCGGAATTACCAGCGTTTCACGGAGCTTGTAAGGGTGATTAAGCAGGGCCCTTCTGGGGCTCAGGGAAATCCTTCACCCGGTGCCACTTCTTGACTTGTCCTGCTGCTTAACCCATAATTAAACCATGTCTAGAGTTAAGAGGTTCTCCAAAGATGATAACGGCAAGGATTAGCGCGGTTCACGATGGCAGCATTGCGGCTGAGGTTGACCTTCAGCCCGGTGATAGGATACTCAGCATAAACGGTGAGGTCCCCAGGGATGTCATCGACTATCGCTACATGATTGCTGAAGAGGATCTGGAGTTGGCCATAGTGAAGGCCAACGGTGAAGAGTGGATTGTTGAGATAGAGAAGGAGATTGATGAACCCCTTGGCCTGGAATTTGAGAGCCCCACCTTTGACGGCCTCAAGGCCTGCAGGAACCGGTGTGTGTTCTGCTTCGTTGACCAGCAGCCCCCAGGCCTGAGAGACACACTGTATGTTAAGGATGATGACTACCGGCATTCCTTTCTACACGGCAGCTACATAACTCTCACCAATCTCTCCGATGAAGACTTCGGTAGGATCGCAAAGCAGAGGCTTTCACCCCTCTATGTGTCGGTGCACACGACAAACCCTGAGTTGCGCCAAGACATGATGGGTAGTCACCACGCTGGGGGGATTCTGGTGCAACTGCAGAGACTGATCGACGCGGGAATAGATGTCCATACCCAAGTCGTCCTGTGTCCGAGTTGGAACGATGGGCCCGAGCTTGACAAGACTATTGCTGACCTGTCAGCGCTTGGGCCAGCCCTGCGTACTTTGGCCATCGTACCAATAGGGCTCACGAGGCATAGAGAGGGGTTACCCCCTATCAATGCCTATACGCCGAAGGAGGCCAGGGCCGTGGTGGATCAGGTAACATCGTGGCAGCGCCGGCTGGGTGAGGCAGGTAGACTCGGATTCGTATATCTGGCCGATGAGTTCTACATGAGGGCCGGCCAAGAGGTACCTGCCTATGATCACTACCAGGACTTTGAGCAGCTGTCTAACGGTGTGGGGCTTGTTCGCCTGTTTCTCGCGGAGGCCGATGCTGAGCTGAGAATGATCCAGGAAGAAGCCAGTGAGGATTGGTCCGTTGAGGCCAGTGGCCGTAACAGCAAAGACGCGGCCATCGGTAATAAACGGAGGGTTACCATTGTGACTGGTGTATCGGGCCAGGCCGTTCTTCAAACCCTTGTTGATGACATGGAGAGGGCCTTTGGTGTCAGGGCAACGATGGCCAGGGTTCAGAACAGATTTTTCGGTGACTCCGTGACAGTGACGGGGCTGTTAACAGGGATTGACATAGAGCATGCGTTGAAGACCTTGAATGGCGGGCAGGGGCCTCTGGGTGATGAGATCCTGATTCCAGGGGTCTGCCTGCAACAGGGGACAGATAGGTTTCTCGATGGCAAGACCGTGGGTGAGATTGCTGCCTGTTGCAGCCAACCCCTGAGAGTGATTGACTCCAGCGGGAGGAGCTTTGTGCGGGCAGTGCTTGGGTCAGGAGACAAGATATGAAGCCAATTGTTGCGATTGTTGGGCGGCCAAATGTTGGGAAGTCTGCTCTGTTTAACCGGCTCATTCAGAAGCGGTTGGCCATTGTTGACCGCATTCCTGGAGTCACTCGAGACCGACTCTACGGTGACACAGAATGGCTGGGCAAGGAGTTTACCCTGGTGGATACCGGGGGACTGCTCTTCGGTGAAGAAGAGATCATGAGCAGCGCCACCCTTGAACAGGCCGAGGTTGCTATGGCCGAGGCCGATATAATTCTCCTTGTTGTCGATGCCCAGGCAGGGGTCACTGCTGGCGACGAAGCCGTTGCCGACAGGCTCCGGCAGGCGCGGAAGCCAATCATCCTGGTGGGGAACAAGGTGGACTCCCCGAGATTTCAGGAGAACGTCTACGACCTCTATCGCCTGGGGTTAGGCGAACCGGTGGCCGTATCAGCCATGCACGGTAGTGGCACAGGGGATCTCCTGGATGAGATTGTCTCAAGTATGCCTTCTGCTCCTGATGCCGGAACAGAGGCGAGCGAAGAAGGGCGCGCCGCGGTGGCCCTGGTGGGCCAGCCCAATGTGGGCAAGTCGTCCATTGTGAACAGCCTGTTGGGATGGGACCGGGTGATTGTCACGGATGTACCGGGAACAACCCGAGACGCCATTGATGTTCATTGTGAGATTGATGGAAGCAGATTTACCTTCATTGATACGGCGGGCATGCGCAGGAAGGCGAAGGTAAAGGCGCCCTTGGAACGCTTCAGTGTAATTCGCTCCCTCAGGGCGGTGGACCGCTGTGATGTAGCCGTTCTTGTCCTTGACGCCACTCAGGGAGTGGTAGAGCAGGACACAAAGATTGCTGGCTATGTCCATGAACAGGGCAGGGGTCTGGTGATTGTTATTAACAAGTGGGATCTGGTCGAGAAGGACACATACACCATGGCTAAGTTCACTGATGACATCCGCGACCAGTTGTCCTTCGTAGACTACGCGCCCCTGGTCTTTACCTCTGCCCTGACGAAGCAGCGAGTAAACCGTATCCCTGAGGTCGTGTTGGGGGTAGTGGACCAACAGGAGAAACGGGTCGCAACAGCTGCCCTTAACGAGGTAGTAGACCAGGCCTTTGATCATCATCCGCCACCGGCCTTCAAGGGTAAGAGATTGAAGATCTATTATGCAACTCAGCCTGCCACCAAGCCGCCTACGTTCATATTCTTTGTTAACAACTCCCGGCTTGTTCACTTCTCATACAAACGCTATCTTGAGAATCGCCTGAGGGCGGCCTTTGGGTTTGAGGGAACTCCAATCTGGATCAAATTCCGGGGGCGTGGAAATGAGGGCCAGTAAGCTGATGAAAGAATTCTTGATAGAGAAAGGGATATAGCATATGACAGGGGTACACGGTGACATTCTGCTACTAATGGCGATTATCACGGCCTCCTATGTCCTGGGGTCAATCCCCTTTGGGGTTGTTGCCGGTCGCCTGTTGGGCGTGGACATCACGGCAACAGGAAGCGGAAATCCCGGGGCCACCAACGCCTTCAGGGCACTGGGCCTGGGGCCGGCAGTCGTAGTCCTGATCCTTGATGCTCTCAAGGGTCTTGTGGCCGTACATGGGACGTTAGCTGCGGTAAGGTCCTCGGGGCTGTTGAGCCCAGGTTTTCTAGGGGTTACTGGCGATGCAGTTCCCTGGCTGCTGGTTGGGGCTGGGCTGGCTGCAATTGCCGGACACAACTGGTCGATCTTCCTGGGCTTTAAGGGCGGCAAGGGTGTAGCTACCAGTGGGGGCGTGGCCCTCTATCTTATACCGAGGGAAGCCCTTCTTGGCGTGGCAATACTGGCTTTCACCGTTGCCCTGACCCGCTTCATGTCCCTGGGATCCATTCTGGGTTCTATTACCGTGCTGGCCAGCACCTTTGCTTTGCAGGAGCCCCTTGCCTTTAAGTTCTTTGCCTTTCTGGCTGTTGTGCTTATTCTCTATCGCCACAGGATGAACATTGGACGACTGATCAGAGGACAGGAGTTGAGACTGTCCTGGCATAAAACGGGGGTGGGTGACAGTGGGAAATGGGACTAACATTGCGGTACTGGGAGCAGGCGGCTGGGGTACAGCCCTGGCAGCCCTGCTTGGCACCAAAGGCTACAGGGTTCGCCTGTGGGCCAGAAGGCCGGAGTTCGTGGAGGAGATCCGGAGGCTCGGCGAGAACAGGGAGTACCTGCCTGGGGTTGGGTTGCCTGAGACTGTTGAGCCCACCGCCGACCTGGGACAGGCGCTTGCAGGCGCTAGAATGATTGTCCTGTCACCACCGTCTCAGGCCATGCGTTCACTCTGCAGCCAGGCCGCTCCCCATATCAGCGGCGAGCCGGTGATTGTCAGTACCAGTAAGGGGATCGACCCCGAAACCCTGCAGCGCATGTCAGAGGTAATTACCGAGGAACTCCCGGCCCATGCTGGTAGGGTTGCCGCCCTGTCGGGTCCTAACTTCGCTGCCGAGGTCGCTCGCGGCAAACCCACTGTGACTGTCGTGGCTTCGGCCAACCTTCAGCAGGCTGAGGTGGTGCAGGAGCTCTTCTCCACCCCCTCCTTCCGTGTCTATACCAACCCCGATATCATCGGGGTTGAGCTTGGCGGCGCCCTTAAGAACATCTACGCCATTGCCACAGGGGTGGTTGACGGTCTAGGTCTTGGCGACAATGCCCGGGCCGGCCTGATTACCCGCGCCCTGGCGGAACTGGCTCGTCTGGGGATTGCCCTGGGGGCAGAACCGCTAACCTTCGCGGGCCTGGCGGGCATGGGTGACCTGGTTTTGACTTGTACAGGAAACCTCTCCCGAAACCGGCGGTGTGGACTGCAGTTGGGAGGGGGCCAGAGCCTGGAGGAGATACTATCTTCCACAAACATGGTTGTTGAGGGAGTAGGCACCACCAAGGCGGCGCGGTCCCTGGCAAAGAAGGCCAGGGTTGAGCTGCCCGTGGCGGACCAATTGTACCAGGTTCTCTTCGAAGGACTATCCCCAGCGGTAGCCGTCGACAACCTGATGACCAGGGTTAGTAAAGGCGAGTTAGAGGAGGTTGTGCGCGGCGATGCCTTTCTCAAGCCCCTTTAGCCATAGGGCTTGTAAACTTTTCTAGCCCGCAAGGGCATATTCACCCAACCCCCTCATATATATATTATGAACCAAACCCAGGAGCAAAGGAGGGGAAATTGGGTGGAGCACTACGATATCTTCAGGGATATCGCTGAACGCACAGGCGGCGATATCTATATCGGTGTGGTGGGTCCGGTTCGCACCGGTAAATCAACTTTCATTAAGAAGTTTATGCAGCTAGTCGTTATACCCAGCATAGACGACCCGGCTGAAAAGGAGAGGGCCCTTGATGAACTGCCCCAGAGCGGGGCAGGGCGGACAGTTATGACTGTCGAGCCCAAGTTCATCCCGGAGAACGGGGTCGAGATTACGCCACGGGAGAATGTCCACATGCGGGTGCGCCTTGTCGACTGTGTCGGCTACGCTGTTCCAGGCGCCCTCGGGTATGAGGACGAAAACGGGCCGAGGATGGTCCTGACTCCCTGGTTTGATCATGAGATCCCATTCGAGGAAGCCGCAGAGGTTGGCACAAAGAAGGTCCTCACGGATCACTCCACAATCGGTGTTGTCGTCACCACCGATGGGACGATTACCGAGATTGGCAGGGAGAGTTACGCTGGGCCGGAGGACAGGGTCATCGAAGAAATCGAGGACCTGGGCAAACCCTACGTCATTATCCTCAACACAACTCAACCGGACGCTGAGGATACACTGGCGCTGGCCCAGGAACTTGAGAACAAGCATGGGGTACCGGTCATCCCCTGCAACTGCGCCCAGATGACGGAAGATGATATCCATGTCATCCTGGAGCAGGTACTCTTTGAGTTCCCCGTCAAGGAAGTCAAGGTTAACCTGCCAGGTTGGGTCGACGCTCTGGAGGGAACCCATTGGTTGAAGGGACAGTTCGAAGGCGCTATTGAGGAGACCGTCCGCAATATTCATCGACTGAGAGACGTCGATGGCGCCCTTGCTGATCTCGGAGCCTATGACTTCATCGTCAACGTTAACCTGGAAGACATGGACATGGGCTCAGGCGTTGCCGTTATTGAGCTCGGGGCCCCAGAGGAGCTCTTCTACAAGGTGCTTGCCGATACCAGTGGCTACGAGATCAAAGGCAAGGGCCAGTTAATGGCCCTATGGAAGGGGTTGGTCAACGCCAAGAAGGAGTTCGACCACTTCTCCAAGGCCGTTGAAGACGTGAAGCGCACCGGTTACGGCATTGTGCCACCTCGATCCGAGGAGATTAACTTTGACGACCCGGAGCTGGTCAAGCAGGGGAACCAGTTTGGTGTCAGGCTCAGCGCCAGCGCACCGTCTATTCACCTACTGAGAGCCGATGTTCAGAGCGAGATCACACCGATCATTGGCTCCGCCAAGCAGGGGGAAGAGATGGTAAAGTTCCTCATGCGGCAGTTTGAGGACGATCCCAAGAAGATCTGGAAGTCTGATCTCTTTGGCCGCACCCTGGACGACGTGCTCACGGAGAGCATTCAGAACAAGATGTATGGGATGCCCGAGAACGCTCAGGTCAAGCTGCAGCAGACGGTGCAGCGCATTACAAATGAGGGCAGCGGCGGGTTGATCTGCATCATCATCTAGCCGGTACCTACCTGAGGGACCAGTAGTCTTGCAAACCCGTTCTCCTGGCTCCTGGGATTACCGCGGATTGAGCTCAGCAGCTCTGCCGTGGATTTGGCCAAGACCTGGCCCTGGCTGCCGTAAACGCAGCCAGGGCTTCAGTTTGTGTTTCATGAACGGTGGGGTAGCCAGGGCGTGGCTTCATCCTCGGGGGTTGCTTCGATGTACTTTAAGATGTCCTTCCAGAGGTTGACAACCTGCTGTACCTTAAGGCCAGCCAGTCTGGCATTGTGGACAGTGTCGCGGTTGATGTGATCGCCGATGACTCTAACGGTCAGTGGGTTAATCAGGTCCATTATCATGCCCCAGAAGGGATGACTGCTCCGGGTGTGCTCCAGCATCATGACCCGGCCATCTGGCCTGCAGACCCGCCGCATCTCCCTGAGACCACGCACGGGATGAGGAACAGCGCAGAAGACATAGGTTGAGACAACGGTGTCGAAGGAGTTGTCACGGAAGCACATAGACTCCACGTCCATCTCAAGGAGACGAACCTTCGCTTTGGCTTCAGGGGCTCGTTTCCTGGCATGATCCAACATAGCGGGACTGAGGTCAATGCCGGTGACTTCCGTCCCGCTTATATAGTAGGGCAGGTTCATACCGGTTCCAACCCCAACCTCCAGGACTCTACCTCGCGCCCTCTCAGCCAAGCGCTGTCTCCATATCTGACTTGAGAGTCGCTCCACAACGTGGTAGTGCCTGGAGTTACGATTGTAGTGATCTCTTATTCGCTTAGTGATGTCATCCATCTTGAATCATGGGTAGGTTCTTTCCTCTTCTAAATCCCTTGTGATGGTTACTTCCATTGTTCCCAAGTTTAAGTGGCCCCACCAGGCGAAAATCCTGCTGAAGTATAAAGAGAGGGGCAATCTAGAGAATAAAGGTGAAGCTGCTGTAGATGAAATAGGCGGCAAGGAACAGAAGAAAGCCGCCCAAAACCCCGATCAGGTAGCGATAGGCCGACGGAGTAATGGCCTTCTTGCCAGCGTGGAGAGCGATGGAAACCAGCAGTAGCCAGGAGTAGTCTGCAAGGATGTGTCCTGTGTAGAAGGCGGCCAGGTTGGCGGCCTGGGCATCAGTCCAGAGCACAAAGGATGTCGTTCCCACCGTTGCCCACCAGAGGAACCAGTAGGGATTAGATACCGTTGCCGCCACTCCGCGGACCATGGACTCGGTAGCGAGGCCACGGCGGCCCGCGCTGCCAGGGGCCAGCATACTGTTGGAAGGAGCGGCGGGAGTGGACCCCGTGTCAGAGGCGGCAGCAACAGGAGAAATCTCGCCCCGCCAGGCAGTGGAAATCATGCCCCACCCCATCCACGCCAGGAGAAGGCCTCCAACGAAACCAATGGCTCCTGCAACCGGGGGAAGGGTAAGGATTGCGCCCAGCCCAAATGAGAGTCCAACAACGAGCAGGAGCTCAGCGGCAGCGTGGCCCGTTGAGGTCCAGATGGCCTGACGCCAGTCGGCCTTGATGACTCGTTCCATTGTCACGGTGAGGAGGGGGCCAGGCATCACAGCGCCCGAGAGCCCCAGGACAAGCGCACTAACAAAGATGGTCAGAAGGTTCATGTGTCGTACCCCCAGTCAGGTGTTGAGCTCGCACGGGTAAGGCGTCTCATGTAGTGGTTTAACTGGTCTTCAACGTGGGCGGTGCGCCTTCCTGCTCCACCAGTGGTCCAGATAAGGCGCAGGGAATAGCGCCCTCCTGTTGGACAATGGCAGGAACCTGGCGGCAGGGTGGCGTATCTAACGGCAGTGATGGGTTGCTATTGGTTGACACAATGCACATTAGAGCCAAAATGTGAGGCCGGTGATCTTGATGACACTACTCGATGTCTTAGCCCAACTCAGGTTCTCCCTCTTGCTGCAGGCCCTTGTCTTCGGTTGGTCTGGAGTAGCCCTTGTCAGAAGCTCGGGGGGCTCCAAGGCTCGTCGCCTGGGAGGAAGCGCCCTATTGCTGCTGGCCATTGCGCCCCTGGCGGAGTTTCTGTTTCCCAGGCTGCCAATCCTTCTGGCGGGGCGCTTTCCGCTATCCACCGCTGGCCTTCTGGTTCAGATCTTTACTCTTGTGGCTATTGTTCTGCCGACGGCCTATGGCCTCTTCGTGCTGGTGGATGCGGTTGCCACCGCTAACGAGAAGGCTGTTTTGGACACTGACCCGGATAGTAGAGAAGAGGGGCGGGAGTGGTGGTGATCAGCGACCTTGTAGTCATCTTGCCGCGGGTAATTGTGCCGATTGTGCTCATTTACGCCCTGTATTCGGCACTCCAGTCTCCCAACGGCGGCTCGAGACTTCACATCAGGCTCCTGGTTTTTGGACTGGCGGTGTGGTTGGCCTCACTCCTGCTGGGGCTTGCCAACGGACCGATTCTGGACCAGCGAAATGTGTCCCGGATGGTGGCGACGATTGCGGCGGCTCAGATGTTGAGATGGTGGGCGGTGTTGACCGTCAGCGCCGGACTATTGGGCCTACCTCAGCTGGGTGAAGGAGGGGCTTCATCAAGGCATGCTGGACAGGCAGCGGCGGGCTTCTCAGCCCTTGCTTACTTTCTGTCACTGCCAGGATTACTCCTCACGGCGGTCTTCTTATTCCTGGCGCGGGGTAGTGGATTGGAGAAGGAGAAGGACGGCGTTCAAGATGCCATTGGGAAGAACCTGCGATGGCAGGGAGCCTTTCTTCTTCTGGACATTGCCGTAGCTCTGATTGGCCTTGCCGGGGGACCGCCGCTAGCTGGCAGTGGCATCGGCCCTCTGGTGTCCATTGCCTTTCTAGGGATCTACGGGCTTGCGCGGGTCGCTGGCGGCGTATATGCTGTTATGGCGGCTATTAACTGGTTTGGTGGGGGAAGTTTCTCATATCCCCTGGTAAGGTGAGTTGGGAGGAAGCCTTCACAATGAAAAGAGAAATCAGGCCCTTTGGGGATCACAAGGACTTCGTGCAGTTTGCCAGGATAAACGTGAACGCCTATCCTGGGGGAATGTCTGATCTGGAAAAGACCATAGAACGCATGAAACAGATTGATGAAGCCGACCAGGCAGCCAACTTTTATGGGATTTTCACTGGCGGGGACATGCTAGGGGGTATGCTCCTGATTGATTTTCAGATGAACTGCTTTGGCCAGTTCATCCCCGCTGGTGGCGTGGGCTGGGTGGCGGTGGATCTAACCAAGCGACGATTGGGCGCTGCCAGGGAGATGGTGGAGTTTTTCCTTAACAACTGTGAGGCCCAGGGCCAGTTCATTGCGATGCTCTATCCCTTCAGGCCTGACTTCTACCGCCGGATGGGCTTTGGTCACGGGCTAAAAATGCATCAATACAGTTTCAAGCCCACCAGTTTGCCCCGGGCGGTGAACACAGGAGACATTGTCTATCTTGAGCCAGAAGACCTGCCCTTGCTGAAGGAGTTTTTCACCGATTACGCCGCGACTCAACACGGCTACTGTCTGAAGGGGCAGTTTCAGCTGGATGAGATGCTGAAGCGAAACACCCCGCGGCGACGTGTTGTGGGTTTCAAGAAAGACGGCAGGCTAAAGGGATATCTTGTCTACAGTTTCAGAAAAGGTCATGAAAGCAATTTTCTAAAAAACGATCTCCTTATCAATGAATGGCTCTGGCAGGGCCATGAGGCCCTGGGAGGTTTTACGGGATTTCTCAATTCCCTGGCAGACCAGGTAGACAGGGTGGTCTTCAACACTCAGCAGCCGGGCTTTCATCTCATCCTGGAGGACCCCCGAAATGGGTCTGGCGCATTGATACCCAGCGTCTATCACGAAAGTTACAGAACGGGTGTTGGCCTGATGTACCGGGTGGTCTCCCTTGAGAAGCTGGTGGAGTCAACCAGTCACAGGGTCTTTTGTGGTCCTGATGTGGATCTTACCATCAACCTTACCGATAGTTTCAGACCTGCCAACTCCGGCAGATACTGCATCTCCTTCCGAAGTGGCAGGGCAACGTTATCGGCAAGGGGTTGTGAGCGCCATGAAACCACTACCACCGCCGTTGCCCTGGCTGAAATATCTTTGGATGTGGCGGAACTCTCCAGTCTCTGGATGGGGGCTGTTGGCTTTAGAACCCTGTATCAACTGGGCTTGGTGCAGGCAGATGGAGTCAGCGTGGACCTTCTGAATGATCTCTTCGCCGTGAAGCAAAAGCCGCAGTGCATTGCTCATTTTTGAGGCTCTCAGGCTGGCGTCGAGCGCCCCTGCTGAGTTTGACAAGAACATAAAGCTGGGGTATATTATTTAAGCAAGAGAAACATGTAGTAAAATCATACAACCTGCAATTCGGGGCGTGGCGCAGCTTGGTAGCGCGCTTGGATGGGGGCCAAGAGGTCCCGGGTTCAAATCCCGGCGCTCCGACACTCCAAGAGACCCGCAGACAGTGATGTTTGCGGGTTTTCTGTTTGTGGCTTCTTTTATCGATTGAAACAGGGCATTTTCACGCAAACTAACCCTGACAGGACTGTTCTATTAAAACCAATGGTACTCGTCTGCTCGCCGCCGCGACTTTTTAAGGGGGTAATCTCTTAGAGATGAGCATCTTCACCCGACTAGGCCGATACATGCTGGACGGCATGGTGGACAGCATGATGAACCGGATGTTGGAGGATCCCTATCCAGAGAATCTGTGGTCCATGGTCCCGATCTTGAACAAGATTCATTGGCAGAACCTGATTGAAACGGGGATGAGGGCCACCAAGGGCAAGCCCATAGCAAGACCCATGGGTAGTCCCATTGTCAGGTCTGATTGGGATGCCCTTCTCTTTAACCCAGTCCACCTGTTTCAGATGCCCGTCAAGGACAGCGACAAGATTGATACTTCGACAACAATCGGTCCGGACGCTGAGAATCCACTCCATCTCAAGATCCCGCTTATGATAACCGGGATGTCCTACGGCGGGGCCCTGAGTCTTAAGACAAAGCAGGCCCTGGCCAAGGGTGCCAGTTTGGCAGGTACCGCCACCAACACTGGGGAGGCGCCGCTTATCCAGGAGGAGCGTGATGCCGCCGAAATACTGATTGGCCAGTATAATCGCGGCGGCTGGCTCAACGATGAAGAGCAGTTGCGACAGTTGGACGCAATTGAGATCCAGTTAGGGCAGGGAGCCCAGGGTTCTGCCCCCCAGACAACCCCCGAGTGGATGACAGGTCCTGGTTTTCGCCGACGCTACAAGCTGCACCGGGGAGAGAAGGCGGAGATTCACAGTAGGCTCCCGGGCGTGGATAGCCCAACGGACTTCATCAATCTCGTTGGCGAACTGCGCCGCAGTTACAAGGTACCGGTAGGGCTGAAGATCGCCGCCACTCACCATCTGGAACGAGAACTGGAGATAGCGCTGGAAGCGGGGATTGACTTCTTCGTTGTGGACGGGGCTGAGGGGGGCACCCATGGTGGGGCGCCGATCCTCCAGGATGACCTGGGGCTGCCTACACTACCGGCTCTGGTTCGGACCGCCGAATATATCGAAGCTGCAGGGATGCGCGATAAGGTGAGCATCATCGCTACCGGCGGGTTGGTCTCGCCTGGCCATTACCTTAAAGCCATGGCCCTGGGGGCTGACGCTGTTTACATCGGTACCATAGCCATCATGGCGGTCCTTAACACCCAGATGAATAAAGCGATGCTATTTGAACCTGCCACCCAGATGGCGTTGTATACAGGGAAATACCACGAAGACTTCAAGGTCGACGAAGGGGCCTTGGCCCTTGCGCATTACCTCAAGGCCTGTGTCAAGGAGATGGAGCTTGTCGCCTACTCTGTCGGTAAGAAGTCCTTGAAGGAAATTAGTCGGGTTGACATGTGCGCTACCGACATAGAGATTGCCCGACTTTGCCACATTGATTATGCGAACTATGCCCCTGATAACCAGCGGGCCTGGCATGACAGAGCTCCATACAGCGAAGATAGACCCGGTGCGCCAGGTCAAACAGGAAACCAGAAGGGGCCTAAAGGCCGACAGGAGACAGCAACAGATACTGTTGCCAGCCCAGGGCAGAGGAAAGAGCCGACAGAGAAGGACAGACCGGAACCAATCCACTGACTGATCAGCGAGGTACACTAAGGACAACGAATGCGATACACATATCTCAGTAACCTGTCTGCAATGGAACCCATACTGAGCTAGATTCACTGGTGCAGCCTCTTTGAGGCCGCGTGGCCCGTTCCGTCGACAAATCAGCGCTACTGGATGTAGACCGTTCCGACCTCTGCGCCACAGACCTGGAGAGTGCCAGACTCTTCCAGGTCGAGTACGTCAACTTCTCCCAACCAGTCGTATGAAGCCCTGCTTCCGCAGGGTCGGACTGCTGCCGACTCCCCCCTGGCACATGCCTGGAATCCAACGAGGGGACCGTACCCATCGACACCACTATTCTACCATAGATACGCCGCAGAACGGGCCTCCTTACAGGGTCTGCCAGTTGGAGTTGGTTCTCAGGAGCTGAAGCCGCCTCAAGCGGAGGCAGGGGAGACCAGGGCTAAAAGCGAAGAAAGAACGCAGTAGTACCGCCGTCGGTTTCAATCGTCTAGCCGGCTTTGAGAGGGATGGTCTGATGACACAGAAGACAGCAAACGGGCGAAAGCGCCTTGGCCTGATAGTAAATCCACTGGCCGGCATTGGCGGCCGGGTTGGCCTCAAGGGTAGTGACGGCATTGAGACGGTTCGCCGGGCGCTGGCAGCAGGGGCTGAGCCCCTGGCGCCGTCCCGCGCCGCCGCCGCCCTGCAAGAGATCAGTGAGAAGGCTGACCAGATTGAGTTGCTGACCTATCCAGGAGAGATGGGCGAAAACGAGGCCCGGCAGCGCGGCTTCGACCCCCTTGTGCTGGGAGAGATAGAACCGGGCCGCACCACGGCTGATGACACCAAGGAGGCTGCTGAGCGCATGGTGGCTGAGGGTATAGACCTGCTGGTGTTTGCAGGGGGAGACGGCACTGCCCGAGACATCCACCAGGCCATTGGGGGACAGGACATCCCCGTTATCGGCATTCCTGCAGGCGTGAAGATCCACTCCAGTGTCTACGCGGTAAATCCGAAGCGCGCCGGCCAGCTAATCAGGGAGTACCTCAATGGAAACACCGTCATTGAGGAGCGAGAGGTAATGGATATTGATGAGGAGGAGTTTCGCCAGGGCCGCGTGTCCGCCAGGCTCCACGGGTATCTCATGGTTCCCGTCTACGAACAGCTCCTGCAGTCTGCCAAATCCATGAGCCCCAACTCCAGCGACAAGGTAGGCATTGCGCAGTACATCGCTGACGAGATGCTTGAGGACTGGCATTACATTCTCGGCCCCGGCTCAACGGTAAAGGCAGTCGGTGATGAGCTTGGTATCGATAAGACCCTCCTCGGTGTGGACATTGTGTGTAACAAAGCCCTTATTGCCAAGGATACAAGCGAAGGGGACATACTTGCTGCCATTAAGGGCCGGCAGGCCAAGATTGTGGTGACGGCTATCGGAGGCCAGGGCCACGTGTTCGGCCGCGGCAACCAGCAGATAAGCCCCGAAGTCATCAGGACCGTGGGCAAGAAGAACATTATTGTTGTTGCTGCAAGGGACAAGCTGAACTCACTGGGTGGGCCTCTTCTCGTTGACACCGGCGACGCTGACTGCGATCAGTACCTGAAGGGCTACATCGGGGTGGTGGTTGCTTATAACCAGGAGGTCTTCGTGGAGATCGCCCATTGAGCGGGAGGATTGTTGGGTTGTGAGGCGGTGTAATGAATGGATCTGCGGCGTTACTACCGGCCCGGCGGAAGGAGGCCGGTGGGTTTCATCAGTCAGGGTGACGCGATATTCATCAGGGTCTCGAAGAGGGTTAACGGCTTCTTCTACTTGATCCCTGCCGAGATACTGCTTAACCACAGGATTAAGAGGGTCTATACAGTGGTGGCCGATGGGAAAGGGCCACTGAGGATCCTCAGGGCAGACCAGGAGGTATACGCCGACCGTTACTACAACGAGTTTGATGGCGGCCCCTTTAACGGATGGGTTGACATAAGGTCGTGGAAAGAGGTCACCGGTACCGAGTACAATGACATTGCCACCGCCCTGCTGGGGCTGGAGGCTGGGGGAGGGTGATAGTATCATGAAGGATGACATGCTTAAGAAGATTGATTCTAGAATTGTAGCCGACCTGTACATGTCAAGGGCAGGCGCCAGGTTTGTCGAGGACATTGTTGAGAACTACGGTTCACGGTTTGGTGGAACCGATGAAGAGCGGGGGGCAGCTGAGTACATAGCTGAGCTTCTGAGCCGCTACGGTGTTGATAAGAGCTGGAAGGAAGAATTCACCTGCCAGGGCTGGACCCGTAAGTCCACAACCCTGAAGGCAGTGAAGCCAGTCTCGGAAGATCTGGACTGCATTGCCCTGCCCTTCTGCCCACCGGCAAGGATTGAGGCGCCCCTGGTGTACCTGGGTGACGGAGACCCTCAGGCCTATGCCGATAACCGGGAGAGGTTAAAGGGCGCCATTGCAATGGTCTCGACGGCAACTCCAAGGTTTTACCACCGGGCCATGCACAGGGGCGAGAAACTGGGCCGGGCCCTGGAGGCGGGTGCCGTTGGCTTTATCTGGATGCGGGGAGAGCCCGGGGGCCTGCCGGAGACGGGTTCAGCTCGGTTTAATCGCGCTTGCGAGGTCCCAGCCATCTCGGTCTCCTATGAGACGGGGCACAGGCTGCTGCGGCTGGCCCGCAAGGGTGAAGTCGTCTTAGGGATTGACTCCACCAACACCATCCAGGAGACCACTTCCTATAATGTGGTTGGAGAGATCAAGGGGCGCTCCAGGCCTGATGAGGTCATTGTTCTGGGAGCTCACTATGACGGCCACGACATCAGCCAATCTGCCAATGATGATGCCGCGGGGACAGCCGTGGTCCTCGAGGCTGCCAGGGCGCTGGCGCCTCACAGGGATCAGATTGACCGGACCGTCAGGTTTGTGGCATTTGCCCAGGAAGAGATGGGTCTCATCGGCTCCGAGAACTATGTCCAGAAGCATGCCGATGAGAACTTCGTCTTCATGGTCAACCTGGATGGCGCGGGCCGGGGCGGCCAGGGGTCTCTGACGCTCCAGGGCTGGTCTGAGGCGACCTCATTCTTCAGGGATCTGCTGAAGGATATGCATGAAGAGCACATCACTGTGGGCGACCGCATTGGTCTCTACTCAGATATGTATCCCTTCGCCGCCAGGGGTTTCCCTGCGGCTACATACTGGTCCGCTGAGCCCGCCACTGGTGGAGCCCCCAGGGGATGGGGCCATACTAGCTGGGACAGCCTGGACAAGATTAACCCCCGGGCGATTCAGCTTGATTCCATCGCCATTGCCCGACTAACCCTGAGATTGTCCACCGCCGACAGTCTGCCCTTTGAGCGGAAAGACCCGGCGGAGATTGGGACAAAACTGAAAGACATGGGCCTTGACGAAGTACTCCGCTATGAGCTTCGTTCCATCCCAGGCGATGAGTGACAGGTGGGAGACAAAAGCATGCATGCAGCCTTTAATTTTCATCTTCCAACCCGGATTGAGTTTGGGAACGGACTCCTGGACAAGACCGGTGGTTATCTTAGAGAGATTGCCTTGGGGACAAGAGCCCTTGTCATTACTGACCCAGGCGTAACCAGGGTTGGCATCGCCGGACGGGTCGTGGATTCGCTGAAACGAGCCGGGTTTGAGACAGCAGCCTTCAGCAGTATTGAGCCTAATCCAAAGGACCTCCAGTGCGAGGAGGGGGCTAAATTCGCTCGAGGCTTCTCGACAGACATCATAGTGGCGGTGGGTGGCGGCTCGGTCATAGATGCCGCCAAGGTCATCGCGCTTCTCAACACCCATCCCGGTAGGGTCAAGGACTACGAAGGCCGGGGTAAGGTTACCCAGGGCGTGACACCACTGGTGGCTGTTCCGACAACGGCTGGCACTGGTTCGGAGGTTACCCGGTCGGCGGTGATTACAGACACTGAGCGCAGGTTCAAGATGACGGTCAAGGATCTACTCCTGGCGCCCCGGCTGGCACTGGTGGACCCTGAGACAACCCTGGGCCTGCCTGCTGAGATTACGGCATCCACTGGCATGGATGCCCTCGTTCATGCGATTGAGGCCTATACCTGCCGTGAAGCCAATCCCATGGCGGATACCTTTGCCCTCAAGGCGATGGAGCTGATCTCTGGCTCCCTGCGGAGGGCGGTGAAGGTTGGAGGAGACCTTGAGGCTCGCCATGACATGATGCTGGGGTCCCTCCTGGCAGGTATCGCCTTCTCCCATTCCGATGTTGCGGCTGTACACTGCCTGGCTGAGGCCCTTGGGGGCCTCTATGATACCCCGCATGGTGTTGCCAATTCCATGTTCCTGCCCACGGTAACAAGGTTCAACGCGGAAGCAGACCCTGCCCGGCATGCCCAGGTGGCTGCTGCCTGCGGGTTGGACGTTGCCGGACTGGCTGAAGAGGCAGCGGCAAGGTTCCTTGTTGAGGAACTGATGGCCCTGTCAGAGGACATCGGCATTCCTAAACTGGGGGATCTCCCTTACCTTCGTCATGAGGACCTGGAGGCGCTGGCACACGCCTCCTACATCAATGGCTCGACGCCAAGTAACTGTCGGGCCCTTGGGCGCGCCGACTACCTGGATCTCCTGCGGGATGGCCTGTCCTCATCATGATGTGTCAAGGCCTTGAGGGCCGAATTACCCCAAATCGCTTAAGGAGAAAGGCTGTGGCAGCTCCATAGAGGGCCAATCCAATCAGGATTGATGCAACCTCTTCCAGGGATCCATTGAGCATCTCCGGGGGATAGCTAAAGGCCTCGGCCGCAAAACCGAATTCGAAGAGCCAGATGCCGATGCCCAGAACGGTGCCTTTGAGGAGGTACTGCTCATGGGAGAGGATACTGGTGAACACGAAGGAGATCACAACACCCCAGAAGGCGCCGATTATGAGGGTGGCAATGAAGCCCAGCACACTGGCGCCGAGGCCAGATTGCGCCTGGTTCATCAGAACCCCCAGGGAGGCAGAGTTGGTATCAAATTGGGTCACTCCCAGCACTTGTAGGACTTCGCGAAGTGAGTAACGAACAACACCCGCGATAGCCCCGGCGTAGACTCCTTTGAGGAACTCGCCTCTATCGTCAAACCTTGACACAGTATACCGCCCCCAGCAACAAGTGATTTGGCCTAACTATTATTACCAATGACTGAGGGTTGAAGTCGCTATTCCGACTGATGGAGACATTTGCCATAGAGGCAGTTGAACAACAGCTTGAAGGTGCCATGGGTTTGAGCCCTGAACTGCGGGCGGAAGCCAAAGAGAATGACATCCCCATCGCCATGACTGACAGCCACCATGGCGGCCTTTCCAGCTATCTTCTTCTCACCAATCAGCCACCCGCTCTGCAGCAGATCCTGCTTCGGATAACGCAGGATCACCCTGTAGTCCTCGGCGCGGTTACGCTCCTCGATGCCGAAGCTGGCAGCGGCCCAGTTAAGGATCAGGGCCTCTTCGGGCAGGCCCCAGGCCAGTGGATCGGTGGTATCAATGGCAACCCGAAGGGTTGAGCCGGGACAGTGAAAGTCCTCATAGCCGGCGCCCTCAACAACACTCTTCAGCTTGAGCCCACAGGCCTCAACGGCAACACTGTAGGCCTTGTCAAAGGTGATCAGGCGTCCGCCGGCCCTAACGAACTCGCCGATGGTCTTTAGCCCTCTCTCACCAATCCCACTCCTGTACTCAGGGGGCAGAACATCACCGAACCATTGAAGAATGCGATCAGCCCAGGGATTGCCCTTGTCTGGTTTGTTGATGTCCACAATCAACTGTTTCCAGTCGGAGGGAAGGATCAGGGCATCGACCTTGCCGGTCAGGGTGTCCAGGGACTCAAAGTCGTCATCTTTCAGTATCTTGTAGGGGAAGTGGAACCTGTCCAGCACAAGCCTTGTCCAGCCCTCATCCATACTACCTCCCCAGTAGCGCTGGTAGATGCCGACGCGCAGGGGTTTGATTCGCTCCAAAGCAACCGCTGGTTCAGCACTAGCGACTGTGAAGGTAACTCCTGTTTCTTCTGTAAGGGAGGCCAGGAGCTCCCGAAGCCTGGCAGCCTCATCTTGCTCCCCCGGCGCCCTGACCATGAAGGAGCCAATTGGCAGGGGTGAACCGTCTGCGGTGGGAGCTTCAGAAAGGCGGTAGATCTCAAAGTCTGCAGCATCAAGGCGATTCACAGCAGTGAAGCTGTCATTGAGCCGGCAGTCGAAGAGGTAGAGGGCGGCATCAGCATCGGTTTGCGAAACATCGAAGGCGTCATGCCCTGGCAGCTCTCGCAGAAGGCCAAACCGGCCCTCAAAGGTCTCCTCAATCCGCTCAACTGCAACGCCCATAAACTCTGCTACGGTATCGGTGGCCGTATCATAGATAATCGGTGACCCATCAGGATTGCGGGTCCAGTGGTTATCGGGAAACAGGGTTGGGTCCAGTAGGGTCTTCACTACGCCCACCTTGGGCTGGTCCGGGAAGATGACATAGGTTCCAGCGGGAAACCGACTTCTTCCCGCTGAAAAGGGTTCATTGGCGGTCTTGACCTCAATGCCTTGAGCTAGGAGGGTCCCGATTAGCTTCGTGACCGTCAGGGGATCATGCTGCTCCTCCGTGATTATATAGGCAAAGGGGGCCTCTGTCCTACCCCTCTCTGTCTGCCTGACTGCCTTGAGATAGGCATTCCTGAGAATGGTCTCACGGTTCCTGGCGGCCTGGTCCAAAAGGGCCCAGGCAGCGATCTTCTGCTGCTCTACTATATCTCGCAGCCGCCACCACCCGCCAGGCCAAGGGTGAGGGAAGTTGGTCTGTGGCTCATACTCGGGCATGGTCTTCTTGTCGGCGCCCTGTAGTTGGTCGGGGTGAATGTACAGGGGAGAGGCCAGTTTGGCGTTAGCGGACTCCGTCAACATGCTGGGCGTATTGTGATAGGCGGCCAGCCAGTGAAAGCCCATGTGGGCCCATCCAGGAAACTGGCCCGCGTTGAGAATACCGGTCTTTCCCTCTTCCTCGAGCTTGTAGGCCATATGAGCCCCATACCAGGACTCCTCGCGCCAGACTAGGGGGTCAGCGTAGGGGTGCATGGGCTCGCAGTAGGGGGCGATGTAGAGCCGTGGACCGTAGCTGCCCATGTGGTGATGGTCCTGGTAGGCATGGGGATGCCAGTCTCGGAACATGATCTTAGCCAGGGCCTGAGACTCAGGGAGATTCAGGGCAAAGGCATCCCGATTGTTGTCGTGACCAGCATACTTGTGATAGAGCCAGGGGAGGCTGCACCCCTCGTACTCGGTACCAACCCATTGATTGTACCAATCAGTGACCATGAGTTGGCCGTCAGGGTTGAAACAGGGAACCATGAGGAAGATCACGTTTTCAAGGATGCGGCGGGCTTCAGCACTGTCCCCCGACAACAGGTCATAGGCAAGCTCAGGGGCCATCTGGGTGCCGCCAATCTCACTGGCGTGAAGACTCATACTCTGGCAAATAACTGCCTTCCCCTCGGCTACCAGCTGGTCAATGGTCTTCTCTGAAAGCCCGCGTCCATCAGCCAGTTTGGCGTTGACCTGGCGCAGCTCCTCAAGGCGGTCAAGGTTATCCTTAGCGCTGATAATCGTCAGGAGAAATGGGTTGCCCTCAGTAGACTTGGCGACCTCAATTACCTTGATGCAGTCGGATTCTCCTGCAAGCTGATAATAGTACTCGACGATCCTATCCCAGCGAGCGATCTTCCGGTCACTTCCCAGTTTAAAGCCGAAGAATGCTTCTGGCGGCGTTATCTTTTTGTTCACATAGACCCTCCTTATCGAGATGATTTCAACGAGATGGTCTCAAAGGAACATTCGTTCAGAACCAACCTAGTTCCTGTTTATCCCGCTGAAACCCCCACTTTCCTGGCGAGGTTCCCGACAACCTATAGTGAGCGATAGTGAGGCCGCTACTGGACTGACACAGAGCCATGAACCTGATGTTCGCGAGGAGGTAGAGTAAGATGGCAAGGCGTGTCTTTCTAACAACCATCATGTCCATACTGATAGTCGCCCTGGTTCTCCCAGCGACGGTGGCCGCAACCGGGCCGGGCCGGGCTGACGACAGGCCGGGGACTGGAGAAGGTATGCCCGCCTTTGTGCAGGAGAAGATGCAGGCCAGGTGGGTGAGCAGGTTTGGTGACATTGAGGAAGCCCCTTGGGCCAGTTCTTTCATTGAGATGATGAGGAGTAAAGGCATTGTGAACGGGAGGAAGCCGGACCAGTTCGACCCCAAGGGCAATGTGACCCGGGCAGAGGCCCTGACCATGATCGTCAGGACTCTGGGTCTCGAGAAGGAAGCTAGAGCCCTGGCTGAAGAAGGGGCTGAACTACCAGAGCAGTTCATCGATGTCCCCGAGTGGGCCAGAGGTTACGTTGCCCTGGCACTGGAGCGCGGCATTGTCTCGCCTGAGGGCGGCTACAGCCTCAGCGCTGACGCCTCTCGAGTCGAGATTGCCCAAATGCTAGTCAATCTCATGGGTCTCGGCGAAGACATGGATGGCCTGGACGATGTCGAGCTGCCCTTTGATGATGATGTCTCTGAACAGAACCGGGCCCAAGTGGCAGTGGCCCATGCCCTCGGCATTATCAAGGGCAACGGCAACAATGAGTTTGAGCCCCTCCGCAATGTAATGCGGGCCGAGATCGCCATCATGCTGGGCCGGGTGATGAGAGAAATGCCGCGCCAGGGTGACGAGAACTACATAAAAGGAATACTTGCTGACATCGCAGGCGATGAAGACGGACGCGTGACATTGGTCATTCAGTACAGGGGGGGAGAACTCCAGGTTCCGGTGGCTGAGGGAGCGACTGTCTTCCTCGATGACAATCAAGCCACCCTCGCGGACCTTGTCAGCGGCTATCATCTGGAAATCATCCTTGATGATGCGGGCGCCGCTGAGTGGATTGCTGCCTTCAGCGAGGAGATGGAGGAAGACGACCACGAGGTTGCAGGTACGGTTGTTAACGTCACTACTCCTAGCGAGGAAAGCAACGGTAGCATTACTGTGACAACCGCTGAAGGAGACGCCACCTATCAGTTGGCAGGCGGTGTCGTCGTCAAGATGCAAGGAGAGGCGGCAACCCTTGCTGATGTCGTCGTCGGTGATGAGGTTGAGCTGAAACTGGTAAGCGACATCGCAATCAGGATCGTGATTGACGAGCGCGAAGAAGAGGAGGTCGAGGCCGCCATTGTTTCCATTAACTCCGCAGCTGAAGGCGCCCTGGCTTCAATTACCGTTTCTATTTTAGGTGCCGACGAAGGCGACGATGGTGCTGGTCTCCTGGTAACCTATGAGCTCAACAGCGATGTCGTCTTTCTGCTGGCAGGACAAGAGGTAGACCTCACCGCCCTCCAAGTGGGAGATGTCATCGAGATTAAGCTCATCGGTGGGGTTGTGGTGAAGGTGGTCATTGAGGTTCCTGCTGGGTCCGACGATGAAGATGAAGAGGACCCGGACCAGGATGGAGAGCACGGTGACGACACTGGCACAGCTACTGTCGTCGGCGTGGTATCCTCTGTCACCAGCACTGATGGTTCCTATACCATTACGGTCACGACTGGTGAAGGTACTGAGGAGAGCTACAGCGTGGCTCAGAATGCAGTGGTTACCGAAGATGAAATCCAGGTAACCCTAGAGGACGTTGAGAATGGAGATACAGTGGAGCTGACGATAGACGAAGACGGTATCGTTACGGCAATAGACATAACGCAGTAACCGAGCCAACTCAGAGACACATAATGCTTGGCCAGGGGGCTGGGACCCAGTGTGGGAACCCAGCCCCTTTACCTTCCTTAAGAAGGTCAGGCCACCTGGTTCCCAGAATACTCTTGGGAAACAACAATAGGAGTGTTTTAATGGGATATCACCTGGTTACTGATAAAGAATACGCTACCGCTATGGACCGAAGCGATCCTTTGGGTAGGTTCCGGGACCAGTTCTACATCCCCCAAGAAACCATCTACCTTGACGGTAATTCATTGGGACTGGCCAGCAAACCCGCTGAAGCCTCCTTACTGCGAACCTTGGCTGAGTGGAAGGAGCGAGGCATTGGCGGCTGGCTTGATGCCGACCCACCCTGGTACTGGTTGGGGGAGAGACTAGGGGCAAAACTGGCGCCTCTTGTGGGAGCAGACACAGCTTCGGTTATCGTTACGGGGTCAACGACAGTGAACCTCCACGCGCTACTGGCCACCTTTTTCCCTGGTTCACCCGCTGAACCGCCTGAGGGGACAGACGGGTCTATTTTGGCAGACGAGCTCAACTTCCCCTCTGACCTCTACGCCATTGAGAGCTTCTTGAGAACCCTGGGGCTAGACCCCAGTGTTCACTTGAAGCTGATCAAGAGTCCTGATGGGAGTACCTTGAAGGAGGAGGACGTGGTGGCCGCCATGGATCAGGGGGATGTGTCCGTGGCGGTTCTTCCCTCGGTCCTGTACCGCAGCGGTCAACTCCTGGACATGGAGCGCCTTACCATTGAGGCGCAGCGCCGGGGGATCATCATCGGCTTTGACTGCAGCCACTCTGTGGGCGTACTCCCACATCACCTCGATCAGTGGGGTGTTGACTTTGCCTTCTGGTGCAACTATAAGTACCTTAACGGTGGTCCTGGTGCCACGGCAGCGGTTTATGTTAACCAGAGGCATCACGTCAAGGGTCCCGGGCTTGCTGGGTGGTGGGGTTCAGACAAGGAGAGACAGTTTGACATGGCGCGAGAGTTTGTCCCCGCGCAAGGGGCTGGGGCCTGGCAGCTCGGAACCATCCCGGTGTTTAGCACCGTAGCCCTTGAGGGCGCCCTGGAGATCCACCTGGAGGCCGGCATTGAGGCAATCCGCGAGAAGTCGCTCAGGCAAACACGATACCTGATCCAACTGATTGATGCCCTGCAAGGGGAGAGAAGTCAATACAGGGTTGGCACGCCAAGGGAAGACAGTTCTCGTGGTGGGCATGTGGCGGTAGAGCACCCGGAAGCGGCAAGGATCTCGCGAGCCCTGCGCCACCGGGGCGTCATTCCGGATTTTAGGCCCCCAAATGTAATCCGACTGGCGCCGTCACCCCTCTATACGAGCTACACGGAGATCTGGGACGCCGTTCAGTCCCTGGCCGCTATTGAACGAAACGAGGAGTGGACCAGCTACCCAGAGAACAGGGACACAGTATCGTGAGTCTGTCAGGGGATGGGGAACCGGTTCCTCCTCGTTTCAGGCTTAGAAGGCTTTGAACCTGGCCTTTGGCACGCCGCAGACTGGACACTTGTCCGGCGCTTCCCCCTCAAGGGTGAAGCCGCAGTTGTCGCAGACATTGACCTCCCTTAGCTGCATGTCGTTGCCATCTTTCACAGCTTCCCTCGCGGTGTTGAAGAGTCTGGCGTGGACCTCCTCGGATTGCCTGGCCCAACTAAATGACTGTTCAGCGGGGCCCTCACCGTGCTGTTTGGCAGTGGCCTCAAAGGCCGGGTAGAGCTGTTCATACTCGTAGGTTTCGCCAGCCACCGCGCCTACCAGGTTGTCGGCGGTTGACCCCTTGCCGAAGTTGGCCAGGGATGCAACAAGGAAGTCGTCTGCAATGTCGGCATGGCGGGTGAAGTGATTTGAGGCGTGAACCTGTTCAGAGAAGGCAACGGCCTCAAAGAGCCGGCTCACATTTGGATAGCCCTCAGACTTGGCGGCATTGCCCCAGGCCTTGTAGCGCATGTAAGCCATGGATTCCGCGCCGTAGGCCTCTCTTAGAAACTGAGCTGTGATCGCGTTCTGCATTCTAGCATCTCCTTGGAAGTTTTTATGGCAGAGTTGGCACACCCCTTATTATGCTGCTGCCATCTGCCATATACACCTGGTTAAGGAGGGTTAAAAATGACCATAGACTATGATGTGATTGCCGCCAATTACGCCAAGTATCGGGAGGCAAGCCCGAGGATCATCGATGAGATTGTGAAGGAAACAAAGGGCAGGGAGGTGAACACCGTCTTGGAAGTGGGCTGTGGCACGGGTAACCACCTGAAGGCTGTGGCTGACTCGCTGCGGGCCGCTGCCATCGGCATAGATAGTTCCTCCAAGATGCTGGCTGAGGCCGCCAGGCGCTACCCCGATCTGACGCTGCTGGAGGCCGACGCCGAAGGGGATGGGGGGTTACCCCTACCGGATCACTGCGCTGATGTGGTAATGTCCGTTGACTTCATCCACTACATTGACGAGTTTGACAGGTACTTTACGGAGGCCTACAGGGTTCTGCGGAGGGACCGGTTAGTTGTAACGGTAACGGATTCCGCCGATGACATTGAAGGGCGGACAATGTCGCGCTACTTTCCAGAGTCCCGGGACAATGAACTGCGGCGCTACCCCCGGATCAAGACGCTTACTGAAGCCATGGAAAGGGCTGGATTTGTCGAGGTCAGGGCAACAAGCACGGTTTACAGATTTCTAATTGATGAAGCGGGCCTTGAGAGATACCGGGGAAGGTCCTACTCTGCCCTGAGACTGATTACCGACGAATGCTTCAGGTCTGGGATAGAACAGATGGAAAGAGACGTGGCACGGGGATGCTGCCAGGGGGTGGAGCGCTACACCTACCTATGGGGGCTCAAAGACAGGGATTGAGCTGCCTCAGCCCGGCCTAGCCGGGATGGATCTACATACACAGGTATTCAGGAAGGAGTCGATGCAGGCATGGTAGGGAGAAAGCTGCAGTTCGCAGACGTCTACAGGCTTAAGAGTGTAAGTCAACCCACCGTTTCACCCGATGGTGAGCGTGTGGCCTTCGTAGTCCAGGGCTACCTCAGGGAGGAGAACGAGTCCCATCGAAACCTGTGGTTGGCCGCTACTGATGGCCAAGGAGAGCCCCACCGCCTGACCCGCGGTAAGAACAACGACACCTCGCCCCAGTGGTCGCCAAACGGTAGATACCTCGCCTTTTTGTCCACTCGCGACGATGAGCTTGAGGTGAAGGAAGCTATACAGAAAGACAAGGAGAAGGATGAGGACGAGGATAAGAAGCTGGGTCAGGAACCGGCAGATGGAGCAGGTGACAAACCCAAACCCCAGATCTGGGTCCTTGACCTGGAGTACGGCGGCGAACCGCGTCAGGTGACCCGCCGCGCCGAGGGGGTTAAGGAGTTCCACTGGTCTCCCGATAGCGCTCGAATTGTCTTTGCTTCTCGAGATCCCAAGGAAGCAGAGCAGGAGTACCTGAAGAGCATTCGCGGGAAGGAGAAGGGTAAGGGCAAGGGGCCCATCGTGATTGATCGGACCCAGCACAAGCACGACCGATCTGGCTTCCTGGACGACGTGAAGACCCACCTCTTCGTGGTAGAGACTGCAACCCGTCGTGAGCATCAGCTCACCGGTGGGCCCTGCGACGAGTATTCACCCCGGTGGTCTCCTGACGGCAAGTGGGTCTGCTTCATCTCCAATCGCACCGGCGACGCTGATAACAACCGCCGCAGTGACCTCTGGTTAATAAGCCCTGATGGTACAGAGACACGGCGGCTCACCGTCGGTGATGTTTCCGCTTCCAACTGTAGCTGGTCTCCAGACAGCAGGCATGTTGCCTTTGTCACCCCATTAGAGCCTGAGAACGCCTATGTGCTGCGGCACGCGATGGTCGTCGACGCTGCCTCGGCTAAGTCCGTGGACAGCCTCGAGGAATGTGTGGGGGATGGCTGGAGCGAGGTCGGCGGGGTTGTGCCAGATGGTTTCAGCGGAGATCCTGCGCTAAATGCCAGGGTGTATCCGGTGCCCCTTGCCAGTACGCGGGCTACGGCGCTGACAGACAGTCTTGATCGCCCGGTCATGGGCGAGCCGATCTGGGTCAGTGATAACGAGATCCTCATTGCCGTGGGTGACAGGGGTCAGACCCGTCTAGTCCGGGCAAGCCTTAGTGGTGAGTCTGACTACGTCCACCCAGTTGCGAACAGGTTTTGTACCATCGGTTATGGAGGGGTTGACGGCGCCGGTGGCCGCGTCGCCCTCATCGTTGATCGGCCTGAGAAGGGCGATAATCTCTTCTCCCTGACCGTAAACGACCTGGGCGCTAGCAGGGCCGACGAATCCCTGGTGCAGCTGACGGACTTCAATCGCGACCTGTTTGAGGAGGTCTCCACCGCCTCGTATGAGCGCATAGAGTTTCAAAACAGCGACGGCCTTGCAGTTGAGGCGCTAGTGGCGATACCACCAGGGTTCAAGCCAGGCGAGGGCAAGGCTCCCCTCATCACTCAGATCCACGGGGGCCCCATGTCCTACGACAGCCCACGGTTCAAGTTTGACACCCAGTACTTCGCCTCCCTTGGCTATCTTGTGCTCATGGTGAACTACCGTGGGTCCATCTCTTATGGCGAGGGTTTCTGCAAGACCATCCGCGGTGACTGGGGACCCCGGGAACACGACGACGTTGTCTGCGGCGTGAACGCCCTGGTTGAGCGGGGTTGGGCCAATTCAGACCAGCTCTACTGCACAGGCTTTTCCCAGGGCGGCATCATGACCAACTGGGCTGTGGGACACACCGACATCTTCAAGGCCGCTGCTAGCGAGCACGGCATGTGGGACTACATTGCCGCCTTCGGTACCGACGACTGCCACCTCTGGTGGCAGGATGACCTTGGGGTGCCCTGGCAGAACGAAGAGCAGTACCGCCGCATCTCGCCAATGTCCGGGCTGATGGACATTGAGACACCGTTACTGATAATGGCTGGTGAACTGGACTGGCGCTGCCCCTTGAGCCAGTCTGAGCAGCTGTATGTTTCTCTGAAGAAACGGGGTGTGGCCACCCGGCTCGTTATCTACCAGGGGGAGAACCATGCCATTAACACCCCAAGGCGGGCTATTGACCGTATCCGTCGCATCGTCCAGTGGTTCGCGGGCCATGGCGGTCCCGAATTCAGTGACGACTCGGCAGACGGTTACCCGGATCCGGGTCTGGGCTAGGTATTGACGTATATATAGAAGCAGGCAAGCAAGGAGGATAATTACCCATGGAAGACAGGCGACGGACGATACCAGCTGATCTTTTCAACTTCAAACTACCAGGTGATGGACAGTTATCTCCTGACGGCAGCGCGGTGATATACGCGGTCTCGGAACTGTCAGAAGACAAGGACAAGGGCTTTATATCCCTGTGGATAAAGCGCCAGGGAGAAAAGCCCCAGCGTTTGACCGCAGGCCAGCACCAGGACCGCCAGCCCCGCTGGTCTCCGGATGGCCATCGCCTGGCCTTTGTCTCTGATCGCAGTGGCAAGAACCAGATCTGGATCATGAACGTCAATGGGGGTGAACCGTGGCAACTTCCCACCAAGGAGTTGGTGGAGTCTCCGCCCCAGTGGTCGCCCGACGGTCGGTCCATCGCCTTCTGTGCCCGGGTCTTTTCCCACGAAGAAGGCTGGGAACCCTACGCCGGCGCCCCGGAAGGAGACCGGGAGAGGGCCATTGCCCAGGCTCTTGAAGCGCAAAAGGGCAAAGAGACGAATTCAGGCAAAGACAAGGGCGAAGAGGTTAGCGATGGGGACCAGAGGGTCTCTGATGTCAAGGTGATTACCCGCCTTCGCCATCGCCTGGACGGTATAGGATTTTACGGCGACCGCCGCAGCCAAGTGTTTGTAGTCGCGGTACCAGGGGACATGCCCCGGGAGGCCCTCCAACCCCGGCAGTTGACCAGCGGCGACTTTGATCACCAGGATCCCAGCTGGTCACCGGAGGGCGATAGACTGGTGCTGACGGCAAACCGCTCACCTGAGGCCGACTGGGAGACCAAACAGGATCTGTGGTTGGTTGATGTTGATAACACAGAGATGACACTACTTTATGAGAACAAGGGCCACTGCCATAATCCGGTCTGGTCCCCTGACGGGCGTTGGATCGCCTTCGGCGGTGATGATCGCTCCTACGGCGGTTCCACCACTACCTCCCTTTGGGTTGTGCCTGTCTCTGGCGACTTGCCCCCCTCCGACAGCAATGCCATCAACCTGACCCGAGAACTGGACAGGCCCCTGGGCTGCGGTGTAAACTCTGACCTACGGTATGCCACAAGCCTCCCGCCCTTCTGCTGGACACCTGATAGCTCAGGCCTTTACTTCATCTATGGTGATCGCGGCGCCGCCTACCTTGGACGGGTACCGATAGCCGGCGGCGATGTGGCCCGGGTTGCCGGGGACGAGATGAGCACAATCAGCGCCTTTCATATGTCTCCAGGGGGCGGGTTTGTAATCCAGAAGGGTGACATGGTTACCCCTGATGAGCTCTATCTGCTGGATCCTGTCAAGGTAAACGGTGACCACGATGCCTTGGGTGCTGGTGAGATGGGCCAGACAGCAAAGCCCGAGAGAGTGAGCAGCTCTAACGATGAGCTTCTGGCCCAACTGGACCTGGGGCGCCCGGAGCGCTTCACCTTCAGCGGGGCTGAGGGCTGGGAGGTAGACGGTTTTCTCCTACTACCTCCCAGCTATAAGGAGGAGGACAAGGAGCCGGTGCCTCTAGTTCTCTTTATTCACGGTGGACCCCACGGGGTTTACGGCAGCAGCTTTATGTTCCAGACCCAGTTGATGGCCTCCAACGGCATGGCGGTTCTCTACACCAATCCAAGGGGAAGCCAGACCTATGGCCAGGAGTTTGCCTATGCCGTTGTCGGTGATTGGGGCGGGGCCGACTTTAAGGACATCATGTTGGGGGTTGATGAGGTCGTTGACGGAGGTTTAGCTGATCCAGCGCGGTTAGGGGTCACCGGTTGGAGTTACGGCGGCTTTATGACCTGTTGGACGGTGACCCAGACTAGCAGGTTCAAGGCTTCTATTACTGGGGCCTGTGTGTCAAACCGCCACAATTTTTACGGCACCAGCGATATTGGTTATACGTTCGGTGAGCACCACTTTGAGGGTACCCCCTGGGACGACGCCCAGCGCCTGCTGGAGCGCTCAGCTATTCAATATGTGGAGCAGGTGAAGACGCCCGTGATGATCGTTCATGGTGAGAATGACTTAAGATGCCCGGTGGAGCAGGCTGATCAGTTCTTCATAGCCCTGCAAAAGCTGAAGAAGGATGCAGTCTATGTGAGGTATCCCGGTGAGTTCCATGGGATCTCCCAGCCTGGGCACAAACTAGACCGTTACTCAAGGTATCTGGCCTGGTTCAAGCATCATCTGATCAGGCAAAGTGTTGAGTCTTAAAGGCGCCTGTGGTGAGTTGGGATAAATCCGTTGCAGGGGTGGTGTAGAGGTAATGGAGGAAATGAAAAGCATCTCAGAACTGACCAGACGGGTCCTTCAGTTTAGGGACGCGAGGGATTGGGGGCAGTATCACAACCCCAAGGATCTCGCCCTCTCTCTGGCGGTTGAGGCAGGGGAGCTTCTGGAACACTTCCAGTGGCGGAGCAGTGATGAGGCGGTGGCTGAAGCCCGCCAGGGAATTGTAGACGAGCTAGGGGATGTTCTCATTTACGCCCTCCTGCTGTGCCACGAACTGGGACTTGACCCCTTAACGGTAGTCTCCGGGAAGCTGACGAAGAATGAGAAGAAGTATCCCGTTGACCAGGCCTACGGGTCCAGGCGCAAGTATACTGAACTCTCTTAAACGATGACAGAATATTCCTAAAACACCCCTCTCTCGACAAAGGGATTCCCCGTGAGAGAGGTGAAACTGACAGTGGAACCTGAATGGGATAGTGAGAGAGTATAACTAAGCAAAGGGAGGTGGGCGGCTGGAACCTTAGTCTGATTGGCTGAAGAAGGATAATAGTTGTTATGAGCAGTGGTTATTCAGAAGGAGGTCTAAATGGTTCGCAAGGTACTAATTCTAACGTTGGTTCTAGTGATGACCTTGTCCATGGCCGTACCAGCCTTCGCCGATGCAGCTGCTGAAGATACCTACCATTTCACTGTAGTATTCAAAGATACCGTTCTTCCCACAGATGTTGAGGGCATGGTGCAGGCGGCAGGAGGTAGCATTGTCTATACGGTCCCGGCAATCGGTGTGATCCAGGTGGTGGGTACCATTGACACCGCCACCGAGCTCTTGGCCAAGGGGAGCATCAGGGCCGTTAGCCCGTCAATCGGCATCGACCTGCCTGAGATGGAAGCCAGGGTCCTGGCTGACGAGGAGTTAACGGGGCTCAATGGGCCTGGCCTTCTCTATCATGCCTACCAGTGGGACATAAAGCGGGTGACCAGCAGCGGGCAGTCATGGGCCCTTAATACTGGCGACCATGGCGTTGTCGTCGGCATTATTGACACCGGTGTCGATTACACTCACCCGGATCTGATCCCCAACCTTCTGCCAGGCAGCAAGAACTTCGTGCCGGCCGGTGGTTACCTGGGTAGTGAGCCCTATGAGGCCGGAGATCCGAGTGATGTCACCGACCGCCACAGCCACGGTAGTCATGTTGCCGGTTCCATCGCCGGCAACGGCTGGATCTACGGGGTTGGTCCCGATCTGGGCTTCCGGGCCTACAAGGTCTTTGGCGCCAGTTCTGCTTTTAGTGAGTGGATCTGGGCGGCCATGATCGCCGCTGCCGACGACGGTGTTGATGTCATAAACATGAGCCTCGGCGGCTACGACTTCATGGGGCAGATCTTCTATGTGGACCCCGAGACCGGAGAAAAGACTCCCCTGGGCAATGACGCCGCCTACTATGTGGCCTATACCCGGGTAGCCCGTTACTGCCTGGACAAGGGAGTCACTATCGTAGCCTCGGCTGGAAACGACGCCATCAATGCCACCATCAAGAAGGAAGCAACAGATATGTTCAACCAAAGCTTTGCTGAAGATGGGCTTCCCTACTACATTGTCGGCGCCACCTTCCGCAACCCCGGCGGACTACCAGGGATTGTCACGGTGTCCGCTACTTCGCCCACCGATGAACTGTCGTCCTACTCCACCTACGGACCTGGCTACGTAACTGTGGCAGGGCCTGGTGGCGACTACATGCGCTACTACGACGGCGATGCCGACTGGTATCTGGACATGTGCCTCAGCGCCGGCAGCAGTTTTAGGTTGGGAGGGCCCGCTAGCTACATGTGGATGTGCGGCACATCGATGGCGGCACCCAAGGCCTCTGCAGTGGCTGCTCTCATTATCGCTGAGTATGGGGACATTGGACCAGAGCAGGTAACGAAGATCATGATGGAAACCGCCGATGACCTCGGCCAGACCGGAACGGATCAGTACTTTGGTCATGGACTGGTCAACGCCTTCAATGCCCTGAATCCCTAGGCGAGAGCGGCAGATCTGGCGTATCACCCATAGTTAGCCAACCAGAGGGCGAGTTCATTAAACTCGCCCTCACTGCGTTCCAGGGAGCCTGTCCGCGCAGCCGTTATCCCTGGGGCCTTGCTGGGCCGGGTCATCTCCCACCTGCACCCCGCGGCCACCGTTGTGCTGCGGTTACAGCGGTCATTGGGGATGGCTGAGGACGGACGGGTATCCCCTCCCATCTATGAGGCCTTCGGCATCAGGCGCCCTGCCTGATGGACCCTTGGGGCATCCCTGGCCTACCTTTGGAGAAGATAGACAAGGGAAGCCACTAAGACTGGGCCGTGTAAAGGAACCTGACGGCTGGTGTAGAATAATAGAGTGACAGTGATTGTGCACAGACTTGTGAACACGAATGGAGGTTCTAACTTGAGAGAGGAATCTGCTACACTGCCTGTGCAGGCGATGCCAGCTGACGGCGGGGTGGACAACCTCGACCGTATCGTTGAAGCCAGTATTGACGACTACGGCAAATACATCAATGACTCGATGGCCCGGCTGTATCGTTTCTTGGGTCTCAATACTGTTGAGGCCGGCGGCAAGGGCGCTATTGCCTGGGACATCTATGGAGAAGAATACATTGACTGTCACGGCTGCAACGGTGTCTTCTTCCACGGACGCCAGCACCCAAGGGTAGTCAATGCCGTCAAGGCCCAGTTAGAAAAGATGGCCATATCAAGTCGTATTCTTCCCGTTCGGGAACCGGCGGAACTGGGAAAGCTCATTGCTTCTATTAGCCCCGGTAACCTGCAGTACACATTCTTCGGAAACAGCGGCGCTGAAGCCGTCGAAGGCGCAATTAAACTTGCGAAACTATATACCGGCCGCGCGAAGGTGGTTGCCACCAACAATGGCTTCCATGGCAAGACCATGGGGGCTCTTTCCGCAACAGGACGGGATCTGTACAAAGACCCCTTTAAGCCCCTGATGGGTGATTTCACCCATATACCCTTTGGCGATAGCGAGGCAGCATCTGAGGCCATCGACGGGAACACGGCCGCGGTTATCGTTGAGCCGGTGCAGGGCGAGGGCGGCGTCAATATTCCGCCTGATGATTTCCTGCCTAGACTACGCGAGCTCTGCGATGCTCAGGGAGCCCTTCTCATCTTTGACGAGGTGCAGACGGGGTTGGGCCGGACCGGGAGGATGTTCGGCTCCGAGCACTGGGGGGTTGTACCCGACATTATGACAATGGCCAAGATACTGGGGGGCGGGGTCATGCCGATAGGCGCCTTCCACGCAAAGCCTGAGATCTGGAGGGTCCTTGACCAGAATCCCTACCTGCATTCCTCCACCTTCGGCGGAAACCCGCTGGCCACTGTAGCTGCCAGGGCCGCCATCGAGACCATAATTGATGAGGGCCTGGTGCAGTTGGCCCAGGAGAAGGGTGAATACCTGCTGTCCCAGCTTCGTGAGATACAGGGAGAGCACCCTGAGATCATCAAAGAGGCTCGAGGCCTGGGCTTGATGACGGGCCTGGAGATGCGTGAGGACGGCCTTGGCGGGATGATGATCAAGGCCCTAATCGACCGCAAAGTCCTTGCCGTACACTCGCTTAACAATGAAAAGGTCATCAGGATACTGCCTCCAGCCACCATCAGCTATGAACTCATGGACAGGGTGATTGGGATTGTAAGAGAGGCGGTTAGCGAGACTGCCGGTTTGAAGGCCTCTTATGATATCTAAGTGGTAGATCAACACTACTGCAGGGGGATGCAAGAGATTATTAGAGCTTAGGGCTTGTAGAGTAGAGGGGAGAGGCTAGCATGCCATTTATCGAGACAAGCGTCATCATCCCTGATGGTGATAAGAGCAAGATCTGGGAAATGGTGAAGGCCGTTGAGGGCTATACCCTGTTTATGGAGGACGTCGAATCCATCGAGGTCCTGGAGGAGAATGCCGAGGAGAACTGGCAGATCTCCAAGTGGGTGACGCGCCTTGAGGGGCGGAGAATGGAATGGACTGAGAAGGATGTCTGGGACGATGATACCATGAACCTCACATACCACCAAATAGAGGGCGACCTCAGCAAGTTCGAGGGTGAGTGGGTTGTTGTCGACACGGAGGACGGTGTCAAGGTAACCCTGACGGTAGACTTTGACCTTGGCATCCCCATGTTTGCCTCTCTGCTAAACCCCATTGCCAAGATTCTGGTTCAGAAGAACTCCCGGGCCATGCTTGCCGCCATCAAGGGCCAGGCCACAAAGGCCTAGCTCCGGGCTCTAGGTCTCAGGATCTCCGGGCCTCCATTTCTACGGTTCTCTGTAGGCTACACAGACAATGGCGGGGGAGGACAGGCTATGGTCCTCCCTCCTGTAATCCCCGAACACCGACACTTCCGAAAATCCCGCATCTTGAAGCAGGTCGCGCTGGGCCGCTGCCGTCAGGGCCAATAACCCTGTTGCGGCCGGTTTGTCCTCCATTCTGCCGTCAACGCTAATGGCTGTGGTGAAGACAACCCGCGGTAGTCTGTCATCACTTGAGACTGGGTCCGTCTTGTAGCCCCGGTGTAGGACCACGGCGTTCGCATCACACTCCTTCTCCAGAGGCTGTACTTCGGCACTGCCTCCTCCTTCTGATAGCCTCACAAGGAGAGAATCGAAGTTCAGCGTCTGGGTAATTAAGACCCCTCCAGGTGCCAGGTAGCCGTAGATTGCCGAGAGTGTCCTGGCGGCTGCCCCCCTTGTCGCCACGTGGGGGAGGGTGTTCCTCAAGCAGACTACGGCTGACGCTGGTGAAGAGGGTCTAAACAGAGTCATGTCACCCTGGTGGAAGCGGGTTCCTGCTACGCGTCGGGCGGCCTCTGGCTGGGCTTCTTCCAGTTCCGCCGTTAACCCCTTCCGGTTATCAACAGCCCTGCTGATCAGGTCTGTGGAGAGGTCCACCCCTTCCGCAACAAAACCCCGCCGCGCCAGTTCCAGGGTGTAGGCCCCTGTACCGCAACCCAGGTCCAGGACGGTTGTTGCCCCAGCGTCCTCAAGAATACCAACAATGAATGCGAGATGGCTCTGGTTGGCAGGGAAGAGACAGTCGTAGTAACGAGATAGCTGAAAATAGATGTCGTCATCGGGCATACTAACTCACGCCTTTCTTCTAATCGCACTGACTACTATCTCCGATATAGAAGGGTTGAAAACCTTCTTGATCCGAAAGGAGCGTCGGCTATCTTGGGGAATCCCAGGGTTCTTTTTGTCACCAGTAGGGTCTCAGGTGGAATGAAGACCCACCAGACTGACCTGTTAGTTGGCTTGAAGGATAACTATAGTCTCTGCTTGCTGGGGGCCAAAGGGGATGGTTGGCCTGCGACGCTTCAAGAATCGGGCTGCGACTTTACTCCGGCCGCTGCATTGCAGGGGTACTCTGGGCTACAGATTGGTCGAGGAATTGCTGCCCTCTGGTCGACCCTATGTCGCCAGAAACCCGACCTCGTCCACATTCACGGGTTCCGCCCCCTCCTCTATGGGTTACCCTTGCTGGCAATGACTGGACCCCCAATGGTAATGACAGTCCACGGCTTCATGCCAGGAACTGGTGGGATCAGGTCACGGCTGGCTGCCTTTCTAATGAACCAGATCCCTGCCCGAATTATCGCCGTATCCAAGGCCCTGCGCAAGCACTTGATCTCCATGGGCGTGGACGAATCGAGGATTGAAGTCATCTATAACGGCATTGACCTCGAAGAATGGAAGCGAAGAGGCGATTTGCCAGGGCTACAGGGCGAGTTTCGGTTAGCGGCAGTGGGGCGGTTGGTCAGGAAAAAGGGGTTCCATCATCTGTTGGAGGCAACGGCGACCCTCAACCGCAGGGGGCTGGCCACAAAGCTGAGTATCGCTGGTGAGGGACCTGAGGAGGGCAGTCTCAAGTCCCTGGCTGGGGAACTGGGGCTTCTGGATCGGGTCATGTTCCTGGGCCACGTGAAGGACCTGCGCCCGTATCTACTGGGCGCCCATGCCCTGGTGATGCCTTCCCTCAAAGAAGGCCTGGGGATTGCGGCCATCGAGGCCATGGCCCTCTCAATGCCTGTAGTGGCCACGGCAACTGGGGGTCTCTCTGAGGTAGTAGTCGCTGACGAGACCGGCTACCTGGTAAGGCCGGGAGATGAGCAGCAACTGGCGGATGCCATCTGGACTATGGCTCACAGTGGAGATGAGGCCTTAAGGCGCATGGGAGATGCCGGGCGTCAGCGGGCGGAGCGCCTCTTCAGCCGCCAGGGCATGATTGAGGGCACAGGCCGGATCTACCGCTCCCTTCTAGAGGAGGCCTACCAGCCAACCTCAGTGCCAGAAGGCGCTAACCAGTAACAGGTTCACCCTTGGGGAGGGCTCTTCTTGAGAACAATCTGTCTGAGAGCGAGCTTAGTGATGGTGGCATCAGTAGTGATGGTCTCCATCCTTGTTAGCGGCCCTCAAGCCGCCGCAGGGAAGGTGCTCTTGATCACAATCGACGGCGTGCCCTGGCCCGAGTTCAGCGAAGTGGCTACCGGCAATGGGGCCTTGAGCCACATCGTCAGCGGGGGATCGGTAGGACTCATGAACGTCAAGGCACAGGGAAGCTATGATGATGGCGCTGGCTACCTCAGCATCGGTGCCGGAGATACTGCTCGGGGCCACCCCAGCGCCGACCTCTGCTTTGAGGCCACCGAGATCTGGCGCGGCAGTCCTGCCTCAGACACCCACCACCGCCTCACAGGCGCAGACGCTGTTCCGGAACAGGGCGCCCTCTGCCTCAGTATCATTGCCATTAGCCGCGAGGCCCACGGCGAAGACAACCCGTACCAGCCCGGACTAATGGGTGAGGCCCTTCACTCTGCCAGCATGACCACGGCGGTAATCGGGGGTAGCGACCTTGCCATGGGACGCCTGTGGCGCCCTGGGGTACTTGCTGCCATGGATGACCTCGGCAGGGTAGACTGGGCTGTGTTGAGGTCCTCTGACCTGACAAGAGAGGACCCTCAGATGCTCAACGGGCTGATCATGGATAGTCGTAAGATCTCAGAAGCCCTGGGGCAGGCATGGAGCCAGAGCGACCTGGTTGTGTTGGACTGGGCAGACACCGGGCGCCTTGAGGAGGGGGCGGAGATGGCCACTGCATCCCGCGTGGCTACCATGAGGGATGCCGTTTGGGCAGAGATTGAGGCGGTGTTGGCCTATGCTATTGAGGACCTCCTAAATGAGGGCGATACTCTAATCCTGGCATCCCCGACCCCCACCACTCAACAGATCAGGGAGGGGATCTTCTTGGCGCCTGTAGTCCTGTTCCCCGGAAATGGCGGAATCCTCACCTCTGGAACCACCAAGCGCCCAGGACTTGTGGCCAACATGGACATTGCCGCCACCATACTGGAGAGGTTGGGAGTTCAACGGCCACCTGCCATGGTCGGACAGACAATGACTGAAACTGCAGGGGCATCCATGACCTCTATCTCCCATCTGGACAGGCTGTGGGGGGCTGCTGTCATCAATCATCTGGTGCGTCCTACCCTGATCAAGAGCTATGTGACGGCAGAGGCTCTGATACTCGTCGCCTTCCTCGCCCTACTTCTACTGGGGAAGATGGAGGCACTAACCTGGAAACCGGTGCAATGGGTGCTCCTGGCAATACTGACAGTCCCCGCTGCAATGCTGATACTTCCCCTTGCCACTCCATCAGGGCTTGCCGATGCCGCCCTTCATTTGGTGACCATCACAGTCATCATTGTTGCGGCTTCTATGCTTCTGGGGCGACGGACTCGTCTTAGTCCTGTTGCCAGTATCAGTGTTCTCACGGCAGTGGCGGTCCTGGTTGACATCCTACTTGGATCCCCCCTAATGAAGACCTCTCCCCTTGGGTATTCTCCTATGGCCGGCGCCCGGTACTACGGCATAGGTAACGAGTACATGGGGGTGCTGCTGGGAAGCGCGGTTGTTGGCGGGGGCGTTGTGCTGGATAATCTATCCAGGCGCCGGCGGCCGCGGCCTGCAATGGCTGTAATCGTCCTCTTATTCCTTGGAGGTATTGTAGTCGCCATTGCCCACCCTGGACTGGGGGCAAACTTCGGGGGCGCCATTGCCAGCGCCGGGGCGGTTACCTATGCTGCAGCGCGGGGCCTTAGTCAATGGCGTCAGGGGGTGATCCCGCCAAAAGGGGAGCCCCCGGCAGATATCAACACCAGGGCACTGATGGGGCGGGGCGCACTAATCCTCCTTGTAACAGCCGCTGTAATCAGCATCGTAGTGATGGTTGACCTGAGCCAGCCCAAGGCTGAACAGTCACACCTGGCCAGGGCCGTATCACTTATCGGCAGGGGCGGGATCGGTTCCCTGGTTGATATCGCTGTGCGCAAGGTGAGCATGAACGCGCGGCTCTTCAGGTACACCATCTGGAGCCGGGTATTCCTTGTCTCATTGGGGGTGATGGCCTTTCTGTTTCTGAGGCCCGCTGCCGTTGTCAGGAATGTTCTCAGAGATATGCCCTGGACCGCCATTGGTCTCTCTGCTGCGATTCTGGGGGCCCTGATAGCCCTGGCCGTCAATGACTCTGGTGTAGTGGCCGCCGCCACCGCCGCCATCTACCCGGCCACAACCTTCCTCTACCTCTCTTTGCTGCCAGAGATGAATGGTCCCAGTGACCGTGAAACCCCTCTGGAGTGAGATTACCCGGCAACGGAGCAGTCTCGTAATGAACCCGGGGTTAACTGGGGAAAATACTCCGCTAGTAGGAGGAACTTGGCAAAACCTTAGCGAAAAAGGTTTGTTGGTAGTTGGTAAAGGGTGTCAAATCGAATTACGGAGTAACCACCCGGCCTAAGGAGGGCTTTCAATGGACCAGCGGCTAGCGATGCTCAAAGAGATCACCGATATCCACGGTGTTCCAGGACACGAACGCGCGGTCAGCGCCTATATTGAGGAGCAGATGAAGGCCTACTGCCAGGTTGACCGTGATAACCTGGGTAGCATCATCTGCAAGAAGACTGGAACCGCTGAGGAACCCCGTGTGATGCTTGCGGGCCACATGGATGAAATTGGCTTCATGGTCAAGCTTGTCACCAAGGAGGGGTTCATCAAGTTCCAGCCCCTTGGTGGCTGGTGGGATCAAGTGCTTTTGGCGCAACGGGTCATTGTCAAAACCCATAAAGGGGACCTTCCCGGGATTATTGGGTCCAAGCCACCTCACATCCTGCCGGCAGAGGAGCGCAAGAAGATTGTCACCAAGGATGATATGTTCATCGACATAGGCGCTGGCAGTAAAGAAGAGGCGGAGGAGTTTGGCGTAAGGCCAGGAGACCCGGTTGTTCCCTTCAGTCCCTTCCAGACAATGGCAAACGAGAAACTGCTTATGGCTAAGGCCTGGGACGACAGGATTGGCTGCGCCCTGTTTATGGATGTAATCAGGGAGCTCGACACTGAGGACCATCCCAATCAGGTATTCGGTGTCGGCACCGTACAGGAGGAAGTGGGCCTCAGAGGCGCAACCACTAGTGTTGAGTGTGTCAAGCCCCACGTCGGTCTCGCCCTTGAAGTGAGCATTGCCGGCGACATGCCCGGCATCAGTGAGGATAAAGCCCCAGACAAGTTGGGCAAGGGCCCTAGCATTATCCTCTACGATGGCTCAATGATCCCCAACGTCAAACTCAGGGACCTGGCCATCAGCACCGCAAAGGATGAGGACATACCCATCCAGTTTACGCTTATGCCTGGTGGAGGTACCGATGCTGGTCGCATTCACACCTACTCAAGGGGTGTGCCAAGCCTTGTCATTGGGGTTCCCACCCGCTACATCCACAGCCATACAGGGATCCTGCACAGGGATGACTATGATAGCACTGTCCGGCTGATTAAGGCTCTGATTAAGCGACTTGATGCCGACACCATTGCGTCTCTAGTGAGGTAGTTTTGCCCCGCCAGCCAGGTGCGTGAACCAAAAACCATATGAAGGAGCGAACTTTGTTGCAGAAGCTACCAGTTGAGAAGACGTTAATCCTGATTAAGCCCGACGGTGTGCAGCGCGGCCTTGTAGGTGAGATACTGGCTCGCTTTGAAAAGGTAGGCCTGAAGATTGTGGCCCTTAAGATGGTCAAGGCCTCCCGCGAGCATGCCGCAAACCACTATCCCAACACCCCCGAGTGGATCCGCGGCATGGGAGAGAAGACCCTGGCCAGCTACAAGGAGAATGGAGTCGACCCCATGGAACAGGTCGGCACCGACGACCCCATGGAGATTGGCAATATGGTCAAGGAATGGAACATCGACTATCTGACATCAGGTCCGATTGTCGCCTGTGTTCTCGAGGGTGTCCATGCCATCAAGGTTGTCCGCAAGCTCTGCGGCTTTACCCTGCCGATAGACGCTGAGCCGGGCACGATCCGGGGTAATTACTCCAGCGCATCGCCATTGATTGCAAACGCCCTCAAGTCCGCCATCAAGAACGTCATCCACGCCTCCAGCGACCCGGATGAGGTGAAGCACGAGGCGAAGCATTGGTTCCCAGAGGGTGGCCTTGTTGAGTATAGTCGGGCTGATGTTGACGTTATGTTCTAGCCCATAGTTGGGGGGCGATGGAGGAGGGCCTGTTCATGCTGCACCTGGGAACATCAGGTTTCAGTTTTGCGGACTGGAGAGGTACCTTCTATCCTGAGAAGATAAGTAAGGCCGACATGCTGCCCTTCTACGCTGCCCGTTTTGGGGCAGTGGAGCTCAACTTTTCGTACTACAGTATGCCTTTGTATCGAACCATCCAGGGCATTGCTGACAAGGTTGATGAGGGGTTTCACTTCTCTGTCAAGGCTCATCGGTCCATGACCCATGAGATTCCCGAGAGTGAGGGAGACCGACGCGATGCCTTTATCGCCTTTATTAGCGGGATAGAACCCTTGGCCGATCAGGGTAAGCTTGGTTGCGTGTTGGTGCAGTTTCCCTGGGCCTTCAAGCCGTCGTCTCGGAGCCATGACTACCTGGGCTTCGTTTCGGAGATGTTATCGGAGATACCAGCTGTGGTTGAGTTCAGAAACAGCCTTTGGGTTGAGAGGGGCGAGGTCCGGCAGCGCTCGTTGCGGCTCCTCAAGTCCCTTGGCCTTGGATACTGCTGTGTGGATGAACCGAATCTCAAGGGGCTCATGCCGCCGTTGGCCACGGCCACCTCGCCAATCGGCTACATAAGGTTTCATGGGCGCAACGCGAAGACCTGGTGGAATCACGAGACCGTTCAGGAAAGGTATGACTACAGCTACTCGCGGGAAGAGCTTGAGGGCTGGCTGGTGAAGATAGAAGCAATTGCGGAACGAACCGAGGACGTGTTTGTATTCTTTAACAACTGTTCCAGAGGACAGGCCGCCAACAACGCGATATTAATGGCCGGCTTGCTCGAAGGCCTGTAGAAAGGGGGAATGGAGTTTGATTAATGACGTTCAAAATATGACAGCTGATATGGAAAACTGGGACGAGACCGTCGAGGAGATTGAGCGGCTACTTCGCAAGGTATCCAGCATTGTATTCCGACGGGGACGGGAGATTCTGAGCAATTTCTCGATTACCCCTCCCCAGTTCAACGCCTTACTGGTCCTTATCAGGGCCGACGAGAAACTGACAATGGGTGAGCTGTGCCAGCATCTATACCTTGCCTCAAGCACCGTGACGGACCTTGTTGACCGCCTTGAGGCCAGCGACCTGGTCAGGCGTGTCCGTGATCCTAATGACCGGCGCGCCATCAGATTAGAGGTCCAGGAGAAGGGTGAGGACATATTCAAACAGGTAATGGCGGCCAGGCGTGCCTATCTCAGCAGTGTTCTCGAGAAGGAAGACCCCACGGACCGTGCACAGCTACGGGCCTCACTCAGCAATTTGTTCTTAGTTATCGAGGAAGAAGAACGGATCAGAGACTAGGTTCGCCTGAGGAAGCAGACGAGGGAAACAGATGCGGATAGACTATCACATTCATCCCGACTACTCCTACGACGCAGATGGAGCAGTGGACGACTACTGCGAGCAGGCCCTCAGAATGGGTGTATCAGAGATCTGTTTTACTACCCATTATAACCTTGGCCCCATTGGCGGACGAGGCTATGCGCGGCATAGAGGAAGGGTCATCCCCAGCGACCACGAGGGTTGGCTGGCAGACTACTGGGAAGACGTCAAGGATGCGGCCCACGTTTATCGAGACCAGGGACTGACAGTCAAGGCTGGCCTCGAGGTGGACTACATTGAAGGGCGCGAAGAGGGAATTCAGTCTGCCATCTCTGGTTTTCCTTGGGATTATGTAATGGGCTCGGTCCACTACATTGAAGGGCTCTCTCTAATGTTCCCGGATGAAGCCAGGCGGATCTTCAGGGATCACACCATTGATACCCTTGTTGCGAGTTACTACCGCAAGGTAGTAAACGCCGTTGAGCTTGGTGTCTTTAACACCATTGCCCACCTGGATTGCTACGGAAAATACGGGCAAGAGTTCTACGGAGAGGAGATCCTGAGAGCCCATCGAGGCTGCGCCAGACCCGCTTTGGAAGGAATGGCGCGAATGGGAGTAGGGATCGAGGTCAACACAGCTCCATGGCGGCGCAGAAGGCCTGAGTTCATGCCCAGCAACCCCCTTCTGAAGGATTGTCGGGAGGCAGGGATTGAGGTTGTAACTGTTGGTTCAGACGCTCACGGGGTAACTCAACTGGGCAGGTGGATGGATGAGGCGGTTTCCGCGGCGGAGGCGGCTGGTTTTACTCACATCTATACCTTCACCAGTGGCAGACCAGAGCCCCACGACATAACGGACTTTAGGAAGGTGTAGATCGATGCCAATGACTACTCAGGAGATCATGGATCTTGCCCTGGAGATGGTCGGTTTCCACGAGATACCGGCGGATAGTGGAATATACGTCAACGGTACTGATATTGAGCGGATTCTGCTGGGTATTGATATGGGCTCAGCCGAGATCCTCCTGGCGCAAGAGATGGGATATGACTGTGTTGTTGCCCATCACCCGCAACCGGCTATCGTTACCTTTCCCGATATCATCGACAAGCACGTTAATCAGATGGTTGCTGCAGGAGTGCCAGAGGAGGAAGCCTGGAGGGCCGTTGCCAGCCTGAAAGAACGGCTGCAGTTCAGCTATCACGCTGGCAACTACGATCACGCCCCCTCGGTTGCGCGCCTGGTTGGGATGCCCTACATGAGCATTCATAATCCCCTGGATGAACTGGGAAGGCGCCGCATGGCCCAGGCCGTTGAGGAGCACGCCAGCGGCTCTGAGGCAACCCTGCAGGATGTTGTCGATGCATTGATGACGATACCAGACTTCAAGGACTCACCAACAAGGCCTGAGATCAGGATCGGTGACCCTGGGGCCCCGGCCGGCAAGGTAATGGTGTCGCACGCGGCAGGAACCAATGGTGGATACGAGGTAGCCAGGGCCTACTTTGCCCACGGTGTGGACACGGTGATATATATCCACATAGCCCACCCGGCTTACCTCAAGTTGAAGCAGGAAGCCCTGGGGAACCTGATAGTCTCCGGGCACATCACCAGCGACCGGGCAGGTATTACCCCCTTTGTGGAGGCGCTGAGGGAGAAGGGCGTAGAGGTCACCACCATCAGCGGGGTCTAGCCCTCTCTAGCAGGGAGCAGGCACGGCCTCGATCACCGATCCCGTGTCACCAAGGGTCTAAATCCCACGCTGTGGCCATAGTATACAGTGGGGTGAGGTCCATGACACTGCGACGCCTTGTCACTGGTATATTGATTCTAGGCCTCTCTACCGGCCTGGCTGTCCTGGCCTTTGTCTATCTGAACTACTGGCGTTGGGGACTGGTTGGATTCTTCCTGCGGGACCTTGCAACCCTGTGCACCCAGGGACCCTTCTGGGAGGTCTTTGCCCTCTACCTTGGGTTGACTGTGGCAGCGCTGCTCCTGGGGCGGGCGGCTCTATTGCTGGCCTACGGAAGGAATGTGCCTTTAGTTCAGTCCAATCTGCTCAGCGCGGTAATCACTGCGGGTATTGGCCTGAGTTACTTGAGTTGGCACTTTCATACGCGTGCTGGTGGTTTCCCTGGATGGGAGGCCCTTCTGTACTATCGTCGGACCGATGTATTGGTGTTCTTGCTGCCCCTGCTTGCGAGTAACCTGCTTTTCTGTCTGCTGTGGTCGTCAGGGGGATCCCGGCCCGCTGCCCTGGGAGCAAAGACTGAGGGACGATGAGGTGCCCCCTGAGCCCCTTTGGGGAGAAAGAACGAAAGGAGGCAGGCCGTCTCCTCCCCGGACTGAGGTCCGGGGTCTCCACGGCCACGTTTCTATGATTACACCCCTTATTATTGGGGATAATTTGGACAACCTCTCACAGCCCGTAACCGGTCAAGTGCGAGAGGTTGTTGTGCAGTGGCCGGAATCCGCTCTGGAGTCACCACGGGTTCAAACCGCCACTGGGAAGTCCCTCTCCGGGGAAGAAGGGGCTACGCGGCATCAGTATCAGCAGCATCAGGCCTCCTCTCCTCGCCAGGGCCTGCTTAGCCTTCATTCGCTGGGGCGCCTGGTAGATCCCGATAGGGCTGAGGTGGAGGCAGAGAGACTGATATCGTTGCTATACGCCCTGCCGGCACCCCTCCTGTCAGATCTGAGTAGACTCTTCTCCCATGAAGGTAATAGCACCACAGGCCTTGGGCGTCTTATCCAGGACGCGTGGCGCAACCGCTCGTTGGTCCAGGTTCTGATGCCTGATCTCAACTCATTACCCCCCTTCATTGAGTCCATGAAGAGGGGCGCGGGAAGGAGAGAGCAACCCCTACCCCCCCTTGAAGAGATTGACCCCTTTGATTTTACTGTTGTTGATGAGAATGAGGCTCTTGCCCCTTTTCTTCCAGGCGGTTGTTTTCAGGACTTGGAGGGATATGAAACCCGTGAAGGTCAGGTTGAAATGGCTCGCCTGGTCTTGCAGGCCTTCAATCGCTGCGAACACCTGTTGGTGGAGGCAGGTACAGGCGTGGGTAAGTCCTGGGCCTACCTGGTACCCAGTATCAAGTGGTCCATTAATAACGGCAGGCCGGTGGTGATCTCCACCCACACCATCAACCTGCAGGAGCAGCTGATTGAGAGGGACATCCCTAAAATCAGGCAGGTGCTGGGTGGCTCGTGGGAGGCGGTGCTTCTCAAGGGGCGTGAGCACTATCTCTGCCTACGGCGATGGCTTAGTCTTAAGGAGGATCTCTGTTCAGGTTCCATAACCATTGATCCCGATGAACGCCTCTTCTGGGCCGAGGTTCTTACCTGGTTCTGGCGGACCCAGTCTGGTGATAGAGAGGAGTTAGGGGTAGCCAGCACCAACCATGAGTTGTGGCGCCTTGTATCCTCACAGGGAAGCCTCTGTGGCGGCCCAGAATGCCCCCACTTTCAGGGCGCCTGCTACCTGAGGGCCGTCCGGAACAAGGCCGCATCCGCTCAGCTTGTGGTTGTCAACCACTCGTTACTCTTCAGCGACCTGAAGGCCGGTAACCGCGTTCTTCCCAGCTACGCACAGCTTGTGATGGATGAAGCCCACAATCTGGAGGACGCCGCCACAGGTAACCTGGGTAGGGAGATTGGGTTCCGTGAGGTTAAGGGCTGGCTTGATGATCTATTGAGGCCTTTCTCGCACCGGGGGAAGCCGGGGTTTTTCACGTTGATGGGCGGCGAGGAGGCGGTCAGCGACCTTGTTGCGCATCTCAGGAAACAGGCGCAGAAGGCTTCCCATGAATTTGAGTCCTTCCTGCAGATGCTGATGGATAGAGCCAGGGGACACAGGCGCCTGCAGAGTTACGGAAGGGAGACCACCTGCCGCCTGCTTCGCCCTGAGCTTACCGATGAGTCCTGGCAACACTGGTTCGCCGCGGGAGAAGGCCTGCATGAGACGGTATCCAACCTTGCAGACGGACTGCTGGATCTCGCCACACTGCTTGAACCAGTGGAAGAGGGAGAAGGGGGACCTGTCTTGCGCCGTAGGCGTGAGGAGGCCCTTCGGAACGGAGCCTTTGCGCGGGAGCTCAGCGTGGACCTTCAGTTCTTCCTGGATATGAACAGTGAGAATCACGTCTTCTGGGTGAGCTGGGTTGGTGACCCGCCTCAACATGGCCGCCTTTACGCAGCGCCAATCCATCTCGGTGAGGAATTGGTGGAGAGCCTCTTCAGCCGGGTGCCTTCAGTTGTCATGACGTCCGCCACCCTCAGCGTTGGGGGTACTTTCGACTTTATCAAGGAACGTTCTGGCCTTGAAAGGATCCCCTCGGAGCTGTGTAATGAAGCCAGTGTGAACTCTCCCTTTGACTACCGGAGTCAGGCGCTTTTAGCGGTCCCAACAGATTTCCCTGATCCTGCCACCAGGGGGGAGGGCGGCGAGGTATTCCAACAGTCAGTGAACGATTTCGTCAGTGAGTTGATGACTTCCTCAAGGGATCCCACCCTTGTGCTGTTCACCTCCCACAGGATGCTGCGCCGTACCCACGCCTACCTGCGAGAACAAATGCCTGGCGTGCCCGTGCTCGGTCAGGGAGTGGACGGTAGCCGCGGCCAGATCATCCGTGAGTTTCGTCGGCGCCGCCAAGGGCTGCTGCTTGGTACCAGTAGTTTCTGGGAGGGCGTGGATCTACCCGGAGAGGAACTGACCTGTGTTGTTCTGGTCAAACTTCCCTTTTGGCCCCCGACCCGGCCTGTGGTTGAGGCCCGGATGGAGGCCCTGGAGGCAGAGGGCAAGTCGTCGTTCTATTATTACGCTTTACCGCAGGCTGCTATCGGCTTCAAGCAGGGCTTTGGCAGGCTTATCCGGAGTACCCGTGATGTTGGCGCGGTGGTGTGCCTTGATAATCGAATCGTCAGTAAGAACTACGGTAGGTTCTTTGTGGAATCACTGCCTGGCCCACATCTGTGCTTTGGCCCTCGCGAGGTGGTGTTACGAGAGACCCTATCGTGGTTAGGAAGAAATTGACCCCATCAGAATCAGAAAAACAGAACCAGGAATGGAGGAGCCCGGCAGTTGAAGGTCTTACTAACAAATGATGATGGTTTTCATGCCCAGGGACTAGCAGCCCTCTGCGCTCGCGGGGTTGAGCTTGGGCATACAGTGTATGTAGCAGCCCCCGACCGCGAACGGAGCGCCTGTGGGCACTCAATCACTCTGCATCAACCGCTGATGGTCGAGCCTGTTAACATCGATGGATTGCCGTGCCCGGGGTTCAAGATCAGCGGAACTCCGGCAGACTGTGTCAAATTAGCAGTTCAGAACCTCATTCCCGACAGGGTTGATCTGGTACTCTCCGGAATAAATCATGGGCCGAACCTTGGCACCGATGTCTTCTACTCTGGGACTGTCTCCGGGGCCATAGAGGGCACCATTCTGGGTTTAGCAGCCATTGCCGTTTCCTACGCCGACTTTGACAGTACAGACTACTCCTTTGCCGCCAGGGTTGCCTGGGAGGTGGCGGAGTTTGTCCACAGGGAAGGACTCCCTCAGGACACGCTCCTTAACATCAACGTTCCGCCGATTGCGGAGGATCAGACCGGGGGGCTGGCCATAACCCGTCTCGGTAAACGGCAGTACCGCAACTACTATGAAGTCCGGGAAGGCCGCGGCGGCAAAAAGTACTACTGGCTGCGGGGAGAGGTCCTGGAGCTTGAGGGCCAGAACAATACGGACATTGAGGCCGTTTCAAGAGACAGGGTGGCCGTTACCGCTATCCACTTGGACATGACGGCGCCTCCCCTTGATAATGACCTGGTAGTGGCCATCGAGGGCCTGAAGATTCGTTCGTAGACTTGTTAGGAAGACCTGCCCCTGGGGGTGAAGCAAGCATGCAAACGGCCGTATTGTTTCATGAGGATTGTCTAAAGCACGAGCCCGATGTCTTCCCAGAGCGAGCAGCCCGGCTGGAGGCGATTCTCGAATCCCTGCGGGATGAAGAACTGCAGCAGGACCTCCTCTGGACCACTCCCCAGCCTGCCGCCTTCAGGGAGATCAACCGGATTCACAGATCAAGCTACATAGGTAACCTGAGGGAGCTCTGCAAGGCGGGCGGGGGTCTGCTGGCTGTTGACACCATCGTCGGTCCTGAGAGCTATAGAGCGGCCCTCTTCTCCGCTGGCGCGGCCCTGGCCGGGGTTGACTCGGTAATGACAGGTGCCAGGCACGCCTTCGCGCTTTGCCGCCCTCCAGGCCATCATGCTGAGGCCGCTGCGGGCATGGGGTTCTGCTTATTCAACAACGCCGCCGTTGCGGCGGCTCATGCCCAGGCAAAGCATGGCATTGATCGAGTACTGATTGTTGATGTTGATGCCCATCACGGCAACGGCACTGAAGAGGCCTTTTACTCCAGCCAGAAAGTACTGTACATGTCGATGCACGAATACCCCGCCTATCCAGGGACAGGGCACCCTTTGTCTGTCGGCCAGGGAGACGGGGAAGGATTCACGGTGAACATCCCCCTGCTGTCCCACGCGGCGGATTCCGCCTACTCGGAGGCGCTGGACAGGCTGATCATTCCAATAGCGCGCCAGTATCGTCCCGAGCTGATCCTGGTCTCTCTCGGCTTTGATGCCCATAGATCAGACCCCCTGTGCACGATGCAGGTCTCTACGATGTGGTTCTGGCACCTGGCCAGGCGGCTTGTTGAGCTCAGCGACGAGCTCTGTAGACACCGTCTTGTCGCTATTCTGGAGGGGGGATACGACCTCCCTGCCACGGCAGCCAGTGCGCGCCTTTTCACCCAGGCCCTGGTTGGAAAGGAAGCGCGACTGCAGACCGGGCCTACGGAAGCAGGCGCTGAGGAGGAGGGTGTCACTGAAGTTGGTACCATGGTTGATCAGGGACCTCACCTCAGACTCATTGAGGATGTCATACAGGTTCAGCAAGGCTACTGGGACCTCTAGCGGAACCCCCATTTAGTACCTCGCCTACCCTTGTATCCTCCTACGCTCCACCCTTCACAGCCCAAATATGTGCCAACCCAGCCTTCCGCGGCATATGAGTATAGTGCAGGTATGTGACGGGACTCCTGGCGCTTGGAGGTGTTTAATGGGCGGTTTCAGATACCTCTACCTGACATACCCCTACCTTCGGGGGCCTGACATCAGATGGCTTCAGTCAGGCCTGATGGAGCTTGGTTACAAACCAGGACCTGTAGACGGGGTCTACGGGCCGATGACACGGAGCGCAGTGGCGGCCTTCCAGCAGGATCGTGACATGCCGCCAGATGGGGTGGTTGGTCCCGATGTATATCGGTCAATGATGAGGAAATGCGGCGAACTCCCCGGCCAACCTGACGAGAGCCCGGGCCCCGGTGGACCTGGGGGCAACCAGACGACGCCAGACAAAGGGATCGTACTGGTGGCCAACACAGACTACTGCCGGCTAATAGTCCATGAAGATGGTACTGCCACGGACAGTTTCACCATTGGCGTTGGGAAGAACTCAGCGCCGTCACCCCTGGGAGACTGGACCGTCACCGAGGTTGCTCGTGACTGGGGTGGATACTTCGGCTCGACCTGGATAGGATTTGAAACCCCCTGGGGCCGATATGGGATACTGGGCACTGGCAGCCAGGCTCTACTGGGGCGAAAGGCCACATCCGGCAATATCCTCCTGGGGCGCGCGGCCGCTGAAAGTCTGCTAACTTCAGAGCTAGAAGGAGCATCCCTGCGGATATCAGGCGATTACCCACTACGAACCCTAAAGGTGGGGATGTGCGGCTGGGACGTGATGCTTGCGCAGCAACGCCTGCAGCATATGGGATACCTACCAGTTGCGCCGGACGGGCTCTTCTCGCCCGTTACTGAACTGGCTGTTCAGGGCCTTCAGAAGGCTGTGGGGCAGGCCGCAACCGGGGAGATTGACCACCAGCTCTACAGGAAGCTCGGGCTGGGTCGGTTCCTCTGATGTGCTATAATTGGAGTTAGGGTCCACTCCAATGTAGAGGGGTTTATGTTTGACATGGACAGGCCTACAGATATCATTTCACCCAGAGATACCATCGAGGTGAGCCGGTGCGTGCGATCTGCCATCAAGACTGGTCTCAGGATAACCCCCGTTGGGGGCCGCACTCTACGCCGCTTAAGAGCGGCACAGACCAGGGACAACGATGGAGAACCCAACCCGGCGCAAGATGACGGTGACCGCCTCATTCTCGATACCAGTCAACTCAAAGGCATCTATGAACTGGATAAGGGAAATCTAACAGTTTCCGTTGGCGCCGGAACTACACTGGCACGGCTCTGTTGCAGGGTCACTGAGGAGGGCCTTTACCTGCCTTTGATACCCTACAGCTGGGACAAGGCCACCGTAGGCGGCACCATCGCCGCCAATTCCGGTAGTCGGTATGATGGCCTCTACGGTCGCGCCGCCGCTTTTCTCCGGGGGATGGAGGTGGTTACTGCCGACGGCAGTGTGGCATTGCTGGGTGGAAAGACAGTGAAGAACGTAACCGGCTACAACCTGACACGGCTCTACGCTGGCTCTCTAGGAAGCTTAGGAGTGATTACCAAGGTCATTCTCCGCCTTCGGCCCCTGCCTGAAGAGGCTATCGGCTTCATTATTCCCTTTGGGCAATATGCAGAGGCGGCCGCTGTAGCCACAATGCTCCGGAGGGAAAGTACTCCAGCCTGCGCCGAAACCTTACCTGTGCTGCCACCTGAGCTTTTGTCTGGGTCCCAGAGGCTGTCTGAAGCCCTGGCAGTACCAGGCCCCTCACCCCGGGCCATATTGGCTGTTAAGTATGAGGGACTCAGCCCTGAAGTAGACTCCTGGTCGCGTTGGATGCGCCGCCGACTAAGCAGTCTTTCTATTCTTGATAAAACTTTGATGATGGATGCCAAAGAGACCGAAGCCCTGTTTCAGGCCTATGGCCGACTCCTCTCCAGTGTAATTGACGACGCTTCTCGCCACCAATGCCAGCCAGGCCCTGTGGTGTCTGATCGTAGCGCCCTCCATGCGGTTATTGCCAGACTGAATTCTGGTTCTGGTACCCGGAACCATCAACTTCATAGCTCAGTAGCAGATGAACTGGATCCCACAAGAGTATTTCTACCCGACGGCTCTAGCATATTCACTGCTTGTTCCCCATAAGTTTAGCAGTGAGGAGGTAGAGGCCTATGGCAAATAGGAGTGTTGGCATCCGACGGTCTGTTGGTGGAACCGAATTGAGCCAGAGGCCCGTGCAGTTTTCAGCCATTGCAGCGGGGGTTCTGGTGGCATTCATTGCCTCGCTTGTGCTCTCTGCTCTTCTGGGCACGGTCATGTTGAAGACGACAATTGCCCAGGGCACCATTCCGGCCCTTATCAGTTGGGTCGGGACTCTCAGTGTGGCCATTGGTGGGGCCTATGCGGGGCGTAGGGCTGGCGTGGGCGGACTGTTCAACGGGGGACTGACTGGCATCGGATACGTATTGATCTCGGCTCTCTTTGGATACTTCCTGTTTCCTGGAGCATTAGTCCTGGGGATTCTGGCGAAGAAGCTTGGTGTTGGTTTTATCGTTGGTGCCATTGGTGGCACTCTCGGCGTAAACCTTTAGTCTTGACTGGCCCTGTATCGCGCAAAACTGGGGCCAGTTTCCCGGATAGGACAAGCCCTTAAAAAGTTAAGAAACTTAAGGCAAGGCGCCAGTACTGAGCAATATAAGAATCGAACTACGAGCACGAATGGAAGATGGTGATAAAGTGATGCCTGCGGTTTCAGGTAGGGTTGGTCTTGCGTTGGGTGGGGGAGCAGCCCGTGGCGGCGCCCACATCGGTGTCATCCAGGCCCTTGAGGAACTAGAGATTCCTATTGATGCTATTGTCGGGACTTCAGCGGGCAGTATCGTAGGCGCTCTCTATGCCTACGGAATTGAGGTCGTAGAACTGCAAACAGCTGCCAGGCAAGCTAGCTGGCGGACGTTAGTGGACTTTGTCTTTCCCAGACGAGGATTGGTCAAAGCTGAAGGGCTTGAGGAGTTTCTCCGAAAGATGCTCAATAAAGCCCACTTCTCCGACCTGCAAATCCCCTTTGCAGCGGTGGCCTGCGATCTGCTGACAGGAAAAGAGGTTGTTTTCAGCGCGGGCCCTGTAGCAAGAGCCGTTACGGCAAGCTGCGCCGTGCCAGGGGTATTCGTACCAGTTGAGGTTGATGGAATGGTTGTGGTTGATGGCGGCCTTGTCAACAATGTACCAGTCTCTGTAATTCCAGAGATCGCCTCCGTTGACACAATTATCGCAGTGGACCTGGGCAGTTCAAGCCTGGTATCAGTTTCCCAGCGCCCCGAGAACATTCTTGACATTCTCATGCGCAGTCTGGATATTGTACAGGGTCGAGCTGCCAGAATGGAAACGAAGGATGCTGATATCGTCATCCAACCTCAACTTGGCTCCTACAGCCTGACAGATCTCAGGAGAGCGGATGATCTCTTTGCTGAAGGCTACAGAGCCGCTTCTGAAGCGCTGAGGCACGCGTGAAGCGATCAGGCGTTGAGGCAAATGATGTGCTGTTAATGATCACGTCTTGGTTAAAACTGAGACTTTGAAGAAGAGCGAGAGGCCTGGGCTCCCGCTCTTCTTCCACCTCAAGAAACACACAAATGTGCTGGATGAGGCTGACCCGATTTGACTGTGCTAGCTTTGTCGCTGGCTGCAGGCCTAGGGGCGGTCTAACCTTTTAGTCATAAATGCAAATTCTCAAAAAGACGGTAAACACTAAGGTGCATTACTTACATCATTAATTTAACCGCAGCCAGTTCAGATATGTTAGCAACATACATCAGGTGCTGGTGTGTGATGGCTTATTGAGATTAATTTGACCGTAGATGCAGATGAAACTTAACTGCCATGGGTATAGGTCCAAGCTTCTATAAGAGGCACCTGCAGACCATTACTGGAAGTGTTTTCATTACAACACTCAATGAGCTATGATAAGATTGTACTCAGAAGTAGACAAGATGAAGGCTCCATTCGTTTTTGAAAGAGAGGTGCACTATGCCAATCTTTGAGTTCAGGTGCGGTGACTGCGGCGCCACCTTCGAAAAGCTGACAAAGGCTGATTGGAAGAAGGAGGCCATCACCTGCACTGGGTGTGAAGGTAAGAACATTATCAAGCTTGTCTCAAGTTTTTGCTCTCCAGGAACTGGCGGAGGTTCTGGGTGCAGTGGTTGCTCAGGTGGCGACTGTAGCAGCTGCCACTAGTTTGTGAACATGATAACAAACGCCCTGCTTTAAGAAGGAACGCTAGCACTGTTACTAGAATTACAGTGTTGTACTGGAAACGCTCAATACTATAGGAGGTGAAACACTCGATGAGATTAGGTTTTAGAAGTGAGCTCTGTTCTGGGTGTCGGGTTTGTGAGCTAGTCTGTGCCCTTGAGAATAAGAATGCCAACAACCCTAAAAAGGGAGCTATCCGGATAAAAGGTAACTTCCCGGCTCCAGGACGTTACGAGGCACTTCTCTGCGATCAATGCGGTGTCTGCGCTGAGGTATGCCCAGTGGATGCCATAGAGGAACGGGACGGCGCTTACATCATTAACCCGGAGAAATGCACCAACTGCGGTATCTGTGTTGAGGAATGCCCAAATGACGCCATATTTGTTCATTCTGACTTGGATACACCGATAAAGTGTGTCAACTGTGGTCAATGTGTTGTCTACTGCCCTCGTAATGCTGTATATGACGAAGAAGGCGATGTCGTCCTGGAGAAGTAAAAGGGCGGAAGTCTTCTTTTTTGATACCTGGAGGTGAAATGATTGAAGGGTTACGCTGGACAGATCCTGAGAGTTAATCTGACCACAGGCCAATCAAGAACTGAACCCTTGTCAGAGGATATGGCCAGGAATTTCCTTGGAGGCCGCGGCTTTGTTGCTAAGATCCTCTTTGATGAGTTGGATCCATCGGTGGAGCCATTCTCTGAGGAGAATATAGTGGTTATGGCACCCGGTCCGCTATCAGGCCTCTTCCTACCCAGCAGCGGAAAGGTTCATTTTGGCACCAAGGGTCCTGCTACTGGTGGCTATGCCGATAGCAACATGGGTGGCCACATGGCGTCAGAACTGCGATTCGCCGGTTACGACGCCTTGATCCTTGAGGGGAAGGCTGACAAGCCCTGTGTCGTCATGATTGACGATGACAAGGTTCAAATCCTCAATGCCGAGAAATATTGGGGTATGAAGTCCTTTGAGGCCGAAAAGGCGATCAAAGATGACTACAATGACGAGTTTCAGGTCGCAACCATCGGTCCCGCCGGTGAGAACCTGGTCAAGTACGCCTGCATCTCGCACGATTTCGGGCGCCAGGCAGGAAGAACCGGCATCGGCGCGGTTCTTGGCTCAAAGAAGGTTAAGGCCATCGCGGTTCGCGGATCCCAGGACATTCCACTCCAAGACGTGAAGGGAGCTTTAAAGAAGGGGCGCCAAATGTTCATGTCGGCCTTCAAGAAGCCAGGGTTCAAGGAGTGGACCCCCTATGGAACCGCTGGTGTTACAGATTGGGTTAACGAGGTGGGTTCTTTCCCAACGAAGAACTTCTACACCGGCTATTTCGATGATTACAAGAAGATCAATGGCCAGACAATGCGCGAGGCCATCACCATCACCGATAAGGCCTGTTTCAACTGCCCAATCCCCTGCGGCAAGTACGCCAAGGCTAGCTACAAGGGTGAGGATATCTATGTAGAGGGCCCGGAATACGAGACCATTGCCCTCATTGGTGGCAACTGCATGATTAATGATATTAATGAGGTTGCCTATCTCAATCTCGTCGTAGACCAACTGGGGATTGACTCCATCTCTGGCGGCAACGTTGTGGCCTTTGCCCTTGAGTGCTACGAGAAGGGCATCCTGACCAAGGAGGACGTTGGCCGGGAGATAAAGTTTGGGGACACTGACTCCGCCGCCTACCTCTTTGAGCTGATTGCTAAGAGGGAAGGCATCGGTGACCTCCTGGCAGAGGGGGTAAAGATCGCCGCTGAGAAGCTGGGTCAGGACTCGGATAAGTTTGCCATTCATGTTAAGGGTCTGGAGCTGTCAGGCTACGAACCGCGCTACAATCCAGCTATGCTCCTATCCTTCATGACAGCTGACGTTGGCGCCCATCACAACCGCTCCTGGGCGATTACATATGACGTTGCTTCAGGCCGTGACAACCTGGAGGGTAAGGCCGATAAGGTCATTGAGCTTCAGCATGTTCGGCCCCTCTTTGACGCCCTTGGGCTCTGCCGTTTGCCATGGGTAGAGATTGGCTTTGAGCTTGAGCTATATGGGGAGCTGTTCCCGCTGGTAACCGGCATCGACTATGACTGGGATGACCTGATCGGGATATCTGAGCGGATCTGGCACCTTACCCGCAGTTTCAATGTCAAGCATATTCCTGGTTTCGGTCGCGACTGGGACTACCCACCAGCACGCTTCTATGAAGAGAAGATGCCCTCTGGCCCCATTGAGGGCAAGGGCGTTTCGTGGGATGATGTTGAGTGGCTCCTTGACGACTACTACAAGAAGCGCGGCTGGACCGAAGCGGGTATTCCTAAGAAAGAGACCCTCAAGAAGCATGGCCTTGACTTCGTTGTCGATGAGTTGGCTCTCACTTAGTAGCAGGTAATCAGGCTCTTTCAGCAGCCAGCAAGCTCATCCTAAGACTAGATGGCCCCTGCTGCCTGGAATGGCAGCGGGGGCTGCTTTAATAGCGGCCCAATGATTACGTGGATTGACAACATCTGAAGCGGCTTCGTCTAATCATCAGAGCGCCGCGCAAGAGGATGCGGAGGTGTGACGTGTTCAAAGTAGCATTCATATGGAGAGTGCCACCCCAGCTACGAAAACACTTCAAATTGGAACTCTCTGAACTGGAAGTGGCTCATCGGTGCTGCCTTGCCTTTGCGGAGTCTACTTCTGAAGATGATCTGCTGGCCCTGGCCAGGGATGCTACTGTGGTTGTTGGATGGCGCCCGCCTGAGAAACTGTTGAGGGAGGCCAAGAGGCTGGTCCTGTTTCAGAACCCCGGGGTGGGTGTGCAGCACCTGGTACCGATGTTCCGTAGACACCCAGAAATCACACTCTGTAACTGCCACGGCAACACCTACTTCACCGCCCAGCACGCCCTGGCCTTGCTGCTATCCCTAACCAATAAGGTGATACCGCACCACAACTGGATGTCAGCAGGTCGCTGGCGCACCGGTGACGAAGATGCCAAGTCCATACCTCTCCGTGAAAGGACGGTCGGGATCTTAGGTTTCGGTCACCTTGGTCAGGATTTTGCCCGGTTTATCAGAGGATTTTCGGTTAAGGTCCTAGCCTATCAGCGTCGGAGCCTTCGCGGCACCCCTGAGAAGAGAGACCTGATTGGAGAGGCCGGCATAGTTGACGGAATTATGGCAAGGGAAGCCGGTGATTCACTAGATGCTTTTCTCGACCTCATTGATACTCTAGTGATAACCCTACCCCTTACAGATGAAACCAGGGGAGTTATTGGCAGCCACGAGTTAAGCCTTCTGGGCCCTGAGGGACTACTGGTCAATGTTGGCCGCGGCCCGGTGGTTGACGAGAAATCCCTCTATGACTCCTTAGATAAGGGCGCAATTGCTGGAGCTGCCCTGGATGTTTGGTATGAATATGATCCTGAGCCGACCAGTGACGGAAAGAGCTACCCGTCCAACTACCCCTTCCATCTGCTCAACAACGTTGTGCTCAGCCCGCATAGAGGCGCATCGCCAATGGATGATATCGCGAGGTGGAATAATGTTATTGAGAATATTAAGAGAGCCGCCGCCGGACGACGCGACTTCATCGGGGTTGTGAACGTGGACGCGGGATACTAGGGGGGCATCACCATGAAAATCACTGTTATAGTCCAGGGACACTCGGTGGAATACTTTCCTGAAGAGCAGTTCCCACCTGATCACGATGGGCCCTATGAATTTGAGCTGGGGGAGGCCATGACGGTTCGTCAATTCCTTGAAACCGTTGGTGTGAACCCCCTGTTGGTGATGGCGGTCATTGTGGACGGCAAGCGTATGGACAAGGATTTTCACCTCTATGACGGTGCCGACGTCATCCTTCTGGCCCCACTGGCGGGGGGATAATCAAAACACTAAGAGTACGAAGGAGGATGGCAATCCTCCTTCGAACCCACACACAGACAAAGTGCTCCACTTGCCTTTCTCTACCGCTTAGGGGTCCTGCCTTTCTGGTATCATTGTATGGATTATCGTAGATAACGAAACCTTTTCAATTTCTTAGATCTGAGTACTAAAGGATGTTAACGAGATTCGGTATCTGCCTTTCACCGATGTTTTTTATCAGCACGCGAACAGCCTGTAGTTCTGCCAGGGCATTGGTTCTGTCTCGCACTGTAACGAGCTCTTGTGTCCGCGCCATGACAAGCTCAAGGTCGTGAAGTTCTCGGTGGTCCATGAGAAGCGACCACAGATTCTTTCGCTCCTCCCAGGCCCCCCTCAGGTCTGTCATGGCTCCCTCTGCAGTTTGCCAGTCTTCTTCCTCGATACTGGCTAGAACTCGATCAGTCAGTTCTAATAAGACCTGGGTTGATGCGCCAAAGTAGAGAGTGACTCCCGCGCTTGGCAGTATGATGAGGATCAACAGTATTACCAGGAGTATATGGTTCTTAGTCATCTTGCCGTCTCCTTCTGTTGAACAAAGAGGTCTCCTCGAGAGTCCACCTGTGCGATGAATACCTTCGAAACATCCTTGTGTCCCAAGTCTCTGAGTTTATTTGCCAGCTCCACCTCGGTTAATCCTGCAAAGGTCGCATTCTCTAGATTGGCGATCCCATCACAAATTACAGTAACGGGAAGCTGCTGGTCCGGCGGGGAGTGGCCCAGATCCTCTGGAGTGACCTGTCTGTGCTCCGGGGTCGGGATAACGCTGAGCTTGCCATTGGTCTCCAGGATTGCGTAGGCCACGTCGCTCAGATTTAGATAACCGCTTCCGCGCAACTGCTCCATCAAGTCATTAACATTGACTCGAAGTCGCCGCAGCTCACGTTCATCAACACGGCCGTTTCGAATCAGAAGAGAGGGAGTGCCAGATATCCAGCGCTGCAGACGCTCACTTCTCATCGATAGGAGAGAGAAGGCGACCTCGGTAGCCAGCAGCACCAATAGGGCTATGATGCCATGAAGTAGGGGGATCCCGGTATCCCCCAGGGGAATAGCCACGATCTCGGCAATTACAATGGCGATTACGAGATCGTAGGGCTGAAGCTCGCCCAGCTGTCTCTTGCCCATGATCCTGACGACGATTATGGCGCTGAGGTAGAGAATGAAGGTTCGAATGGCAACTACAAGCAGGGCAATCACCTCTTCTGAGTGGTTCAACGGTTATTGTTGCCGAATAAACTCCCGTATATAATGGGGTCTCATAGGACGTAGTAGGTTTGGGAGACTAGAACAAGCACCAGATATAATTCTACTACTTGAGGGGGCGATTTTGATAGCACCAACACAAAGGGACCGCGGCAATGCAGATAGGGACAAAGCGCTCAAGGAAGCGGTGCTGACACAGCTATGGGATACAGATTCAATAGGCGTTGACGTCAATGTTCGAGTAACCGATGGCCACACTGATCTCTACGGGGTTGTTGATACCTACGCCGAGAAGCTGGCGGCAGCCAAGACTGCGGCAGCAGTCAGTGGAGTCAGGGGTGTCAACAACCAACTGACAGTGGGCGTAGACAGCCAGATCACTGATAAGCACATTGAGAAAGAGATCATCAATAGGTTGAGTCACTCCCCAGCCAGGGACCTCACGGCCAGCGTCTCCAAGGGGACTGTGACCCTGAGGGGTGACGTAGCTGACCTGGCCACAAAAGAGCAGGCCCTCCAGGAAGTCGCTGAGGTCAGGGGGGTTGGCGGTGTCAATGCCAGCGTGGATGTGACGGGCAGCCCACGGGACGGCGGCCCAGCCGGACTTGATGGACGCGATGACGCCACCCTGACAAGCGAGGTTAACCGCGTGCTAACGGGGTCATTAGAGGGCGAAGGGAGTATAGCTGGTCGGGTAGCTAACGGCCATCTCACCCTCTATGGGCAGGTAGAAAACGAAGAGCTCCGGCGCAGGGCAGAGGAGCTGACAGAAACAGTAAAAGGAGTCAGGTCCATAAACAACGAAGTTGAGATAGTTAGGTGAGTTCGCCCTGAGCTGGAACTGACTTGGAAACTAGTGGAGGAATGCAAGTGCTACTCCGGACTATCGTCTTCCTGAGCGGAGCAATCCTTATGGCCCTGGAAATGGTCGGCAGCCGCGTTTTGGCCCCCTACTTCGGCAACAGTATCTTTGTCTGGGGGAGCCTAATCGGGGTGTTCCTGACGGCCCTTACTGCTGGGTACTACACTGGCGGCGTCCTTGCAGATCTAAGGCCCAATATCGCCACACTGGCTGGATGCTTGCTCCTTGCCGGTATCCTCGTTGTTTTGGTTCCAGAAACGGCGAACCCCGTTAACAGCTGGCTCAACAGGCGCATTGTGGACCCGCGACTTGGTTCACTTCTGGCAACACTAATACTTTTTGCGCCCGCCAGCGTCCTTCTGGGAGTGGTGTCGCCATATGCCATCCGCCTCCAGGCCCGGTCTCTTGCCGGAGTAGGCAGCACCGCCGGAATCCTCTACGCCCTATCGACGGCTGGCAGCATTGTTGGCACCTTCGCGGCGTCCTTCTATCTCATCCCTACAATAGGAGTCAAGAGCATTCTCTATATCCTCGGCGCGGCGCTTCTGGGGTTATCTGTCCTGGGGTATCTGGCCAGTGCCCGCCACCTTCGCGCTATAGCCGTGTCGGCAGTGGCTATATTGGCGCTACTGGGCGCAAACTATACCGGCAGTTTCGAGGCCTATAGCGGCTGGGGCGATGTGATCTTCGAGACAGACACCCTGTACCATCACCTGGTTGTGGTGGACCATGACGGCATTCGCTATATGAAGTTCGACAATTCCCTTCAGAGCGCCATGTACCTTGATCGACCCGGCGAAACACCCTTTGAGTACATTCCAAGGATGGCTCTGGGCTGTCTCTTTGCCCCTGATGCAAAAAAGGCCCTCCTGATTGGGCTTGGCGCTGGCTCACTGCCGAAACTCCTTTACAGCCCCACATCGGATTTAGAGTTCGATGTTGCTGAGATAGACCCCACTGTGATCCGTATAGCGATGGACTATTTCGACCTGAGGCTTTCCCCAGGGCTGAATATTGTTGCTGCTGACGGTCGCGATTTCTTGAGGACCAGGGAAGAGGGGTATGATATCGTCTTCCTTGATGCCTACTATGCCGATTCGATACCCTTTCACCTGACAACCCGGGAGTTTCTGGGGGAGGTCAAGGGGCACCTGCAGCCCGGTGGCGCTGTTGTTGCCAATGTCATTGGTAGCTTTAAGGGTGACAGCAGCAGGCTGTTTCGCGCGATGTACAAGACCTTCTCCAGTGTCTTTCCCCAGGTGTACGCCTTTCGTGAAGTAGGGGTGCAACCCGGTGTCTGGCAGAACATCATCCTGGTAGCCACAGCGGATACAGGGCCCCTGACCGTCGATGACCTGGTCGATCTGTCATCCTCGCTCCCTGATCTTCCCGCGGGCATCAGCCCCGATGAACTGGCCAGCTTCGCGGAGGCGCTCTATACCGGGCCCATACCCATTGACGATGTGCCCCTACTTACCGATGATTACGCACCGCTTGACAGCCTGCTAAACGTATATGGGGATAATCTGGGTACAAGATAGGGAAGGAGGAACTGATGCTGTGGGAGCCACGAAGGTTAGTCTCTACACAATCCCAACCTGAAGCGACTGTCAGGCGGTGAAAGAGTTTCTTTCACATCATGAAATCCACTTCACGGAGTTCAATGTCCAGGACAGTGAAGGGGCTGCGGCTCGCCTGGAGGAAAAGGTAGGCCGGGTTGCCGTGCCCTACATTGTAGTTGAAACTGAACGCGATCTTGGCCTCAAGAAGGATCGTCGTACCTTCCTGGGCTTTGAGATGAACAGAGGAGAGATCGAAAGGGCGCTAAGGCTAAGATGAGAGATGAACTGAGACCGATTGATGTTAAGCCTATAGGTGTCGTACATAACCAACTGACAGTTCGACCTGATGAGGGATGGCGGGAAATCATATCAATCATCAGGTTAGATGAGGGATTAGCCCCTGCCCTTAAGGGTCTGGGAGAGTTCTCTCACGTTCTCGTACTCTTCTGGTTGGACAAAGTGTCTTCAGAGGCCCGAGAGCTTCTAAAAACTCACCCAAGAGGACGCAGCGATCTCCCCGAGGTTGGCGTCCTTGCAACCCATTCCCCTCACCGGCCTAACCCCATAGGCGTTACTATCTGCCAACTCCTGTCCGTATCCGAAACCACCCTTGAGGTCAAGGGGTTAGACGCCTTTAACGGCACACCGGTTCTTGATGTAAAGGGCTGGTCTCCCTATAGCGCCCCCTCAGATGCCATGGTCCCTCAATGGATTGAGAAGCTCCTCCAGGGCTCCTCGTAACTGAGGATACCTGAACTCAAACCCAAGCTCCAGAGCCTTTTCAGGTAAAACCCGCTGCCCCTCCAGGACCAACATGCTCATGTCGCCGAGAAGGGCCTTCAGGGCAAAGGCCGGAACCGGAAGCCAGTGGGGCCGGTCAAGTATACGACCGATCTCACGGGTCATATTGCTGATCTGAATTGGGTTTGGCGCGGTGACGTTCAGGGGCCCCCTCACAGCTGGGTCCTGAATGGAGTGAGCAATCAGGCGGACAGCATCCTCCACATGAACCCAGGAAACCCACTGGGTGCCGGTACCAATTCTGCCTCCGGCAAAGAGCCTGAAGGGCGTGAGCATGCGGGGCAAGGCGCCCGCGCTATCATCCAGAACAACGCCAAACCGGGCAAGGACAACACGGGTCCCTTGCTTCTCGGCCTCAAGGGCCTGAGCTTCCCACCGCTGTGTAACCCGGGCCAGGAAATCATCGCCGGCAGGGTCAGACTTCTCAGTAAAGGTTTTGGTTTGTGAGGTGCCGTAGCGTCCCACAGCGGAAGCGTTGATCAGGACGGGGGGCTTGGGGCTCGAAACTGTCAGCAGTTCAACCATGAACCGGGTAGCCGCCAACCTACTATCAAGGATCTGCCGCCTATTGGCGGCGGTCCAACGGGTGTTAATGCTGGCGCCAGCGAGGTTAACCGCCGCGTCGAAGGGACCGATGGCCTGAAGCGAGGTGGCGTAGAGCGCAGCCACGTCTGCCTTATCCCACCTCTTGTCCGGATGCCAGGTAACATAACTCACTTGTGGGCCAGATACCGTGACACCAGGTTCGCGAGTGAGGATGGTGACTTCGGCGCCCTTCTGCGTTATGTATCTGGTGAACGCCCTGCCGATAAGGCCTGTACCACCCGCCAAGAGAATCTTCATATACCAAAACTCCTCCAATCGCCCACTAATCCCATCCGCAAACCCAAACCCGTTGCGTCCCTCGAATCGGTCTCCTCGAGACCATCCTTAGATTGGTCTCACTCTATCCTATGTGCCATATCCTGTCAAGCATGCCAGCCGGAGGCCGTTGACTTCCTCTTCACTACAGAGGAATTGGTTCCTGCTCTGAGGAAAAAGGAGAGAAGAGCCAAGCAGGAGACGACATCGAATAGACGGATAATGAGAGGATACTGCAGTATGAGGAGACTTGGAACCGGTGAGGCCTGGGCTGTAGGCGCGGCCCTGAGTTACGCTGCGCAGACACTGACGCTACGGGCCGCCGCCGTTGATGTTAACGCGGTCTTTGGCGCCATTGTGATGGCTGGCCCCACATTTGTGGCAATGACTATTCTGGTTTTGATGTCCCCAAGGAGACGCAACCAGTGGAACCCCCGGTCCGAGTCATTTCTCGGCCCGGGCACCCTTGCCCTGGTGGCAGCGGCAGCCCTGGTCAGCTACGCCGTCGGCAACACCCTCTGGGTGACCTCGATGGCTCTAGGAGGGGTGACAGTTGCGGCTCCTGCCACCCAGTCGGTGGCAGTCTGGAGCGCCTTGATGGGCATCCTTGTGCTCCGCGAGGGGCTTTCACCGCGGATGGTAGCTGGACTTGCCGTCTTCGTGGTGGGGATTGCGGCCCTGGGGGCGGGACGCGCCCTTGTCGCCGGTGTTCCTGGTTCTCCGAATTGGGCTCTTGGCCTTCCGGCAGGGCTTGCGGCGGCCCTCTGCTGGTCTGTGGCAAATGTGGTCAACCGTTCGATGATGCTCCGGGGAGCCGATCGTTTTGTTGTCCTGGGGACCTCCATCACGTTCGGTCTTTTGGGGCTAAATGCTTCACTATTATTCGGCGGTTCTTCTCAAGCCTACGCCCACACCCCAACGTCGGCCTACCTCTTCCTGCTGCTGGCAGGGCTGTTTAACGTAACTGCCCAGGTCTCGCTGATCTCGGCCCTCAGTCTGACCAGGGTAGCAACGGTTAGTGTGATCACCTCCACCGCCAGCGTGCTGACACCCCTGGCCGGGGCCCTGCTCTTCAATGACCCCCTCAATCTCATTATGGCAGCTGGCATTGTGCTGGTGATCAGCGGCGCCCTCCTGGTGCAAACAGGGAAAGCCACCGTTGAGAGTGACTCCCCGGTGGCCCAATCTCTGCCCTCCGAGATCTCTAGAATCTCGAGCTGATGCACTAGGACCGGAAGGTAGGAGGTTCAGTCAAGTAGCCCTTTACCTTACCGTATTCCCGGTACTGGTCGTAGAGATCCATCTCCTCTGCAAGGATCTGCCGGAACATCTCACGGTTTCTGGAGGCGGTGGCGTGGCTGAAAGCATTGATAAGCATGGATAGCGCACCCTGGATCCCCCCGAATATGTTCTTGTAGATCTGCCTGTCTGTAATGGCGTTGACATCAACGGTAATCCTCACGTCCTCCGGGGGTTTGTCGGGTAGAGGAATCCCAAGCTCCTTCATGCGCCCCTCGAGAATCTTAATGTTGCGCTTCAGTACACTCATCCCCTGGGTCAGTACAAGCTTGAGGTCTTCATCCTTTGTTAAGGTGAACGATGTGCTGGTGAAGTTCAGCGCATCATACTTGGCGACCAGGTTGGTCCAAATGAGGTAGGCGTCGGCGATAGACATAAGCCGCTGCTTCTCCTTAGTGCTCTTGCCCAACTTACCCAACCGTTCAACGATACTGGTGGTCTTCAATCTAGGGGCACCTCCTGTTATCCGTGCTTGAACCGGGTGAGCACTTGCCAGATACGGTGTTTAGCACCGTGTCTATTATGCCACCTCGACCATCCAACATAACCTCCTGTGCGCAGCACGGAATGTGGTATGATAGGGAAGAGCCACGGAAGAACGACCAAGGGGAGGTTCCAACATGAACACAGACGGTGACAGACTGGTTGTTATATGGTCCAGCGGTGACCCTGGGGTCGCCAAGAACCTGGTCTTCATGTACACCAAGAACTCCCGGCTCCGCGATTGGTGGCAGGAGGTCCTGCTGGTGATATGGGGGCCGTCAGCCAAACTGCTGGCGGAGAGTGCGGATCTCCAGGCAGAACTGGCCTCAGTGCAGGAGGCGGGGGTAGAGGTAATCGCTTGCAAGGCCTGCGCTGATAACTACAGCGTCTCAGCTAACCTGGAGGACCTTGGTATCGAGGTCAAGTACATGGGGGTGCCCCTTACCGACTTCCTTAAGGCGGGGGAGAAGATCCTGACCTTCTAGAGTAGATATTCACCTCTATAGGGATAGATGGAGGTGGGCCGCCCCGTGGGGCGGCCCCTTGCTAGGTTTGGAGCTCAGTGGCTCCAAAAAACTCTGCCGTTGTCAATCTAAGCAGTTGTCTTTATTGTCGCCTCGACAACATCCTTCAGCTCATCGGGCTCCATGACTCCCTCAACGACCTTCTGGACCTGACCATCGAGGAGTATGGCCACAGCCGGGGCAGAAGAAATCCCGAGCCTCTGGGCCATGCGAGCATTCTTGTAGAAGTCAACCCGGCTGAACTTCACCCTGTCAGCCACTGCCTTCACAAATTCCTCAACGGTTCCCATGAATTCGCGAGAGTCCGCGCTTGTGGGATCCCAGCAGTAGACCAATCCAGGACGCTCCTTCTGCAGGATATCCTCTTCAAAGAACTCTTTATCATCGATATATCTCTCAGCCATGAAACCGGCGATAGCCGCATCTCCGACGGCGGTTGCGACCTGCCGGAGGGTCTTGACTCGGACATCACCACAGGCAAAGACCCCTGGAAGGTTCGTCTCCATATCTTCATTTGTGGCAATGTAGCCGCGGTCGTTCATCTCAACGGAACCCTCGAAGATCTGGGTCTGCGGTAGGTAGCCAATGAAGAGGAAGCACCCATCCACTTCCACCGGGAGTCTAGCGCCGGTCTTAAGGTTTTTGAGAACAACGGTCTCCAACCGCTCCTCGCCCTGATACTCATCGACCATTGTATTCCAGATGAAGTTCAGTTTCGGGTTCTTGAAAGCCTTCTCCTGAGCGACCTTGTTTGCGTCAACAATGCCCTCATCATGGATCACAGAGATGTGCACTCTGGTGGCGAACTTTGTGAGAAACATTGCCTCCTCAATGGCGGCATCTCCACTGCCGATAACTAGAACTTCCTTATCAGTATAGTAGGCCGCATCGCAGGTTGCGCAGAAAGAAATCCCCTTATCAAACAGGAAGTCCTCTTCATTTTTAGCCCCAGTGAGTCGAGGTTTACCCCCTGTGGCGAGAATGACAACCGGTGCCTCATAGGTGACCCGATATGTCTCCACTGTCTTGGTCTCAGCAGTCAGGTCTGCCGATGTCACCTGAGAGAGCTTTACCTTAACACCGAAGCGCTTGGCTTGACGCTCAAATAACTTCATCAGGTCTGTGCCGGTGGCGCCCTCAGGGAAGCCAGGGTAGTTTTCAATCTCATGGGTGTAGGTAGCTAATCCCCCACATAGCTGCTGTTCCAGTACAATTGTCTTTAGCCGGGCCCTTCCCGTATAGATGGCTGCCGTTAGTCCTGCCGAGCCGCCACCAATGACGATTACGTCATAGGCCTCTGTTTTCTTGGTCATAGAATCGCCTCCACTTACAGTCTTTGGCCTTATGAAGTAGGGCAGGGGGGTACCCCCTGCCCCGCGTCAACCCTTTTGAAGCGATCAGTCTAGCAGGTACCTGTAGAGTATTTTGCTGCCGATGTAGGCGCCTACAAATATAAACACAGCGTACACCCATCCGTGCAGTGACATTGAGGCGATGCCGCTGAAGAAGGCGCCAATGTTGCAGCCAAAGGAGATCCTGGCACCGTAACCCATTAGAAGACCCCCAACGGCAGCAAACCCGGCCTGCTTGAAGGACCTTATCTTCTTCAGCCTGAACTGTGATGCTAGCAGGGCGGCGACAAAAGCTCCCGCCACGATGCCGACATCCAGGAGGCTTCCGCCGTCATGAAGGAAACCGCCTTGTAGCTGCTTGAGGAGTTTTGAGTTCTCTGCATAGTAGACCCAAGCTGCAGGGGCCGCACCGAACTTCTCAATTGTCCAGGAACCCCAGTGAGCCAGGTGACCGGTAATACCCCATGCGCCACCAGTGCTGACAAAGTGCACTACATTGAGAAAGCCGAGCAGTATCCCGCCAACCCAGTAGGGGAAGGGGTCTTTCAGTACCGCCTTCCAGAAGAGCTGAACCTGCTCTTGAAGTTGACTCATAGCGTTACTCCTTTCAACAAGATATCAAGCCATGGGTGAACCCGGTTCAGGCTCACTTGGCCTTCTCTATGATAATCTCCCAGTGACCTTCGTCTATTTCCTCAAGGTCTACGATGTGGCCCTCTTTGCGTGCCCATTCCGGAACATTCTTCATGGCGCAGCTGTGGTCAACCTCAACTATCAAGACGTCTCCAACAGCAAGATCCTTCATTTTCTTCTCTGTCCGTAGCAGGGGAACAGGGCAGGCCTCACCCATCGCGTCCAGTGTGTACTCAGCCATTGAACTACACTCTCCTTTCAAGTCAGACAGCAATAGTTTATCTGCAGCGCACCCTCAAATGGCAGCAGAAGGTCTTAGAGCTTGCGGTACTCCCACTTCACTGCCATCAGGTAAAGCACCCCAAGCAACGCTAGCTGTCCAAAGAACGCCAGGGGGAAGCCGACCAAGTCAGGCAGGAAGATCTTTGGCGTTCCTGCGATCATCGTCGCCTTCCACCAGCCGAACTGATACGCACCCAGAACAGAGCCGCCTACGAAGAACACAATCACCAGCCACTGCAGCATAAAGCCTTCGCCCATGCGCATCAGGGTTCCCGAGGCGCACCCGCCGGCGATGACCATACCAATCCCGAACATTGTTGCGCCAATAGCAGTGTGGATACCAGTGGGCTTTATATTGCCAGGGATCGTCTCCCCAGCCAGGTAGGGACCAATCTGCACAGCGGCGAAGCCGATGCTGGCGATTATGAAGGCTATGATGACTGCTCTGGTTAGAGAAGTACTCCCGGTCAACACAGGGTCACGAAGAGAGGCCGTGAAGCAGAACCTGGAGCGCTGCAACACAAAGCCGAAGGCGATGCCAAAGATCCATTTGAGGCTGAGAGGTATACTCAGACCGCCCAGCAAGATGCCGACTACAGCACAGGCCGCAATGGCAGCGACACCATACATCACCTGGCTTCGCTTCTTGCGCTGCGGCCGCACTCGTGTTCTGGCCTGTACAGTTGTTTCTGTCGAAGACACTTATCCTTCACCTCCAAGGTCATGGGGCCTAATAGGCCTGATACAGGGTGACACTTCCACTTGGAAACCGACTCCTTATACCGCCTCCCTTCGCACAGTAGATAACCTGTACTCCTTGATACCGCCTCGCAGCAAACCTTGATCTGTCTGCTTTCTGCCTGCTATCTTGCATAATTCTTACCAGCGTCTTTCATCTTGTCTTTTGTGGGGACTTTCACAATTTAAGTATAAATGGTGCCGATTTTCAGTGTCCAATTCCAGTTACTTATGGTACTATAAGCTTGACTTATGGGGGGCATTACCGTGGTTACCATGCACTTGGTAGCATTCACTCGGTTTCTTGATGTCGTCTCTTCCTGGGAGGGGGTTCACCTTGAAACTCCATCAGCTACGTGTTTTTGCTGAAGCTGTCCGCTTTGGAAATCTCTCCAGAGCCGCCGGGGCCCTCCATATGACCCAGCCTGCCGTATCTCAACAGGTCCGGGGACTAGAGGAGCATTTCAACGCCCAGCTCCTTGAGCGCACAAATCAAGGCGTAGAGCCTACACAGGCTGGACAGATTGTCTTCGCCTACGCAACCCGTTTCTTCGATCTCAGCGAAAGCCTGGAAGAGGAGATCCAATCCTTGAGGCAGGCCGCTGGAGGCGAACTGCTGGTAGGGGCCACCTCAACAGTGGGGGGGTATGCCGTTCCGTGCAGTATCTGCATCTTTAAGGAACGCTATCCCGAATCCCGCTTCAAGCTTCGTGTCTCCAACCGGGCCACCGTTCTGGAATGGCTAAAGTATGGCCATGTCCATGTCGCCCTTGTTGAGGGCCAGGAGTTCCGGGGTCCATTCTACCGCCGCACCATTGCCACTGACGAACTTTCATTGATCACTCCTGTTACCGATGACCCCTTTGATGGTAAGGAAAGGATCAGTGTTTCCGAGCTGACTGCTGCTCCCTTTATCATCAGGGAGTTTGGCTCGGGAACCCTGGCAGTGATTGAAGAGGCGCTGTCAGACCTGGGAATATCGGTGCAGGATCTCAACGTCATCCTGGAGTTGGACAACGTGGGCTCGATTAAGGCTGCCGTTGAGGCTGGCAGGGGTGTGTCGGTGATCTCAACCATGGCCATCAGGAAGGAACTGAGGACTGGCACTCTCAGAACTGTAGAAGTAGAGGGTCATGACTTCCGTCAGAAAATCTACATCGCATGGCAGCGTGATCGTGTCCAAAAGGAGCTTGAAAAGCTGTTCGTCAGCTTTTTACGCTCTCCCCACCGGGGGTTCTGCTAGTGAGCAATCACTTCTTGGATGGGCTTGGTGAGATGTGCCCGGTTCCCAATATAATGGTTAGAGAGAAACTGAAAGAGATCGCCGTCGGTGAGGTGATTGTCATTGAGACCGACCATTCCTGCGCAAGGCAGACAATCCAGTCGGAGATGAAAAAACTGGGCCACAGGGTGATGATCCGGAAGGTGGCAAAGGGCGTTTGGCAACTGGCCATTATTAAAGGTAGATCATGAGATGAGAGCTGCTGTCGTTTTTCTCTGTATCGCCGCTATAGCCGTGGTACTGTCACTGGTCGGTCCTGGCCTTTATGCCCACTGGCTCTTCGGTATCACCTTTGGCTGGATCCTGCACAGGGCCGGCTTCTGTTTTGTGGCAGCGGTTCGCGATCCCGTTCTGACTGGAAGCACTGCTCTGGCCAGAGCCGTAATTGTGTCTATAGCCATTGCCACCTTCGGTTTCTCCATCATAACCATCTATACCGGTGAAACAGGGACTGTGGCCCCACTTGGCTGGAACACAGTTCTCGGCGGCCTCGTCTTTGGGACGGGAATGGTAATCGCAGGGGGTTGCGTGTCTGGCACCCTCATGCGCATGGGCGATGGCTTTGTGATGCAGTGGCTGGCCTTCGCTGGCCTCCTGGCAGGCTCGTTGATTGGCACCAGGGCAGGCTGCCTGTGGAGCGCTGATCTCTTTGGACCCACCACCAGGGTCTTTCTACCGCATCACCTGGGCTGGTCAGGGGCCCTGGCCCTTCAGTACCTTGCTTTGATCGGCCTCTGGCTTCTGGCGCTAAGATGGGAGAATAGATGCTTTGCTCAGGTGCCGGGGCGAAGTGAGCCAGCAGAGATCTCTAACACAGAGGAACCTGAGGAAGCGGACTTGGACTGGCTTGACGCCGGTTGGGTTGAGATAGGTGCTGCCGAGACAGAAGCCCCTGATGCCGCCGGCTCCTCGCTGGGAGGTTTTCTTAGACGGGCTCGGGCTGGCGTGAAGTCATCTCTGAAAGGCCTGCTGACGGATTCGGTGACTCCTGCTGTCGGTGGAGTTCTCCTGGGGATAGCCGCCACTGCCTACTTCGCCACAGTGGGGCGGCCATGGGGGATTACCACTGAACTTACATACTGGGCCTCTGGGGTCTGGCGCCTGCTGGGTCAGCACCCTGAAGAGTGGCCGTGTTTCCTGGCAAGCAGTCGCGGCATACCCTCAGACCTTCGCATCTTTACCCACCCAGGGACCGCTCTTAACCTGGGTACAATCTGCGGAGCTTTCTTCGCCTCATTCGTGGCTGACCAGTGGCGCCTGCGGCTGATCAAGAACTGGCGCCTCGGGGTGGCAGCCCTGGCAGGGGGGACAATGATGGGCTATGGGTCCCGCCTCTCGATGGGGTGCAATATAGGGGCCCTCTTCAGCGGCACATCCTCGCTGTCCCTGCATGGGTGGGTGTACCTGGTATCACTGGTTGCCGGGGGAACCGTCGGCGTATACCTTGCCAGAATTCTGCTGTTTAACCCCGCTGTTAAGACGACAACCTCCAGAAAGCAGGCAGGACTATCGTGACCCTGGTTCCGCCCTGTGGTTCTGCCCTGCGGTCCTACCCTGGTTCTACTATGGAAGGCACTTCTTACCTGATAGGCTCTCAATCGCTATCTCAATAACCGCAGTTCTCTCAACCTGCTCCAAGGGGGGCGGGGAATAGGAGTGGCCGTTGGCGTGTACCCTTGTCAGGTGGTCGAGGATCTCTAGCTTGGAGTCGGGGTCTTCCAGGTGCCTAGCGGTGCCCTCCACGATGACACTGCGGTAGTAGGTGCCAAAGCTGCAGGCCTTGTCCGCCTCTTCAATGCCATGGAAGGTGTCGACCTCAAAGCACACACGGGGGTTGAGGCGCAGCCACTCAATCTTCTTGCCCACTGGTGCGCTGTGGAAATAGATGTGGTCGTTCTTGACGATGTAGTTCACAGGAACAACGTAGGGGAGACCCCCCTGGGCCAGGCCAAGCCGGCCAACAGTCCGGGATTTGAGGTACTCCCAGGCCTCAGCGGGAGTCATGGCTTTATCGCTTCGTCGCATCTTCATAGCATCACCTTCAGTCTTAGGAGTTGGTGATTCTTTGTTCTACACCACTGGGCGCTTTTCCTAGAGGTTTTGAACAAAGCCGAGCCCATTAACGAATAGGGAGGTTAACTGTACGATAAATGGGCGGACATCGCACGGTTTGTCAGACTAGATAGGGCCAACTATTGCACCATATCGTTCGAAGTGATATGGTGTTGCTGGAGGTGATCATATGAAATCGGCAAACTATAGAGAAGGGGTTACAATTACTGCAACTGAGCTCAAAAGGGGTCTGGGAAAGTATCTGGATTATGTTGAGGAGCAAAATGATGTCGTCATTACGAAGAATGGCAGGAAGACTGCCAGGTTAACTCCCTATGTAACAGATATCGAACAGTATTTTACAGTGAGAGAAAAAGCATTAGACTACCAATATGGCGGGAAAAAGGTCTCTTATGAAGAGTTTATGGAGATCTATGAGAAAAGTACTCTGAGAATGGAGTTTATCAATGGAGAGATCTATCTATTGGATTCTCCAAGTATTGGGCATCAGGAGATACTCGGCAGATTGCACTTGAGATTTAGTGAATACTTCAGTGGTAAGAAATGCAGAGTGTTCCTGGCTCCTTTTGATGTCCATTTCTATAAGAAGGATCTTAAAGAACCTGATGTTATGCAGCCAGATCTATTAGTTGCCTGTGATGTAGAGAATAATGTTTCGGAAAAGCAAAAGTATATGGGCACCCCGACTTTGGTCACTGAAATTCTCTCCGACAGTACGAGAAACAAGGACATGATTGACAAGCTAAATACCTACAGGTTGTCGGGAGTAAAGGAATACTGGATCATTGATCAGAGACAAGAAAATATCATCGTATACAGTTTTGATGATTGCGAGATTGACAGATACAAGACATATGAAAAGGGAGATACTGCTCAATCACACATATTTGATGAGTTATTAACAGACATTGAGGACTTATTTAACGAGTTGATATAGGTGTAATCTCGGAACAAAACCCCTCTCTTTACGTCAGTTATGATAAGGCAAGGCATTAGTTGTTGTCTAGTTGCTGATGAAGACAGAGTTCATCAAGGGAGTTCATGAAAGATAGGGGGAAACAGCTTTGACGTTATTCACTCAGAGGAAACTGGCCCGGCTCGTGCCTGTGATGGTTATCTCTGTCCTGCTTTTCAGCACGGCATGTGGTGTCTTACCAGGGGCAGTGGAAGTGAAACAGCCCGATCCCGCTACAGCAGAGCGGGTGGGCAAGGCCAGCAATGCTCTGGCTTTTGACCTGCTCACCGGATTAGTGGACGGTTCTGACGAAGAGAATGTCATCATATCGCCGCTCAGCATCTCGGCGCTGCTGGCCATGCTGCTCAATGGCGCTGACGGTGCTACTGCTGAGGCCATCGCCGGAGTGCTCCACCTGGACGGTATTTCGCAGGAAGATACTCGTGAACTGGGCAATCTACTGCGCTATCTTGGGGCCTCTGATCAGGATGTGGAACTGGTAGTAAGCAATGCGGTTTGGCCGACTACCGGTTATGCTTTGCAGGATGAGTTTGTCAAGATTATGGAGGAGAACTTTGGGGCCGAGGTTGATGAACTCGATTTGGGATCACAGCAAGGTGCAGACACCATTGATGGTTGGGTTTCGGACAAAACTCAGGGCAAAATTGAGAAAATGTCAGACGCCCTGCAGCTTCCTGACCCAAATGCAGTGGCAGTGCTGATGAATGCCATTTACTTCAAGGGGAACTGGACTAACCCCTTTAATGCCGAACATACGCGCGAGGGTGAGTTTACCCTACCTGATGGCAGTCAGGTGAAAGTGCCCATGATGACCAGGGATAGCTCTGACTTTATGGTTGGTGAAGGTGACGGATTCCGCGTGCTCCGCCTGCCGTATGGCGAATCGGAACGCTTCGGTATGGAGATCTTCCTTCCCGATGAGGGTTCCAACGCTGAAGAACTCCTAGCCGGTCTGGATGCTGAAGCCTGGAGGTCGGTGGTAGCTGATGTTTCCGAAGCCCGTCTGTTAGTAACACTCCCCAAGTTTGAATTAGAGTACAAAGTGGGTGGGGAACTGGACGATCTGCTGAAGGAGCTAGGTATGGGGATTGCATATAGCCCCCAATCAGACTTTACCCGCATGGCGGCTTCCGATCCATGGCTAAGCCGGGTGGCTCACAAGACTTATCTTCGTGTAGACGAGAAGGGAACAGAGGCTGCAGCCGTTACCGGAGGCGTCATGGTGGAGTCGATGCCCCCGGAATTCCGGGTCGACAGACCTTTTGTATTTACCATAAGTGACTCGAAATCGGGAGCAATCCTGTTTATGGGTTTGGTAGGAGACCCGTCACAATGAAATACTTTGATTAGCCCACTATTCAGTTGAGGGCACTGCGACCATGTGCATACTTGGCCCTCTACACTACATAAGATACATTATCGGACATTCTAAGACAATGTCCAAGCGGTTATCAACCCACTCTCCCGAATATCGCCAGTACCAGAAGCATGACTTGGAAGCAGCTGAGAGTTGTGCAAGGCGCAAAGGAATCGGGCATACGATAGTAGAAACCTGTTGCATCTATCATTAGCGCCCTCTTGGAGTCTCCCAACTTCCATTCAGACTGGAGGTGTCAAGAATGAGCTCAGCGGAGGAAAGACGACGGTGGCTTCTCGACTCACGGCCTCTACCCATGTGGGCCCTCTTCTTGATGGGTGGTGGTCTCTCGATTGCCGCGGTCCTCAACGACCAATACGGGTTTGCATTACTGAGCATCTTGTTCTTCGCCTCGGACGCTGTCCTGCGATCCCTGCTCGAGAAGGGCTCTACCCCGTCTCATGAAATCGATAGAATGAGTGTACTGGCCAGCACAAGGGGCTACGGCGCTGGCCTTGTAGTGGCCCTTCTGTTAACAGCCATGACTGGGGGCAGCAGTGGTGCTTCACATGGCCTCCTGTTAGATGCGGTTGAGAAGTTCTTCGTCAGCCTTGGCCTCTTCTCGCTTAGTGGGGCAGCGTGGGTTACCGTGATAGTCAGTCTACTTGCGTACAGACTGGTCTTGATTAACTACCTGCGCGCAGCGCGGAACGAGGATGAAGTAACGCCCTAAGCCTGGTCGGCGCCTCTCTCCCAACCAAAGGTGGAGAAGAACTCACCCCTCTGATAGGTCTCAAGGGCCGCCCGTACATAAGGTACCATGTCCTCAGGAAGGTCCTCTAGGCTGAACCATCCCAGGTATGAGCACTTGGCAGGCTCGGCGTTGCGGACTTCTCCTGACCACCTGGTAGCCGTCAGGAAGAAGTCGATCCGCTCCTCTGGCGTACGGCGGTGCATAACGCCTACTACCTGAAGATCCGGGAGTTCAACCTCAATGCCTGCCTCCTCCTTTGCCTCTCTAATCATGGCTGCCAGCACCGTCTCTCCCTGCTCAACATGGCCCGCCACAACACTGAAGTTCCCGTCTTCATAGCCGGTGTTCTGGCGCTGCGATAATAGAACCTCATCGCCAGCAAACAGGAAGAGATGTACTGAACAAGGCATCGTATGTCTGATAGTAACAGCTCCTCTTCTACTCCTTCTCCGAGTGCTCCTCCGTTTCGTCAGGAAACTGCGTCATTCCTGCCGCCACTTCCGGCTGCTAGATGACAACGCCTGTTCAGCATAGTTATACCAGTTAGAGACTGTTTCTAGGCCTACAGACTGAGCCACCTGTCACATAGGCAGGTGGCTCTTCACCAAGAATCCTGGAATGATTATGTGGCCTTGCCGCTAGTCCGACTTCTTCTCCATGGTCCCTTCACCCTTGCACTCAGGACAGTTCCTGATCCCCATGGCCGTCTCTTTCTCATAGCCGCACTCGGTACAGACATACTTTGCCATGCCGAATCACCCCTTCTTTAGAAGGTATCTCCTGCCAACCATGGAATTATCCACCCAACTGCCAGTCTACAATCCTGTCTTCGGATCCTTCTCGCCGCCTGTGTGCAGATTAAGCCAATATGAGGTATTTCCTGCCTGCCGCCGCAGATTCCTCCTTAAACAGCTCGATTCCTCCGATGATACGACCCCCAAGGGCCTCTGAAGAATGCCGATAGGGCCTTCCCCTTCAGTTTTTAGAGGCATAATATCTCATCAGAGAAGGATTCTGCCTACTATAGAGTGTATGATACAAGCAAGTAACCTAAGCGATTCGGGTCTGCTGTCACGGACAGCGTAGGAGGGATTCTCGTGAGGTTCTTTAAGGTACTTCTTCTCACTGTCCTCTGCTTGGTGGTACTGGTCTCTGTTGTCGCCCTGCAGGGCCTATTGCTGGTAAACCGGACGGTACTTTCCACGACCTTCTGGGAGACAAAGATCCTGGACCCAGCTGTTGATGCGGCGATGCGGCTGCTGGAAGACCAAATGGCCCAGGGGTTAGGGGACCTACCGCAGAGTGAGACCGTCGCTTCTGGAATGAAGGCGGCCCTCACCCCGGAGTTTGTCAAGGCATCAGCCGGTGATGTCATCGACCGGGTTATCGGCTTCCTGAAGGGCCAGTATGAAGATCCCTTTGTCGACATTGACCTTGTTCCGCAGAAGCAGGTCTTCGTCGACACAGTAATGGGCCGTCTTTCAGACGCAGAGATCAGCGGGCTTCGCCAGCAGATCCAGGCCTCTCCTGAACTCAGCAACGAGGAGGTCATCCTGTCACTGCTGCCGGTTCCCGACCAGATCTCCGTGGCCAAGTTCGCCCGCGCTAACATGGGCCCGGAACTCAATGAACTGCTGACGACCGTCGCCACAGCCCAAGGGTATAGAGGAGGCGCCACCCTGGTGGGAGCGGTGGTCCTCATTGTAGTGCTGCTCCTCATTTGGGCCCTGGCGGGACTGTCAGGGGCCTTTAGGTGGACCGGGTTAACCCTCATCCTGGGCAGCGGCGTCTTTCTCACGGCTTCTCAGGCCGACAAGGTTCTCCGGGCCCTGCCCTCTACCCAGCTGCCTGCTGAAGTGTCTGAGTACATATCCCTTGACGGACTGGTCCAGTCCGTCACCGCAACCGTAATGCAGGTCTCCACCACCATTGCCATAGGCTTCTTGGGCGCCGGCGTCCTCCTGCTGATATTGGGCTTCATTCTCTCCAGTCGGAAGAAGAGGCCCTCAGAGTCTTAGTCGCCTGGACAGAGGGTTATTCACGCCAGCCCTGCAGGGCTTTGTCCAGGCGCTGCAGGGCCTCAACCAGGATCCCCCTGGGACAGGCAAGATTGAACCGCTGGAAGCCCTCGCCCCCCGGGCCAAAGGCGTAACCGTCATCAAGGGCGAGACGGGCTTCATTCCGGATGAAGTCCTGGAGCTGGCAGTCGTCCATTCCGAGGCCCCGCATGTCTACCCAGGCCAGATAGGTGCCTTCCGAGTCCACGACCCTTAACTCTGGCATGTGCTGGGTGACATAGTCCAGGAAATAGGCCCTGTTGGCGGCGATATACTCCCTCAACTGCATGAGATAGTTATCTCCATACCTGAGGGCGGCCTCTGTAGCCACAAACCCGAATATATTGCCACTGTTGGCCCCAGCTCTGGCGTCTATGTACTGCCTTCGCCATTCTTCATTGGGGATGATCACAAAGGACGTTGCCAGGCCCGCCAGGTTAAAGGTCTTACTGGCGGACATAAAGGTAATGGTATTATCTCTAATTTCGTCGGAGAGGGTGGCTGTGACAACGTGTTCTGCCTCAGGTGAGAGCAGATCGCAGTGAATCTCATCAGATATCAGAATGCAGTCGTTTTCAAGACAGGTCTCCGCAAGGGCCTTCAGTTCGCTCCCTGTCCAGACCCGCCCAACAGGATTGTGAGGGCTGCAGTGAATCAGCATCTTTATCTTTGGCATCCGGGCTGGGAAGGTGTGAACCGGCCGGAACATATCTCTCAGGGCATCTAGATCCATAGTGTACCGGCTTTCATCATAGCGAAGGTGGTTATGCAGCACCTGGCAGCCGTTGTTCTTAACTGCCGCGTAAAAGGGGTAGTAGACAGGCGGCTGGACTATAACCTCATCCCCGGGCTGAGTGAAGGCCTTAACCGCCGAGTAGAGGCCGTTGACAACCCCGGCGTTGAAGACAATCCACTCCTTCTCAATCTGCCAATTGTAGTGCCTGCCGACCCAGTCGATTATCGCTTCATAGAGAGAAGCCGGCGCAAAGGTATATCCGAAGACAGGGTGGTCTGCTCTATCCTTGATGGCATCAACCACAGGCTGCGGACAGGGAAAATCCATGTCGGCGACCCACATGTCAAGGACGTCCTCCCTGCCGAAGAGCCGCTGGTTGAGATCCCACTTGGAGCTGCTTGTGCCCTTTCTGTCAATGACCCGGTCGAAATCATACTTCAATGTAATCGCCCCCTACAACTATAACAGCTACAACAGCGCCAGTTCCACCAGGGCCCGCACGGCAACACCGGTCGCCCCCTTGGGTTGGTATCCTCTGGTCTTGTCTGAAAAACACGTGTTGGCAATGTCCAGATGGGCCCAGCAGGTGTCACCGGCAAACTCGCCGATGAAGAGACCGCCCACAATTGCCCCCCCAAGCCGACCGCCACTGTTCTTCAGATCAGCGACATCGCTCTCTATTAGCTCGAGGTAGTCTCTGTCTGACGGAAAGCGCCAGAAGCCCTCACCGCTGCGGGCCGAGGCCCCAGCAATGTCCTGGGCCAGCCTGTCACAACTCGAGACAATCCCTGACCGGAAGGGTCCCAAGGCCACACCACAGGCCCCCGTCAAGGTCGCGACATCGACGATCCGGCTGACGCCCAGGGAGGCGGCATAGGCCACCCCGTCTGCAAGGACCAGGCGCCCCTCAGCGTCGGTGCTGATGATCTCGATGGTCTTGCCGTTCATAGCCCTGAGGACATCTCCAGGCTTGAGGGCGCTACCCGACGGTAGATTCTCCGAACAGGGAAGAATGGCCACCACATTGCGATCGGGTTTCAGCCTGCCAATGGCCTCCATCGCTCCAATCACCGAGGCTGCCCCAGCCATGTCATTCTTCATGTGGTGCATACCCTCTCGGCCCTTGATAGAGATGCCCCCGCTGTCAAAGGTTATGCCCTTTCCCACAAGGGCAAGGGTGTCGGCGTCTTCCCGGCCAGTGTATTTCATCACTACCAGCTTCGGGGGCTCATCACTGCCCTGGGCAACGCCAAGAAGAGCTCCCATCCCAAGCCTCTTCATGTCGTCTCCGTCCAGCACCTCAATGGTAAGGCCCCCTCTCCTGGCCACTGAAGTCGCCGCCTCCGCCAGGTCACTGGGGGTCATAGTATTGGCGGGGGCATTGACCAGGTCCCGAGCGAGGTTGGTGGCCTCAGCCAAGACCCTCCCCTTCACCGCCCCCTGCTCAATCAGAGGTAGTTTGGCCTCATCATTCTCAACCACGATTAACTCGTCAATACCGGCTTTCTTGTCACCCTTATAGTCCTGGTACTGGTAGGCGCCAAGGAGAGAACCTTCGACAACCGCCTGTCCACAGCTACCGGCGTCCAGGCCACCGAGGCCAGCCCCGTGCACTACTGTGGCCACCGTCTTGGCCCTGGCTCTCCCCTCCCCACCAGCCGCCCTGATGGCGCTGCCAGCGGCCTGTCTGATCCTCTCAAGATCAAGGCCCTCTCTCTCACCCAAACCAACTATAACAACCTTGGGCGCGTTAACCCCAATGGCGTAGAGCACAGCAGTCTCGTTGAGCTTTCCAGTAACCTCTTCACTTGTAATGAGCCTGCTGATGAGTCCGCCACTGGCCCTGTCAACAGCGCCAGTTACGCCACCAGGCTCAGTGACACCCTCAAAGAGGTTGACTATGATTACATCGGCCTGAACCTGGGTTATGTCTTCTTGCGCTGCGCGAACATCCACAGTTTTAATCCCCCTTTGCATCACAAGACCTCAGTCCCTCGCGCCGCTTTGCGGGCATGGAGCTCAGCTACCCGTCCCTTCACTTCCTCTAACCGACCGCCGTGAAGAGGGTAGTAGTGGAGGGCTATAAGGGCAATGGCGATGGAGGCCAGTGGGATAACGGTAACCAATAACCTGATTCCCAAGATGGCGGAGGCTGGTTGAAGCGCCAGGTCGGCGTTGTAACCTGTAGCCTGCAAGACCGCTGCGGTGATAACCGCCTGAAGGGCGACCCCCAAGCGGATCATCAGCGCGTTCATACCGAAGTAGATGCCCTCCCGCCGCGCACCAGTTCTGAGTTCATCTTCATCGACCACATCAGCAAGGAGAATGTCAATCAAGATCAAGACACCAGCGAGGGTAGAACCAATGGCCACCCCCGTAATGGCCGCCGCGGCCAGACTGTTGGCAAGAAAGAAGGGCTGCAGTGCTAATCCGAAGCCAAGCAGGGCCCAGAGCATTGCCTTCCTGGCGCCCAACCGGATTGTAACCCGCTGCCACAGATATACCATGGGGATCGCGGTAACAAAAATCACTCCCAATAGAAGGGATACGCCAGACCCCCCAAGGCCCAGGGCGTACTTCGCGTAGAAGGGAATGGCCGCCTGAAGAAGCACAAAACTGAGTTGAATAAAGAGACTGACGGCCACAAAAGTCACAAAAGACCAGTTGTTGAAGGTGTACTTGAGGGAATCTACTATGCTAATCGCCTCGTCGTGCTGAAACTCCCTCCTCTCCTGGCTCCCCCAGAGGGAGACCATCAGAAAAACGAAGGCAACGGTGGCAAAGATCAGGCCCATCTGGCCGTACCCCAGCGCCTCTGACAGGATTGGCAGTAGGGTCACCGCCAATATCTGCCCGATAATCCCGAAGACCTGCCGGAAGGCAGACACCTGTGCCCTCTCATCAAGGCTGGGGTACATCTCGGGGAACAGTGCCGTCCAGTTGAGAATGACGACTGTATACAGGGTGTCAAAGAGACATATAACCAGCAGGAAGTAGATAAAGAAGGTCATTCCGCCCATGGCCGTGACTGCGCTGGGTGGTGTCCAGAGGAGAATAAACGAAAGGGCTAGGGGCAGCGATCCCAGTGCAATGTAGGGAGTACGCCTTCCCCACTTGGTCCTTGTGCGATCCGACAGTTGTCCCGCCAGGGGGTCGTTAATCGCGTTCCAGATGCTGAAGATAACCATGGCCAGGCTGTACTGGGCAAGCGGCATCTTCAGTTGGTCAACATAGAAGAACATTACAAAGGTGAAAAAAGCGCCATACAAGAGGGCTGACGGTAGGCTAGCAAGGCTATATGCCACCTTTCTTGAGGTCATTGCGTGTGCCTCCTCCGTGGTCGTTAGTGTGCTGCTCTCGCTATCCTCTCATTTCGACCTGGAGTCTGCCATCCCTGCCCGCAGTATCCCCATGCGCTCTTGCCCATCCGCTGAGAAGGAGGACGATTCTCGAAGGCGAAGAAGTAACTCAGAGTGAGGAGTGATGTTAGTGCCTGGATTGTTTGTGGGTATTGATGGAGGCGGTAGTAAAACCCTGGCAGTTGTCGGCAATAGCGGAGGCCAGGTTTTGGGCCAGGGACAGGGAGGCCCAGCTAACTACCACAATGTCGGGATCGAAACCGCGCTGGCCTCAATCAAGCAGTCACTTGACCACGCTCTCAATCAGGCAGGCGCCCCTGTTGGCGATATTGACCGGGTTGTTCTGGGCCTTGCCGGCGCTGACCTGCCCTCAGATTTTGACATCCTCACGGAGGCCTGTCACCGCCTCTTCCCCGGGATCCCCTTTGAGGTCACAAACGACACATGGATTGCCCTCCGCGCTGGCTCCAGATCAGGATGGGGGGCTGTCTCCATCTGCGGGGCAAGCACAAACGCTGCTGCCCTTGCCCCTGACGGTCGCCGGGCTGTCCTTCGCGGCCTGGCCTATGAGATGGGCAATAAGGGCGGGGCCAGAGACATCGCCAGGGACGCCCTGTACCATGCCTTTCGTTCAGAAGAGGGAGTGGGGCCCAGAACCATGCTAGAGGATGCTGTCCTTGAAGTAACCGAACACCGCGACTATACAAGTCTTGCCAGTACTCTGCTTGAGCTCAAGGGGGAGATTACTCCGACGATGCTCCAGCTCTGTCCCCTGGTATCTGATCTGGCTGTTGCCGGTGACGAGGTGTGCCAGGAGATTCTGATTGCCACCGGCCGCGCCCAGGGGCAGGCATTGGCGGGCCTGGTCAGGCGTCTTCGCATTGAAACCATGTCCTTCGAGGTGGTACTGTCTGGCTCAGTCTATCAACTGGGCACCAGTCCACTTCTCATTGATGAGTTTGCCACAACGCTTCACCGGACTGCCCCCCTGGCCAAGATTGCTCTTCAAAGTAGACAGCCGGCAGTTGGTGCCTACCTACTTGCCCTTGAGGGCACAGACCAGAGACCTGGGAAACGTGAAATTGAGACCTAAAAAACGCGTGGGCCGGCAGCTGCTGTTACTGCCGATGCCCACACGTCACCATTAACCGCTTGCTACAGATTCACCACTTTGGCCAGTCGAAATAGTATTCGTCATAGCCATCGGGCACCTCTGGATTTTCCCTGTAGCCCTTTCTTCTCTCTGGTGGCCACATGCTCAGAAGCTCTTCGTCTTCAGGGAATATGGTTTCTGGCCAACTGTCATCATCTTCATTGTCTAGCGAGAGTTCGTGTTTATAGAAGTCGTCAGCGCTTTCAGGAATAAACCACCTGTCTGGAATGGTTAGGTCTTCGTCCCTGCGCATCCTGCTTGACCTCCTTTTCGAGCCCAAGATGGCCATCAATGCAAGTTTCCAAGTGCGCAGGTCTATTCTTCCCTGACGATACAATCATATTCCGATATAGGCTGCAACTGACTACCGGTTGACTTACCTGGTTAGTCACCCTTCAGCGCTGGAACCATCAACAGCTGACCAGGGTAAATGCAGGCTGATTCCAATCTATTCAGCTTCCGTATCTGATAAACAAGGGCGCGGATGTCCTGAGTCGGAGCCGCGTGGCGCTGGGCTATAGTCCAGAGGGTGTCTCCCTTCTCGACCACCACCTGCTGGCACTCTACCGAGTCCGCACCTGTGCTTGCGAAGGCCCTCACCGCCAGTAAAGCAACGACGACAACGATCAGAGAGCAGACAGCAAGAAGTACCAGGTTAAAACGGGTTCTTAGTGCCCGTTGCCGCCGCGGGGACAGTCTCCGTCTACTTGTCAGCTGGCCCATCATTCATACCCCCCAAGAGGTCACATGTATGCTTGTTTAGTCATTAGTGGAACGTGTGTTCGACCCATAACCATCCTAACCCAAACAGGTGTTCCCTGTCAATACCCTGTCGAACATTTGTTTGCAAGGTGGAGAAAAATATGGTAGAATGAACCGGCAGAGATTAACGGGCTTCGTAAGGGGTGTGACTATTCTTGAGTAGCGATATTTCACGCAGGCAGCAACAGATTCTTGATTTTATAAAAGAGGAGATCCGCGACAAGGGCTATCCTCCCTCGGTCCGGGAGATAGGTAATGCCGTGGGGTTGAGTTCAACATCCACTGTCCATTCCCATCTGGAGCAACTGGAGAGAAAAGAGTTTATCAGGCGTGATCCAACGAAGCCAAGAGCGATCGAGGTCTTAGCGCAGAGAGAGTTGCGGACTCATCCAACTGTTATGGTCCCTCTCCTGGGGCGCGTCACTGCGGGCCAGCCAATTACTGCCGTTGAGAACATCGAGGAGACCTATCCCCTACCAACGGACTTTGCTGGTGGGGGCGATGTCTTTATGCTAACCGTTCGCGGTGACAGCATGATTGATGCTGGCATACTTGATGGTGACTACGTGCTTGTCCGTAAACAGGAGTCCGCCCGTAACGGCGATATTGTTGTTGCCCTCCTTGATGATGAGGAAGCAACGGTAAAGCGATTCTATCGTGAGAAAGACCACATCAGGTTGCAGCCTGAAAACCCCTATATGGAGCCAATCCTCCATCGCGAGGTGAAGATCCTTGGCCAGGTGATTGGTCTCTTCCGACACATCTAACTGTCATAAGCCTGTTCACGTTATGCGAAAAACGAACAGCAATGCCATTGTGAGGCCAATCAGTAACTGCATGCCGATTCCGCCCACAACGCCAATTAGCGTGCCAAAGGCTGCCCGAACCGCAACGTCCAGAGGTCGTCTCTGCAGTAATTCCACCATCACAACGGCCAACATAGGACCAACCAGGAGTCCGATGGGCCCCAGGGTCAGGAGACCAACGACGCCCCCCAGAATAGCTCCCAACACCGCCTGCGAACTACCACCGTATCGGCGAGTACCCCAAGCTGCCGCCAGGTAATCCAAGACCAGGCTAATAAGGGTCAGCACAAACATCAACAACAGGAACTCCTTGGTGACCTCCTGGAATCCCGTGGCGAATCCATAGACCAGAGCCCCTCCAAAAATAAGGGGGGTTCCCGGCAGCACCGGTATGATCGTTCCCGCCACGCCCAGAATAACCAGGATGATTGAAACAGTGAGCCAAAGGGCAGTCAAAACGAAATCACCCCGTTCAAGTAATCCAGATTAAACTAGCTGTCCCGCACGATCAAGGCCTGTCAACAAGCTCACTCTCCACCTTCCCTGCCAACGCCTTTGCCAGACGCACCCTGATCTGTACTCCGCTGGTCTCATACCGCTGAGAAAGTACCTGGCCATGGTCGTGGACCAGAGACAGCAGATCTGCCCTGTGGTACGGGATCTCTAAGTCCATTTCAACTCGTAGGCCCGCCAACTCCAACTCCAACGCCCCCATGAGGGTATCGAGCCCGTAGCCTGTCTCCGCAGAGATGGCAATCGCCCCCGCCACATTGTCAGCCGCCTCGGCCCGTTCCTCCTGGCTAAGGGCATCTACCTTGTTCAGGGCCAAGATGGTGGGCTTCTCGGTGACCCCAAGTCCCCTGAGGGCATCGTCAACCGCAGCCATCTGCTGAGCAACCCGGCCCATAGCGGTACCGTCGATGACGTGAACCAACACATCAGCGAAGCGCGCCTCCTCCAAGGTTGCGCGAAAGGCTGCCACAAGGTGATGAGGCAGTTTCCTGATGAACCCAACTGTATCTGTGACAAGGATGCCCTGATTATTGGGCAACTCAAATCGCCTTGTGCTTGGATCCAGGGTTGCAAAGACCCGGTCCTCGACGAATAAGGTTGATCCGGTTAACTTATTCAGGAGTGTTGACTTACCGGCATTGGTGTAGCCCACAAGGGCAACCACTGGAACCTGCTGACGCCCACTTCGCTGCAGCTGTCTGTGCTTCTTCACCTCGTCAAGGGACCCCTTAATGTCAGCAATGCGCTGCCGGATCCTGCGCCGATCGGTCTCCAGCTTGGTCTCTCCCGGGCCCCTTGTGCCGATCCCGCCAGCAAGCCGCGATAGGGCCTTACCGAGGCCCACCAACCGGGGTAGAGAGTAGTTGAGCTGGGCCAGTTCAACCTGCAACTTAGCCTCGCGTGAACCGGCACGGCGAGCGAAGATGTCAAGGATAACCTGAGTCCTGTCAATAACCCTTATGCCCGCCGCGTCCTCCACATTCCGTAGTTGACGCGGGCTCAGTTCATCATCAAATACCACCAGGTTGGCGTCGGTGGCAACGGCTACCGCCTGAATCTCCTCCACCTTCCCCTTACCAACATAATACGCGCCATCGGGCCTACCACGCTTCTGTGAAACGCGTCCGACGGTGGTGGCCCCGGCTGTAGCAACCAGTTCCTCCAATTCATTGAGGAGATCATGGGTCTCAGTCTCCGACTGACCCCGAAGGGTACAGCCAACCAGAAGAGCCCTTTCTTCAGACTCCGAACCAACTTCGAACAAACCATTCTCTGAGTGCGACATATTCTTCTGCTGCCTCCCTTACGGAGTCATTCTATCACAAATCAGGCCACTACAGAGGTTCTGCCTGGTGAAAGCTTTCTTCCTACTGGTACGTTACAGGGCGGTATCTGCAATGTGACACTGCAAGATGGCACTGCGCGGTGATACGCCGCAGGACAGTCCGCTACGGGGTCTCGAGAAGAGGGGGCGGCTCAAATATGCCGGGACGAAGGTAGGGTGCGACTTCTTCATCAGGCGAACCTTCAGGCGCTACCCCATCGTCAAGACCAGCCTGGGGGTGTTGGAACCAGGGTGGGTCAGGCCACAGGGGTTTCTGATCTGCGTCAAGGTCAGCGTCAAGGTCAGCGTCAGCGCTATCATCACTGCCTCCGGTCTCAAAGGTCAACCCCAGTTCCCAGAGTCTCTGGTTGATTGATACGCCTTCGGGCTCAGTCTCCTGGTTGAAGGGATACAGGTAGCCATGGACCACAGGGCCAGGGTAGCCCTGATTGGGAGCGGCCACCAGGACACAGATCAGCCCCTCTTGACGGTAGCCCTGAAGCAGATCAAAGGCCGCTTGGCCAACCTCTCCCCCTAACGGCGCTGCGTTGACACCAACCAGCCGCAGAATCACCCCGCCCTCAAGCCGGACTTCATCGACGGCGTAGATCCCCTCAAGGCGCGTTAAGAAGGGCTGCTCAGGGCCAACTCCCACGGGTAGGGCGGTGGTATGCCACGGGGAGTTCAGTGGCCCCGATCCTCCAACCGCCTCCGGAGGATTAACACTGATACCATCCCCAACTCCTTTGCCTACCACCGCAGGCCAGAAGGGAATGTGGCCCCAGAACTCCGACAAGACAAAGGGCATCTCTTCTTCAAGCTGGGGGCCTGACAGGGGCGGCCTGGCTGTCAGGTTGACCACGGCAAAGAACACCGACCAGAGAAGCATATAGACGGTCAGCAGCACCACTCGCTGCTCCAAGGTGGCACCGTGAAAGCCTGGTATGAACCGGCGCCAGTTCCAGGGGTTGATGACCAGAACCACAGCGAACAGGACTATAATATAGGCAGCAGCCGCCCGCCAGTCCTGTACCCAACAGGCTGTGAATAGAAGAACAGAGAGAACCATAAGGGCTAACACTGATAGCGCGCAACGAGGGCTCATAGCCTCTAGTGTAACCATAAAGGGGGCTCAGCTTGCAGAAGTCCTCAGCCCACAAACCGGACAGCGGGGCTCCGTCAGCGCCCGTTCCCTCAACTGCAGGGGGGCCTCGGCCAGTCCCTGCTCTCTACCTTCTGAGCGGCCCCGGTGGTAGCCCCACCAATAACAACCTAATCCCAGGGCACAGATCCCCGCTACCGCCAGCAAAGCAATCCCCACGATCCCCATGCCCAACACTACTCAACCCAACTCCTTCCGACAGAACCGTCGCTTGAAGCCCTGCTATCAGCATCAGGCCCTGCGGCGACCAACAACCGCAGAATAAGCCAGAGCAGCAGCAACGCGGTATAGCCAGTTAGAGACTTGGCAGCGTCAATATACAGGGCTAGGGCTGTAACCATCACCGATACAAGCACGAAAGGCGCAGTTCCCCACCTTAGCAGTAGGTTCGGATTTCCGGACCGCCTATCAGGATTGGCATCTCGCCAATCATCCAGCAGTTGGGCGCTAGCAACAAAGGCGGCAGCGCCTCCCATCTCCAGCCAACCCAAGGTAAGGACACCCCAAACCGCCACAAGAATAATCTCCACCAGCCCACTGAGGCCTGATGCAAAACGTTGAGTGAGCCTGCCCGACATGCCCAGGCCGTAGCAGGCCAGAAAGATCGAGGCAGCCCAGCGCCAGTTGAGGGTTACAGCCAGACAGAGGCTCAGAGCCAGGTATGCCGGGAGGGCTGAACCCAAAAGGTCATTCAGGTCAGCCTCAGCCCCACTCTGTCGGTCTTGCCTTCCGACCTCGAGATAGCCGCGGTCAATCCAATCGTCAAGGGCCTTCACGGCAAACCCCGTCATCAACAGGGCCAGGACGTCCTTGACCGCCATTAGAGAACTAAACCCGTCCGGCCACAAACCTGCGCACCTCCCTGAACCCCTGTTTTCGGAGGGCTGAGATGGGTATTATGTACTCCTCCCCCAGCGCCTCCTTGATCCGCCCCAGTCCTCTCCTGGAACCAGGCAGATCCATCTTGTTGGCAAGTACAACATAGCCGTCCTTACTGCGGGCAAAGCGAGCAAGCTGGATATCCAGTTCGCCCATGGCCTCGGGGCTCTCTTTACAGAAGACCATTGAGGCGTCAATTAGATGAAGGACTATGTCAGCCTCTCGCGCCGCCCTTAACGAGTCGGCCATGGCCGCCCTGAGCTGCTGCTGCCCATGGACTGCCTCAGTCAGACCCGTGGTATCAACAATCTTTACTAACTGCCGTCCTTTGCCCAGGGGAAACTCCAAGTCCATCTCCTGCCGCGCCTGTGTCTTATGGGGGTGATACCCAACAAGGCGCTCGCGCGCCTCTCTGAACTTGAGCCGTTCACTGTTGGTGGCTCCTCCTGGCCGCCTGATGCTAACGGTGAAGTCCTTGGCCCCCAGGTACTCGGTGAAGTTCAATAGGAACAGCGTCTTGCCGACATTTGTCTTGCCAAGAATGACAATTCTCTTCACCCCTCACAGGCCTCCTCAATGTCGGCCCCAGTAATCAGCATCAACTGCTCGCGGCTCACAGAAGGCCTATCGGCAAGCCGAACAGCGTGTCGCCGGATGGCCCTCTCGATTATGTTCCGGACCTTCCTGGCATTACCCCTTCTTTCCCCTACCTCCTGGGTCCGCCTGAGGTAGTCCCTTAGCCCACCCGTGGCCTCGGGAGCCATCCTGTATTCCCGTTGCGACAGCATGAGATCAGCAATCTCCAGGAGTTCAGAGACCCTGTAGTCAGGAAAGTCAATCTGAATTGGGAAGCGGGATCTCAACCCGGTGTTGGCCTGTAAAAAGGATTCCATCTCTCGCTGATAGCCAGCAAGGATGAGAATGAGCTCATCCTTGTGGTCTTCCATGGCCTTGACAAGGGTGTCTATCGCTTCCTTGCCAAAGTCCTTCTCTCCGCCCCGCGCAAGGCTGTAGGCCTCATCTATGAAGAGAATCCCCCCCAGGGCCTTGTTGATCTGTTCCCTGGTCTTTTGGGCTGTATGGCCTATGTACTCCCCCACTATATCAGCGCGCTCGATCTCCACCAGATGGCCCTTGGGCAGCACCCCCAGCTGCCTGAATAGCTTACCAAAGATCCGCGCCACCGTGGTTTTACCTGTGCCGGGATTACCCTTGAATATCATGTGAAGAACAAGTGGTTGGTTCACAAGGCGCTCCTGTGAGCGCCGCTGCTGAATTGCTATGAAGGCCTGGACCTCGCGGACCAGATCCTTTACCTTGGTCAGGCCAACCAGGGCATCCAACTCAGCCAGAACGACCTCAAGGGTTTCATCGTCTCTAGCTTCCCCTCTCACAGCTAGCCGGCGTCCTTGACCCTTGTCAAAGGCCTCAAGGTGCACAAGGGCCCTGCCAGGGGCCATCTGGCCCGACTGGACCATCTTGTACACATCATCGGGCGTGTAGAAACCAGGTGGTCTCAGATTTACAACAGGTCTCTTATTATCAGCCACCTCTGCTCCCTCCCAGGCGCTCTCTGGCATGGGCGCTGCCAGAAATCATAACCATTATACGCAGGAACAGTGGCTCTTGGTGACAATAAAGGCGAGGCACCTGGCCTCGCCCGTGGGATACCTCGGTTACTAAAGCGCATGCGCACTAATAGGGAGTATGCCTCTCCTCCCGGGTTCCCTCATCATCTTCGGAGTTCTTGTTACCCTTGCCAGGTTCAGGGGTAACCCCTCCCCTTGCCTCGGCGGCACCATCCTTACCAGCGAACTCCCTAAACCCCGCGCCTGGTATTATCGTAGAAATGGCGTGCTTATAGACCAAAGACTGTTTTCCCTCAAACTCCAGTAGAACCGTGAAGCTATCAAAGGCTCGCACAATGCCCTTTAGTTGAACACCGTTGACGAGATACACGAGCACCTGAGTACTCTCTTTACGCAGTTGATTGAGGAAACCATCTTGCAGAGTTGGATTTGTCTTGGACACATCAAGCCCCCCTGTTATCTTGTGTCTCCTTGGGCCTGTCCCCCGACCAATTCCCCACAGGAGCGGGAATTCAACGGACACTACTTCTCCTACCTACTTCCATTTTCCTGCAACAACAGTAGATATATCCTTGACCACCTGGTCCAATCCCTGACCCACATCAAACCAGAGGGTCCTTTCGTCACGGCGAAACCAGGTTAGCTGTCGCTTCGCAAACCTGCGAGTACCGCGCTTAATCAAAGCAATGGTCTCCTCAAGGCCAACCCTACCCTGCAGGTAATCAACGAATTCCTTGTATCCCAGGGCCTGCAGGGCCTGGCCATCGGCGGAATATCCCCGAGCCAGGAGCATCCTAACCTCATCTTCCAGGCCTGCATCTATCATCTTATCGACCCTCTTATCAATGCGTTGATAGAGTTGAGCTCTATCCGTCGTTAGCCCAATCACAAGGCAGTCATATTGGGGCTCTGTCTTCTCCGTCTCCAGGGCAGCCTCAGAGATGGGTGTGCCGCTGGTGCGGTAGACCTCCAGGGCACGGACCACCCTTCTGACATTGTTAGGATGAGTCTTAGCAGCAGTCACAGGGTCGACTCTGGCCAGACGATCATGAAGGGCCTCGGGCCCCTTCTCTTCTGCCAGGCCCATAAGGTGATCCCTGATGGCGGTGTCTGGTTCAGTCTCTGCAAACTGGTAGTCATCAATCACCGCGTTTATGTATAAACCCGTACCTCCCACCAACATTGGAAGACGACCCCGGTTGGCAATGTCCTTGATAAGGTCCTGGGCAAGGCGCTGGAACTCCTGAACGCTAAAGTCCTGGCCTGGATCGATGAAATCTACCAGGTGATGAGGGACATCCTCCAGTTCCTCTCGCCCTGGCTTGGCGGTCCCGATGTCCATCAGTCTGTAGATCTGCATTGAATCAGCTGAGATGATCTCCCCAGAAAAACGCTGAGCGATGCGAAGGGCAACAGCGGTCTTGCCCACAGCAGTGGGACCTACAATCACAAGAAGACTTGGCTTGTGGGCCGACATCACGATCACCTCCCAAAGCGTCTCCTGAGTTCAGCTAAGGGCACTTGAATCACTGTTGGCCTGCCGTGGGGGCAGCTTAACGGCTCGCTGCACTGTGACAGGTCCAGGAGCAGCTGTCGCGCCTCTGTCTCTGCCAGGTACCGGTTGGCCTTCACCGCCGATTTACAGGCAGCCATCAGCACCTCATCTCGACGCCGCCCCTCAAGGCCGTCCCCCAAGCCACCTAAGGCAGGCCCGGTTCCGGAGGCCTGGAGCGCCTCGAACACCTCAGACACAATGGTCTTTACGTCACCGGTCCCAAGCCACGCTGGCACCTCATTCACAATGACAGTGTTGCCACCAAAGCCCTCAAAGATAAATCCCATCTCCGCAAGGTCATCCCCGACTGCATCAATGACCGCCAGTTCTCCTGGGGCAAGATTGAGAGTAACGGGAACCAGGAGGGGTTGACGGTCAGAAGCACCGCCAGCATCTGCCAGGGCCCGCTCAAACAGGATCCGCTCATGGGCGGCGTGCTGATCTACAATGTACAGGCCAGCCGGGTCCTGGTACAGGAGATAGGTGGCGTGAAGTTGCCCGACTGGCTCAAGGTCTGCAAGGCGATCAGAGAGGCTTGAAGGACCTCGCCCTCCAGCTTGATCCGCAGGGAGATCACTGGAGGCAAAGGTCATTTGCCCTGGCTGCTTGCCCTGGTCAAGGCTACAGCTCTCGCTGACGCTGGTCTGGTCAGTACTACCCCTTTCTGCAGCAATACTGTGACGACCCACAGCGCTTACACCACCAAGGGCCAATCTGCAGGCATCTGTCACCGCGGCAGCCACCACTTCACCACGGTTAAACCTTATCTCTCTCTTTGTCGGGTGAACATTGACATCCACCTCGTCAAGGGAGACCGATAGCTTTAATACCGCCCCCGGAAACCTGCCTTCCGGGATCTGCGAACCAAAGGCATCATCCAGAGCCCTCTCAATCAGGCTGGAGGCAACTATGCGGCCGTTGACATAAAAGGCCTGCCTGCCGCGGGTGGCCCAGTTGTCTGCCGGTCTCGATATGATACCATCCACCCCAACACCCGGGCTAACGCCGTAGTCTTCAACTTCACTCCTTGTCTGGGCGCCAGGAGCTTCGCCAAGACGAATCAACCGGCGGGCAAACTCATGTCCCCAGATTGAGGCGATGGCATCAACCAAGGAGCCATTCCCGGGGGTATGGAAGACAGCCTTCCCACCACTCAGCAACTGAAAAGAGACCTGAGGATGCCCCATGGCCAGCAAGCCAGAGACCCTGTTAATGTCTCGGGTAAGGGCGGGATCAGCTGGGAGGTGCTTTAACCTTACTGGCACGTTGAAGAAGAGGTCTGCAACGATTACCGTTGTCCCAGGGGAGCAGCCAATAGTCCTGGCTTCCTTCTGGTGTCCACCGCTGACGGTGATCTGATGGCCCTCAAGGGATCCCCGCTGCCTTGTTGAGACCCTCATCCGTGACACCGCCGCAATACTGGGGAGGGCCTCCCCCCTAAACCCGAGGCTGCTGACGACTGCCAAATCGGAGATGTCGCTGATCTTGCTTGTTGCATGGCGCTTTACGCTCAAGATCAGGTCCTGCCGGGTCATGCCAACACCATTGTCAGCTACGCTGACTAACCGCTTCCCGGCGCCCTCCACCTCAATGATAATCCTGGTGGCGCCGGCATCAAGCGAGTTCTCCACAAGCTCCTTCACAACGGAGGCCGGGCTCTCAACTACCTCCCCAGCGGCGATCTTGTCGGCTGTAACGGCATCCAGGACCCGGATCGTTGCGCCCAGGCCCCCGGCCTGGCGCCCAGGGGGGGTAAGCCCTCTATCTCTATTACTGCCCTCTGATCCACGGCTCATCAGTTGTCCCTCGTCTCTCTGCGTGCCTTCTCCTGGAGTTCATGGAGTAGGTTCAAGGCCTCCAACGGTGTCAACTCCATGATGGGCACGGCCTTCAATTCCTCCAGGACGGCGGACACAGGCTGGTCAAGGTGGGGAAGCAGTGATAGTTGCTTCGGGTCCCTTGATCCTGGCGCCTCCTGCCTCCCTGCCCTCAGCTGTCCAGCGGCACTGGTTGTGAGCGTATCCTCTCCATCAGGTGGCCCATCCTCACCAGACTCAGAGGACCTGGCGGTACCGCCCGTAGTACTGGCCGCCTGTTCTCTGGACTCAAGCATCGCGAGGATCGCCGCAGCCCGATCTATGACCTCCCCTGGAAGCCCTGCCAGCTTCGCCACCTGTATGCCGTAACTGCGACCACTGCGGCCTTTAACCAGCTTGCGCAGAAACACGATGTTCCGGCCCTCTTCTCTGATGGCGACGGAGTAATTGCGCACCCCATCCAGGCTCTGCTCAAGCTCAGTCAACTCATGAAAATGGGTGGCAAACAGGGTTTTCGCTCCAATCTGGGGTGAGTTGATGAACTCCGTCACACTCCAGGCAATGCTCAATCCGTCCAGGGTGCTGGTGCCCCGACCGATCTCGTCAAGGATCACCAGGCTCCTATCAGTAGCGTGGTTCAGGATGTTGGCGACCTCCGTCATCTCCACCATGAAGGTGGACTGTCCTGAAACAAGGTCGTCACTGGCACCCACCCTGGTGAATATCCTATCGACAATTCCAATGCGAGCCGCTTGGGCCGGCACAAAGCTCCCTATCTGGGCCATCAGTACTATCAGTGCCACCTGTCTCATGTATGTTGACTTGCCGGCCATGTTAGGCCCTGTTATGAGAAGGACACGGTGTTCTTCACAGTCAAGGAAGCTGTCATTGGGAACGTAGGCGCCGGCATCCATAAAGCCCTCGACCACAGGGTGGCGGCCCCCAGTGATGCTGATGGTTTTCCCCTCAGTAATCTCGGGCTTTGTGTACCGACTCCTCAGGGCAACCTCTCCCAGGGAGGCGAGGGCGTCAACTACAGAGACCACCCCGGCGGTCCGTCGCGCCCGGTCCATCTCACAGGCGAGCCTCTGCCTCAGTTCAACAAAGAGTTGGTATTCCAGCTCTGTCAGTCGGTCCTCGGCCCCCAGAATGGCGTTCTCTCGGTCCTTGAGCTCCGGCGTGAAATACCGCTCTGAGTTTGAAAGGGTCTGCTTGCGCTGATAGTCATCTGGCACCAGATGCAGATTAGCCTTAGTAACTTCAATGTAGTAGCCAAAAACCTTGTTAAAGCCCACTTTGAGGGACTTTATCCCCGTCCTCTCCCGTTCCTGAGCCTGGAGCTGAGTGATCCACTCCTTACCCCCTCGAGCCAGCCCCCGCAGTTCGTCGACTTCATCGCTGTAGCCATCGGCTATCAAGCCGCCTTCGCGAAGGCCCCCAGGGGGGTCAGGGTGAAGGGCTGAAGTCAGGAGTTCAACTACATCCTCCAGCGGGTCCAGTTCCTTAGAGAGGTCCAGCAGCAAGTGGGAACCACATTCAGCCAAAAGGGAGTCGAGGGGTTTTAGGGCCCTCAAGGAATTGGAGAAGGCAGCGAGATCCCTGGCGTTGGCAGACCCACTGGCGATCCTGGCTGAAAGGCGCTGGATATCCTGAACACCCTTAAGAACCTGGCGAACATCAGAACGCAGGAAGGAATTGTGGACAAACTCGGCAACGGCCTCAAGCCGTTCTTCTATACGGCTGCGGCAGGTAAGAGGCTGTTGCACCCACGTCTTGAGAAGGCGTCCTCCCATGGCAGTAACGGTTCTATCCAACACCCAGAGGAGGGTTCCGCGGCGCTTGCCTTCCCTGAGAGTGCGGGTGAGCTCAAGATTCCGGGCAGTAGCGCGGTCTAGCACCATGTAGCTATCAGTGGAGTAGGTCCTGAGACTGGCAACGTGGGCCAAGCCCTGCGGCTGCGTTTCCTCAAGGTACGAGACAATGGCTCCCGCTGCCCCCGCTGTGGCCGGGTCCTGGTCGCACCCAAAGGCCTCGAGACTGGCAACGCCAAAGTGATCCTTGAGGGCCGTCTCTGCGGCCTCTCGGCGGAAAGCCCACTCCCCGTAGGGCGTGATGAGACAACCAATCTCCTCCTGTAGAAGGCCCCTGATGGCTTCACCATCCTCGAGAACCGGAGGTATCAGGCATTCTGCCGGTCTGATCCGGTTTAGCTCGTCCACAAGGGCTCTAGAGGCGTCCCGTCCGCCTACATTGGTGGCCAGAAAGTCGCCGGTGGAGAAATCAAGATACGCCAGACCGTAAACGCCATTGAGGCTGGATACGGCTGCCAGGTAGTTGTGGTCCCTCTGAGGTAGCATGGCGTCGTCGGTAATGGTTCCAGGTGTGATAACCCTGACCACGTCGCGCTCGACAATTCCCGTGGCCTGGCTCGGGTCTTCAACCTGTTCGCAGATGGCAACCTTGTAGCCAGCCTGAACTAATCTGGCAATGTAGACCCCGGCTGCGTGGTGCGGCACACCGCACATCGGGACCTCAACACCCCTGCTTTGCCTGGCAGTCAGGGTTATGTCAAGAACCCTTGATGCCGTTATGGCATCATTATAGAACATTTCGTAGAAGTCGCCGAGGCGGAACATGAGGATCATGTCCTGGTGGCTGCCCTTAATCCTCTTATACTGCTTCATCATGGGGGTGTCAGCAGTCGTCAACCCTTTCCCCTCCCAAGTCATGTTGGCCATGCTGGCAACAGGACGCGCATCCCCCGCCGGACCGGGCGCATCCCTGTCCGCAGCCAGCTCCATCTCGGCTCACCTCTCCTGAAATGAAGAAGGATAGCACGTCCATAACCCGCGTTACAATCCTCTCAAACCTTCTCTGCGCCTGTAGATATCGCAAGACAAGGCCCCAGGCCTCATCTGACCATTCCCCCGATCTAGCAGTGGCATCTACCCCGACTTGGTCAACCTCAAGAACCCCGGCCCTTGCGTCTGGATCAAGGGATGAATAGAGTCTCTCTGCCTCATTGCTGGCAGTCAGCGCATCGCCGGCCGCCTGGTACTCGACGAACTCCTCAAGGTCGGCAATGGATCTCCCTAGCGCCGCTGCCTGTTGCATTACCTCGTCCGGCATCACACCATCATTCCTCCAGAAGCAGCCTACCCTCAAGGGTCCAGGTCTTGGCCTCCTCAATCGTGACCACCGCGAAATCGCCGATGAGCCCTTCTGGGCCCTGAAAGAGCACATTCTTGTTTGTCTCCGTGCGTCCCAGCAGGCGCCCTGGGTCCTTCTTCGCGTGACCCTCCACCAACACCTCCATGGTCTTACCGGCAAGGAGCTGGTTCTTCTCATAGCTGATTGCGTGTTGAAGCTCCATGAGGCGCTCCAGGCGGCCCTTCTTAACCTCCTGGGGAACCTGGTCTGGCATGTCTGCGGCTGGGGTGCCGCTCCGTCTGGAGTACATAAAGGTAAAGGCGTTATCGAAACGAGCCCGCCTCACCACATCGAGAGTGTGCTGAAAATCATCCTCAGTCTCACCTGGAAAACCTACCATTATGTCGGTGGTAAGGCTCACTCCGTCTATGCGGTCATAGATCCTCTCAACAAGCTCCAGATACTGCTCTTTGCTGTAGCGTCGATTCATACGCTGGAGGGTGTGATCTGAGCCAGCCTGAACCGGTAGGTGAATATGGTTACAGATCTTGTCACTGTTGGCGATGACGGCTATGAGCCTGTCAGAGAGGTCTTTGGGGTGCGAAGTAGTAAACCGTACCCACCTGATGCCCTTGACAGCGACAACCTCCTCCAAAAGAGCGGCAAAGTCTGCACCATTGTCCAGGTCCTTTCCATAGGAGTTCACATTCTGCCCCAGTAGGGTAACGTCCAGCACACCGTCGTCCGCAAGCCGTTTGACCTCAGCCACGATGTCAGCAGGCATCCGGCTCCGCTCGCGGCCGCGAACATAGGGGACAATACAGTAGGTGCAGAAATTGTTGCAGCCGTAGGTTATGTTGATAAAAGACTTGAAGGGGATCTTGCGAACCGTAGGTAGCCCTTCGACAACCTGGCCAGGGGTGTCCAGAACCTGGGTTACTATATCACGGTCATCAGCCGTCTCACCTGCCTCCTCGAGGAGCGCTGGCAGGGCGTGGAGGTTGTGAGTTCCAAAGATGACATCAACATGGGGGGCCCGCTGCCTAATGGCTTCGGCAGCCTCCGGCTGCTGAGCCATGCAACCACCAACACCAATGATGACATCCCTGTTGCGGTACTTGAGGCTCTTTAGTTGGCCGATCCGGCCGTAGATTCGCCGCTCAGCCGACTCTCGCACAGCGCAGGTATTCACAAGGACGATATCAGCGTCCTCCAGAGTATCAGCGGGCCTGTATCCCTCCGTCTGAAGGATGCCGGCCATTGTCTCTGAATCCCTCTCATTCATCTGACACCCAAAGGTAAGGATGTGGTAGAGCTTCACTTCGTTGTTGTCTTCTGCTGTCAATTATGTCACCTACTTTCCCTTTTCAGACAAATTGTAACACACCGCGGAGGAAACACAAAAGAAATGCGAAAGGCAGACGGAAGTTCATGCTCCCGCCTGCCCTGTTCTCGGTAAAAGATCCTGCGGATGCTTCCTTTAGAAACTGGTTGTCCCCGTGAAGTTGAAGTCCCGTATTTTCAGGGCGGGAACTGTAACCGATCCAACATAGGAGCCCTGAATCTTCAGGGCGGACCCGATGGCCTCGACATTGTTCATGGCCTCAAGGTAGGACTGTGTAAAGCGCAGGTTCTTGATGGGATGCTTGATCTCTCCGTCTTCAACAAGAAAGGTGCCGTCCCGGGTCATCCCGGTGATTACTACCTTCATGGGTTCCGCAACCCTGGTGTAGTGAAAACGGTTTACCAGGATTGCCCTCTTGGAACCGGAGATCATCTCATCCAGGCTGCTCTCACCAGGGGCAAGAATGATGTGAGCTGGAATCCCACCCCTTGCGCCTGGCAGGCCGTGGCCTGTGTTCTCGCGACCGTACTTCTGGGCGGTGAAGGCATCGTAGACAACACCCTTCGCAACACCCTTGGAGATTAAGGGCACCTTCCGCTTCGGCACGCCAGCCCAGTCAAAGGGCATCGCCATTGTCCTCAGGTCGGTCCCGTCATCAAATATGTCGATATTTTCCCCCATAATCCTATCACCGAGGCGGCCGGACATGAAGGAGCGGCCCTCTTCAAAGGCGGTCCCACCCAGGGCAACATAGCCCAGAAAGGTCAAAATGTCGGCAGCAGCGTATTCCGTGAGGATTACATTGTAGAGTCCTGGCTCGAAGTCCTGGGGATCCCTATTCCTGACGCAGATGCCCGCAGACTCCCTTGCCAGAGCAGCTATGTCAAGGCTGGAAAGCATCCTCGCTGAGTCTCCTGAGTAACCATAGGAGAAGGGGCCAGTCCCACCCCCCCCAATCGTAGACAGGTTAAGCACCGCGGTGCTTGTCGGCGTATAGGCCCTAACACCGTTGGAATTGACAACTGCAATCTCATCCCAGCCAGTAGTCAGGTTGCCAAAGGCCTCAACCCCGTGCTCGTCACAGACCTCCACCATCTCCACTACCGCCTCAGCCCGAGCCCCAGCGCCAGCCGTGGCTGTGGCCTCGTCGAAGCAGTCTACCTCTGGATACCGCGGGGCCTTGCCGGGGAAATGATACTCCCTGTCGCTGTCTGGCCCTAACTCAGCAGCGGCAATGGCCTTTTTCAGACAGTCCTTCAGGTGTCCTGGTGTCACTGCCCCCACCGAGGCCGAGCCCAAGGCCTTACCGATGCGAACCCTGATGGTGACCTGAACCGTCTCCTCGGCAACATTCTGATGGATCTCCGAGTTGGCAAACCGTGTCAGAGCGGAGCTTGCTACCCTGCCCCTGACCTCGGTTTCATCAGCTGAAGACTCCCTTACAACCTCATCAAGCAGCGTCAGCAACTTCTCTCTTCCCAGTCTGGCTTCTATCATTTCATCACCCCCACCTGGACATTCCGGAACCTCGCTGGCGGCACTCCATGGCCAACATGACCATTCTGTCCAGGCTGCCCCTTGCCACAGGGATAGCCAAAGACGCGCCACTGGTCCCTATTGCCGATGGCATCGCAGTTGGCCCAGAATTCCGGGGTCATACCAGTATAGGTGGCATTCTTCACCATATCCCCTAGCTTTCCATCTCTAATCTCGTAGGCTAGCTCAGTACCGAACAAGAAGTTCAGGCGCCGGTCGTCAATGCTCCAGCTCTTATTTGAGATGAGATACAGTCCCTCACTGGTACCAGCAATCATCTCTTCCAGGCTTGAATCACCCGGCTCCAGGTTGATGTTGGTCATCCTGACAATGGGTACCCGGTTCCACCGATCGGCCCTTGCAGCCCCCGAACTGGTGGCCCCAATCTCCGCCGCTGTTTCCCGCGAGGATGTGACACCAACCAGGATCCCATCCTTGATCAGATCAACCCTCTGTCCTGGGACACCCTCGTCATCGTAGCCAAAGGATCCCCTGGCCCCATCCACGGTAGCGTCTGCAGTTATGTTGACGATATCCGAACCGTAGCGGTAGTTCCCAATCATCCCCACGTCAACAAAGGAGGTCCCAGCAAAATCTGCCTCATGCCGGAGGATGCGGTCCAATTCTGTTGGATGTCCTACGGATTCATGGACCTGGAGTGCCATCTGGCTTGGCTCAATCACGATGGTTGTGTGACCGGTTGGGCAGGGCTTGGCAGTAAGAAGCTTGACAGCCTCTTCGCCAATGCGAGGGGCCTCCTCTACAAGCCGCAGGTCTCCGATGTGCTCCCAGCCGCGAGTGGCTATATCGCCCCAAATGGTGTTCGGGAAGGTCCGGCGCTGCATGTCGCCGTGGCCCACTGCAAAACAGGTGAGCCCTCCGCCACTCTCAACAAAGGTCTGTTCAATGAGGCTACCCTCGCTGTTGGCAAAGGTCTTATCCTGCTGGAGGAAGGTCAGGCTCGCCTCTGCTACCTTGATCTCCTCCGATACCATCATTCCTTCGCTCGCAGCCATGAGCAGGTTGACCTTCTCATCCAAACCTACACTGAATGGGTCAACCCGACAAGGACTCTTAAAGGTATCGACGACCTGCTCAGCAGGGGCAAGCCGGACAGGCTTCCTTCTCACCCTGGCGCTGGCCTGGGCGATGTTGACCGCCTGTTTCACAACACCGTCAATGGCGTCCTTTTCAACCCGGAAGCTTGAGGCAAAGCCCCAGGCCCCGTCTACGATTACCCTGACCCCCCAGCCGAGGCTCTCCCCTGTGCTGATGTCCTCCAGCACCCTGTTCTTAACGCGAATGTCTTCAGTCCTCTGGTTTATGACCCGGACATCGGCATACTGCGCCCCCATGGCCATGGCCACGTCAATCACATTGTTAACGAACTGCTTCATGCGGACTGGAACACCTCCCTGTTCCTCTCTTAATCCATAGCCAACCTGTATTGCCACGAAAAGTTCAGTCACAAAGCTATTCGACCACAGAAACTATTCTGCACCAGGGGCCTTCTCTCCTTCATCAATATAGTGCCCCGACCCCCGACAGACAGCCATATAAAGGGAAAGGCGCAGCCCTGGAAGGGTGGCTGCGCCTTTCTGAGAGGGTCATTTCCTTGTTTTGTCGGCAGAGTCGCCGCTCTTGCCCATCTACCTGGATCACACGGCCCGTCTACTCCTCTGTGGACTCCTCCGTGGACTCCTCATCGGACTGAACCCCTATGAACTGGTCAAGTCGTCTCTTCAAAGAACCCAGGTGGTTTTCCAGTCCTTTAATGTGGCTCAGCAGAATGCTGGCCTCAACAGTCTCTTCACCGGCTCCATCTACTTCATCCCATTCTTCGTCGAGAAAACCCAGGCCCATTCGCCGCCCGAAGCCACCACCGCCGCGGCCTATCCCGTATCCCATGCCGCCGCGCCCGCGGCCTGTACCCGCTATCCGGCGCCGGAAACCCCGCCTGGGGCCAGATCTGCGCCCAAAGCCCTGGTAGCCGGGGTCGCCGGGAGATGCCGGGCCAATGCAGTATCCTCCGCCTCGGCCAGTCATGGGGCCCGAGCCCCTTGGTCCTGATCCGTCAAAACCTGGCATTATACAACGCCTCCTCGCTGAATTAGTCACGTTATGAGCATATGTTCACTACTAACTCTATAACAGTTGTGGGCATATGTCAACAATGACCTTGATGTTTGCCCATAAATTGCTTGACTTTCTATAGACCGTGAAAAAAAGGCCCCGGATCGGGGCCTTCTGACAATCGAAGAGCACTGTGAGCTGTTACTTAGTGCCTGTTACTGATCATTCTCATCAACGGTCTCCCACCGGCGCCGTCTGCGTCCGCGACCACGGCGGCCGTGACCCAGTTTTTCCACATCACCGTCATCACATGATGGACACTTGGCATCTGGACCCCTTGTATTCGAGGGCGCCTCAAACTCTTCACCACAGCGCTGGCATTGGAACCTCAACTTCGCCAGGCGGTAGGCTCCCCCCTCAATTCGGATTGCGTGACCGCCCACAAGAGCCCTGGCTACCTTTTCCCGAGCGGATGATAGGATGCGCTGAAGTGTGGGCCGGGAGACCTTCATCCTATCGGCACAGGCCTCCTGGTCCAGGCCCTCGCCGTCCTTGAGGCGCAGTGCCTCAAACTCGTCGACAGCCAGTACCACCTCCTCAAGGTCACGCAACGGCACACCTGCCGGCTTGAAGTAGTCGGTAGGCGGCAGAAACTCTACTCGGCGTGTCTTTGGCGGACGTGGCACGGTAAGACCTCCCAGGGGATCCTTTAAGATCTGTCAGGCTCTGCTAACACCTGCATTCTATCATACCAAATGGCGGCGGTGGAAACAACAGACTCGGCTAGGAGTGCCACCTGAGCCGCAGAGCCCACTAATCAGTCCCGGTGGTCTTTGGCAGACTTTGCGGAGTAGGCAATACAGGAGTTGGGGATCCGCTTCAGGGCTAGCTCAGTGACGGCCTCAAACCCTTGTTTCCTGGCCTCCTCCACCGTCAGGCCACGTTTCCTGCAGGCATCACCCACCGCGGCCATCAGTTCCTTGCCAACCGTCGGCAGGAAGCCGCGAGCGGCCTCAACCACCAGGTGGGCCAGGTGTGAGCATCCCTCTGGGCCTCCTACAAGCCTGTGCACCCTCTTGCTGAAACCCGATCTGATGGTCAGGCCCTCCACGGCGGCTATGTGCTCGGTAGCCCCCTGGCAGAGAGTACCATAGGGTACCCGGAGAAAAGCGACTTCTGCCACCTCAATGACACCAGAGTCCTTCTCCACCGTCAGGGTAACCACCATATGATGCTCATGGTCACGCATTCTGCTCTCAAGAACGAAGCGCGACTGGCCGGAACCCCATGTCCTGACCTGAATTGTCCGGTCCAACAGCAGGGGGTTAACTGTCTTTGCCCGCATTAACCTCCACCGCCTGTGATCTCTCCATCTCCTCCTCAACAAGGGCCCGGCGCAGCACCTTGCCCACCATTGTCTTGGGAAGCTCAGCGCGGAATTCAACTGCCCGAGGCACCTTGAAACTGGCGAGCCTATCCCGGCAGTATGTGATCACATCCCCCTCAGTCAGATCTTCACCCTCCCTCAATACCAGGTAAGCCTTGACCGTCTCGCCCCGATACTCGTCGGGCAACCCTATGACTGCAGCCTCCAGAACACTGGGGTGCTCGTACAGCACTTCCTCTATCTCTCGGGGGTAGATATTGAACCCGGCGGCGCAGATCATGTCCTTTTTCCGGTCCACTATATAGAAGTACCCGTCTTCATCGCACTTGGCCATGTCGCCAGTAAGTAGCCACCCATCGGGTGTCAGCACCCTGGCTGTCTCGTCTGGTCGCTGCCAGTAGCCCAGCATTACCTGAGGCCCCGTGACGGCCAGTTCGCCAATTTCATCGCAGGGAAGTTCGCGCTCAGGGTCCTCTGCATCCACAATCTTGGCCAGGGTGTCTGGAAAGGGGAGGCCAATGCTGCCGAATTTCCTGAGCCCATAGATTGGGTTGCAGTGGGTCACCGGGGCAGCCTCTGTGAGTCCGTAGCCTTCCACCAGGCGCCCGCCAGTCAGCCCTTCAAACTCCTTGGCAACCTCAACGGGGAGCGGAGCCGAACCACTGATGCAGGCGCGGATCGACGACATATCAAAGGAGTTCACCTTGGGGTGATTGTTGACAGCAACGTACATCGTGGGTGCGCCAGGGAATAGGGTCGGTTTGTGTTTGTCGATAGCCTCAAGGACCTGGTCTATTTCAAAGCGCGGTAGCATGATTACTGATGCCCCCAGGTATTGGCCCAGGTTCATACAGGTCGTCATCCCGTAGACATGGAAGAAGGGAAGGGCCGCGAGGATCTTTTCCTTTCCGAATTCCGCGTCGGGGATCCACCTCGCCGTCTGAACGGTGTTCGCCACCAGGTTTGCATGGGAAAGCATGGCGCCCTTTGATGTACCCGTGGTACCACCGGTGTACTGCAGAATGGCGACATCCTTCTCGGGGTCTATCTCGACCTCAGGTAGGGGCGTCGTCCCGCCCTGCCCGAGGACCCCCAGGAAGCGGTGAACCTGCCTCGAACCGTAGTCCACGGTAACCCTCGGACCAGTAATGCCAGTCTTGATTCGGTAGAGCACGTTCAGGGGAAACCTAAGGTAATCAGCGACAGATGTCAATATCACTGACCGCAAGCCCACTGCCTCTGACACCTGAGCCAGCCTTGGATAGAGCAGGTCAAGGCAGAGAACAGCATCGGCCTGCGCATCAACCAGCTGCTCTTCCAGTTCACGCGGCACATACATGGGGTTAATCTGAATGACCACGACCCCCAACCGCAAGGCCGCGAAGAATGCTATCACAAACTGTGGACAGTTCGGAAGCATGATGCCCAGTTTGTCCCCTTGCTTGAGGCCAAGCTTCGTTAGGCCACCAGCAAAGGCATCAACCTGTTCGGCCAGGGCCTTAAAGGTCAGCCTGGTATTCATAAACACGGCCGCAGTATTGTCAGGCACCTTCTCTGCTGCATCATAGAGGAATTGATGGAGAGGCACCTTGGGATAGTCGATAGAGATGTCAACACCGTCGGGATACTTGTCAGACCACCAGAAACCACCCTTCTCTAGCATTGCATTGCCCCCCTTGTAAAAACCTTCGCCACAAGTTGTGACGGTAAGGAAACCAGATATCAGGATGACAGATGTTGGCCCTAACTGGTATAATGTTCTGCAGAAGAAAGCGGGTGATACTGTAATGGCTCCTAAGGACTTTGTCACTGACATCCAGAACCTGTTCCCCAGTGTTAAGCGCTACTTGGAGGCCGAAGAAGCCCGTGAGCTAACTGGTCTCCAGGCAACACCCACTCAGATGAACGCCCTTCTCGTCGTAGCCCTCCACCCTCACCTGACGATGGGTGAGTTAAGCGAGGAACTTCATCTAACTGAGAGCTCATGTACCCGACTAGTTGACCGATTGGTTGACTCTAACCTGATCCGCCGCAAGAGCGATGAGAATGACCGCCGCGTTGTCCGACTACACCCCTCCTCCTATGGCAAGCAGCTGGCTTCCCTGGTAATAGATCGAAGGACACGCCGCTTTCAGGAACTGGCCAGCAAACTCACGGCCGAAGAGCAGGATATGCTCCTCGTCTCCCTGCAGGCTGTGCTCCGGAGCTTCCGCCAACTGGAGCGGGAGCGGAAAACCTAGTCCATCGCCGCTAGCGAAAGTCAAAGAGGTCCGAACTCCCAAAGGCTTGGACCGCCCGGCCTGGTTCCTCAGCAATAATGGCATGGTCCGCTGCTCTGACCAGGTCATCTTCTGCTGTCGCTGCAAACACACATACCACTTTGCTTCTCTCTATGGCTGCCCTCAACCCAGGGTCGCCCTGTGCATAGAAGCAGAAGCAGATCTCGGGGGCCACTCTTGTGCCGCCCTGGGCGCTTATGAGCTCCTCCCGCTCTCCAAGACCAGCCTCATAGGCGGCACTATCGATCCCGAAGGCCGCCCCCCTCTGTAGCGCCAGGGAACGGAGGTCCTCCAGCTGGTTCGGACCGAGATCTCCACCGGCGCAGATTACAACCCGCGCTACTGCCAGTTCCTGCTGGCGACGACCTACCGGCCCCTGCGCCATCCCTGGTGACCTGGCGCCACCCACTAGCGCTCGTGAGGTCCACATCATCAGACTGCTTACCAGCTTCTCACCTGCGAATTCCGGCTTCCTCACATCCAACTCCAATACAGTGCCCCTGGACTGCAATGAAGCAGGTCTGCGGTGGAGAACAGGGTCCATGATGACCACGGGGCAGTCTCCAAGTGGTAAGTCCAGGCCCACTGTGAAGCGGCGCTGGTACACTGGTCTTTCAATCCTCAACACAGAACCCATGGAATCTATCTCCAATGAGAGGGCTGAGTTTACCACCGTGCTCCCAACCAGGGCTCCAGCATAGCTGGCAACCTGGATCCCATTCTCACCGTCACCCAGCGTCACGGCGGCAGGCCTCTGCTGCTCCATGGCGGCCGCCAAGATAACGGCCTCCCCGAGAGTTCCGGCCTCTTCCAGGCGCGGTGCGCCCTGGTCCCATACCCAGTCTTCACCGGGAACTAACAGCAGAAGCCCCTCGGCCCCAGCGGCATAGCACCGATTGGCGGCACTCTCAGGAAGCCGAGACCCTGTTGCCGGCGGCACTGTGGCAACAACTACCTGGTGGCCTTCGTTCATGCCCGCCCGAGCAGATGCTGACACCGCAGCAAGGCATCGATTCAGATCAAGGGAGTCGCGGTCGGATTCCAGTAGAATTCTCCAGGGAACATAGACCCACAACTGCGCCGTTGTGGTCACATTGGCCTGTTCAGGTCCGGCCTCAGGGCCCGCAATCGCCCCCTGGGGGCAGGCAGGAAGGCAAAGGCCGCACCCCGAGCAACTGGCTTCGATGACTGCTGACTTCGCCTCGGTATTAATGGTAATGCTGAAGAAGGGACAGGCTGCCAGGCATTGGCCACACCCGTCACAGAGAGAGTTGTCAATCATAAACAGACTCACCTCTGACAACTAGATCACCCTCCCTTCTCGCAGCTTAGCGTAGAGGGCTTCCAATGCCTCGCCCAGTTGGCCCTGACTACTGAGTACCTCACCGGCACGGTGTCTGCTCTCCGTTGTCTCAAAGCCCCGCACTCGCAGTTTTGCTGGGGGTGGCTCAATCTTAATTTCCTCGACTTCCGCTCGCATTGCCCTGGCCAGAGCCATCATCGTTGGCTTCTTGGGGCTGGCGCTGTCATGGGCTGCGCAAAACACCGCTGCGTCTACCTGTAAGAGATCAGGGCTCAGGTCATCACTGTTGATACCAGCGATGACTGGCAATCCAAGGGCAGCCGCCAGGGTGTACCCCACCAGGCTACTGCCGCGGCCGCTCCTGGTCGTGGGCGCACCACAGATGATGAAGGTTCTCTCGATGACCTCAGCTGTCCCCTTCTCTTGCGTTTCTTGCGTGTCCAGGGCCGTGATGGCGGAAGCAAGGACAGACCCCACCACAACCGCGTCTAACCCCTGGGCCTCCTGGGGCTCAGGTAACACCCTCACTACTCGCCCAGCCCCCTTGGCCAGGGCTTCCTTCAACAGGGCCGCATGGGCCTCGTCGCACCAACTCACTGCCGTCACCTCCGCTGCCGGGACCAGAGCCTTCACCGTCTGGGCCAGGCCCAGCGCAGCCTGGGCATCGGGTCCCAGGCCCCACTCCAGCTCCGAAGTGTCCACGACCCGCCGTGAGCGTGAGTAGTAGGCCTCCCACACCGGTGGTGACGGGCGGATACAGACATATATCCTTGTACTCACTGTCGCCACCCCTTTACTTGCCCTTCCTTAGGAGATCCCTCGCTATTACCAGACGCTGGATCTCGTTTGTTCCCTCATAGATGGGTAGTATCCGCGCATCGCGGTAGTAGCGTTCAACCACGTGTTCCTTCATGTATCCCATGCCGCCGTGAATCTGAACCGCCTTGTCTGCAATCCGATTGGCCACTTCGCTGGCGTACAGTTTGACCATGGCCGCTTCCCGGCTGACCTTTTCGCCCTGATCCAGTTTCCACGCCGCGTGGTATGTCATCAGCCTGGCGGCATGGATCTCTGTGGCCATATCCGCCAGCATCCACTGGATCGCCTGGTTCTCACCAATGGGCTTGCCGAACTGAACCCTCTGCTTGGCCCAATCAATGCAGAGCTCCAGAAGATACTGACTTGAGCCCACAGCCCCTCCCGCCAGGCCAACTCTTCCGCAGTCCAGGGTCTTCATGGCGGTAACGAACCCGAGGCCCACATCGCCCAGGACATTCTCCTCAGGCACAATACAGTCTTCAAGGACCACCTCACAGGTGTGGGACCCCCGCAGACCCATCTTCTCGTCAATCTTGCCAATACTGAGACCCTTGTAGGTGTTCTCCACAATGAAGGCGCTAACCCCACCTCGAGCCCCCAGGCTCTTGTCAGTAACTGCAAAGACTATGATGATGCCTGCTATATTGCCGTTGGTAATCCACTGCTTGCGGCCATTGAGAATGTAGTTGGTCCCCTGTTTCACCGCGGTGGTTTGTATCGCCGCCGCGTCTGAGCCCGCGCCAGGCTCCGTCAGGGCAAAGGCCGCGATGTTCTCACCGGAACACAGGCCGGGCATGTACTTGTTCCGCTGCTCTTCGGTACCGTCCAGGTAGATTGCCATCGCCCCAATGCCGGTATGGGCCCCGATGATGTTACCGTAGGCCGCGTTTACAGCGCCCATCTCTTCCATGGCCATAACATAGCCCAACTCGCCCAATCCAGCGCCGCCATATTCCTCTGGAAACGGAAGCCCAAAGAACCCTAGCTCTGCCATTTCCTCAATGATCTCCGGCGGGATCCGGTCTTCTTCCTCAACCTGCATCACCAGGGGCTGAAGGCGCTCCGCCACAAAATCGCTGACCATCTGCCGTATCATCTTATGTTCAGGTGAAAGTGAGAAATCCACAGTTCCTTCCTCCCTTCAGAGCCGTCGTGGTACCAGACTACTAGGCCCCTTTGAACTCAGGCCGCCGCTTCTCAAGGAATGCCGAGATGCCCTCTTCAGCATCCTGTGTGGCAAAGACCTTGATAAAGGCCTCCCTCTCCCTGTCAAGGGCCTCCGCAATTGGAAGCCCCAGGCCGGAGACGACCACCTCTTTGATGGCCTGAACCGCCAGGGGCGCCTGCAGGGCAAGCCTACGCCCCACGTTCTTGGCCTGGGCCAGTAGCTCGTTGTCAGGTACAACCTTGTTGACCAGGCCATACCGCCACGCCTCCTGGGCACCAATCATGTCACCGGTTATCAGCATCTCAAGGGCCTTACCCTTTCCAATCAGGCGAGGCAATCTCTGGGTACCGCCCCAACCTGGGAGTATTCCCAGATTAATCTCTGGTTGGCCGAACCGCGCGGACTCCGCCGCAATCCTTATGTCACAGGCCATAGCCAGCTCAAGGCCACCGCCCAGACAAACCCCGTTTATCGCTGCCAGCACCGGCTTCGGGAAGGTCTCAATCATGGAGAATAGGTTGTGTCCATTCTCAATGACCTCCTGCCCGCTGTCAGCGTCTATCTCCTTGAACTCAGACACGTCCGCCCCAGCGATAAAGGTGTACTGACCGGCTCCTGTCAGCAGAATAGCTCTGCTCTCCTCAACGTTTGCCAGTTCGTTGAAGGCCTGTGTCAGTTCCACAATGGTGGCCGCGTTGAGGGCGTTCACCGGTGGCCTATCAATGGTAACCAGGGCCAAGGGGGCAGAGATCTCCACCTTGATATTTGAGAACTCCATGTGTTGGCAACCTCCTTATAGTGTCGCGTGCTCCAAAAAACCCTTACCTGTCTTCTCACCCAGGTCGCCTTGTTTGACCAGGTCCTTAAGGATCCGCGGCGGCGCAAATGTATCCCCAAACTGATTCCTCAGTTCCTCCAACCTTGCCAGTACAACATCGAGACCCACTGCATCTGCCCAACCCAGGGGTCCGGCGGGATAGCCTGCCCCCGCCCGCATTGCCAAGTCAATGTCTTTCGCCGTCGCGATCTCTTCTTCCAGCAGACGACAGGCCTCCACGAAGCCAGCATAGTTGAACCTGTCAACCAGTTCCTGATGCCAATCGGCGCTCACAGTTTTTCCTCCCTTCTCTCATGGGCCTAACCGGTGTACTTGTAGAAGCCTTCACCCGACTTCACCCCAAGCCTTCCAGCTTCCACCAGGCCACTGAGGCAGTGGGGGGCGGCAAAGCGCTGACCATAGGCTTCCTCCAGGGTCTTTGCCACATCAAGAACAATATCCAACCCCAGGGTGTCAGCGAGGGTGAAGGGCCCCATGGGTATACCTGCGCCCTCCTTGATTACCAGGTCAATCTCTCTCGTATCAATCTCTTCAGTCTCGTAGAAATCAAGGGCCTGGGCCATGGAGGCCATCAGAACCCTATTGACAAGGAAACCAATACACTCCTTGACCCTAACCGGTATCTTTCTAAGGCTCTGTGTGAATTCCATTGTCGTCTCAATCGTCTCTTCACTGGTCCCGTTTCCGCTGATTACCTCTACCAGTTTCATGATGTGGGCTGGATAGAAGAAGTGCATCCCAACGACTCGCTCCGGCCTGCCAGTGGCCTTCCCCATCTCAGTGATTGACAGAGCAGAGGTGTTGGACGCCAGGATCGTGGTTGACGGACATACCTCATCAAGCTCCTGAAAGACCCTTTTCTTCAAGTCCAAGGATTCAGGGACAGCCTCAATAACGAAGTCGACATCGCCAAAGGGCTCATAGCTCAAGGTAGGTGTCACCAGCGCTACCTTGTTGTCCATCTCGCTCTGGGACATCTTCCCTTTGGCCACGCGACGGGCATAGATGCCCCTGATGTGGTCGATCCCCTGGTCCAGCATCCCCTGATCGACATCCTTCAAGACAACGGGCAGGCCGCTGTAGGTTATGACCTGGGCTATCTCCGCCCCCATGCTGCCAGCCCCGATTACTCCGGCCTTAAAGATGTACATTGTCTAACCTCCCTCCCTCAAACCTCTAACAGCTACTTCCTCTCGAAGACGACGCTGCCGCCCTGGCCCCCTCCAACACACATGGTGACCAGCCCCAGCGCCAGATCCTCTCTACTCATCTCGTAGAGTAGGGTGTTGACCATCCTCAAGCCAGTGGCTCCAATGGGATGGCCAAGGGCTAACCCCCCTCCATGCACATTTACCCTGCTCTCGTCGAAACCCATCTCCATCCTGCAGGCGATGTACTGGGCGGAAAAGGCTTCGTTGAGCTCTATCAGGTCGATGTCGTTAAGGGCAAGCTCGGCTCGGCCCAGGGCCTTCTCTGTGGAGTAGACGGGACCAATGCCCATAATCCGCGGATCGACCCCAGCATAGGCGTAGGACTTCACATAGGCCAGGGGCTCGAGACCTAGTTCCTTGGCTCGAGCAGCCGCCATAACCAGCACCGCTGCGGCTCCGTCATTGATTGGGCAGGAGTTGCCTGGGGTGACGCGCCCATTCTCCCTGAAGACTGCGGGCGCCATGGAAAGCCTCTCAAGAGACAGCCCGGTGATGGGACTCTCATCCTGGACCAGCGGCTCCGCAGGGCCATACTTCTTCGGTACCTCCACCGGCACAATCTCATCCTTGAACTTGCCCATCCGCGTTGCCCTAAAGGCCTTCTGATGGCTCAAAACGGCGTGTTCGTCCATGGCTCGCCTCGAGATGTCATATTTATCAGCGAGGTTCTCAGCTGTCTCCCCCATAAGCTGATTTGTGAAGGCATCGGTCAGTCCGTTCCAAAGGGTGTCCTCAAACTTCCCGTGCCTGATCCGCAGGCCCCACCGGGCACCATAGACCTCATAGGGGGCCATGCTCATGTTCTCAGTCCCCACCACAAGGATCACTTCATTGTCCCCGGCCCTGATGGCCTGCACGGCGCTTGTCAACGCCTGCAGGGCCGAAGCGCAGTTGCGCTGCACGCTAAAGGCAGGAACACTGTCATCAAGCCCAGCAAAGAGGGCGATCTGCCTGGCCACGTTGGCCTCCTTCATTGGCATGCCAGCGTTGCCGCAAATGACCTCGTCAATTATGTCGGCATCTACACCAGCCCGCCGAATTACCTCCTTAGCCACTATGACACCGAGCTGCGTGGCGGATAGGTCCTTGAGGGAACCACCGAAGTTTCCTACAGGAGTCCTGGCCGCACCGACGACAACAACTTCCTTCACTACACTGCCTCCTCTCCCGTCTCCTCCGTCAACATCCGGATCAACAGCGGGACAACCTCAAAGAGATCTCCCACAATGCCCAGGTCCGCGTATCCAAAAATCGGTGCCTCGGGATCCTTGTTGATGGCCAGGATGTACCTTGATGACGACATACCAGCCAGGTGCTGAATGGCCCCGGATATACCTACCGCCACGTAGAGGGTGGGTGATACCACCTTACCGGTCTGTCCAACCTGATCGGCGTGCCCCCGCCAACCGGAATCCACCGCCGCCCGTGAGGCGCCAACAGCCGCGCCCAGACAGTCGGCCAACTGCTCTATCAAGGCGAAGTTCTCTGGTTCCCCCAGGCCCCTTCCCCCAGACACCACGACATCAGCCTCAGTAAGCTCTACCCTTGTGCCTGGCCTTGCGCTGAACTCTGCAACCACTGCCCTGATAACCCCGGAGTCAACCGTTGTGTGGATAACCTTCCTGGCATCGGTCTCCAAGGGAGTTGGCGCCTGATAGGACTTTGGCCTGACAGCAGCGATGGCGGGATTTCCCTTGACACGGACACGGGCAAAGGCCTTCCCGGCATAGACCGGACGCTCTACCACGAGGTTTCCTGTTCCGACCGTGCCGGCTGTGCCGGTGGTGTCTGCTTCCCACTTGACCTCAATGGCATCCATTGCCAGTCCAGCATCGAGCTTTGCGGCAATCCGCGGGGCAAGATCTCTACCCATGGCTGTCCCGGCACAGAGTAGCACCTCCGGACGCTTTACAGCCTCCTCAACAGCGCCGGCCACTGCCCGCGCATAGCCCTCCGCTGAATAGCGAGCCAACCGCGGACTATCCAGACAGATGACCTCAGCAAGGTCATAGCCCTGCAGTTCATTAGCAGCCTTCGCTGTGCTGTCCTCATCCCCAACAAACACCGCGGTGACGCCAGCCTCAGACAGGGCCTTGGCGGCGGTGATGAGCTCCAGCGACGATGACTTGACCCGTCCATTTCGATGCTCTACACAAATCCATACTGAAGGCACGTTTCTACCCTCCTCTCTACGCTCCTAGATGACCCTCTTCCCCTTTAGAAAATCCAGGCAGGCCTGGGCCAACTGCTCTGGCTCCCCCTCTACCCTCTCACCAGCAGTTCGGCTGGGAGCCAACTCAAGCCCAAGCAGTTCCAAGCGCCTGTCGGCAAGGTCGAGGACATCATCACTGAGGGACTGCACAGGCTTGCGTTTGGCCTTCATGATCCCGGGTAGTGATGGGTATCTGGGCTCATTGAGTCCCTTCTCCGCTGTCAACACAGCCGGCAGCGTGCACCTCAACACCTCAACGCCACCCTCCACCGGCCGGTCTACGGTGACTGCCTTCAGGTCTTCATGAAAAGATATACCTGTAACTGCTGACACATGGGGGAGGTCTAGATATTCCGCGAGGAGGATCATGACCTGACCATTGCCAGCGTCGACAGCCTCCTTGCCGCCGAGAATAAGGTCATATTCCATGCCCCTCAGGACACGAACCAGGGCACAGGCAACGGAGTTGGCATCGTAGTCCTCTGTGGGATCGGGGAGTACAACATGGGCCCCTTCATCGGCCCCCATAGCGAGGCCGAAGCGGAGCCCCTCCTCGGCCCTGGCCGCCCCAACCGTCACCAGGGTTGTTGTGCCTCCATAGGTAGCGCGAATCTTGAGGGCCTCTTCTATGGCATACTCGTCGTAGGGGTTTACCACAAGGTCAATGTCGGTATCTCCTATGCCCTTGCGGTCGTCGGTAAGCGTAATGCGAGCTTGTGTTGATGGTACCTGTTTTACCAGGACAATAACATTCACAGTTTCACCTCCCATCTCCGCGATGCTAGCAACCCAGGGCTCCAGGTAATAGACTACCTGTAGACAAACTGTGTCGGTTCTGCACCCCATTGGGAAGATGAAACTGCCATGGTAGGTTTGGTGAGAAGATGAGAAGGGGGAACGGCAGCTAGTGGAGCAATCGTTTCAAAACTGGCAGTTTTCTGTATATTCTATTATTTATACTATAGTGCTACCCATCTACTTGTCAAGGGCAATCTTTGTCTTCTGCAAGTATCTTTGGTTTTATAAAAGATGCCCTATCGGCTTACAGGCTTTAGTCTCCATCAACAAGGGTTTCAAGGCCCTGATAATCAATGGCAGGCAGGGATCCGCCGTCACCACCCTGAACCCTCAGGGCTACCGTCACGGTTCTGCTTGGTTTACCCAAAGAGGGGTGGTAGAACACCCTCAGTCGGCAGTTAAAGACCTCACTGCCGGTGGGGGCCTCGGCAACTATGCTGACTACATCGAAATGCCTGACCATCTTAAACAGGCTCGTAAAGAAGGCTTCGGGAAAGGGGGCCGCCGTCAGATAGGCCAGCGAAGCAAGGTCGTAGTGAAGGATGGCCGCTAGATAGTGCTCTACAAGCTCTTCGCTGCCGAGTTCCGCGAAGAACTGAGGCATCCTTCCGGCTGCCTTCTGAACCATCAACTGGTGGCCGGTGTCCAGGGACCTTGTTCCGTGAGTAATGCTATCCTTAAAGTGAATACAGAAGTGTCCAGGGAAGTTATTGCTCCTGATACTGCCGCGACCGTGAGGCATTCCATTCATGGATGCCGCGACCTCAATCCCTCCGACTGTTACCACCACCGCCCGCCGTTTCCAACTCCACTCCCCGCCGAACAGCGCCTTCATTGCCCTGGTATCTTCTGCCGTTAGGGGCTGGGCGTCGACGTGGTAGGTGCCACCATAACGGTGAACCCAGAACTCTACGCCCGTAGTAACATCCCTGACAAGGGCCTTCCCCCTCCTGGGAAAGATCTTGTCTACCTCCCACCAGCCCAAAGCCCGTCCGTAGGTAATGTCCCTGAGTTCCTCTACAAGCCGCCCCCACAGGTCTTGGAGAGTATCGGACCTGTACTCTCTGGCCGTTGCAGGGTCGTAGAGATCAAGAGAGCGTGACAGTAGTAGGTCGCGCTGGCGCCCGTCAGTATAAAGCAGTGTTACACGGTAGTGCGCCTTACCCCAGGGCTGCAGCCAGGCATTCTCCCCTGTCGCATCGCTCTTGGCCTCACCACCGCTTGCATCCTCTGAAACGGTGCAAGGTACCCCCCTGGCGGCGCCGTATCCTGGCAACAATGCGAGGCCCGCGCTACCCAGTTCATCGGCTAACCTGGCTAACTCCCCGGAATCCTTGAGTACTATGAAGTCGTTGGCCTCTGGCCACTGGTAGGTGATGGCGCAACCTGAGAGGGGTTGTCCGGGCGTACCGGGCGGAGGGTTACTCCCCTGGAGGACACAGCCTGAGGGTAGCAATTGAAGGACAAGCAATACAATGCAGGCAGATATGGTCCCCCGGAATGAGTGATGGTTGGGTCTTGACATCCTTTAGCCCCCCGGTGAGTTGGTTGATAGTGGTTCCACTAATCATTACTCGGGGGCTCGCCTGGCTATGCCTGGGGATCACCCTGCTCAACCAGGGCCTGCAAAAACAGGTATATCCCTAACCTGGTCGCAGCTGCAACTCTCAACCACAGTTGGTGCAGACGGGCCCTGCACCTGTTGAACCTGACTGGCCCTGAGGGCCAAGTCCATGAAGAACATCCCCTCCACAGTCACTGCAAACCGAACCGCAGTGGCCTCCGTTTGCGACACTAAACTCACACTCAGCGTAGCGGCCCATGCTAGACCAGCACTGGAGGACGTTCTCCCCCCTTGCGCAGTTACCAAACATGCGGCACCTCCCTTTGTGGTAGTTTCCTGCCAAGGGAGAGGCCCTATACTATCAGGTTCAACTCAACGAAGGGATTCAGGGCGAAAACAGTGCCTGCACCATGACCTGAGGGAGGGGGCGGTTATTTACACCGCCGGCGATAGAGTGAGATGAACTCCAAAATGAACCGGACATCATCAACGGGGAGATCACAGATAAGCTTCAGGGTCTCCAGGACTTCTGGCCGTCTGAAGAGATCCCTTACGTCATGGCCCATGGTAACCAGCATATCCTCGATTTCGGGGTGCTCAAGAATGAGGTAGCAGGGCGACACACCAAGAGCCGCCGCAACCTTCTCCAGGGTGCGCAGAGACGGTTGGGCTCGACCAGCTTCCAACTCAGCAACCATGCTAACAGATATGCCTGCCTCCCTGGCCAACTGAGCTTGGCTCAGTCCCAGGCTGGTTCTGCTCTGCCTGAGCTTGATAGCAAGGTCGCTACCGCCCTCTTTGAAGAGGACCGGCAGGCGAAGGCCAAGTACCTCAGCCAGGTTCTTTAGCGTGACAACGGCAGGGGCTGTCTTCCCCCTCTCGACCTCGCTGAGATATCCCGCTGATATCCCTACCCGTTGAGCCACCTCTTCCAGGGTCAGGGAAAGGGCCTCCCGCTTATACCGGAGTTTCGCCCCGATGTTGTTCCTGTGTTCCCTATTAGGCTGGTTCATGTCCTGATCCATATTGCCATTGAGCCCCCTGGTCGATCTCGCTCTTCTCCAGCTAGTATTGTACCATAGCCGTACCCCCCTGGTCTCTAGAAAACCGCCTCCATCATTGTCAGCCTTACATAAATGCCGTCCTGAGTCGGAATAATAGGGTCTGAAGGGTAGGGGTATCTACGAACCCTGGTCTGTTCATAACCTACAAATCAATGCCGCCGCTTCCGTTTGTGGGTGCGACCTTAGCATAGCAGATACCGACGCTGAGGATCGCGAATTGACCAGTAATACCTCTACCCTTCACCTATTCCTCTGTCGATGCTCCCTTCACCTATTCCACCGCCTTTGGTCATCCCCTGTTCCCTGGGGTAACTTAAGAAGGCAAGAAGCCGGCCGCTGGTCAATATTGCAGCATAAGTGTTATAATTGACTGTGATTTGGACTCGGTGGATCCCAAACTAGGAGTAGACACTCCCGCCCCTGAGGAGGACTTGCGTTGCCACAACTCACGGCGCTTACTTGGTTCCTCGCATTCTCGCCTGTAGTGGTGATTCTCTATCTGATGCTCGGGCAACGCTGGAGCGGAAGACATGCTGGCACCGCCGCCTGGTTGGTAGCCCTGGCCGTGTCCTATCTGGCCTTCGGAGCTGACCTGCCCCTGCTGGCGATCGGTACCCTCAAGGGACTGTGGGCCACCGTCTTCATCGTTCTCATTATCTGGGGTGCCATTGCTCTCTACAATGTGGTGGAGAAAACCGGTGGTTTTACCGCCATTACTGAAGCCTTTACCAAACTGACTGGGGGAAACAGGCTTCTTCAGTTGCTTGTCATCGGTTTTGCCTTTCCCTCGTTCTTACAGGGAGTTTTGGGTTTCGGAACCGCGGTGGCAGTGGCTGCCCCCCTACTGCTGGGGCTCGGCTTTAGCCCCTTGACAGCCACAACGGTACCCCTCATCGGCCACTCATGGGCCGTCACCTTTGGATCCCTGGGCTCTTCCTATGGTATCCTGATCAACCTGACAGGGCTTGACCCCGGTGGGGTTGCCCGCTGGAGCTCCCTGTTCCTGGCGCTTTCCGCCCTGATTAGCGGTGTGTTTGTGGTTCACATCTACAATGGTTTGAGGGGCGTTGTGGAGGGACTGCCCGCTGTACTACTGTTGGCTGGATCCATGGGGGGATCTCTGATACTCGTGGCCAATTTCGTTACACCCTATGTCGCGTCTGTTGTATCGGGCCTGCTGGGCCTGATTATAGGTGGCATTGTCTTGCCCCGGACCTCCTGGTACAGGCCAGAGGGTGGGCTCTCCATTAATAGCCCCGTGGAGGCCACCGGCAGTTCCGGGATACCCTTTAAGGTAGCCTTCTATCCCTATTTTCTTCTACTCGCCGTTGTCCTGGGGGTATTCTTGACCCCTCTGAAGGGTCTGCTCGGAGGTGTTCAGGTGGGCCCCAGCTTTCCCGCGACCGCGACCCGTTTTGGTTTCACGAACCCGGCGGTGCCCGACTTCGCTCCTATTAGCGTTTTTATTACCCCAGGGGTCCTGATATTCCTGACGGTTTTCCTTAGCATCGTGATCTACAGGTTAAACGGGCTGTGGAAGCCCCATCTCACTAAGCAGGCATCCAGTGACGTTCTGAAGAGGGCTGTACCATCCACGATGACTTTGGTTACAATGAGCATGATGGCGTCCGTCATGAAAGAGTCAGGGATGGTTGCCCTCCTGGCTCAGGGGACTGCGACTCTGGCTGGCGGAGCATTTCCCCTGCTAGCCCCATTTATAGGCAACCTGGGCGCCTTTATTACAGGCAGCAACAGCTCTTCAAACATCCTCTTTGGTGTCTTTCAGAGAGACGTAGCTCAGTTGCTGGGAATTAACGCGGTGATAATCGCCGCCATGCAGACAACCGGGGGCGCGCTGGGTTCAATGATTAGCCCCCTTAAGGTGGCAATGGGCGCCACCATGACAGGAATGGTAGGTAATGAGGGCCTCATTATGCAGAGAGTGCTGGCCTACAACATGGGCCTGATGCTCATCCTTGGACTCCTGTCCTGGGGCCTAATCACTCTGCTCTAGATGTCGCGTGGCAACTCCATTGCTGGCTCCACACTGGTTACTACACTGGTTACCACCAGGAGGGACCATGATTACGAAGTTTGTTCGGAAGGTTATAAACCGTTACGCCCAAGACGACTGCTCTTACATGGCAGCCTCTCTGGCCTACTATGGACTCTTTTCACTCTTTCCGTTGACTCTAGCCCTGGTAGCTATATTGGGTTACCTTCTACCAATCTCAACCCTTGAGGAGCAGATCCTCCGCTTCTCCGAATTCTACCTACCCGGCTCGGTTGATCTGGTCCGAGCAAACCTTGCCCACCTGGTCATGGCCAGGCAGAGCGTGAGCATAGTTGCCCTTATCGGCCTTCTGTGGGCCGCGACCTCCGGCGTGGTAGCACTAACAAAATCCTTAAACCGGGTTTGGCGAGCGCCTACTCCTCGACCCTTTTTACTCCAACGCCTGCTGGCATTGGGGCTTGTAATGACAGCTGGCCTGCTCTTCTTCTTATCAATCTCCGGCAGCGCCATCCTCAGGTTCGCATCGACGATACCGGCTCCCGGCACCGGCGGCGACATGCTGGTTGACAGTCTCCTCTGGCGAATCACCGCCAGCCTTCTGCCCTTTGTGGCAACCTTTCTGACCTTCCTGTTGCTCTACTGGACAATACCCAATGTGCCCCAACGGCTGGCATACCTCTGGCCTGGCGCCCTTGTGGCTAGTCTCGGCTTTGAGGCTGCTAAGAGCCTGTTCCGGTTCTACGTCGAGAACCTATCAAGATACCAACTCCTCTACGGTTCGCTGGGCACTGTCATCGTGTTACTACTGTGGATCTACCTATCAGCTGTTATCCTCCTTTTCGGGGCGGAGTTCTCAGTTGTCTTTGGCGCTTACAGAGAAAATGAACTATAGACTCATCTGAAGGTGGTAGTTTAATGATACTCCTTGGAACGCTAGTAAACGCCATTGCGATTATCACCGGGGCAGCCCTCGGCATCCTGCTGAGGCGCGGGATCCCGGACCGGGTCAAAACCATAGTCATGCAGGGCATTGGCTTGGCCGTCATACTGATAGGGCTCAAGATGGCCCTCTCGTCAGAGGCCACTCTGCTCGTCATTGGATCCATGGCTGCGGGTGGCGTTGTTGGCGAGATCCTGGGCATTGAGAGGGGCCTGGAGAGACTTGGCCTGACCTTGAAGAAACGGTTTGAGGGTAGAGAAGACAGCACATTTGTCACCGGGTTTATGACGGCCAGCCTTGTCTACTGCGTGGGGGCCATGGCCATAATGGGTTCTTTGGAAAGCGGATTATCGGGAGTTCACACCACCCTGTACGCCAAGTCCATGCTTGACGGCACAACAGCCCTAGTATTCGCCTCCAGCCTGGGTGTGGGCGTTGCCTTTTCCGCTCTTCCTATCCTTGTGTACCAGGGCGCGATTACCCTTTTGGCTGGTTGGATTGCCCAGTTCCTGAGCCCCGAGGTCATTGGGGCAATGGAGGCCACCGGTGGCCTGCTAATCCTGGCCATTGGCCTTAGCATCCTCGATATTGTCAAACTGCCAGTGGCAAACCTACTTCCCGCCATACTATTTGCGGCGGTCCTGGCGGCCCTACTCTAACCTCAGGCTGTAGTCACTTCAGCAGCCCCGTCAGCTGCCACCAGGGGATCTCGACCAGGTAGACAATGAGGGGGACCAATACCGTCATCCCCAAGCCCAACCGGAGCACATCCCGATTCAAGTAGCCGCCTGCATCTCCAACCCCCACAAGGATGCTGATCTGGTGGAATGGAAGCAGAAAATGGATGGTGACAGCGGTGTAGGCAGCGAGGGTGATGGCCAACACAGGGACACCAGTCGCAGCCGACAACTCTATCAGGGCTGGCAACAGCACCCCAAGGGTAGCAAGGGCGCTCCCTGCCACCATGTGAACACCCATGGTGACCACGGTCACCGTAAGCAGGACGGCACCGGCAGACATCGTTACCAGGCTCTCTGGTAGCACAACCTCTGCAATCCAGCCGGCAAGCAGCGTATGCTGGCTGGCAGCGGCCAATGCTGTAGCCCCCGTCATAAAGACCAGGGTTGGCAGGTTGCCGGCAGTTAGAAAATCCCTCGGACTCAGCAAACCACCGATGCCGGGCAGGGAGAGAATAGCTGCGGCAGCCAGGGCCACCCAAGCAGGATGGATCCCGTGAAGAGAATCGGTGGCCCAGAGTAGGAAGACCCCACCTAGCACCAGGACGGCCCTGCCCTCAAGACCTGACAGCAGCGGGCCGCGCGTCCTCTCACCTGTCACCACCCGCGGCGTCCCAATATCCGCCTCCTCCATCCTGTCAGGAGACCCCCCTATCTCACCGCTACAGCGTCTAGGCCTGCCGCCGGTCTCATCTCTGACTGGAAACAGCAGCAGGTGGAGGGCTGCCCTGGCCAGGGTGGCAATGGTGGCTGGAACAGCCATGTGTTTGGCCCACTCCCACCAACTCACCTCAAGGCCTGACAGGCTCACCGCGGTGGAGTTTAGAAGGACGTCACCGTTAAGGAAGGCCGTTGAGCCCGCAGTTGTGGCCGCGAACACAGCGAGCCCTACCGACCGGCCCACCGCTTTACCCTGCCAACGGCCTGCAACCGCCCTGAAGGCGGTGACTGTCAAGAGGGCTCGGGGCCACGGTTGGGGAACAACGACACTCAGAATGAGGCCTGCCCCGTAAGCAGCCAGGATGAGAAGGCGGTAGTCTGAACCCGCGTAGGAGGCAATTGCCCTGGCTAATCGGGCTGATAGGCCCGAGTTCTCCGATGCCCTGGAGAGAAGAAAAGCACTAATGACAAGCCATACAATTGGGGTTTGCCAGATCCTGAATACAACACCTGGGGGCGCTGCCCCACTTGTGATCAGGGCAACGATGGCAGCCACTGCCGTAAGGGCGGGAGGCCACGCACCTATAGCCCACCAGAAGAGAGAAACCGCCATGATCACCAGAACTGCCCGCGGCGGAGAGGCCAGATCGGTAGCCAGCGCGGAACCCACCCAGGTGGCAGCCCCAAAGGCGACACCGCCAGCAGCCACCACGGCAGCCTTTCCTGTCAGGGCCAGCCGGCCCTTACCTGGCCAGGCCAATCTCATATCGTCTCCCCTCTGCAGCCAGTTCACAACGGGGAAACAATGCGTTGGCTTCAGAGAGGACCTGGTTTGGGTCAAACTCTGGGAAGATATGGGTAAGGAGCAAGTGGTCAACGCCTGCCTCAGACGCCACCTTCGCAGCCTGCCCCCCACTCATGTGACCCTGTACATGACAAACATGCTCCTCAAGGAGATTGGCTTCGGCGATCAGGAGGTCAGCCCCGCCAGCAAACCCGGCCAGGTCAGCATAGTAGCCGGTGTCCGCGGTATACACCAGGGAGACCCCTTTGTACTCCAGGCGAGTGGCCACACAGGGAAGCATATGCCGGTTCCTTATGAAATCCACCTGCACCTCTCCGACCCGGTAGGTAACACCCTCCACCGCTGACTCTATCTCATAGGCATCTTCATAGTTCAGGTCTCCCACTAACCCCTCAGGTTCCGGCGGAACCAGGCAGTGAAGTGTCTGCCGCTCGCCCCCAAGGGCTAGGGCGTACCGGAGGACCAGGGCATCAGCGCTGTGATCCGGATGCAGGTGTGACAGCACAAGGCAGTCAACCTCATCCAGCCCACAGTACTCCTGAAGCCTTGAGAGAGTGCCGTTACCCAGGTCCAGGACAATCTTGGTCTCGCCACATTCCACCAGGTAGCCCGAACAGGCGCCTCCCCTGGCGGGGTATGGCCCCCAGCGCCCAAGTACAGTTACCTTCATCGACGTCATTCCGCCCCACAACCCTTCCCTCACCGCTTAGTTATGGCCTGATAACCCTGTCAGACCCTACTGCCCGATGGTTTGTCCCCCGCCGCGGGGGTCAGACGCCCCTTCACGGACCCTTGAGCCTGCAAGCAACCGGATTACCTGCACTGAACCGCCGCCGGCCCAGGGACCCACGACTGTCACGTTGTGTCCCCTATCCTCAAGACCGGAAACGGTCTTCTTACCGAAACGGTTCTCAAGCCTTACGCTGGGTGGAGTGGAGAGCCCAGCAGGGTCGGTCCCTGGGATGCTGGTCCAACGAGGGCGCGACACAGCCTCATAGGCGTTAAACCCGTAGTCTAGCAGGCCCACAAGCACCTGGAAGTTCCACTGTGGTTGCCCGTCACCACCAGGGGTATTGCCGACAGCCACCGGCTGCCCACCCTTCATCACCAGGTAGGTGTTGAGGGTATGCATGGTTTTCTTCAGGGGGGCAAGACAGTTGGGGTGCCCCTCATCAAGCACAAACCCGCGTCCAGCTCGATTATTGAGCAGAATCCCCGAGTCTCCGGCAACAACACCACTGCCAAATGCATAGGACAGGGAGTGAATGAAGGAAGCGATGTTACCCTCCCCATCCACCGCCACAAACGATGTGGTATCACCTTCATTGAGCCCACCCTCATAGGGAAAACCCGCCTTGTCAGGGTGAATGTCCTGGCTCCTTCTGGCGGCGTAATCCTTGGACAGAAGTGTCTCCAAGGGGAAGTCCACAAAGCGACTGTCGCCAGCGTATGCCAAGCGGTCAGCAAAGGCCAACTTCTTGGCTTCGATCATGAGATGTAGCAGTTCACAGGAACCCCACTCCAACCTGGTGACGTTAAACCCCTCGAGGATGTTCAGTTCCTCAAGAACCATGAACCCCTGAGATGGCGGGGCAGTTTCATAGACCTGGAAACCCCGATAGTCGGAAACAAGTGGGCAGTAGGTCTGCGTGCCATGAGACTCCAGTTCCGATAATCGAATCAGCCCGCCTTCGGACCTGCTAAAATCGTCAAGGGCAGCCGCCAACTCACCTTTATAGAAGGCCTCTGCCCCCCTCTGGGCAAGGATCTCCAGTGATCGGGCCAACTCCGGTTGCCTGAGGACCTCTCCAGGCCCAAACACCCCTTCATCACCGCTTCCCTGAAGAAATACGGCGGCAGTGGAAGGGAACTTCGCGAGCTTACCAGTGTTCCTCTTAAGTGCCTGAGAAAGTCTATGGTCTACTGGGAAACCATCACTGGCAAGGGCTATAGCCCGCTGGAGTTGATCCCTTAATGTCGTGCGGCCGGATCTCTTGAGGGCAGTCTCCCAAGCGTGAACAGAGCCCGGTACCGCCACTGACAACAGACCGTCAAGGGGCATGGACTCATGACCCAGACCCCGATAGTACTCAACGGTGGCCCCTGCCGGGGCAACACCGCTGCCATTGAAGGCTGTTATACTACCCTCTGAGGCATCATAGTAGATGATAAAGCTATCTCCACCAATACCACAGAGATCTGGCATCACGACACTGGTCACCGCCGCCATAGCGACTGCGGCATCCATGGCGTTACCACCGTCCTCCAGCGCTGCCATGCCCGCGCTGCTGGCAAGAGGGTGTCCTGAGGAAACCATCCCTCCCCTACTATAGACGGGGCTACCCGGGGACTCCAAGTAGTTCTGCTCCTCCAGGGCCCCACCTGGAGAGCCGTTGCTTCTAGAAGTGTCCTTGCCTACTGGCATGAGCCCTAATCTCTCCTTTCTAACTTAGCATTAGCCCCTATCAAGGTAATTACTTAGGCAAATCTTCGACCATGGAAACAAACTATCCTACCCAGCAGTCTTAACATATTCTTGCGCCACCAAAGGAAAAAAGGCGAGGGAACAAAGGATATTCAGGAGCATTGGTGTAACTGATAGAGTGAGTCATCTATCAGATTCCACCCGGGAGGGATGTTTGCTGTGTTTATCAAGAGCATTATGACCAAGAACACCGTGACTGTCAGTCCAGAGACAAGCCTGGCAGAGACCTTGGCTCTTTTGAGAAACCAGGATTTTGAGGGCGTTCCTGTATACGACAAGTCACAAGGACTGTGCGGCGTCATTACCATCTGGGACCTGCTGTTGGCTGCTGCTGACAGTGAACCCTCATACATGGAGGGCACACCAGTAAAGGAGTTGATGACCGCATCGGTGGTCACCGTCGAAGATGAGGAGATTGTTGAGGAAGCAGCATACATCATGCACAAGCTCGACATCAACCTCCTACCAGTGGTTGACAGGGTCGGTAACCTTGTGGGGATTGTCACCGAGGCCGACCTGTTTGGCTGTTTCGTCAGCATGCTGGGCTTGACTGAGAAGGGCACCCGGGTGACCCTCCAGGTTCCCAACAAGGTTGGGCAACTGGCCGCAGTGACAGCTGTAATCCGCAATGCTAACGTAAGTATCGCCAGCCTGGCAACGTTCGAGACTGATAAATCCATCCTTGATGTTGTTGTCCGTCTTAAGACAATTGACGCCAAGCCGGTGGTTGAAGCCCTGCGCAACGCTGGCTTCAGGGTGATCCACGTCAGCCAGATCTGGGAGTAACAGAGCAGTATCTAATCTGGAGACAAAGTGGCTTGACGAGAATCAATAAGAGGGAACTGTCACCCGAAAAGGCGATGGCTCCCTCTCCTACGTCTCCGGCTACTTAGAAATCCCACAACTTCGCCCAGAGGCTCTTATCCTGCTTGTTACTTCGTCGCGGTGACCGTTGGGCCCAGTCTTTTGGGTCCCCGGCATTGCTATTCTGGAATGCTGATGCCCTCCCCGCGCTCCTGTCGTTACCTGTGGTAGCGCGATCCTCCCGGGACATCCCAATTCTATCGATGATGCCGCTGTAGTCATTGTTGCGATCTTCACCCTCTGTGGCCTCTTCCAACTCATTGGCCGGCTTCAGCCGGGCAAGAATCTCACCCAGCTCAGCCCGGAGTTTCGCAACCTCCCCCTCAATACTGCTGACATCATGCTTCATCTCAACAAACATATTTAGCAGTGTCGAAAACCTGGTATTGAGCTGGCTTAGTTGTGTGCTGCAGTGCCTGCATGCAGGGGATTCCTGGCCACTCACGCCTGATTGCCCTGATGGTTCTGCTTCTACTCCTTGGCCAGTGCTGGAAGCCACTCCAGCGTCGTCAACATAGAACCTTGGCCTGGAGCCATCGCGCTTTTGCGCTTGGTCACTGCCACCATCAACTTCTCCCGAGGGACCATCAGCGCTGCTCTCATCGGGGTGATCCTCAGTTTCACGGGGTCCACCTTCAGCAGAACCCGTTTTTGGGGACGAAGAAGACTGCCTGCCAAGTAAAGCGCGGATCTCCGTCGGGTCAAGCCCTTCCTCGCGGCGGCGAACAACCTCCCTGAGGACCTCAAAGGCGTCTACGGCCATCCGCTCTGAGCCAGGATTTCCCGTCTCAAACTCGTCTATTATGTCCCCGTATTCTTCAATGAGGCGCCTGAATAGAAATGGGCTTATCTCCAGAAGGACACAGGCCTGCCCATAGGTCACATATTCCATCCCTGGCACCTTCGGGTCTTTGGGATTCTTTGAATCCTTTAAGTCTCTTTGGTCTTTAATTTCATCCATTCGTGAGCACCCCTCGCATAGCAGTCGTTAAAGTTTTCTTCATGAGAGACATAATTCCTGCCTGGCAGGGGAGGTGTTAAATCCACATTTAACTGGCTTTAATGGATGGAGTCCCTAGGTTTCCACTACAAGTACCAGCATACAACCGATGGTCCCTGGCCAACAATAGAAACACCAATCCGAGTACGGAGGTGGTAGTATGCCCAGACGAAATCAGAATAGGTTACTGGTACCCGAGGCACGCCAGGCAATGAACCGCTTCAAGTATGAAGTGGCAGGTGAGCTAGGTATGGGCGCAGACCCGGTAGGATATCAAGCAAACCTCGACCAGCAGAAATACCGAGCCGCCTCAGAGCTGGGAATCATGCCTTTAATACAGCAGCAAGGGTGGGGCTATGTTCCGAGCCGCTACTGCGGTGCTGTAGGTGGCCGCCTGGGTGGAAGGATCGGGGGACAGATGGTTAGGAGGATGATTGCCCTGGCAGAGAATAACCTGACAGGGCAGACCTACTACTAACGATCATCCAAGCCCAATATCAGATACGAAAACCCGGAAGCCCTGGCCGTCAATGCTGAGTAGGAATTGGCGGCCTCTTTCTGTTGATAATCGAACCTTGTCAAGCAGGTCTACCTGCAACTGCAGGAGTCGGCGTCCTTCTTGCTGCTGAACCAGATTGAAGTATACCTGGTCACCAGGGCGCTTTTGAGCCAACACAGGGAGATCAGCTTTTATGACGGTTCCGATCTTAGGGTACCCGCCAGTGGTCTGGCCGTCAGCCAACATTACCGCCACCAATCCATCGCCGGTGCTTTGAATGCCACCAGTAGGGACAGGGTCTGAGAGAATGTCAGCCCTCTCTGGAACAACTCTGGGGCCCTCCATTCGAAGACCCATTCGGTCAGAGGCCGGTGACAGTCGGTATGGGTTGGCCGTGAAGGCCTGTAAGGCAGTATCAGGAAAACAATGGTGCTGGGCGCCGGGGACGAACCTGATGAAAGACTGCGCAAGATAGTTTGGGGAGTAAACAGCGCCCGACAGATCACTGTACCACCGCCTCGAGGAGAGGTCCCGCCCAGTCCCATCCCCCACCAAGGGCAGGGCATCGCCACTCCTCAAGGCACGACCCTCATGGCCGCCAAAGCCACCCCTCAACAGTGTCGATCTACTGCCCAGCACAACAGGAACATCTATGCCCCCATCAACGGCAAGGTACACCCTGAAGCCCAACCGGGGCCTCCCGACGGCCACACTCTGCCCTGCCCTGAGCAAGAAAGGCTGCCAGCACGGCACCTCTTCTTCATCGACGCGAACGATAACATCAGCCCCGGTTACAGCGCAGACCGCCGGTGCGTTGAACTCAAACTCAGCCATCCCCATTGTGATCTCAATACCTGCCCTGTGGCCCTCGTTGCCCACAAGGTAGTTGCCAGCTTGAAGGGCATAGGAGTCAAGGGCGCCGGAAACAGGGACACCGAGGTGACGCCAGCCGAACCGGCCCAAGTCCTGCACTGTTGACATGAGGCCAGGGCTTATTACCGTCAGCTGCCTCCCTGTCATAGCCAATCACCCACGGCCAAGAAGCGCACACGGTCGCCTGGATTCAGGAGGGCCGGCTCCCGGCGTTCAGGGTCAAAGAGGTCGACGAGGGTTCTCCCAATCAGGTGCCAGCCCCCAGGGCTTGTCTCCGGGTAGATGCCTGTTTGGGTGTGAGCGATGGCCACGGCGCCTTTGGGTACCTTTACCCTGGGCTCACCCCGCCTGGGCAGTGCCAATTCCTCCGGAAGTTTGCCCATATAGGGAAAGCCGGGCAAAAACCCTACCATGTAGACCAGGTACTCCACGCCAGTATGCAGTCTGACAACCTCAGCCTCCGATAGGCCAAGAGCTCCCGCAACAGAGGTCAGATCAGGGCCGTCGCTGCCTCCGTAGAAAACGGGGATTTCAACGGCAGCCTTGAGATTCGTTTCATTCCCGCCCTTAAGGGGTAAAGGAAAACACTGACTGATTGCCCTGTGAATCTCATCGTAACCCATACTTAAAGGGTCATAATACACCATAAGCGATCGATACGCTGGGACAATCTCAATCCCTCCGTTGAGCCTTGCAGCGATGGAGGAAGCGCTGTCATGCACAGCGCGATTGACGGCTTCAGACAGCTCTCCATTGAATTCCACCAGGATAGCATCGTCACCAACAGCGACTATCCTCTTGGGGGTACGGCTGTCAGTGGCCGACTTGCGTGACTGTGAGTTTACGTTGAGCATTGGGACATCCACCCTCTAGATTTACGAAGTAAAGGCCACGGCAACGTTTCTGTCTTAGGGAGGTCGTTTGAGTTGAGAGACAAGAAACTCCAGGGCAAAAAGGAGACGCCACAACGCGCCTACCGGCATGCGGGCGGAGGAGAAGAGAGACATCCACACCCTCATGCTCCAGGGCTGCAGCGCGAACCATATCCGTCAGGTGATCCAGCCGACCCTGCCCAACTGGAGACAACGCCAGATGCGGCAGGATTTGATGAAATCGTAGAACAGGCGCTTCGGCGCCGTCAAGATCTGGAGGTGGGGCTCTTGGAAAAACCGATTGCCGGCTGGTGGGGGAACCTCTGGGTTGGCGATACTGACCGTAGAGGTAAATCCAGAGAAGACTAGGTCTCAGTCGCTGCCTGCCCGCTCAATCAGGAGATCGTTCAAACACCGGACCCTCTCGAGCAGCGTTTCATTGCGTTTGCGCAGTGAAATAACCTCTGCCTCCAGCTGAGCCACCTGCTCTTTGCTCTGTCTATCAAGGGTTGTTAGCAGGTTCATCAAGACCCGCCTGCTTAATCTCAAGGCGGCGACCCTCTTCTCCAACTGGATTAAATGCTTCTCTCCACCTGTACCGGTAGCCTTGGCATCTAGCATAGATCACCTCTCCTAGCATGAAGACGCCTATATTATCCCGGTCAGTAGGCTGATTTATGCTGGAGAGGGAAGATTACCCGGCGTTCTCCCAGGCCTCCCGAAGTAGATTCACCACGACCATATCTACCCCTGACGCCCCCATCCTGAGTTCAGGTTTCCTTGTTCCGTGCCAATCAGACCCACCTGTGACCAGAAGGCCATGGGCAGCCGCTAAGCACAAGAGCTCTGCTGTCACCTCTGGGGTATGCTGGGGATAGTAGACTTCAATGGCCTGTAAACCCGCTGCGGCCAGGCTTGGAATGAGGTCAATGACCGGCCTGTCCTTACCCTCTTCATCTTCACCAAGGCCGGGGTGGGCAATACAAGCTATCCCCCCTGCCTGCCTCACCAGGGCTATACCCTCTACCGCCGTCATGTATGTTGATCTCCTGACATAGGCAGGCTTGCCCTCCCCAAGATACAGGGCAAAGGCTTCGTCGATACTGCTTACGTGCCCCTCCCTCACCAGGACCTCGGCCAACTCCGGTCGGCCCAATGAAAACTTAGTCTCTGTTTCAGTCTTGATCTTGATCCCATCAAAGTCAATAGGCATCCCCATGTCCCCGAGGCGCGATGCCATCCGCTTAAGCCTGGCAACTCGATTGTCGCGCTCGACCTCCAGGGACTTCCGTAACGCCGAGTTATCCTTGTCCACATAGTAGCCCAAGATGTGGACCTCTCTACCGACCTGTCCGCCCTCACCAGAGAACTCCCGACAGCTGAGTTCAACCCCTGGTATAACAACAACGCCATATCTGCGCCCTGCGGCGCTGGCGCCCTCAATTCCTTCTGTAGCGTCGTGATCGGTTATGGCGATGGCCTTCAGGCCAATACGAGCGGCTTCAGCCACGGCTTCCCTGGGAGTGGCAGAACCATCAGAAATAGAAGTATGGAGATGCAGATCCGCTTCGACCTTTGAAGACGTCAACTGGAGTTACCTCCCTGTTCTACCCTACCCCTACTCCCGCGCCTTCCTTGACAAGCCTCTGCCCCAGCGCCAGGGCCCTATTATTCTGACGAGCCTGGTTGGAGCCGCCCTTGTCCAAAACCCTTTGCAGGGATTCAACCCGAACAATCTCAGTAAGGGCAGCCAGGCACCCCAATGCAACAACATTGGCTGGTTGACCTGTCTCAAACTCCTTCCAAGCGCTGGCGATGATAGGCAAACCCACTTCCTTCCCGGTCCATCCAGGGAAAGGAGTGACTGAGCAGGAGGAGAAGACCATAAGTGTCCGATCCGACAGTGAGGGCAGCATTCGGTCATACGCCTCCTGGGAGAGGCAAAGAACAACATCAGGAGAGGTGACCAGTGGGTAGTGGATCTCATCATCACTTATGATGACCTCGGACTTGGAAAACCCTCCCCGCGAAGCAACACCATAGGATTGAGTTTGGGTAGCCAAGAGGCCGTCATGAAGCACAGCCGCCCTGCCCAGGGTCGAGCCGGCAAAGATTAGGCCCTGTCCACCCTGGCCCGCCAAGACTATCTCGTATCTCACCGCGTTACCCCCTTCGGCGCCTGGGCCCTTGTCCGGACCTCTTCGTAGCGGCGGCAAAAATCAGGACGGTCTTCGTCCTTGAGAATACCGATGGGGAACCTTCCGGCCCGGTCTTCAGGACCCATCTGCTCCCAGCGGTGAAGGCCCACCGCCGTCTCCTTCAGCCAAGTGAGCATGGCTGGCGCTGAGCCGAGGCGATTATAGCGCCCAAAGTAGGTGGGACAGGGGCTGGCCACATCAACAACAGAGAAGCCCTCTTTGACCATGGCTCTCTCAATAATCTGCTCTAACTGCACGACGTGGTATACCGTTCCCCTGGCTACGAAGGGGGCTCCTGCCCCAACCGCCAAGTCACAGAGGTCAAAGCCCTCTTCAGCATGACCGTAGGGCGACGTGGTTGTCACCAGTCCGGCGGGGGTGGTGCCTGAGTACTGTCCACCGGTCATTCCATAGTTATAGTTGTTGGAGATAATCGCCGTAACGTTGATGTTCCGTCTGGCGGCGTGGATAAGATGGTTACCGCCAATTGTGGCCGCGTCACCGTCTCCCATAAGGACGATAACGTTCAAATCCGAGTTGGCGGCCTTGATCCCAGTGGCAAACGCCAAGGCCCTGCCGTGGGTACCATGAAGGGCATTAGTAGTTATGTAGTCATCTGCCTTGCCCCAGCAACCGATACCCGTTACAACAACGGTGTTCTGCTGGGTCCAGCCCAGTGCTTTCATGGAGCGTATGATTGCTCCTAGAGTGATACCATTACCGCATCCACCACACCAGAAGAGGGGAAGGGCATCACGTTTTAAGAACGGATCTAGTGACAGAACTCTGGCCATCAGGACAACCCCCTAATCCTGTCGGCAATCTCACACGGCTCAATTGGTAGACCATCGCTCCTGGCGCAACTAATGACCTGGTCCTTTGTGGGCCAGACCCGCTGCACCTCCCGGACCATCTGACCCAGGTTCATCTCAGGGACAATTACTCGTTTTACCTGTCCCGCAAACCTGAGGAGGGTTGACTCGGGGAAAGGCCAAAGGGTCATCAACTGCAGAACACCAACTGAGAGACCATCTTCGGTCAGCAGCGCTGCCGCCTCCCTTGCGGAGCGACAGGAGGTGCCAAAGGAAACTATCAGGTAGTCAGGGGCCTCGGTACCGTAATAGGCGGACCTGCAAATTCTGTCAGCATTGTCCTCGATCTTATCATGGAGGTGAGCGATTACCTGACGGGCCTTCTGGGGCGAGCTCTGTGGATAGCCGGTTTCATCATGCATGGAGCCGTTTGTGTGAAAGACATAGGGTGAGCCAAAGGCAGCCAGCGGAGCCACAGGACTGCCGTTAGAACAGTTACTGGCAACAGGATGTCTCAGATGCCCGTAGGGCAGGTAATCCTCAGGGGCTGACTGTGGCCTTGACCTCTCCACAACCCGGATCTCACTCTGGTCAGGGATTACCACCCTCTCTCTCAGGTGACCAATGGTCTCATCAGCCAGAAGAATCACCGGCGTACGATAGGTCTCAGAGAGGTTAAAGGCCTCAATGGTCAGATCAAAGCATTCCTGAACCGTCGAAGGTGAGAGCGCGATAATGGCATGGTCTCCGTGAGTACCCCACCTGGCCTGCATAAAATCGGCCTGGGCTGGCTTTGTGGCAAGACCTGTACTAGGGCCTGACCGCTGAATGTTTATGATAACACAGGGTACCTCAGCCATGATAGCCAGTCCCAGGTTCTCCTGCATCAGTGAGAAACCAGGACCACTGGTTGCTGTGAAGGCCTTTGCGCCGGCCAGTGATGCCCCAACAATCGCAGCCATGCTGGCCAGTTCATCTTCCATCTGAAGATATGTGCCCCCAACCTCTGGAAGCCGTTTCGCAGCGGCATGGGCTATTTCAGAGGAAGGGGTGATGGGATAACCTGCGAAGAAACTACCCCCAGCGGCCAGGGCTCCCTCAAAGATGGCTTCGTTCCCCTGCAGAAACAGGACCTTACCCATCCTCATTCACCTCTATCGCAAAGTCAGGGCAAAGCCGGACACAGATGTCACAACCGATGCAATCCCCTTCCCTGGCCACCACTGGTCCCCCGGTTGAGTCGGCATCATAGACATCCTTAGGACAGAACTCAATACAAATTCCACACCGCTTGCACAGCTTCATGTCTACTGTAACGACATAGGACTTCCCAGCTTCAGACAATGCATCATCTCCCTACCTTGACGAGAAATCACACCTCATCTTCATTGAAAGGCCAGGCTGGCAGCTTACGCCTTACTGGCTTATCCTTTCTCTGGCCAAGGGCATACTGCCCCTGTAGTACCTCCATGATCTCGCGGGTTCCCTCATAGATGACAGCGCCCTTTGAATTACGCAGGTATCTCTCAACGGGATACTCGTTGGAGAATCCATATGCACCATGGATCTGGATGGCGTCTGCGGCTGAATCAAAGGAGGCCTGAGTTGCGTACCATTTCGCAAGCGCTGTCTCCCTTGTGTTCCGCTCTCCCTTGTTCTTGAGCCATCCTGCTCTGTGCACAAGGAGACGGCCCGCCTCTACCCTCTGCACCATGTGAGCGATCATCCTCTGCACCAGTTGATGATGGCCAATGGGGGTGCCAAAGGTCTCACGTTCATTAGCATACTTCACACTGGCGTCAAGGCTTGCCTGAATAAGACCCACGGCTCCTGCCGCAACGGTGAACCGACCGTTGTCAAGGCAGGACATTGCTATCTTGAAGCCTTCACCTTCATTCCCAAGCAGGTTTTCCGCAGGAACCCTGCAGTCTGTCATGGTGAATCCCCCGGTGTTACCCGCTCGAACCCCCATCTTCCCGTGAATTGGTGAGGACGCAAAACCGGGAAATCCCCTTTCCACGATGAAGGCTGAAATGCCTCTGTGCCCCTTGCTTCGATCGGTATAGGCAAAGGCAAGAAAAACATCAGCGACATCCGAAAGGGATATCCATATCTTCTCACCATTGAGTATGTAGTGATCGCCGTCCCTTTCCGCTGTTGCCTCTAACGCCGCAACATCGGTACCAGCATTGGGCTCAGTCAACCCATAACCGCCAATCAGGCTCCCAGATGCCAATCCCGGCAGGTATCGATCTTTCTGGTCACTGCTTCCCCACTGGAGGATACCCAGGCCGCACAGGCCGATGTGAACCGATAGCACAACCCGCAGTGACGTGTCGATTCTCTCTAGCTCCTCGCAGGCTACCGCCAGACTAATATAGTCCAGGCCTAACCCCCCGTATTTCTCTGGAAAGCTGATACCGAGGAGCCCTAACTCGCCCATGCGCCTGATGAACTCATCGTCCCAAGTGCCAGCTTCATCAAGCTCCTGGATCTTCGGGGCAACCTCTGTTTCCCCAAACTTTCGCGCGATCTCTTGAACCATCAGATGGTCTTCAGACAGAGCAAAATCCATCGAGAACCCCATTCCTTTCGTAACAATCTTCTCTTCAATTACCACGGGTTGACCCAGTGCGTATGAAGGCGGTTCAAGCAAGTGAGACTGCTTTTTAGATTACATCTCACTTCTTCATCTGGTGGATAAACCCTGCACAAAGAAAAGAACCTGCCCCTTGTGGGCAGGCAAATACTAGGGTAGAGAACATCAGGTCACCAAATTATGGTCGAGTTAGCCTGATGTCTGCAGTTATGATCCGGGATTGCGTTAGTTGAGACCTCTAATAGTCTTATCTTGGCTGAATGATCAATTTCATAGCGGTCCGCTCTTCGCCGTCGATCATAATGTCCGTGAAGGCCGGAATGCAGATAAGGTCAATGCCGCTTGGAGCCACAAACCCTCTAGCGATAGCAACTGCTTTGATGGCTTGGTTTAAGGCCCCAGCACCAATAGCCTGAACCTCTGCAGAACCGGTCTCTCTGAGAACACCTGCGACAGCACCGGCAACAGAATTTGGATTTGACTTGGACGATACCTTCAAAACTTCCATGACTAATACCTCCCGGCTCAACGGTGTCTTTGCTGATTATTTCTCTATAAGGAAATCAATTCCTCTTTTCGGGAGAGAAAATGTTTTCAGTCGTTTCTGAAGATACTGTTAAGCCGGTCTCTTCTGCCGGTAATGAGCGGAAGGCGTAGGAGCAGTGTCATGAATCAACGGCAGCAAGCTCCCCTTTGCTCACTTCCTTTCGAAAGCGGGTGATATCTCTGGCCCGGCCTGATAGTTGATCGATGTCGAGGACAACCCCACAAAGCAGGGCGCTACCTTTGGCAACACTAAATCTCACCGGGCGTTGCGTCAGGAATCTCTCTATCGCCAGATCCTTCTGAATGCCGATCACCGATTCACTCGCCCCGCTCATCCCGGCGTCGGTGATATAGGCGGTCCCTCCGGGCAGAATCTGTTCATCGGCGGTTTGAACATGGGTGTGGGTACCCAACACCGCAGAAACCCTGCCGTCAAGATAATAGCCGAAGGCTCGCTTCTCTGAGGTGGCCTCAGCATGGAAGTCAACTATTATGACCTGGGAGCGTTTTGAGAGGTCCTGCAATACTGTGTCTGCCACCCGGAAGGGATTATCGACATTCTCGTCAAAGAACACCTGCCCTTGCAGGTTCACAACAGCCACAGGGAGACTCCCCGGTCCCTCATAGACCTCATATCCACGGCCCGGGGCAACACCAGGATAGTTCTCCGGCCTGAGGACCCGCGGTTCTTCATCTAGATATGGCGCCATATCCTTCTTTGCCCAGATGTGATTACCAGAGGTCAGAACATCGATACCCTCAGCCAGCAGGGCATCGGCAATCTTGGCCGTAATCCCCAATCCTCCTGCGGCATTCTCGCAGTTGGCAATGACAAAATCCAGGGCAAGGTCTTCCCTTGCCCTGGCTAGAGTGGCCCTAACGGCATGCCGTCCCGGCCTGCCGACAATATCACCGAGAAAAAGAACCCGCAAAGGAATCTCCTTAGTCTGGCCACCAGCGTGCCGCTAGCGCGCGTATTCCACTGCTCTCGTTTCCCTGATCACTGTTACCTTAATCTGACCCGGGTATTCCAACTGCTCCTCAATGCTGCTAACAATGTTTCGAGCCATCTTCAGGGAGGAGGCATCGTCGATCTCCTCTGGCTTAACTATAATCCTGATTTCGCGCCCGGCCTGGATTGCATAGGACTTGTCAACACCAGGAAATCCATCGGCGATCCCCTCAAGCTTCTCAAGACGCTTGATGTAGGACTCTAGTGTCTCACGCCTGGCGCCGGGCCTGGCTGCCGAAATAGCATCTGCAGCCTGGACCAGTACGGCCTCAATTGAGTTTGGCTCGATATCCCCATGATGAGCGGCAATGCAGTGAATGACCTTCTCGTTCTCACCAAACTTCCGGGCCAATTCAACACCGATTGCCACGTGAGTACCCTCAACCTCATGGTCGACGGCCTTGCCTATGTCATGAATAAATCCAGCTCGTTTGGCAACCTGGGCGTCAACACCCAGTTCTGCTGCCATCATTGAGGCCAAATGAGAGACCTCTAGAGAGTGCTGAAGAACATTCTGCCCGTAGCTGGTACGGAACTTCAGCCGGCCAACTAGCTTCACTATCTCGCTGTGAAGGCCGTGGACACCAACCTCAAAGCTCGCCTGTTCCCCTTCCTCCCTGATTAGAGCATCAACCTCGCGCTGAGCCTTCTCCACCATCTCCTCAATACGAGCTGGGTGAATGCGGCCATCAGCTATGAGCTTGTCAAGGGCTACCCGGGCCACCTCTCGCCTGATGGGATCAAAGCCCGAGAGAATCACCGCCTCTGGCGTATCATCAATGATCAGGTCTATCCCTGTCAGGGTTTCGAAGGTTCGAATATTCCTACCTTCCCGGCCAATGATGCGCCCCTTCATTTCATCATTAGGGAGAGATACAACTGACACCGTTGTATCTGTTACATAGTCCGCCGCGCAGCGCTGGATGGCTGTAGCAACGATCTCGCGAGCACGCTTGTCTGACTCGTCTTTGGCCCGCTCCTGGGCATCCCTGATGAGCTTACCCACTTCATGCTCGAGTTCCTCGTTAATATCGGCCATCAGCCGCTCTCTGGCTTGCTCTGTGGTGAGTCCTGAGATACGCTCAAGTTCCTTTACCATCTCATTCTCAAGCTTGCCAATCTCTTCCCGCAACTCCGTAATCTCTTGCTCGCGCTTGCCCTGCTCTTCTTCCTTCCGCTCAAGGTTGCTGGTCCTCCGGTCAAGGTTCTCCTCTTTTTGCATCAGGCGGTGTTCTAGCCGTTGCAGCTCGCCCCGGCGTTCCCTTGACTCTCGCTCCAAGTCGGAGCGCATCTTATGGACCTCTTCCTTGGCCTCCAGGATGGCTTCGCGCTTCCTGGCTTCTGATTCCTTTTTTGCATCCTCTACAATTCTCTCAGCAGCCTCTTCCGCAGAGGATATCTTGGCCTCTGCTATTACTTTGCGGCCAAAATAGCCCGCTGCTGCGCCAAGGACTCCCGCGAGGAGGGTGAATATGGTTATCTCCAGCATGTCCTACCTCCTTATTCAATTTGCCCAAGTCTATCAAAAAAGCCGAGTCCGCCGACTCGGCTTTTGAGCACACATCTTACCAGCTATGGCCATTAACCACTTTGACAGGTTTCCCACCATCGGTTTTAGTTAAAACCCAGATATCAAAGGGTCATCTATTTAATCCAGGCTGGATATAAAAAACTGCTCAAAAAGCCCTTAAGCGAAGGGCACTTGCTCTCACTTCTCTATTCAAGTTCATTGCAGTTAATCTTCTGAATTCTGAAGCTAAGCTATTTAGATTGTAAACCAAGGCTCTGCAGACTGTCAAGCTAAAGGATGACCGTCTAAGACTTCCCACAGAACTCTATTAATTACCTCCCAGGGATAGCCGCGGCGGTAAAGAAACTGTCCCAACTTCCTGGAGAGTTCTGCCTGATCAAGGGCATCGTGACGCCTGACCCTCTTTTCAGCAACTCTCACCGCCACCCGAAGCTGCAGTTCCAACGGCGCCTCTTCCTGGATGACTGACTCAACCAAGCGCCTTCCGACACCCTTTGCTACCAGTTCCTTCTCCAGACGGAGGGGGCCATAGCCCTTGCGGGACCGTTCAGAGACCCACAGCTGCGCGAAGCTCCTATCATCCAGCAGTCTAACTTCCTTTAGGCGCGCGACCACTGCGACAATAGTCTCCCCATCAAACCCCTTCTCCTGCAGCTTGCGGCGGATCTCCCCCTCGGAACGGGGGCGATATGTTAGAGCCCTGAGGGCAACATCCCTGGCCTTGTCATAGCAGATACCGGTACTAACGCTAACTGGCTGTTTCTTTGTCCTCATCTTCGTCCTGTCCGGCCGCAGCCTCGTTCCTAACAACAGTGGGAAGTTTAAGTTCCTTCCGAATCAGGTCCTCAATCTCGTGGGCCATGTCTGGGTGTTCTTTCAGGAACTCTCTAGCTGCATCCCTTCCCTGCCCAAGCCGTTCCTCGCCGTATGAATACCAGGCGCCCCTCTTATCCACGATATCAAGATCGCTTCCAAGATCCAGAATATCCCCTTGGAGGGAGAGACCCTCCCCATAGATGAGGTCAATCTCCGCCTGCCGGAAGGGGGGAGCAACCTTGTTCTTCACGACCTTACAGCGGACGCGAATCCCATTAGCCTCTCCCCCTGACTTCAGGGTCTCAATACGGCGGACATCCAGGCGGACAGAGGAGTAAAACTTGAGTGCCCGGCCGCCGGGAGTCGTCTCTGGGCTACCAAACATCACGCCTACCTTCTCCCTGATCTGGTTGATAAACACCGCTGTCGTGCGCGACTTACTGATGGCTCCTGTCAACTTCCTCAAGGCCTGGGACATCAAGCGAGCCTGCAACCCCACATGACTATCACCCATCTCGCCTTCTATCTCCGCCCTTGGGGTCAGGGCTGCGACAGAGTCAACAACAACGCAGTCAACGGCGCCACTTCTAACCAGGGCCTCGGCTATCTCCAAGGCCTGCTCACCTGTGTCGGGTTGTGAGATCAACAGGTCATCAATGTTAACACCGAGCCGCTGAGCATAGGCGGGATCAAGGGCGTGTTCGGCGTCAATGAAGGCCACAATCCCGCCAGCCTTCTGGGCCTCAGCAATAATGTGCAGTCCCACAGTGGTCTTACCGGAGGCCTCTGGCCCATATATCTCCACCACTCTACCCCTTGGAACCCCGCCAACACCTAGAGCATAGTCCAAACTCAAGGAGCCGGTGGATATAACATCCACAGTCAGTTTTGTTGATGCCTCGCCCAGTTTCATAACTGAGCCCTTGCCAAACTGCTTTTCTATTCGATTGAGCGCCATCTCCAAGGCTTTTTCTTTTTCCATCAGGCTTCCCTCCGATTAATCAGTTTCCCATATTCTACCATTACCTTGGCCCCAGGGCAAGCCCGTTGACCAAACTGATCAGACAACAATCTCCCATGACAGTGCTAACATTAATCACCAACAAGCTCAATCTCATGTAAGGCCTCGTAACAAGGCCCGCGTCGAGTCAGAGTTGATTTCATCAGCACAATTCTGGCCACCGTCATCTTGATGGGTGAAAATCCCTGTTTGTTCTCGAGAACAGGCTTCAAGGCCTCCCCACTGGCTCCATCGCGCTGGCGTCCCAGGGTGAGATGGGGAGAAAACCTGTGCTCATCCCTGGGAATTCCCAGTGAGACAAGGCACTCTTCCACCGTATCCCGGTTCTTGGTCAACTCCTGCCGCCCAGCAGCGATACCCACCCAGACAATCTTAGGGTTGCTAAGACCGGGAAAGGCCCCAGCGCGGTCAAAGGATATGTCAAAACACCCTCTGCTATCGAGGGACTTCTCAAGGGCTACCGCAATCGCAGGAACAAGGTCCGCTGCCACGTTCCCCAGGAACTTAAGGGTGATATGAAAGTGCTTTGGCTCAACCCATTTATAGTTGGCTCCGGTACGAACCAACTCCTCTTGAAAGGCGGCCAAGCTCTTCCGGGTTTTGCCGTCAAGGTCAACGGCAACAAAACAGCGCAGATTGTCCACAGTTACACCTCTCTCATGCTGTGTTCCATTCGGGAAGGGTTTGAGTGATTCCTGCATAGGGATTTCCACACCAGACCCAGGCAGTGAGTCGCGGCTCGACGTCGAATTGTATCCCGATCTCCCTGGAACCGCTGTCCATCTACCACAGTACCATCTGGACCAGCCACAGCAAACCAGACAGTTCCCACTGGTTTCTCGGGGCTCCCTCCACCTGGCCCGGCAATCCCGGTAATCGAGGCACCAATATCGGCCTTCAACGTGTTGATCACCCCTAGAGCCATGGCCTCAGCGCACTGAGGGCTAACGGCCCCATCCTCCAGGAAAATGCTCTTTGTTACCCCTAGCACATCCTTCTTAACGCCGTTGCTGTAGGCCTGAATACCACCTATAAAGTAGTCTGAACTACCTGCCACGGTTGTAAGTTGATAGCCCAGGAGCCCACCGGTGCAGGATTCAGCGATGGCCATCTTTAAACCGCGCTCAATCAGCCCACGCCCAACAGCCCCTGGAAGGGTATCGGTATCCTCCCCGTAGACGTATTCGCCCAGTGCCCTGTGGACAGCTTGCCCGGCTGTTCTTAGCAGCTTTAGGCGGCCGCTGGCGGCGCCCAGGCGCAGAGTTACCGTGCCTCCACTGGCCATTGTAGCAATCTTAAGTCCCTCGTCCCTCTGCCCTGCAGGCAGTATCCCCTCTAGTCGCCTTGCTAGCTCCGACTCACCCAGGCCAAAGAAATGAATCTGCTTTGAGACCCACTGAACCGCCCTGCCGCTGGCCATGGCAAATCTCTCCAATCGCGGCTGCGCCTGTTTCTCATACATAGCAGCCATTTCTGAAGGTGGCCCCGGCAGGAGCACAAGGGCCTTCTGAGATCCATCCAGTAAGACGAACTGACCAGGTGCTGTCCCTCTATCGTTAGTCAGCGCCTCGCCGCCCTCAAGAGACATTGCCTGCCTCAAGTTATTCTCGCTCATTGTCAGGTGTCGGTCCCTGAAGTACCTCTCGATCTGCTCAACCATTTCCCTATCTTGAGTCAGGCCAACTCCCAGGGCGCTGGCGGCCGCTTCCCTCGTTATGTCATCTTCAGTTGGGCCTAGCCCCCCGGTGACTACAACCACGTCAGTTTCTTTAATGGCTTCCTTGAGCGCCTCCGTTAGCGCACTTGGGTCATCGTCAACGGAAACGTGCTTTAGCACCCTGATATTGGCTGCCTGCAGTTGAAGTGATAAATACCGGGCATTACTGTTGAGAATGATCCCCTCAACGATCTCGGACCCTACAGTAACAACAGTAGCCGTCAGCACAAGCCTGGTGTCCTTCATAGAAACGGCCTGCCTCCTTTCGACGAGCAGCGATGTTTGTTTCTCCAATAGACGCAATCTCTTGTACGAGATCGACGCGCTGATCACAGTGCCGTCAAGTGTGCTCACATTGAAGTAACCAGAGGTCCGTTTACCTTTGACGAACCCTTCTTGACCACCGGGCAAGCATACTTTGTCCAGACGCCGGAAGCCAAACAGTTCGCGGGCGCTCTGATTACGGATATGGCTGCGAGCACCTTTGAACAGCCGGTAGTTTCCCTTTGGGATACAGCGCATAAAAAACTGGGTGTCCACAGGTTCGACGGGTACCCCTGTAGCCGCTATGGCCAGCGCATCGCCCGCATGGGTTTTCGATAGTCCCATCTCAAGTCGATCGACTTTGGTCACGGCGCCTGTCGTCTCGGAAGTCGGGAGTCGTTCCCGTAGGGCTGCCACAAGGGCCGTCTTGCCTGCTTGGGTGTGGGCGGCATACCGGAGATTGGTTCTTCCAGGAACCGCCGTCAGCTTGATCCCGCCCTTATGGACCCGATCGTGGCAACCTTCACACAGCGTTATCAGGTTAGCGGGGCGATCTGTTCCGCCATCAGCTCTTTTTCGTATGTGGTGAACCTCCAACGGACGACCTTTGGCCTTGCACTGGCGACATCGATATCCGTCTCGATGTCGAACGTACGATTTGACGTTTTCAAACTGGTACTGCTCGCCCCGTTGGTACTGCCAGGGCCTCAGTCGCAGGACTCCTCTTGCCATTGCTGCCGTGTCAAACTGCGCGGTCTCCACTTCTACTGAAGTAACCGGAAGCAGCTGGCGGAGCAAATCGGTCACCTTTAGCGTGCCGTCAACCCTGGACTGAATGCTGGGTGCCAACCATCCTTCCGGTCGACGCCTGTTATCAAATCTTGGCTTTCGATACCTCGTCTTCCGGCCACGTCTTGTTCTGCGATAGGACCTGCGTCGGTCCATCTTGCCGCGAATATCTGCTCGCAGCTGACACTCGCCTTGCAGCAAAGTATTCTTTGCTCTTCCTTTCTCGTCTGTCCGAACAGCGGCAACCCCCACGTACTTGGCTCCCGTATCAACTCCGAGGCTGACGGGTTGTCTGTAACCGCTCGACCCGTAAAGCAACTGGACCGTAAAGGGCGTGCGCCTCATGACCTTCGCTCTGCCCTCTTGCAGCAGCCTCCTTGCCTTCTGTGGTTTGCAGGGCATTAACGGTTTTCCGTGCTTGTTGATAACGTAGACTAACATAGAGTCTACCTCCTCTCGGAGTAAGGTCCCTCTCGCCAATGTTAGCAGCCAGCGCATCTCCAAGGCACTGTCCCTACCCTCTCAGGACTATTTAACCAAGGAGTTCTAGAGCCTGGAGCTGAGGGGGCACCCCAGGGTAGGTCGCCTATCCGGGTATTCCGGGTAAGGCGTCTAAGCTCTACTGCTAACGTAGCCTCTGTTTCAAGGCTTAGGCTGGTCAACTAGAGGCTTTTACAAGCCTCGGACTTCAGTCCGGGGTAGTTGACTCCTGCCTCCCTGGTAGTTAGCTAATGGAGATTGGCGGTTTCAACGAACACTTGTTCCCACTGCAATAGTATTATACCACAGGAAGAAGCCGGGCCCAAATGCCATTGAGGCCAGGACGGGGTATCCTGGCCTCAATGAGGGGTTTTGGGGTATGGGGGTTTTCTTGTTCACCACATGAAGGGAGGTGTGGTGACAGGGAAACCTGCTAGATCCAGTCAAATCCTCAATCGATAAAGCCCAAATAAACTAGTGAACATTGGCTTCAATTAACTCTCTAATCCGTTCACCGGAGATTGTCTCCTGGCTCAAGAGCTCCTCGGCCAGTTCTTTCAAGACATGCCGGTTAGCAACCACCTGCTCCCGGCAGCGCTCTTCACTTTCAACCAATATGGTCTGGACAGCCCCTCGCAACTGCTCCTTGTCAATTCGATCGAGTTTGACCACACCGAGGTCTGACATGCCTGCCCCTACCATCGTCTCTGCTAGTTCCCAAGCCTTTTCAAAGTCATTGGCCGCCCCAGAGCTCTTCGAGCCGAAGAACTCCTCTTCCGCCTGGGCTCCTGCTAGCAGTACCTGGATCTGCCCTACCAGGTAATCTCTTGTGTACAGGTAGACATCGTCCTCAGGTATGTGCCTCACATGGCCCAGTGTATTGCTTCGCGACGCAATTGTGGCAGATTGGACTGAGCCCGGCCTGATAGTCTCTGCGACCAGGGCATGAGCGGCCTCATGATAACCAATTCGCTTCTGTTCCTCTTTGGAGGGCCTCCGGTCAAGCTTTTCACCCATGATGACCTTGGTCAGCGCCTCTCTGAAGTGTCCAACCTCAATCAGATCCTTACCCTCCCGAAGGGCCTGAATTGCCGCTTCGTTGGCAAGGCTCTCTATGTGAGCCCCCGAGAAGCCAAATGTCTCCCGCGCCAGGTCCTCCAGGTCGATGTCGTCTGCCAGCGGCTTGTTCCTCGTGTGCAAGTGGATGATCTCATGACGACCCTTTCGTCCTGGCAGGTCCACATTGACCACCCTGTCAAACCGTCCTGGCCTCAGTAGGGCATCATCCAGGAGGTCCTGTCTGTTGGTGGCTCCGATGACCACGATCTTTACCTCTTCATCGGTGCCAATGCCGTCCATCTCAACTAGCAGCTGGTTCAGGGTCTGATCATACTCCAGATGGCTACTGTGGCGCCCGCGTTTTCCAGCAACAACCTCGATCTCATCAATAAAGAGCACAGCACTATCTGTCTGCTGGTCCTTTGCCTTTTTGCGAGCGGTTGAGAACAGCTTCCGCACCCGTTGAGCCCCAACACCAGCATACATCTCAATGAACTGGCTTCCTGAGGCCGACACAAACACCGATCTAGTGTAGTTTGCGGCTGCCTTTGCCAACAGGGTTTTGCCGGTTCCCGGCGGGCCGGCCAACAGAATCCCCTTCAAGGGCCGGATGCCCAGGTGCCGGATATCCTCGAGCCGCTTAACAAAATCCAGTGCCTCCAGGAGCTCTCTCTTAGCTGTTGCTTGGCCACCAATGTCATCAAAGTTTATACTGGTGTCGGCGTATCCACCACCTATCGAATCCATCTGTCCCGACATATTCTTGAAGGCGGTGGACTGGCTGAGCAAGAGCACCAGGCCACCCAAGAAGACTACGGGTAAAACATTGTAGCCGGCCCAGAAGAGATAGAGAAAGGCAGCCAGGGCCAGGCCGGTCAGTAATTCTTTTAAAAACTTGACACCGTCCTTCACCTACTGTACCTCCCCTGGCTTCGCTTCCTCCCGACTAACAATCTTATAAAGGTAACTCGGCTCCTGGCTCAACTGAAGGTAAATCCGTTCTTCGTCAACAAATAAGCGATAGGTGGCGCCTTCAGTTCCAGCAAAGAGCCGTTCTGCTTCAAGGTGCATCTCGCTAAAATTGCCCTTTTGAACTGCTTCATAGAGGGCAAAGTGAAACTCGTAATAGAGGTCATCAAGCCTCTGGCTTGAAGAGCCCGTAACAACAAGCTCAGTATTGGGACCCAACCGCGCCTGTAACTCAAGCTCCAGATCCCTATAGGTTTCCGCTATATTGCTAACAGGTTCCAATACCACTTTGACCTGGGTTTTTCCAGAGTTGTCCACAATCTCAAAGCCTTTGACATCACTGTAGCTACCCAGATACTCACTAATCGGTTCATTAACAAAGTACTTTTGGATAAAAAAATGACCACCAAATATCAACAGCGAGCCAATGATGAAAGCGGCGGCCACAACCGGAAGACGAAAACCTCTAAAGGTCACTTACAATTGCCCCCTCTCCCACGGCCCGTTCAACGAAATCACAAGACTACTTCGTTGACATAAGTATAACATAAAGCCCTGCTATCACCGAAGCAGAGCTCTTATGTAATCTGTGGAATGAGGGGAAAAGTCGCCCTCCCTCAGGCCTTGCTATTGTTTTTGCTGGAGTGGAACTCTCCCCAGAGATCATACTCGCCGGCAGCGGCAATTTGAACCGGCACAATCTCACCAGGGACTAGGGGCCTCTGGAAAACGGCCCCTTCTGGAATCTCCGCGTAGACCTGTCCGTCCACCTCAGGGGCGTGACGCCGGCCTCTTCCGATGTAATGTCTCTCATCAATAACCTCGTCAATGATTACGTCAACATCTGCCCCTACCAGCATTTCATTGCGGGCCCTGGAGATCCCTTGCTGGACTGTCATGAGTTGGTGGTACCTTTCCTCCATCACTTCCTCAGGTACCTGCCCCGCCATGGTTGCTGCTGGCGTCCCTTCCTCCGGTGAGTACCTGAACACCCCCACGTGATCCAACTCAAACTCCTTCAGAAACCCGACCAGTTCCTGGAAGTCACTTTCTGTCTCGCCAGGAAGCCCAACAATAAGGGAGGTACGGAGCGTGGCATCAGAAAAACGGCTCCTGATCATCTCCAGCAACGACCTGACCCGAGCGGGATCGCCTCGGCGGCCCATCCTCCTGAGAAGCGGGGCTGAAATGTGCTGGAGTGGGATGTCAAAGTAGTTGAGAAGGCTGTCCTCCTCCCCAATCACCGTCAGAAGCTCCTCGTTAATACCTGAGGGATATAGATAGAGCAGCCGTACCCATGCGAGCCCGCTAACCCTGGCAACCTCTCCCAATAGCGGCGCTAACATCCTCTGGCCGTGGCGGTCTCTACCATAGGCGGTCAGGTCCTGGGCAACAAGAATCAGCTCACGAACACCCATACCAGCAAGCTGGCGAGCCTCTTCAATGATATCCTCAACAGGGCGGGACCGGTAGCCTCCTCTGATCAGGGGGATGGCGCAGTAGGCACAACTGTTGCTACATCCCTCGGCGATCTTGAGATAGGCCAAATGCTGCGGTGTGCTGAGGACCCGATGGAAGGCGCCTTCTATCTGTGTATAGGGCCTGTTGGCATTAACTGCAGTCACCCGCTGGCCCGCAAGGACTCTCTCAAGGACCGACGGAAGAGACAGAAGCTCACCTGTGCCAAGGAAGCCGTCAACCTCAGGAAGTTCCTCAGAGAGCTCATGAGGGTATCTCTGAGTAAGGCATCCAGTGACAATTACGGCTTGCCCCTCAACCTCTTTAAGCCTGGTGGCCTCCAGAATCACCTCAATGGATTCCTCCTTGGCAGGGGTGATGAAGCCACAGGTATTGATCACAACAACTTCAGACTCTTGGGCAGAGGGAACCAACTCATGACCTGCCCGAACCAGGGCTGCCATCATGACCTCACTATCAACCCGATTCTTGTCGCAGCCAAGAGAGATCATTGAGACCTTAGCCATCTTCATAACACCCCATAGCGCGCCGATGGAGACCGGCTAACATCCTGACAGCACCTGTCGGTAGTATGCTTCATACTGCGGAATGATAGTGTCAGTACTAAAATGACCCACAGCTCGAGACCTGGCAGCGGTAGAGAAGCCAGACCATGTCGCTTCTTCACCTAGCAGGGTCAGAGCAGCCTCAACCATGGCATCCACAGCGCCCACGGGCCTCAGGAAACCGCTTACACCTTCCTCAACCACCTCCGGCAACCCGCCTGTGTTGGAGGCCACCACTGGAACACCGCAAGCCATGGCCTCCAGGGCAACTAAGCCAAAGCTTTCCTTCTCTGATGGTAGCAACAGGAGATCAGAGGCGGCCAACACAGGCGCCACCCTGTCCACCTTTCCAAGGAAACTGACCTTATCCTGAATGCCAAAGCACTTTGCGGTCTGCCTGGCCAGGGTAGAGTCGGGCCCATCTCCAACCATCAGCAGCCTGGCTGGCATCTCCTTCTCAATTCCCGCAAAGACCCTTACAACATCCTCAATCCGCTTCACCGGCCTGAAGTTGGAGATATGCACAATCAGTCGTTCCCTGTCATGGGTTCTGAGACACCGGCAACAGCTAGGATCGCTCTCCCGACGATACTCCACAGGATCAATGAAATTGTAGATTGTCCTGACATCGGTCTCAATGGGAAACTCCTCAAGGGTCTCGCGCCGCAGGCTATCGGAGATTGTCGTCACGCCATCGCTCTGGTTAATGCTAAAGGCGATGATCTCAGCAAAGGAGGGATCACTTCCCAAGAGGGTTATGTCTGTACCGTGAAGAGTGGTAATAACTCTGGTTCTCCCCTGCAGGACGGATCTGGCCAGATAGGCGGCGGTGGCATGAGGGATGGCGTAGTGGACGTGGAGCAGGTCCAGACTGTGGTATTTCGTCACCTCCACCATCTTGTTGGCCAGCGCGATCAGATAAGGTGGATGGTTAAACAGGGGGTAATTTGGCACCTCAACCCCGTGAAAGTAAATGTTCTCCTCAAACCGGCTCAAGCGAAATGGCACTTCGTAGGTGATAAAGTGGACTTCGTGACCACGCTGGGCCAACTGCTTGCCAAGCTCCGTCGCAACGACCCCACTGCCACCATAAGATGGATAACAGGTAATACCTATTCTTAGCTTCTCCACATCCAACCCCCCAGGATTCAGTGAGTTCAATAGTACGCTACAACAAGTCTAACAGATTGCCAATAATCATGGGCTCCCGAGACACAAAGCCCTCTGCAAATCCCTTACCAACAAGGGAACCAAAATAGCGATCCCTGGCCTCAATCCCCTTCAAGTAGGCGGGCGAGTTCAGGATCGTTGACACCCTGCCCTCGGGCGAGAACTGCGATTGATGGGCCTTGAGGGCCTCAACCTTTACCTCCCAGTACTCACTGATGTCCACCAGGATATCTGGCCGAGATTGCGAGTTGACCATGTAAAAGAGAACCTTCTCCGGTCGGTGCGGTTCCCCTGTCTCCGGCTGAAAGGCGGAAAGGCCCGCGAGAAAACATGCCTCTTGAACCAGCCGCGCCCCGTGGCCGTGGCCCGGATGCCTATCCTGTTTCCAGGGCGCCAGAACGAGCCTGGGCCTGTGCCGGCGGATCACCTCAACCACAGCTTCAGCGTATTGGTCAGTCTTACCGAGATCAAGCTCCGGAATGCCCAGACAAATCCTGAGGTCTACCCCCATGATCTCAGCGGCGGCAAGGGCCTCTTCCCTCCGGGTGGCAGGGGTACCGTTTGAGGCCATCTCGCCTGCCGTCAGGTCGCACAACACTATAGAGCCGCCGCTACTGGCCAGCTTGGCCAGGGTTCCGGCAGCCCCTATCTCCACATCGTCAGGATGGGCGCCGAAGGCCAAGATGTCGACTGAACTACGCCTCTCCAGTTCCATTGAAAACTGCCACTCCCTTGTTGTGTCACAGATCAGCCGCGGCTTGACCAGGAACACATGTTCGTGCTACAATCAACCCAAATCATTTCGCCTGATAATAATGACTACCAGTCCATGATGGCATCATATCCAGTGCTTCTATTTTAGCTGTGCAGGGAGGTTCTTGCAAATTGACAGATCTCGAAAGGGCCCTGTCCTCATTTCGAAACGACCCTAGCCTGGAAGGTAACATATGCCGTTGGGAGGTCGTGCCACCAAAGCCCGCCAGGTACGCCCCGTTCCCAACCGGTGTTCCCCAGGAGTTGGTCTCATTGCTTCAGCGGCGAGGCATAGACCGCCTCTACTCCCATCAAGCTGACTGTGTAGACCGGGTCCTATCAGGGCAGCACGTTGTTGTGGTCACTCCAACGGCCTCGGGGAAGACCCTTTGCTATAATATCCCTGTCCTCTCATCAATCTTTAAAGACCCCGAGGCCCGGGCCCTGTACCTCTTCCCCACCAAGGCGCTGGCCCAAGACCAGCTGGCTGATATCCACGACGTCATAGAAGATTCTGGGCGCAGCATTAAGACCTTCACCTATGACGGAGACACACCTCAACAGGCGCGCAAGGCCATCCGGACCGCGGGCCATGTGGTAATAACCAACCCAGACATGCTCCACACCGCCATTCTGCCCCATCACACCAAGTGGGTTAAGCTCTTCTCAAACCTTAAATACATAGTTATCGACGAACTGCACTACTACCGCGGTGTCTTCGGCAGCCATTTTGCCAATGTAATCCGACGGCTCCACCGTATCTGTGAGTTCTACGGCTCTTCACCCCAGGTGATCGCCTCATCTGCCACCATTGCCAACCCGAAGGAGCTGGCGGAGACCCTTGTTGAGCGCCACTTTCACCTGGTGGCGGAGAGTGGCGCTCCCCAGGGAGAACGCCACCTGCTTTTCTACAATCCACCGGTAGTAAATAGACAGCTGGGAATAAGGCGAAGCGCAATGCTGGAGGCCAAGCGGATTGCCCGCCCCCTATTGGGTGCCGGCGTTCAGACCATTGTCTTTACCCGGAGCCGAACCTCCACCGAGATACTCCTGACATACCTTCAGGAACTGGCCGGTGAGCGCCGGTCAGGCCCCAAGAGTCGACCGCCGGCCCCAGGCCAAATCAGGGGATACCGCGGCGGCTACCTACCACGGGAGCGGCGGGAGATCGAGAAGGGGCTTCGCGACGGGGCTATCAGGGCCGTTGTTAGCACCAATGCCCTTGAGCTCGGTATCGACATCGGTAACCTTGATGCCTGCGTGATGGTGGGCTACCCCGGAAGTGTGTCCTCCACCTGGCAGCAGGTGGGAAGGGCGGGCCGGCGCACAGGGGTCTCAGCTGCTGTGCTCATTGCCTCATCAAGTCCCCTTGACCAATACATTGTCTCCCAACCCGGGTACTTCTTCGGGGCTTCACCTGAACAGGGCCTGGCCAACCCCAACAACATGGTGATCATGGCCAACCACGTGAAGTGCGCTGCCTACGAACTCCCATTTATGGAGGGCGAACTCTTTGGCTCCGCCGACCCCGGTGCTGCCCTGGAGTTACTGGCAGAGGAGCACATTGTCCATAAGCTGGGTAACCGCTGGTACTGGATGAGTGAATCCTTCCCGGCTGAAGACATCAGCCTTCGGTCGGCAACGGCTGAAAACTTCGTTATTGTAGACATTACTAGAACAGGACAGCCTCTGATAATCGGCGAGGTAGACCGGATTAGCGCCCCTACCCTTGTTCATGAAGAGGCCATATACATCCACCAGGGTCAGCTGTATCAAGTGGAGAAACTGGATTACGCTGAAAAGAAGGCCTTCGTAAAGCAGGTTGGCGTTGACTACTACACCGATGCCAACCTGGCTGTAGACCTTCAGGTGCTTCAGGTCGACTCTCCTCCACCCCCTGGCCAAAGTTGTGACACAGGCGCCGATTACGGGCAGTCTAACAGCCAGCAGCTTGGGCTAAGACGTGACTACGGCAATGTCCTGGTCACCGCAATTGCAACGATGTTCAAAAAGATCAAGTTTCACACCCATGAGAATATCGGCTCAGGACCCATCAACCTACCAGAAGAGCAGATGCACACAGACGCTTACTGGCTCAGCCTTGGCGATGATGTCTGTGCTCAGCTTTCCTCAGATGAAGTCGAGGAGGGCCTGGTGGGGCTGGCCAACATCATGGCAAACCTTGCCCCCGTGCACCTGTTGTGTGAACCCGGTGACATCCGACCGGTTATTCAGGTCCGGTCCCCCTTCACGGGTCGGCCCACGATATACTTCTACGAGCGCTACCCAGGGGGTGTTGGTCTTAGCCAGCGCCTGTACACACTACATCATCGCCTTCTCAAGACCGCCCAGGCCCACGTTAAGTCCTGCCCCTGCCAGGAAGGCTGCCCTTCATGCGTGGGTCCGATTAATGAGATTGGACCCAGTGGAAAATCCGCCGCTGCGCGGATACTAACCTTTTTGGGGAACCACCAGAGTGAGCAGGAGGCGAGACTTGAGTCAGCAACAACTGCCCATTGAAGGCATCAATGCCGTCAAGTCCACATTAGGCCTCACGCAGCTCGACACAGATGTCGGGCCGGCCTTTATGCGCAGTAGTCAGGTTCCCCTGTCAGACTCCCATGGATGCGTGACGCTGGCCACCCTCCTGAGCCAGGACGTGGATGCCCTATCAGTTCTTGCCCGAAACAGCAGCCTTCCCAGGGTTGATTGGGAGCGGGTTCTCTTCCTTGATACCGAAACCACCGGTTTGTCCCATGGCGCTGGCACTGTTGCCTTCATGATAGGCACCGCACAGATCCAGGGGGATGCTGTCATAACCAGGCAGTACTTCCTACCCAGTCCAGCCCTGGAGTACCCCATGCTATATCAGCTCGGCCTGGACCTTGACGGTTGTGATCTCGTCATCACATTCAATGGGAAATCCTTCGACCTCCCTCTCCTCTCCAGCCGCTATGCCATGAACCGGATGGCTTCACCCTTAGCAGGATTGCAGTCCTTTGACCTGTACCACGCGGCTCGGAGGGTGTGGCGAGATGCGACCTCAGACTGTAGGCTCACTACCCTTGAAGGGCTACAACTGGGGTTCTGTCGGAAGGACGATGTATCGGGATACCAGATCCCTTCACTCTATTTCAAATTCGTGCGCACAATGGACCCGAACCTGATTGCGCCAGTCTTCAACCACAACTACTGGGATGTGCTAACAATGATGGGGCTACTAAGCCAGTGTCTCTCAAGAGCGGCACCAACCTGCAGCACCTGCCAGCTGAGCCCCATCGAGAGCTACAACCTTGCCCGACTGCATGAAGCTGAGGCTAACATCCCCCTTGCCGAGCGGTTGTATCGCCAGGCGCTAACCGGTCCCCTTCCCAGCCGCCTTCGACGTCAGACCTATCGGCGCCTCTCAATGATCTATAAACGAGATGGAAGGATTGAGGGCGCAAAGGAGATCTGGAAGGCCCAGATGTCGCTGGGTGACGCATCCAGCCTCTATGCCCACATTGAGCTGGCCAAGGTATATGAGCACCGGGAAAGACGCCTCCTGATGGCGCGGGAAGCCGTTGAGACAGCCCTGGCCATTGCCCGCCGCGCTCCTGCTGCTCTGCGACTGGCCAGAACCATCGATGATCTGGAGCATCGCCTGGCCCGCCTTAACAACAAGCTTGAGGCCTCCCCTGAACTAGCGTAATTCGGCATAATACCTTCCCCCTGCGAATACCCTTGTAGTGATATCTACCAGCTAAGCTGCCTGCAGTGATCATGCCTTGAAGCGGGGGATTTCAAGTGATTGTGGTTACTCTCTCTGACAGGATCAAACGGAAACTCCTGATTATCGCCACTCTGACCATTGCCTTTGTGTTGGGCGGATGGGCCCTTACTAATGTAGAGGACTACACCGCCCTGATAAGCGGGGGACTGAAGCCGATTCAGTCTGTTCAGACCCTCGACGACAAACTAGCTCTTACCTTTGATATTAGTTGGGGGGAGACAATCCCCACTCTCGTCTTGGATATCCTGAAGGAACAGGGAGTTAAAGCCACCTTCTTTGTCTCGGGCCCCTGGGTCGGCAATCACCCGGAGCTAGCCAAGAGGATTGTGGAGGATGGCCACCAACTTGAGAGCCTGGGGTACCAACACCTCAACCTCAGCCAGTATGAGAAAGAGGCGGTTCAGGAGTGTATTACCAAGGCCCACGACATCATCAAAGAAGTGACGGGAATTGAGTGCAAGTTCTTCAGGCCTCCCTTTGGTGACTACGATGACCTGGTAATCGAAACCGCCATGGAATTGGGCTACACCGTTGTTACCTGGGATACTGATTCCAGGGATTGGCTCAAGCCAGGGGTTGACCAGATTACCCGGCGGGTTCTGGCAAAGGCGCACCCAGGGGACATCATACTCATGCACGCCAGTGATGGAGCCACCCAGACCCACAGCGCTCTTCCAACCATCGTAAGCAACCTGCGGGAAAGAGGGTTTGAACTCTTGACTCTGGATGATCTCCTTGATCAAGAAGGTCAGTAGAGCAACTGTTACTGTCATTCTTTGGTCTGAGACAACAGCAATGGGGGCAAACCATTAACCGATATCCCCGGTAACTTGCTGTCATCGCCGGTACTTAATGACACAAGCAATGTTTTCCCCCCACCTGAGGGGAGGGCCCACGGCCCTTCTCTCCTTTTTGATACCTGTCAAGCCGCCTTACGTACAACACCATCTCCTGGATCCCGACGTAACAACTACCAGTGAGCAAACAACCGCGTCAACCACTGCCACAGGGCACGCAAAGGCGTCCAGCGCTCTACCCCTTCAGCCGCCACTAAAGGAAAGGACCCCACCAGTTCCTCCCCGGTGTACACGCCAAGAAGGCCAATTACCTGGTTGTCTTCAATGGGGGCCGAGGTTACGCCCGCAACGGGAAAGGTGATCTCCGTTCTGAGATGGGCAGCCACGCTGATGGGAACAACCATGGTGATGTCGTAAGGAGCAATCAGCTTCACCCGCTTGACCATACCCCGTCGGACACGGACGGTGGCCATGTGTTCATCCCTATCAGCGAAGCTAACGACGGTGAAGTTGTCAAACCCGTAGTTGAGGAGGCCAGCGGCGTCGCGGTACCTGTTGTCACTGTGGAGCACTACAGCCAAGAGCCTGTGACCATTACGGGTGGCAGAAGCAACAAGACAGCGCCCGGCAAGGCTGGTGGTACCTGTCTTGACTCCATCGGCTCCCTCAAAAGACCAGAGGAGTTTGTTGGTGTTCTTTAAGAGCAACGACCCACTGCCTATATCCCTCTCCAGTTCTGTTGCCCTCGTGTCAACTATGTCTGCGAAGAGCGGGATCTCAAGGGCATAACGGGCGAACAGCGCCAGGTCATAGGCCGTGGTGTAGTGGCCAGAGTTATGCAGTCCGTGGGGGTTCTTGAAGGAGGTATTCACGGCGCCAATCTCCAGGGCTTTAGCCGTCATGATCTCAGCAAAGGCCTCGACTGAGCCACCAACATGCTCCGAAATGGCTACCGCAGCATCGTTTCCTGATCTGAGCAGGAGCCCCCATAGGAGCTCACGCAGGGTGTATCTCTGCCCCATCCTCAGGTTCATAGTTGACCCCGGCGTCACTGCTGATCTGCGGGAGACCTCAACCACATCGTCCAGGTTACCCATCTCTATAGCCAGGATGGCAGTGACGATTTTTGTTGTACTGGCCGGCGGGCGCCTGTCAAATCCCCCCTGCTCGTAGATGACCCTCCCGGTCTCCCAATCCATCAGAAGCGCGGCATCTGCTGTAATCCTTGGTGGCGGCTGCTCCTTCACGTAATTATCCAAGACAGTTGCCTGCGCCCCAGCACCGTACAGACTTACAAGCAGACACAGGCAGGCCACAAACGCCATCCTTCGCCATACTACGGCCATACTAGCCCCCAATCCCCATCACCTCCAGGTCTACACTACCGGCTTTTTGGGCCATCATTTTCACTATATTGCTGGTGGCCTCGCTTTAGACGGAGGTTCTTCAAACTAAGGGAGCAGGCTCACGGCCTGCTCTGGTCAATGAGGAATATCGCACAGGGGGTTTAGTCGGTCTGACGGCGCCGCTTGAGCAGCTTACTTCCTTTCAATACGAAAGGTTCTGGTATCCTCTGTGGGAGACACAATCTCCTGGCCATTGACGGTGAACTCCAGTGACTTTGGCTTCCCGGCCCTGATCTTCATCAAGTCCTGAGCCTCCCAGCCCCAAGACTCTCCCTCCTCAACGAAGCCAGTGAAGGCAGCATCCTTTCCGTCAATGGTAACCTCAACCCAGACATGCTCCCTGGCAACGATACCGACCTCCAGTCTGTCTCCCCTGGCCCGATAGATTATAGTCTGCTGCTCTTCCTTAGTTTTGGGGTCCTCGACATAGATGGGGCCCTCAACAACCGGGCCAGGCTCAAGAGGCGCCATCGGTTCAACTCTGCTAGCATCGATGCCAGCAGTGCCTCTTTCCCCCATCATGTCACCTGAGCCGTCAACTGAACCAAGTGTGCTGTCATCGGCGTTGGAGGCACTGCTACCTGCGTCTACGCCGCCATCGTCGGCTTTGGCGGCGCTGCTGCCTGTATCTCCCCCGCCATCGTCGGCATTGGCGGTGCTACCGCCTGATACCGCAATTTCCTTCCGCGTGATCTCCCCCTCGTATACAGGGTCTTGAGTTGAAGGGGTGCCACTGTCTGCGTCGCCGCCCCCGTCAACATGGGGAGCTGATATAGCTGACGGGCCCTCCCTTACCGTTTGAGGCCCGTTTGGAGTGTCCATATGGCTGGCATAACCGATAGCCACCGCCCCTAGAGCCAGGAGTAGTACCCCTGCCAGCACCGTCAAGAATGGAGTCCTCCGGGGCTTCTTGATCGGGAGCGGTCTATTTCCATCTTGCCTCTCCTGCAACAGCCCTGGGCCGCGGCCACCCTCACCCGAGGCGCCATCTGAACTGTCAAGCGAAAGCCTCTTGAGCAGATCCCAGCCGTCAAACCCAAGGAACACCGCGTAATTACGGAGAAACCCCTTCAGGTAAACCTCCCCCGGTATGGAAGCGCCGTTGCCGGCTTCAAGGGCAGCAATGTATCGCACCCGGATCCTGGTCGCTCTCTCGACCTCAGCCAACGATATACCCTGTTTCTCCCGGGCCTCTCTAAGCATCTTCCCAATCTCTAAAAGGGACAAACCGCTCACCCTCAGTCATAATCATCAGGCTCATCAGGCTCATCAGGCCCGGAGTGACCTCCAGGCCTGACATCTTACCGGTTAGTATTCTCTATATGGCGATTCCCCAACCAGATCTAACTAGGGATGAAGCCTGTTAAGGAGCCTGGCAAAGGGTATCGCCTCTCTGAGGTGATTGAGCCCGCAGATCCAGGCGACAACACGCTCAATACCCATTCCAAAGCCGGAGTGGGGTACGGACCCGTATCTACGAAGGTCAAGGTACCACTGATAACTCTCAAGGGGCAGATTATGCTCCCGCATCCTCTTCTCCAGGAGCACTGGATCATGGATCCGCTGGCTGCCGCCAATGATCTCCCCGTAACCCTCGGGGGCCAGCAGGTCAGCCCCGAGGATTACTTCGGGCCGCTCCGGGTCAGGCTCCATGTAGAAGGCCTTCGCAACCGTCGGATAGTGGGTCACAAACACCGGCCGGTCAAAGCTCTCTGCAAGGGCTGTTTCATGGGGAGATCCAAAGTCATCGCCCCAGTCAATGTCAAAGCCCTTCTCATGAAGCATATCAATGGCTTCATCATAGGTTATACGGGGGAAGGGAGGAACAACCTTCTTCAGGCTGGCTGTGTCTCGCTCCAGTTCCTTTAGGTGCTCTGGACAGCCCTCAAGAATGCCCTGGACAATGTGGGACACGAATCTCTCCTGCAGCTCATTGCTGTCCTCCATGGTGAAGAAGGCCATCTCAGGCTCCACCATCCAAAACTCAATCAGGTGCCGCCTGGTCTTGGACTTCTCAGCCCGGAAGGTTGGGCCAAAACAGTAGACCTTGCCAAGGGCAGCGATGGTCGCCTCACTGTAGAGCTGGCCGCTCTGACTGAGATAGGCTGTCTCTCCAAAGTAATCTGTCTCGAAGAGTGTTGATGTGCCCTCGCAGGCCGCACCAGTTAGAATTGGGGTGTCCACCAGGGTAAATCCATTGTCATCAAGGAAACCCCTGGCCAGCCGGATAACCTCAGCCCTGATCTTCAAGATAGCCCGCTGCGCCGGCGTGCGGATCCACAGGTGTCTGTTGTCAAGGAGAAACTCAATCCCGTGTTCCTTCAGGGTTATTGGATACTCCTCCGAAACCTGGAATGCATCAAGTCCAGTGACGGTCAGTTCATAGCCCCCTGGGGCTCGATGATCCTCCCGCACCCTCCCCCGCAGCTTGACGCTGGACTCCTGGGTCAGGCTGCTACAGAGGTCAAATTCCTCCGGGGCTACCTCATCCTTGGCAACAACAGCCTGAATGAACCCGCTGCCGTCACGCAGGATGAGAAACTGGATTGAGCCGCTGGAGCGTCTGTTGTAGACCCAGCCCATGAGCTCAACTTCGCTATCGACCCTTTTGTGTATGTCTGCAATTGTCGTCTTCACGTGTTATATCCCCCCGACACTTCAGTACTTGTTACTGCCGAGACAGCCTCGCAGTCATGCAACATTGCAGTACAAGTTACGGCTACTGGCCAGGCCCCTCATTGACAGTGTCATCCTCCTGGGTGGTGTTCCTCTCCAGCTCATCCAGGACCTGTCCTAATTCCTCGATAGTTTCACCGTATAGACCCCAGTCTCCTGCCTTCAGGGCCTCTAGTGATGTCTCAAAGAGGCTGTTGGCTCTGGCAATTAACTCCTCAACGGTACCAGTAACGACTCCGTTACCAGGGCCAGGCCTCTGGTCGGAAACACCCTCTCCAAAGAGCTGGGTCAGGGCCTCCTCAAGGGTATCTGTCATGACTAGCCTATCCTCGAAGGCCACCACAACCTTCTTGAGCTCTGGAAACTTATTCTGTTCCGCCTGCAGGTAGATGGGCTCAACGTAGAGGATGGAGTCAGCGATCGGGATCACCAACAGGTTGCCCCTGAAGACCTCGGATCCCCTTTGGCTCCACAGCGTGAGGTCCTTAGCAATCTCCGAGTCCTGGTCAATCCGGGACTCAATCTGCAGCGGGCCGTCGACCTGCCTCTGCTTGGGGAAGGTAAAGACATGCAGCTCTCCATAGTGCTCGCCGTCGTTCCGGGCCGACATCCAGGCCACCATGTTGTTCTTATTGGTTGGGGTAAAGGGAAGCATCAAAACATACTCGGCCTCTTCGCTGAGGCCCGGCAGGCTCATGACAACGTAGTAGGGCTGCACCTCCTGCTGTGATGCGGCGAAGGCGATCTCCCGGGCAACCTGCCATAGATCCTCTTGCTGATAGAAGACCCTTGCATTCTGCATGTGATATACAGAGAACATGTCTGATTGGATCTTGAACAGGGTCTCGGGATACCTGATGTGGGCTCGCAGCCCGCTGGGCATTGCCGATATATCCTCGAAGAGTCCAGGGAAGGCCTTATCATAGGTCTGGATGATTGGATCCTCGTCGTCGACTATGTAGAAATTCACAGAGCCGTTAAAGGCATCAACCGCGACCTTTACGGAGTTACGAATGTAGTTAGCCCCAATGGCGCTATGCGGCTGAGAGTATGGATAGCGTGAGGAGACAGTATAGGCATCGACAACCCAGAATATCCTTCCCTCACTGATGACGGGGTAGGGATTGTCATCATACCTGAGAAACGGCGCCAGTTTTCGCGCCCTACTAAGAACATTCCGATACAGCATTACCCGGCTCTCAGGCGTTATGTCTGTTGAAAATAGCATCTGGTAGGCACCCAGGCGCCATGCAAAGGCCGCCTTGTGCAGCGAAGAAGCCAATGGAACACCACCGTCGCCATCATAGGTTGTGTAGGCGTTGACGTCGCCTACGGGGAAGTCGTATTCCTGGGTCAGGGTCTTAACAATCACATATTGATCAGTGGTCTCGCCATAGTAGATCTCAGGCCGAACAAGGGCTAAGTCCTCTTCACCACCCACCTCTAGTAACTCCTCGCCTGCCACAGGTGGAAGGTTCTTCACCCAGAGGATCGGACGCCCCTCACTGGCTACCTCCGTCACTGGACTGACAACTGCCCCGTAACCATGGGTGTAGTGAAGGTGATTATTGACCCAGGTCTGTGAGGGTAGCCTCCCTGTATTTAGCTCGCGAAGTGACAGCGCTACCTGGCGAATGGTACCTCCCACCTGGTATCTATCAACGTCTACATCGACAAACTGGTAGTAGAGCCGGAGCGCCTGCAGCTGGTCGTAGGTGTCAAGCAGGGGGCGGATGTCCCAGAGCCGGATGTTGGCGATAGTTGGCTGGTTCTGTTGAATAACTTCCATTGACAGGTTGCCTTCGGCGGCAAACTCGCGGATCTGGATCTGATCAAGGCCGTAGGCCAACCGGGTGAGCCTTATGTTGTGGTCAATATATGGCGCCTCTTTATCAAACTCGTTGGGCTCAACCACAAACTGCTGCATCAGCGCCGGATACGCGCTTCCTAATGCCAGGGACAGCACAAGGAGGGTGACCGGTACCCACAGTATAAAGCTCATGCGCCGGAGCCAGGCGTTGGCAAATAGGGCTACCGCCCCAATAACGGCCGCAACCGCCAGTACATTGAGGGCCAAGGCCTGGGCATTGACGTCAGTGAAGCTAGCCCCAAAGGCGACCCCACGGGAGGAATACAGCAACTTCCAAAGGCTTATCCGGTAACCAACGGCCTTGGTCACAAGGAACAGGCCCAGTAGGACCGACATATGCGCCCTGGCCCGCGGTTGGACGACGAGGCCGGACTCTGAGAACCCTATAGCCATGGTGATTACGTAGATTACACCGGCAGCAAGGGCCCCAACAATGATGGAAGCCACGAGTACCTGGTAGAGGAGCTCCACCATGGGAAGCGTGAATATGTAGAACCCGATATCATTGCTGAATACCGGGTCAATAACACCAAACTCACTTCTGTTGAGGAACTGGGCAAGCAAGATCCAGAACCTGCTCAGGTTAGTCCCAATAATCCCGCCCAGGGCCGCGCTGAGGGCTACCATCACCCATGTGATGATTCTATTGTCGAAGAAGCGCTCTATACCTGGTTGTAGGTCGATGATGTTGCTGCCAGGGACGATGCGTCGTCTCCCCTTGGCCAGTAACAGGTTAACGAAAACAAAGGCCGCTATAAACAGGCCGGTGGCTCCCCCCACGGTCAGCCTGTACAGCACCATCTTGGTGAAGACCAGTCTATAGCCAAGGGCAACAAACCACAGGAAGTCCGTGTAGAAGCTGGCACCAAGGGTGAAGATGGCGATGATAGCAACTAGAACGATGAAAAACGCCCGAATAAACCCCCGGTTGTAATCCATCTAATCTCTCCTCTCTAGACAATACCTTCCGTAGTCTCAAGTATTTCCCTATCGTTACTCCAGTTATGTACCTCACCTCACTGGAGAACACTAAGCCCAGAAGGGAGGAATTTATCACAATGTCTTGTCCCAGAGATGATAAGGACAGCGGCCCAGGACCAAAAGAGCCCAGTCGCGCTGATACCGACCAGGTAGCTGAAGCCGACGTTAGCGCGCGAGATTTTCCAGAGATCAATATTAACGCCACGAGCCCTGGAAAACTCGCCCTCGAACTCTTCAAACAGCAGAACATAAACTTTGCCATGGGCCGTGGTCCTCAACCGCGAGAGGAGCCTCTCGTTGACGTTGAAAATGTAAAGCACATTGACACAGACCGCCTGACGGATCTCAAACACCGGCGCCAAGGACACAGGACTAAAGACTAAGAGCACGACCCCATATTGACAGCCGCTGTCTCACGACGCCTCGCTCCTTGAATACAATGCAACCAGAGACTACAGGAGGTGAGGCTATGTCACCATCGTCGAGAAGGCGGCTTCTCTACTTGACAAAACCCTATATGCAAGGTGACGACGTAAAACAGGTCCAGCGTCGCCTGGATGAGCTGGGCTTCGAGCCCTTCGAAATAGACGGTATCTATGGACCGGTTACCGAGTCCGCCGTAATGAGCCTCCAGAGAGCCAGGGGGCTTAAGGTTGACGGTGTTGTTGGACCTAACACCTACCGTGCCCTGGGGATCTCCAGCCAGGAGCCTGGGCCCGACTCCCCCGGTTCACCAGAGGGCCCTGATTCGCCTGAGCATCCTGGTTCACCACCACCCGGCGTTGGCCAGCCAAGGGGCACCATATCGATAGAGGTGGATGTTGATGCCAGACAGCTTACGGTTTTCTCAGATGAGGATCACTTTAAGACCTACCCCTGTGCTGTAGGGAAACCCACAACGCCTTCACCCTTGGGTAAATGGCACATCGTCAACAAGATAGTTGATCCTGGCGGCGTCCTCGGCACAAGATGGATGGGGCTCAATGTGCCCTGGGGCAACTACGGCATTCACGGGACTAACAACCCCTGGTCTATTGGTCGGTGGATATCCCTGGGCTGCATCAGACTGCACAATCAAGACGTCGAGGAGGTCTTCTCCTGGACTGGTAGAGGAACCCCCGTGACAGTCAAACGCTCCTCTGGTGAGAGGCCGACCCTCTATCCTGGAAGCAAAGGATATGCCGTGGCCAGCCTGCAGCATAGGCTGTCCAAGCTCAACTACTACCATGGTAGCATAGACGGGGCATACGAGTCCATGACTCGCGCGGCTGTAATCAGATTCCAACGCGAGTACTCGCTCAAGGTTGACGGCATCACGGGCCCAGAGACCTGGGGCCAACTCGAAAGACTGACCTCAAACAAAAGCGATTAGTCTCTCAGTTGCCCTCTCCATCATCATCGCCACGGTCTCCCTTGGCGGTGCCAACCTCTGCTGGCGGCTGCTTGGTTGCGGCCATCTGTTTCCTGGTGCCGCCCCCTTCACCGTAGACCCTTCCATAGGCAGCCCGGTCCATCATTACCTCGCGGGGCTTGGGCCCCTGGTGCGGACCTACTATTCCCTTCTCTGCCATTGTGTCTATTAACCGGCCAGCGCGGGCATGGCCAACCCTGAGTTTGCGCTGGAGCATTGAAATGGATGCCTCGCCGGCCTCTACTACAATGCGAACCGCTTCCTCAAAGAGCTCGTCTTCTTCATCCCCCCCCTGGATGCCGTTGGCAGTGGCCTTTAGCTCAAGGATTCCTTCGTCAAACTCAGGCGCTGCCTGTTTCTTAACGAAGGCCACTAACCTCCGGATCTCAGAACTGGTTACAAAACTGCACTGAACCCTTCTTGGCTTGTTGGCGCCAACAGGGCTGAAGAGCATATCGCCCTTGCCGAGCAACTTCTCAGCACCATTGACATCCAGAATGACGCGAGAGTCGGTTTGACTAGACACCGCGAAGGCGATGCGAGAGGGGATGTTGCTCTTTATGGTACCAGTTACAACATCCACAGAGGGCCTCTGGGTTGCTACTACAAGGTAGATCCCGGCAGCTCTAGCCATGGAAGAAAGCCGGAGAATGGCGTCTTCAACCTCTCCCGGCGCGACCATCATGAGATCTGCCAGCTCATCAATTACTACGATGATGAAGGGCAAGGGTTTTGGCGGTTCCTTCTCAGTGCCAGTTCCCCGGTTTCCCTGCTCGCCGTCTCGACCCTCAGCGATCAGTTCATTGTAGGCGGCGATGTCGCGGACCTGTAGATCTGAGAACATCTCGTACCGACTATCCATCTCACCTGCAACCCACTGTAAGCAGGCCGCTGCCTTGCGAGGATCCGTAATAACCGGTCCTAGAAGGTGCGGGATGCCATCGTAGACATTGAGCTCCACCCGTTTGGGGTCAATCAGTAGAAACTTCACCTCATCTGGCCTGGTATTCGACAAAAGGCTTGTGATTATAGCGTTGATACAGGATGACTTGCCTGAACCTGTTGCCCCAGCCACAAGCACGTGGACCATCTCGTCCAGGCTATGAACAACAGGCCGCCCCGCGATATCCAAACCCCACCCAACCCTCAAACAAGAGGGATGCCGCTTGAACTGGGGAGATCCAACTACCTCGCTAATAGCCACATAGCTGATGCGGTTATTAGGCACCTCAAGGCCGATGGCTCGTTTTCCAGGTATCGGCGCCTCAATGCGCACGCCGCCGCTGGCGGCCAGACTGAGGGCAAGGTCGTCGGCAAGGGTTGTAATATGTTTGACCTTCACACCTGGCCCTGGCTGAATCTCGAACCTTGTAACCCGTGGGCCTGAGACGATGTCGACAACTTCAGCCTCCACCTCGAAACTGGCCAGGCTCTGCTCAAGGTGCTCCTTCATCTGCTGAATATCCCTATCACTACTGACAGTGGGCCTTCCCTTAGCCTGGTTAAAGACATCATTGACCTTTGGGACTTGATAGAAAACGCTGGGCCCAAACTTAATCTGGCGCGCAAGGATCACCCTGTCATCTGGACCCTGGTCATTGCTAGACTCCTTGCTTCCATTACCGCCGTCAGGGCCTGAGTTGCCTCCCCTGTGGTAGTCTTCGGGCCTGCGGCTGAGGACCTCACTCGCCAGGTCGCTAGCGCTTTTCCTTGTCTCACGTTGCGCTGACGCCCCTGGGCGAGCAATGAGAAGAAAGCGAAGCTCGGCTAGGACCCCGCCAATCCCACGCAGGATCCTCAGTATGATGCCCCTGGTAAACAGCAGAACCGCCACGATGGACAGATCGGTGGAAAGCATCAAGGCAACAACCGCCAGGGCAGACAGAACCACAATCCTTCCTGTAAGCCCAAAGACATAGAGGAGGCCCCAATTCAGCGCGGCGCCAAGGTAGCCCCCTCCTGCGCCCAACCGCGCGTAATCGAAAAGACTCTCCTGAGGAACCGAGATGTGAAGAAAAGCCACCACTATAAGGAATCCGGTAAAGAGTCCGGCATTCCTGCCAGTGAGAAACAGGCCACTACGGGTAAAGAGAATACTGGTTCCCAGCAGGCCCATGGCAATGGGCAGGGCGATGGCGGCGTCGCCTAAGGTCAACATCAGCCCGCGGGCTACCCACCAACCGAAGGAACCCATACCCGGCAGGTACAGGGCCATGATAGTCAACAGGGCGATAGCAAGGAGAGCCACTCCCCATATCTCATGCTTCACGCTGCTCAGTCTGGCCTCGTCATCATCTTTTCTGTTCCCCACTGTGATCACCCCACTGGCTAGAAGATTTCACTTGGACCCCGCTGAATCCTGCCTCAACCCGCTTTCAGGGCTCACAGGGGCAGCAATCTCCAGCCAATGATCAGAATGCCAAGTGCCCAAACGTAATACGAGAAACCCCTGAGCTGACCGCCGCGGAGAATCCGCAGCAGAATCTTGATGGCAAATAGGCCTGAAACCAGCGCCGCCAGGGTGCCAGCAACCACCGCGACAACCGGGAGCCCAGTAGACAGGACACCGCCCTGCACAAGGTCAACGAGATCCAGAGCCGCAGCACCGACAATGGCAGGTATTGACATGAGAAACGAAAACTTGCCGGCAGTTTCACGATCAAGGTTCCTAAAAATCCCCGCAGAGATCGTCATTCCGGAGCGAGATATACCGGGGAGGATAGCCAGGGCCTGGAATGTGCCGATGACAATCGCATCTAGCCCCCCGACCCGACTGGTACTCTTCCTGCCCACAGGGACGGCTTCTGCCACCCATAGGATCGCTCCTGTCAGGAGAAGCATGAATCCCACCGTAAGCGTTGATTCAAAGGCGGTCTCAAACAATGGCTTCAAGGCCACCCCGATGACACCAGCAGGAATAGTGGCAATAAAGATCATTCCCAGAAGGCGAAGGTCTGGGCTGTTTCTCCACAGCACCTGCCCGCTGATCCAGGCCCCAAAGGAACATGCCATAGCAGTTACCGTACGCCAATACACAATCAGTACTGATATCAGTGTGCCGAGGTGAAGAAAGATGGCAAATGATAGTCCTGGGAGATCCAGGCCCAGCAGGTCCTGAAAGAGTACAAGGTGCCCTGAGCTGCTGACCGGCAGAAACTCAGTCAGGCCCTGAATGATCCCAAGGATGACTGCCTTTATCGTGATCAAATAGTCCACTCCCCTTACTGAAATGAAGATAAGCATCCATGTTGGATGCTTATCAATTTCCCTGCTATTATATCACAGTGGCCCGGAGGAGACTGGCCCTAGAGGTGGATGATTGTTCCCGGAGCCAGTTCAGGATTCAGGTAATCCTGAGGGTCTGTACTGAGAACCCGCTCAATCCTGCCGTGCCCCATTGTGTTCCGATTCCGCCTTGCAAGGACCTTGACTCCCTTATGGTCCATGATCACCATTTCAGTACCCTGGTCGGTTGAATAGGGGTCCCCAAATATCATCTCTATCGGCATTGGGGTGTACAGCATCTAAGACTCACCTCTGTCACCATCTCCGGGGGTTGTTGGGTTCTTCCGGGCATCGGTCATCTTCTTTAGTGCCGCAAGGGCCTCAGACATGCCCCCTACTTCATCGATTAAACCAATCTCAACGGCATCAGCCCCCACCAGTACCGTTCCAATGTCGCGGGCCAGGTCGCCGGTTCTAAACATCAGCTCGCGGTACTTCTCTTCAGTTATCTTTGAGTGGTTCACAACGAACTTGACAACCCTATCCTGCATCTTATCAAGATACTCGTAGGTCTGTGGTACCCCAATAACCAGGCCCGAGAGCCGGATAGGGTGTATGGTCATTGTAGCTGAATGGGCAATGAAGGACCTGTGGCAGGCCGTTGCGATGGGCACACCAATGGAGTGTCCTCCGCCCAAAACCAGAGACACAGAAGGCTTTGAGAGACTGTTTATCATCTCAGCCAGGGCAAGCCCTGCCTCAACGTCACCACCAACGGTGTTCAGTACAACGATTACACCCTCTACTTCTGGATTGAGCTCTAATGCGACAAGCTGAGGCATCACATGCTCGTATTTCGTAGTCTTGTTCTGAGGCGGCAAGGTCAGATGCCCTTCTACCTGCCCAATAATTGTCAGGCAGTGGATGTTGCTCTTGTTCAAGGGCACGTCAGGCGTACCCAGTTTCTCAATATTCTCGGCAGGCGTTTCCTTCTGCTGCTGCGGCTCCCGTTCCCTGGGGTTCTTGTTCCTCCGTCTCGGTCGCGGTGCGGGCTTTACCCGTGGCGGCGTCTTTGGGGTTACACCTGGACCTGGGTTATGACTGAGACTGTCTCTGGCCCATATGTCTAAACCGCAGGCCTGAACACGGCGACGTCTCTTGTCAGAAATCGCATTGGTATGGTGCTCCATTATAGTGAGCCACCCCTTCTGTCAACTTGTTGAATGTTATTAGTATGAGATAACTACAGGGCAAAATATTCGGCCCAGTGTTGTCACTGGGCCGGATCGTGGTTTTGCGCTATTGGTGGCGCCTGCTTCCCTTATCGGTCTTTCGGTCTCCGACAATTATCAGTCTCCTAGACTTCCATGACAATCGGCAGGACCATCGGCCTTCTCCTGGTCTTCTCATAGAAGAACCCGTTAAGAACCTCCCTGACCTTGCTCTTAACTGAAGCCCACTCAAGCAGTTGACTCCTATCGTAGCCCTTCAGCCCCTCGGCCACCCGATCCTGCGCCTCAAGCATCAGATGCTCGGACTCGCGAATATAGACGAACCCTCGTGACAAGATGTCAGGACCTGCCACAATTCGCCCTGACTTTGAGTCCACTGAGAGTACAACAACCACTATACCATCTTCTGCTAGCTGCTGCCTGTCCCGGAGCACCACATTTCCGACATCGCCAACACCCAATCCGTCGACAAGGATGGGGCCAGCGTTTACCCTTTCATCAATCCAAGCATTCTCCCCATCGAATACAATCCGGTCACCATTCTCGGCAACCAAGACCTCTGGAACACACATATCACGGGCCAGTTCAGCATGGTGGACCAGGTGCCTGTACTCACCATGAACTGGAATCAGGCAGTCTGGCTTGACCAGATTAATCATGAGTTTGAGCTCTTCTCTACTTGCGTGGCCTGACACATGAACACCAGAGTTGATGTTGTAATGAACGTGGGCACCGTGGCGATAGAGATTGTTTATCACTCGAGCAACAAGCTTTTCATTGCCAGGGACCGGTGTTGCTGCCATGATAACTGTATCACCAGGCTCTATCTTGATATGCCTGTGGGTACCAGCGCCAATCCGGGTCAACGCCGAGAATGGCTCACCCTGGCTCCCGGTTGTCAGGAGGACAACATTATCTGGTGGCAGGTCTTGAAGTTCCTGAACCTCCCAAATGAGGTTAGCGGGGACTGATAGGTAGCCCAAATCAAGGGCGATGTCCACCACATTCTCCATACTCCGACCGACCACACCTACCTTCCGACCAGACTTCTCGGCGGCGTTAAGTACCTGCTGAATGCGGGGCACGTTTGAGGCAAAGGTCGCCACCATCACCCGTTTCTCAGCAACCCTGACAATTTCATCCAAGGCATCTCCAACGGTTCTCTCCGACAGAGTATAGCCGGGGCGTTCAGCGTTGGTGCTATCAGACAGGAGGGCCAACACCCCCCGATCTCCTAGATTTGCCAGTTTGTGATAGCCAGGAATGTTGCCATCGATCGGCGTCTGATCAAACTTGAAATCACCACTGTGGACCACCAGGCCCTGGGGAGTCGCAACAGCCACACCCACTGCATCGGCGATACTGTGGTTGACCCTGAAAAACTCCAATTGTAGTTGGCCCAGATCAATAATGTGGTCGGGTGTGATCTCCATCGATGATGGGTGGAGCGCCATGCCATGCTCGGCCAGTTTACCCCTGACCAATCCCAGCGTTAGCTTTGTTCCGTACACAGGCACGTCCAACTCTTGGAGAAGATAAGGCAAGGCCCCGATGTGATCCTCGTGGCCATGAGTGAGGACGATTGCACGAACCCGCTCCTTGTTCTCATAGACATAAGAAAAATCAGGGATTACAATATCAATGCCCAGCATCTCATCGTCAGGAAAGGCAAGGCCAGCATCGATCAGAATGATGTCCCTGCCGCACTCAATCACCGTGGAATTCTTTCCAATCTCCCCAAGCCCCCCTAAGGGGATGATAGATAATCGACCTTCATTGGAACCATGCATGATTACTAGCGACACCTCGTTTCAAATAATACCCTAATCAAGTATTCCTGCTGTTATCATTGCCTGCTTAATGACGGTGATTTCTTCGTCTGTTGCCTCTACTAATGGTAGCCTCAGGGACCCAGCGTCAAAACCAGTAAGGCGTAGAGCAGCCTTGACGGGAATGGGGTTGGTTGTAATAAAAAGGGCCTTAAACAACGGAAACAGTCTCTGATGAATATCCGATGCTACACCCGTCTTTCCAGAGGCGTAGGCCTCAATCATCTCACGAATTCTGTTCCCGGCTACGTGTGATGCAACACTGACGATGCCCCTGCCACCAACGCTCAGAACCGGCAGGGTAAGACTGTCATCACCACTGTAGATTGCCAGGTCAGTATTTGCTGTCAGCCATGACACCTGGTCAAGATCGCCACTGGCCTCCTTTACTGCCACGATATTGTCTACCTCTGCTAACTGTTGCACGGTTTTCGGGTCAATGTTACGACCCGTTCTCCCCGGTACGTTGTAAAGCATGACAGGCAGCTCTGTAGCGGCGGCCACATCCTTGAAGTGATGGTAAAGGGCCCGCTGCGGGGGCTTATTGTAATAGGGGGTGACCAACATGATACCGTCAACCCCAGCCGCCTCTGCTGCCCTGGTTAGCCTCAGGGTAGCTGCGGTATTGTTTGATCCGGTACCCGCCACCACAGAGGCTTCGCCCCGAACTGCCTCTCGTATTACCTCAAAGAGCCGGATCTTTTCCTCTGTTGTAAGGGTTGGCGATTCACCGGTTGTTCCACAGACCACCAGCCCATCTGACCCACCCGCCTCTGTCAGATGGCGAGCCAGTGTGGCTGCCTTATCATAGTCCACCGCAAGACTAGCCTTCAACGGGGTGACCATGGCAGTCAAGATCTCGCCGAAATGTTTCACTGTAACCCTCCCCTTTCACCAGTCCCCTTGCCGAGACCAAACTGCCTGTGCAGCGCCCGGACTGCGTTACCTGTGTCACTGTCATGCACAAGACAGGATATCGTCATATGGGAGTCGGCTGTCTGCAGAATCTGTATGTCTTCATCGTCCAGGGCCTTGACAACGCTGGCCATGACACCCGGAACACCCCTCATGCCAACCCCCACAATGGAAACCTTGGCAACCCTCTCTCGAACAGAGAATCGGACCCCCAGGGCTCCCAAAATCGATTTGGTCCTGGGCAAATCATCAACTGATATAGTGAAGGATTTCTGCTCAGGTGATACGTTAATCAGGTCAACACTTATATCAGCCTCAGCCAGGCGCTGAAAGACTGGAAGGCCGACCTCATCCTTGCCATCGTCGCCATGGACAACCACCTGAGCTATGCTCTGAAGATGGGTAACCCCCGTAATGAGCTTCTCCCGAGGCAGTTCAGTCCAACGCCCCTCGATGGGTTCCATTGACGTTATAACGGTTCCCGGCAGGTCACTTGATAAGGGCTTGATCCACACAGGTATGTTTTTAGCTCTAGCAATATCGACGGCCCGCGGGTGAACCACCTTTGCCCCCTCATGAGCCATCTGTGAAATCTCATGGTATGTTATGGAGGCCAGTGTTCGCGCCTCCGGGACGATGATAGGATCAGCGGTCTTAATACCATCAACATCGGTGAATATCTCTATGTGCTCTGCCTTAAGAGCGGCCCCAAGCGCGGCTGCCGTTGTGTCGCTTCCTCCACGGCCAAGGGTGGTTACATCCCCGGTCTCTGTTGTGCCCTGAAAACCACAGACAACTGGGATAACCCCTTCCCCTACCGACTTGAGAATCCCGTCCGACTCAATCCGGATGATTCGAGCCTTGCCATAATTGTGATCAGTAACAATACCTGCCTGGGCACCAGTGAACACCCGAGACGCCAAACCCCGTTTCCGCATTCTGCTGGCAAGGTTTGTTGCTGATATAATCTCGCCACAGGACATCATCAGGTCAAGGTCTCTTGGTGAAGACTCTAAACCCGGTTGTCTCGCAAGATCAAGAAGGGTGTCGGTGGCATACGGATCTCCAGAACGCCCCATGGCAGAAACGACTACGACAGGCCGCACGCCCCTGTCCAGGGCGTCCCTAACCCTATCTATTACCTTCAATTGAAGTTCCTCACTGGAGACTGAAGTACCACCAAACTTCTGGACTACTATCCTCAAACTGTTCCTCCCCCCAATGGTCTCAGAACCATTCCTTTGCGAATCAAGGCCTCAAGAATCTGGACAGCGTTGGTGGCAGCACCTTTTCGAAGGTTGTCTGCCACAATCCAAAGGTTCAGCCCATTCCTCGCAGAATGGTCCTCTCTAATGCGGCCCACAAAGACCTCATCTCTCCCAGTAGCATCAACTGGTGTTGGATACAGATGGTGTTGAGGATCATCAACTACCGAAACACCTTCAGCCCCAGCGAGTAGCCTCCTGGCATCACCAGGGGTCAGAGGCTTCCTTGTCTGGAGGTTTACTGCCTCACAGTGGGCAAAGAATACCGGGGCCCTGACTGCTGTTGCCGTTACCTTGAGGTCGGGCAGGCCGAGGATCTTTCGTGACTCATCCATCAGCTTTCTCTCCTCAAGGGTATATCCACTGTCATCAAAGGAATCAATCTGAGGTATCAGGTTGAAAGCGATGGGGCGGGAATACACAACAGCCCTCGCATCCCTCCCCTCAAGAATATCATTGGACTGTTGGCGCAGTTCTGCAATAGCGGCATGGCCGGTTCCCGAAACCGACTGGTAGGTGCTAACCACAACCCTCTCCAGCCCAACAGCATCGTGAATCGGCTTTAGCACCAACACCAGCTGGATGGTTGAGCAGTTCGGGCTGGCAATTAACCCAGAGTGCAAGGCAAGATCAGCACTGTTGACCTCTGGAACCACAAGGGGAACTGATGGATTCATCCGAAAGGCGTTGCTCTTATCTATGCAAATGGCCCCCTGTTCCACCGCGGCGGGAGCTAGCTCCTTGCTGACAGAGGAACCAGCAGCGAAGAAAGCTACATCACAGCCAGCAAACTCCCTGGGGCCTGCCGGAATTACGGTAAGCCTTTTTCCTCTGAACTCCACCGATGAGCCAGCTGAACGTTGAGAGGCCATTGGCCTGAGTTCAGCCACAGGTATTCTACCAGCGCCCAGAATCTCTAATATCTTCTGGCCCACCAAACCCGTGGCGCCAACCACGGCTACTCTAAGACCTTCCATCACAATCACTCCAGATGCAGGATACGACACGCTTTCTTTATTCAATATGCACCAGAGGGAATATTAGTGATGCGTCGCCCCTACTCAGAGCCCCTTCCAAGCTCTTCTGGAAGGAAAGGGCTGAGATCTTTGATGAGGCCTCGCATCCCGTCAATTCTCCGCAGTGCCAATAGAACCCCGAAAAGAAACGATTCCCGATCGGTGGAGCCATGCCTTAAGACAAGGGTCTCCCCCGGACCACCAAGATGAATCTCGTGGACAGCTATGTATCCAGGCAACCTTAGAGAATGGATGGGCACCTGACTCTTGGTCAAGGCCTGAATCTTTTCAGCATAGGACCTGGCAGTACCTGAAGGCGCGTCTCTCTTGGTTTCATGGTGCATCTCAACAATCTCCGCCATTTCATAGACCCGGGCAGCCATTTGAGCAAATTGGCCCAGGAAGAAGGCGCCTATCGAAAAGTTGGGAATGTTGGCGACTGCCAACCCTCTGCTCTCAGCTTCGACCCCGACGGACAGAAGGAAGTCCTCTCTCAGTCCTGTGGTACCAACGACAGCATTGAGATTGTGCTTCAGCGCTATCTCAATATTCCTCTCAGATACGTCGGCGACAGTGAAGTCCAGCAAAACATCGACATCGGCCTCACATGATTTCAGCGCGGTCTCAAGATCACCCGCAATCACAAGCCCCAATCTGCCCTTGCCTGCAACGGTGCCCAGATCCTTGCCAAGGGCCGCTGGGTCTACTGCGACGACGATCTCAATATCAGCCTGCTCAAGGATGCCTCTGACCATAGCCCTTCCCATCTTGCCAGCAGCTCCGGTCACAGCGAGTCTGATCAAGGACGCAACTCCTTTCTCTCTTGCCTCGAATACTAGTCTAACCTATTCTCATAACTTTTGCCAGACGCCTAACGGAACAGGGTCCCATTAGAAGTTCAATGGAACCCTGCTCTTACACAATCAGTTTATGTGAGATTAGGGGCTGAAGCTACCGCCTGCGGCGATCTTTCCCTTCGTGGGTTTCAACATCAGTTGCCCCATTGCGTCTAAATATCATTGACGCCTCGCTAACCTTCTTATCATCGGTCTCGACAAGGGCGAGGATATTGCCTGACCGGACCTCTTGTTCGAAATGCCTACCCCGCTCTTCTGGCACACCAAAGTCAACAAGGCCACCAGCTACTCCACCGCTGACGGCACCTGACAGGGCGCCTGCTATGGGGCCGGCTGCCACAATGGGTCCAATACCGGGAATGGCCAAGGCACCGGCACCCGCTAAGAGCCCGGCTAACCCGCCAAGGGTTCCGCCTGTGGCTGTTCCGTCGCTCAGGTTTTGATTGGTGAAATTCCCATCAATACCGACATTGGCGGTGACACTGCCGTTATCGTCTCTACCATCTCCACCGTGGCTGCCACGATCTCCACCATGACCGCCGCCGTCTCCGCCATGGCCGCCACCATCTCCGCCATGGCCACCGTTGTCTCTTCTCACTACTGAGACGTCGTTATCCTTGAAACCAGCATCCCTGAGTTCATCAATAGCCTTGTCAGCTTGACCTTCTGACCTAAATACTCCAACTACTGTTTGCACGCTATATCTAACCTCCTTGCTAGCAAGTCTATTTACATGCTAGTTGTAGTTTACCTAAGAGAGGTAAGCTTATGCGTGCAACACGCTGACAGTCCTCAACACCTTTGAACTTGTGATAAATCCTCTATCTGGCTTGGAGGAGACGCCGGACATAGGGTTCACAGATTGCAACAGCAAGAGCAATGGCCGCCATAGGGTCAAAGGCGACGCCGCTAATCATTACCATATTTGGCATTGCCAACTTAAGAAAATTCACGCCCATAATCAGAGCCAAGTATATCCCACCAGCTACAGCCACAAGTTCTACCAGAGCTCTGGAGACTGGGGATTCTTCCGGCTCAAGGGGAAGCTCGCTGTCTGCGGCTCTAATCCTCAGAGATCTAAGGTAGACACGCTGTTTAACAGAGAAGTATACAAGTACAATGACTGTCAAGATCAAGACCAGGGATGTCATCTGTTCACCTCCTTCGCGGCCAGCGGAGGTCCTGATGAATCCTATGCCTGATCGGCTTCTGCTATGCCCTTCCCTACTCCTATATCCTTACCCTCTTGCCCTTGCCGTCACGGATTGAGACTGGATCGAATCTCTTCGTCACTGATAGGACCCACAACGGCAAGAGACAGTCGGCCGGGGTCAAAGATCCTGGCGGCCATCTCAGCGACCTCGGCCTCAGTAACGCTCTCAACCTTCTCGATAATCTCTTCAGGAGTGCGGTACCTGTTGAGGGAGACCTCAGACTTACCCAGACGCGCCATTCTGTTACTTGTACTCTCAAGACTCAACATCAAGCTTCCTTTTACCTGCTCCTTTACGCGTTTAACTTCAGTCGCAGAGACACCATCAGCCCTGATCTTAGCCAGTTCTTCGTAGATGAGAGTCAGAACATCCAGGGCTGTGTCTTTTCCCGTGCCAGCATATATACCAAGCAGGCCTGCATCTGAGTAGGCCGATGAGTAAGAATAGACTGAGTAAGCCAGGCCACGCTCCTCCCTGATCTCCTGAAATAGCCTGGAACTGGTTCCGCCGCCCAGAATCGTGTTAAGCACATGCAGAACATAGATCTGCTCGTGATTTAGAGGTAATCCCTCAGCCCCTACACAGATGTGAACCTGTTCAATATCCTTCTCCTTGACAAGTACCTCCGCATTGACAGAAGGGGGTTCAGTACCCAGTGCTTTTCCACTGTCTCCTTCATACCCAAAGTGCTGCTCCACCAGGTCCAGAAGGCGACTGTGCTCGAGGTTGCCGGCTGCGGCAATTACCATGTCATCAGCAGTATAGTGCTGCTCCCGATAGGCCGCAATACTATCCCGTTGCAGGCCCTCCAGGACATCCCACTCTCCCAACACCTTGTCGGCCAATCGATGCTGACCCCAGGTGGCGCGCAAGACCATGTCATGGATGTAGTCATCGGGAGAATCAAGGTAGAGCCGGATCTCTTCTCCCACCACCGCTACCTCACGACGGATATCCTCCTCAGCAAAGGTTGAGTTCTTGAGCATATCAGAGAGTAGCTCCATGGCTTGAGGGAGATGGTCATCCAAAACCCGGGCATAGTAGCATGAGTATTCCTTAGAGGTAAAGGCATTTAACTGCCCGCCAATGGAATCCATCTCCTCTGAGATCTGCCGGGCAGAGCGCTTCTCGGTACCTTTGAAATAGAGATGCTCCAGCAGGTGTGAGATGCCCTTCTCGTCGGGCCCCTCAAAGCGAGACCCTGATCTAACCCAGATCCCAAGGGCTACCGAGCGGAGGTGTGGCAGCTTTTCTGATACAACAACCATCCCATTGTCCAAACCTGTTCTCTTATACACACTTAGACCTCCATCTTCCGCGACCTAGAGACACCAGAGTTACCAGACTCCATCCTGGTGACAAGTTAATGGGGCTCAACGGTTATCCCCCGGTAAAAGTTCTTCAAAATGTCTTCAAAACCATGCCCTGCCTCGGCCATGCCCCTCGCTCCCCACTGACTCATTCCCACGCCGTGGCCATAGCCCTCACCACTAACAACAAAGCCCAAAGGGTAGCTCATCATAAACGGGCCCAGCTGGCTCCCCAGCGAAGTAGAACTACTGGCCGAGGAGATAAACCGAACCTGGCCATTGTACCAGAAAGCAAGGGTGGCAGGGAATCCACTAGCCATCAGGGAATCACCCGGGGGTAAAAGCAGTGTTGCCTCGATCCCAGGGCTGGTAAAGGCCACCAGGGAGGGTACAGGGTCCACCGTGAAGCGAGTGCTCCTAATCTTGAAACTCCCCACCTTGCTCCGGAACTGAACAGCTGCTATCTCTACTCTCTCCCTTGCGGTTTCAAGGTAAACATTATCCGCCCTCCCGCTCGGAGTTCTGCCCGCAACGGAAAATGCCGTTGGACCTTGAAGGTCAGGGCCCCTCAAAGAGGAAAATAGCGCCGTTGAACCCAGGATGGCATCGTTGACTTCTGCCGCGGTAAGGAACCGCCTCCAGCTATAGCGCCCCTCGAAGGTAGCAGATGTCCCGACGAGATAGGGAACGCTCCCGCCCCATACCTCTTCGGCTGATGCCGTATGCCCGCCAGAGTGTGAGAAATAGAGAGCCGAGATAAGACGGCCATTATGCCGGGCCACCAGACCAGCCGTCTCCCTTATGGCCCTATCTGTAGAGGGCTGCTCCCAAGCGATACCACGGTAGACCTGAGACATCACGGTATCGGTCAGATCAAACCCGCGACTCGAGAACCGGCCCGGATTACCAACGGCATAAGTCCTGGCGGCCACGGCCTGGGCTTTTAGAGCCTCTAAGGGCCAGCTGGCCGGCATTTCACCCGGAACAACACCCCTCAAGTACTCCTCTATGGGGAGACGGTTCACCACAGTTATGCCGTTACTGCCCTGTCCCTGAAAGACGATAAATACCCCCCGGTAGGTAAGGCCCTTGATCCCTAAGGGAGTTGAGGAAGATGCCAGGCGGAGGGCGCTGGTAGTAAAGGCCACCGGCATGTCACCCTTCTGCCCAGGGGCCCACAGCCCTACTCCATCAGCGCTAGAGCCCGGGTTCATCAGGGCATATGCCTGTGTCTGTAGTTCTCTCTCAGTGAAGACTGAGGTGACGTCGTCCTCCACAGTAAGGTTCCACATGGATTCACTGGTCAGATCTGTCTCACGACCCCGGTGTAGGCCCGCCCCAGTGGCTGACTGCAGGACCTGGCCGAGGGAAAGGCTTGAGAGAGATGCTAAAAGCTGAACTGGCCGAGCGCCAACAGCCAGAAGATCTGAGACTTCGGGGGCTGCTCCCTCCGGGATCGGACTCTGAAACCCAACGCCGGGCTCAGCGGCCAGTGGGCTCTGCACCAACGCTATACCCACAGCTCCCTGGATCCGCGCAGTAGCCCGGCCCTCCCAGAGGCCAATGTCTATGTCCCGGGCAGTAACGGCGGAGCCTGGCAGCCAGAGAGTGATGGTCAAGAAGAGAATTAAGACTGATTTTAGATGAAATGACGCCCTGGAAGACACTGTGAGTGGACCCCCTTTGTAGAGCTAGCTGTAGTCTATTCGCTGTCGAGGCGGCATATACGACGCTAGGGCCTCAATGCCTTTAGCGCTGCAAGATCCTCCTGCCTTTGGCCAGGGTCACCGGGGGTCTCCATCAACACCGGCAACTCTCTACCCAAAGAACTCAGAAGGGAGAGGATCTCCCCGGTGGCATCACTATCTATCATGCCATCAGGGTCAAGGAGATTTGTGTGCCTGTCCCGCTTGGAACCAACGGGAATGGCTGTGTTATTGAAGTGAACCGCGTGGAGTCTCCCAGAACCGATAATCTCTTTGAACTCTGAGAACACGCGTCGCACATTTTCCCTGGAGGACATGTCATATCCGGCGCCATGAGCATGGGCAGTATCGAAGCAAACCCCCACAACGGCCTCGCTGTCAATGGCCTCAAGCAAGGCCTGCAATTGGTCAAAGGACCAACCCAGTTCATTGCCGCTGCCAGCAGTGTTCTCCAACAGAAGACGCAAGGGCCAGTCTCTCTCCCCGATGGCCTCGACGATGGCGCTGGCTATCACCGCCAGGGCTTGGGCGACCTCGCCAGGTCGGCTACCTATGTGAGTAATCACGGCTGCTGCCCCCATGTCGGCGCCGCGCTGCATCTCCTCGCGAAGCAGCCTTATAGAGTTCTGATGAACCTTTCTATCTTCGCTAGCAAGGTTGATGTAGTAAGGGGCATGAACCAGAAGGGGGCCAACACCGGCCCCTTCAAGAATGGCATGCATTTTCTTGACCTCTTCTGGGTCAATGGCCCTGGCGGGGCCGCCCCTGGGGCTTCTAGTGAAGATCTGAAGAGACTCACATCCCCAGTCTAGAGCCCGCCGGGCCGTAGCCACCCACCCGCCAGAGATCGATATATGAGCTCCTATCTTGAGCATCTATCGTCTCCTGTTTCCGCGTCCTCCACCAGACCGTCCGCCCCTACTACCTCCGCTATCGCGATTGCTTGGGCGCGGACTACTCGAAGAGCTACCATGCTCTGCCTTTTTCGGATCCTCCATGTTCATTTCCTTGAGGGCCTCAGCGCGAGACAGGTTTATTCTACCTAGATGGTCGATCTCTGTAAGCTTCACCATTACTTCGTCGCCTTCTTTGAGGATATCCTCAACCTTGTTGACGTGGAAGTCCGCCAACTTCGAAATGTGAACAAGGCCGTCCTTCCCAGGAAGGATCTCTACAAAGGCACCAAAGTCAGTCACCCTTTGGACGACACCCTTGTAAATTCGACCCGGCTCAGGTTCTTCAACAATGCGTTCCACCCATTCCTTGGCCTTCTGTCCGCCTTCCTGATCGATGGACGCAATATAGACGGTTCCGTCATCTTCGATGTCAATCTCAACATCGCATTCGGCGATGATCTTATTGATAACCTTGCCACCAGGGCCGATGATCTCGCGAATCTTGTCTGGATGCACATGCAGGATAATGATCCTGGGGGCATAGGGCGAGAGCTCTGGCCGCGGCTCCGCAATGGTCTCCTGCATTCTATCAAGGATGTGCAACCTGGCCTGCCTTGCTTGCTCCAGGGCCTCCTCAAACAGTTCGCTGGAGACTCCCCCTATCTTAATGTCCATCTGGATAGCGGTAACACCCTCGCGAGTTCCGGCAACCTTGAAGTCCATATCGCCCAGATGGTCCTCCATCCCCTGGATATCAGTGAGGATCTTGTACCTGTCCTTATCCTTGACTAATCCCATGGCAATACCAGCTACCGGCGCCTTTATAGGAACTCCAGCGTCCATCAACGCCAGGGACGAACCGCAGACACTGGCCATTGAGGATGATCCGTTGGACTCCAGGACCTCAGAGACCAGCCGCAGGGTATAGGGGAACTCCTCGTCCGATGGGATAACCGGTAACAGCGCCCTCTCAGCCAGGAAACCGTGGCCAATCTCGCGGCGCTTCGGGCCCCTGAGGAACCAGGTCTCGCCAACAGAGTAGGGCGGGAAGTTGTAGTGGTGCATAACGCGCTTAGACTCTTCCTCGCCGAGGTCAATCAGCCTCTGGACGTCACTTACCTTACCGAGGGTTGCCGCCGTCAGAACCTGAGTCTGTCCACGGGTGAACAGACCTGTCCCGTGAACTCTCGGCATCAAGCCAACCTCACAAGAGATATCGCGAATGTCAGTAGGGCCCCGGCCGTCTGGTCGTTCTCCACGATCCAGGATGCCCTTGCGAACCTCTTCTTTCAATACCGTGTCCAGAACGCGCTTGATCTCTTTCTCTCTCTCGGGGAACTGTCCCTCGAGGGCAGCTAGGGTTTCTTCCTTGACCTGCTTGATCCGATCCTGACGCTCAAGCTTCTCCACCGTGTCAATGGCCGCTTGCATCTTGGTGGTGGCAAAATCCCTAACAGCCCGAACCACGTCTTCGCCGGGAACATCGAGGACAACCTCAATCTTCTCCTTACCAATCTCCGCGGCCATTTCCTCCTGCAGGGCAACGATGCGCTTGATCTCTTCATGGGCGCGCGTCAGGCCCCGCAGCACTACTGCTTCAGGGAGGCCCACAGCCGAAGCTTCGACCATGACCACAGCCTCTTTGGTAGCGGCCACGATCAGAGCCATCTCCGACTGGTTTGACTGCTCGCTGGTAGGATTGATAATGTACTCTCCATCAATATACCCGACCTCAACGGCGCCAATAGGCCCGTCAAAGGGGATATCAGAGATGGCTAGGGCCGCAGAAGCCCCGATCATACCGCAGATTTCCTCGGAGTGATCATAATCCAGCGACAGGATCGTCATGATAATCTGGACTTCATTCCTGAATCCGTCAGGGAAGAGCGGTCGCAGAGGCCTATCAGTCAGCCTTGCGGCAATGATTGCCTTCTCCGTCGGTCTTCCTTCCCGACGAAATATGCCGCCCGGAATCTCTCCGATGGCGTAATTCCGTTCCTCCATATCAACCATTAGTGGGAAGAAGTCAATCCCTTCCCGGGGTGATGATGACGCGCCAGCCGTGACCAAGATTCGGGTGTCCCCATACTTGACTAACACAGCCCCATTGGTCTGCTTTGCCAGTTTCCCGGTTTCCAGAGAAAAGGGCCTACCCCCTAGTTCCATTGTGTACTCATGTACCATATAATTCCAATCCTCCTAATCGTATACTGCGCACGCTGTAGACGAAACCCCGTTGGTCTAGAGTCGTGCAAACTCAGAGTATTACCTTCTGATTCCGAAATATACGTCTTGCCTACTAAAAAGGGCGGGTCAAGGCCCGCCCCCAAAGCTACCTGTGTCTTATTCCAAGTTTCCCAACAATCGCCCGATAGCGCTCAATGTCCTCTTTACGCAGATAATTCAAGAGGCCCCTGCGACGACCAACCATTTTCAGAAGGCCTCGCCTGGAATGATGGTCACTCTTATGAACCTTGAGGTGCTCAGTGAGGTAATTAATGCGCTCTGTGAGCATTGCGATCTGTACCTCGGGCGAACCTGTGTCGTTCTCGTGACGCTTAAACTCATCGATAATCTGCTGCTTCTCTACTACTGATAGAGTCATTTCCTCTCACCTCCTTGTCTAAAACAACCCCGTATTCCAAGTATGCAGTCGGAGTCTCAACAAACCTAGAACACGGTTTTCTAATCACCTTTACCATTCTAGCACTACCCAACCCTCAACGCAACTATGAGGCCCCCCGCTCCGCCTTGGGAGCGGGCCAGGAGTGAATCAAACTCCTGGCGTTACGGCAATCGTCCAGTATCTGTTCTGCCAGTTCGGTTGGAGACGCAAACCGCTTCTCTCCACGGATCCTGCTGAGCAACTGAACCTCAAGGACCTCTCCGTAGATACTCCCCTCGAAATCCAGCAGGTGCACCTCGAAGTGAACCCGAGAAGATGCGTCAAAGGTGGGATTAGTACCAAGATTAGCCACCCCAGCCAGGGGCTCTATAGTACCACCCTTGCTCCTAACTGAGCTGGTGGTCTTGTTCAACACCCTGACGGCGTAGACCCCAAAAGGCGGCAGGAGTTTCTCCGGGGGGACGCTGATGTTAGCGGTTGGGAAGCCCAAACGAGTACCACGGCCCATCCCGTGGATTACAGTCCCTGTAAGGCTATATGGCCGTCCCAGAAGGAGCTGTGAAGAGGCCAGGTCACCCTGGCGTAAGAGCAGCCTGATGTTACTACTGCGCGCAGTTAGACCGTTTCTAGCAGTAACCTCGGGAACAATATCCACTGAAAACCTTTTAGTGTCGCCGACCTCCCGTAGCAGCTCAGCAGTACCGCTTCCACCCGCCCCAAAGGTAAAGTCGTGCCCCACCACCACCTGCTGGGCTTGAAGCGATTCCTTCAGCCCCTCAGCAAAATCTAGCGCCTTCATGCCAGCATATCCCCGCGAGAACTCCTGAACAGCCAGTATCTTTACCCCAAGCCCCTCTATAAGCTCTGCCTTCTCTACGGCTGTGGTCAGGAGCGGCATCTGAGTACCCTTTCCCAGGACCACAGAAGGGTGGGGCTCAAAGGTAAGGACAAGAGGTATCAGCCCTCTGTCTTGCGCCTTGGCAACGGCTTTGCCTATAATGTGCTGGTGACCAATATGCACTCCATCAAAAACGCCTATGGCAATCGCTGTTGGGCCTGGTATTGTTGTGTCCAATAGGCCGTCTCGCAGCCTGACAAGATCCACGGCTAGTCTTCCTCCAGTGGTGGGAAAACCTTCTCTAATGTCACCAATCCACGCTGCCCACCTTGGGCATTCCCAAAAGACTGTCTTTCCCTGCCGGTGGCCACCAACCTGAAGTCCTCATCAAGCAGCCTGACAATCTCGCCTTCCTTGTTAGCGCCGAAATCAGGATAACCCCATTCAACTCCTCTACCCGGCCATCGCCTCTCAAGCGCCTGGCCGTCTGGGGGGATGCCGTGAGTAACCCTCTCCACCTCACCGGGCCTGAGAACATATGCTGGCAGGAACTGAAGTGCTTCGGCCGCCCCTATGAGGACCTGCCCAGGGCCGCCGCCAGAAGTAACCCCCCGCTCAAATTCGTGAAGCGACAGGGCATCCGTCAATCTGAAACAGCCCACCGCCTGTCGTATCAGGAAACTCATGTGCGCTCCGCAACCCAACTCCTGGCCAATATCCTGGATAAGGGTCCGTATATAGGTGCCCTTGGAACAGCTGATGTCCAGGATCGCCCTGGGATGCTGGCCATCGGGCTCAAAACCGACCACCTTCAAGTCGTAGATTGTTACAGGCCGCGCCTTTCGCTCGACAGATTTTCCCTGGCGAGCCAACCTATATAGGGGCTTCCCCTTGTGCTTCAGCGCCGACGTCATGGGTGGTACTTGACTAATCGGACCCAAGAACTCGCCAGCCACTGCCTGTACATCTTCAACCCCGATACTACCGGCTTCACACTCCAACACAACACTGCCAAAGGCGTCGCCAGTATCTGTCGCTACCCCTAATGTCATCTCCGCGCGGTACGCCTTGGGAAGATCCAGGAGGTACTCCAGAATCCGTGTGCCTTGCCCGACCCCTACTACCAGCACACCGGCGGCTCCTGGATCTAGTGTGCCAGAATGGCCTACCTTGCGGATTCCCAGGACCCTACGGGTAAAACTGACAACATCATGGGAAGACATTCCCGGCGGTTTGACAAGGCTTGCCACTCCCCGAATTGGCCGCGTCATCTTCCTCTCACCCCACCAGAAGCCCTATTGAGCTTGCTCAAGGGCCTCAAGGGTACGGCCCACCACCCGTGGGATAACTTCCGACAGGGCGCCTCTTACCTCACAGCCAGCAGCACGAGGGTGCCCCCCGCCCCCAAACTCGCCAGCAATTGCACTGACATTCAGATCCGCCTGAGAACGAAAGCTAATCCTGACCACGTCTTCCTCTTCCTCTGTAAAGAGGATGCTGACCTCAACACCAGCAATGCGCCTTCCGTAGTTCACCAGGCCAGCGGCCTCGTCAGAGCCTGCCCCCGTCTCCCGGAAATCGGCCAGGGACAGGTACTGCCAGGCAACCCCTCTCTTTACTGTCAAGGTCTTGAGGCACCGCATTAGCAACTGCATGCTCTCAAGGGATCGGTTCTCATAGATCTCCTGATAGACCAAACTATGGCGAACCCCCCTGGCCAACAAATCCGCGGCCATGAGGTGCGTCTCCGGACGAGTGGAGCCATACACAAATGACCCAGTGTCAGTAAGCACAGCTGCGTAGAGATTGGTAGCCATACCGACATCAATCTCCACACCCAATGCCAATATGAGATCGTATATCATCTCGCTAGCAGATCCCAGGCTGGGTAGAACCCAATCAATGTCACCAAAGAGTGTATTACTGATATGGTGATCAATGTTGATAACCGATGCCGCGGCAGCGGCAATCTGCTCACCACCTGTGGCCCGACTGGGCTCAGCGCAATCGATGAATAGGGCCGTCCCCTTCCACCCCTCAAGCTCAACAGTGGACTGAAACTCGGAGGAGCCGGGCAGAAACCTGAAGTTCTTTGGCACCTCATCAGCGGAAAGATAGACAATACTATCCTTGCCCAGCTGCTGGAGGGCTCTGTGGGCCGCAAGACAACTGCCCATACTATCTCCATCAGGGTGCTCGTGAGTCACAACAATAAAGGCCTTGGCTTCCTCAATTGCCGCCACTAGCTCCCCAGGTACACTGTTCAGCGGCCCCTTTGGTTTGCTAAAACTTGACACACCATCGACTCCCTCTGGATCAGCGAGTATGACGCCGCCTTTGTCATGTCTATTCCTTAGAAGCCCCATCCTCAGCTTCTTCATCCCCCGGGAGAGCCTGGTCGCCATCCTTATCCCCGCCCGATTCCTCCTGAACCTGCCTTAGGAGCTCAAAGACGCGTGCCCCCTGTTCTATGGATTCGTCAAGCCTGAACAGGATCTCCGGGGTCTGCCTGGCGCGAATGCGTTCCCCAATCTGTAGACGGATGAAACCGGCGGCGCTATCCAGCGCCTTCAGGCACTCCTTCTTCTCCTCATCAGAACCGTAGATACTGACAAAGACCTTGGCCTGGCTCATATCAGCCACCACCTCAACCCTGGTTATACTGGCAAAGCCAACCCGGGGATCCCTGACTTCTTTGCGGAGAATGTCGCTTATCTCCTCCTGAAGGACACCTTCGAGCCGCCTGATTCTGCGGGTAGACATGTGTTACCCCCCCTTGCTACGGTTGCATATTATGTCAAAGGGACTCAAGCTCATATGAGAAGTCAATCACCTCAACATTTGCCTCGAGCCAGCGCAAAACCGCCATTAGACTGCTTTTACAGTGGCCCTCGTCAGCGGCCACTGTGACTATCCCAAGCCCAATTCTATTCAGGACATCATGGTAGTCTACCTCAGCCACCGCTACGTTAAACTTGTTGCGGCACCGCTGGCTGAGGCTCTTAAGCACCCGCCGCTTGTCTTTCAGCGACCGATTGGGCGGTAGGATAATATCTAATCGGCAACTCCCAATACGCACTTGAACCTACCTCTTAACCTCTCTCGACCTCTTCCATGTGAAAGGCCTCAAGAACGTCGCCTTCCTTGATGTCATTAAAACGCTCAATGCCGATGCCGCACTCATAGCCTGCGGTCACTTCGCGAACATCATCCTTGAAACGTCTGAGGGAATCAATGGGGCCTTCATGAACGACGATCCCGTCCCTGATCACCCTGATGCTGCAGCGACTGATAACTCTGCCGTCTCTAATATAACAGCCAGCCACATTGCCTGCCCTGGGGACCTTAAACACTGCCCGTACCTCAGCCTGCCCAAGAACAACTTCCTTGAACTCTGGATCCAGGAGACCAACGAGAGCCGCCTCAATGTCCTGAAGCAGATTGTAGATGACTCGATAGGTCCTGATGTCTACGCCCTCTGTCTCTGCTACATCCGATGCATTCCTGTCGGGACGCACGTTGAAGCCAATGATAATAGCTCCAGAGGCAGCAGCCAGCAGGACGTCGCTCTCACTAATAGCGCCGACCCCACCATGAATGACCTTAACGGTGACATCCTCCAGCTTAAGCTTCTCCAAAGACTGCTGCACCGCTTCAACAGAACCATGGACATCAGCCTTAAGAACAACCTTGAGTTCCTTGATGTCACCCTCTTTGATCTGCTGATACACACCATCGAGGGTTACCTGGCGACGCTTATGGGCCTGCTCATTAGCGGCATTGACCCTGGTCTCAGCTGAATCTCTAGCGGTCTTGTCGTCAGGATGGACCTCCAGGATATCACCTGCTCTGGGAACATCCCCGAGCCCAAGCACCTCAACGGGAGTAGCGGGCCCCGCCTCATCCAGTCGGTCACCCTTATCATCAATCAGTGCCCTTACCTTGCCGTGGGTGAAACCAGCCGTTATGGCGTCTCCCACCCTCAGGGTACCGGTCTGTACGATTACTGTAGCCACAGGACCTCTACCCTTATCTAACTCGGCTTCCACAATGGTTCCGCGAGCAGGCTCATCTGGATTGGCCTTCAGTTCCTCCATCTCCGCCATCAGCGTAATGTACTCGAGAAGATCCTCAATGCCTTCACCCGTTATTGCTGACACCGAAACACAGACCGTATCACCACCCCAGGCCTCAGGCACCAGGTTGTACTCGGTTAGCTGGCGCATAACCTTGTCCGGATTGGCACCAGCAACATCCATCTTATTGATGGCAACAACCATTGGAACCCCAGCGGCCTTGACATGGTTGATGGCCTCAACTGTCTGCGGCATAACGCCGTCATCGGCCGCAACCACAAGCACCACGATGTCTGTTACCTGCGCGCCCCTGGCGCGCATTGCCGTAAAGGCTTCATGGCCGGGGGTATCAAGGAATACAATATTCTTCCCTTTCCAATCGACCTCGTAGGCGCCAATGTGCTGTGTTATTCCACCGGCCTCGGTTTCGGTGACCTTCTCCTCCCGAATCTTATCCAATACTGAGGTCTTCCCGTGATCAACGTGACCCATGACCGTAACCACAGGGGACCTACCCTTGGCCATCTCAGGGTTGAGCTCCTCGGCCAGAGTATCCCGCAGTCCAACCCGGTTCTGGTCACCGGTGTCCCGCCTGACGTTGAAGCCGAATTCCGAAGCCACCCTGGCGGCAGTCTCGTAGTCCACTGCCTGATTCACATTGGCTATGACACCCATCAATAGAAGTCGTTTTATAACTGCGGTCACAGGCCGGTTCAGGCCTACAGCCAGATCCTTTACCGCAACTGTGTCTCCTAAGACCAGTTCTCTTGGCTGTGATGGCTGCTCCCTGTGGTCGGGACCTCTTCCTTCAGGATCCTGACTGGGTCGCCTTGCCGGTCTCCTGCCCCGGCGACTGGCGTCGGCGTCCTCGGCGTCTTCGCTGGTGTCGTCCTGTCTGCCGCGACTTGGGTGTTCATCGCGGCGGCGAGGGGCCTTTTTGCCATGATCATCCTCAGGCTCTTCCCCCCGGCCCTTTGCAGGCCCCTTGGCCTTGGCCGGCTTCTTCGCCCCCTTGACATCAGCACCATCGACCTGCTTCTTTCCTTTTTCCTCAGGCTTCTTTGCCTCAGGCTTCTTTGTTGCCTTCGCCTTTGGCTTGGTGCCATCAGCCTTCTTGCTGTCTCCTTGCATTAGTAATTCGCGGACAGCCAGGGCTGTCTCGTCAGTCACCGTGTTCATGTGTGAACTGACCTCAACCCCAAGCCCTCCAAGGACCTCTATCAATTCTTTGCTAGTTGTTTTCAACTCGCGAGCGAGTTCGTATACTCTAATAGTACCTATAGCCATCACCCCCGCTTGATTTGCTTCAAGAGTGACCTTGCGTCAAACTACCCTCAGCTACGAGGAGCATTGACAGTGGCATCTACAATGCCATCAAAGACCTCTGCAGGTATGGACACTCCCAAAGAACGTTCCAGTTGTTTTCCCTTTTGAGCCAGTTCAAGACAAGACCTTGCAGGGCAAACATAGGCCCCACGCCCTGCCATTTTACCAGTTGCGTCCAGGGCGACCTCGCCACTGGGCCTCCTGACAACCCTGACCAACTCATTCTTGGCCTTCTGCTCTCGGCAGCCCAGACACCGGCGCATCGGAATTCTCCTACGGCTCTTTACCATAGAAATACCTCCTGGAACGCCTTACAGATCTCCTTCTCCATCCTCAACCCTATCGTCCTCTTCAGTCCCCTGGTCCGTCTCATCGCTGGCCAGATCTGTCTCAATATCCTCTTTTCCTACTGCCAGGCCCTGTGACTCATCCTCAATCGGATCGTCGTCAGGTCCTTCAAGGCCCCCATCATCGTGAGGAGACTCTTCCCCATGAGGGGACTCTTCGATGGTCTCATCTTCCGTATCCTCGTCAACGGCAAACAGTTTCTCTGCTTCCCTGCGGGCCGCTGTCTCTGCAATCTCAGTTTCACTCTTGATGTCAATCTTCCAGGTCGTCAATTTAGCTGCCAACCGGGCGTTCTGGCCCTCTTTTCCAATTGCCAGTGAGAGCTGATAGTCCGGCACTATAACAGTGGCAACGTGATGTTCCTCATTCAGGTCAACCCGGACCACCTTGGCGGGGCTCAGAGCGTAGCCCACAAATTCGGCCTCGTCTTCAGACCAACGAACAACATCAATCTTCTCGCCACGCAACTCCCTGACTATGGTCTGAACCCTAACTCCCTTGGTACCAACGCAGGCCCCCACGGGGTCGACTTTGTCGTCATTGGAGAAAACGGCAACCTTTGCTCTTGAACCTGCCTCTCGGGCCAATGCCTTAATCTCTACAATTCCATCATGAATCTCAGGCACTTCGAGCTCAAAGAGGCGACGAAGGAGGCCGGGATGGGTCCTTGATACAATGATCTCAGGCCCCTTTGTGGTCTTGTTGACCTCCACGATATAGGCCTTGAGGCGGTCCCCCTGCTTATAGTTTTCAGAGTGAACCTGCTCAGAGCCGCGAAGTACGGCTTCTGCCCTACCCAGATCCAGCATAATGTCGCGCCCCTCGCGACGCCGGACAACACCGTTTACGATGTCACCCTCTCTATTGGCGTACTCATCATAGATGACCCCGCGCTCAGCTTCACGGATACGCTGAACAACCACCTGCTTCGCGGTTTGGGCGGCAATCCGACCAAAGGTCTTTGGGGTAACCTCCACCTCTACAATGTCACCCAGTTCAAAGGCAGGGTTAATCTTGCTGGCCTCCTCTGGGCTGATCTCGTGGGTACCATCCTCGACCTCTTTCACCACTGTTCGCAGGGAATAGACTGAAGCCTCACCACTGTCGCGAGAAACCGTCACCTTTACATTTTCTTCGTCAAAGTGTTTCTTATAGGCCGATATCAGCGCCGATTCAATCGCCTCTATCAGCACTTCCTTCTCAATGCCCTTCTCCTTCTCAAGTTGGTTTAGGGCAGCTATGAACTCCGCATTCACCCCTGCACCTCCCTTCAGCGTATGAGCACAACCGACTTTAACCTAAATCTCTATCTCTAAATTGGCTTTAGCAATCTTCTCATACGGCACTGCAACCAGCTTCCCGTCGTCAAGCTCAATCTGTATCTGGTCCTCATCCACCCCTTTAATAACCCCAGTAAAACTCTTCTGGTCATCCACAGGGGCAAAGGTCTTAACCCTGGCCTTCCTCCCCTGGAACCTCCTGAAATCGCCAATCTTGTTCAGTGGTCTGTCAAGGCCCGGCGAACTAACCTCAAGGGTATACGATTCACCGACAAGGTCTTCAGAATCAATGGCCGAGGACAGATGCCTATTAACGGCCTCACAGTCATCCATTGTGACCCCGCCAGGCTTATCGATGAGAACCTGTAGGTGCCAACGACCACTGACCTTCCGGAAACTCACGTCAACCAATTCGAGCCCCAGGTCCACTGCAACGGGGTGGACGAGCTCGCTGACTCTGCTTATGACCTTGCTCATACGCTGGCCTCCTGTCACATTAAATCCCAGTCCTGTTGCGAGTAAACAGTGAGTGCCGGCAATCATCATGGGCAGCGCCGGCACCTCTACTAGCTATCTTTCCCTGCTAACCGCAGATAATCCAGTCAGCGGTTGGTCTCAATTAACGAAAGAGTGGGCGTTCACCCACTCTCGGTAACTCAACAGAAGCTGGTAGAGGCGCGCCTGCCAGTCAACAGCTGGCATGGCAAGCCTGCCAGTCAACAGCTGGCATGGCAAGCCTGCCAGAAAAAGTATAGCACAACTGGGATTTGCCTGCAAGTACCGTCGCCTGCAACCCTGTACTACTCCACCTTCTTGACATGGTCCAACACCGCTACCTCACCTGCCAAAGCCCTCATAGACACGGTGTCCGGCAGGTCAACAATAAGGTGAAGCACCATTGTGGCCGAATCAACCCTTTCCTCAACCTCAATGCTGCGGATGTCCACGCCGCGCCGGCCCATCAGGGAGGTAACCCGGCCGATAACCCCTGGAACATCCTCAACAACAACATTGATCTCCTCAAAGGCCCTGCCCGGAAGGATGTGATACTCCAGGCTGCGCAGAACCACCAGAGCAATCATGACTATCACCGTGGTGACAACAGCCACCAGGTAGAACCCTCCCCCAACCGCCAGGCCGATGGCTGCGCTTACCCACAGACTGGCTGCTGTTGTGAGCCCCTTGATACTGGCGCCATGGCGTAGAATGGTACCAGCCCCAAGAAAGCCAATCCCACTAACCACTTGGGCGGCGATCCTCCCGGGGTCGAGGTTCGTGTTAGGTGTTCCTGCAAAGGGTGCTACCAGGCCTATGGATACCAACATGAGCAGGGCCGACCCCACCGAAACTAGGATGTGCGTTCTCAGCCCCGCCGGCCGCTTCAGGGTTTCCCGCTCAAGTCCAATGAGCCCACCAAACAGGGCTGAAATAAAGAGCCTTAGAACAAGCTCTAGTGAAACTGTGTCAAGTTCCATCTTCCTAACACCCCCCTTTTAGGGCACTCCCACCGGTTTACAGCCGTTTTATCCCAGGTAACCGAGGTTTTGAAGCTCACTTATGAGGGCATCGAGGAGATCTCCCTCGGGGACCTTCCGGAGCGCCTTGCCTCCCTTAAAGAGCAGACCTTCCCCCATTCCACCAGCAATACCAAGGTCAGCCTCTCTGGCCTCTCCGGGGCCATTGACTGCACAGCCCATAACCGCCACGGTGAGGGGTCTTGAAACACCCTGCAGCCGCCCCTCTACAGCCCTGGCCAGCGCTTCCACATCAATATTGGTTCGCCCGCAGGTGGGACACGATATCACTCGCGCCCCTCTTCTTCTGAGGCCCGTCGCCTCCAGAATTGAATGACCAACCTCTACTTCCCTGACAGGGTCTCCTGTAAGGGACACCCTGATAGTATCACCGATGCCCTGAAGAAGCAGTGACCCGATGCCAACCGCCGAGCGGACCGCGCCATGGGTCGATGTTCCGGCCTCAGTGACCCCCAGATGAAGGGGGTAATCCAGCTCTTCTACTGCCAGTTGGCAGGCGGTAACGGTGGTGCTAACATCCGATGACTTAAGCGATATCACCGTGTCCTTGAATCCCATACCCTCCAGCACTGAAATCTGCCTTTTGGCACTCTCCAACATGGCGCGAGGGGTGGGCCCGCCGTGGCTCTCCCAGAGATCCCGCTCAAGAGACCCTGCATTGACCCCAATCCGGATTGGAATTCCCATGGACCCAGCAGCATCTGCAACAGCCCTTACCCTCTCTGGCGACCCTATATTCCCAGGGTTGATCCTCAGCTTGTCCACACCGGCCTCAACAGCCGCTAGCGCCAACCGGTAGTCAAAATGAATATCCGCCACCAGCGGCGCATCGGTCTCCTGACGGATTTGTTTCAGGGCCCTGGCTGCCGCTTCATGAGGAACTGCAAGGCGTACTATCTCACAACCGGCCTCAACCAGACGCCTTATCTGTGCTGTGGTGGCCGCCACATCCTCAGTCTTTGTGGTGGTCATGGACTGAACTGTGACGGGAGCCCCTCCGCCAACTGTCACGGCCCCAACCCGGACCGACCTGGTACGCTCGCGGGTGCTCATCCTCATCTCCCCCTCTACATACCGGGGCTTAGCCTGACAATGTCTTGATAGGTCACAAAGACTACCAGGGCAATCAGAACTGCAAACCCGATAAAGTGTATGAGATTCTCCCGTTCAGGATCAACAGGCCTTCCTCTGACGGCCTCAATGCCTAAAAACACGAGCCTGCTGCCGTCAACAGGTGGAATTGGCAGCAGATTGATCAGTCCCAGGTTGGCGCTGAGGATCGCCGCTAACCTGGTCAGATTCACCAGGCCTGTCTTGGCGGCCTGCCCAATCATCCCTGTAATACCTACGGGACCAGCCAGTTCAGCGGCGCCGCGCCCAGTGATAACCATTCCAAGGCTCTGCAAGAGAAGGAACATGATTCTCCCCGTCTGCCTTATCCCTTCCACCAAAGAGGCCAGAGGCCCAATCCTCTGAATGTCAACTGTAGGCCCCACACCAATGAAACCCTTGCCCTCCTTCTGTGGGTTGTCAGCGGGAGTAACCAGAACCGTTGTAATCTGGCCGTCCCTCTTAATCTCGACAGGGATCTCAGTACCAGGGTTCTGCTCAACAATGGCTACAAGGTCGTGCCAGTCGTTGACAGCCTCGCCAGCTACCCGCAAGACCCTGTCCCCTGCTTGAAGCCCCGCCTCTGCAGCCGGGAACCCCGGAAACACCTCACCAATAACCGCGGAATCGGGTTTTGGGACGGCTACACCGTAAAGGGCGAAAATGGAAGCAAAGAGAACCGCTGCCAGGATGAAGTTCATTAAAGGCCCTGCGGCGATCACCCGGGTTCGGGCCAGGAGGCTCTTGGTCGCAAAGCCCCGCGGGTTATCAAGGTCATCAGGTTCCGTGCCTGCCATCAGGACAAATCCTCCCAGGGGTAAGATCCTGAAGCTGTACAGGGTCTCCCCTCCCCTGATTGCCGCGAATCTAGGCCCAAAACCGATGGCAAACTCCCGGACCTCTATCCCCTCAAGCTTGGCGAGGGTAAAGTGGCCCAGCTCATGGATGAAGATCAGCAGACCAAAAACTACTACTGCTGCAGCAAAAGTGAGCATTAAGTCACCTACCTATGATTATCTCTGGCCCGGCCAATGCCCCCAATCTAGAAATCAGCGGCAGCTATCCGAGCCCATCCGTCTATCTCAACTAGTCGCTCCAAAGAGGGATTCTCTACCGAGGTGTGCCTTTCCAGGACTCCCTCAACCAACCTGGGTATGCCGTCAAAGCTCAGCTTGCCGTGGAGGAAACGCTCAACAGCCACCTCATTGGCGGCATTAAGCACAGCTGGGACCGAACCACCCGCCCGCCCGGCCTGATAGGCCAAGCTCAAGCACGGGAAGGCCCCATAGTCAGGCTTAAAGAAGGTGAGGGTCCCCATCTCCGTCAAATCGAACTCCTGCCATCTTACGGCCTTGCGTTCGGGCCAGGTAAAGGCGTACTGAATTGGATACCGCATATCAGTAGGTCCCACATGGGCCAAGAGGTTGCCATCAACGGTTTCAACAAGGGAATGAACCGTGCTTTCCGGATGAACGACCACCGATATCCTGTCGTAACCAAGGCCGTAGAGCCAGCGGGCCTCTATCACCTCGAGACCCTTATTCATCAGGGTTGCAGAATCTATGGTTATCTTCGCGCCCATATCCCACGAAGGATGTTTCAAAGCCTGCTCCGGCGTGACCCTCTGGAGTCTATCGGCGGACCAACCTCTAAAGGGGCCACCAGACGCCGTCAGTATTAACCGCCTAACCTCCGTTGTGGAAACCCCTTCAAGACACTGCCAGAGAGCGCTGTGTTCGCTATCAACAGGCCGGATCTCGACGGACCTCGCTTCTGCCAGCGGCATCACAAGATGGCCGCCCGCCACAAGGGTCTCCTTATTAGCCAGGGCCACTTGGTGTCCAAGCTCCAATGCCCTTATCGTTGGCTTCAGTCCCGCAAATCCTACAACCGCTACCAGGACCAGGTCTGCTCCCTCCACGTCAAGCAACTCGCACATGCCCTCCGGGGGACCAAAGACTTGAACGTCCCTGCCCTTTAAGGCAGCGACGGCCTTTTCTGCAGCATCAGCATCGGTGACACTGACAGCCTTGGGCTGAAACTCTTTCACCTGGACTACCAGTTCCTCCACACTAGTATCCACTGCCAGACCAAGTACATTCAGGCCATCTAAACGCCTTATGACATCAAGGGCCTGTCTGCCAACGGAACCAGTTGATCCAAGAATAACAACATTCATTGTTTCCATGTCACCCCACTTGTCCCCAATACTCAACCATCCGCAGCCTTCCCATTGCCAGGAGGGATCATAAAGGACTCTGCTACCGCCTTGACCATCACTGCCATCAGCGGGCCAAAGGCAAAACCCCATGCGCCAAAGAACTTTATCCCGATATAGATCGACACAAGGGTTGCCAGGGGATGCACCCCGATCCTATCTCCAACAATGCGAGGCTCCATCATCTGCCTGATAACAGTCTGGACAGCAAAGAGGACAGAGAGGCCCGCGGCAAATCCAGTCTCGCCGGTAGCAATGGAATAGAGTATCCACGGCAAGAAGACCACAGTGGGCCCAAGCATAGGGAAGATGTCAAGGATGCCCGCTATAAGGCCCAGCAGCAAGGCATAGGGCGAGCCCAAGACAATTAAGCCTGAAACACTGATAACAGCTGTGATCATCACCATCGTGAACTGGGCCTTAATGAACCCCAGGGACCCGTGGACAACTCGTCTTTCGATGGCATCGTACTGACTTGACATATCGGCAGGCACCAGGCTCCTCACAAAGGCCCTGATTTGCCTCCTGTCCCTGCTGATAAAGAAGGTCGCTATACAGGTTACCGCCAGGGTGAGCAGGAAAGTTGGCAGTTGGGCAAAGACGCCCAACAGACCATTAACACCTGCCTGTAGCCCCTTATAGAAACTACCCAGTTGATCCCCGATGAAACGCTTGAGATCATCTGGACTCAGCGGCATGCTAGTATTCTCAAGAAACACATTGGCTTTAACCAAGGCGTCATCAATCAGGTTTACTAACTCATCGGTCTGAGCGGGCAAACGCCGGGCCAGCGAGGCTATCTCCAGAGTCAACTTGGACAGACTGGCAACCACCAGAAGGCTGATGACCCCAAGCACAAAGACCAGAACCACCGCAACCACCAGACCCCTTGGTAGGCGAAGGCCTCTTTCAATCCCGTCAACCAAGGGATTGATAATGGCCGACAAGACCAGGGCAACGATGAAGGGCAGCAGGTATAGGAGAGAGTACTTTAACAGCATAAAAGCGGCGAAGACTAGTAAGAGCGGCCATATGTAGGAGAGAATTCTGTTCACATTTCCTACCTCCAAGAGGCGGTTCTCAACCGCCAGGCGTTCTAGATCCCAGAAGCAAACCACGGCAGGTACTGTCCTGCAAGGCTGGCCACCAGCACCGCAAAGAGCAGGCCGTCAAAGCGGTCCAATACCCCGCCATGACCGGGTAGTACCGTACCCGAGTCCTTGGCTCCCACGGTACGCTTGAGGCCGGATTCGAACAAGTCGCCCACCTGGGAAGTGGCGGACAGAAGCACCCCAACCGCCATTGCCGGTATGAGAGGCCAACCCAAGGCCACAGCCCCAAGGGCAATTATGATCAATGCCCCTACCAGGCCACCCACAGCGCCCTCCCAGGATTTATTGGGGCTGATTGGCCCAATCTTATGCCGCCCGTACCTTACTCCAAACAAATAGGCGCCGGTGTCGGTGGCCCACACCGCCGCTACAACCATCAATGCTGGCCAGGGCCCAAAGTGTCTGAGTAGCAATATGATGCTAAAGAGAAAACCTACGTACAGTCCACCCAACAGAGACCACAGCGCTGTTTCTAAATTATATGATGTTGAGCGAAAGACTTGCTCCCCCAGGGACAGCAACAGCACTGCAGCCAGTCCCAAATGCAGCACTGGCAGGCTGTTGAGGTGGGCCCCAGTGGCAAAGAGCACCGATCCAATCACCGGTCCGAGGTAGCTAAAACCTGCTGACCCTCTGTTGGCAAGACCAGCAAACTCGGTCAATCCTACAGAGATCAAGATCCCCGTTACCACCAGTAGAGGGATACCCCCTACATAGAGGGCATAGAGAAAAACTGGAGCTCCTACCAACGCCGTAAGTAACCTGGTCAGGAACAACCCTCCCCACCCCCTGGTCCGAGATCTCGGTCAAGTCCGCCAAACCGCCTCTGTCTGCTCTGAAAGTCTGTGATTGCCTCAAAGAGATGCTCTGGCTTAAAGTCGGGCCACAACACGTTACTAAACCAGAATTCAGCGTAGGCGGCCTGCCACAACAGGAAATTGCTTAGACGCAGCTCCCCACTTGCCCTTATAACCAGGTCTGGATCGGGCAGACCAGCTGTATAGAGGTAGCCTTCAAAGGTGTCTTCATCAAGAGACTCAATCCTGAGCCTACCCCCAATAATGTCTCGGGCAACCCCCTTCGCAGCATCGACAATCTCCTGACGGCCACCGTAGTTCAGCGCGAAGATCAACTTCAGGCCCTGGTTGGACCGGGTAAGGGCCAGCGCTCTGGCCACTTCGCCTCTTGCCTTGGCTGGGAGGGCCTCCTGGTTGCCGATGACCCTGAGCTGAATATCATTGTCAACCAGCTGTTTCATTTCACCCTGAAGATACTGCACAAGTAGCGACCACAGAAACTCTACTTCCTCCCTGGGCCTCTTCCAGTTCTCTGTGGAGAATGCAAAGAGGGTAAGGACCTCAACCCCCAAGCGAGAGCTAGCATCCACAACATCTCTGACCGCCTCTGACCCGGCCTGATGGCCAGCGGACCTCGTCAGGCCCTTCTGCTGCGCCCAACGGCCGTTTCCGTCCATAATGATACCAACATGCGCGGGAATTGGGCCAGAGTTCCTTAGCTGCATGATTTTACGCTCGCGCTCGCCCACGAATACACCTCCCACAGGTATCCCCATTAAACAACCCCCTAATCGGGGGTTTTGCGGAGGTACCGCTCATGAGCAACAAGAAGCTCGACCTCTTTGGCGTCGAGTTCTCGCTGCCTGATTACCATTACCCGACCTGATCCCTGGCAATCCCAGGGCGGACCTGTCGTCACCACTCTCACCTGATAGCTGGCCTCACGCAGCTGCTCGCATGCCTCTTCCGCGAGACATCCAACAACATCCACCGGTGCAATTGGTCGGCTGCTAATGTCGACACCCCCAGGGCTAGCTATACCTCCAGGATCTCTTCCTCTTTCTGACTCAAGAGCTGGTCGATCTCTCCAATGTAAGTATTGGTCATCTCCTGAATCTCATCGAGGTTCCTCCGGAGATCGTCCTCGGAGATCTCGCCCTCTTTTTCTAGGTCCTTAAGCAAATCGTTGCCCTCTCGCCTGATGTTCCTGATGGCCACCTTCTCTTCTTCCGCCAGCCTTCGAACATTCTTGACCAACTGCTGGCGTCTTTCCTCAGTGAGTTGGGGAACTGCGAGACGAATGACATTGCCGTCATTGGTCGGGTTGATACCAAGATCCGACTTAAGGATAGCCTTCTCGATGGCCTCAATCTGCGATTTATCCCAGGGCTGAATGACCAGCAGCCGGGGTTCGGGGACAGAGATGGTGGCCGTCTGATTTACCGGGGTAGGTTGTCCGTAATAGTCCACCGTGATCTTCTCCAGTAACGCCGGTGTCGCCCGCCCAGCCCGCATGCTGGCAAGCTCAGACTGGAAATGCTCTACTGTCTTCTTCATCTTCACTTCCGTCTCGCTAAAGACCGTTTCAAGCATTTGTCTCCCCCTTTATTACTGTGCCAATCTTCTCACCTTGAATGACCCTCATGATGTTGCCCGGCTTGAGAATGTTAAAGACAACAATCGGAATATCGTTGTCCATACAAAGGGAAGCGGCCGTGGCGTCCATCACCCTGAGGTCCTTATTAAGCATCTCCAGATAGGTGACCTCAGTGAGCATCTTGGCATCAGACACCTTGCGCGGATCCGCATCAAAGACACCGTCTTCTTTTGTCGCTTTTAAGACAACATCCGCCTCAATCTCGGCAGCCCGGAGCGCTGCAGCAGTGTCCGTCGAGAAGTAGGGGTTCCCTGTGCCTGCGCCAAAGATAACCACCCGGCCCTTCTCCAGGTGACGGACTGCCCGTCTCCTTATATAAGGCTCAGCGACCTCTTTCATCTCAATAGCCGTCTGTACCCTTGTCTCAACCTCTAGTTTCTCGAGGGCATCCTGTAGGGCGAGGGCGTTGATGGCAGTGGCCAGCATGCCCATGTAATCCGCAGTTGCCCTGTCCATGCCCTTGTTGCTGCCAACAGCCCCGCGCCAGATGTTACCCCCACCGATAACTACAGCTACCTCGACACCCAGGGCCTGTACTTCCTTCAACTCTTGTGCAATGGCTCCCACGACTTCTGGCGAAATCCCAAATCCTTGATGCCCAGCAAGGGCTTCGCCACTCATCTTGACGATTACCCGTTTGTACTTGGATTGGGTCATGATAACTGCCTTGACCTCCCTCCGAGTGTCTTTCGACACTTGGTGCTATTTCCCTTCGTCTAAAGGTAGAGACCAGCAGTTTCGCCCCGGCCACCACCCGGCCACCCTGCCCACCGCGGTACCCACCAACTAGAAAAAAGGGGAACACCAGACGGTGTTCCCCTCGTTATCGGAGGTTTATTCTTCCTCTTCTTCCTTTTCGGCACCAAGCCCCTCACCAACCTCAAATCTGACAAACTCAACTATCTCAAGCTTGCCACCGACCCGAGACATTGCCTCCTGGACATAGTCTGAGACGGATATATCTTGATCCTTGATGAAGACCTGGTCCACCAGGCATGTCTGCTCGTAGAACTTACTCATCCGGCCTTCAACAATGCGCTCAACAATGTTGTCAGGCTTGCCTTGGGCATCGGGTTGAGCCCTCAGGATGTTCTTCTCCTTTTCCACGAGTTCAGATGGAACCTGGTCTCGAGTAACGAAATCTGGACGGGCCGCGGCAACTTGCATGGCGAGATCATGAACTACCTCAGCCACAACCTGATCCCCAACCCTGTCTGGAGAGTCTAACCTGACCCTCACCAGGGTACCGATACGACCGATCCCGTGAATATAGGAATGGACCAGGCCGTGTTCCCCCTCTGGGACTTCATAGCGAACGAAGCGGCGGAGCCTGATCTTTTCGCCAATGGTGGCGTTCAGGTTCAATACCTCTTCTTCCACTGTGTACTCTGGGTTACCGACAAAGGCCTGGGTGAACAGGCACTGGTCGTCAGTAGCCGTAATGCCTTCTGCCTGCGCTGCTTCCTTAGACAGATGCAGGGGGTTGCACTCCACTACTTGACGAGCAGCGGTGTTGGCAAACTGCTGGAAATCTTCGTTCTTGGCGACGAAGTCAGTCTCGCAGTTGAGCTCTATCAGGGCGCCAACCCGTTCATTGTCAGAAACAAAGGCAGCAATAACGCCTTCCGCGGCCACCCGGTCTGCACGCTTGGCCGCAGCAGACAAGCCCTTCTGTCTCAAGAGCTCAACGGCCTTCTCAAAATCACCATTGGTGTCTTGAAGCGCGCGCTTGCAGTCCATCATGCCCGCGCCTGTCTGCTCTCTTAGCTTCTTAACTTCGGCTGCTGTAACCAATACCATATCCCCCTTTCCAGGGTCTACTCACCATCGTCACTGTCACCGTTGTCGTTATCAACATTGTCACCGGCCTCAGCCGCCGCCTTTTCGGCATCTCTCTTGGCCTTGGCGGTTGATAGCCCCTCAAGGCCCTCAATGACAGCATCAGCCATACGGCTTGTTAGAAGCCTGACGGCGCGGATGGCGTCATCGTTGCCTGGGATGACAAGGTCGACCTCATCGGGATCACAGTTAGTGTCAACGATAGCGATGATAGGTATGTTAAGCTTGCGCGCCTCCAGCACAGCGATCTGCTCCTTACGCGGGTCGATGACCCAGATCGCGCTGGGGGGGCGTCGCATGTCTTTAATGCCGGTGAGGAACTTGGCCAGCTTCTCCTTCTCTGTCAGCAACATGCTGACTTCCTTCTTAGGAAGCCGATCAAAGAGCCCCTCTTCCTCCTGGCGCTCCAGTTCATGGAGACGATCGATCCTCTTCTTGATAGTCTGGAAGTTTGTAAGCATACCACCGAGCCAACGCTTGTTGACATAGTACATGCCACAGCGCTTGGCCTCTTCCTCTACTGTCTCCTGGGCCTGCTTCTTTGTGCCCACAAAGAGAATCTTCTCGCCTTTAGCAGCAATATCCCTCACGAACTTATAGGCCTGATCCACCTTGCGAACAGTGGTCTGAAGGTCTATGATGTAGATCCCATTACGCTCGGTGAAGATATAGGGCTTCATCTTGGGGTTCCAACGCCTGGTCTGATGACCGAAGTGGACACCAGCTTCGAGGAGCTGCTTCATCGTAACTACGGACATTCTCTTTCACCTCCTTACTGGTTATTCCTCCGACTGCGTCCTAGCCCTTGGCGACCTCATGAGGCACCTGCCCGAGGCTCAGCAGCCGTGTGTTTTAGCCTCCTTGCCTTCGGGCCCGAAGGCCCTGCAAGGGTTGCATAGAAAAGCCAACTTAGTATAACACAATTTGGGTACAACCACAACAAAGAGGCGAACAGCGCGTGTTCACCCCTCAATGCAAAATGCTGGCAGGCCTGGACCGAGGGCCTTGCCCTGCAACTGCCGACTATTTACCGCGCCCGGACTCGCCCCAGTTCCTCTAGCAACCGGTCATTAAGGATGCGAATGTAGGTACCCTTCATGCCCAGAGAGCGAGATTCTATCACCCCGGCGCTCTCAAACTTGCGCAGCGCGTTGACGATTACTGAACGGGTTATCCCAACCCGATCCGCTATCTTGCTGGCAACCAGAAGCCCCTCATCCCCGTCAAGCTCTTCAAAGATGTGCTGTACTGCTTCCAGCTCCGAGAAGGAAAGAGTGCCAATGGCTATCTGAACCGCCGCCTTCTTCCGGGCCTCTTCCTCAACCTTCTCTCCCTTGTAGCGAAGGATTTCCATGGCCGCAACGGTAGCCCCAAACTCTGTCAGGACCAGGTCTTCCTCCTCAAAGTCCTTCCCAAACCTGGCCAGCAGAAGAGTGCCCAGCCTTTCGCCGGCTCCATTAATGGGAACAACGGTTGTTACCTTATCAGCCGCAATGCATTCCTCTGAGCTGGCAAAGACACACAACCCATCGTCCTGGGTAATATTGGGTAGGGTACCGTTTACCTTGAGTAGGCCCCGGCTGTAACCCTCGGGAAACCTACGGTCCTCCAGAACTGAAGCCCTCAGGACCTCACACTCGAAGTCTCCGGACAGGGAGTAACCCCAGATCTTGCCCTCCCGGCTAACAAGGTAGACATTAGCCAATATCAGTTGGCTTAGAACATCGGCCATTTCCTCGAAGTCTACTGGATGATCCTTTGGCGTTTGCACTAGCTTGCTTATCTGTCTTGTCTTGTCCAACAGGCTTGCCATCGCGTCTCTCCCCCTCTATATCATAGCCGATTATAGGATATAGCGGCTCAGGTCCTGGTCCTCGATAATGTCCTTGAGCCTCTCCTCTACATAACCAGCATCAATCACCAAGCTATCATAGACAACATCTGGGGCCTCAAAGAGAACCTCGTCGAGAAGGCGTTCCATAACCGTATGTAGTCTCCTGGCCCCAATGTTCTCTGTCTGCTCATTGACTAGATAGGCCATTTCCGCTATCTTGTTTACCCCGTCGTCAGTGAATGTCAGATTAACCCCATCGGTCTCAAGCAGCTGGCAGTACTGCTTAGTGAGGGCGTTCTCAGGCTCAGTGAGGATCCGCTCAAAGTCCGACTGAGACAGGGTGTCAAGCTCTACCCTGATGGGGAATCTCCCCTGCAGTTCGGGAATGAGGTCTGACGGTTTGCTCACATGGAAGGCCCCAGCGCCAATGAACAGGATGTGGTCGGACTTCACCGGTCCGTGTTTTGTCATTACCGTTGAGCCCTCAACAATTGGCAGAATGTCGCGCTGAACACCCTCCCTGGACACGTCCGGACCGTGGCCCCCTTCCCTACCAGCTACCTTGTCAATCTCATCGAGGAATACGATACCCGTCTGCTCCGTCCGTTGAATGGCCTCGCCGACAACGGCATCATGGTCTATAAGCTTGTAGGCCTCTTCTTGGACCAGTGCCTTCCGGGCTTCTGCCACAGTCAGTTTGCGTTTCTTTTTCTTTGCTGGCAGCATGCCGCCTAGCACATCCTGAAGATTTATCCCCATCTCCTCAACCCCTGCGCCTGAAAACACCTCAAGCATTGAGGGAGTGCGGTCCTCAACCTCTATCTCAACAATAGCGTCCTCGAGAAGCCCTTCCCTCAACTTCTCACGAACCTGATTCCGGCGCTCGAGAATGGCCTCTCTCTCAACATCCTCCCGATCACCTTCATCTTCTTGATCAGACACCGATCCAAAGAGCATCTCAAAGGGATTGCTGCCGCCCTTTCTGGAGGGCATTGGAGCCAGTATATTCACAAGGCGTTTCTCAGCGGCTCCCGCTGCCTTGATCTCAACCTCCGCCATCTTCTCTATCTTGAGCATGTGGATGGCAGTCTCCAGCAGGTCTCGTATGATGGACTCCACGTCACGCCCTACATAGCCAACCTCCGTGAATTTTGTGGCCTCAACCTTCATAAAGGGTGCCTTAACCAGTCTGGCGAGGCGCCTTGCAATCTCGGTCTTACCGACGCCCGTTGGTCCCATCATAAGGATATTCTTGGGGAGAATGTCTTCCTGAAGCTCTTCATCAAGCATGCGGCGCCTGAAACGATTGCGAAGAGCGATCGCTACAGATCGCTTGGCAGCCATCTGCCCCACTATGTACCGATCAAGTTCCTCCACTATCTGCCTGGGCGTCAGGTTCTCCAAAGTGGTACCCCCTCTTAGCAACAAAAGTACTTCTCCTGTTAATATATCAAGTCCTGCAAGCTGTGTTCTTAATATTTAACCAATTGTGGAAAGTCACTAGAGCTCCTCAACTGCGATGTTGCTGTTGGTGTAGATGCAGATTGACGCTGCTATCTCCAACGACTTCCTGGCAATATCTGCTGCCCCAAGATCGGTGGCCGTTACCAGGGCCTTGGCTGCTGCAAGGGCGTAGGGTCCACCGGAACCAATGGCGATCACATCATCATCGGGTTCTATGACCTCGCCTGTTCCCGAGATGACCAGGAGCTTGGAACCGTCCATCGCTATTAACATCGCCTCAAGACGCCGAAGCACTCGGTCGGTACGCCATTCCTTTGCCAGTTCCACCGCGGCTCTCACCAGGTTCCCGTGGTGTTCCTGGAGCTTCGCCTCGAACTTGTCAAATAGGGTCATGGCATCAGCCACAGAGCCAGCAAAGCCCGCTAACACGCTGTTCTCGTAGAGCCGACGCACCTTGCGGGCATTGTGTTTGAAGACGGTACCATTCAATGTTACCTGGCCATCGCCGGCAATGGCCCCCTGACCCTTCCTTCTTACTGCCACTATAGTAGTTCCCTTAAGCATGGCCGTACCTCCCTTTATTGCCCTCTGCCCATCTATGAGCGGGGGTGGGCCCTATCGTACACCCTCTTCAGGTGCCTTCGGGTGACATGAGTGTATATCTGTGTCGTAGATACGTTGGCATGGCCCAAGAGTTCTTGTACCGCCCGGAGGTCAGCACCGCCTTCCAACAGGTGAGTCGCAAAGGTGTGCCTCAGGGTGTGGGGTGTAACCGCTCTACCTATGCCGGCCTTCCTGGCATAGCCCTTAACAATTCGACGCAGGCTCCTGGCACTGAGGGGGTTCCCTCGCTTGGTCAGAAAGAGGGTGCCGGCCGGACAGGCCTGGCCCCGCGCCTTCAGCTCAGGGTAGCCACTTCGCAGGTACTCCGAAACCGCATCAAGGGCTGGACCGCCCACAGGAACAATTCGTTCCTTGCGGCCCTTGCCCATGACCCGAACGTATCCCAGCTCAAAATCGATGCTACTCACCTGGAGCCCGACAATCTCGGAGTTGCGCAGGCCACTTGAATAGAGCATCTCAAGGGCCGCCCGGTCGCGGAGGCCCAGTGGCGTGCCACCATCAGGCATGTTCAGAAGCCGCTCAACCTCCTCACGATACAGAAACTCTGGGAGGCGCTTTTCCTGCTTCGGGGTAATCACCAGGCGCATTGGGTTGGCCTCAACAAGCCCATGGGTATAGAGGAACCTGTAGAAGGATCGTAAGGCCGATAGCTTCCGGGCTATAGAAGACCTCTGGTACCTTTCGCGGCTCAGTCCTGCCAGGTATCCACGGACAGTAAGGTGCGTAACTTCTGTGTAATGAGGTACATCCCCGTCATGAGCATCATCTAGAAAGTCTAGGAACTGCAGCAGGTCGTTGCTGTAGGCAGACAGGGTGTGGGGTGAGGCCCCCCTCTCAACCCGTTGTGTCAACAGGAAGTCATCAAAGGCCGTCTCCCACTGCCGTAACAGCGCAGACATTAGCGCTCCTCCTGTGAAGAGACGGCATCCAGCCACTCTTTCAGTGAGTCCAGGGCGCGATGGCTCACCGCCAGGCGACGGTCCCTTCGACCGCGAACCCTCACATCAAGGGGCGGCAACAGGCCAAAGGTAATATTCATTGGCTGAAACCCCTCGCCGGGGCGAGTGGTAATGTAATGGATGAGAGAACCATGAGCTGTGTCCCGGGGCCAGGTTAGCAGGGGGATATTCCTGACATAGCGGGAAGCGTTAACCCCTGCCATCAAACCCGATGCAGAGGATTCGACATAGCCCTCAACCCCGGTCAACTGCCCTGCAAAGAACAGGTCATCTCGTCCCCGAAACTGCTGTGTCTCCCGAAGGTGCCTTGGTGAATCGATGAATGTATTCCGGTGCATAACCCCTAACCTGACGAACTCCGCCTTCTCCAAGCCCGGGATCATCCTAAATACCCGGCGCTGTTCGGGCCAGGAGAGATTAGTCTGGAATCCAACAAGGTTGTAAAGGGTACCCTCAAGGTTGTCCTGCCTCAACTGGACCACGGCGTGATACACCTGTCCAGTCCGAGGGTCCTCGAGCCCTACGGGTTTAAGGGGACCATAGCGCAGGGTGTCTCGACCTCGCCTGGCCAACTCCTCAACGGGAAGACACCCCTCAAAGAAACGCTCTTCTTCAAAGTCTCTTCTGGTCACGGTTTCTGCAGATATCAGCGCCTGCCAGAAGTCTTGATACTGGGCTTCAGTCATGGGGCAATTCAAGTAGGCAGCGTCGCCTCCTTTGTCATAACGCGACGCCCTGTAGACCGCCGCCATATTGATCGAATCGGTAGACACAATTGGGGCAGCGGCATCATAGAAGAAGAAGTGATCATTGCCGCAAAGCCTGGCTATCTCTTGACTCAGACCCTCGCTGGTCAAGGGACCTGTAGCGACTACTACCGGGCCCTCAGGAACCTTTGAAACCTGGTGGCGGTGAACCTGAATGCGTGGGTGTGACGAGATCCGCTCTGTTATGAAGGTGGCAAAACCCTCCCTATCAACGGCCAGGGCCCCCCCGGCTGGAACCCTGTTCCCTTCTGCCGCTGTCATAATCAGAGAGCCCTGGACCCGTAATTCCTCCTTGAGGAGGCCAACGGCGTTGGCAAGGCTTACCCCCCTGAGGGAATTTGAGCACACTAGCTCGCCCATCAACCCACTGGTGTGGGCTGGGGTCATTGTAGCAGGCCTCATCTCGAAGAGATCTACGTTAACTCCCCTCTGTGCCGCCTGCCACGCCGCCTCGCTGCCAGCAAGGCCAGCACCAATAACACTCAATCTGGCATTTTTCATCTGATTCCCTGCCCAAGCCTTGCTTCCGACCTACACCTAGCTTTCCTGGGCAGGCCTTGTGTACTGACAGCCGTCCTTGACACACTGATAGTAATCTCCTGCTCCCTTTGACCGACGCTGAACAAGGAAGGACCCACAGTTGGGGCATGATTCATCCAGCGGTTTATTCCATGTCGTAAACTCGCACTCGGGATAGTTTGCGCAACCATAGAACTTGCGGCCTTTCTTGGTGCGCCGTTCAACAATGTCGCCATTGCACTCAGGGCACTTGGCTCCAGTCTTCTCCACATAGGGCTTTGTGTTACGGCAGTCGGGAAAGCCCGGACACGCGAGGAACCTCCCGTAGCGCCCGCACTTAATCACCATGTTGCGGCCACACTTCTCACAGACAATGTCGGTTTCCTCAACAGGAAGCTCGACCTTCTCAATAGCCTGATCGGCCTTCTCCAGGACCTCCTCAAATGGTCCATAAAAACCGCTAAGAAGCTCTACCCAGTCAGCTGAGCCCTCTTCAATGTTATCCAACTGCTCTTCCATATTGGCTGTGAACTCAAGGTTAATGATGTCATGAAAATGCTCCTTAAGCAGGTCGACAACTAATGTGCCCAGTTCTGTCGGCTTAAACCTGCGATCTTCCATCTGGACATACCGACGCCTTCGGATAGTCTCAATGGTGGGAGCATAGGTGCTTGGTCTCCCGATACCCAGTTCCTCCAGGGCCTTGACAAGGGAGGCCTCATTGTACCTTGGGGGAGGCTGGGTAAAGTGCTGCTTGGGGCTGAGATCCCGCAGGAGAAGCAGCTCGCCTTCAGACAGGTCTGGAAGCAACACGTCTTCATTCTCATTTCCAGTACCGGCGGTGTAGACCTTGAGAAATCCCGGGAACTTCAGGGTCGAGCCTGTAACTGAGAAGAGATGCCGGCCGCCCTTGATCCTTACGGCAACCTGATCATAGACAGCAGAGCTCATCTGGCTGGCCACAAACCTCTCCCAAATCAGCTTGTAGAGCCTGTACTGGTCCCTCTTAAGACTGTCCTTGAGTTCCTGAGGCGAACGCAAGACAGAGGTTGGCCTGACTGCCTCATGAGCATCCTGACTGCCCTTACCACTCTTTGCCTTCGGCGGCTGGGCGGGACGGTATTGGCTGCCAAAGGTGTCTTCTATGTAGGTCCGCGCCTGGCTTTGCGCGCTCTCGGCTGTGCGCGTTGAGTCTGTTCTAATGTATGTAATGAGGCCAACGGACTCGCCACTCTTCAGTTGTAAACCCTCATAGAGCTGCTGAGCAACTTGCATTGTCTTACGCACGCTATACCCCAGCCGCGAGGCAGCTGTCTGCTGAAGGGTGCTGGTTGTAAAGGGGGTTGGGGGACGACGGCGCCGCTGTCTCTTCTTTACGGACTCAACAGCAAAGTCTACACCCTCAAGGTCGGCCATGATCGCCTTGACCTGCTCTTCACTGCTCAACTCAACCTTCTCATCATCTGTACCGTAAAAGCCCGCTGAAAACAGCGCCCCGTTGCCGTCTCCTGCCCGGCCCTGAGCATCTGCATGCCTGGCAAAGACCGCCTCCAGACTCCAGTATTCCTCTGGCTCAAAGGCCTCTCGCTCTTCCTCTCGGTCACAGATCATCCGGACGGCCACTGACTGAACCCTGCCAGCGCTCAACCCCTTGCGTATCTTCCGCCACAGCAGTGGACTGAGTTTATACCCTACGAGCCGATCGAGGATCCTTCGCGCCTGCTGGGCGTTGACAAGGGTCTCGTCTATATGGCGCGGCTGCCCAATAGCGGACTTGACCGCATCCTTGGTGATCTCATGGAAGACAACACGGTGTGGAGCCTCGTCATCCAGATTCAAGGCGTGGCTCAGGTGCCAGGAGATGGCCTCGCCTTCGCGGTCGGGGTCAGTGGCCAGATACACCTTGTCGACCTTCTTGGCGGCATCTCTCAGCTTCTTTAAAACGGGTCCCTTTCCCCGGATCGTTATGTACTTGGGGCTAAACCCCTCTTCGACGTCAACGCCCAGCTGGCTCTTGGGGAGATCGCGGACATGCCCCATTGATGCCTCAACCTTGTAGTTGCGTCCCAAGAACTTCTTAATGGTCTTGGCCTTGGCTGGGGATTCGACTATTACCAACGCTTTAGCCAAACTATCAACTTCCTTTCCACGTAAGTGGCATAACTCGAATATAGTTTTTCGGCTTAATTATTATACCAAATTGCTGTAATGTCAAAATCCTTTTGCGACAAACCTTCCTAAACCGCAGCTCCGAACGGCGTCACACATTTCAAGAACCGACAGCAAAACCTGCACCGTAGCAGCAGGCATTTGGGTAGCTTCAGCCACATCGTTGGCTGTCGCAGGCTCCCCCCCGAAGCCTGTCAAGGCCTCAACCACCGCCTCAAGATCACTGGGGTCAGTCCCAGCCATCACTGGGATATGGTCGGTGTTGACTGAACCTGTGGGCCCAATCATCTCCTCACAGCCATCAAGCCTGCAGTACTGCCCCATACCCCCCAAGCAGTGTATAACATCGTCACCACATCTGACAAGTGATGCCCCATCGTAGAGCAACTGATTAGGGCCTGCAGATTCTGGGCGAGTGACAGGTCCTGGTACCGCCATTATCTCTCTACCCTGGTCACAACCAAACTCTACCGTCCTCAGGGCGCCACTCTTGTGCCGGCACTCAACCACCACCACACCGGCGGACAGCCCACTGATGATCCGGTTTCGCTCGGGAAATCGGAAGGGCTCAGGGTCGGTTCCCGGTGGGTATTCTGTGAGGATCGCTCCGTTGCCTGCAATCTCCTGGGCGAGCCACTGGTTCTCGTTGGGATACACCACATCCAAACCTGAACCCCATACAGCTATAGTCGCCCCCCCTGCCGCAAGAGCGCCTTTGTGAGCCGCCGTATCAATACCCCTTGCCATTCCACTGATAACCACTACGCCGGCGCGGGCCAACTGCCCCGCGATCTTCCGCGCCATCTTCAGCCCGTATCCCGTCGCCATCCTCGTACCAACAATGGCCACCGCTTCTCCCCATGAATCCAGGGGCCGCCCTTTCACATAGAGGACAGTGGGCGCATCACTGATCTGCTTCAAGGCCAGGGGATACTCACCGCCGGCAATCGTGACTATCCGACCGCCCAGATCGTCGACCCTTGCCACAATGGATCTTGCCCCGTTGATGTCGGGGCCAGCCTCAATCCGGCTCACAATCGCGGGGTAGCCGCCCAAGGCCTGCAGCAAGAGACCTGGACTGGCCTCAAAAACATCTGCCGGTGTCGCGAAAGCCCTCAGAAGCCTTTGAGTCAGCTTTGGGCCAAGGCCCTTGATCAGAGTCAGGGCAACCCAGAGAACCTCCAAGTTTCAACCCTCCCAATCCCTGGTTTTGGCCACAACCAGGGGTCTACGTGTTTCGATGCCACAAGCTACACTACACGCCCGGCCTGTCAATTTCTTCCATTACTTCTGGAAGAATGAGCGACTCTCCTCCTGAAGCATCTATAAATAACAAAAAACCGAAAGCGCCACACATTCACAGTGTAGAACCTCCGGTCATGGAAACCAGGCTAGATTGTGCTAGCTAAAGGCAAAGGCCTTAGGCCTCGGCAACCAGCTTATCTACTTTTCCTGCCTTTAAGCAGCCAGTACACACATCAATCCGCGTTGGAGTACCTTCAACAATAATCCGTACCTTCTGAAGGTTGGGCTTCTGACGCCGCTTGGACTTACCGGTAATCTTACGGCCGGCACCGCCTGTGCGTTTAGGAGCCCCGCGCCTATTTACCCTGTTGACCCTCATGTCGCCCTTACCGCATATCGCGCAGACCTTGCTCATACTTTGTCCCCCTCAATAACTATACCTGAATAGCAATGCTGTGCTAGCTATGCTAAGCCGTCAAGACAACAACGATATTTTATCACTTCACCTGGGGGGCGTCAAGGCGACAAAGACCCCATGGAACAGCCTCCACCACTAGTTGAGGCAGATGACCTAGTAGATCTCCAGGTTCTCTTCCGGTACATCCACCACGCGGCCGTCATCAAGCCTTATCCTGGCAACAGGAACCACTGCTTCACTCTCAATCTTCTTGCTGCCTGCGTTTGCCTCAATGAGATCTCCCCATAACCCCAGATAGGGCTGGGCCACAACTCGAACCCTGGCCCCGGCTTCAATCGATGCTGTCCTCCGGAACTCTTCGATCGACTGCGGCTCCTGGCCAGGCGCTACCCTCAAGGGAATGATTATTTCTGGCCGGATCGCCCCCGCCCTAACCTGGGTCGCACCGTTGATTGATACCCTGCGATTATTGTGCTTACTCAGGATGTCAAATACCCGCTGTGAAATAGCCATCTTGCCAAAACCCTCAGTCAGCACAATGGTGATTGGTATCTCTTCCTGTCCGGTAATACCAACCCCAAGGTCTTTACCGAGTAATGAGACAAAGTCAATCTGGTCAGCTCCACCGGCTATAAAACCCGCTACCCCTACCTGAAGCCCACGTTTCATTGCGTCGAGACTGAGATGGGCGCCTGCAACAATGACCCTCCCTTCCAGGTCATCGGTGATGTCTTCGGCGGCAAGGGACTGTTGAGCGTCACTGACTCCAAGGTAGAGTTCGCCGTAGGTCTCTGACCCAATGCCATACACACCCTGTATGTAAGCTCCGATGGTCTGAACCGTGGCTCCCCGGTCATAGACCAGCTCTGACACCTCACCATCAACATAGGCATCAACGATATTCTCTCTGATGGGCCTGGTGATGGTAATGGTGCCGGTTCTCGTACAGATCTTCTCAACGAAACCTGGAGCTGGAGCGTAGGAATAATCCAACCGCTGCATGTGGCCGGGTGAAGCAGCCAGTATCTGGCCCTGCCGCACTTCATCGCCTTCACGCACCCGGGTATAGGCCTTCAGAGTGGCCGGCCAGATGTCAAGGTCCTTAGCGGCGTTAACCACTAGAGTCGGGTTAGCAGACCGAGCGTCCTCGCGGATCAGTATCCTGCCCCACGCCCGGCTGATAAACTCGATTACCCCATCAACAGGTGACTTGACCTCCTGGACCTCTCCAAATAGGCCCCTCGAAAAACGAGCGATGACCTCGTTGGTCTGCACGCGGTCCCCCACCCTCTTCAGAACTGACTTCTGGATGTCCTGGGGGGTAAGGCTTCGTGATTTGAAGACAGTCTTAAGGTCAATAACATACGGATCTCCGGGTAATTCCTCCGCTTTCACGATTACCGTGTCGGCACTGACGGCCTGCCCAGGGGCAACCAGTACGTCGCCGGCAACCGGAAGGACCCTGTCCTTCTTAATGAGAGCAAGATCAATGGCCTGAGTATCGCTCTTGTGTACCACTATAGCAGCCCCCTCTTGGTTTTACTGTTGGACTGTTCATATCCCGCCAGGAGGTCGTCTGGATAGGCCTCAAGGCGTCGCATCCAGTCCAGCACCCGCATCCTCCTGGAGTGGTCGCCATCAGGGAAACCTACCGGCCTGCCTCTACCATCCAGTAAGAGGCCAACATGGCCCGTCTTTACCCGCTTTCGCACGGGCCCACCAGGTCCAGCACCAACATCTACATGCCGCTGCGGTGTTACCCTTATCTCCACCTCTTCATTGGGCTCATCGGAGAGGGGTACACACCTGAGTCCTCCCGCCAAAAGCTCCCAGTGGGAGGATGAACCGTTGCCCCTAACCTCTACCGTTGCAAGCAGGTCATTGTCCCGATGTTTTCTGGCGCTGACAGGAGCAACACAGGCACCAAGGGCTACAAGACCGTCTTTCTCCAGGACACTCATGGCCGCGTCTCTGTCAAGCTCTGAGAGGATGCCCAGGTGCGGCAGGATAAAGATACTGTCAACATAGATCTCTGTCACACCCTCAGGCTGAAGGGAGTCAACAAGCATCATCAGGGCTTGAGAGCGTCTCGGGGCGTGTGACAGGACCCCTCCACTGCCAATAATTATATCGGTGTCAAGGAGTCTCACCAGCTGGCGTCCGGTATGAACCTCACTCCTGAACACATCCTTGAAACCAGGAGCGGCCTGAACACCCTTGAGGGTAACTGCCAGCTCGCGGTGATGCTCCATTGACAGGCGCAGAGCCTCGCGAGCCACGGCTTGTTCCAGCATCAGGTCCTCGAAGGTTTGAGGAAGGGTCGTGGGCCTGATCATCTTGTTGCCATTCCAGTTGCGCAGGTCTCTTTCGGTGACCTCAAAAGGAAGCCATCTCGCCACAGCATCCACACCAGACTCGACCAGGACGTTAGAGATTGAGTAGCTCATACCCATGTTGGCGCTGACGGTGCGGTTGAGATCATCATCGACAACAGAGAAGATATCTGTAGTGGCGCCACCGATGTCAACAGCCAGGATGTTAGCGTTCCTTGTCTCCGCGACAGCCCTGATCATCTCGCCAAAGGCCACAGGAGTCGGTGCCACTCTACCTCCGGTCCATTCCATCAGCCCAGCATACCCCGGGGCATGCTGCATGACATGCTCCAAGAAAAGGCGGTGAATCTCATTCCTTGTGGGCTCAAGGACCTCCATCTCTAACGTGGGACGAAGGTTCTCCACAAAATAGAGGTCAACAATGTCATCAAGTACATTCCGGACCTCACTTCGGGCCAACTCATTCCCGGCATAGATCATTGGTACCCGGTACCCAGACCCGAACCTCGGCTCAGGTCTGGCCGCGGCCATGTACTCAGCTAGGGCTACATTGTGGGATATGTTCCCCGTGTTTGTGCCACCAGATAGAAGAATGATGTCGGGCCGCAGCTGCTTAATGCGGCGGATACGTTCAAGGACAGCCCGGGCATCATCAATGGAGACAACGTCCAGCACCACAGCCCCAGCCCCCAAAGCAGCTCTCTGCGCGCTTTCAGCGGTAAGGCTCTTCATCAGGCCACCGACGGTCATCTGGAGGCCCCCACCAGCGCTGCTTGTAGAGACAAAGGCATCAACAGTAGACTCCATTGGCGACCCATCATCCTCAGACAACAATTGCTGCCCTACCTCATTCTCGAGACGACGGATCGAGTTCCGAACCCCGACCATAACATCCTCTACTGGCGCCTCAACTGTTGTAGGTGAGTTGGCCCTCCCCGTGAGCCTGTACTCACCGTCAACCAGTTCAATTAAAACCGCCTTGGTGGTTGTGCTACCAACGTCGGTTGCGAGATACCTTGTTGGCCTCAACTCAGCCATACCTGGTCCCCCCTATGCTACATCTTAGTGGTTTTAGCTACCCTATCTAACACCTCTGAACTACGAACCTCCCCAGGAAAAGTTTCGCAGGACCTGACACTAGCTACTGCACTGCCTCGTGGATTCGCGACAGAGATGGTGGCCAGCGGTAAAAATAGTGAAGTCGAAAACCGCCCACTTGGGGCGGTTTTCAGTTGCGGGTAGGGCTCAGTCTCACTGATACAAGAGTGTGCCGGCTACCCGTCGCTAACAATCCCTGTCCGCTCCAGTGTTCCCACCACCACCAGGGCTAAGGCTCCTCCGATCAAGGCAGTTATCAACTGGGGTACCTGCAGGGCCGCGCTCAGCTTTGGGTTTAGCGCCAGTATAAATCTGACGGCGCCAGATAGGACAAGGAATTTAACAATCGCTGCCCCCACCACCGCCGCGTACCTATTCCACCCGGACAGGTAATGGAAGGCTATCACGAGCAGACCATTGCCAAGCATTATGAAGGGGACCGCAGGCGCCAGGACAGGATTGAGAATGCCCAGTGCAAGGGCGACCCAAGGGGTCACCGCGCCAATGATCACTCCGCCTGCAACACCGACAGTGGCTGCCGCTATAAAGAGTACAGCATTGATGGCAGGGCCTGTGAAGAACTGACCAAGCCTGATTGACTGAAAGACCAGGGCCAGGGCAAGCAGGATACCCACCCGAGTAACGGTCTTCACGTTGACTTTCAATAGAACCACCCCTCCGAGTTTCAGCCCCCCTAGCGCGCTAGTCTATTCAGCTCCTCAGTGAGTAGTGGGGCTACCTCGAAAAGGTCGCCCACTATCCCATAGGTTGCCACCTTGAAGATGGGTGCCTCAGGGTTCTTGTTGATGGCCACGATTATGTCAGCGGACTTCATCCCGGCTAGGTGTTGAATGGCCCCAGATATACCGCAGGCCACGTAGACCCTGGGGGCAACAGTCTTCCCGGTCTGACCAACCTGATGCTTGTAGGGAATCCAGCCAGCATCAACAGCAGCGCGGCTGGCACCCAAGGCTCCACCAAGGGCCTCTGCCAGTTTCTTCAAGACTTCGAAGCTGTCAGGATCACCAAGGCCCCTACCTCCAGAGACTATGATATCCGCTTCCTCCAGCTTCATCATGCCTGAGGCCTCTCGCACAGTCTCCTCGATAATGCTTCCTGCCTTGACCTGGTCGGCAAGGGCGATATCGACTTCTATAACCTCAGCTGAGCCACCTGTCTCCTTCGCTGGCTCAAAGGCCTTCGGGCGCACCGTCGCCAACTGCGGCCTGATCGCCGCGGGAAAGTCAATGTCCTGAATCACATTACCAGCAAAGACGGTTCGTGAGAACACCAAGGCCCCTCTCTCAACGTCAAAACTCAGGTCAACACAGTCGTTAACAAGGCCAGTTCCCAATAGAGGCGCCACGGTAGCGAGCAGCGCCTTACCAGCAACGGTTGCCCCCGCCAGCACAACACTGGGCTTATGCTGAACAATTGCCTGCTGCGCTGCTTTGGCCGACACCAGCTCTGAACTACTGTCATCTGATGGCAGGTTCACCTTGTAGACACAATCGACAAAGGGTTCAACAAGGCTGCTGGCCCTGTCAGCATCTCTTCCTAATACCAACGCGCACACCCGCTGACCAAGCCCTGACGCTACAGACTGGGCCGCTCCTAAGGCTTCATAGGTAACTGCTGGGACAGGCTCTCCGTGGGCCTCAACCAGAACCCAGAGACCCTGAGCCTCCTCCTCTGTGTAGGACTGCGCTCGCTCTATCGTCATCCGGGTCACCTCCTAGAGTACTTTGTCTGCCCTGAGTCGATTGACCAGGGTGGCCACCTGCTCAGCAGGGGTTCCATCAAGAATCTCTCCACCTGTCGCCACTTCGGGCTTGCGGCGGGTCAGTATTTTTATGGAGGAGAGATCTGCCGTCTCCCCCACAAGGTCTGACACACTGAGGACCGGAATCTCCCGGCGCCTGGCCTGCATCATACCCCTGAGAGACGCCATTCGCGGCTCATTAATCTCTTTCACAACAGATACTACCGCCGGCAACCCGCATCTCACCACTTGGAACCCATCTTCAAAGAGCCTCTCCACCGTACAGTGGTCTGCCGCCAGTGATCTGAACCCGCGTACCATTGTAACCTGTGGATACTGGAGATAGGCGGCCAAAGCTGGGCCAACAACACCGCCCCATCCATCAACCGCCTCCTTGCCGCACAGGACCAGGTCAACATCGCCTATCCTCTCCACGGCCTTGGCCAGTAGGAATGCTATTCCCGGGCCGTCTTGAGGTTCTGCTTCACCTGCGTCCACCAGTACTGCCTCATCGGCGCCCAGGGCTAGGGCCTCCTTCAGGGCTTCAGTTGACGCCTGATCTCCAACCGATAGCGCCACCACGTGGGCGCCTTCGCCTTCCTTAATGCGGATGGCTTCTTCCAGGGCATAGGTATCATAGGGATTGATAATCCCACGGATACCATCGGTCTTGAGTTCACCGGTTGTCCTGTCGATTTCAATCTCCGTTGTCTCAGGTACCTGCTTCAGACAGACAACAACCTTCATTCCCCAACTCCCTTCTTCAACTACTTCTTCAACTACTTCTTCCAACTACTTCTCCCGAGATCCTGATATGGATGCCTCCAATGGGTATATCTCGCCGCCCGGTCCCACAAGGACACCAGTCAACCTGCCGCTGGACACCACCACTCCCGCGGGATGAAACAAGGGCACAATGGGCGCGATGTCTGCCAGTTCCTCCTCAAGGGCGCGATACAGGGCCAACCTGTCCCCCGGTTCCACAGTGACAAGGGCTGATTCCAGGAGCCGGTCAATGGAGTCACTTGAGAGGTGGGTTCGATTGGTTGACCCGGTCCTGCTGGAATGAAACAGTGGAAAGAGAACCTCAGGTGTTGGCCACTGGTACCCCAACAGGAAGGCCTCAGCAACACCGTCTGCCGTTGAGCCGAAGAGGATCCTGGGCTCAACAACCTTTAGCTCTACACCGATCCCCACCTGGGCCAACTGGGAAGACACCCCTCTAGCCAGCTCGGGCCATACACCCCTATCTGAGGCATATAGCTGCATCACAAGGGGTAATCCCTCTCTATCCCGGATCCCATCCCCGTCAGTATCAACAAAACCAGCGTCCCTCAATATCTGCCGGGCCAGTTCTTGCTGTCCAGTACCGCCACGAACAGGGGCAGTTACATTCCCCTCAGCGTCATGCCTGGGCACTTGAGGGAAGAAACTTGCTGGCAACACAGATGCGGCAGGCATGCCCCAATTACCTGGGTAGACCTTCGCCAGTTCGCTTCGGTCTAGGGCCGCAAAGACAGCGCGCCGGACATCGATGACTTCCGTCTGCTCACTCATCGTCTGCATCCCCAAATATACAAGCCCTGTGCCCGTAAAGGTGTGCAGATGCGCCCCTACATCCGACACCACATCTTTTACAGCCGTAAGAGACACTCCCACAGAGGGCTCTTCCTCGGTCAACTGATCCACTGCAGGCGGCTCAAACCTCGCGATATCAATCTTGCCAAGGCGGAGGGCTTCCACCAGTTCCTGACTGCCACCCTCTATCGCCCTGAGCCGAATCTCCTCAAGCAAGGCTGGCCCGGGGCTCTGGTAGAAGCCGGGAGACCACTTGTAGGCTGAGTGTCGCTGAAAGGTCCATTGATGCGATGACCTCTCCTTGAACGCAAAGGGCCCTGACCCATCTGGCTCCTGCCCAAATCCCTCTCCGAGTTCTTCCAGCTTGATTGAGTTGACAACCCCGAAGCGGGGATTGGCCAAGGCCTCCCAAATCGCTGGAAAAGGCCTAATAAAGTTCAGGGTAACCCTAAAGTCACCGTCGGCTGCAACTGATTCCAGACTACCCAGCTTCCATCTCAATGGATGGTCTGGCTCTGCCAACCATCGGTCAAGGGTAGCTTTGACATCGGCGGCAATAACAGGTGTGCCGTCATGGAAGACAACTCCGTCTCTCAGTTCGAACTCGATGACCATCCCGTTGTCTCTGATCCGCCAGCCAGCCGCGATCAAAGGGTAGATATGGCCATCGGGCCCGCGAGCAACCAGGGTGTCATAGGTCAACCGGAGGAACTCTGAATCAGCATCCAGGGGAAAGCGCAATGGGTCAAAGGTGTCTATGGCCCCCTGGTGGCCAATGGTAATCTCGCCACCGCCTGCCTGCTGTGGGGTAATGCGGCACCCGGTTATTGAGGTCAGAACCGCGATCACCAGGACTACAAGGAAAACCCTGGCTCGTCTTGGTCTCTTGGGGTTTGGTGAATGCAACATGAATGGATGTGTAGACTGCTTCATCTATCTGCTACTCCTTCGTCGAAAGGGTTTAGTGACAGTGACAGTTGTCAATGGTCCGGAACAACCTACTGCTCCTGACTCCCGTCGTCAGGGTCCCTGGCCCAGCCCCGCGGCATTAGTACCAGAAGAACCCCAAGCTTAAGCCCTGTCAAGACTCGGAGGGCTAACTGCTGCCGGGTGAAGGAACTGGCAAGGTCCTCAGGTGGGAAGACGGAAACCAACACAAACAACAATGCCAGCCAAGCAAGCCAGGACTCCAATGGAGTAACAACCTGCTGTAAGAGCTTATAGGCTGAGAAGGCTATCAATCCTGCTATGGCAATGTCACTAATCATGTAACCAGCCCGTTTCACCATCGTACCAACGGCGGCCAGCCACCGCAGATCAACTCGGCCATGTATCCCCTGAGTATGAATTCCCCTAATGGGGCTCAAATCCTGTTTTTGACACCGGTATGATCTGGCACAGTAGGGCGCTGGGCACCGCCTTAATCAGCGCTCCCACTACCCTCCTGTAAGATACCTCCCCTGTTAGCAGCCTGAAGGCCTGACTGGCAGCCTTCTCCTCTCTGAAACCTGCTGAAAACATCACCCGTGGGAGCCTGGCATAGAGCCAGGCCAAGAGACGCGCGTAGGCAAACTCTTGGCCAAAGAGGGCCCTGGCCTCCCGGGCATAGCCTTCAACAGGCCCCTGGACTCGGGCTCGGTTTTCATTGGACAAGGGCCCGCTAGCTTCTGAGAGAGTCAGGGCCTCGGCTGCCAGTTTCCCTGACATGATGGCGTAGCGGAGCCCCTCTCCGGTCAAGGGATCAGCGAAGCCTGCGGCATCCCCTACCAACAGGGCCTCACCACTGATTGCTGGTGATATGAAGCCAGGCGCAGCTATAAAGGCCCCTCTCTTGGGCGCCCTCATTGCCAAACCCCGCTCTGAACAGAACCTGTCAAGGCCCACTATCAGCGCCCTGCTGCTGGCCATCGGACCGAAGGTACCCACGTTGTAGTAGTCCCCTTTTGGAAAAGCCCATGCGTAGCCACGAGGCACAACTCCGTAGTCAATGAGGACTTCGTCCAGAGATTGATAACTCCTATTCCCCTTGGGTACCGCCCGGCCGACGGTGCAGAAATAGAGCTGCTTCTTGCTGAAGGGCTGTGACAGACAGCGCCGGACAACACTGAAGACCCCATCAGCGCCGACCAGGAACCGCGCCCTCACCGTTTCCCGCCTGCCATCGGGCCTTGCGACGGCGACCCTGAACCCGCCAGGGCTTCTGGATATGGCGGTGGGGCCTACATACACCCCCTCCATGACCTCGGCGCCGCCGCCTGTCGCCCACTCCATTAGCCCGCTGTCAAGCTGCTGACGGGTGATTTGGTAGACAAAGGGCTTGCCAAAAGCGGCCTCAAGCTCTCTGCCTCCCCCCCTGGCCCGGAGCTTACTTGAACCGGTGAGGAAGGTGGCTGTTCCAATCATCTCCTCGACCAACCTTGCCGCAGGCAGGCTCAACCCTCCGCCACAGGGCTTGTCCCTGGGGAACCTTGCCTTGTCTATGATAAGGGTCGATAGGCCGTTTCGGGAGGCATGACCGGCGCAGCTGCTGCCCGCCGGCCCTCCCCCTATCACTAGTACATCCCAAACTCCAGGCACTCTTCTATCCCCCTAATTGTCATTCGTCACTCCAAGCGGTGCTTACCCCAGCGTCCCGCAAGTAGACATGGTCACTACCACCCTCTAGTATGCTCTGGTCTCGCCTGAAGCTTGTGAAGGCCGCCCGCTTAACATGCTCTTAAACAAGGGTTAGTAGAGTCCACATCAGTAGCTGGCAGGACTATGGGGCAGTGGCGAGAAGTAATGATAGAATTGACGCCAACAACGGCGACTCAAATACCTGAGAAGAGGTGAAGTACGATGCGACGCAGAGGCATTTGGCTTCTGGTATCAACCATGGTCATGTCCCTGGCGCTCTTCGGTTGCGGGGTAGACAGCTCAAACCAAGGAAGCCCCAATGATGGCTTTAGTGAGGTGGTTGTGGCAATTCCCACCGACCCAGAGGGGCTAGACCCCCACAAGACCGAGTCAGCTGCGGCGGGCGAGATTGAGTTCAACATCTATGAGGGCCTGCTAAAGCCGGACACAGATGGAAAACTGATAGGAGCGGTTGCCCAGGACCACTGGGACATCTCTCCTGATGGCACCAAATATACCTTCTACCTGAGAGATAACATTCACTTTCATAACGGTCGCAAGGTCACTGTGGAGGATGTGATCTTCAGCTTTAACCGGATCATGGATCCAGACACAGGCCACCCCCGGGCAAAGGAGTATCAAATTGTTGAGAGGGTGGAGGCCGTTGGCGGCAATGCGATACGGTTTAGCCTCTCCGAGTCCTACGCGCCGTTTCTGGCCAACCTGGCCGCAATAAGCGGCGCCATCGTGCCCCAGGAGGCAGTGGATGGGTTGATGACAGAACCCGTAGGCACAGGGCCCTTCAAGTTTTCATCCTGGGAACCCGGACAATCAATTGTACTGGAGAGATTCGAGGAATACAGGATACCGGAGCGTCCCATCCTTGATAGGGTTGTCTTCCGGATTATCTCCGACGACGCAACCGCCATGATGAACCTCCAGACAGGGGACATCGACATCTATCCCAGGATCCCCAACGAATCGGCCGCTGAAGTCGAGGCAAACGACAAACTGAAGCTGGTTGTTGCGCCCCAGAACCTTGTGCAGTTGATGGTTATCAATAACATTCGCGAACCCTTCAATGACCTGCGGATCCGGCAGGCACTACTCCATGCCGTTGACAAGCAAGAGATCATTGAGGGCGCCATGTGGGGCTACGGTGTTGCCCTGGGGTCAAACATGAGTCCCGTCATGGGTTACTGGTATAAAGACCTCAATGACATGTACCCCTACGACCCCGATAAGGCGAGGGATCTACTGGCAGAAGCGGGCTATCCAGATGGATTCACAACTACCCTGGCGTTGCCAGCCCCCTACACCCCTCATATCAGGACTGGGGAGATAATCAAGGCCCAACTTGAGAAGGTGGACATAGAGGTACAACTTCAGATAGTGGAGTGGGCTACCTGGCTGGAAGCCATCTATGCGGGACGCGACTATGACATGACAGTGATTGGGTTCACAGGCAAACTGGACCCCCACACTGTTCTCTATCGGTACGAGTCGGACTATGGCCGCAATTTCTTCAACTTTACCAACGCCGAATATGACCAGCTCATTTCTGAAGGCACAAGGGTCACTGACCCTGAAGAACGACAGGAGATCTACTATCGCTGTCAGGAGATTCTAGCTGAAGAGGCTGCCGCCGTCTACATTCAAGACCCTCACCTTCTCATCGGAATGGGCAAGGGGGTTCAGGGATGGCAGGTGTATCCCATCTACGTGATGGACATGTCAACTGTTTACGTTGAGCGCTGACCATAAGATGATGAAGGGGCTCCACCCTGGTGGGGCCCTTCCATAAAACCTGTCTTTATGAACATGATCCGGGTGAAGGCAATGCAATTCGTTACACGCAGGCTCACCACACTAGTAATTACCATCTTCACCATCTCCCTAATAACCTTCCTGGTCTTTCAGATATTACCGGGCGACCCTGCCTTGTTCATCTTGGGGCTTGACGCGGATCCCCTGGCAGTTGAGACCCTTCGGCAGGAATTGGGGCTCAACCAGCCCCTTGCCTTCCGCTACATGAGCTGGTTCGCTTCTGCCATCTCTGGTGACCTGGGCACATCCCTCCGCTACCACAGGCCGGTTACAGACCTGATCGCCCAGGGCCTCCCCGTCACAGCAACCCTTGCCCTGATGGGAATGACCTTTGCAGTAGTAGCGGCTCTGCCACTTGGGATCTATGCGGCCGTCAATCACCGCAAGAGGGGTGATTACCTGACGATGATCCTCGCGCAACTGGGCCTGTCTACCCCCTCCTTCTGGATCGGCATCCTACTCATCCTTGTCCTGGCCGTTAAACTCCAATGGTTCCAGCCCGGAGGGTTTGTTAAGTGGTCTGTCTCCCCCCTGCTGGCGCTGAAGTCCCTTCTGCTGCCCGCGGTTGCCCTCGGGGTTCAGCGCACCGCTATTATCACCCGGATGGTTCGCTCTTCAGTGCTGGAGGCCCTCAGTATGGATTACGTTCGCACCGCCAGGAGTAAGGGCTTAAGCGAGAGGGTTGTCGTGTACAAGCACGCCTTGAAGAATGCCTTGATCCCGGTGGTCACGATAATGGGTGTTCAGGTCGTTGGCCTGCTCTCAGGGAGCATCATTCTGGAGCAAGTCTTCAGCCTGCCCGGCCTGGGGAGCCTTGTACTGATGGCGGTTTCAGCAAGGGATCTGCCACTGCTCCAGGGGATAGTTGTGTTCATTGCTACTGTTGTTGTCAGCGTCAACTTCCTGGTTGATGTCGTCTACACGCGCCTTGATCCACGGATCAAGTATGATTAGGTGATGACCGTGAGTCCCTTGCGCCTGAGAAAGCTATTAAGAAACCCAAGCCTTCTTCTGGGGGTTCTGATCACCCTGACGGTAATGGGCGTAGCCCTCGTTGGCCACCTCTATACCCCTTTTGCTCCTAACGCCATGGAGATCGCAAACCGAACCCAGTCTCCTGATCTAACCCACCCTTTCGGAACCGACGATTTCGGTCGTGACATCCTGAGCCGTGTGATGGCTGGGGCCTCAACGGCGCTCACTATTGGAATTGTCTCTGTTGCCTTCGGACTGTTCCTGGGCGTTTCCATTGGCTTCATTGCCGCTCACCGCCTTGGCTGGGTTGATGAGGTCCTGATGCGTATCATGGATGGAACCTTCGCCTTCCCGCCGCTCCTCTTCGCCGTAACCATCGTGGCCATAACAGGCCAGGGAGTGTTAAATACCGCCCTCGCCATTGGCCTGATCAATGTACCAATCTTCGCCCGGATCGCCCGAGGCGGGTTCCTGTCCGCGAAAGAACAGGACTTCGTTGAGGGAGCCAGGGCCATTGGCGCCCCAACCTCAGTCATTGTCCTCGTCCACATCCTTCCAAACATCATGGCGCCCATTATCGTCCAGGCGACGGTTAGCCTTGCCACCGCCATTTTGGCCGAGGCGAGCCTCTCATACTTGGGATTGGGTACCCAGCCACCTGACCCCAGCTGGGGTAGGATGCTCAAGGAATCTCAGAGCTTCTTCTCCAGGGCCCCTTGGATGTCAATCTTCCCCGGCCTCGCCATTGCCCTCACCGTACTGGGATTCAACCTTCTCGGTGATGGCCTCCGGGACTGGCTTGACCCTCGCAGCTAGAGAAGATGGTGGGGCCTCTCCCGGTACTGGATGGCCTCCCCGATATGGTTAGCATCGATCCTCTGGGACCCATCCAGGTCCGCTATTGTCCTACCCAGTTTGATTATCCTATCATGGGCCCGCATGCTGAGACCAAGGCTACGGTAGGCCTGTCCCAGTAGGCCCCGACCCTTTGGTGAGAGCTGACAATAGCGGTCAAAGTGGACCCTCCCCATTTCGCTGTTTGTGTATATCGGTTCCGACCTGAACCTGTGCAGTTGCACCGCCCTGGCGGCCGCAACCCGGTCTGCCGCCTGTCCCTGCCGGCTCCCCTGACCTTCTGCTGCCTTGTTCGAACCCAGCTCCAGGCTGCTGCTGTGGGGGCGGTCTACCCAGAGGAAGAGGTCAAAGCGGTCAATGATGGGACCCGAGACGCGCCTGCGGTAGCGTCGAATATCGCCGTCCCGGCACTTACAGACCTGGCCACCCTCACTGGCATCACTGCCATAGTAACCACAGGGGCAGGGGTTCATGGCTGCCACCAACATAAAATCAGCGGGGAAGGTTACCGAGATCCTGCTTCGGGATACCGTGATGCACTTGTCTTCCATGGGCGCCCTGAGAAGCTCCAGTATCTCACGGGAGTATTCGCCAAGCTCATCAAGGAAGAGCACACCCCGGTGGGCCAGGGTTACCTCACCAGGTACTGGCACCGTCCCCCCGCCGACCATTCCCGCCCGGGTGCAGCTGTGGTGCGGGGCTCTAAAGGGCCTGGATTGAATGAGCCTACCGGCGGCCAGGATCCCAGCGGCACTGTATATCCGGGTCACCTCAAGCACCTGCTCTTCCTCGAGCCCTGGAAGGAGCTGGGGGATACACCGGGCCAAAAGGGTCTTCCCGACACCAGGGGGACCGCACATCAGCAGGTTGTCATCTGGAAACTGCCGAAGTCACCGATGTGCCACTCCAGGTTGGTGACGGTTACTCCCTGGGCCGAACCTGTCATCGTCATGATAACCTTGTGGACGGCTGCCTGGAGATCGCCAAAGGCTCTGGTCTCGAGGTTCTCCTCAACTGCAACATCATAGCCAACCGCTAACCCAATCTCGGAGCCGGCCAAGAGCTGATCAAGTTCGTACTCGTCGGCCTGGTCAAAGGGCCAGAAGACTATCTCTAGAAGGCCTTCTGTCACCCCGGACGCCTCCGCGCCGGTAAAGGTAACCTCGTACATCTCAGCCTGAACGGCGGATCCCTCATCGTCAACCCACATGACGATCTGCTGGGGCACGTCGTCTATTGTCAGGGTGACAGATAGCTTGGTCGTATCCACGCTACCAACCTTCTCTTCGCCCTCAACCCTGTACTCCATCTCCATGCTGGACCCGTAGGTGGTCCAATGATACTTAATGTAGCCAAACAGCTGCATGAAGTCGGTGAGAGCCTGAGGGTTCTCCCAATTGTCTGCAAAGTCAATCTCGCCACTCCCTGCAGACTCTTCCTCACCCTCACTGGAACTGCTTTCAGTAGAGGATCCCTCGGAGGATGAGCCTTCTGTTGAGGTGTCACCGGAAGTGGCCTCCCCAGTAGAATGATCAACGGCAACGTCCTCGGGGGCTCCGCCGCAACCAAAGGTGAAAACCAGGGCTGCCACCAGCAGAGCCATAAGAATCAGCTTCAGATAGTGCTTTCGAACTAACAAAATGTCCACTCCTCTTCACAAGGCGGTTACAGATCTCCAAGAGGCGTTTCTGATATTGCGGAGTATGTTCCAGTTATTGCGATGCTGCCGGTACCCTACCTGCCAAGTATGGCGCGGAGTCTCTCTGGATAATCCGTTACAATCCCGTCAACACCCAGGTCAATCAGGCGCCGCATCGTCTCCTCGTCATTGACAGTCCAGACATGAACCTGCATGCCACGGGAGTGGGCCGCCCCTATGAAGCTGGAGGTCACCACATGAATACTGCCCTCGTACTCGGGCACCTGAAGGGCTGCCGCCGGAGGGGTATAGAACCGGGTCAGGCGCAGCAACTGCATGGCATAGAAGACCTGGACCTCGCTGCTGCCGCAGGATGAAGCAACCTCGGGCATCTCTCTACGGAAGGCTTGGGCTGTCTCAGCGTCAAAGGAGGTAATCAGGACCCTGTTCTCAGCCTCTGATGCCCGGATGGTCTCGACCATGGCCGCAACCATCTCCTGGCTGTGGGTCTTCATGTCAACATTAAAGCGAGCCCCTGGGAAGGCTGCCAGCGCCTCCGCCAAGGTGGGGACCTTGTGCCCCTTGCCCCGGTACGGGTAACTGCTGCCCTTATCATCGGTCCACCAGTATCCCGCATCCAGAGACCTGATCTCAGCCAGGGTCAGGTCTTCAACTCGCCCACTGCCGTCGGTCTGGCCTTCAACAGAATCATCGTGAAAGAGAACAACGTGCCCGTCAGCTGTGAGGCGAGCGTCGGTCTCAAGGATGTCAGCCCCCTCCATCAGGCCTCTAGCAAAGGCCTCAATGGTATTGCCGGGAGCCAGGCCCTCTCCGCCCTTATGAGCAATAATCAGGAAACCGTGGTCCTTGTCCAGAAAGACCGGCGCATCAATGGGATGAGCCGTAGTAAACCCTATTACCAAGGCCAGCACCAACAATCCGAGAACCCAAAGGGCGACCCGACGAAGTAAACTCTTCATGGAAAATCCCCTCTCAGAAGACACCTGAACCGGCTGTCGAAGGAAACGGTAGACTCAGAGCAGCCCCACCCATGGCCTTACTGCCCACACTTAGAAACTCTATTCAGTAACTGACATCAAAAACCCTTTGGGCCAGATCTCATTTCCGCCCCCCTTAGATGAGGGGCTTTTCTACCACTACCTCGTAAGGCGCATTGACTGCAACCCGGTGCTGATGTATTATTGTAAGGAAGTAATTCCGAATCCTTACCCGAAGCGAGGTGTCAGGTATGGGGAGAAAAGCGACATATGTGCTCAAGTCAGCTAGAGTCACTTCCAAGGGCCAGATTACGATCCCGGCAGTTGTTAGAGAAACCATGGGTATTCAGTATGGTGACGAAGTGCTTTTTGTGAAGACCGAAAAAGGGATCTATGTTGAGAGGTGGCCCAGCAATCTGGATCCCGATGCAGCCTATGGTACCCTGGCTCGCCCCGATCAGCCCCCAGTTGACATCGATAAGGTCCGCACAGAATACCGGGCGGCCCGGGCCCAGCGCCATGAAGATGAGAACGCATGAAGACGTATTGGCTGGATACCAACGTCATCTTGCGCTATCTGCTCGCAGACCATCGCCAGCATGGCTTGAGAGCACGTTCCTTGTTCAAAGAGGCTCAGCAGGGAAGGTGTATCCTGAAGATCGCCCCATTTATCGTGGCCGAATTGGTGTATGTCCTTGAATCCAAGAGTTACTCCTCGGCAGAGATCTTTGAAGGTCTCAAAGCGTTGGATGGTCTCAGAGGTGTCGAGTTTACCAGTCGCCGAGAGACCTTCGAGGCCCTACTTGAGTATCGAGACAAGGACGTAGACTTTGCTGATGCCCTGTTGATGGCCTTTGCGCGTTCAGCCGGTGAGGCAGTTGTGACGTTCAACAAACACCATTTCAAACGCCTGGCTGGAGAGTGGACTGAGCCGCGTTGAATCAGCGATGACCCCGTTGCAAATTAGGTGTAGCGATAGGCAATGCTCCGCGCCGCATTGAGCCGAGACAACAGCCGATTCAACCCTGCCCTGAAAGAGCGAGGATTCCTCGGCGACGGATGGTAACCAGTTCGCCAATGGGAAACCATAATGCCAAAGCATGATTGGAAGGCACGATAGCATGATTTGAAACAGGATGGTCTGAACAGCGGGGATCCCTTTCTTAAGGAGATGATATCTTGGTCAGAATTGGCGACGAAGACAAACAAAAGGTTCGGGAGATGTTTGAGGAGAAGCTCCACGGCGATGCCCATCTGAAGTTCTTTGGCCGTGAAGACGGCTGCGAGTTCTGCGATGATACCAGGGAGATGCTGGAGGACGTTGCCGGCCTCTCTGACAGGATCCACCTGGATATATTGGATGCCGAAAACCATTCAGAGGAGGCCGCCCGTTTGGGCATTGAGCGCTATCCCGCAACAGTCTTTGTCCGGGACGACGGTACAGATACGGGGGTACGCTTCTACGGCATTCCCTCTGGATATGAGTTTGGCACCGTCATAGAAGACATTATCGATATCGGCAATGACTCACCGGGACTATCCCAGGAGACTATTGAAGGACTCAAGGCCATTGACCAGGACGTTACGCTATCTGTGTTTGTGACCCCCACCTGACCACACTGCCCCCGCGCGGTTCGCGTGGCGCATCAGATGGCCCTGGCCAATCCCCACATTCGCGCTGAAATGATTGAGGCGATGGAATATCCCGAACTGGCCCAAAAGCACAACGTGTTTGGAGTCCCAAAGACAATCATCAACGATGGCGCCGCAGAGGTCGAGGGCGCTGCGCCTGAAGAGGTCATCCTCGATAAGATCCTGGAAGCTATCAAGTAAGCCATGAAGCAATCAATGAAGTAGAGCTCTGCTCCGGACTGATTCCGGCCAGGGCTCTACTCCATATATCCGCATATTAACTGCACCTCAATGAGGCCAGTGAGGTGAGAATTCACCAGCGGGATTTGCAGTCGGCTATCCCTGAACTGGCTCCGACTTCTCTGATAGGCGATAGAGATCCGCAAATATCCCGCCCGATGCCATAGTAAGATAGACCAGGCCCAGCAGCCCAGCGATCCAGCCCAGCACAGGGACGAGGAATACAATACTGATGACAAGGCTCAAACCAAAGTAGATGAGCCACACCACAATCAGCTTGCCGATAACGCGGAGGGTTCTCTTGATCACCTCACCAACCCGGAATGCGGCCCCAAGGCTCTCTTCCTTGATAACCAGCAAATAGGCCATGGGGACGAAGATGCCGATGACAAGGCCCAGGAGCATTCCCAGCCCGTAACTGGCCGGAATGGTCCCGGTGTTGAGCATCTGGGATTGGCCAGACATCACTATAATGAGTGGAACGATGCTGTATATCAGTCCGACGACAAAGATCTTAAACCCCTCAATGATTTTACCGCCGATGTTATCCCAGGCCGGTAGCTCTTCAGATCTGCCCTCCAACACACTGCGGATGATCTCAGCCCAGTAGCCAATCAGCGCGACATTGAGGATCGGAACTATGGTGATTACTCCGCCAATGGCAACCTTCTTAAGCCATTCCTTGTCCTGCATTGGATACTTCAACCAAAAACCGTAGTCCATGGACACACTTCCCTTCTAGAAGTTAGGAGCAGTTGACCTCGGAGTTACATACATATTATCGATTGCCAAAGATATACCTTTAATTCCAACTGCTAGTTCAAAATGCTACTGCAGATGGCCAATGTGGATGTTGGGGGTGTCTCTGCGTTTAAAGGGTAACCCCCGGGAGACGGGAGGAGGATTTAACATTCAGTATAGCCAATATCTGCAAGGCAGGGGTTCGTCAGGGGTAACACGGGGAACACAGGTCTAAACAGAGCTTCAGAAAGGAGCGAGCTCCGTGAACACGAACAATAGCCTGCTCATCGCCATCCTGATCCTGGGTGTTTTGGGTGTTGGCCTCTCGGTGCTAACTGGCAACAGCGCCATGGTTCTCCTGGTGGTCCTTCCCGGGGCCTTCATGCTATGGCTGTTGACAACGGACAACGAAGAACTACGCGGAAGACTGCACAGGGCTTTGAACCGTAGAGCCCTGGCGCAGTGGGTGAGGATCTCATGGTACCTTCCGACGGTGGCGGTCTTCTGTTTCACCCTCTTTACCGTAATACCCTTTGTATCAACGGCTGTCGCCCTGAGTATCGCCTTCCTGTCAGGCATCGTTACAGGATCTTTCTTTGCCCTGGTCATGATGCTGCACTGGCGCAGGTACCGTTCGGCACTGGTAGGGGCAGTTGCAGGCCTTGAGGGCGAGGTGGTGGAGTCATCCACAACAATCCGTTCCTCCTACCTGATGGCCGACACCAAGAAACGCCTGATTCGTTCGGTCAACGATGAGGAGCGAGTGGGGCCTGCTGCCTTTGGCACCTCTGGGGAGCGCTACTACTCGGTCCACACCCTACAGTCAGCGCATAACTTCGGTAGGCGCGATTATACCACCCTCATCACTGCCTATCTTCCCCGGGCTGCTGTGCAGACCGTAACTGTCCAGAGGTGGGACAACACACAGTATGTTCCCGGACTGAGGGTGTTTACAGGTGACAATGCCTTTGATGAGGAGTTCTTCCTATTCTCTGATATGCTCCCGGACGAGGTTGAGGTGCTCTTCAATGACACTACAAAATCCATCGTCCGCCAACTGGGACTAGGCCCTGGCGTCGATCAGATCCGGGTCTTTGGGCGAACTGTTTCACTACACCTCAGCGCTGAACCGATGAAGGTAGAGGAGATTCGCTCTTACCTGGAGGGTATACTTGCCCTGGCCCAGCAGGTTGAAGAGACCCTCCTCCAAGAAACGGAGGGCAAGCCCACCCGTAGGTGGCGATGAAATGGCGGAGGAACCTACACCAAATAACTACAGGATTGCCCTTAACCACTCACAGGAGCGACTGCGCCAGCATGAGCCAACTGAGATGGCCGCAAGGGCCGGTGTCCAGTGGGATGGCGACAGGGGTCTATTTCATATGGCCCTCTGCAACCTTTCACTGGCATTAGAGTACCCCTCCGGTAAGATCTGGGTGGTGGGCGATGATGAAGACGGAGGCACTGGCTCTGAGGGCTTAACCACCGGCCTCAAGATCATGGCCACTAACTACCTCTGGTACTCTAAGGGGACTCCCCTCTCCCACCAGTACGTCACCTTTAAGGATGTTCCAGGTGGCCACCTCTTCTATCCTGCCTTTCACCGATCCGCGATCAAGCCAATCGCTGAAACCTTTTCCGGGAGCCTAGCTGCCTTCGAGAGGGCTGCCACTTCTATTGGGGGGACCCCGGTTGAGTTCAGCGGGGACCTATCAGTTCTGTTCTGGTTCTTTCCCATGGTACCCGTGATATATGTCCTCTGGCAAGGTGATGACGAGGTTAGCGGCAACGCCAACATCCTCTTCGATGCCACTATCGCAGACTACATGATTACCGAGGACATTGCCGGGATTGCCTGGCTGACAAAGCGATTACTGCGAAACACAACCCTTGACATCTTTGACCCCCTATTGTGAATAATAGAGATGTGCCCACCACGAAGGAGATGAAAGGATGTCAAGCGACATAAGGCTGCGGTCTACTGCAGCAGACGGCTTTCTCAACATCATCACGGCTATCACCACTGAAACTGCGGCTGAAGCCCAGAGGCGCCACGACCTCTGGCCCACTGCCAGCGCGGCGATGGGACGGGCGCTGACAGGGGCGCTATTCCTTGCCAGCCCCCTTAAGAAAGGAAACTCACTCACACTAGATATAAACGGAGGTGGCCCCCTTGGCAGGGTTACCGCCGTAGCGGAATCAGATGCCACCGTCCGGGGATACCTGGGACACCCCCACACCCACTTACCCCTGAACGCATCGGGGAAGCTCGATGTGAAGGGCGCCGTTGGGACAACAGGTAATCTCACCGTGATCAAGGACCTTGGCCTGAAGGAACCCTACACAGGGATGGTGCCCGTTGTCAGCGGAGAGATCGCCGAGGATCTCGCCTACTACCTGGCGATATCGGAGCAAAAGCCAGCCGTGGTGGCCCTGGGCGTGATGGTGGCCCGCGATGGCTATGTATCGGCGTCAGGGGGTTATCAGATCACCGCCCTTCCTGGAGCCCCCGACGATCTCCTTGCCGGGGTTGAGGAGCGGGTCCATTCGCTGCCCTCAGTTACCAATCTGGTCAGTGAGGCCGATTCAGCCCTTGGCCTGGCAGAGGCTGTGGCCGGAGACATGGACCTGAAGGTCCTGGCCGAGGAACCCATCGCCTACAGGTGCCGCTGCAGCCGACAACGCCTGGAGGGGGCCCTGATAGCCATGGGCCGCCAGGATCTGTTGGAAATAGCGGAGGATGAAACCGGTGCCGACCTTGTGTGCCATTTCTGCGGAGACCACTATCACTTCTCCCAGGATGACCTGAAGCAGCTATTGGAGGATGCCAAGTAGGAGCCACCGGCGACGCCAGAGGCAACTCATGGCTTAAGGTCCCTTTTGGCCCGGGGCAGGAGGGTGTCACCATCCTGGGGGATGAAGACATATCCGCCTTCAGCAAAGGAGCCCTGAGCAGAGGTGAGGCCTGTTACCGTATGCCGGACAGTGTCCACATCCTCAAAGGGTACCAGCGCCGTCAGGGTGACACTGGAGAGATACTCAATATCCTCAATGGGCAACCCCATCTGTTCAAGGCGATACTGGACCGTTCCAAGGAGGTCATAGCTCACCTCAACGAGCAGGCGTTTGAAGAGCCTCATGGTAACCACTGTCGCCGCCCGAACCCCAGCACTGGCCGCGCTGCCATAGGCCCGGACAAGCCCACCTGCCCCCAGCTTGGTCCCTCCGAAGTAGCGGGTCACAACAACGACCGTGTTCTGGACCTCGCCCTTTCTCAAGACGTCCAGCACTGGTATTCCGGCGGTGCCGCTGGGTTCCCCATCGTCGGAGTACCTCTGTAGGTTCCCACGGTATCCAACCTGGTAGGCCGGGACGTTGTGAGTAGCGCTGGGGTGCTCCTTCCGCACAGCCTCAATTCGCTCCAGGGCCTCGGCTTCGCTTTCAACAGGCCATGCGTTGGCGATAAACCTTGACCTCTTTTCCTCGAGTTCCACAGTGCCGTGTTTCAGTACGGTCTTATAGGAGAGGGGTAGTCGCCCCAGTTTCGTATCGGCAAAGGTCATTGCCTATCAACACCCACAAGAGAAGGCCTCCTTGACCTACTAGCGTCCCAAATCCCTTCCAATAACAACCGTTACATCGGCCTCCACCTCAGCATCACTCCGAACGAAAAGGTTGGCCGCCGGCCTACCCCCGTCAAGGTACTGGGCCAGGGACCTTGCCACCCGCACCAGGTGGTCCCTGTCTCCCCGGTGAGTGATGACAGTGGTAGCAAAGCCCTCAGGTACCTCCACAGTGACAACCTCAGTAATCTCGAAGCCGGCCCTGGCAAGACCACCCATGGCTTCCTCTGCAGCCTCGGCCAGGTCTGGATCGTACCAGACAGCCACCCTGATACCAGCATTAGTCTCTCTATCTATGCTCCACAGGAGACGGTCTGTAGTCAGCGCCGCCTCTTCGGCCTTGACAACAATGTACCAGACGCCCTCCAACAGTCGGTTCTCACCGGGCAGGGTCTCCATTGTGATGTCCTCAAGGTTCAGGATGCGGAGGGACACCGCCGCAGCCAGGATCTCCTGCAGGGGCATGTCGGTCTCAACCATTTCAAAGGCGCTTCTGACGACATCGTCAAGCCGGAACACCGTCGCCGGGTTTATTAGCTTCCTGGCCGTGGCCCTCAGAAACGATTGCTGCGCCCTGATGCGTCCCAAGTCAGCGTCGTCATAGCCGGAACGATAGCGCAAGAACTGTACGGCCTTGTCCCCATCAAGGACCTGCAGGCCAGCCCTGAGGTGAATATGAAGATCCTGAGTAGGGTCATCGTAGTCCATGTCAGAGAGAACCTCTATCTCCACTCCGCCGATGGAATCCACAAAGGCCGAGACCCCATCAATGTCAACTGTCAGGTAATAGTCTATCTCGATGCCAAGAAGGCTCTCCACCGTAGACCTGGCAAGGTCGATACCGCCGTCAGGGTAGGCCGCGTTTATCTTTTCGTAGCGCGGATTGTCACTACCAGCCAGGTACACCCGGGTATCTCTGGGTATGGACAGCAGAGAGGCAGATTTCGACATCGTATCGAAACTGGCTACCATGATGGTGTCAGTGAGGTTGCTGACCTGGTCAAGGCCCATGATAAGGACATTGGTCCTGTGGCCGGGGTCAACTCCGTGGACACGGTGGCCCAGGTCCAACCCTGGTATCTGTGAATTCGGGTAGACAAGTATCCCCACAATGCCCCCAGCAACCAGCAGAAGTGCCAGCAAGGCGTAAGTCGTCCTTGACCCCATCAACAGTGTTCCACCCTTCCCACCGTCGCTATCGTCGAGAGGGCCCGCCACACAGCTGTGGCGGGCCCTTTGTGCCTTTACTCTATTCTATGCCGCTTCATGTCTATCCTCCAGCGATTGGAGGGAATATGGAGACCCTGTCGCCATCCACTATAACGTAATCCTTGCCCTTCATCCGGCCGTTAATGTAGACCAGTTTGGCCACGTCAAGGCCGATGTTAAGCCGGTCTAGAAGCCGGGCAACAGATGTCCCTTCCGATAGGGTCATTGAGAGCCCTTGCCCGCCTGAACCAGGCATGTCGGGGTATTTATCCCGGAGGGACGCGAAGAGGCGCAGCTCTATCTGAACCCCTCCCCCTCTCCCTCTCTCTTCATCCTCAGGACCCTCATTGGCCAGGCTCTTCCAGCCTGCGGATTCATCATCAGGGCCCTTCCTGTCAAAGTATTGGCGGTACAGGACCGCCATGTTACGCGGGAAGATGCCGAGACGGTCGCCGCCCTTCACCTCTCGCTGAGGCGAAGAATACTGAGCATTGACAAATACATGGCTGACCTCCCTGGGATCTATCCCAAGCCTCAGGAAGACATCGTGGACCGTGGCGCCTTCATGAAGCTCCATCAGTACCACCGCATCATCCTGAACACCGCTGGAGGACCCAGCCAGCCCTCGGAACCCACCGTAGAGGTGAACCTCTACCGCTGCGTTTGAGGTGTTCACTGGCCCATCTCGCATCTTCTCACTACCACCTAACCCGCAACCTCGTCTCCTTCATCTCCGGTATCACTGTAATCGTGAACACTGTCCAGCACTGCCTCGCTTACATCCCAGGTGGTGTTGTGGGGGGGTAGCTTCTCTTCCAGCATGAACTCGGGTATCCTGTCATCTTCCTTGGTGAAGCCGGCAGCCTCGTTAAACATCCGCTCCCTCTTCAGCCACTCAAGGCCCTGGGCATAGACATCGTCAGCTGTCCACTCGGTACCAAGGACCGCGTTCATTGTGTCCACCATGCCCTGGAACCCTTCAGGTATATCCAGAATGGCAAAGGCAATGAAGAGGCAGTACCCTGTGCTATCGATAAACATTGTCGTCGCCTGGAAGGCCCGGGCCAGATCGCCCTTGCCTGCAGCATCCAGGGGATCCAATTCCCCGCCCACGGCGAGGATCTCAGGGGCAATGGTATAACCTGCAGTGTGGTCGGCTCCCATGGTTGAGGTAGCGTAGGTAACGCCAATGCCCTTAACCGCCCGCGGTTCATAGGCCGGCATTGACTGGCCCTTGACAACGGGAACCCTTGAGACACCGAAGGCCTTGGCAGTAAACTCGGTGCCATTGCCCAGGATCCGTCCCAGGGGTGAACCCATGGCAACCTCATTGAGAAGCTCTATCGCCCTGTCGCCATCACCGAAGTCGGCGAGACCGCCCTCCATGGCAACGGCAAGGGTACATCCGGCCTCGATGGTATCGATGCCGGCATCATTACATATCCTGTTGAGCTCAGCGATTTTGTCCAGGTCATCAATGCCGCAGTTAGCGCCAAGGGCCCAGTCCGACTCGTACTCCAAGGGAGCCACATGGGGGGAACCGTCGGGATGGGCAACCACATTAGAGCACCGGATGACGCATCCGGGGTGGCAGGGGTGCCCTACCTTCCCGCCGCGGGTCTTGGACCATTCGTTAATGGTCTCGCCGCTGATCTTGCTGGCGCCCTCAAAGCGGCCCTCGCGGAAGTTCCGGGTGGGGAGCCCACCGGCCTCGTTCATGATGTTGATGAGAACGGCGGTGCCGAAGGTTGGAAGGGCCTCACCGGTTACGGCGTGGTTTTTCAAGGCGTCTGCCAGGGCCTTGCGACCCTTGTCGAAGAGTTCCTTGTTGGCAACCTTAAAGCCCGGGGCATCGGTGTCGTCCACCACTATGGCCTTAAGGCCCTTGGAACCCATTACCGCTCCCAGCCCGCCGCGGCCAGCGTAGCGGCCCGGGCCGTTCTCCATGTCGTTGCAGGATATCCCGGCGTTCAGAAGACCCATCTCACCAGCGGGGCCAATGCCCAGAATGCCAACCTTGCCAAAGCGCTCCCAGAGGAGCTCATTGGTTTCATACATTCCTTTATTCTTAAAATCATCGGCAGGGATAAGCTCTGCCCCAGCTGCGTCTATTTTTAGTATGTATGCTTTGTTTTTTTCCGGTTTCCCCTCAACAACAACCGCCCGGATCCCGAGCTTACCAAGCTTCTGTCCGGGCAGGCCGCCGGCGTTGGACTCCTTGATGCCACCGGTAAGGGGGCTCTTGCCACCGACAGAGATACGCCCCGAGCTAGGAGCGATGGACCCTGCCAGCAACCCGGGGGCCACCACAAGTTTGTTGTTGGGCCCGAGAGGATGGCAGAGAGGCGGCACCTCGTCCGCCACAACGCTTGATGTCAATGCCCGTCCTCCCAAAAGACGATATTTCTCAGGGAGTTCCTCAAAGGTCACGGTATTGTTGGTCATGTTAATCCTCAGCAGTTTACCCAAAGCAGATCCTCCTTTCACCTGTCAGAAGTGTTATCCCGTCTTTCAGCCGTCTTTTAATCACTTTCCCCTATATTAATTCACGAAGGTAACCGTCTAACCCTTCCCTTAAACCTTCCTTATGTAAAGAAACCCCCGGCTTATCACCGCAATGCCCAGCAATCTTCGACAGGCACCCATGGAAGTGGCACGAGAAAGCACCCCACAACACTAAGCCCCCCAGGGATCCCCGGGGGGCTTCACATACTACATAGTGTTCTTAGTAATTCGTCACCGACTTACTACTGGTCACTGCTGGCCGCAAGTGTAGTCTACTGCTTCGATGAAAACTACGCCGTCTGCTCCCCCGCGGCAACCTCAGGCCTGGGGTAGAGCCCGGCCCGTTCTACTACCTCCGGCACAATATCCTCCCACATGATGGCCATGATGTGAACCCCGCTTACCCCTTCGATGCCCTTGAGGGCCTCAATGATTTCGACGCAGAGCTTGACGCCTTCCTCCTTGGGATCTTCGGCCTTCTTCATACGCTCAATCAGGTGATCGGGGATCATCATCCCTGGAACCTTCTTCATATACCGCAAGGCCCCGGCGGACTTTGGTGGAATAACCCCGGCCAGGATGTGAGTTTTCTCATGGAGGCCGGCCTCGCGGACCGCCTTCATCCACTCCTCAAAGCGTTCAAGGTCGTAGACCGCCTGGGTCTGGATGAAGTCCGCCCCGGCATTCACCTTCTTGGCAAGGCGAACCACCCGGAACTCAAAGGGATCAGCAAAGGGATTGGCAGCGGCGCCGATGAAGAACCGCGGCTCGTTGGCCTTGATGTCGTCACCGCAGACAAACCTCTTCTCGTCTCTCATGTCCTTTATCATCTTGACCAGCTGAATGGAGTCGATGTCATGAACGTTCTTGGCAGTTGGGTGGTTGCCAAAGGACTGGTGGTCTCCGCTGAGGCAGAGAATGTTCCTGGCCCCAAGGCTATATGCCCCCAACAGGTCGCTCTGCATGGCGATCCGGTTCCGGTCGCGGCATGTCATCTGGATTACCGGTTCCGCTCCGCTATTTATGACGTGGACCGCCGCGGCGATGCTTGAGAGGCGCACAACCGCTGTCTGGTTATCGGTAAGGTTCACCGCATCACAGTAGTCCTTCATGTGCTTTGTGTGCTTGATGACGCCCTTTGAAGACGCGCTCTGAGGAGGCCCGACCTCAGCGGTCACCGCAAAGTGCCCAGATCGGAGGACTCGCTCCAGGTTGCTGCCGCTCTTCATGGCGCCATCAGCGCCCTTATCAACCAGGGCGTTCATAGCCTCACATCCTCTCTAACCACTGCGCGGGGACCTCCGTGCCTGGCCTTTGACCAGTCCTTTGGGGGCTCCAACACGGTTAGCAGTTCGAGGCGCCCCAGTCCCTTGAGACGGTCGTAGATGAGCTGCCAGGCGCAGTCAACACCATCATCCACCTCGCACTTTCCGTCCTGGGAACCACCGCAGGGGCCATTGAGAATGCTCTTTGAACACCGGATTATCGGGCAGATGCCGCCGGTTCGATGGAGAACACACTCACCGCACAGTCCGCAGCGTTCCGCCCACTTGCCCTCCTCCAGGGTCCCACCGGCAAAGGTCGTATTGAGTCCGGGCACAACCCAGTAGTCGGGATAGTGCTCCGCGATGAACTGAACCCCTACTCCACAGCCCAGGGAGAGAATGACATCGATGCCTTCCTCCCGGTCCAAGACTCTCTCCAGTTCCTTGACATATTCCGGCTCACACTGCCGCTGCAGGGTGTGGGTTACGATCTCTATCGGATTACCATCGGCCTTACCCTTCAGGTTAAGGGTTGAGGCCAGAATCTCGACCTCTCTCTCACCACCAGCCAGACAGACGGTGACACATTCCTTGCATCCGACTATCAGTACCTTTGCTGCGTCACTGATCAGACTGGAGATCTCTTCAAGGCGCTTTTGCTCAGCGACAATCATGCGGTGTCACCTACCTTCTCTTCGAGTCTATCTCCCTCTATATGCTCGCTCAACCGCCCCCTGGCGTCAGGGCCAGGGCTGCCGGTTAAGCCCGATTTCTCCTCAGCGTTGATGGGGCTGGGCCCCAGTTCCTTAATGCGCTCGGTCATCACCTTGGCCACCTCGGCAAAGCGTGATCCCATAGCGGCGGAGAGGTTGAACATATCGAGGCGCTCCCCGCCAATCCCAACCTCATCAAGGATCTCCTTAACCCGCTGAACCCGCTTCTTGGCCCGGTAGTTCCCCTCAAGAAAGTGGCAGTCTCCCTCCATGCAGCCTGCCACATAGACGCCGTCGGCGCCGTCCTCAAAGGCCTTCAAGAGCAGCTTTGGCTCAACCTTCCCGGTGCAGGGGATTTCAATGATCCGGATGTTGGCCGGGTACTGCAACCGCATCGAGCCAGCCAGGTCAGCGGCGGAGTAGGCGCAGTAGTAGCAGCTAAAGGCCACTATCTTTGGTTCAAAAGTGCCGCTCATCAGTCAGACACCCCCTCAAAGAGCCCGGCGATCTTCGCCACGAGCTGCTCATCATTGTAGTGCTGCAACTGGATGGCTTTGCCTGGGCAGTCGGCAGCGCAGTTGCCACACCCGTGGCACTGCACCGCGTTTATCTCGGCTACCTCATCTTCGTTGATCTTGGGGACACTGAAGGGGCAAACCCGGACACAGGTGAGGCAGGCGGCGCACTTGTCGGGATCAACAACAGCCACAACCCCTCCCACCATCAAGTGGTCCTTGGACAGAATGGTACAGGCCCGTGCCACAGCCCCCTGGGCCTGGTAGATGCTTTCATCAATGAACTTGGGCGAGTGACCGGCGCCACAAAGGAAGATGCCCTGGGAAGGGAAATCCATTGGCGCCAGCTTGATGTGGGTCTCCAGGAAGAAACCATCGTCATTGGTAGGCACCTTGAGGAGGGTTGCCAGTTCCTGAGACCCATCGGCGGGAACCGTCCCTGCCGCCAGCACCAGGTATTCAGGGTTAATACTCACGGCAACCCCGGTGGCTTCATCAAAGACAGTGATATGCAGGTCGCCGTCACCGTCGATGGATACCTCCGGCTTATCTTCATCGGGGAACTGCAGGAAGACTACCCCCTTCTCCCTGGCCTCCCGGTAATACTGCTCCTTCAGGCCGTAGGAGCGCAGCTCCCTGTAGAGTACATAGACCATGGCTTCCGGGTTCGCCTCTTTGACAGCGATGGCGTTCTTCAGAGAGTGGGTACAGCAGGTCCTGCTGCAGTACATGCCCTCTCCTTCGCGAGAACCGACACACTGGATGAAGGCTACCGCCTCCGGCCTGTCTATCAGGCCATCGGCCATTGCCTCCTCAAATTGGACATTAGTAACGACCCCTTGGTGCTGGCCGAAACCGTATTCCTCGGGTTGCAGCTCCTTGCCGCCCGTGGCCACGATAATCACGCCGTGCTCAAGCTCGCGCATGGTATCGGCTCGACCCTCAGGGCCGGTGCGCTGCCTGATTGTTGTCTTGAAGTGCCCGGCATGGCCACCAAAGTCCACAATCTCGCTTGAGGTCATGACCTCAATGAGGGGGTTATTGTCAACGGCGCTTATCGAATCCACCAGGAAGGCCTGGATATCGTCGCCACCAACGGTGCGGCGCAGCCTGCGCGCCATACCGCCCAGCTCCGCCTCGCGTTCCACGAGGTAGACAGGATAGCCCTGCTCAGCCGTTGCCAGGGCCGCGCTGATGCCAGCCACCCCACCACCAATGATCAGGGCCCTCTGAACCACGGGAACCGGCTGCATCTGCAGGGGTTCGTGGTGTTTGACCTTGGCTACCGCCATTCCAACCAGGTCATGGGCCTTCTCTGTGGCCATGGCCGGGTCATTGCGGTGAACCCAGGAACACTGGTCGCGGATGTTTGCCATCTCAAACAGGAACTGGTTCAGCCCCACCTCACGCAGGGCCTCTCGGAACAGGGGTTGGTGGGTCCGGATGGTGCAGGATGCCACCACAACCCGGTTGAGCTGGTGTTCGTCGATGACCTCCTTGATGTGCTTGAGGTTATCCTGCGAGCAGGTGTAGAGGGCTTCCTCAGCATGGGCCACCCCTGGCAGGGATCTGGCATTCTCCACAACCGCCGGGACATCAACTATCGAGCCAATGTTGATGCCACAGTGACAAACAAACACCCCTACCCGCATCTCCTCCTGGCTGACGTCGCGCTCTGGCGGATACCGCTTAGGTTCCACCATTGAGCCCCTCACTTCGGCCAGGAAGGCTCCCGCCGTTCCCGCCGCCGCGCTGGCGTTCATCACAGTCTCGGGGATATCCCGCGGCCCCTGGAAGGCGCCGGCGACAAATACCCCGGGGCGGGTGGTCTCCGTGGGCTCAAACAGCTCGGTGCGGGCAAAGCCGTAGTGATCTAACTCAAAGCCCGCCGCTCCCGCCAACTCTCCTGCTGATGCCGGGGGCCGGACACCGGTGGCGAGGACCACCATGTCGAACTCTTCCACAACAATCTCTCCACCCTGCCAGTACTCGAGGCGCAGGTTGCCGTTGGCCGGATTCTCCTTCACTGCCGAGACCATGGCCCTCTCATACCGTATTCCCTGGGCCTTGGCGGACTCAACGTAGCGATCAAAGCCCTTGCCAAAGGCCCTCATGTCTATGTAGAAAATCGTGGGCTCAATCCGGGAATCGTGCTCCCGGGCGATAATGGCCTCTTTGGTCGAGTACATACAGCAGATGGAGGAGCAGTACTCCGCATCACAGCTTAGATCCCGGGACCCCACACACTGAATGAACGCGATCCTCTCGGGGTGGTGTCCGTCAGATGGCCTCAGTACCTCTCCCCTTGTCGGCCCCGTTGAACTCAGGAGTCGCTCAAAGTCCAGGCTGGTAATCACGTTCTTGTGGCGCCCATAGCCGTACTCTCCCGCCAGGGCTGCATCATAGAGGTCGAAACCAGGGGCAAGAATGACCGAGCCCACTGGCAGCTCCAGGATCTCTTCGGTCTGTTCGTGGTGAATGGCCTTCTTCTCGCAGGCCTCAACACACTGCAAGCATTCAGAGCAGATCCCGCAGTTCAGGCACCTTGACGCCTCTGCAATGGCCTCCTCGCGAGAGTACCCCAGGTTGACCTCAACGAAGCTCTTGGCCCGATCGCTGCCGTCGCGGACCTGCTGGTCATGACGCGGCGCGGGGTCAATCGGCACATTATCTGGTGGGGTCAATTTTTCTTGCTGCAAGTCCTCCCGGACCAGCACCCCGTCTCTGCTGATAAGCGAGAGATAGCGGGGTTCACCCCAGGTCGATAGCTTGGATACCGTCTCAACCCGGCGTCCACTGGTCAAATCCAGGTTCTCCTGCTGGAATTCGGTGCCATCAAAATAGGCCACTATGGCCTCTGCTACGTTGTGCCCAGCAGCCACAGCCTCCACAACAGAAGAGGGTCCATGAACAGCGTCACCACAGGCGAAGAAGGGCTCCTTCAGTGGCACCGCGGCCCCAGAAGGGCCTCGCCGCCAGGCAATGTCTTCAACATCAATGAAGGACAGGTCTGCCTGCTGGCCAATTGACACGACAACGGTGTCACAGTCAATGACCTTCCGTGTCTCCTCATCAAACTCCGGGCTGAAGAGGCCTTCATCATTGAAGACCCTGGTGCATCTCTGGACCTCGATTCCTGTTACCTTGCCCTCCGCGGTGATGATGCGCACCGGCCCCCAGGAGGGGTCAATGGCGACGCCCTCGTCAAGGGCCTCTGCTATCTCCCATTCATGGGCAGGCATCTCATCTCTGCCCTCAAGGCACACAGCGGTAACCTGATCGGCCCCAACCCGCAGGGCTGTCCGGGCCGTATCCATTGCAACGTTGCCGCCGCCGATTACAACGACCCGTTTCTCGATGCTGGCTTCCTCACCCAGGGACACCTGCTTGAGCAGGTCCAGGCCCAGGAATACGCCTTCGGCGTCTATACCCTCAATCGGCAGGCTGCGGCTCTTTCCGGCCCCCACCGCAATTAGAACAGCGTCGTGCCGGTCCTTGAGCTCAGACAGGGTTATGTCCTGGCCAACCACGGTATTTCCAATAAACTCTATCCCTTCGTCAAGTATGAACTCCGTCTCTCTGTCAACAATCTCCTCTGGCAGGCGATAACGGGGAATGCCCGACCTCATCATCCCGCCGGGCTTCTCCAGGCCGTCATAGACTGTTACGCTAAAGCCAGCCTGGCGAAGGTCATAGGCGGCTGTTAATCCAGCCGGGCCCGCGCCAATAACACCAACAGACCCACGGTCTTCGCCATCGTGGCTGCTCTCCGCGGCCTGCTGCCGGCGCTCCTTGACCCAGTCTTCCCATCCATAATCGGCGGCCGCCCGCTTCAGGGTACAGATCGATACTGGCTCTCCATCTTCCTCTATCCTGTTACACTCATCCTCGCAGGGATGGTGACAGATCCGTCCACAGATCCCCGGGAAGGGCATGCGGCGATATACCACCTCGAGGGCCTCCGCGAACTTCCCCTGGGAGATCAGGGCTACATAGCCCTGAGCGTTGGTCCCAGCGGGGCAGGTGTCGCGGCAGGGAGCTATACCCCTCTTCTCAATCATGTAGGCATTGGGAACTGCCTGTGGGAAGAGCCTGTTGATGGCCTTATAGGTCGACATCCCCTCATTGAAGGGGTCGTAGACCTCAACAGGGCAGACCTCCTCACAGTCGCCGCAGGCGGTACACTCATCTACATCCACATAGCGTGGCTTCAGGCGAACCCTGGCCTTAAAATCACCCGAGTCTCCTGTGAGATCCTCAAGGGTAGCCTTTGAGTAGAGACGGATGTTGGGGTGTCCCTGGCAGTCGGTCATCTTCGGTCCCAAGAGGCACATCGCGCACTCGTTGGTTGGAAAGGTCTTATCGAGGCGAACCATCTTACCGCCAATAGAGGACTCGCTTGTCACCACATGGACAAGGTAGCCCGCTTCAGCCAGATCTAATGCTGACTGCATGCCGGCAATGCCACCGCCGACCACCAGGACGGACCCAATCCGGTCCTTCCCCGGCGCCAAATTGCGCTTAATGGTCATATGTCTCACACCCTAGTTAGAGAATATCAAGCATCGCCAGGGGCCTCCTGGCCTCAGTGAGGTGCTTGGAGACCCATTTGCCAACATCATCAAGGCCCATGGCCGCCCCGAGTAATTCCGTGAAATAATAGACCGGGAGGCGCTGGCCGTCGGGATCCTGTCTCGTATCCAGATTGGCGTGACACAGGGGGCAGGCCGTAACTATCGCCTCGGCCCCTGCTTCTAGCGCGGCCTCAACCACTGTCGTTGAAAGCCTCGACACAACATCCTGTCGCGCCATGGTCAAGCCCGCTCCACAGCAGTCCGTCTTGTAACTCCAGTCAACGGCCTGGGCCCCGGCAGCATCCATTAATCGATCCATACTTGTTGGGTTGTCGGGGTCTTCAAAGGCCACAGCCTCTTCAGGCCGCTGTAGCAAGCAGCCATAGTAGGAACAGACCTTCAGCCCCTTAAGGCCGCCGCCCTTCAGGGACGCCCCGATTGACTCAACCAACGCTGGCGCCGTCAGGAACTCCAGGGGGTGTATCACCCTGCTCCTACCCTTATAGTCCTGGCCAATCAGGCGTTGCAGTTCATCGTTGGCGGCCCGCGCTTCCTGGGTCCCAGTGACGGTCTCGTGGTGAGCCACCCGGAGGCGATTATAACAGGCGGCGCAGGGCACTAGCACAGGGAGCCCTTGCGCCTCGGCGTTGACCAGGTTGCGCAGGGGAAGGGCTAGCGATAGGAACTCACTTGAGCCGTGAGCTGAGCTGGCTCCACAGCAGTTCCAGTCGTCAAGCTCAACCATCTCCACCCCCAGAGCCCTTGCTACCGCCTTAAAGGATAGGTCGTATTCGATACCCGTCGAGTGTAGAGAACAACCAGGATAATAGCTAACGGTCATCGGTCTTGCCCCCCATCTCAACGGCGTTTGGATCTCCCTTGCCGCCCTTTACGGGCCCGCCCTTCTCCCCGCTGCCACCGGCCTTCGCCGTCTTCTCCAGGGCTTCTGCCCTCTGGAACAGGGCCGCAACCTCCTGGCGGGCCTTGATGCCGCTGGGCGCCAGTTTGAGCTTACCCTTGGCCAGCATCTTCAGGCCCATGATCATATCATCCAGGAACTTTCCGGTCTGCAGCTTGAAACTTGCGGTCATGCCTAACTCATATGCCCGTCCCGTTATCTTGACAGGTGCCAGAAAGGCCCTATGAAAAGCAGGGATTGGACTCTTCCTTGAGACCCCTCCTGAGCGCACCACCGCTTGCTTAAGATAGTCCGCCACCCGAGAGATATCAATCTCATTGGGGCAGCGGGCTGCGCAGGTACCGCACCCCACGCAGAGCCAGGCCATGTCGCTGGAGAGCAGCTGCTCCCCAGCGCCCAACTGAACCAGGCGCATCAGGACATGGGGTTTCCAATCGGCCTCTCTGTTGACTGGACAGCCAGCGGTACACTTCTTACACTGATAGCAGAGGGAAACCGCCTGTCCGGAGTGGAGCTCAACATCGGACAGGAAGGCTCCGCTCCTGGCTGCAGTCTGCGCTGTGTTTAGCACTGACACGTCCTCACCGCCTTCCAGCTCGTAGCCGCCTAGGCTCCGTCGCCGTCAATCATCCACTTTTGCGGAATACCTTGACATAGGAGTCACAGTAGACATCCTTGTTCAGGATAATCCTGGCTGTAGCGATGACCTCAACCAACTGGTCATCATCAACATTCATAATGGCGGCGTCAAGCCCGCAGGCCATTGCCATGACGGCAAAGGTGCGGTCCACCAAATGCCGATCCACGCAGCCCTGTGAGCCGTTGCTCAACCCGACGACGGTCTTTGGCGCCGGGTCGGCCAGGAGCTTAACCTGGCGAATGGTCTCAAGAACCTCAGGGCCGTGGTCTTGCGCCACATTAACAGGGAGGATCAAGGGGTCAATGAACAGGTCTTCCATGGGTATACCAAAGCCGTCGGCAACCGCTACCAGTTCCATTGCCAGGGCAATGCGGTTATCGGAGTCCTTGGGAATACCCTTCTCGTTCATGGCCAGGCCGATGACCTTGGCGTTGTGGGCCTTGGCCATCGTAAAGACCCTTTCCATCTTCGGCATCTCAGCTGGCACTGAGTTAATCAGGGCGGGCCGCTTGCAGAGCTGTAGCCCTGCCTCAATAGCATTATAGTCGGTTGAGTCAAGGCACAGAGGCACATCTGAGACCTCCTGCACTACCTCGACCATCCACTTCATGGCCCCTACCTTGTCATCGGTGGCCGGACCCGTGTTGACGTCAAGGTAGTCAGCTCCCGCCTCTTCCTGCTTCTTTGCCCATTTCTGCAGAGGCTTTGGGTCCATCTGCTGGATGCCCTTGCGGATATCGCGGAACATCCCGTTAATCCGTTCACCAATCATAATCACTGGGGGTTCCTCCTCTCGCTATTCACCCTCGTCACACCCGCTGGCGCTGCCGTCATCACGCTGAACAGTGTATCTTAAGTGGCGATGACTCAACGCCGGCAGGCTAATACTGGTTTGACTTCATCAGGGCGTCTATCTGACTCCTGACAAGCTTGACAGCCTCGGGGTGCCTCATGGTCAGAATGTGGGCTCCAGCCTGCAAGAAGTCCACTGCAGTTGCCGCCTCCCACAGAACCGCCCTTTCGCCCTGGTCACCCCAGGTTGGGAAATCGCCCTGAGGGGCATATGACTCCTTGGCTCTCCAGGCCTCGTAACCGATACCGCAGATTACCGGCATTGCCAGCATTGAATCGCCCTGAAGGGCCCCCAACCGGATCCGCTCCATAATGGAGTAGGTGTACTCAATACCGTATCCCAAGGCCCCGACAGAGGGGTCAATCACAATCCGGTCTAGGGGTAGGTTCATCTCATTGATCAAAATGTTGAGCTGCTTGCAGATGTTGATATCAATGGGAGACTGGGCGACAATACTGTGCTTGTGAACCATACAGGCGGCCGTCAGGGTCTTGTAGTTATCCTGTTCGGCCACACCCATGAGCAGGTTCTCGCCAGCCCCGGCCTCTGCGACAACAGGCATGACCTCGTTGTCCTTCTCAAAATCCCCGCTCCCGACCACAATCAGGGGCACACCCACGCCTTCCAGTACCTGCCGCAGGGTCTCTGCCGCCTGGTCGGGGGTCCTGTCGGCTCCATCGGGATCAGTGCCAATCAGGCTCAAGTAGATGATATCGGCTCCAAACTCCTGAACGCACTTCTGAGCCCAGGCAGCGGGATCACCGATGACATCCCTGAAGTTCTCCTTCAAGCTCTCGTGCCAGCTTGGCTCCACGTCGGTAATCTCCATGGCTATCACCGGACGGTTGGGCATCTCACCCTCAAAATGCAGGAAGGGAAGGGTTGAATCGCCACCGACAGTGACAACAGCAGCGCGGGTCCCACCCTCTTCCTCAGTCGCGCCCAGTACTACCTCGCGGACCTGGCTGGAATGACGTTCTTTTACAATCTCGACAGCCACCGCTCATCCTCCTTTTCTCTGTAAAGACCTTATTCTCTATCGAAGTAGTTCACGGAAGGAATTCCTTTGTGCTTTATGCTCACTTCTCGTTGATTAGAGCCCAATCTCTTCAGCTATCCGTCTGATTGCAGCCACAGCCTTGGCATCACCAGGAAGCTCCACCAGCGGCCTACCCTCCAGGTCCAATCTCTCCAGCTCCTCGTCGCGAGGGATAGTGCCAATCACCTGCAGGTCAGCCTTGTCAATCTCGGGCTGCAGGGGAGTAATCGCCTCAGGGGTGCTCCTGGTAATCACCAGGTAGAGGTTGTCAATCTTGATACTGAGCTTCTTAATGATATCGTGGACCCTGGCCGCCGAACGAACCCCACGGGCGGTGGGGTCGCTGATGACAAAGAGGTGGTCTACATTCTGCGCCACCCTCCGGCTCAGGTGCTCAAGCCCAGCCTCATTGTCAACCACCATATAGTCGTAGCCACTGCTGATATTCTCCAGGTGCTGCCGCAATAGATCATTGGGATAGCAGTAACACCCTGGCCCCTCAGGGGCGCCCATGGACAGCAGGTCGACATTCTTGGTCTCGATAATCGAGGACTGTAGCTTGTACTGGATGTACTGAGTCTTTGTCATCCCGGCTGGCAGGAGCCCCACTTGTTTGGTGTCGTCAAGGAAGTCCGCAATCGTCTCACCCAGCTCCAATCCCAAGGCCTCATGCAGATTTGAGTTGGGGTCAGCATCTACCGCCAGAATGGCTTTCTTCTTGTTCGCTTCGAGGTGCTTGATGAGAAGAGCGGCAAAGGTGGTCTTCCCGGTACCACCCTTACCAGCTACAGCAATGTTTATAGGCACCTTACCCCTCCTCGTCGCCTTCCATCTCCTCAGCTCAAAGCCACGTTCGGAAACAGTGTCAAGTCGGTGTGCGGCAGGAACATCGCCGACATGAATTCATCCATAAAGGTGTTGCCAGCGGACAGCTCAAGATAGGTCATCTTAGCAGCCACCGCAAGGGCGTCACTCCATGCATCCCTTGAGAGCAGGGCCAACCTGGCCCCCTTGATCGATGTGTTGCCAACAAATCTGTACCTGTCCGGGTCAATGTCCGGGAGCATCCCAATGGCCACCGCGTCGGTTATGTGGAGGTAGTTCCCGAAACCGCCGGCGATGTAGATGTTCTCAACAATATCCAGGTCCAGGTCAAGCGACCTGAGCATTGAACGGATACCAGCATACAGCGCCGCCTTCCCCCGCATCAGGTTCTTTACATCGGCCTCAGTAATTACGATATCTTGGCCGACTCCCTCCTTCGAACCCCAGGCCAAGACGAATTCGGGACCGTTGTCACCCTTCCGATAGCGGTTGCTGCTAACTGCCTGGAACTGGCCGGTTCTGTCGATGATTTCGGCCTTGTGAAGGGCCGCCAGCAGGTCGATAAGTCCACTGCCGCAAACACCCTTAACAGGGGCCCCACCCACCGTGGAGTATTTGACATCGTAGGTAACGGGGTCAATCCTGAGCCGTTGAATGGCCCCCGGCACGGCCCGCATCCCGCAGGCGATGCCACCCCCCTCAAATACAGGCCCCATGGAACAGGAGCAACTGATGAGCCAGTCGCGGTTGCCCAAAACCATCTCGCCGTTTGTTCCAATGTCAATCAGAAGGCTGATCTCTTCGCTCTCCGCCATGCCGGTAGCCAAAACACCTGATACAATGTCTCCCCCCACATAGCTAGCAACCGCCGGGAAGGTGAACACCGGCGCCACAGGATTCACGGGCAACCCCAGGGTTCCAGCGCGAACCATGGGAAACTCATTGGCCGCCGGAATGTAGGGTTCAGCCCTGATGTACCTGGGTTGTATCCCCAGGAACAGGTGGGCCATTGTTGTGTTGCCCGCCACCATTACTGCTAGAATATCCTCGGGGTTAACCCCGTTGCCTTCCGTCATCTCCGATATGAGGCCAGAGAGGGTTCCCACAACTGCCTGCTGCAGCTGAGAAAGGCCGTCATCGTGCTCCACCGCATGGATTATCCGGGTGATGACATCGGCCCCAAACCGCGCCTGACGGTTATAGGTTCCAGCCCTGTCAACGGTAAGCCCGGTAGTAAGATCAACCAGGTGGACAACGTTGGATGTTGTGCCGATGTCCACGGCAAGGCCATAGGCCTTTAAGTCCTCATCGCTGCCGGAAACAACGTCCAATAGCTCATCGGCCCCACCGGGTAGGCAGGGCGATGTTCTCGCAGTCACCTGCCATTTCCCGGCGCGCAGCAGATCGGGAAGCCTCTGAAGCAGGTCAAGGTTGGTGCACTCAGCCTGAATCCCAGCCTCCTTTGACAGGCCAGCCCGGAGTCGGGCCAGGTCGCTGGCATTCTCCGTCAGTGTCGGCTCAGACAGGGTTAGCCGGTGCTGCCCCACAGCGGGCTTCAGATCATAGCTGGGGGCCTGCGGCAATGTCTCCTCAGTCAGGATGGTGCGCTCTTCAGTGTCTTCCATCAGCACCTCATGCTCAGCAAGGCGCGACTCGGCCGGGATCTCCACCTCAAGGTCTCCCGCAACAAGGCTGCGGCAGGCCAGGACATATCCCTCTGCCCGCCTGGCGGCGCTGAGGTTGCCCTCGCCAAGGGTGGGTGAACCGGAGATCACCTTCACTGCGCAGCGGCCGCAGGTTCCCCTGCCGTCACACACACTCTTCAGCTCTATACCGGCCATAGCAGCAACTTGGCTGAGAGCGGTACCTGATGGCACCTGTATCTCAACGTCCTCTGGTAGGATCTTGACTAAGTGTTTGGATGACTTGAGCTCCAAAGCTATCCCGCCTTCTGTGTAAAGCACCTCACCGTAAGGTACCTCACCGTCTCTCCTGAGTACCTCTACATATCCCTATCCTATTTGGCGAACCTGTCCCTAACGAAGCCTGGAATGCCGGCGGCCTCCTGAGGGCCAACAACTACCTTCCAACCCGAGGCCTCCTGCAGCTTTCCGCTGAGAACCGCTACATAGCCGGGGATGATGACCTCGCGGTGTTTGACCTTGTCCTCAATCCCCGAGGACTTGATGGCTTCGGCAATCTTCTCGCCGGTGAACTTGTCGGCGGCCCAGGCAGTGAGAACCGAGGTGCCATCAGTATGTACCGGCAGAATGTAGGAAGGAACCTTGCTGGTCTCTACCTCACCCTCAACAGTGTAGTAGGTGAGGGAGAAGTTCGTAGTTACGTAGAAGGGCGATTCGTCGTTAACCTCGCCCACCTCGTGAAGCTTGGCCTCGACCTGGATTGGCTTCTGCGGGTCGGTGTAGACGTTCTGGCGCCACGCCAGTACCGGCAGTAAATGGGCCTTGTCATCAGTGGCGACCACAATCAGGCTCGCGTACTTGGCCATATAGACACTGGCCTGCAGTACCTCTGCCCGTGGCTCCTCTTCGCTGGTAAAGGCGATAGCCGGATACCCAAAGGTCCGGAATTTCTTCTTGATAGCCAGCCGTCTCAGTTGCGTCAGGTCAGCGAGGACGGCAGCGGTTTCGCGCTGGCCGCTATCAATTACGATATCCTTGTGGCCGAGTTCCTCGACCTTCGTGATGAGTTCAGCGGTATCATCAAGGCCGTTACCCTTGACAACAAGGGGTAGACCGGCCTCTTTGGCCAGGCCCGTCATGGCCTCGTAGTTATCGGCATTAGCCCCGCAGAGCAGGGGACGTCGTCCCGCCGCCACTTCAACCGCGGCGGCCATGGCATCGGCATCATCGGTAATCAGCACCATGGATAGTTCCGTATTGTCCACAACTGCCTTGGCTGCCGACTTAAAGGCCTCAGCGCTGCCAGAATCATTCTTCAGGGCCACGAGATCGATGGTGTACTCCTGGCCAACCCGGTGAAATACGAGATCTGCCACTGCAGCGAGCTTCTCCTGCAGCGCCTGATCGTCAAGGGTATCGGAAACCGCTACCGCGACACCGCAGGGATGGAAGAAGGTCTTCTCGTGCCTGTACAGCACTGTCTCATCACCCATCTCAAGGGCGCTGTCGCCGCTCCCCACCTTAATCAGCTTAATCGGGGGCGCTGACGCGGCGTCAAGGGCTGCCTTGGCTTCGTCGCTGACATAGGGGCAGGCATCAAGAGCAGCCTTGCCTGACGCCAGTGACATGGCAAAGGCGAGACAGGTTGGCGGCCCGCATTCACCACAGTTCTTTTTTGGCAATTGTTTGTAGATATCTAATCCTGTGAGACCCAAAAGTGATCTCCTCCTTTTCTAGGTCTTAAACTGCTCAGTACTCCCCGCTTCATCAGGGTCTTCAGACCGCAGGTCGCGGTGGCCGGAGGGAGGGCTGCGATGGCGGGGTGCCCTCCCTCCGTGATCCACGATCTTAACCGCGACAGAAACTGCTGGCCGTCAGTTCCCAGGGGGAGTTAAAGCATTGACTCCATGGTTAAGGCCGGGTGTCCCTTCTCTTCGAGGAAGGGCAGGATCTCCTCGGCCGTAGTACCAACTGTCTCATCGGCAATCTGGTTGATGAAGTCCTCACCCAGGCCCTTCTCCTTGGCCATCTCCACAAGGTCATCGTGGAGGAAGTCCTTGAGCTCCTTGGGCATCCACACGATCCGGGCGAGACCACCATCGGCCTCTATGAACCTGCGGCTCACCAAGTAGGAACGGCCAATGCCCATAAAGCCAGGGGTCTGCACACCACCGCCAACGGTACCCGCAAGGGTGGAGAAGGTCATCCCAGAGGGGGTTTGACCGTTGTGCTCGCGGGTGGTAACCATAATACCATTGGCCTCTGGAACAATGGCCATGATCGCCTCAAAGCATCCGCAAGAGGTCATCGGCTTGTCCATAAGGGTGTAGATGTTAACCTCATCAATGTTCTGGTTAGAGTGAAGAGCCACAGCCTCGTTGACGCTCTTCCACATCCCCTTGAAATCATCAATGGCCTCGCCCTTTAGAATGGGGCGGTTGGGACCCGTGGGGTTAATCTCATAGCTGGCCCTACCGTCAAGCCAACTGACGGCGCCGCAGAGCCCAACCCTCTCAGGGGTGACAATGCACACGTGGTTGGGGGCAAAGGACTGACAGAGCAAGCAGGAGTAGAACTCCTCAACCTTGTCATCGGTCAGGCCGCGCATACGCTCATCGCGGACGCGGTAGCGTTTCCTTGCCTCTTCCTTCATCTCCACCACCTTGTCCTGGTCAGTGTAGATGGTGACCTGGACGCGGTCAACGATGGCAGGGAACTCTTCCTTGAACTTGGCAATCAGGATGTCGCCAAAGTGCTTGAACTTGACGCCCTTCTCTGCCGCTTCCTTACTGATGCGAAGCCAGCAGAGGTCTCGCTGGGCAACATGCCAGAAGCCCTCGGCGTAGTTTACAAAGTAGTGGACCCGTCGCTCAAGGACACTCTCAAAGTCCTCCTGCATCTTGCGGCCGTAGATGTCCACCACAACACCCAGGGGAACCCTGGAACCCTCCTCAAAGGAGTCCAGCTCCGGGCCTATGACCTCAATCTTGCCATCCTCGATATCCTCAACGTCCACCATCCGAACAAGCTCAAAGGCGTCGCTACGGCCTCCACCCATCTCAACGTACATATCACCCTTACGGATGGTCTCACCCTCAAAGGCCGGACCGAAGTTGGTTGGGATGTCGACCTTTACGTTGGTCACCTTGATGCCTCTCAGCTCCATGGCAAACTTGACCAGGTCATCGTAGTTGGGGTGAGATACAAAGAAGTCAGGCAGTTCTTCCTCAAGGGGCTGGTCGGTAATGACCGGGAAACCCAGGAAGATGGCGCCAAACTCCGCCGCAACCTTAACATCGTCTATCTCGCCCAACTGAAGCACAAAGGCCCGCACCCGGCGGCGCTGGTAGTCTCTGTGGGCTTCTCGTAGACCAGCGGGCACACCACCGAAGGCCATCCCAGCCCGTAACGCATAGTTGACGGCATGAATCACCTGGGTGAAGTTACCTATGGGGAAGGCGATGTAGTCTACCCCGAGCTTCATGTTTTCTTCCAGCAACTGCTCGATGATCTCATTTGCAAGGAAGATCATCATGCCATTGCTCATCAACTCTTCCACGATCTGGGCGGCGTGTTTTGATGTCTTGGCCCGACCAACAATGACGGCCTGACCAGGGATGGTCCAGTCAACAAGTTTGATGCCGTACTGCCTCAAGATCGGGTCTGTCAGGAACCCTGTCCATGGCTTGGGCTTGTCGCCAATCCCATGGACGTAGTTCACAGCCTCGATAACCTCGGCGGCATAGAGCGTTGCCTCGCCACAGAGGCGGGCATTCTCAAAGGTCAAGTTGCTTTTGACCTGCCCCCGCAGCCTGTTGAGGATTGGGGGTAGCTCTCCCAGCTTGGTGACCTTCTCCCCGCTGAGGGATTGAATCACGGGCAGGTGGTAGGCGGTGTCAGGATACGCTACCGGGTGATCCGGCCCGTGCATAGAGATGGCCTGGTTCAGCATGATCTCGGCGTAACTGGTAGCAATAACCGCACCGTCATAGGCCTGCTTGAAAAGGCTCAGTGGAGCCGGGTTCTCTTCGGTAATCGCATCCGCGTATATCTGTTCAAACTCTTCAAGAGTTACAGCCATAAGCTCTTATCCTCCTCTCCTATTCGGAAGTCTCTTACCAGCTAGAGGCAACATCGGTGCCGTACTTCTCGGCAGCGGACTTGTGCACCCGCAGTTTCCATGCCCGGTCGTCTAACTTCTCAAGGAGCTTCTGGGCCCCCTTGACAGGGTCGGTCTCGAAAATGAAGTGACCGCCATAGACGTCCCTGGCAATCTGGGTCGCGATGCCGTAGACCAGCTGGCTACCCTCGATATGTGGCATTACGCCAACGTGGGTAGGCATGCCCATGGCTACACACCCGGTCCCGATAGAAACGGCCTTCTCGTGCATCGCCTCAGGGGCGCTAGCTCCAAAGGGCACCTTAGGTACATCCACATCAAGCTCCTTGGCCATCAGGGTGCAGAGGTCTGCAGCCCGGGTGTTGTCGACGCAGGAACCAATATGGAAGACCAGCGGCAGCTCGCCCTCTAGCTCGTTGGCCTCGGCCAGCCTGGTAAGAAACTTCAGAAGGCCCTCTCCAGCATATTGCTCAACGGCATCCCAGTTGGCCAGACCATGCTTGGCCGAAGAGATGGCAGAACAGCCCGTCGCCAGGATCAGAATGTCATTGGCTGCCAGCTCCTTGGCGACGGCCAGGTGGCCCTCGTCATGAACTCCCTTCTGGTTGTTGCATCCAGCCATGACAGTCACCCCGCGCAGTTCTCCGCTGAGAATGGCATCGGTCAGCACACTGATGGGGTTCTTTGGATTTACGGCCTTGAACAGGTTTATCAGGGCCTCGGTACTGAAACCAGCGATCGCCTTGGCCTTGTATTGGGAGGGCTTTACCATGGCGGCGTCCCGCTGACCATAGGCGGCGATGGCCATCTCGATCATGTTGCGGGCATCGGCCATTGCTGTGGCCTCACGGAAGGGAACATGGGTGGCGCCAGGTATCTTCACAATCTTGCTGGTGGTGATGAGCCTGGTATGATAGCACTCAGTCAACTGACGCAGTGACGGCATTATGCACTGGATGTCCACAACCATGGCGTCAAGGAGACCGGTGACAACGGCCAGTTCCTGGGCGGCCGAGTTAGTGGCCAGGTAGACGCCTTCTCGCATCAGCATCTCGTTACCGGTACAGCAGATACCGACAACATTTACTCCCTTTGCGCCGGCCTTCTTGGCGGCGTCATCCATCTCCCGGGCCGCCTGAACCACCATACTGCTCAGGGTTGGCTCGTGGCCGTGGATGGCAATGTTAACGTAGTCTTCCTTGATTGTGCCCAGGTTGGCCTCGGACTTCACCGGCTCCGGGGTGCCAAAGAGAATGTCACTCAGGTCGGTACCGATGTGCATTCCAACGTAGTCGGCCAGGGCAGTCTTGATACCGCCGAAGATGATATTGACGGGATCCGCATCCATGCCCATGGCGGTCTGGTGCAGCATCTCAACAACAGCCCTGTCAATCGAGGTTGGCGCCACATTACAGTGGAGGAACTTCTGATTGCGTCCGTCGGTGACGGTAGTCTCCAGCCACTTGCAGGGCTCGTCAGTCTGCTTGCCAAACTCGTTGAGGGCGGCAAGGGCCACTTCCTTGGCCAGCTCGTTCTCTTCCTTGCCCGCAACATCGATACCAATGCGTTGAGCCACCTGGCGCAGCTTGTCAGGATCAGCAATCTTGTAATCAGGCGCCTTACCCTCTGCCACCTCCAGCAGCGTATGGGCAACATGGCGCGCGTGGTCTGAGTGGCAGGATGCCCCGCCAGCAACATACCTCACTACATTACGGGCTACAATGGTGTAGTCCTTCGCTCCGCAGATTCCGGCGTCAGCCCCAGGCTTGTTAGGAATTATACGGCAGGGCCCCTGAATGCAAATCCTGCAGCACACCCCCTGCAAGCCGAAGCGGCACTGCGGCTGTTGGGCCTTATACCGGTCCCAGGCCGTAGTCACCTCTAGCTCTGCGGCATGGCCCAGCATATCGCAGACAGCTGGGTCCGCACTGCATTCCGCGCAGGAATCCAGGGCATGAACCTTCTTTTCATCTACCATGCCTTCAACCTCCTTCTCTCCTCTCCAGGTCTCTCGGGTCCTCAAGCCTTCTGTTATCTTGCTATCAGTATCAATGATCAAATGTAGGTGCTAATGCTGATGCTCAAATGGCATCAAGTCCAAGAACATAGTCGACAAGGGACTCATAGGCCTTGTCAGTGTCCTCGCCAAGTTCTGGCTTTCCCCCGTCACCGACAATGGACCACTCCCAGATCCCCTCATCATAGGGCAGGGCCGTCAGTAGCGAACCCTCAGGAAGCATCTTCCTGGCAATCTCCAACTCCCGCTGGCCCCGGGCCTTGTTGAGCACAACCTTGCGGTCGGGAATACCGATCTGTTCAGCCAGGTCCAGGATAACGGCGGCACTCTCCAGGCTCGTCCGGGACGGCTCTGTAACAACCAGGAGCAGGTCAACACCCTCAGTAGTGCCCCTTGTCAGGTGTTCAATGCCAGCCCCCATATCAAGGACAACGGTGTCCTCGTCACTGAAGAGAACCGAGTTCATGACGGCGTTGAGAAAGGAGTTCTCCCGACAGTAACAGGCCGTTCCTCCACCCTTAATACCGCCCATCTTGAGAAGGCGCAGATGGCCTTCCTCAATGGTGTAGTCAGGTAGAATGTCATCAACATCAGGGTTAATGCTGTAGAAGGCGCCGTCCCCCATCCTGTCTTTGACCAGGTCTTCCATGTCCGCCAGCGGTTTGACAGAGGCCGCCTCCTCAGTGGTCATGCCCAGGTTCACAGCGAGGCTGACGTCAGGGTCTGCGTCAACAGCCAGAACCCTGCAGCCCCTGTCAATCAGCCTTCGGATCAACTGGGCTGATATCGTTGTCTTGCCAACGCCTCCCTTACCGGCGATAGCTAACTTCATATTCTACTCCCCCAAAGCGCACAGGCGCAGAATTGCCTTTGTTGTCAGGAAGACGAGATCCTCAAGGTGAAGGTAGTGGGTGGCGCAGGCGTCATATACGATGGTAGCCGAAGAGGGTACTTCATGATCACCAGCCCACAGTCCGAGTCCAACTGGCACCCTGGGCATGGTGTTAATCTTGAGGCCTACGTGGCCAACATCAAGGAGATCGGCTCCCATGGCAAGTCCCGCCTGACGCAGCCCCTCGGGGTCATCTCCGAAGGTACGCAGAAGGATGCTCTTGGTCCGTTTCTGGTAAGGCCCGCTATATATGAATCCGCCCGGTAACTGCTGAAAGGCGACCCACCTGTCGGCAAGAGCAGTACCGTCTGCCCTTGTAAGGTAGTGAAGAAGGATGATCTGGGTGGCATCATCGGCAGATGCTGCCTGCCGAGGGTTCGGGTTCCTGATAGTCGCTGTGGTCGATGTAGTGGAACTCTCTGGTGAGGTTAACGCATGGGCTGCATCAGGTGCTGGAGTGGGTTTTGCTGGGGCGTCAGGTAGAGCTGTGATTGTGCATTCATTCTCAATTGGCGGCTTTGTCGCTGGCTCTCCCCGATAGAGAAGAACAGCGCCGCTTGGGTATTCCACCTCGGCCCACCAATCGAGAAACTCGAAAGCCAGGGTGGATCGGGTTTCGAAGAACTCCGCTCCAGCCATGGCTGCCATCTCTCCCGGATCTCTCTGGGAAAAATCCCGCTGGGCCAGGCTGAGGGCGGCACGGTAGTCGAGCATGTTACCCCTCCCCGTGTCCTCTTCTGATGTCCAGTCCCAACCACCACTAAACAAACTAAGAGTGGGTAAATTCACTGCAGTTTACAGACATCTTAGAATTTTCAGTTTACATAATGCTGTGGGATCTCTTGTAATTATACACAAAGGCCATCAATGAGTCAATGAAGAGCGGGGCTGCGCCATTACAGGCGACGCCCTGCTAGGGGATAATTTGGCGGGCTGTGTGAATGTGAACTTTTTCACGCAATCGGAATTACCTGCCTTGCCGCAGCCTGCCTAATTATGCGAAGGCCGCTGCTTTGCTGGGGTTGAAACCCCCTCCCAGCAGGGTTTAACCATGCTTGTAGGCTATGCCAAATCCCCCGCGGGGGTACTCCCAGTCAATGTTATTGTCCGGACAGGCAATCCGGCAGGCGCCGCATTCTACACAGCGCTCGTACTCAACGGTTATCTCCTCGCCGGTCCATTCATAGACACCTGCAGGACAGATATGGGTGCAGACATGGCCGTGCTCTTTACCGCTATTACGACAGATCTCCTGGTCGACAACGCGAAGGTGGGTACGGTCATCCACCTTGTACCTGACCAGATACAGCTTATCGTCGAGGTTCATGCTTTCTCTTTGATCCTCTTTCTCCCTCTGGTTGCTCTTAAGGCCATCGCCCTCAGGATGGCTCGCCAGTTGGCCAACCTTCTCGCTCTTCCTGGCCTCTCGATGCGCCCTGGCGCTTTCCCCCTGTTTCCCTTTGTCCGCCTTCTCATCGTCGCTCATAGCAGAGACCTCCTCGCGTTGTGCAGGTCACGGAGCATGTGCCACAGTGAACGCTTCTCTCTCATCATCCGCCAGATCTGCCCCTGCTTCTCCCGCTTAGGCACCCCATCCACCGTCAGCAGTATGGCGGCGGCCTCGGCAGCCATCTCAGGGTAGACATGGAACAACGCCGGTGTTTCCTCAAAGAACCTTGAGGCGTTCCTGTACTTGCGCAAGTCCTTGATGACATAGGTCTGGTCAAGCCTCTGTCGATACTCCTTCAGGGATCTCTTCGAGAAATCCCCCTTCTTCCTGGCCTCAATGATTGTCTCTGCTGCCAGGCGCCCAGAGGTCATGGCCATATTCGAGCCCTCTCTATGGAGGGCGTTTACAAGCATCCCGGCATCACCAACAACAACATATCCGTCACCATAGAGAGGCGGCATGGAGTTGTAGCCGCCCTCAGGGATCAGGTGGGCCAGGTACTCCTTTACTTCTCCGCCCTCAAGAAGGGGCTGTATCACCGGGTGGCTCTTGAACCTCTCAATCAGCTCATGGGGATTGAAGTTGGCCTTGACGAAGTCGGACAGCATCCCTCCAACACCCACCGACAGGGAATCCCTGTTTGTATAGATGAAAGCCGTGCCAGTAAGCCCTGCCGTGGCCTCGCCGACAAGCTCAATGCTGGCGCCGTATCCCGAAGGGAGATTGAAGCGGTCAGAGACCTTCTCCTCGGTGAGCTGAATCACTTCTTTAACAGCTAAAGCCACCTGCTCTGGCCTGTGCCCCCTGCCACCCTGCGGCCTGTTAGGCAGCAGTGAATCCAGGGTGTTTACCCCCGCCGCCACAACAACCACATCGGCGAAGACCTCTCCCTCGTCACGACCCACCTTAACGCCGGTAACCCGCTGGCCATCCCAGATCAGGTCCTCAACGAGGGTCTCGGTGATGAGCAGAGCCCCCGCTTCTTCCACCTTTGTCCCAAACCAGCGGTCAAACTCTGCCCTGAAGACGGTATAGGCATTATGGGGTTCCTCGGTGAACCTGTCTCCCCGGTGCCCTACCTTGACTGCGGAGTCACGATTCAGTACCCAGAGGTTCTGTTCAATTATGGGCCTTTCCAGAGGCGCTTCCCGCCAAAACTCTGGTATCACCTCATCCATCATCTTGGTGTAAAGGATGCCGCCCATCACATTCTTGCTGCCGGGGTACTGTCCCCGTTCAAACACGACCGTCTTCAGGCCGGCCTTGGCCAGCAGATAGGCAGCGGACAGCCCCGCTGGACCCGCACCGACAACAATGACATCAAATCGTTCATCCATTGGCCTCACCCCTCTTAGTGAGCCTGTCTCTTAAGGCCTCGGTCAGCACCGGAAGCACCTGGCGCACATCGCCGACAATGCCGAAATCTGCCGTTTCAAAGATCGGCGCCTCTGGGTCAGTATTGATGGCAACGATTACCTCAGACCTCTGCATGCCGGCAAGGTGCTGAACAGCGCCTGAGATGCCGCAAGCGATATAGAGGGTCGGGCGAACCGTCAAACCCGTCTGCCCTACCTGCATATCCTTAGGAACCCACCCCGCGGATACCGGGGCCCGGGAGGACCCTACCTGGCCTCCCAGCACACCAGCCAGTTCCTCAAGGAGGTCAAAACCATCAGCGCCCCCCATACCCTTGCCCCCTGCTACAATCACCTCAGCTGAGTCAAGGGGCTCCTTTTCGCCACTGGCTTCAATGAATTCAAGCAGTTTCGTCCAATTGTCCTCTGGCTCAAGGACTGGAGCCTCCCGAACAATCTCACCCTTGCGCCCAGGCTGCCTGGAGGGCATCGACATGACCTTGGGTCTGACTGTAGCCATCTGGGGCCTGTGGTCCGCGCACTTGATGGTGGCCATGACGTTGCCGCCGAAGGCCGGTCTCGTCTGCAGCAGGTTGCCGGTCTCTTCTTCAATGGCTAGCTGGGTACAGTCAGCTGTGAGCCCCGTGCCCACCCTTGTAGCCAGGGCTGAAGCAAGGTCGCGGCCCTGGGCGGTAGCGCCAAGCAGTAGAATGCTGGGTCTGTGCTTGTCTATCAACCAGGTTATGGCAGTGGCGTAGGGGGCGGTACTGTAGTCGGCGAGGGCGCCATCGTCAACAAGGTAGACCCTGTCGGCCCCATACATTGCCGCCTCAGCTGCCAGCTCTTCGACACCGTCTCCGCACACCACAGCCGCCAAATCAGTTGACAGCTCCTCCGCTAGTCGGCGGCCCTCCCCAAGAAGCTCCCAGGAGACTTCGGCGGCCTGGCCACGTCTGTGCTCAACAAAGACCCAGACACCCTTGTAATCGGCAACTGAGCCCTTCTCATCAGCTCCCAACTAGCTCTACCTCCTCTCCACCAACAACACCCTTATCAAGGAGGCGTTGGGCCAAGAACTCGGCGGCCTGCTTAACATCGCCGCCCGCTTCGTCCAGGAAATCGGTGTCCCTCTTAACCTTAACCTTGGGAGTAAAGACCTTGGCCACTTTTGTCGGCGAACCCTTTAACCCGCATTCTGAAAGATCCAGCTCAATGTCGTCCTTACCCCAATGGGCCACCTCATAGCGGGCCGCCCGGATCATGTTGGGCAGGGAGGCATAGTGGGGTTCATTTATCTGGTCTGTCACCGTAAGCAGGGCGGGAAGCTTGGCTTCTACCAACTCCCTGCCGGTTCCAACATCACGCCAGGCCCGGATAATCCCCTCTTTGGGCAGGACCTCCTGGATCTCAACCACATAGGTTAGCTGCGCGAAACCCAGCCTCGTGGAAACACCAGGCCCTACCTGGCCGGTGTCGCCGTCTATCGCTTCCTTACCGCAGAAGACCAGGTCGGCGCGGCCGTAGGACTCCTCGACCCGCCTGATGGCCTGAGCCAACACATAGCTTGTGGCCAGGGTATCGGAACCTGCAAAGGCGCGGTCAGTCAGAAGCACGGCGTCATCAACGCCAAAGGCCACCGCCCGGCGCAGCGCCTCCACGGCCTGGGGCGGCCCCATGCTAATCGCGGTGACGCGACCGCCCTGCTCTTTCTTTATCCGAACCGCTGCCTCCAGGGCATGGCTGTCATAGGGGTTAACAATTGACGGAACCCCACTGCGTATAAGGGTCCCAGTCTCCGGGTCAATCTTGACCTCAGATGCGTCGGGCACCTGCTTTATGCAGACAATCATGTGCATATAACTCATCCCTCCCGATCCTTTGCTCTACAATCAATATATCAGCGCCAGTTCCTCACTGGCTGTGACTGACCTCACACTCCTCGCACTGGCAGCAACAGTGTAGCCTTTCAATCTATGATACCCTTTTTTCTCTCATATTGTCTGCCAGCAATAGTTGATTATACCGTTAGGGGCCTTTAGGCGGGCTCAGGTATGCTGAGGAGGAACTCCCAAGCGTCTGGGCGAAGATAGGAGGCAAACAATTCATACTCTTATGATAAGGGAGGTGAAACATCGATGCCAACGAGAGAGATCTACTGGAACATCGACCTTCATGGGCTCCTCTACCTCTTCGCCTTCGCCGCCATCGCCCTATTTGTTTGGGGCTACTACCGGCGCTACCGCCTGTGGCGAATAGGCCAGCCGGAAGAGGTCAAGTTGGATGTAGGCGGCGCCTTTTGGCGACTGTTTGAAAACGCCTTGATCCAGCGGCGGGTTCTGCGCCAACCCTATCCAGGCCTGATGCACCTGGCCATATTCTGGGGCTTCGTGGTGCTCTTCGTGGGAACCCTGTTCGTGGCCGCCAAGGCCGATATTGGGCTCCCTGTATTCCACGGCACCTGGTACCTGGTGCTGTCTGCCGCCCTGGATTTGATGGGGCTGGTGGCAATCATCGGTGTGGTAATGGCCATGGTACGCCGTTACTTTGTGAGGCCCGACTACCTTGAGAACCGGGCGGAGGATGGCCTGATCCTGGCATTCCTGCTGACGGTCTTGGTAACCGGCTTCTGGCTGGAGGGGCTGCGAATCGCTGCCGCTGGGGACCCATGGGCTCACTGGACACCAGTGGGCTTATTCTTCGCCAACTACCTGATCCCTACATCAAACAGCGCTCAGCTGGCCCTGCACCAGTTCCTGTGGTGGTTTCACTTGCTGCTGGGAGTCGGCTTCATCCTGGCCCTCCCCTTTACAAAACTTGGACATATTCTTGTGGCGCCCCTGAACATTCTCTACAGGCCTGAAGGGCCCAAGGGCGCTCTTGTAACAATGGACCTGGAAGACGAAAGTTTGGAGACCTTCGGAGTCAACAGTGTGAACCAGTTCACGTGGCGCCAGCTAATGCAGTCTGATGCCTGCGTAAGGTGTGGGCGCTGCCTGATGGCCTGTCCCACAAGGGTTACTGGAAAACCCTTGCGGCCCATGGACCTCATCCAGAACCTCCGCGATAAGCTATCCAAGACAGGGCCAGCGATAACGGCGGCCCGGGCCTCAGGCAAGAACTCCACGATGGCGGAGGACTCACCCCTTGAGGTTGTCAGTGTCGAGGGGCTTTGGTCCTGCACCACCTGCCGCTACTGTGAGGAGGCCTGCCCGGTCCTTGTGGAGCATGTTGACAAGATCGTTGACATGCGGCGCTACAAGGTCCTTATGGAGGCAGATATGCCGGCTGAGGGGCAGGCAGTGATCCGCAACATCGACTCCAACGGAAATCCCTGGGGCCTGGGCCGCAATACCAGGTCCAATTGGATTGAGGATATGGAAATCGAAATCCCTGTCCTGCAGCCAGGGGGCAAGACGCAGTATCTCTTCTGGGTTGGGTGCGCGGGGGCCTTTGACCACCGCAACGTCAAGATTGCCCAGGCCCTGGCCCGGGTCCTAACGGCTGCAGGTGTGGACTTCGCCATTCTCGGCAACAGTGAGACCTGCTGTGGCGACTCCGCCCGGAGGCTCGGCAATGAGTACCTCTACCAGATGCTGGCCCAGGAGAATATCGCCGCCCTCGATAGCGTGGAATTCGAGGCAATAGTGACGGCCTGCCCGCACTGCTTCAACACTCTCAGGAATGAGTATCCTGACCTGGGGGGTGATTGGCGGGTTCTTCATCACAGCCAACTCCTGGAAGAACTCCTCTCCGGGGGCCACTTGGAGATACCGGCGGCCGCCGACGGGGGGTTGACCGTGACCTATCACGACTCCTGCTACCTGGGCCGTTACAATGACGTCTATAAGCAACCGCGGACAGCCATGGAGAGGCTCCCCGGGGTAAAGCTGAGGGAGATGTCACAGGCCCGGGTTGATGCCTTCTGCTGCGGCGCCGGTGGAGGCCGGATGTGGCTTGAGGAGACCGTTGGAGACAAGATATACCTTGACCGCACGAGACAGGCCCTGGCCACCAACGCCGAGGCCATAGCAACTGCCTGTCCCTTCTGCCTTACCATGTTCGAGGACGGGTTGAAGGACGAAGGCAAGGAGGACGCCATCCCCGTACTGGACCTGGTTGAGCTGATCGCCAGGCGCCTTGACCTGGCCTGATTGGCTCGGTTTGGCGCCCTTAACGCAGCTCGTGCTGGAGGATGCGCTCAAGGTCAGCCAGGGTGTTGCACTCAAACATCCTGGCGTACTCAGCAAACAGCTCGCAGGTGGGGTAGTCTTCCCACTCCTGTTGAGGAAGTGTGTTTAACCAGATAACCCCGGCAACCCTGCTTCTGATCCGATCAAGGAGACGACAGGCCTTGCCGGGGTTTAGCGTCTTCGTATCGCTGACAATGACGAGGATGGTATCCCCGGTGATTACCTGCTCAAACTCGCTCATGAGCTCCTCCAGGGACCGGCTTAGATCTGTGCCCTCACCCCAGACCCGGCTGTCGTTGATAAGGCCGGCCAGGGTTCTATCGACGCTCTCGGCCATTGCCGAGGAAGAGCTCGAGCTGAAGTGCTTGGATACATCCTCAAGGTGCTCTGAGAAGACAAAACTCCTGATGGAGGTCAGGGCGCTGGACAGGCCGTAGATGAACTGTAGGACGAACCGAGCGTACCTGGCCATTGAGCCTGAGACGTCGCAGAGCAGCAGCACCTTAGGTTTGTTAACCTGCCTACTTCTGAACCTCAGGTCCAGCATTGACCCGCCGTAGCGAATGTTGCTGCGGATGGTCTTCCGGATGTCCAGCCGCTTCTTCCGTGATGACGCCCGGTAACGGCGTGACAGCTTGCTTGCAAGCCGCGCCGACAGTCGCCTAATAGTGCTCAGGACCTGCGGTATGTCCTCCTCGGCAATGTCCTTGAGGTCGGTGTGCACAATGGGTTCACCGGCGCGAGGCTCATCGCGGCGCAGCGTGGAAAGGAGATGGTCCAACTCCGGGTCTCCCGTTGAGGGCACGGCCTCGGGCAGATCCTCGCCCTTCAGCTGCCGGCGCCAGCGGTCAAGGTGACCCTTGACAATGCTCTCTATTAGAGGGCGAAAGCTCCCGTCAACGCCCTTCCCCGTGGAACTCTGCTCAAGAAACCCCTTCAAATCCCGGCGTTGCTTTTCTGAGAGCCCGGCATAGGCAGACTTGTGGGCGTCATCCAACTGCAGGGAATCCCCTTGAAACTGTAGCTCTGTTTCGGCAGACTCCAACTGCCGCCTGCGGGCTTCCAGCGCCTTCTGGTAGGCCTCAACTCGCCTTGTCCGCACCTCTGGAGGGACAAAGTAGGCCTCAAAGGCCTTCTCGAAGTCATGAAGGTGTCTGCTATCCTTGATCATGGTGGCGGCCAAGGCCCCCTTGACCTGCTGCCGATCGGTGAGTTCTGTCAGGGCGACGCCCTCGACAGCGTCCACCACCTCAGATGTTCCCACGGGAATACCGAGGCCGCGGAGCAGCTGCGCGAACCGGACTATGTTCTCAACTACCGCGTCAAACATCAGGGTCACGGGGTTCGTCGGGCCTGGTCTGTTCATCAGGCCTGCTCAGTTCGTCAGATCGGCCCGGTTGGCCTGGCCTGTTGTGGTGACGAACCGTCCGCGCCACCTGGAGGGCATGATCGCCATCAGTGAAGCTCCGGACATCCTCCCGGTTCTTGAGGAGGACCGTCAGGGTGTCTATGATGGTGTCCTCGTCAACTGCCTCGGTCTTCAGGGTGATGAGGGCCCGCACCCAGTCCAGGGTTTCTGCTATGGATGGCTGCTTTTTCAGACCCTTGATCCTCCTGATGTAGTTCACAGCAGCGGCGGCATCCTCCGCCAGCTCCTCGCTGGCTTCAGGCACCTGGGCCAGGATTACCCGTTTCTCCTTATCCATAGAGGGAAAATCAATGTAGTGATATACGCAGCGCCGCTTCAACCCGTCCGAGAGCTGACGCTGATTGTTACTGGTGAGAACAACAATCGGGATCTGGCGCGCCTTGATGGTACCCAGCTCTGGAACGGATACTGTGAAGTCTGAGAGAACCTCAAAGAGAAAGCTCTCAAACTCCTCATCGGTCTTGTCGACCTCATCGATCAGAAGAACAGTGGGGCTGGTAGCCCGAATGGCCTTGAGGAGGGGGCGTTCTAGCAGGTACTCTTCGGAGAACAGGTCCTCTTCCCTTAATAGCCCCCCTTCGTTAAGCTGCGAACCGTCAGGCCTGGAGTTGGATCCCGCGCCAGGCTGTTTCTCCTCACGGCTCAACTGGATCCTGATGAGCTGGCGCTGATAGTTCCACTCGTAGAGGGCCTTATTCTCATCGAGTCCCTCGTAACACTGGAGGCGGATCAGATTGGCGTCGAAGACCCTGCTCAAAGCCTTCGCAACCTCCGTCTTACCAACGCCTGGCTCACCCTCAATCAGCACCGGTTTCTGCAGCTTAAGGGCGAGAAAGAGGGTGAGGGTCAGTTGACGATCGCTGATATAGCCGTGTCTTTGGAGGCTATCGTTGAGCCAGTCAATACTCTTAATCAACGCAACACCATATCCTTTCATCCGCCCAATACAGCGGCTTCCTTCAGAGCGTCCATTCCCACCTCTTCTATGACAGCGCCGAAGCGCTGATTAGGCCTGGCATTCGAGACAAACCATCTAGTGGCCGCTACAATCACTGCCGTGGTCTCCTCAATGGATGTTGCGTCGATCAGATGTTTTGCCAACCGGGGGTGGCGCCCCAGTTTACCTCCCACGGAGATACTGTAGACCGCTGGCCCCGCCAGAGCCCTGGCAGGACAGACCCTTACACAGGCTCCGCAGCCGATGCACTCACCCAGGTCAATGTTGGGGTGGGCCATGTCAGCGTCTTTCGATGGCACCATGGCGATGGCGCCTTCGCGGCACGCCCGCTGGCAGGCGCCGCACCCGGTGCACAACTCCGGTGTAAACTCAGGATAGAGCCGCCCAGAGACGCCAAAGTCCCTTATCTGCGGTCGAGAGCAGCCATTAGGGCAACCAGATATGGAGACCCTGAGCATATCGTGTACCTTCGGCTCCCCGTTGACCCGTTCCTGCAGAAGATCAGGTAGTGACGCCCTGATCAGAGCGACTTCAACGGCCTTGGCGGTAGCCCTGGTGTCAATAAGGGCATTGGGGCACCCACGGCATGACTCAACAAAGTAGAGGTCCTCAAGTCCTTTCAGAAGTCCACGGGTCTGCATTATATGGTGCCTTGCCACAGGATTGGCAGCAATCGCCCCCATGGCTTTCATGACACTGTATGTCTGTCGTATCCTGTTGATGAGACCCATAACCAATCACTCTCCATCTGCTCGGCGCGAAGACTGCCAGCCTGAATCCCTCAGGTTCCCGAACCTAATAGAATTCTAGCACACTATTCTCCAACAGATTGTGATTGCGGTCACCTCAAATTTCGCCACATAATGCCAACCGGAGTACCATTTACCTCTTGAACCAATCAGTTGTTGGATGTCACGATAGAGGTGATTGATATCGTTAATTCGCAGCTAGGGATGCTTCTCAGCAGCATCCAACACACTGCAGGTGGTGGGGGTTGATCCAAAATGTCACAGAATAGAAGACTACTATCGGCACTTCTCATTGCGACGCTAATGCTAATGGGAACCCAAACCTATGCTGCTACCGTCTTGGGAACCGATGTCATCGCCCTGGTTAGAGATGGCATTGCCACAGTCAGGGATTTCTACACCAGTGTTGTCACGAATGAGCTTGAGAGCCTCAGGAACCAGGCGCTGGCCGACATCTCCAAGTACATTAACAGTCGGGCAGAGGAGGCAATCCTTGCGATTGAGGAACACACCAATGGTGAGATAGACCGCGCTCAGCAAGAGATCACTGCCTATCTAAACGCCGCCAAGCAGCAAATCGACTCCAGCCTGGCCGCCGAAGTGGAGCAGGCGAAGGAAGACATCACTGACCAGGTTAACGACGCCCTTAATAGCATCAAAGACAGCATTGACCAAACCATTGAGGATCAACTGGATCAGGCCCTTACGCCTTAGCCTTAGCAAGGATCCGTCGATCACCCACCCGCAGGGTGAACCCGCTGGAGTCAAGGTACTCCATCAATGGCAGAGCGAACTTGCGGCTGGTGTCAAGAAGGTCTCGTAGCTCCGCCACTGTAATCCCTCCCGCCGTCGCTACGTGGCGGGCAACGGCCCCCTTGGCCTCTTCAATGGCGGCCCGGGCCAGAACAATCTCCTGATTGATGGCAACTAGCTCGCCCCTCTGCATCAGGTACCTGGCCAGTTCTCGCCCCTCCTGGGCCGGAAGGTGCAGGTCTGCCACAACATCATCCAGCGCCGGTGGGGTAAAGGGCTCTGCTGCAAACCTACGTTGTATGTAACTCACTGCCTCTTCCTGGTCTTGAGTGAATGACACCCTGTGGCCAGGGGTTGTGAGACGGTCCTCCATCAGGGACACGATGCCAGATTCCACCAGCTCCATCGCCACCAGGGCGAATTCGCGCGGGCCCAGTTCAGGGAGGGTCTCCTGTCGCACTTCCTCACGGCCCGGTCCGATCCGCAGTGGGTGCTTCTCAATGTAGTTCTTGACAAATCCCCGCACCGTCTCTGCCATACGGCGATAGACTTCCTCGTGACAGACCAGATCACCCTTAGCCCCAAAATGACGAAGCATACCCTCTCCATCCAGGGCATCAAGGGCAGTATCTAACTGGCCAGGGTCCACAACCAGGAACCGGGCAAGCTCTGTTCTCGTGGCCGGAACCTGGAGCTCTGCCGCCAGGCGATAGGCAATCAGCTCATCACCCTCAAGGGTTGCCAGCCTCTCCAGGTGTTTAATGGCTTCCTTCGACAGACGGCGATGCCGCCGGCCGGTATCTATGACAACGCCACCCCCGAGTGTGCGCAGGGGTGAATAGGAACGAACAATGAAGGGCTCGCCATAGGCAGCCACCAGTCCCTCTTCAGACCGGAACCGAACAAAGCCCTCGCTACCGGGGGGAACGATCTCACTCTCCAGGGGGATAACTCGGCCCAACAGCTCACGGGTGCCCAGGTGAAGGCGAACCCGCGTATTGTGCTCCAATGGGTCTGCCTTGGGGAGCAGCTTGAAAAGCAGAGTCAAGGTATCGGTGGGCTGGAAAAACCCCGGTGTGGCCAGGATTGTTCCTCTGCCGACAGAGTCCTTGGGGATCCCAGCGAAGTTTACAGCCACCCTTTGCCCTGCCCTGACCTGGCCGACATCCTCTCCATGGGCCTGCAGGTTGCGCACTCGAGCCGTCTGCTGTGAAGGCAGCGCCTCCAATTCATCCCCTACAGCAACCCTCCCGGAGATCAGGGTGCCGGTGACCACGGTGCCAAAGCCGGAGACGCTGAAGGCCCTGTCCACAGGTAACCGGGCCAGTCCTGTAGCGGGGCGGGGGCGGGTCAATTTCACCACTCCCGTAACGGCCTCAATCAATGAGTCCAGGCCCTGCCCTGTGATGGATGAGACAGGAACAACGGGTGCGCCCTCCAAGAACGTACCCTGAAGCTCCTCGCGGGCCTCCTCCACCACAAGCGATAACCAATCCTCGGCAACAAGGTCTGACTTGGTAACGGCTACGATCCCCTGGGTGACACCGAGAAGCGACAGGATATCAAGGTGCTCCCTGGTCTGGGGCATAACGCCCTCGTCGGCGGCTATCACCAGGAGGGCGAGATCAATGCCGCTCACTCCTGCTACCATGTTCTTGATAAACCGCTCATGCCCCGGAACGTCAACAATGCCAACCTGGGTGCCATCAGGCAGCTGCCAGCCGGCAAAGCCCAGGTCAATGGAGATGCCGCGCTCCTTCTCTTCGGGAAGGCGATCTGTCTCTTCACCGGTCAAGGCCCTTATCAGCTCTGTCTTGCCGTGATCAATATGGCCAGCGGTCCCTATTACCAGCAGGTCCTGCAGCTTTGGTCATCCTTTCGTCTTGGAATCCTCCAGACTTGCGGAAACGGCGGCAATGGCATCTATCAAAAGGCGGTCCTCCTCGGGCCTGACGGCGCGAAGGTCAAAGAGGAGGGCGTCATCAGCCACCCTGGCAACCACCGGTTGTTCATGGCACCGCAACGCGGTTGAAAGATCATCAACGGAAAAGAAGCAACCTGGTGTTGTCGTAACCTGCAGAGCCCAGGATGGAAGCCCAACAGTTGGCAGAGCCCCTCCTCCGACCCGAGATTCCACAGCCTTCACGCCAATGTTGAGCTGGCCCCTGGCTGCCACCAACCCCGTGAGGTCATTTGCAATGGCTTGAGCCCGTTGGCCCAGGGCGTCCTGGGACTGACTCAGCATCCGCAGGGTTGGCAGGTCTTCGACAGCAGCCCCCCGGACATAGGCTTCAAGGGTGGCCTGCAGCGATGTATAGATTAGCTTACTGACCCTGATGGCCCGCATGAGGTTGTTGCGGCGCATCCTCTCAATCATCTCTGCCTTACCCACAATCAGCCCGCACTGGGGACCTCCCAGGAGCTTGTCACCGCTAAAGGTTACAATATCGGCGCCCTGCCTGACGCTATCCTGAACCATGGGCTCATAGGCCAGGTCGTCATTAACCTCCTGCGGCAGGCTTACGAGAACACCACTACCAAGATCATCAAGAACCGGTACGTCCCGTTGGCGCCCAAGGGCGACCAACTGGTCCAGGGGCACCTCGTGAGTGAACCCTGCAATCCGATAGTTGCTGGGATGAACCCGCATCAAAAGGGCCGTGTTCTCAGCAATAGCCTCCTCATAGTCCTCAATGAAGGTCCGGTTGGTAGTTCCCACCTCGATGAGCTGGGCACCGCCTTTGGCCATGATGCGCGGCAGGCGGAAGGACCCGCCGATCTCAACCAGCTGGCCTCTGGATACGATGACCTCCTTGCCTGAGGCAAAGGTGTCCAGGGCCAGAAGCACCGCGGCGGCGTTGTTGTTGACAATAAGGGCGTCCTCGGCGCCGGTCAGGTCAATGAGCAGCTCCTCTACCCGGCGTCCACGCTTGCCCCTGGTCCCATCGGCCAGGTCAATCTCAAGGTTCGTGTAACTGCTGCCAATAGAAGCAAGGGCCGCGATGGCCTCTGAGGAGAGGAGGCTGCGGCCCAAGTTCGTGTGAACCACCACACCGGTGGCATTGATTACAGGTTGGAGGGTGTAAAGCAATCTGCTAAAGAGATCCCGCTTCAGGAGAGCAATAACTCTATATAGCGCATCCTCCCCATGCACGGCATTGGCACCACCCTTGTCCCTCAGGAGCTCCTGCCGATAATGTCCAATGGCCACTCTCAGTGCTCTGATGGTCTCCTGGCGCCCAAACTGCTCAATGAGGCCCCTTACTTCCTGGGCCTCAAGAATCTCGTTTACCGCCGGTATGTTTCTGAGCCGGTCCTGAGTTTCCGTCACATCACTCACCTATACACAGTTGTTGTGGCCCTGCCAAAGGGCCTGCTCGCCAGCAATTTTGGCGGGAGCATGTGGGAATCGAACCCACCGTGGACACCCTGTGATGCCCACCATTGGATTTGAAGTCCAAGGGAAACACCAGAATCCATCTGCTCCCAAGCCTCTGATGGTGTCTGCTGCGTTGTAACTGCGGCAAACTATATTGTAACCACTTTGTCATGACATTGCAAGTTAAGCGGACCCCCGGCCCGCATCTGTTCTAGCGGGCTCAGGTGAAGCCGCCACCTCCGCAGTTACCGGAGCTGCTCCCGCCACCTGAGCCGGCGGTAAAGAAACCAGAGATTAGTCTCTTGACCTCATCCTTCTCACACTCAGGGCAGGCGACCTCATCCCTGTCATCGTAGGATACGAGCTTGGTAAACTCATGACCACATCCCTCACAGCAGTAGTCATATCTGGGCATGGCTATCCCTCACCTCCCGTTCACAATCTTAGCTGCTACCCCCAGGGACCATGTCTACCAGATTCGATTGCCGAACACTATTAATCATATACCCCCTAGGGTATTAGGCTATCGCTCTTCTATTCTATCGACTCAATCGCTTCTTGTCAATTGCAGGCCTCGACTAAAGTCACCAATAACAGGGGGAGACTAGGGCACGAGGTGGTGTTTTGTGTATTCTGTTGTTTTGCCAGCCGTAGGGCTTGCCGCGTATGCGGCCTACTGTGCCCTGCGATCCATTAGTAACCGGACCAACCAGGTCCAGAACTCAAAGGCAACAGGGTCAGTAAACACCAGTGACAGTGACAGCAGCCGGAGATCTCAGACACGAGAGATAGCAGTCTTTCTGCAGACCGCCCTTGCCCTGGAGGCGGAACAGACTGAGCAGTACCGCACACAAGCCAAGGAGGTCAGCAAATCTGGAATCGACTTTCACCTGGCCGCAGCCCTGGACCGGTTTGCTGACATCGAGAAGGAGCACTACCAGGCCATCGCCAACTACCTTCAGAGAATGGGCGTGAAACCAGCGGCCCTGGCCGGCCTCGGCCCTGTTGCTGGCAAGGCCCTGGGACTAGCAACAGCCAAGACCGATATCAAGAACGTCGCGAAGGCTGTGGTCTGGACTGAACAGAAGGCCATAGACCACTACCTCCAGGCCTACCAGCGTTTCACCGATCCTGAACTCCGTGACCTCCTCCTGAGAAACCTCATCGACGAGGAGCTGCACGCCGCTTGGGCTCAGGAGTATCTTGAACAGTGTGTTGATCCGGACGAGCAAGATACCTTCTAGAACGAGCATAATACCTCTTTAAAAGGGCGCCGACCCCAGACGCGGTTAGCGCTGGGGCCGGCTGAGGGCCCATGTTACACCTAGGGCTTGGTTTATCTCAACCCAAGTCAGTCAAGGGGTTGACTAGTCGGTTACAACCGGGCGCTCTTCCTTGAGCCAGCCGTTGCTCATACCGCCCTTGAGGGAGCGCACATCAAAGCCAGCCATCTTAAGGACGGCGACGGTCTGGCCAGCAGTCTGACCGCTGTAGCAAGTAACAATAACGGTCTTGCCCGCGGGGATGCTGTCGATGTGGGCGCCAACCTGACCCATACCAACGTTTACAGCGCCGGAGATGTGACCAGCGGCATAATCGTCAGCGGAACGGATGTCAATGATGTAGATTGAATCCGGGCTGTTGTCAACCAGACCATTGAGGTCGGCAGGGGAAATGATGTTCTTGTGCTCGGGCAGGTTCGCGAAGTAGGCCTTGGCTGCATCAAGAATGATGGCATCCTCGTCCACCTCAACAGGGGCTGCAGTCTGCTGGCCACAACCAACGGCTAAAGCGCCCAATAGAGCGATTACCAGGATCAACGAAAACAAACGATACTTACGCATGAAACGAACCTCTCCTTTCAAGATATGTTTGATTGGTGTCAGGTTTCAGTTAGCCTTGCGTCTATCAGTAACGATGGTCTCTCGACCACTCTATCTCCTTGGCATGGCAGTCTACCGCCTCGGCAATTCAGACGATGGAACAACCAGGTTCTTGCTGGCCTCGCTATCACCAGGCCTGAGGTCTTCCTCCTGCAGGAACCACTTGACCTCACCGTGGCACGAGTCACAACTGGCGTTCTGTGGTGTCTGCCGTTGGATGTTGTGAGTAGGTGTCATCTTCCAGTTCGGAACGGTGTCATAGCCCTTGAGCAGGTCTGGCCCCACAGCCTCAAGCATATCCTCCACAGTTGGGACGTGCCTGACCACAATGTATTTCCAGGGACGCAGTTCGTTCCTGTCCGGGTTCAGGCCAATCTTGAAGCTGAGGAAGGACTCCGAGTGACTGCTGATCTTGCCGGTTTCCGGGTTCACGCTCACATGGCAACCCTCACAGTTGTTACTGGGGGCGGCGTGGCAAACTTGGCAGGCAAGGGCATCCTCTGGGTGCACCTTGTGCTGCAGGATGTCGCCCTTACCCTCAACGACGTCGCTGTGGCAGTCGGTACACTGAGGCAGCGCAGCCATCTCAAACATCTCCACCGGGTCATCCCCGGTTCCGTGGAAGTTTGAAACATCGTGACAGCTGACGCAGTCCATACCCATCTCGAAGTGAGCGTCGGATTTCAATCCAACCCTGCCCATGAACTCACCGGCATTGCGAGCGCCATGACAGTTGTAGCAGGTATCCTCCATTGGCGGTTTCTCCGCGAACATGTGTCCCGCGAAGAGGCCACCCTGGACGGCATTGGGACGGCTGACATGGCACTGGCCGCAGGTGGCGTGACATGAGCTGCAGTTCTTGTCGAATACCCCCTGCAGTTCAGTACTGGCGGCCAACTCTGTCAGTCCTCCCAGCTTGGCAAGGCCGTGAGCCTGGCCGCTGACAGTGTAGTGAAGAGAGTCCTTGAAGGTCTCCATAATATCACCATGACAATCGTTACACAAGCCCTCGGGATCTGCAGATGGGTCTTTCACAAGGCCATCATGGGCGCTGGATATGTCGAGCTCGTTGTTGCCACCGTGGCAGGTAACACACCCCAATTCCCCATGGGTGGTATTGAGAAATTCCGGATCCACGGCGTACTTCTCATTCGCCTCCAACTGAGGCGCGGAGACACCTCAGCCACCTTCGGACTCACCGGCCTCTGCCGGCTTTGCCAGGGCGAGAATGGTGTCTGCGCTCAGGTGGCAGGTTACACAGTTATCGCTAGGCATCTTCTCGACATCAACTACGGCCACCGGCGTATCCTCTTCCGAGCAACCAACTACTGAGAGCGCCACCACAAGACCCAGGACCACCATTAGCGGTACCAGGAACTTCATAGATGTCGGCGCTCCCCTAAGCCCTCTCTTAATCATTCCTTGGTTACACCCCCTTTCCTACCTGACGTGTTAGACTAGATGCATGGACACATCTGACGGCGTGCAAGAACCACTTTGTGGAAAGTGCGGATTTGCACAATCCCCCTCCAAGAAAAGGCCACCAATGGGCGGCCTCTGTTAATCGGGCTCTAACTGGCATAGTTCGACTGATTTGTAGTTCTATTTATGCAATAGTCCCTACATAACCTAGCAAGGGAGTATCACAATTGATAATGGGGTAATAACAACTACTTATGACACCCAAAGGGACTGACACCCGGTAAGAGGAATACAGGATTCCGCTATGGAATTGTAATCTTAGACCAAGTCTGTCTGGAGGTAGTGCTGAGATGTTAAATCACCTGGAGGTCTTTATACAAGTGGCTAAGGAAGGGAGCTTCTCCAAGGCCGCCCGAAAACTGCACCTGACCCAGCCCGGCGTCAGTTCCCAGATTAGTTGGCTTGAGGAGAATCTGGGGGTACCTTTATTTAGACGCCACCGCAGCGGGGTGGACCTGACCGACGGTGGACAGATCGTGTTGAATCACGCCCTGCGCATGTTGGACGTCCAGGACTCACTGGTAAAGAGCATTGAGACCTACCTAAAGGAGGAGGCCAACACCCTCGTCGTTGGGGCAACCCACGCCATAGGCAGTTACGGGCTGCCCTGCAGTATCTGGACCTTCAAGCAGAAGTATCCCGATGTTGCCATTCAACTGCAGGTGGCAAACACCGCAGAGGTGGTCAGGCTCGTTCAACAGAACATCGTTGACCTCGGTGTCATTGAGGGTCCGGCCGAACTGGGCAACCTCGAGTATAAGACTGTTTCCGAAGACCGGTTAGTAGTAGCGGTGCCCTCCGGGCACAGGCTGGCGGGGAAAGACAGGATTGAGCTGCAGGAGCTCACTGCCGAACCGATTGTCCTGCGGGAAGCGGGTTCAGGTGTAAGAGAGATGTTTAACGAGGCCTGTAGCGAAGCTGGCCTGACCGCCGATGACTTCACCATTGTCGCCGAGATGTACAGTGACGATGCTCTCAAGTCCTCTGTGGAAGCCGGGGTTGGACTGGCCATCGTCCCCAGCATAATCGTATCTCGGGAGGTCCAGCGTGGGTGGATAAGCACAGTGCAGCTAGAGGGGTCCGTCAATGTAGTCCCCTTTCAGCTGGTCTACCGCAAGGAGCGGTTCAAGTCAAAGGCAGCATTGGAGTTTGTAGATTTTCTCTGCACTCACCGTGAGGAGATCTTCTGCTAGGAGTAGAGCCGTCTCAGGAGCTGAACACCCAGGTAGGCCCCGGCGGATAGAGCGACCAGGTATACCCAGCCGTGAAGGGAAAGTGACGAGATACCGCCCAGCATGCCACCGACATTGCAGCCGTAGGCCAGCCGAGCCCCGACACCCATGATGAGACCGCCAACAAGGGCCTGTAAGGCCAAACTGACGGTGGGGGGAAGATGGAAGCGGAACTCACCTCTCGACCTGGCGGTGACGGCGCTCCCCAAAACAATCCCAGCGTTGACCAGGGCCACCTGTACGACAAGGTCAGGTTCATACCCGATCTCAAAGAGCCGACCCAGGCTAAAGCCCTGGGCCAGGCCCCATGGCCGACCCGTAAACCAGAGCAAGGCAACGCTTACCATCCCTAAAAGCAGGGGAACCCAGGGATGCCAGGCAGGTTCAGATCCCTCTGGGGTTGGTTCAAGTCCTCTCAAGATTGGTTCAGACCCTTTTAGTAAGGACAATCTCCCAGCGCCCCCCTTCTTTACGCCGCACGCTTATCCTGTGGCCCTTCTTCTTTCCCCAGTCCAAAAGGTTCTTGGCAACCTGGGCGCTCTCAGTCAACAGGAGAAGGGACTGCCCCGGCTGAAGCGGGGCAAGCTCCTTATCGGCCTTAAGAAGCGGGATTGGACAGACATAACCTGTCAGGTCAAGCACCCGATCACCCACAGCAGACACCTCGTTCAAACCGACCTTCTGGCCATTAATGCCAGGAGAAGATAGACAGCTGCAACTACTAGCAGTGACAGAGTGGGTCCCACAATCCAAGGCCCTACCTGACTTGGTACAAAACCGGAGAGAAGCGATGGCAAGTGAAGCCCGCCGTTGGGCGCAGCGGAAGCTGAATCCACCGCGGTTACAACAAGACCGTCGGCCAATACCGCCAGCCCATGTAAGGGCCCTGATACCCCCACAAGCCAGATGCCAATGACCACCCCTACTACTGTCAGGGCGTAACTGCCAGCGCCCTCTCCCAACCGTACCAGGGAGGAGACAAGGCACCCACCAGACAAGACCATGCCAATGCCGAAGAGAAGGCCCCCAACCAGGACACCCAGGGAGATGGGGACAATCTTCCCGGGAAGAACCCCGCCCCCGCTGACAGCCAGGTACTGCACCAGGGCAAAGCCAGGTATGGTTATCAGGAGGAAGCCGCCGATGAACCGGAGCCCGTTGGTGCCCCTGAAGAGAATGTAGTCACTGATTGCCGCGGCGAAACAGAACCGTGACGACTGCAGCACAAACCCAATGGCGGCGCCCAGGAGTAACCAGACTACAGTGGTCATTGAGTAGCTCCCTCCTTCCCCGCAGAGCAGTGTCAGCTAGCTGCCTTCTTCAACAGACGCAGGTCTTCCTCAAGCTTACTCAATCTACTACCCAAGCTAAGGGTGTATCCAAAGACTGCAATCCAGGTCACCGCAAAGGCCGCAAATAGATAGAAAAACTGCACAGCCCAAACACCTCCAGTTTATCGATAGTCACGCAGCCGCTGTTTGAACTCATTGACCTCGTCAGCCAGGGCTGCAACCCGGTATCTTAGTCCCAACAGGTATCCATAGAGAACAGTGAAGGTCACAACGCTCAAAACCAGGGCTACGACCATTGACGGCTCCAACTCCATCTTATCGGCATAGATCACCGTGGGGTGGATTGTGCGCCACCAGCGAACAGACATGAAGACGATTGGGACATCCACAAAACCTATGATGCCAAATACGGCTGCAAACCGCGCTCTGCGAGTATCATCACCAACAGCCGCCCGGATGACAAGGTAGGCAACATAGATAAACCACAGGACAAGGGTTGTGGTCAGGCGTGGATCCCAGTCCCACCACTTGCCCCAGGATACCCTGCCCCAAATGGGTCCAGTCAACAGTACGACAGTGGTAAAGATCACGCCTATTTCAGCCGAAGCTACCGAAAGCCGATCCCAGTGCCGCTTGCCCGTGGCCAGGTAGGCGATACTGGACACAAATACTATGAAAAACGCGAAAAAAGCGTTCCACGCTGATGCGACATGATAGTAGAAGATGCGCTGGATATCACCAAGCTGCTTGTCGGCTGGAACGTAAAGGAACACCATCAGCAATGAGACCAAAACCAGGGCCAGGGCTGCCCAGCGCAGGGCAGGAAGCATTCTGACTATCCAAGGTCGCTCCTCTCTGTCTGTCATCTCTCCATCCCCTTTATTAGACAAGATACAAACCTTAACCGAACTCTCTAGACATCAAGAACATACTCGAATAACAAGAACGGAACTACCAGGAACACAAGGTCATAGACAGCAATAATCTTCAACCAGGTGATGAGGACTGCGATATCGCCCCCCGCAAAGACCCCTGCCGTTACCTCTACAGCCGAGAGGATCAGCGGTATGGCAATGGGGAACAGGATGATCGGAAGCAGCATCTCACTGGCCCTGGTGTTTGCTGACAGGGCAGCCAGAAAGGTACCCACCGCGATGAAACCAAAGGTAGCCATGGGCAACACCAACAGGAGCAGGGGCCACCGCTCCGGCAGTCCTGTGTTGTAAAAGACAGCAAACACAGGCAGGGTAACCGCTTCAACAATCAACATCAAGACCAGGTTGGCCCCGACCTTGCCGAAATAGATGATGCTGCGGTCTGCCGGAAGCAGCATCAGCCCCTGTAGGGCGTCGTTGCTGTGCTCATTGACAAAGGAACGGTTCAGGCCCAGCAGCCCAGCGAAGAAGAAGGCCACCCAGAGGAGCCCAGGGAAGACTGCTGCCGTTTCCCTTGAGCCGGGGTCAAAGGCAAAGCTAAAAATGACAACAACCAATAGAGCAAATATCAGCATGGTGCTAAGCATCTCTTTGGTCCGGAAATCTGACTGCAGATCCTTCCAGGTGATGGCCCAGACCCGTGACAGGAACCTCACTCTGAACCTCCCCCCTTCCGATCATCCGCAGGGTCACCGTAGTAGGCCTCTCGAAGCCCGTCAAGGTCCACGTCAGAAGAACGAAGGTCACTGGCGAGGCGCCCCCTGTTCAGGATTAAGAGGCGATCACTCAGGGCCAGTCCCTGCTCAAAGTTGTGAGTAATCATCATAACAGTGCGATTGTGATCCTTAGAACCCGATAGCACCCTGGTCAACAAGGCTGCCGCCTGCTGATCCAACCCGGTGTAGGGCTCGTCCAGCAGAAGGATGTCAGGTTTGTGAATGGTGGCCCTGGCCAGTGCCAGCCGCTGCTGCATCCCCCGGGAGAAGTTCTGAACCATCTCATTACTGAAGATTGTCAGCCCAACCTGGTCAAGGAGCTCCTCTACCCTGTCATCAAGCCCTGTCACATCATACATTCGCCCGTAAAAGGCCAGGTTCTCGTGGGCCGTCAGCTTATCGTAGAGAAATGTGTTATGGGACATTACCCCCAGGCGGGTCCGGGCCTTCACGGGATCATCAGAGATATTATCGCCGGCAATGCGAACCCTCCCGGACGATGGAGCCATCAGAGTGGCAACGATCCGCAGAAGGGTGGTCTTGCCCGCCCCATTTGGCCCCAGGACCGTTACAAACTGCCCCCGCGGCACGGAGAAGCTGATGCCGTCAAGAATAAGCTTGACGCCAATCTGCTTATCAACCCCAATGACCTCGATCATATCGGACATGACTATCGAACCGCCTTCTCATAGGCCTCGAGTTGGCTCAAGTAGCCCAAGAGCTCCTCCTTGTACCTCTTTCTCAAGGGTTCATAAACTCCTTCTTCCACCGAACCCTCCTGATATCTCTTCTCCAGAAGAGCCAGCTTATCAAGGACAATCTGTCTCTCTCTGTGAAGAGTAGATGGGTCCCCTGTAGGTGCGGTGGCCGGGGCCGTCACAGGATCGCCTATTCTGGAACGCAAGGCCCAGAAGACCCCGAGGCCAAATAGCGCCGCCAGGGCGATCACTAAAGCCAGAGACCCTATCCCGCGACCCTCCGGTTGTTGCTGCTGCCCAGGTACAGAACCCGTTGTGGGCAGGGCGCCCTCGCCTGCGCCGCTTTCGCCACCGGCATCGCCGGAACCGCGGTCAAGCTGAAAAGAGATGGTGGCGCCACTGTCGAGGGCCTGCAGGTAGAACCGCCTGTAGCTAGATTCCATTAGCGTCACAATGTCTGAGCTCTGGGCCCCCTCAATGGTAGCTTCAAGGGTTCCGTGCTCAACATAGAGGACCATGTAAGCTGTGGGCACCGAAAGGACCCGGCTTATTCCCGCCCCCTCTGGGCTTACAGGCAGATAGTAGGTATAGACCAGGCTCATCATCTCACCAGGGGCTAGTCCCGTGGCGGTTAAGACGCCGGTCTCGGTCAGTTCCAGGGCTGCCCCGGACATGCCAGAAGCTGGAGTGAGATCCATATAGCCCTCTGGTAGACTCAGAGCCACTGGGTCGCTTGCCTCAGAGCCGGTATTCTCCAATTCTACTACCTCACGAACCTTGACAGCGGCAGCCTCCTGGTCAGGGAGACTAATAATCACATGATGGACATTGGCCTGAACACTGGGTGCCCCTGCCTGGGCTGTGCCAGGTGTTCCCAATACTACTGCTCCAGCAACAATGAAACAGATCACTGCTGCGGAGACCCGCGCTACCCTATGCCTTATCATGAAGCTCATTGCCCATCACACCCTAACTGCTGATTGATTTGCCGCATTTGTGACAGAAGACCTGCTCCGACGAGAGCAATGACGCTCCGCAGGCCGGACAGAAGCTAGCAACCGCGGCGTCTTGGCCACTACTGAGATCGGCAATATCGGCCTCAAGGAGCGCTGCAACATCCTTACCAGATCCCCCTTGGACAGCGGGGTCCTGATCCGCCTGAACCAACTGCATCAGTTCGGTCTTCAGCTCCTCATAGTCCTCTCTGGAGATCTTCTTGAGCCTGTAGTCAAATTCAAGATCGTTAAGGGCAACCCTGGCCTTCTCAAGGCCTTCATCGCCATCAGTCCCATCAGGCCGGGTTCCACCTGCCGTCCCGTTCACAAGACTATGGCCAAACCCAGCATTAGCGGCCTCTGGCCAGAAGAGGGGGTATCCTACAAGGGCAAAGACAATCAAAACCATTAACATCCCGGCTGCTATCAGCATCTAAACCACTTCCTCGAATTCTCGTCAGAGTCCCCATCAAGGGTATCAATGTCGTTGGATCCCTCTCGCGCCCGGTCAGCGCTATGTTGTAGGAGGTAGGCCTCAAGGTCAATCGGGAAGACCCAAAACCTCGTAGCGGCGTACAGTACCATGCCGCCAAATGCCGCCGCGGCAGCAGCAGCAGCCTTCCCGGCAATGTTGCCAATACGACCATCCTCCGCTAAAACGATGCCTTCCCCGTGAAGCTGGGCATAGTGGTAGAGAATCTCATCTCTCGTAAAGCCCTGCTTTGCCAGGAACAGTATCTCCTTCTGAGTCTCCACAGCAACAACACAGTCCCCACAGCTGTTGACGTGCTCACCTGACTCACAGGGGCAATAGAGGTGATCATAGATGGCCGTTACATCCCTTGAACCCACCTGATCGGTGCACCCTGCCGTCACCAGAACCAGGCCTGCCAGGAGAGCAGCCAGGATTGTTGGCGCTATAGCCCCTCTAGGAGCCAAGAATCTCCACCTCCTGGCGCCCCTTTCGCTGCGGCCACACGGCAATGACAGTGCCAGCATACATGAAGTAGGAGCCAATCCAGAGCCAGGCCATTAGCGGATTGGTCATGATCTGGAACACCACCGGCGCCTCACCATTCAGGGCATCGACGATGTTCTGGGTATCGCTGGCAAGAATAGCATAGTGGTCCCGGGCCAGGCTTCCCAGGATACTGACCTCAGCCGTTGGCTGCTGGCTGTTAGGGTGATACGCCTTCTCGGGCTGGAGGACACCGACTGTCCTTCCATCCTCCCTTGTAATGGTGAGGTCAGCAACAACCACCATCCGGTGAGGTTCCTCCCTGAGAATAATCTCATCAAACGTGGCGGTATAGGCCCCAAGCTCAATCTGCTCGCCGGGGCGAACCGCCGCGGTAATCTCCTCGCTGTAGGACATGGCCCCAACGATGCCCACTACCATCAGAACGACTCCAAGGTGCACAAGATACCCGCCGTATCTGCGCCTGTTTCTGGTTACGAGGCGCCAGAGGGCCATGGCAAGGTTCTCCTTGGCATAGCGCATTCGCACCCTCAACCCGCGGCCAAACTCCAGGAGGATTGAGGTGATGACAAACCCAGCGCTGCCAAAGGCCAGCAAGGGGCCAATCTCAGTCACCCCAAGAAAGATGAGGCTTGCCACCGTGGCCAGGGCGCCAGTGATGGGAAGCAGGAAGTTATCGCGCAATCCGCTTATGGAAGCCCTTCTCCAGGCAATCAGCGGACAGATCCCTATCAATAACACCAGGATGAGGCCGAAGGGGCCTGCCACCTGGTTGAAGAACTCCTGGCCCACGGCAATCTTGTGGCCCACCGTCACCTCAGACACAAGGGGCCACATGGTGCCCCAAAATACTGTAAAGGCTGTGCCCACCAGGATCAGGTTGTTAAAGAGGAAGCTGGACTCCTTAGATACATAGGACTCAACATCGCTTGCTGACTTCAGTAGATTGAGGCGCCCCACAATGAGGAAGGCCGCCAGACCAAGGGAGAGGCCCATGAATATCAGGAATAGACTTCCCACAGTCAGGCTGATCAGCTGTACTCCTCCCAACGAGAGGGTAAACCTGTCCTGCTGAGAGAAGGCGTGAACCGACGCCAGGACGCCGCTACGGGTGAGAAAGGTGCCAAATATGGTCAGGACGAAGGTTGCCGTTACAAGCCCCAGGTTCCACACCTTCATCATGGCCTTCTTCTCCTGCATCATCACTGAGTGGAGCAGGGCCGTAGCTGTGAGCCAGGGCATTAACGATGCGTTCTCAACGGGATCCCAGGCCCAGAAGCCACCCCATCCCAGCTCGACATAGGCCCACTGCATGCCAGTGACAATGCCAACGCTAAGGAACAGCCATGTTACCAGGGTCCAACGGCGCGTAATCTTAATCCAAGCCGAGCCCCCTATCCTGTTAATCAGGGCGCTCATGGCGAAGGCAAAGGGGATTGCAAAGCCCACATACCCCAGGTAAGTGGTTATTGGATGGATGATCATACCAGGGTTCTGCAGCATCGGGTTGAGACCGTAGCCATCAGCCTTTGGAATCGGCAATTTCGAAAAGGGGTTTGTGACAAAGGCCGTCATGAACAGGAAGAAGGCCACAACTGCAAGGAGAATAACCGCCGCCCAGGGGACCAGGGCGTCCTTCCGCTCTTTAGACAAGTAAACAAGAACAGCGGTATAGACCGCGAGTATCCAGACCCACAGGAGCATAGAACCTTCGTTACCGCCCCAGAAACCTGCAATCTTATACATGAAGGGCAACGCCTTACTGGAGTGCGCATATACGTACTCCACTGAGTAGTCGCCAACGATAAAAAGGTAAAACAAAACCGTTGCCGCTATTGAAGTCAGGATGGAGATAGCGAGTACGCCACCTCTACCACTGGCAACAAGCTCCTTGCTCCTACTCTGAAGACCTACAATGTATGCTATAATCGAATATATTGCTGTGGCAAAGGCAATAACCAGTGCCAGGTAACCGATGTCTGCCATTTGGGCCCTCCTTGTGCCGGTATCTCCTCAATAACTGTGCTGCTTCAGTTGTGTGACACATAATCTCTACTATTTCCGTTGTTACCAGGTCTTCTTGGGAACCAGTAGGAAGTAGGCGGCAAAACCCAATCCAACCACTGCTAAGAATCCGACACCCATAAGAAGGTTAGAGTTACCTTGGGCCGTAGTGATTTCCTCCCCCTCATACTTGCTGGGGCACTGGGTGAGTATCTCTGTTGCCAGGAAGGTGCTGCTGTCAGGATCAAGTCGCCCCGTCAGAATCACGGGGTTTCCGCCCTCAAGGTTGTCGGGCTTAGCCCCGATATACTCTACCAGTACCTGCTGGTCTCCGTCGGTGACCTCGAAGGTAAGCAGGACCTCACTTGGGTTCCACGAGATTGATCCCGGAACCACATCGCCATTGACCTTCACCGACGACGCCTCATACTTGGCGGTTTCAGCCATGACTTCGGTCACCGTCAGGTAGTAGTGAGAAGCCTTGGACATGCCGGTGTAAATGAGGTAGCCGAAGGCTACGATGACGATGAGAATAGCAAGCCCCATTCTGCTTTTCTTAGACATGGATGTTCCCCCTAAGCTAGTTGATGTCTCCCGAAGCATTGCTGCCCTTCCTCCAGCCAACCCTGAAGCAGACGCGCATCCAAAGGACAAAGCGATAAATTTCACAATTATAAACAAACTACGCTATGAGTATAACATTTTCCTCCAACAGGTTTCCACTGTCAGTTAACGGTACGCTATACAAAGGGTGCGGCAACAGTCTAAATTGATTAAAAAAGCCTGTCAATCAGACCCAAACGGTCAAACAGGAGCAGGGCCCCGACAACAATAAGGAGAACACCCGCGACCACCTGGATGGTACCAAGCCAACGGCCGACCCTGGGAAGAAATCTTAGAAACGATGTGAAGAAGGCGGCAACCAGCAGTAACGGTAGACCAATACCGAGAGAGTATACCAGCAGGTAAAGAGCGCCCGTGGCCGCTGTTCCCGCCGCGCCCGCGTAGAGTAGGATCGATGCCAGGATCGGCCCGAAACAGGGGGTCCAACCCGCCGCGAATCCCATCCCTACTGGCACCGCTGACAGCATTACTGGCAGCAGTCTCCTGCCGCTGGCGCCGCCGGCGCCAGTATGAGCATCATCTTCCCTGGGGATGTGATAGTCCCGCATTAACCAGGGCAACTGGACTATGCCCACCATGTGAAGCCCCATAACCATCAGGACGATGCCGCCCACGATTCGCAGGTAGTCACCGTAGGTGGCCAGGGCCTGGCCAAAGAGGCTTGCGGTAGCGCCAAGAGCGGTGAAGACCAGGGCAAAGCCGATGACGAAACCGACTCCACCGACGATGGCCCTAACCTGGACTGAACGATAGTGAGACGAATCGGTTCCTTCTCCCTCCTGGCCCAGTAATTCATTGAGGGTCAGGCCGGTAATCAGACTCAGATAAGTAGGAATCAGCGGGACTACACAGGGCGTAAGAAAGGAAGCCAGTCCAGCGACAAAGGCCGCGACAATGCTCAACTCCAAAGTTGGCTCAAACAGGGTTATCACCATCCCATAGCGTCTCTTCAAATACCCCTCAGGGTATTTTTAGTGGTCTGATAAGAATTATATCAGCTATAGGTGTGGCCAGTAAAGACCTTCCAATCTCCTCCAGGCCCACAGCCTAGTCTGTCAATACAGTTGTGAGAACCTCCACTGGGACCTCCCGGATGTAGTAACAGCTCACATAGACAGACCGCTCTGGGAATCGATAGCTGAACCTCAGGTTGACAGCGGCCTTCACGGTAAAACCCCCGGGCCGCTCCCACACAACAGCAAAGGCTGGAGCCGGATACACATTTATCTTCGCGTCCTCCACAAAGGGTGGGAGGGTAACGTCATATTCGACGTGAAATAGCGCCGGGCGCCCGGTAACCCAGGTCTCAGGCCCTATCAGCCTGATGGTTACTTTGGGTTCACTGATACTCTCAAGGGCAAAGGATCTCGGCTGGCCGACATCCCCAGGGCCAATCGACACCTGCCAGCTGTGGTCGCGGAGTCCCCGTCCATCATTGGCATAGGACCTGGCGCGCACCCTATACTGGCCAGGGGTGGAAAAAACATGCTGACTGGAACCCATTACCTGGGTAGGGTCATTGTCATAGGCCACCGTTCCGTCACCAAAGTCCCAGACCCACCTGGCGTGGTATATCCGCCTTTCCTTTTTGAGGGTCGTCTGCTTGTTCCTCCTGATAACATGGATGATGGGGGTGTCGGGAGAAACATCGGTGCTGTAGCCAACAGGAGGTGCTTGTCTGTCCGTTGATGGGTCGATAATTGATGGGTAGGTAGTTGATGGGCCGGTAGTTGATGGGTCGGTGGGCGCTGCCTGCTCTGAGCGCCCTTTCTGAACCTGAACGATACGATACTGGCAGTCGGTGGAGGCCCTCATCAGACCCCAGGTGATCCCTGGTTCGGCTTTGGCGCCACCCCTGTCATTCGTAGAGAGGCGTACCCCGATGAGCAGCGCCTCGGCACCCTCAAAGGGCACTACTGCCTGGTAGTTGTAGCCCCTGTGCACCACCGGCACTGACAGGAAGCCATCGGTGGCCTCGTCACTGCCATCGCTTCGGGTTTCCGTTACCCCGCCTCCTGCAACCCATACCTGGGGCTGCAGCCCCAGTTGAATCTGGTCAAAGCTGATCTCCAGCGCCCATACCCTGCCAGGGCCCACCTCAACCCCTGGGTGAGGGATGGCAAGGTAGGTGGGCCTGCTGAAGAAGACATCTGCCTTACCCCTGAGATTTGGGTTAGGCGTTGATGTCCCAGGGTCAGCGGGGGTGTTCCCTCGGGCTCTATCATGCCCTGAATCCGGCCGCTCCCAGGCCAGTTCATCGAGGACAAACCGCTGAACCTGCCTGTTGTAGAGTAGGCCCCAGTGAAAGACAAGGGGCGAGGTATAGAGACCCCTGACAAACCCCTGGCAAGCATCGTCACCCTTCAGGGGGATCAGTGGGCTGCTGACGCTGACAACCCCGTCACCAGGAGGAATGTTCACAATTCCGGTAAGGGCCGTTGTGGCCGCCTTGCCCAGGACCACAACAAACCTGGGCCGGCTGTTGGCGTCCTGGGCAGACTCCCCATTCAAGCGCTCTAAAAGGTTATTACAGGTCAGCTCAGGGTTTGCTCCGCTACTGAGCTCCCGTGAAATCCTCTCTGGCATCGTCAGGTCAAGGGCCAGGCCTGGAACCATCCGAGCTGTCACAAGGTCTCCCATCTTCCATAGCCCGCTGACCAGAAGCTGGCGCCAGTTTTCAGTGACATAATTGAAGGCCGCCCTGAGGCCGGCCTTCACCGCCAGTTGAATCAGGGTCACACGCCAATCGCCCTTGGTTACCGCAGGATTGACAATGTCAGCGGGGTCAAACAGAGCAACCCTCCTTCCTTCGGCGCGACGGATCTCAAAGGCCCTCATGGCCAACTCCCATCCCAGCAGCTCATAGTAAGCCCTGGTTAGAATGTGTCCGCTGTGAAGGGCGCCGCCCAGCTCAGTACCTGCCGAGAGGTCCATCCAGTCCCAGTTGACCACAGGATGCTGACCCTTGATCACATATCGATCCAGGGCCATGGGAGCTACACTGGCCATTACCGAGCCAGCCCTGGGCCGGTTTCCTCGCTCAGATGGCCTTGTCGCCAGGAAGGCTGCCAGTGCCTCCTGGTGCAGGAGTAGTCCCAGATAGGCCTCTGCCCGGTGAGCCAGATAACTGCTTTCATCGTTGAACTCCACCGGAGGGGGCACGGGAAGTCCGGGGCCAGCAGGCTCAAGGGCACCCAAAGCATAGCTCGATGTGGCCAAGCCATTGAATAGCTGCTGATAATAGCTTCCCTTTAAGGCAAGCGAGAGGTGGCTTCCGTGGTTTGGCGGGGCAATCATGATCACAGAGTGAATCGAGTCAGTGCCCGACACCAACAAGTAGAGGCGAAGGACAATGGCTCCCAAACCGAAGGTAACCACGTCAATCTGACCTGTTGCGCTATCCTGAGCAAGGGCCTCAACCCTCTCCTCCAGGTTATCAAGGGCTGCAGAAAGGTCCATCTGTCCTCCCAGGTCCCGAGGATAGTGATAGACCGCCACCCTGTCGCCGTAACCTACCAGCTCAAGGCGCCTGTAAAGGCCATAGTGGTAGAAGGGACTAAACACGCCCTGTCGGAGGCCCCAGGTCCGGGCTTCGGGATAGTCGCAGTCACCAACCAGGAGTACCGGGCGCGACTGAGAGGTAGCGGCGCCAACCTCTGTAGTCGCTTCCACCACACCTGGCCCTGGTACCACCGGCTGCTGGGCTGCAGTTGCCATCAGTAGACAAACGATTATCCATCTCCGCCACCCCTGCCTGACCCTAATACCCCCTTGATCACAACTGCTAGCCACCCGCCTCACTCCCTTCGAATTCAATGTCACCAGCCCGCCAGAGCCCGTGATTGTAAACGGTGGTCACAGTTACCTTGGCGCCCCCGGCCAGGGCCCTGGATACTGCCTGCTGCCAAGCGTCAAGTCTTTCGTCATCGCTGGCTGGAAGGAGCTCTCCTTGATCCTTTGTTCCCAGCCCTTCACCGGTGAGAGGGTCGATAAAGAACCGGCCATAGGCCTCCCCAGGCATTACTGAGGCGCCACTCGCCCTTTCCAAAGTTTCAGTCACATAACCGAGAATCACCAAACCGGTTTCAGCATCGATGTGGGTCACCTCGAAGGCGCCGGAAAGGGGCCGGTCTCCATTGTCAAACACAGACCCGTAGGTTGCCGGCTCTCCTGCAGCATCATAGAGAACACCCCTGACAACCACCGGCTCCGCCACATCGAGGGTTGCCGGGGTTGTCTCTGAGAAGTAAAGGCGTTGCTCAACAAACTGGAAGCCGCAGTAGATGTCATGAATGGCCACAATGGCAGTCGCCTCCCTCTCCGCCGTCTTCGCCGCCCCTGCTGGCTCCATCTGATCCCCGTCTCCGTGTAGTATCCACCTTACCAGCCCCTTCACCTGCCCTCCCATCTCTCGCCAGTTTGAACCTACAACCAGCCGCCTCTCCTCTGGGCTAAACTCAATAGGAGCGCCTCCAGGCCCAGGAGTAAGGGCGCCGGCCAGGCCGTGGCTGTTGGTCTCCAGTATGTACAGAAACACAAAGCTCCTGTTTGGGTCGGCCTGGCCGTCCCTGGGCAGGACGCCGTTGGCGCTCCAGGCAACATAGAGAACCACCAGAGACACCAGTGACACCAGTGCCACAAGGGCACCTGGCTTTAACACGCGACTCATGGTCTTCCCTCCCTTTCTCTACACACCCTCAACCCAGTCTCCATCCTGACTCTCCACATTCCCATTTTCTCCCATTTCTACCTTAAAGGGCTCTCTCCCTTCTCCAAGCCCAAAATAAAAAGCCACCGCCAAAGCTGGCGGTGGTTTGATCTTCCCTCACTACCCCCCTCAGGGAGGCGTCTTATGCTAAGGGACTCTTCGAAGAACCCCTCGTCACCTGGGCATTCCGTCTATAAACAGGAGCCTGTAGTCGGCCTGATATACCCTGTCCTCGTCGGCGGCCAGTCGGACCTCAAGGTTCTCAACCCAGGTCAGCTTGGCCCTCTCCTCCATCAGCACCAGGAACCTGATCTGCTGGCCCAGGGAACCCATAACCTGCATGACCAGGGACTGCCCGCGGTAGGGGCCCATAGCAATGTCATGGGCCGCGTCAACAACAGTCACCGACACCCCTGTCAACTCGGCGGCGGTGTCAATATCCAGAAGAATCCCGCTGCTATTAGCGGTATCAATGGTCCGCCGGTCATACTCATCAATCAGGCCCTGCAGTTCCGTTATCCGCAGTTCTGTCTCGGCCTGGTTAGCAAGGATGACGCCCGCCGCATCAACCCTGGTTTTGAGCTGATGGCGCAGGCTCACAAGGCGGTCCACCTCAGCATCGGCAGGAAGATAGATGGCGTAGTAACTTACCCCTATGTACGCGAGCAGGAGAAGTACCCCTACGAGCGCCTGGTATTTACTTAGTAGTTGACGCAGGGATGGCATTGAGCCCGCCTCATTCCTGGACCTTGGCTAGACCGCTCAGTTCAACAATGACCTCGAAGGTGTACGCACCCCGTGTTGTCTCCTTCTGGGCGACCTCAAACACGACACCTGACGAGATGCGGGAATCGGTGAGGAGGACGATAAACTCGCTTAGATGCCGCAACCGCTCCGTCCCACCCCGCACAACTATGGCGCCTGGTTGCAGCCGCATACTGACGTCGGCCAGGACAACCTCTGCCTCGAGGGAGGCCCGGTAGACCTCTTCCAGCAGGACCCAGTGGGCCGCCCTGGAGGTCACCTGGTCAATGAAGCCTGTCCTTGTCTGGAGCTCCCTCTCCATTCGCAGCATCAGATCACGCTTCTCGAGGGCGCTATCAACAGCCTCATTCCTGGCCTGCAGGGTCTCCACCTCCTGCTGCAACTGGCTCACGGTAAGGTGGGCCCAGACCCTGTAAGATATGGGCGTGGCCAGAATGAAAAACACCAAGCCAATGACCAGCGCCCGGCTTATCCGGGAGGCGCGCTTGGGGGTGATGTCTGGCGTCATTAAGTTGATCTGTGGCGAAACACTGCCCACGCTGTCCCTCTATTCCACCAGTTGAAAGTCCCTTATAGCCAGGCCGAAGGCGGTTAAAAACTTTGGATCCAGGCCATCCATGACAGGGCTTGCAGGGCCGTCGCCCTGGTTGCCCCTGGCCCACACCATCACATTAATCGGAAGCGCCTCCGTTACTCCCAACACATCATCGGCAAAGACATAGTCTGAAAAGGCCTCGTTCAGGTACTGGCTCAGGCTACCACGGAGTCCGGGCAGTACGGCATAGCCCCCTCCGAGGAAGACCCACTTAACCGGCCGCTTGGACCGGGTTACAAAGTATTCAAGGGAGCGCCGAATGCTCAGGTACAGGGAGCTGTACTGGACTTCCAGGAACTCCTGGAGGTCCTCCTCAATCTCCCGATCCCTGGCAAAAATGCCGCTGCCAATGTCGAAGAAATACCGGTCGATGACATTGGCGCGCAGCTTCAGCGCCCTGCCCACCCGGTCGAGGAGGCTCTCGCCGCCAAATGACAGCTGTCTTGCCATGAGGGGTACCCCATCAACGTAGATAATGAGGTCGGTTCCGGAGTGACCCATATTGATGACCGCCACGGGATGCCCAGCCCAGCGGTTGCCCAGTCCAGTCCCCCCGCTACCCAGGTAGCCCAATCCGTAGATAGAGCGGATATCGGCCACCGGCGGAACCTCAACGGCCTGGACCTCCAGACCGGCCCCAAACATGGCCTCAATGTGGCTCCTGACGATGCTCTTCCTGACGGCGACAACAACCACGTCGGTCTGGGAAAAGGCGCTAACTGCTTGGCCGGCTTCATCGGTGATCTCAACCTCGTCAGACGTGAAGGCTGATCCGCTATCAGGTAACGGAATGAAGTCAGCGCAGACATCACCAACATCACCAGGCAGATACTGGACCGCCTGCCACCTTACCGCCTCGAGAAGCTCCTTCTGGGGCATGGAGGGCAGCGATATCTGTCGGACGACAGAGCCCCACCGCCCAGAACTGGCGGTAACGCGGGTAAACTTGATGCCTGCCTGCTGCAGGTAATCGTGGAGGACGGAACTGATGAGATCCGGGTCTCTGATCTCACCATAGTGAAGGGCGGAATCCGGCGTGGGCACGCTGCCTGCAGAGTCGACGGTTAGAACCCCCCAGCGATCGGTCCGCGCCAACACAATCTTCGTCAGCGCGCTGCCGACGTCAACACCAAGGCCAATTTGATTCCCACGCCACTGCTGGGCTGTCAGACCACGCTCTTCCACAAAGGCAACCCCCTACGGCCCTAACTGCCGGAGAAGAATCACAGACTAACCCCGGGGGCCGATACAACGCCTTACCTGCGTCTGACAGTAGAATTAGGTCAACGGCGGTGGAAATCCTTCTTCCCTTCGACAAAAAGGGACCTGGGACAATGCCTTAGGAGTCGGAAACCCCCGTTACAAAGAGAATCTTGTAGGTTGCGCTGAACTGGTCCTCCTGCTCACTCATCACAAACTCTATGACCCAGGACCACTTTGAGCGGCCCTCAATCTCTGACAAGAACAGCACCTGCTGTCCGTAGGTGCCGACAACACTAATAGAGTGAGTCTGGGCCAGGTAGGGCCCAACCTTGGTGAGGCTGCCCTCATCTGTAAGCACATTGACGACGGCCCCCGTCTCCCAGGCCGCAGCGTGAATGTCTTTCAGCATCTGACTGCTGTCTGGCAGGTCAAGCACGGCGGCGTCAACCTCAGCCCTGCGGATCTGGAGCTCTCTAATCCCCGCCTCAATGGCATCGATCTTGAGCCAGGTGCCCTCAAGGCGCTTCACCTGCTCCAAGAGCAGGTCCCGCTGATCCGTGAGCTCTGCTAATCTCTCAGTCCTGGGCTGAAAGACCAGGTAGTAGTTGAGACCGATATAGACAACGAGGAGGGCTACGGCGATTACGGTCTGCTGTTTGTCAGTCAAGTTTCGGATAAATTCCACCTTAATCTCCCCTGTCCTGTTCTACTCCGCATTACAGTTTCAAGACCTAGTCTCCCTGGCCTGGGGCCCGCAGTTGGACTGAGACCGTGTAGTGGTAACCACCGATCTCCTCGCTGTTCCGACTGGCCTGATGGAAGGAGCTGCCTGTCGAGAAGGGCGAGGCTGTAAGCAGTTCCACGAAGTCCCCCAGGTGATCCAGGTCTGGGGTGGTTCCCGCCACCTCTGCCCACCCGGGGGTACTGGCCAGATTGACGCTGGCAACATCAACCCCGGTGGCGGTAGCGTGGGAGTCCAGTTCCGCCAGAAAGGCCCAGACCTTGATGTCCGCCTCCGCCTCAGCAAGCAGTCGCTCCCTTGTGGAGACCGTCAACTCCAGTTCCCGCAGTTGCTGCTGCTTGGCAGGGGCTCCCTGCATCAGCTTGGCCTTAGTGTCCAGGGATGCAATCTCCTCCTCCAGGTCGCGAAGGTGAATTAAGGACCAGCCATTCCAAATAGCAGGGGCAATGAGAACAGCGATAAGTAAAACTACAGCTAGGGCCCTGCCAACGATGGCGGCCCTCCCAGGTCTAAGGTCTGACGATATCAGATCAATCTGTGGATACTCATTAGCCACGCGATCACCTTTTCGTCCTTTCAAAGTCCCTGATTGCCAGGGCAAAGGCCGTCATGAACCTGGGGTCAAGGCCCTCCAAGAAGGCCTTTTCCCCGGCGGGCCTGCCCCAAAGCAGCACCTGTAGGGCCTGGTTGCCACCGCTGCCTTTAAGGCCTGGATCCCCCGCCTCCGTTTCAGGGTCCATGAAGAGATACTCGGCAAAGGTCCCCAAGAGGTAGTCTTCGAGACCCTCCCTTAGTCCAGGCAGGGTGGAATATCCTCCCGCCAGAAACAGCCTGCGTACCGGCTGCCGGGCCCTGGTCACAAAGTACTCAAGAGACCGCCTGATCTCCATGAAGAGCAGCGCCTGCTTTCCCTCGAGAAACTCCTTGATCCTGTCCCTTATCTCATCGGGATTACTCACAAAGTCGCTCCCCACATTAAACAGGACCTTTTCAATTACAGAAGCGCGCAGCTTCAGGGTTCTGCCCATCTCATCCAGGACGTCGTCCCCCGAAAAGTCAAGCTTGCGCACAAGCCGGGGATATCCTTCGTAGAAGATTACCAGCTGCGTTCCACTGTGACCAATGCTCAACACAGCCACAGGCTCTGGCTCCTGGCGGCCCTCCCCTGTTTCAGTGGCGGCCAACGCCAGGTAGCCCAGGGCATCAACGGCCCGGATATCGGCAACAGGGCCGACCTCAATCGCCTGAGGGTGCAGGTTGGCGGCCTTAACAGCCTCAAGATGCGACCGGACCACATGCTTCCTGGCGGCGATCATCACCAGATTAATCTGGTTGCCATCGGCGGGCCTGTCAAAGTCATCATCAAGGATCTCGGACTCATCGACATGAAGATGCTCCTGGCTGGCGGGAAGCTGGATGAAATCCACTGAGATGGAGTCCGGGGTACCACCCAGGTACTCAATGGCCTCCCATCTGATGGCCTGGGCAAGGTCGCGCTGAGACATCTCAGGCAGGGAAACATGCCTTATTACAACGGCGTTCCGACCCAGACTCACGGTAGCCCTACGGTATTTCTTCTTAAGGGGGCCAAGGGCGCTCCGCAGCACAGCCCCAATCCCCTCCGCGTCCTGCACTTCACCAAGATTGACTGTGCCTGGTGGGGTCTGAAGGTACCGGCTGAACTCTACAGTCAGTTCGCCCCTCCTGTCGGTCCGTACCAGGACAATCTTGATGCCAGCGCTGCCGATGTCCAGGCCCAACCCAACCTGGTTTGCCTTCCAGCGTCGGTCTGCCGGTTCCGGTTGCTCGCCGTTCTTTTCATTACTGTTCATAATATCGTTGTCTCCAATGCTGTCCACTGGCTCTGTCTGGTGTCCCTCTTCCTCAAGGCCATAGAGGTTTGAGGAGGTCATCTTCAGGTCTAGTGTATAGGGATCCGCTTCCTCTTTCCCCTGCCAACCGGCGCCGCCATGCCAGAGGGAATCAGGCGCCTCCTCGCCAAGGCCCGCTCCGAGCAGGGGCAGGGGCTCCTCCGCGGGGGTGGGCAGGTACAGGTAGTGGATGGGGTCCAACATACCACTGTCCCGTTGGCTTTTGGAGATCCGGACCATCATCTGGAACACAGTCAATCCCGCGATCAGGCTGCAGATAGAGGCAATGACAAAGACCAGCGGGCTGTCAAGGGCAATCCAGAGGTATATTGGCAGGCCCAGGCCAATCCCAATTGCCACCAGGCTGGACACCGATAGAGCTAGCTGCACCAGCACGGAAACAAAGAGGCCCCGTCGGGACTCGTCCCCCTGCCATCCCTTGTACCCCAGTTTTCTGCGGAGTAATCGTATCATCTCTGGTCTCCTGCCGTCTTCACTCTGTCTCTTTCCAGCTGATTATCTCCATACCTATCGCCGGAGCCCCCGGTGGCGGGTTCTGTTGGAACTGCGGGTCAATCTCAAGGAAGAGGGGGCTTGTCTTGCACAGATGCATCTGCCCACCGACAATGCCCCCGTAGATCTGCGATACCTTGCTGTCAACTATAATGTCGTTTGCCGTGTACAGCCAGGCATCTATCTTGGGGCCGTCGTCCAGGTAGATATCACCCAGGGCCACAAGCAGCAGCAGGTCATTACTGCTGTTGCTGTAGGTTGTCTTCTTGGTCACGTGAAGGTGGCCGGTGGCCACCAGGGTACCGCGGCCGGTGATATCTCCCTCAACATAGGCATCACCCTTGACCAGGATCAGATCCTCGTTTAAGGCCAGATTGACAAAGCTCTGACTGCTCTCATAGATAATGGTGGCGAACTGCTCGTAGTAGGCAGCGTCTCGAGGCGGATGCGTAATGGGATTGTTGCCTTCGTAGATTACGCCGTCAATGGTTGTCTTGGAGGCATCATAGGTAAAGGTTCCCCCGGCCAGGACATCCCCTTCCACATGCAGGTTCGCGGTGCTGACGATGTTGCCGTTTGACGCGATGCTGCCTGTGACATGAATGTTGCCAAAGAGGTCAATGTCACCGGACATGAACATCACGTGCCCCATGGCATCGGAGAGGCCTACCCTGACCTCCACCTCGATGGTGCGCTCCACAGCCCCCACCCGGCCCGTGGAGGTGATCAGCACATTACCACTAACCATGTCCTCCACCTTGATGGAGTAGGAACCGCTGCCAAGGGCCTGGTCGATGACGGTCCCGCGGTACTGGTAGTTGCTCCAGAGGAGGTCACAGGCATCAGCCACCCCGGCCTCGGCAATGTTGAAGGCCTGCACGGACTTTGTGTCATAGTGGGAAAGGATGAGGGTGTCACCGGCGTAGGAAAGGGCGGCGCTGGCCAGGGTCAGGGAAACCAGGACCGTAAGCATGACGGCGATGAAGACTACCCCGTCTTCCGACCTCATCAGACTCCCTCCTCACTTGGTGCGGATCCAGACCCAGGTTGTAGTGGTATGGGGGGGGCCCTCCTCCGCCTGGGCTTGAACAGTAAGCTTTACAACGGTACTGCCGACAGCGGCGGCTGTGAAGGCCTGGATACTGCCGGCGATGGTGGTGACCCCAGAACTGTCCTCCCTAATAACCTTCGAACCCTCCAACCGGTATTCGACGGTGGTACCCGAGCTTGTTGTGAGTTGGACCAAATTGTCAGTGAGGGTCACAAAGTCCTGACACTCCCGGATGTCCTTCTCCATCCATCTGAGGACAACCTGGCATTCTGACTGTCCCTCGCTGAGACCGGTGGTATGGGCCCAAAAGGCGTAGACGGAGCTCTGCAAGAGCAGCACCACCCCCAGGAGAAGGACCATGATGCCGACGACGATTACCGCCTCCAGCAGGGTGGTGCCCTCCTCTTGGTGCTCCAACTTTAATGCTGTAAGGCCCTGTCTCAGGGAGATCATCTCTGCCCCTCTCTGCCCTGACTGTCTTGCCCCCACCATTAGTCCCCGGCTATCGCTGGGTTACCCCTGTTAACTACCACATTCAGGGTGTCTGCGTAAAGTTGAAGATCAGTGTGGTAATACTGGTACTGCCGATTCGGCCCTTATTGGTCCAGGAGACAGTAACGGTGACCTCTTTAAGCACAAGGGAGCGATCAGTGACCGCTGCCTGCCATGAGAACTCCGGAAAGTCAGCAAAGGGGATTGCCCCTGTGGTGGTTATTGAAGTGAAGTCTGCCCGCCTCAGCTCCTCAACCCTGCCCTCGGCAAGGTTGACGGCGATCATCATCCAGCTCCCGTCCCGGGCCGACTCTGCCCCTTCAAGCAGAAGGGAGACAAGGCCCGCCACAAGGATAGAGAGGACCGCAACGCTGACCAGGACCTCAATGAGGGTAAAGCCGCCCTCGCCGTGAAGAACTGGGGTCTGTGATAACCTGCGCCTCATGAAGTCCACCCCCCTGGCGGTTCCAGAAGGTCAGGGCGGTAGGATGAATCCTACCGCCCATATCCCTGTTGTATCAAGTCCTCGCTAGTCCTTCAGCAAGTCGGGGTGGTCAGGCTCTGTAGCTCCAACGTAGTTACCCAGGCCGACTTCTTCAGCTGCTGCCCAGTAATGAATGGCAGTCGGGTCACCTTCAGGAATGGCAGTGCCCTCCGCAGCACCATTAGCTACGTAGAGAGCTGTGTAATCTGGGTTATCACTACCGTCGACTGCAGGGTTCTGACCAGGGTCACCCAGCACATACTGCTTCAGGTGATCTGGGTCGGTAGTATCATAGAACACCGCGTAGAAGTAGGCATTGTCAAAGGCATTGGTGAACTCAAAGTCGTTCTTAATGTAGGTGCCCTTGAGGTCATTGAGCATCTCGGGGTACAGGCTGTTGTCAAAGTAGTACCTGTCCAGCGCAGACTGGATGACCTTCAGGTCCGCGGCTCCCTTGTTTGCCCGCGCCGTATCAATGGCGTCAATTACCCTCGGCACAGCGATGGTGGCCAGCACACCCAGGATCGCCACTACTACCAGCAGCTCGATAAGGGTGAAACCGCCCTGTTCATTGTGAAACCTCTTTAACATCTGGTTTCCCTCCTTAAATAGTCGAAATCTCTGTTCCTTCCCCATAGATTCATTCATCAGGTCTCATCAGTCTCTATCCAAGATGCTGCTTGGCGCCAGTTGCCGTCTATCACTGACCTCAATCCCCTACTACTGGATTGCGCTGAAGATCTCAAACATCGGCGTGACAATGGCGATGACAATAAAGGCCACTATCGAGCCAAGAACCAGAATAATTGCGGGTTCAATCATTGCCGTCATCCGGTCTATGCTTGCTTCCACTTCATTGTCATAGTGGTCCGCGACCTTCTCAAGGATCTCGTCCAGGAGCCCGCTCTGTTCGCCAACGGCCATCATCTCAAGAACGCTCAGCGGGAAGATGTCGTTACCCGATAGAGATTTGGAAAGTACACCACCTCCACTCACTCTCTGCCTTGCCCTCTCAATCACATCAGTTACGGCCCTGTTGTCGATGGCCTGCGCCACAACGGGAAGCGACTCCATCAGGGTGATACCACTGGTCTGAAGGGAGGCCAGGGTCCGGGCGAAACGCGCCACTATTCGACCCCTGAGAACGGCCCCAAAGACTGGAAGCCTCAACATCAGCTGGTCCCATGCCAGCTGACCGGGGTCTCCCTGCCTCCAATAAGAAACACCCGCAACAGCGCTGGCCAGTGTCAGCAGGATGGCGTACCAGAATTCCCTCAAGAAGGTGCTTATACTCATCAGGGCCACCGTCACAGGGGGTAGCTCAATACCGGACTCGGTGAATAGTGTCAGGAAATTCGGCAGCACAAAGGTCATCAGAAAGACAACAACGGCCACAGCAACTGTCACCACCACAGCCGGGTAGGTCATGGCGCCCTTGACCTTGCGGTTGATCTCCGTCTCCCGCTCAAAGAAGCCAGCGAGCCGACTGAAGACCTGCTCCAGGATACCGGCGGTCTCTCCCGCGGCAACCATATTGCCCACAAGGGCCGGGAAGGCACCGCCCCGGTTACGAAAGGCCTGGGTCAGGCTTGTTCCCGACTGGATGTCGTGGGTAATCTCCCTCAGGTGATACTGGAGGGCAGGGCTTCCCTCCTGCCGGCGCAGAACCTGCAGGGCGGTGGCCACATTGACACCAGCGCCAATCAGGGTCGCAAACTGGCGGCAGAAATTGGTCAGGGCCGGAAGGGGTACCTTGCCCGGCCCCTTCTGGAATAGGGCAGATAGGCCCTTAACCGCCACTGCTGACTGCTTCGACATGCTGACTATATACAGGGACTGCTGGCTCAGTTTAGACCTCGCCTCTAGCTGGTTCTGGGCCTCAACAACACCGCTGACTGACTTGCCGTCCCTGCTCTTGGCGCTATACCTGAAGTAGGGCACCTGTAGCCATCTCCCAACATGAACCGCTACCTTAATTTAACTGGGTATCTATATAAATCGGATAAATCCTGCAAATAGTTTAGGTTAGCCTCGATACTGAGCTGAACCTGGGCCCGCCGCTTAGATACTGAGCTGAGCCTGGGCGCGCCGGTTGTACTCATCCTTGGAAATGGTGCCGTTCGCCAACAGCTGCTTGAGATTGAAGTCCATGGTCTGCATACCCCACTGCCGCCCCGTCTCCATTACAGAGGTCAGCTGATAGGTCTTACCCTCCCTGACCAGGTTGCGCACGGCGGGCGTGGCAACGAGTATCTCCAGGGCTGCCACCCGGCCTGTTCCCTGAGCCACCGGAAGTAGCTGTTGCGAGAGGACCCCCTGGATTGTCCCGGCCAGCTGCGTCCGGATCTGGGCCTGCTGATGGGGGGGGAAGACGTCAATTATCCTGTCGATGGTCTCCGCCGCGCCCTGGGTGTGCAGGGTCGCCAGCACCAGGTGACCGGTCTCAGCAGCGGTAATGGCCGTGGAGATTGTCTCATGGTCCCGCATCTCACCAACCAGGATCACGTCGGGGTCTTCACGGAGAGCCGCCCTGAGGCCCCGCGCAAAGGAGGTCACATCCGGACCTATCTCCCTCTGATTTATCAGGCAGGTCCCATGGGCATGGAGGTACTCAATGGGGTTCTCCAATGTCACTATGTGGAGGGACTGCTCCCTGTTCATAAGGTCAATCATGGCCGCCAGGGTCGTGGATTTGCCGCTCCCGGTAGGGCCGGTAACAAGGACCAGGCCCTTCGGCTTTCTGGCCAGGTCCGCCACGGCCTTGGGCATCCGGAGTTCATCCAGGGTTAGCACCTTCGTTGGGATGCTCCTGGCAACAAGGGCGATGGACCCGCGCTGGTAAAAGGCGTTGACACGAAAACGAGCTACATTAGGAAGGCTGTAGGCGAAGTCGACCTCGCGGTACTCTTCCAGCTCCTGCTGAAGCTCGTCATTGCCTATCTCCTCAAAGACCCGCAGGGTATCGTCGGGCTCAAGATGGGGATAGTCCTTCATCACCTTTAACCGGCCGTGAACCCTCACAACAGGGGGCGACTTGACGGTAAGATGCAGGTCTGAAGCCTCACAGTAGAAAGCCTCCTGGAACAACTCCCTGGCCGATTTATCTAACACACCATCACTCCTCCTCATAGGCCACGCGACGAACCTCACTGAGGCTGGTCAGCCCCTGCATGGCCTTGTCTACCCCGTCTTGGGCCAGTGTCTTCATGCCCTGTTTCACTGCGGCCAATCTGATCTGGTCAGTGGACGCCTCAGACAGGATCATCTCTCTCAGATCAGTGGTCATGACCAGCAACTCATGGAAGGCCACTCGCCCCTTGTAGCCTGTGCCATCGCACTTGCTGCACCCCCGCTCCCGGAGGAATACCTGCTCTCCCCGGGGGATGGGCAGCACCAGACGCTCTGGCGCATCAGGGGCCAGGGTGTAGGGTTCCCTACAGGCGGCGCAGAGGCGCCGGCCCAGCCGCTGTGAAAGGGCGCCGTTGACAGCCGATGCCACCAGGAAGGGCTTTACGCCCAGGTCGATGAGGCGCGTCAACACCCCGGCGGAGTCGTTGGTGTGAATGGTGCTGAGCATCAGGTGGCCAGTGAGGGCCGATCGCACACCGATATTGGCCGTCTCACCGTCGCGGATCTCGCCAATCATGACAATGTCCGGATCCTGCCTCAGCACGGATTTCAGGCCATTAGCAAAGGTAACTCCCGCCTTGGGGTTTACCTGAATCTGGTTTACACCCTCAACGAAGTACTCCACCGGGTCCTCAACTGTAATGATATTCACCTCAGGGGTGTTGAGGGCGTGGAGAGTGGCAATCAGGGTTGTTGTCTTTCCACTACCCGTTGGGCCTGTAACAAGGATCATCCCGTGGGGGCGGTGGATCAGGTTGCGGTACCTCTCCAGGGCCTTCTCATCCATCCCAAGGTTAGTGAGGGAGGTGATGGCCTGGGCTCTATCAAGAAGCCTGATTGCTACCTTCTCCCCCATGACTGTTGGTGACGTTGTAACCCGAAGGTCAACGGGCCGACCTGAAATCTCCCGGTCAATCCTGCCCTCCTGGGGCGCTCTGCGCTCGGAGATGTCAAGGCTGGCCAGGATCTTCACCCTGGCGATAAGGGCCTCATGCATCTCCATGGGAAGCCTGTCCACCGTACGCAGAACCCCGTCAACGCGGAAGCGAACCCGGACTACCTCCGCAAGGGGCTCAATGTGAAGGTCATTAGCCCTCTGGTTAGCGGCTCGCTCCAGGAGCCGGTCCACAATACGGACAACAGGGGAGTCGGCCGCAAGGTCTTCTAGCTCTCCCAGGCGCAGGTCCTGCTCATCCAGGTCCTCCAAGAACTCGCGTTCATCAGCGGTGCCGTGGGCAACCGACAGCATTTCCTCAAAGGTCTCGCGGGTGACTACAACGGTCTCAACGGGATAGCCCGTCAATAGACTTATTTCGTCAATGGCAATCACGTTCAGGGGGTCGATCATGGCTACCACCAGTTTTTCCCCACGCCTCTCAATGGGCATTGCCCCGTAATGCTTGGCCTGGCTCTCACTGATGAGGGTGAAGGCATCTCGTTGCAGGCGCACCTCTTCTGTGGCTAGAAATGCAATGCCCAGCTGGTTTGCAAGGGTCCTGGCCAGTTCCTCCTCGTCGATGACACCCATCTTGGCCAGGGTTTCACCAAGCAGATCCCCGGTCTGGCTCTTAACCCTCAAGGCGGTCTGAAGTTGGTCCTGGGTAATGAGGCCCTGCTCGACAAGCATCTGCCCCAGACGCCGCACTTCCATGATGTACCCCCTCTACCATTTTTGCTCTTTGAGCTCAAGAATGTCCACAGTTAGATAATTAAACTTAATACAGTAAACCCCTGCTCAAGAAGCAGAGGTTTTTCTAAGGCGGGTAGGGTATCTAGCTGGCAAAATTCGACTTTTAGCTCCTGACAACAGACAGGTTAGAGTATTTGGACTAGGTGGCCACCTCAACAATCAGGTCCTTGAGGTCAAAGAAGTCGAAGGGTTTCTGCACATGCCGGCAAGCCCCCACAGACCGGGCCTTTGACACAAAGGATATGTCCTCAAAGCCAGAGTAGGTTATGATGTGTATATCTGAAAAGCGGCCCTTGATGAGCTCTGTTGCGGTAAAGCCATCCATGTCGGGCATGGAGACATCCATAAGCACCACATCGGGTCTTTCTCGCTCTATCCTCTCCAGGGCCTCACCGCCGTTGCCTGCAACAGCCACAACCTCAATCATGTCGTTGCAGAAGCCATCAAAGAACTCACACAGGGTGTGCCGGATTAGCTCGTAGTCATCCACGATCATCAGGCGTATCATGGCCTGGCTCTACCTCCTCCTGCCGTTGCTGCGTAGGATTTACCGGTATCGTAATCAATACTGCCGTCCCGTCTGATTCTTTATAGACGGCTTCAATGCTGCCACCGTGGTGTTGAACAGCCCTGTGGGCTACCGACAGGCCCAGGGCAGACCTGTCATCCTCTCCTGTAAAGGTAAACCAGAAGTCATCTTGCGATCTGTGGCAACGATCCCCTGTCTCAGGACACCGATCCCGGGCTCGCAAGCCCTCAGTGATCTTAATACAGATAGCATCCGCATCCTCTTCGTACGAAATATCCACATCAACCACAGCGTCATCGTGACAGGCAGACAAGATGATGCTAAACAGGTGCAGCAGGGCCTGCCTGATCAACTCAGGCTTGACCCAGGGGACGGGAACCCCCTCCTCCTCCCGGACCTGGATTGAAACCTTCTGAAGGAGCAGGCGGCCGTTCAACAGGAACACCACCTCATCAATGATGTCGCTGGCGCTGATCCGCTGCCACCGGGTGGTGGGACGATTCGACAGGGCCAGAAACTCCTCTACTATTCCGTCCAGCCTGTCAATCTCCCGCAGGATGGCCTGGGAGTACTCGTCCTTCTTCTCGGGTTTACACAGAATTGTCAATTGAGTCAGGCCGCGGATCGCTGCCAGGGGATTGCGGATCTCGTGGGCTACAGAATGGGCAATCTGTTCAATGACGCTGATCTCCCAGGGGTTACGGATGAGCCTGTGCCTGATGGGAGCGGAGTCCACACCACAACCGGTGGAACTGATAGCAATACGCACCCGCGCCGCAGTCTGCCTGGAAGGTAGCCCCTTAATACTAACCAATCCACCGCTCAACCCACCGCCGGTCTCTCCATCAACCCTTGAATAGTCACTGTGAATGACAAGGCCCCCTTCACCAGCGTAGTCGGTGTGCCGGCGCAACCACCGGGCCAGGTCATTGTCCCAGCTCAATGAGACCCTTGCCTGCTGCTGGCCAAGTGTTTGGGAGACAACAGAATCGACAGGCTTCATGCTTAGCAGGCTGGCAATGGCTGAGGCTGGAATGACCTTCGCCTTGCCCTGTGGTTTGGCCTCTCGGGGACCCTGAAAAGCCATAACCTTCCCGGCCCCATCCAGATCTATTCGAACATGCGGCAAACGGCCTTCCTGGCCTCTACTATCCACTTTTTGAGGTAGCTCCTGCCGGCCGCCGCTAAGACTAGGCATCAAATCCTCCCCAATACCGTTAGCTACTCCATACACTTCGTTATCCGTACCATCAATTGCACAGTATATTACCTATCTCCCTGCCAGTAAACGGCTATCGTTCGCATTTACCGACAGTCATTGACATCGCCCCTGCCTTAACTGGCGGTTACCACATATTGCAACTTGTTGCTAGTTGTCGTGAATTGTGTAAAAACCGGATTGGCATACTAACCATCTGAGAGAATGCGACGGCTTTCGACCACTGCGAGGGGTTTCCAAAGGAGGTTTTCATGGAAAGCGCGATTCTAGCCCGTTTTCCAGATATAGGCCACGCCAAGCGAGCCCGGGATGAACTTCATGAAAATGGCTTTAAGGTGGCGCAGATCGACCGCATCCACAAGTATCCACAGCAGGCATCCATCGCCTACACCCACCCTTTTCCCACATCCCTTACAGGGCAGGGCGACAGGGACCTGCGGGTCCTTGGGGGGGCAGACACCTCCATCAGCGGTACTGCCGCCGATGAACTCATTGGTCAGAACAACGTCCAACTCACCGTAGTCTGTGACCCTGAAGAGATTGACCGGGCCGTTGCCATCATTAAACACTTCGGGGGAAGGCCCTAGGAACGGCGGCATCAAGCAGGTGATGGCCTCCTCACGGTTAACCTATAATGATGTAGGTTGACAGGAACTACCGAGGAGGTGCTGCGTTTTGGTTTTGGGAGTTGACGAACTGACGGTCCGGGCGCCGACCCGAATTGACCTTGCCGGCGGCACCCTGGACATATATCCCCTCTACCTCTTTGCCGGCGGCGGCGCTACCCTTAACATCGCTATCGACATCTTCAGCACGGTCAAGATTAGGCCCGGCGACGCCAAGGGCCTGCTCTTGAGGAGCCTTGATCTTGGTGAAGAAATGGTTGTTAAAGAGCCCTCTGAGGCGCCTGAGGACGGACCCCTGGGCTTGATCGGGCGCGCCGTGAGGTATTTTTCCCTCCCTCTATCACGCCTTGGCACTGGCCTGGAGATCATCACCTCCAACGAAGCCCCCAAGGGGTCGGGATTGGGGGCGTCATCATCCCTATTGATCGCCCTGATTTTCGCCCTCCAGCAGTATCTTAACCCAACAGCACTCAGCGAAGGGGGCGCCCGTGACCTGGAGCAGATCCTCAGTATAGGCGCCGACCTCGAGGCTCAGCTCATAGGTATACCCGTCGGTACCCAGGATTACTACGCCGCCCTTTACGGGGGAGTAAGCCGCATCGATTACGGTGTAGCCACCCGCAGCCACCGGCACATCAATCTCAGTCCCAGCTTCTCCCGGACCCTCCAGGCCTCTCTAATCCTGACCTTCACCGGCGCTCCCCACTACTCAGCCGTCACCAACTGGGGGATGGTCAAGGCCTACATTGAAGACTCCGGCAGCACCCGGAGACGGATGCAGGATATCAAAGAAACGGCCCTGGCCATGGGAGCCGCTCTCGAGGGTGAAGACCTTGGCGAGTTCGCCCGATTAATTAGTAGGGAGTGGCGAAACCGCAAGGGGCTGGCTGACGGTGTGACAACACCCTTTACCGAAGATCTGATCGCAAAAGCAAAGAAGGCAGGCGCCCTCGCCAGCAAGATCTGCGGCGCCGGAGGGGGAGGATGCCTCTTGACCGTTGCCCCACCGGAACCGGAGGCCCGCCAATTAATCATCAGCAGCCTGGTGGAAGCAGGGGCCCGGTACCTACCCTTTAACTTTAGCCCGCTGGGGGTCTCAGTTTTGCCGAACTAGAAGGAAATCGTTCCCATACGGAGAAGTCCCTTGTTTGGTACTGCTTTGTGTTGAACAATTCGGCGTTGGGGGGGGCAAACCCGCTGATGAGCAGCCCAAAACAGCTCAGCATGTTCCCAGAGACAATCTGCAAGGGCCTGGAGTACTGCGATAGCCTGAAGAGAATAGCAGAAAGTGCCGGGGAGAGTGTCAGGGAAGTCTTCCCGCAAGGAGACTATGCCATCCTCCTGGCGACAGAGGGTTCAAAGGAGTTACTCTATGCTGGTGGTAGCTTCGAGTTTCCCCAGGGCAGCGCCCTGGAGGTAGCTCCCCAGGAACTCCTTGAGACAGCCCAGTCCAGCATCACCCATCGGGTCGACGCCCTGGTTCAACGAGGTCTGGTTTTCCTTAAAGAGCTTTCTGATGGTTGTACTGTTCTCACGGTCCCACTGCGAGACAGTGATACCGATACAGGCCTCCTGCTGGTTGTCCCTGACGGCGACGGCCTGAACCAACCACCCACCCCCGATACCAGGGAATTCCTGGCCAACCTTGCATCCCAACTCTCAATGGCCGTCAGCGCGTACCAGGTATTAGCCAGCCACCGCACCCGCATTGACCTTCTAACAATGGTGAACAGGATCAGCAGCGTCATGACTTCAATCCTGGACATTGATGAACTGCTGGCGACGGTTATTGGTTCGCTGACAGAGACCTTTGATTTTGAATATGCCGGTATCTACCTGCTTAAGGGGGATACCAATACCCTTCTGTTGGAGAGTCAGGGCGGTGAGCTTGCCACCCTCATTCCACCACACATCCAGGTGCGGCTAGGGAGCGGCCTTATTGGCACAAGCGGCCAGCAGGGAATCACCATTGTCGCCAATGACGTTAGCAAAGACCCTCGCTACCGGGATACTCTCCCCATCAAGTCGGAGATGTGCGCCTGCTTGAAGTATAGAGGCGAGATACTGGGAGTCCTTGATGTTCAGTCCGCAAAGCTCAACAGCTTCACCGAAGATAACCAAATGACCATCAAGACCCTGGCCCATCAACTGTCGGTGACCATCCATAACGCGCGGCTGTTTAAGCGCATCAATTCTTTGCACATCTCCACCATTGAGACCCTGAGTGCCGCCATTGACGCCAGGGATAGGTATAGTCGCGGCCATTCCAAGCGAGTAGCTGAGTACGCCGTGCTTCTCGGCAGGCAGATGGGCTTTGAAAGAGACGAACTGACCTCTCTTCGCTACTCGGGCATCCTGCATGACATCGGTAAGATTGGGATTGACGACTCTATCCTGCACAAGCGCGGTCCTCTGACGGCCATGGAACGAGCCGTCATCATGAGCCATCCATCCCGCGGGGCGGCAATCCTCAATGCTTCAGACATGCTGTCCCACATTGTGCCTGCTGTGCTTCACCACCACGAGTGGTACGGCGGTGGCGGCTATCCCGACGGACAGATTGGTGATGAGATACCCCTTTACAGCCGGATCATTGCCATAGCCGATGCCTTTGAGGCCATGACCTCATCACGGGTCTACCGACCGGCAATGGTCTTGGAGAATGCCCTCTCGGAGCTGGTCCAGGGCAGCGGAACCCAGTTTGATCCCGATCTGGTCGATACCTTTGTTGAACGCATCAGGCGGGAGAAGAGCAGGGGCACAAGCTTCTATAAGGGCTTGATAGCGCATATAGACGAGCAGAGACGGAACGGGATATTTACCAGTAACCCTACCTGCGAAGAAGACACATCCCAGTTCCAGGAAGGGGCAGAGCAACAACTGCCCGGTGGCGGCATACTACCTGTTCACGGCCGTGAGCTCAGGATCCTGTACGAAATATCCCTTGAGACCCGTTCAATCCTTAACCTGGATCAGCTCCTGGACAGGATACTCTCAATCCTCTCGGAAACCATTGGCAGCCACCGCTTCTACATCCTCTTGCTAGACGAAAACACAGACGAACTGGTGGTCAGGGCCGCCAAGGCCCCTGCCGAAGATGATAAAACCCTGGACTTCAGGATTAAGCTTGGTTCGGGGCTCACGGGCTGGGTTGCCCAGGAAGGCAAAGCCCAGGTCGTCAATGACACCGCCAAGGAACCGCGTTTTATCCCGGGACCCATCAAGAAGACCAAGAGCGAGCTGGTGATCCCCCTGGTAGCAGAGGGCAACATCATTGGCGTCCTGGACATTCAGTCGGATTTCTCTAACGCCTTTACCCGGGAGGACCTTTACATCCTGACCACCATTGCTGGCCAGATTGCCAGCGCCATCGATATCTCCCAGTATCACAAGAAGGTGGCATGGGCGGCTGTTACCGACGGGGCTACTGGCGCCTTCAACCACTCCTACTTCTACCAGCGCCTTGAGGAAGAGCTCCTCAGGGCCAAGAGGTACGGCCACCCCGTCAGCCTGGTCATCTTTGACGTCAACAACCTCAAGGACATCAATGATACCTACGGCCACCTCGCCGGAGATAAAGCCCTGAAACAGTTTGCGTCTTTTCTTAAGGAAAACGTTCGGGCCTGTGATGTTGTCGCCCGTTACGGCGGAGACGAGTTTGCCATGATTGTGCCAGAGACCCCAAAACCCCAGGCCCTCAAGGCCTTGAGACGGCTCATGAAACGGGTTGAGGGTACCGTTATCACAATGGATGATTGTGAATTCCCGATACCCTCAATATCCTACGGCATCGCTGCCTTTCCCGACGATGCCGATAAGCCCAGTGATCTGGTGCGCATCGCCGACAAGATCATGTACTCTTCAAAGCGCCGGGCGGCGCAAGGTAGCTAAGAAGCAGCCAGATAGATTTCAGACTATCGTGATGCGGGCCTCTTCAGAGTCTCCGGTTACCCTCCCAACTACTACAGCGCCATCAACCCCCCGCCTTGCCAGTTCAGCCAGGAGGGCATCGGCACGGCTCTCCGGCACTGAGATCAAGAGCCCGCCTGAGGTCTGAGCATCAGCCAGCAGCAGTAGGGTAGTCTCGTCAACAGCCCCATTCTCAAAGCTAAGATGAGACATTAAGTACCTCAGGTTCTCACGGGTACCGCCCGGAACGCGGCCGTCAAGGGCGGCTTCTCTTGCCCCGCGGAGAAGCGGCACCGCATCAGCGCGGAACTCCAGGTCTACCTTACTGGCCACCGCTACCTCTCTAGCGTGCCCTAACAGACCAAACCCGGTCACGTCAGTGCAGGCATTAGCCCCCACTTCATTCATGGCGGCGGCGGCATCTCGATTGAGGGTAGCCATAGCCGCGATGGCTACCTCCATACTACCTGCTGGAGCCATCCCTGCCTTTGCCGCCGTGGTCAGAATGCCTGTGCCGATGGGCTTTGTCAGGACAAGGACATCACCGGGCTGAGCGCCGCCATTGGACACCAGTCTCTCGGGGTGGACAGTGCCAGTTACAGCCATTCCGTATTTAGGTTCCTTGTCCTCTATTGTATGGCCGCCGATAATGAGCACCCCCGCCTCCCGTGCCTTGTCGGCCCCTCCCTGCAGGATCTCGGAAAGCACCGTGGCGGGTAGGGAGTCTAAGGGGAAGCCCACCAGGTTCAGGGCTAGCAGGGGTTCCCCACCCATGGCATACACGTCGCTGATGGCGTTGGCGGCGGCAATGGCCCCAAACTGATAGGGGTCGTCGACAACAGCAGTGAAGAAGTCGACGGTTTGAACCAGGGCCATCTCGTCGGATAGTCTGTAAACGCCGGCATCGTCAAGGCTATTGAGCCCAACCAACAGGTTGGGATCATATGCATTTGTCCTATTCAGGTGACGCAGAACCTGCGCCAGGGCCTCGGGCCCTACCTTTGCCGCTCAGCCTGCCTTGGAGCACAGGGCAGTCAGGTGTACCTGCTCTCTCTTATCCTGATCCATTGGCCTTCACCGCCCCTCTTCTTCAGTGAAGACGGGGAGTATCCCTGTCATCACTGCCATCATCGTCTTCATTGTCAAAGATGTCGTCGTCAGGATTCCAGCGGCGCTGCCCCTGCCACTGTCCCTTGAAGTCGTTGAAGCCGCGGCCCACCATGTGACTGAACCTCTGCCTGATAAGGCGTAAGGCAAGGGCCCGGTAGACGGCCCTGGTCGGTGGCAGCAGGAGGCTCAAGCCCAGGGCGTCGGTGACAATCCCCGGGGTTAAGAGCAGTAGCCCGCCCATCAGGACAAAGACGCCATCCAACAGCTGCCTGCCTGGAACCTCTCCCCGGTTGACCCTGGCCTGGAGCTGTCCGGCCACAGCCAGCCCCTGGTTCTTAGCGAGCCAGGCCCCAATGATCCCCGTGACAACCACAATTAGAATAGTATTCCCCGCCCCAACAATCCCCCCAATCTTGATAAGTAGGAAAAGCTCGATCAGGGGAACCAGTGTAAACAGGAGCAGAAGGAACCCAAAGATACGCATTTCGCACCAACCCTTCCATTAGCCCACCGCTAGCCCACCGCTAGCCCACCGCCGGCAGCACGTCGGCCGCAGCCACTGCAGTCATCCTCATTATGCCCTGAGTATCAATGGTTCTTTAGTCTTGGGCGGCATTCCTTCATATAAAAGGCTAAATACACCAACGCTACTCACCGACCCGCTCTCGTATCAGGTCGGCCAGAACTGGGGCCAACAGGCGCACCGTTCGAAGGCACTCCGCGAGGTTGTTGTCCGCCCCTCCCACCTCAAGGATGATTGAGGGCTGGATAAGGTGCTGATTATAGCGATACTCCTTCAGGTAGACCCCTCTACTGATCCCTGGGTAGCGGCTCTCCATCCGGGCCAGAAGATCCCTGGCAAACTCCAGGTTCTCCTGCCAGTTTGGATTCTCCAGGCGTCGGTCGGTACCGATAACTATCAGGACACGGGCCACCGGCCGGCCGTCGACCATGGTTACGGTGCCGGAGGCATCGCGGTGAAGGTCCACAAGTGCCACTATGGAGGGGTACCGTTCCAGGGCCCTTCGCAGGGCAGGGAGGGCGCGCTGGTAGGCGCCGGGCCGGCCCAGGAAGTCAAAGAGGGACTTCATATGGATTACCCCTATCCCCTCTCCCCCCAACCTCTGGGCCAGTTCCGCACCAAGGCGAACCGTTGTCATGTCCAGGTCGTAGGTGAAGGCCCGGCGGTTCTTATCGACCCTTGCCCGGTCCTCTGGGTCAGGGAACAGGTCAGGCATGAAGGATTCAGTGCCGTGGGTATGAAACACCAACACCAGCGGTCTGCCACCATACCTATCAATGAATGGCACCCACCCCAACAGGCTCAGCTGCGCCGTAAGGAGGTTCAGGAGGGCCAGCAGTATGACGGCGACTACCTTTCGATTCTTCAGAAACTCTATCGGCCCAATCATGCCAGCACCTCCAACCCTCTCCTGACGACACTCCAACAGCCAGGGCTAGGAGATATCCTGAACACGCGCAGCGGGGACCTGGTCGGCTAGGGTTAACCCCCTGGGGGGTAAAGCTTATTAAGGATCGGCCGCAGTTCATCCATTTTCAGCCGGTAATAGTGGCTGACAGGCCTCCCGGGAGCGCTGTAAAAGTCGATGCCGTCCAGGTCTATCCCCCTGAACTCATTATAGAGTTGGAACATCTCAGGGACCGTCAGGTTTGTCTTGAACAGGTCAGGCCCCTGGCGCACCACCCTGTATATACTCTGGTAACCCCCAAACCGGAGTTCGCGAGCAATGCACATCAGAAGGTGCTGCTGCCGCTCAATCCGGCCGATGTCAGCCCGGTGGTCACCATAGCGGTGGCGGGCAAATCGAAGGGCGGCTTCACCGTCAAGCCTGTGCTCGCCTGCGGGCAACCAGGCCCCACCACCCGGCTGCTTAAGATCCTCATCAACGTGGACAGTGACACCGCCGATAGCGTCGATTAGCCCGGAGAACCCGGGGAAGTCCACGATTGCATAACGGTGTATGGGGATACCAAGCTTGTTTTCAAGGGTCTTGGCCAGCAGGCAAATACCGCCCTGGGCAAAGGCGTGATTTACCTTGTCCTCCCCCTTCCCCGGTATCACCATAAGCGAGTCCCTGGGCACGGAGAGGGCTGCCACCGTTTTGTCTACCCTGTTGATAAAGGTAAGAATAATGGTATCTGATCTACTCCGGATGTCCTCCGCCCTCACGCCAGCAAAGGGCTTGGGGTTGTGTTCCCGCGAGCGGTAATCAATGCCGACAGCAAGTACCACCACAATGTCCAGGTTGTGCAGGGGGACCAGCTCACAGAAGCCTGGCGTCAGGTTACCGGCGTCATCCAAGGCGTGTATTCTCTGGCCGGAGATGCCGTTGAGAATCATCAGCCCCTCTGCAAGAAGGATTGCAAGGAAAATGATGAGGGTTACAGAAACAGTGTAGAGTAGCCTGTTCAGAGAGGGTAGAGACCTTGGCTGGATCCTCATCCCAGGGGCGCACCTCCTTTTCCGCGCGGCGACGAACCATTGGCTTAATACTGTTCAGTGTTGCCCGGAGTGAGAAGAAGAACCCAAAGAGCCGACCGATACTGTTTATGCCCACTGAGCTCAAATAATACGGCAAAGAGAGGTTATAGTCATGCAAGATACCCCAGACCGTCGTCAAGCCAGCTTGGAAGAACCTGCAGTTGAGCGTGTCCTTTGCTGCCATCGGGTAGAGGCTGCGGGTTTTCTCCCCCCTGGTTCCATTCCCATTGAGGATCTCGATGTCTTCTTCGTCGATAGGAATAGAGCCGAATACAACGAGGAACTCCACCAACTCATTCCCTATCTCGTAGTCAGGAATCATACGGGGCGTATTCTTACCTATCGTCGAACCGAAACAGGTGGTGAAGACCGTCTGCACAACCTCTATGCCATTGGAATAGGGGGGCATGTCAATCCGAAGGATGCCGCCGTTGATGACAGCGACAGACCCGGTGTCGGCATCATTCTGCGTCGCGGCATGAAGAGGGAGCTCCTTGAGGAGCTTGCCCTGGATCTTGACAAGGATGTTGTCTCTCTAGAGCTGGCAGGCTTTGTCGCGTCAAACGAGACCGCCGTCAGCCGGGTTCATCTTGGGATTGTGTATACCTTGACGCTGGAACCAGGGGCTGAAGAGGGCATATCCAGGGAGGAAACCCTGGCCGAGCTGGAGTTTGTGTCTCCCCCAGACCTCCTTCAGCGACAGCTGGAGGACTGGTCAAGGCTGGTGATTGCTGGTCTCTTTAGCCTGAAATAGGGGGGAGGGCCCACTGCGCCGTCACTGCCAGGGGAGCTACTGCCAGAATCTCTCCAGGGCATCCCGAGCCTCTCCCTCGCTCTCGAACCAGGCGGTCTCCAGGTTCTGCACATACTGGCCCTGATCGTCGCGGAGGTGGATGTCCACCGTCCAGCGCCCATCTTTCCACTTTGACAGGGCGGCGTGCACCTTGCGTGCCCCTTTTCTTTCACTTGTCTCAAGTTCCTGATAGTCATTGTAGGTCTTCATAGAATAGACTCATCCCCTTCTCCTAGTGAATGTAACCCTTGTTGAGGCCCTCCTAGGCGTCTGTGCATCTAACTTCACTGCTTTTACATACCTAAGTATATTCCTTCCTTCATATAAATATTGTGTTAGACTGCTGACCCTCCACTGATGGCGTTGACAACCAACTGCGAGGCGATGCGATATGCTGACTTTTGCGCTGGAACTGGTATACATCTTCCTCATCTCCCTGGGGGTTGTAATCGGCGGTTCCCTTGTGGGGTCTTTGGGGGCTATTTTCAGTAACCGCTATATCCTGGACACCATGCGTCAGCTGGCGCAGCGGCTCAGCATCTGGGGTATGGTCGCCGCCGTGGGTGGTACTACTGCCATCATTCGTAACCTGGAGAGCGGCCTGGTGGAGGGACACACCCTGGGCTTTCTCAAGCAGGTCCTGATTGTCCTTGCAGCCTTAGGCGGAGCCAAAGCGGGAGAAACCCTGATCACCCTCATCGCCGGGCCGGGCTCCTGAGGTGGCAACGTTGAACAATAGGGGCGTATTCCGGAGACTAGTATCTCCCCTTCTCACTGCCTTCCTCCTGGGGGCGATCTGCGGGGCTGCGGCAATGATGCCGGTGCTGGGCCCAAGGGTTGACAGCCTGCGCCTGGATAAAGAGCAGCTCCACACAAGGTGTGAGGAACTACAGTTCAGGATAACTAATCTGGAAGCCCAATTAGACCGGGTCAATAGCGACCTGGAACACCGCTCCGCCCTGGTTGTCAAGGAGGTCGGTGTGCTGCTGTCCATGCCTGAGAGCCCAACAAAGGTAGCCCTTGAGAAGAAACTCAAGGAACAGGTGGATCCCCTGGTGGGACGAAAGGTTCGCGATCTGGACGCCTGGTCAGTTTATACCTTGCTCCACGGCTACATTACAAGGCTCAATGGCAGTACCTACACCTTCGCCGTGAACTCTGTTGTGGTGTCGGAGCGGATCACCTTCTTCGTGGGAGCCGAGGTTCAGGAGGGAGAAGACGACATTACTGATTGACTAGTGGGCCCGGCCATTGACGGCCGGGCCCCTTTCCTGTGTCGGTGATTCTCTGACTTTCATCGCTACTAAGCAGGACTAAACCAGGACTAAGCCACTAGCTAGCCGTTGCTAGGCTGGATCTGGCTCCGCCTCTACCTGAGGCGGGCCCTGCCGCGGTTGGGGTGGCTTGGGAAGATACTCCTGGGCCGCCCGCCTCATGTCTTCGGCGCTGACCCCCAATTCCTGACCAATCTCAGCCCAGCTCATACCCTCATCATGCCTTCCTATGATGGCCAGTAGGTTCTCAGCGGATATCTTCGCCATCAGGGCTGCGGGAACGATTTCGCGCAGGCCGTATCCCGCGTCCAGCAGCGAGCGAAGAGCGTCCTCTCCACCGACAAGATCCGCGACCGCCGCGGCAAACCTCTTCTTGTAGGCGTCACCGATCCTGTCCTTCACTCGATCCCTAATCCGGTCCTGGAGACCAGGATGCCCAGGCAGCAGGCTGCTCAGGGTCTCCAAAACCTTCCTCATTTCAAGGTCCAGGGACTGACACAGTGCCTGCCAATCAAGGCCGCTTGAAGACTTTAGCTGCAGTACCTCGCCAAGACCCTGGCCCGTCAGGTTTGCCACTGCCTTGGCAAAGGCGATGTCCCTCAAGGAATACCCCTCTGCCCGCAGTTCTCTCAGCCTCTCAGGTCCACCGACAAGCTCTGCCAACCTGGCAACGGCTTCAGGTAACTCTCTGTCAGGCCGCGATCCCGGTTCGCCGGGACGCCCGGGCCTGTCCGGTGGTGTCCTGCGGTTACCTTCGTCTCCAGGATGCCCCAGGGCCTGCCGTACCTCCTCTGCCGTCAAGCCCAGTTCCTCCGCAATCTGGGCCCAGTTGGCCCCTGCCGCCCTCATTCTGAGAATAGACTCGACACTCTCACCACTGAGCCTGGCGAGGACACCAGCAATTGTGGCCCGTGCCCTCAGTTGATTGGATCCGGGATCAGTAGTCGCGGGAGGTCGACCCTCAGGCGCGCCGTCCTCAGCTGCCGCCACCGCCGGGACCAGTCCCGTTACGGCCAGCGTCAGTACCAGGAACACAACCACCACTTTCCTTGTCATCTCTTCATACCTCCTAACCGTTTATTTGGTTCAGGGGTATCGTATCCACTCCTTATGTACTGGATATGAACAGACTGTGAACAAATCAAGACCGGCGGCAGGGGCAGTCCTGTGGCTTGTGAATACCAGCCCTTGCCGGCGCTGCCAGGGGCAAGGTAAACACGAACTTCGCCCCACCCAACTCCGAGTCGGTAACCCAGATTGATCCTCCATGGGCCTCAACAATGCCCTTGACAATGGAGAGACCCAGTCCTGTGCCCCCTCTTTGGCCGCTTCTGGTCCGTGCCCTATCAGATCTATAGAACCTCTCCCAGATATGATACCGCTCCGATACTGGGACCCCAGGGCCCGAGTCCGATACCCAGATGCCTGCCATTCCGGGGGCGAGCGCCTCTCCATCACCCCAGGTGAGGCCGATTGGGGGCGCTTCCCCGGTCGCCCTCTCAGACAACGAAGCACCTACAAGCACGTGCCCACCCTCTGGAGTAAACCCAAGGGCGTTCTCCAACAGGTTGTTCATGACCTGGGCAACCCTGTCCCGGTCCGCCCTCACTAGAGGGCCTTGACCCAGAATACCGTCGGTGATGGCGCTGGGCACCGTTACTTCCAGCCCCAACTCTATTCCCTTGTCTTGGGCCGATGACTTGAAGCGGCTGACCGCCTCGCCCACAATGTCGTCGAGGCGAATTGGCTTTAACACCTGGTCTGGGTCTCCCCCCTGCAGTTCGGCCAACTCAAGCAGGTCGCTGATGAGGGCAGACATCCTCTCAATCTCACCATCAACCAGCGACAGATACCGGTGCCGGTCTCCCTCGGGAATAGTACCGTCAAGTATCCCGATGACAAAACCGCGGATTGTCGTAAGGGGTGACCGCAGTTCGTGTGAAACATTGGCAACAAATTCCCGGCGCATCTCCTCAAGGCGTTGAAGTTGGCCAGCCATCCTGTTAAAGCTATCCCCTAGCTGCTCCAGCTCATCACCGGTGGCCACAGACACCCGCTGCGAAAAGTCACCCGAGGCGATGGCCGCCGTGGCGGTGCCCAGTTCTCGGAGGGGCTGACTCAGTCGCCTGGCGTTCCAATAGCTCAAGATGGCAGCCAGGGCCAGGGCGCCCAGGGCAATCCAGATTAGTTTCTGGTAGATCTCAGCCAGGCTTCTTCGCAGTTCTGACAGGGGTGAGAATAAAAAGACCCCTCCCACAACCTGGCCACTCTCCTTGATTGGTACTCCCACCGTAATGACTGGGGTTTCGAGCTGACCACCAAGGGTACCACGCAGCACCACCACCTGCCCTCTCTCAATAACCCTCCTTTGGATCTCCTCCTGCCGCAGGAGTTCTCCTGGATGGCGCAGGGTCATCCTGCTGGAGGCCAGATAGACGTCACCCTGGCGTCTGAGGATAACCAAGTTAGCTCCAAGGGCATCACCTGCAGTAGCGGCCAACCTGACCAGTTCCCCAGGGGCGCGGCGGTCAATACCCTCCAACGCCACCGCCCGGGCAACAGTGGTACCGATTCTGGTCAGGAGGGAAGACTTCTGCCTGAAGATAAACAGGCTGACGACCTGGGTCAAGAGTAGGCCCACAACTACAATAATGATGGTACCCACAACGAAGTGGGTTAGCATCAAGCGCCCAAAGATACCCTTCCCCATCTTCAATCGCCCCCTCAATCCACCGCAAACTTGTAACCTACACCCCAGACGGTTTCTATTCTCCAGGGCCCTCCCGCGGGTTCCAGTTTCTCTCTAATGCGTTTGATGTGAACATCGATGGTGCGGGTGTCTCCATAATAGTCGTAGCCCCAAACAGCCTCAAGGAGTTCCTCCCTCCTGAAGACCCGTTGAGGGTTCCTGGCCAGGTGGGCAAGGAGCTCAACCTCCTTGGGGGGCATTTTAATGTCGTTTCCCAAGACCTTGACACAGTAATCAGCTGCATTGATGGCAAGCCCCGGGTAGGAGATATTCGCGTTTATCCCACTGGGGCCCCCTCGCTCACTGGACCCAGAGGCGCTTCGCCGCAGTACCGCCTTGACCCGGGCCATGAGTTCACGGGGATCAAAGGGCTTTACGATATAGTCATCAGCCCCCAGTTCCAGGCCCAGTACCTTATCAAAGGTCTCGCCCTTTGCTGTTAGCATTATCACTGGGATCCGACCCCGCTGCCGCACGCTCCGACAGACCTCCCATCCGTCCATCCCTGGGAGCATCACATCAAGCACTACCAGATCAGGGGGTTCCTCATCAAACAGGTTCAGGGCCCTGGATCCATTTTCAGCCTGCTCCACCAGATAGCCATCCTTCTCAAGATAGAGCCGGACAATCTCTGAGATGTTCGGGTCATCCTCAACTATAAGTACCTTCGCCCTCCTGGTGCCACTTGCGGATGTCACAGGCTGTACCCCCAATCAAGACCACATCCCACCTGCCGTCAACGTTTCTCACAACCGAGACAGAGCAGTTCCCCAGGCCTTGGGCTGACCTGTCGGTGGCCTTCAGGCCACTGATTACAGACAGGGCCGCCCGTAGCAGTCCTCCGTGGCTGACGACAGCCACTGCCCTACCCTGGGAACCCGTGGCAATGTCTGTCAGTACTTCGACACCGCGGCCGGCAACCTTCTCCGGGGCCTCAATACCCAGCGCCCTCTCGCGCTCAGTCTCGCTCCCCCAGCGACCGCCAGCCACTGGAAACCGCTCCTCAACCTCACTGCGGGAAAGGCCCTGAAGCCTGCCGTAATCCCTCTCCCGAAGCCGGGGGTCGCGTATGGGGTCAAGGTCGTGGGGCGCGGCAATAATCCGAGCGGTTTCGACGGCCCGCCTCAGGTCGCTACTAAGAATAGACTTGAACGGTACCTCCGCAAGGGCATCAGCGAGAACAGCGGCCTCCAACAGACCGGCCTTGCTTAACGGAATATCGAGATGCCCCTGGATCCGACCGGCCTGGTTCCATTTGGTGGATCCATGTCGTATTAAATAGAGGGTGGTGACTCTGGTGATGGCGGTATGCATGCTCAGCGGATTCGGCCCCCTTATCCCGTTGTCTCTTAATACCTTCTTCTGACCCAATTCTAGTAATTCCTACAGCCCTTTCCCAAAACAGCCTCCATAAGTAACACTTCCTTGGAGGAGTTCTGTCATTTGACTTCGAATACTCGCTGTTAAGACCGTGTAAAGGGACTGAATTGAACTGGCTGTCGCTTTATTGTCGCCGGGGGCGGCCGGAGACCGTAGGAATTTTCTGGTTTTGGCCACCTTTAGCAGGAAGACCTCCATTGTTGGCGAAGTGTAAGTAGAATCATTTTGTCATTTTTTTCAACGTTGGGATTTTCCGATGCACGAAACTATGGGCGAACGGGGTGATCATTTGGCTGAGAAACTTGTAGACGTACGGAACCTGAAGACATACTTCTTCACAGAAGACGGAACAGTACCCGCTGTTGACGATGTATCTTTCCACATCAATCGTGGAGAGACTCTCGGCGTCGTCGGGGAGAGTGGTTGTGGCAAGAGCGTCACCTCACTGTCCATCATGCGGCTGATCCCCAACCCTCCTGGAAAGATTGTCAGTGGTGAGATGTACTTTGAGGGTGAAAGCCTCCTCGATAAGTCTGACCCAGAGATGAGAAAGATTCGTGGAAACGACATCTCCATGATCTTTCAGGAGCCTATGACCTCTCTCAACCCGGTCTACACGGTGGGCGATCAGATTGCTGAGGCTGTCGAACTGCACCAGGGACTGAGCCATCAGGAAGCCCTCGAGAAGGCCGTTGACATGCTGAGACTGGTGGGCATTCCAAGCCCTGAACAGAGGGTGCACGAATACCCTCACCAACTGTCTGGCGGCATGCGGCAGAGGGTTATGATTGGGATGGCCCTCTCCTGTAACCCGAAGCTCCTGATTGCCGATGAGCCAACAACAGCCCTTGATGTAACCATTCAGGCCCAGATCCTTGAGCTGATGAAGGGCTTGAAGCAGGACCTGGGCGCTGCCATCATGCTGATTACCCATGACTTGGGTGTTATCGCTGAAATGGCTGAGCGCGTTATCGTAATGTATGCCGGTAAGATTGTTGAGGAAGCCGATGTGTTCTCACTGTTTAAGAACCCGCTCCACCCCTACACAGAGGGCCTCCTCTCATCCATTCCCAAGCTGGACGCGCCTAAAGGCAGACTTCATGTCATTGAGGGTGTTGTTCCCAATCCACTGAACATGCCCCAGGGCTGTCGCTTCAATCCCCGGTGCCCCTACGCCATGGACAAGTGCCGTGAAGAAGAGCCGCCCCTGGTTGACGTTGGTGAAGGCCGCTACTCGGCTTGCTGGCTCAATGGCAAGCGTGCCAGGGAGGTGTCCTAATGGCTGCAAATCCTGAGATTATTACACCAGAGACCCAACCCCACGAGTTTCACCAGTGGGACATTGAAAATGACGTCCTCGTCCGGGTTGCGGGACTCAAGAAGTACTTCCCCATCACTGGCGGCCTCTTCTCCCGGGTAATCGGTAACGTAAGGGCTGTTGACGGGGTCAACTTCTATATCAAGCGCGGCGAAACCCTGGGCGTGGTTGGTGAAAGTGGCTGTGGTAAGACTACCGCCGGCCGCTGCGTCCTGCGCCTTACCGAGGCCACCGAGGGCGAGGTCTGGTTTGAGGGTCAGAATGTCATGGAGATGAACCGCGACGACCTGCGCCGGCTGCGCAGGGAGATGCAGATTATCTTCCAGGATCCCTACGCATCACTGAACCCCAGAATGACCGTTGAGGACATCGTAGGTGAGGCCCTTGAGATCCATAGGATCGCCAGGGGCAAGGCCAAGCGAGCAAAGGTAGAGGACCTCCTCAGCCTGGTTGGCCTCAGCAAGCATCACATGGTTCGCTACCCGCATGAATTCTCCGGTGGGCAGCGCCAGCGCATCGGGGTCGCCAGGGCCCTGGCCCTTAACCCCAAGCTTATTGTGGCTGATGAGCCCGTCTCGGCCCTGGATGTCTCCATCCAGTCGCAGGTACTGAACCTGTTGGAAGACCTGCAGGGCGAGTTCGATCTCACCTATCTGTTCATTGCTCATGACCTGAGCGTTGTAAAGCACATTAGCGACCGGATTGGTGTCATGTACCTTGGTCGCATTGTCGAAATGGCTACAGTTAAAGAGCTATTTGACAACCCACTGCATCCTTACACTGAAGCGCTGCTGTCTGCCATTCCCATCGCAGATCCTGAGGTACAGCAACAGCGCAAGCGGATTGTGCTTGAGGGCGATGTACCATCACCTTCGATGCCACCTAGCGGTTGTCACTTCCATACCCGGTGCCCCTATGTCATGGATATCTGCAGGCAGGAGGCACCCGAGTTTATCGATGTCGGCAACGAACACTTCGTTTCTTGTCACCTTAGGAAGAACGAGGGGGTGAAAGAGGGCTAAGACAGTAAGGGCGTAGGTTTATCCAAGTTCAAGGTGTAGGAGAAACAAGCAGAAGCAAGAAAGCGTTACACCGGCCCACAAGGGGCCAATGGTCGTTGGACATTTCTCTTCCGCGGCCATCAGCAAGACAATACTAGAAGGGGGTTGACACATTGAGAAATCTAAAGCGCCTTATGGTGCTGGCTCTGGCCGTTGCTATGGTGTTTAGCCTTGCAGCCTGTGGTCCAGCCGACACAGGCACAGACCCAACCGATGAGCCGACTGAAATTACGATTGCGATGTGGAACTCACCGTCCGGTACCTTCAACCCGGCGGTAACTGAGAGTGCCTATGATACGACCATTACCGGTCTCATCTATGGTACGCTCTTGGAGACGAGTTCAGACCTTGGTCTGTCCCTTGAGGACGCCATCGCAACCAACTACGACATTGCTGACGATAACCTATCTGTCCGCTTTCAGATCCGCGAGGGCATAAAGTGGCATGATGGCGAGGAGTTCACAGCTGACGATGTCAGGTTCACCCTTGCCTTCTTCCTCCATCCCGACTACCCCGGCGCCTACAAGACCAACTACGCCAAGACCCTTGGCTCTGGCGAACTTGTAGCCAACCAGGCTAACATTAAGAGCACCATCGCCGCTGAGGTTGAGGCCGAGGTCATCGCCGCTCTCGAGAACGAGGGCATGACCGAGCCAGGCGAAGACGCCACTGAAGAAGAAACAGCGGCTTGGACAGAGGCCTACGATGAGAAGTATACGCCCCTCTTCGACGAGCGCTGGGGCAACGCTGTGCCTGAACTCGTTACTGAGTACGAAGAGTGGGCCACTAATGGTGACTGGTTCGTAACCCATAGTGACTACGACTTCACCATTAAGTTCGACACTGTCGACGCCACGAACATTCAAACTGTGGGTTGGGTCTCTATCCTTCCTGAGCACGTATGGTCTGACATTAACATGACTGAGGCCAAGACTACCGAAGAGAACTCCAGCCCCATCGGTCTCGGCCCCTACATGTTCGACGAGTTCGAAACCGACCAGTACGTCGTCCTGAAGGCAAACCCCGATTACTACCTGGGCGAGCCCAGCATAGACACCGTCATCTTCCGTGTCATCAACCAGGAAGTTGCCGTTGGTATGATGGAGAAGGGCGAGCTTGATGTAGTTGGCGTTGGCGCTGCCAGCGTTACACCTGATGACATTGAGCTATTTGAAGAGCTGGGCGATGCCGTTACCATCTTTGAGAACCCTGACTGGGGCTACCAGCACATGTACTATAACCTGAAGCACGAATTCCTGAGCATCAAGGAAGTCCGCCAGGCCCTGACCCATGCCATTAACAGGCAAGGTATGGTGGACCAGCTTCTGCAGGGACACGGTACTGTAATGCACACCATCTTCCTGGACATCATGTGGGCCTATGACGCGTCCAAGATGAACCTGTACGAGTTCGATCCCGGCAAGGCCACTGAGATGCTGACCGCCGCCGGCTTCGCCGACACTGACGGCGACGGTTGGTTGGACAAGGATGGTAAGATCTTCGAGGTGACCCTCCTGTACCCAGGTGGCACCTCTAACCCAGTCCGCCAGGCCAGCGCCCCGTTGGTTCAGGACAACTTGGCTGATATCGGCGTCAAGGTTAACCTTGAGCCCGCCGACTTCAACACCATCATTGCCAAAATCTTCAACATGGGCAACGAGCCTGACTTCGACATGGGTTTCCTCGGCTGGTCACTGGCCATTGACCCAGATCCAAGTGGTCTTTTCGAGACGGACAGCCCGTACAACTTCGCGCGCTGGAGTCCCGAGACCATTGGTCAGGACGTCTATGATGAGTTCCTGAGACTACAGAACGCCGCTCTCCAGACCCTTGACCAGGACGAGCGTGCAGAGTACTACAGCGACCTTGGCGCCCTCTTCAACGAGTGGTTGCCATACACATTCCTGTACACTCAGAACATGATTACCGTTATGAGTAACAGGATTGAGGGCTACAACACCGACATTCGCGGCGCTATGGACAACATCCACGAGTGGAAGGTTGTAGAAGGTCAGTAGACTAACTAACGTACTGTTGGCTATCTAAACCAAGTATTAGGTAGCCAGGGATAGATGAAGCCAACACCCGGCCCAGTTTGGCTGGGCCGGGTGTTTCTTGGCTAAGACCCCTTACTGGACTGGCAATGCTCTGAACATGTTTCCATTAAAAGTGCCTTTGTGTTCGTTGCTAATTTTAGAGGCCGTTTGAGGACCTCTACAGCTCTTGAAGAGATAGCTAGAAAGAATACGGCATGAGACGGAGGGATAAAACTATGCACCGGTATATCATACGGCGCCTTTTACAGGCCATACCAATCATTATCGGCATTACGATCATCACATTCTCCCTTGCCAAGGCCATGCCGGGTGATCCGTTCAGCTCCATCCTGAACCCCAATATTACTGCAGCCGACTTGCTAAGGATGCGCGAACAGACAGGGCTTACAGAGCCCCTGCATGTTCAGTACTTCAACTGGCTCAAGCAGATGCTCCAGGGCAACTTCGGCATTTCATTCAGTCACAACAAGCCTGTTGTTGACCTGATTGGTGAACGAATTGGAGTTACGCTCACCCTGAACCTCATTTCACTGCTCATCGGCTTTGGCCTAGCGATCCCCATCGGTGTCATCGTTGCCACTCGGCAGTACTCGTTGACTGACAACATCGGAACGCTGATTGCCTTCATTGGGATCTCGGTTCCATCGTTCTTTACCGCTCTCCTGGCAATTCGTTTTTTGGCCATCGGGTTGGACATGTTCCCCACTGGGGGCCTGATAACAATTGGGGCCAAATACGCCTTCCCCTACAACTATCTCGATATGATTTACCATCTGACACTACCCGCCCTTGTCTTGGGCTTCTTCTCAGTGGCGGGTACCATGAGGTATGTCCGCTCCAGTATGCTGGAGGTTATCCGGCAGGACTACATCCAGACTGCCCGGGCAAAGGGTCTTGCTGAGCGCGTTGTTATCTACAAGCACGCCCTGCGCAATGCCCTGATCCCAGTTGTCACCATTTTAGGCCTGTCACTCCCTGGCCTGATTAGCGGTGCCATTATCTCAGAGCAGATCTTCTCAATTCCCGGTATGGGCACAGCCTACTTTCAATCCATTTCGGCCCGTGATTACCCCGTTGTTATGGGTTTCACACTGCTCTTTGCAATCTTCACCGTTATTGGTAACCTGTCGGCGGACATCGCCTATGGCTTCGTTGACCCCCGGATCCGGTACGACTGATCCATGGAGGTTTCCGCGAAGTTATCACACATTGAAAAGGCAACCGATATTCGGGAGGAGGGAGCCCAAGTTGGCTGTAAACCCAAACATAGTAGATGAAAGCAACCTTAGCGAAAGCGGCCTCCAAACTGATGTTCAGAGCTGGGGGAAGATTTTTTGGCAGAGATTCAAGAAAAACAGGCTGGCCATTGTCGGTCTCATCGTAATAGCAATTCTGGCCGTCATTTCTGTAGCCGCGCCCTGGGTTGCTCCCTACGACAGGGATAAGACAGATATCTATAACCGCTACGCAGAACCATCTCAAGAACATCTTCTCGGTACTGATGATCTTGGGCGAGACATACTTAGTCGCTTGATCTGGGGTGGACGTGTCAGTCTCACTGTAGGACTGGTGGCTGTCAGCATCTCGATCACCCTGGGGATGCTGGTGGGCGCTTTGTCTGGGTTCTTCGGGGGGATAGTAGACACTCTTTTGATGAGGTTTACCGACATCGTTATCAGCTTCCCGTACCTGGTGCTGATGATTGTTATTGCCTCAATCCTGAAACCCAGCATCTACAACACCATGATCGCCCTGGGGGCAGTCAGTTGGCCCGGCACCGCCAGGCTTGTTCGCGGTGAGATCCTGTCCCTCAAGCAGAGAGAGTTTGTCGAGGCAGCCTATTCCCTCGGTGTCAAGCCAGCGCGCCTGATTGTCCGGCATCTTCTGCCCAATGCCTTTGCCCCTGTGGTAGTTGCCGCGACCCTTGGTGTCGCCGGCGCCATCCTGGCAGAGGCCGGCCTGAGTTTCCTTGGCCTTGGCGTTCCTCAGCCCATTCCCAGTTGGGGCAACATGCTCAATGCCGCCATGCGCTGGAAGGTCATGTCCAAGATGCTCTGGATGTGGATCCCGCCAGGGATTATGGTCTTCCTTGCTGTCATCAGCATCAACCTCGTCGGTGACGGTCTTCGCGACTCACTTGATCCAAGGCTGAAGCAGTAACACGAAGGGACGAAGCAGGCCAGCGACAGGGCCTGAGGCCAACACCAAGTTCGATGAGAATAAGAGGGGCTCGCGTCACGCGAGCCCCTTACTGATTCTGCCCTTCAGTAGGCGGCCCTTTGAACCGCCTCTGCTTCTAAACCCTGTCCCCTATCCTCTAGAACAGAGAGCTGATTGACTCTCCCCCATGGGTCCTCTTGATCGCCTCTGCCAGTAAATCCGCTATGGACAAGACCGTTAGCTTCTGAAAACGCTTCTCCTCAGGCACGGGTACCGTATCTGTCACAATGACCTCCGCCATCGCTGAGGTCCTCAATCGCTCAACTGCGGGTCCCGAAAGAACGGCGTGGGTCGCCGCGATAGATACGGCCACTGCGCCCCGCTCCAGGAGAACCTCTGCTGCCTGAGTGGCGGTGCCAGCGGTGTCAATCTCATCCTCAACCAGGAAGGCATGCCTGCCCTCTACATCCCCAATGACACTTGTGACCTCAACCATATCCTTGTTCCCCAACCGGTGCTTGTTCATGACCGCCATGGGCCTGTCCAGGGCCTTGGCATATTCTGTGGCCCGGGTGGCGCCACCCGCATCTGGGGCGACGACAACGGCATTTGAGAGGTCTCTGCTCCTCAGATATTCGACAATAATCGGCCTTGCGGTGAGGTGGTCCAGAGGAATTGTGAAAAAGCCCTGGATCTGATCGGAGTGGAGATCAACGGTCATGACCCTATCGGCCCCCGCGGTTGTAATCAGGTCGGCTACGAGTCGGGCTGTAATCGGAATCCGCGGCTGATCCTTTCGATCTGACCGGGAGTAGGGGTAGTGAGGGAGGACCGCTGTTATCCTCCGGGCGGAGGCACGCCTCAGGGCGTCAATCATAATAAGCAGCTCCATAAAGTGCTGGTCCACCGGGGGAACGGAGGACTGGACAACAAATAAGTCCCTTTCCCTCACATTCTCCTCAATCTTGACGAAGGTGTTATCGTTGGCGAACTTGAACAGCTCTGCCCTACCCAACTCAGTGCCGAGCCTCTCAGCGATGGCAGGGGCAAGGTGCTGCCCAGCCCCACCACCAAACACCCTAATCTCATTCATCTTTGCATTGAGACCTCCTTGGCGCTAGCATTTACCAGCATTGACCCTGGTCCTGTGGAGAAAATACTAGATGGTGGAGCCAAAAAACATCATTGATTCCAGTCGAATCTTGCGTCGCGTCTTCAACCACAGGTAAATAGTATAGCCGAAGGTAGGTGTTGTCAAATTGAAGTTCCTGTCGAGATACCGCTTTCTGGGCCCTCTGACTGCAGTCATAATTGCCCTGGGTGGGCTTCTCCTTACCTATAACTGGATCCAGGCCAGCAATGAGCTGGCCCTCAGTAATGAGAGGATGAGCTGGGGGTTCAGGAAGAACCACGATCACCGGATTCCAGGTATTACGCAGACTGAGCAGAAACTCATCGATCGCTATGACGCCGTGTTCACCATTGATACAGACCAGTCTCAGGTGGTCCTGACCTTTGACATGGGCTATGAAGAAGAGGGCCACACCCCCCGGATCCTGGAGATCCTGGCGGAGAAAGGGGTAGAAGCGACCTTCTTTGTCACCGGACACTATCTTACTAGCCAGCCTGAGGTGTCCAGGTCCATCCTTGAACAGGGACACCTCCTCGAGAACCACAGCTGGAGTCACAAAAACCTCATCACTCTGAGTGACTCAGGGGCTATCGATGAGATCTCCAAATGGGATGATTTGGCCTTTGAGATCGCCCAACACCACGGCAGCTACTTTCGGCCGCCCAAGGGTGAGTACTCTGAGCGGGTCCTCAAGCTAACCCAGGACGCCGGCTACCGCACGGTCTTCTGGAGTATTGCCCTTGTGGACTGGCAACCTATGCCCGATCCCAGCCAGGCCGTTACAGAGGTGGTTAACCATCTTCACCGGGGTGCCGTAATCCTTCTCCATGGTACCTCAATCGACGTTGTCAACAAGCTCCCAGAGATCATCGATGGTATCCGTCAGGCGGGCTATGAGATCATACCACTTGATGAGGCCCTGGGGGATGTTGAACCCCCAAGCCCTGATGGTGCCGATGATGGTGAAGGCGACTCCAGTGACACTGAGCAGAGGACCCCAATCCAGATCTTCATCGACATCCTTCGCCGCCTGTTCACTGGACGATAAGTGAAGGAGTGACCCTGATTTGACAGCTGTACCCTTTGGCCTTCTGGTTCTCCTGGCAATCATCGCCCTGACATTCCTGGGTCTGACGGAACGGGTACTGAGGCGAATGCGCCTCAGCAACCCCGTGGCCATCATCCTGCTGCTGATCATGATTGCCGGGTTTTTCTTACCCGAGGTTACAATCTTTCCATCGGTAGGGATAGACCTTGGCGGCGCCCTGGTGCCCCTGGGGGTTGCCCTATACCTGATTGTGACAGCCGACTCGAAGGTTGAGAAGAGCCGCGCCATACTGGCCACGGTTGCGGCTGGGGCACTCGTCTACGCCTCTGACATCTTCCTTCACGACGACCCTGGCTACCTTTTCTTCTATGACATAGACCCCCTCTACATCCCGGGCATAGTTGGGGGGATCGCCGGCTACCTGGCGGGACGGTCGCGGCGGTCAGCCTTCATCGCCGGAGTTGGTTCAGTAATCATCAGTGATGTCTTCGCGGGCCTCAACAACCTGGTGCGCGGGGTTCGGGGCGCAGTTGTGGGCATAGGTGGGGCTGGGGCCTTTGACGCCGTAATCATCGCCGGGGTTCTCGCCGTTGTCCTGGCAGAGGTGGTTGGCGAAACTCGGGAGTTCTTCGCAAGGGCCCGGGGTGGTGATGGCGGTGGCGACGGCGGTGGCGATGGCTCTCAACACCGAGGTCAAAGTAGAGGTAGTAAGGGCTCTGTGCAGCAGCCAGGCCGGGACAACTTCTCAACCCTTTCCATCGGCCTAGTTCTACTCTTGAGCGGCGCGGTTATAGTCGGATCCAGTTACTATGCCAATGTCCTTGGGGTCGGCATCGATGAGCGCCCAATCGATGGCCGCTACTTCACAATGATCGATGAGACGACGGGAACCATTGTGATGCAGACAGGGCGCGTCATGACCGTTGGCGATGAGTATATCTCCCAGAACAACGTCCACTACCGGGTAGTCGCTGTGAAGGGCCTTCGAGCCACTGCCCAGCGTCTGGGAATAATAGACCTGTTGGATGAATCCCTTTTCACGATTGGGGCCCAAGGGCCTGACCAGCCCTGGGGAACAGAAGTGTCACAACCCGAGGCCGTGAAGGCGCAGGTCATCGACTTCTTCCGCCTCTTTCAGCCACCAGACCAGCGCCCCGATGTCCCTGGCGATGAGAATGACAATGATGATGGAACCGCCGACAAGGGCATCATCGGGATCTACCACACCCACAACGACGAATCCTATGTGCGCACCTCGGGAACCCACAGCGTCTACGGCCAGGGCGGGGTCCATGCCGTCGGCGGGACCCTGGCCGAAGAACTGCGTGAGGATGGGTTTACCGTTGTTCACAGCAACAACCTCCACCTTCCCCACGATCGGGGGGCCTACAGGCGGTCCAGACGAACGGCGGCCCAGATCCTCCGTGAGCCAGGACCCATCATTGCCATGTTTGATATCCACCGTGACGCGGCGCCCCCTGGCATCTATGGCAACCGGGTTGAGGACATGTTTATCACCCAGATCCGCCTTGTTGTCGGACGTCAAAACCCAGGGCGTTCCGGCAATCTGCGGTTCGCCATGGAGCTCAAGGCCCTGGCTGATGACATGTTCCCGGGACTGATCAAGGATATCTATCACGCCCACGGCAACTACAACCAGGACATTGGCCCCAGAATGATCCTGCTCGAGTTGGGGGCTCACACCAACAGCAGGGCAGCGGCCCAGAATGGGATCAAGCTCTTCTCTCAGGTCATTGACCGGTACTTCACCCAGAGGATGGAGGGGGCTATCTCGGAAGGGGCTCGGTAACACAGGCCTCAGAGGGTTCTTTCAGGAGTTGGCTGCGGCCCATGGCGAACAACAGCGCGATAATGGGAACCAGTAGGCCCGCCGCCAGCGTGAAGGGAACCTGTGGGGACATGCGGTAGAGCCAGCCGCCAAGGTACGGCCCGCCAGCCATCCCGAGGCCCACCGCCAGGTTATAGAAGGCGTAGCCCTTGCCAGCCTCGGCCCGGTCCACGGCTGTGCCAATGACCGAGCCCATCAGGGAGCGTCCGCTTTCCAGCGCTCCCCTGACGACGAATGCCAGGGCTATCAGGGCAAACCCGTCAGCTATCACCAGGATGCTAAAGCTGATCCCCGTAAGTAGTAGCGTTGTAGCAAGCAGTAGCAGACCGTTTGAGCGATCAGCAAAGTACCCCACAAGGGGAGCCACCAGGCCGCCAGCCACGGCGCCAATCGAACCCAGGAGCCCAATGGTGCCAATACCCATCCCCGCGACATCCTCCAAGAAGGGTGAGGAGAAGGGCAAGGCAGTGTTGATGACAAACCAGGCAGTGGCAAAGACAATGCCGTACTGGAGAAGGGAGCCTTGAGGTAACCACAGCCGACCTCGTATCCGTCGTTGCTGCCTTTGAGTAGTCTGACCATGATGATGCTGATGACGAGACTGCTGATATTGGTCCTCCGACTTTCCTGGAAGCGGGGTGAGGAACAGCAGGAACATGGTTGAAACGGCGTAGCCAATAAGACTGAGAATGAAGACCGGCTCCATCCCCCAGGTCTCCCCGATGTATCCCCCAAGGACCGGCGAGAAACTCAGCCCAAGAGGGAACCCGGCATAGACAAAGGTAAAAGTGGCATTGAGACGGCCAGGCTCAGCCTGTTCCGCCAAATAGGCCTGGTAGGCCGCCATACAAAACATGCTGAAGTTAAAGATTACAAGCCCTGGGATCAGGTGCTGCCAGGTGGTGGCATAGATGTACATCAAGGGAACGGGAATACACATAGCCCAACCTGCAACCATTAGCCACTTTCGATCGAACCTGTCGGCAAGAACCCCGCCGGGAATGGCCACCGCCGTATTGGCGAAAAACGATATTGAGAAGAGCAGGCCCAGGTCCACGGCGGAGGCCCCCAGGTCCCGCGCGTAGATGGGAAAGGTGAAGAGATAGAAGCCAAAGGCTACCGCAAAGGTGAACATTGACGCAAACAGCAGCCTTATGTCCCTGGAGAATCGAAACATGCCTGGCCCTCTCCCCTTCTTAGATGCAGACTACACCCATCGTAGCACGCATACCAGCTACTTTCAATGACAGGTTAACAAAGCCGGCCAGAGCCAACCCTGGTCTCGTGGGGAAAGCTCAGGGACCGGGAACAGCCTGGTTGCCTGTGAGCCAGTCCTCAAAGAAGCCCGACACATCCTCACCCGCCACCTCGCTGGCCAGGGCAATAATATCATCCGCTGTGATAACCATGAAGAGGAAGCGGTCATAGTATTCCCGCCAGAATTCAAAGAAGGCCTCATCTCCCATGATCTGCCGCAGGTCGTTGAGCATCACCGCGCCCTTAAGGTAGTGAACCCGGTAGTAGTTGGTCCAGTCGGCAAAGGCCCACACGGGTGAGGCAAGCCGCCTCTCGTCGTAGATGGCAAGCCAGCCGGGGAGACGGCCCTTGACCCAGTTGAAATAGTCAACAACGCCATCGACGCCTGATACCATCATGAAACCGCCGTAGGTGCCAAAGCCCTCATCAATCCAGGCCTCACGGGCCTGGTCATTCCCCAGCATCATATAGAACCACTGGTGGGCAACCTCATGGGCCACCGTCTTATGGCCCTCGAAGCTGTTGGCCATGTCATCGTCATCAAGCATAATCAGGTTGGAGTACTCCATCCCACCAACAAACATCTGGTTCTCAACGGCGTCAAGCTCTGGGTAGGGATACTCCCCTGACAACTCGTTGAAGAGGTCAAGGGATTCCGCCGCTGTCTGCACCAGGCTGGGGTGAACCTCGTCCAGGAAGTAGAAGTTCACCTCCACGCCGCTGTCACTCCTGCCGGTCTCCCTCTGGTAAAAGGGGCTTGTGGCCAAGGCGAAGTCCCTCACCTGGGGGGCGTGGACATGTGTAACCCGCATGTCGTCAAAGAACTCCTCGCACTCAGTTCCAGAGGCGACCACCTCCCACTGGGGAGGGGTTATTACGTCCACCCTGTAATCTGAGATGTCCTGGGTAAAGGGCTCACCAATAGGGTGATAGGGGTTAAGATGCCATTCACTCTCCCCTGGGTCACCTGGAAAGGGTCCCACCGGCCCATAGTGGGCCAAGGCCGGCAGCCAGTGAACAAGCCACAGAGAGGTAAGGGCACCCTCATTGGTCCGCGTCACCCCCACCCGGTGGTTAATGGCAGGGATCTTCCCCTTGAAGGTCAGCAGCAGCGTTAGTGACGCCCCGTTGGCTTGGGGTGGTTGGGTTGGAACCGTCACCCAGAGCACCGTTCCATCAACAGTGAAATCAACAAGGTCCTCACCGATCTGAACGGCCTCGATGTCCAGCCACCCATCATCACGGCCATAGGGGAAGACCGCCGTTTCCAGCCTGGCGGGAACTGGCTTCACATCGGCGTCATCGCGGTAGGCATTCAGCCAAAGGTTCATGGCCAATCGGGCATGATCTTGGCCCATCCCCGGAGGCAGTGTCACGATCAATCGGCCGTTAAAGGTAAGGGTATCAGGGTCAATCCCGACCCTACAGTCGTAGGTCGGCCGCGATACGGGCGGCGCGAAGATATCTCTTGCAGGGGCCTGATAGGCATCATCGGCCACAAGGTTTAGCATCAAGGCCAGGACACCGGTGGCGCTTACTACGAGGAATAGCGCCAGCACGCCGGCGAAGACCACTATGCCACCCTTTACCGTCCTGATAGCAGAGCTCAGAGACCTGATTGCCTCACCCCCTCTGTGTGATCCAAAACTCCATGCAAGCCCTTGAGTCCCTACAGGTTTATTCCCCGGTCCCTGGTCCTAGTATCTCGCCAAAGTCAGGCTGCAAGTACTGGGCCAGGGCGACAACAGGAAGGGCCCCACCCGCTCTGCCGGTAGGGCCCGTGGTACTCGTAGCCTGAGCCTGAGATCGATCTATGGATTGGCCAGTCGGCCGTTACATCATTGGTGGCATTCCGCCCATGCCCCCACCGGGCATACCAGCGGGCATCTCGGGCTCTTCCTCAGGGATGTCCGTAATGAGGCACTCGGTGGTCAGTATCATCGCCGCTACACTGGCGGCGTTCTGAAGGGCAGTCCGCGCCACCTTGGCGGGATCCACAATTCCAGCCTCAAACATGTTGACCAGCTTTCCGCTGATAACGTCAAAGCCGCTGTCGGGGTCAAGGTCCTTAACCTTCTCGACGATGACAGAACCCTCAAGGCCAGCGTTGCGGACGATCTGCCTGATTGGCTCAGTAAGGGCGTTGCGCACAAGGGCTACGCCAACGGCCTCGTCGCCGACTGCTTCGGCTTCCACGCTGTCAAGTCCCCTGCCGATGTTTATGAAGGCTGTGCCGCCACCAGCGACAAGGCCTTCCTCAACGGCGGCCCTTGTAGCTGAGAGAGCGTCCTCAATCCGGTGTTTGCGCTCCTTTAGTTCCACTTCTGTTGCTGCTCCGGACTTGATTACGGCAACGCCGCCTGCCAGCTTTGCCAGGCGCTCCTGCAGCTTCTCGCGATCATAATCAGATTCAGTGTCTTCTGCCTGACGGCGTATCTGGCCGACCCTGGCCTCAATCTTGTCGGTGCTGCCGGCACCCTCAACAACGGTGGTCTCTTCCTTGGTAACGATGACCTGGCGGGCGCTTCCCAGCATATCTGGGGATATGTTCTCAAAGTCAATGCCTAAGTCCTCAGCGACAACGGTGCCACCGGTGAGAATAGCCATGTCTTCTAGCATTTCCTTACGCCTGTCGCCAAAGCCTGGCGCCTTTACAGCAACAACGTTCAGGACGCCGCGGATCTTGTTGACGACAAGGGTAGCAAGGGCCTCGCCACTGACGTCCTGGGCAATGATCATCAGGGGCTTGCCCTGCTGAGATGCAAGCTCCAGGACAGGGATCAGGTCCTTGACGGCGCTAATCTTTCTATCGGTTAGAAGGATGAGGGGCTCGTTGAGGACTGCTTCCATCTTGTCGTTGTCAGTGACCATGTAGGGCGAAAGGTAACCCCGGTCAAACTGCATGCCCTCGACAACCTCCAGGCTTGTGCCGGTGGTCTTTGCTTCCTCTACGGTAATGACCCCATCCTTGCCAACCCGGTCCATGGCCTCGGCAATCAGTTCGCCAATCTCGGGATCTGAAGCAGAGATGCCTGCCACCTGGGCAATGGCTTCGCGGCTGTCAATAGGCTTTGCGATGGAGCGGATCTCGGCAACACACTTGGCAACGGCCTTCTCAATGCCCCGCTTCATCAGCATGGGGTTGGCGCCAGCGGCAACATTCTTCATGCCGTGGTTTACCATGGCGCTGGCGAGGATTGTTGCGGTGGTTGTGCCGTCTCCGGCGTCATCCTGGGTCTTGGTGGCCGCCACCTTGACCAGCTGGGCCCCCATGTTCTCATAGGGGTCCTCTAACTCTATTTCACGTGCAATGGTCACACCATCGTTAGTGATGGTGGGGGGGCCAAACTGCTTCTCAAGGACGACATTCCGTCCCTTCGGCCCCAGGGTAACCTTGACTGTGTCAGCAAGCTTGTTTACACCTGTCTCCAATGACCTGCGCGCCTTTTCGTCAAACTTCAATTGCTTAGCCATTCTCAACCTCCTAGCAGTGTCAACTCTAATAGTCCAATCCAACCAACAGCAGTTGATCTCCACTCCGCAATCCCACGCGGTAGTCCGCTCTCAGCAACCCTACTCAATGACGGCGAGGATGTCGCTCTCCCTGACCAGCAGGTACTTCTCGCCTTCAAGTTTGACTTCAGACCCAGAGAACTTACCGAAAATAACCTTATCACCCACTTGAACCTCAAGGGCAACCCTTTCACCCTTGTCATCCACATTGCCTGATCCCACCGCCACCACTTCAGCCCGCTGGGGGCGCTCTTTGGCGGTATCAGGTATGACAATGCCTCCCTTGGTCTTCTCTTCGGTCTCCAAAACCTTCAGAATTACCCTGTCACCAATTGGCTTCAGATTCATGGCTCCAATCCCTCCTGATGCATATCTGTGACGGCAATATAGATTCTCTCTGATTAACTGCGGTGGCAACCCAGCGGCCGCCTCTGGGCGTTGTTAGCACTCTATTGCGTTGAGTGCTAAAACCACCGTAACTATCTTATTCAATCTGACTTAGATAGTCAAGGGAAAACCTCCATCTGCTGGAATGGAGGGGACATTGGTCCTCTTCTTCCACTCAACTTACGGAGGTATTGTTGCCACTAGAGGTAGGATTATGCAGGACTGGGGTAACCCGGGCTGGTAGCGGGGCAATCGGAAGGGCCCCAGGATGGGGCCCTTCCATCGTCCTGTGTCTATCAATCAGTAGGCCAATATGTTACTGGGCCTCAAGGGCGTCGACATCTGCCGTTTCAGGTTCAAACTTGTAACCTACGCCCCAGACAGTCTTGATACGCACCGGCTTTGCGGGGTCCACCTCTATCTTCTCCCTGAGACGGCTGACCAGTACGGTAACGCGGTTCGGGTCGCCGTTCTGGTCCTTGCCCTTCCAGACCTGCTCCATCAACTGCTCTCTACCAAAGACGTACTCTGGATTTGAAGCCATAAACCAGAGGAGGTCAAACTCCTTGGCTGTCAGATCAACCCTCTTGCCCTTCAGGGTAACTACATAGCGACTCCTATCAATCACCAGATCACCGAAGTCAAGAGTCTCTGACCCATTGTCCAGGCGCGCTGACTGGACACCGCCCCGTGACAACCGCTTCAAGATGGCATCAACCCGGAGAGCAAGCTCCGATGGGCTGAAGGGCTTTGTTATGTAGTCATCAGCTCCCATACGAAAACCCACGGCCTTATCGAGGTCATCACCCTTAGCCGAAAGAATGATGATGGGTACAGGCGATTCCTCCCGGACAATCCGCGTCAACTCAAACCCGTCCAACTTAGGCAGCATCAGGTCAATGATGACCAGCTCGGGCTGTTCCTGCCGGAACACCTCCAGGGCCTCATAGCCGTCGGCGGCCTGAAGCACGGTATATCCATCATTCTGAAGCTTGTGTTCAACGATAGTCCTGATCTGAGGTTCATCGTCAACGACTAAAACCGTCCTCTTGGTCATGAGTACTTCACCTCTCTTACCAGAAGCTCTATAATCATTACAGGCATAACTCGGCCACAACATTGAACTGCCATTAGCACCATCAGGTTCATTGTAGCAGAAGAAGGTTAACCTGCTATGATGAAGATATCTCAATACCATAACAAGGACATAACATAATCATCGTCGTGGCAGGCGCTTGCTCCGCTGCCTCAGCCCAATCTGGGCGGGCGGCGAAAACCGGTGGCCTGTTCAAGACCGTAGGCCAGACTGATAAGGGCTGGCTCAGTGTAGGCACCTGCAGTGAAGGTAATGCCAACAGGCTTCCCTTCGGCGGTATACCCGCCAGGAACTGTTATGGAAGGATAGCCAGCCTTGGCGGCAATGGCAGCCCCATAGTTATGCGGGAAGACCAGGGCATCAAGGTTGTCCTGGGCCATCCACCTGTCAATGCCTTCCCTCTGAGACAGGCGAAGCTCCCGAATCTTCCCCTCAAGGTACTCGGGTTCGGTAAGGGTACCACTGGTGTTTTCAGAGGCGATGAGAATGGTCTGACCGTGCTTCAGTCGGTTCTTGGGGTCACGGCTGTTGAACTCAATGACCTCAGCAAGGGAGTGTACCGGAACCTCTGGCGCCAGTCCCCCAAGATAGGCATTGATGCAGGGCTTGAACTCATACACCAGGCTCCTGGTCTTCAGGTCTGGGGCCTCCCCCTCAATGTGGATGAGGGTAGCCCCTTCTGTCTCAAAGGCCTCCACTGCCCGGGTGAAGACCTCCCTGACCCCATCTGGTGCCCCCTCAACCACGATACGGGGCACACCCAGCCTTGCCCCCTTCAATCCTGCAGGATCAAGGAACCCCGTGTAATCATTGTGGTGGCGCTGGCGGCTGGTGAAGGTCGCTGGATCCCTGGGGTCTACCCCCGTCAGGGCGCCCAGGAGGATGGCGGCATCAGTGACGGTGCGGGCCATTGGCCCAGCGGTGTCCTGATTCTGCGAAATCGGTATTACTCCCCGCCTGCTGATCAGCCCCACCGTAGGCTTGATACCAACGATGGAATTGGAGCCTGCCGGACTCAGGATCGATCCAGATGTCTCGGTTCCAATGGCGGCCATCACCAGGTTGGCGGCGACGGCAGCCCCCGAGCCCGAGCTTGAGCCACCGACATCGTGGACCCCAGGCCCGTATGGGTTTAGCACCTGTCCACCCCGGGAGCTGTAGCCATTGGGCATATTATGGGTCATAAAGTTGGCCCACTCGGTCATGTTGGCCTTGCCCAGGATAATGGCTCCGGCCTCCCTGAGCTTTGCGGCCAGGTGGGAATCCTCCCTGGCATGGGAATTGGCCAGGGCCTGGGAACCAGCACTGGTGTGCATCTTGTCGGCGGTATCAATGTTGTCCTTCACAAGTACTGGGACGCCGTGAAGGAGGCCCCTGGGCCCCTGGCGTCGGCGCTCCAGGTCCAGGGCCCCGGCAATGTGTAGGGCATCTGGATTCAGTTCAAGGATGGTGTTGAGCCCCGGGTCCCCCTTGTCATACCTGGCGATCCGATCGTAATAGGCAAGGACGAGGTCGCCAGCGGTAAGATCGCCTGCCTCCATCATCCCCTGCAATTCTTGAATACCCATTTCCTCCAGCCAGTGGCCTGACCCGGCCTTGGGCCCGACATTGTTTCCAGCGCGCTCCTCTACCAAAGGGCTCCCCTCCCATTGATTAACCTGGTTGCCGTAGTACAGGTAGTTTCCACGCTGATGGTTCTTAGTCCTACCAAACCCCGGCCCTTAACTGTGGCGTAGGACCCCTTAATCCTGACGCATAACCCCTTAGTCTTGACGCAAAACCCCTTAATCGTAGCGCAGAGCCCTTAGTCGTGGCGCAGGGCCTCTATGGGATCAAGGCGCGACGCCTTGTGGGCGGGATAAAGCCCAAAGAAAATGCCGATCAAGGCAGAGAACCCGATCGCTATCCCCACCCAGGGGGCGGAGATCACCGTAGGAACGGCGGTAAGCCTGCTGATAGCCTGGGAACCGAAGTATCCCAGGGCCATACCGATCAGGCCGCCCAGCACGCTGATGGCCACCGACTCTACCAGGAACTGGAGCATTATGTCGCGGCGTTTAGCCCCGATTGCCTTGCGAATACCGATCTCCCGGGTCCTCTCTGTCACCGATACGAGCATGATGTTCATGATGCCGATTCCCCCCACAATCAGGGATATCCCGCCGATGCCCCCTAGCATCGCGGTTAGGATGCCCGTGACCTGGCCCAGGACCTCCAGGATCTGCTCCTGGCTCAAGATGGACACCGCCTCTTCGTCTCCGTACTGTACCTCAAAAATGCGCCTGAGATGGGCGACTGCGAGGGGCTCACTACCGGTCTCGGCCTTTACATACAGGGCGCTAACCCAGCGGGTTCCCAGGAGGCGCTGCCCTGTTGTCAGCGGCACCAGCACCTTCTCATCATCGTTGGACTGGAAGATCCCACCGCTCCCCTTTTCGCCCATCACCCCGATCACCGTAAAGGGCTGCCCCGCGATCTTGATTACCTGGCCGACGGGGTCCACGCCGGAGAACAGCTTCTCCACCATATCCCATCCCACCACCGCCACCCGTGAATAGCGCTGGAGGTCTGTCTCTGTCAGGAACCGGCCCCAGCTGACTCCATGACTGCGAACCGACGGGTAGCTGGCATCAACGCCTTCAATCCGCAAATCAAGATTCTCCGCACCCCATCGGACGGTGGCGCTGCCGCTCACCGATGGCATTATGCTCACTATTGTCGGCACCCGTTCCCCAAGGAGCTCCGCATCGGCTGAGGTGAAGCGGGCCGGTGGCCGCGGAGTCAGTACAATCAGGTTGGACCCAAGGCCCTCAACCTCGGCGGTAACTTCGGTGGTGGCGCCGTTACCCATAGAGACCAGGATAATGACGGCGCCAACGCCAATGATCACCCCAAGCATCGTCAGGATACTCCTGAGCTTGTTGCTAACCAGCGCCTGCAGGGCGACGCGGACCGCCTCAACCAGTTTCAACTGGCTCACCATCCTTCACAACCTCACCATCCAGGAGTTGAATCAGGCGCTGGGTGTAGCTGGCCATCGCCGGATCGTGGGTCACCTGAACAATGGTTACCTGCAGCTCGCCGTTGAGGCGCTGGAAGAGGGTCATTATGTCCCGGCTGCTTACGGTGTCAAGGTTACCGGTGGGTTCATCTGCCAGGATCAGGGCGGGCTCTGTGGCCAGGGCCCTGGCAATGGCTACTCGCTGCTGCTGCCCCCCGGATAGCTCAGAGGGACGGTGACGCATCCGGTCGGCGAGGCCCACCAGATCCAGGGCCTCTGCCGCCTTCCGCCGCCTCTCCCTGGCACTGGCGCCGCTGTAGATCAGCGGCAGTTCTACATTGTGCAGGGCAGTGAGCCTTGGGAGCAGGTTGTAGCCCTGAAACACAAAGCCAATCATGCGATTGCGGATCTCTGCCAATTCGTTGTCGACCTTGTCCGCCACAAGCTGAGAACCCAGCCAGTACTGGCCTCCGGTGGGACGATCAAGGCACCCCAGGATGTTCATCAGCGTTGACTTCCCCGACCCTGATGGTCCCATGATTGTCACAAACTCGCCGCGAGTAATCCCAAGGGTTACCCCCTTCAGAGCGCGAACCCTGATGGCGCCGGTGGCATATTCCTTTACAATCTCCCGGGTATCAATGAGGGGGCGCTCCATCCTACCGCCTCCCAAAGGGGCCAGTGACCTGAGTATCATCTTCCACAATCCCCGTCACTACCCTGTCGCCCAGGGCTAGCCCTGAGAGGACCTCAGCGCTGGTCTCACTAATCAGGCCTATCTCAACGCCGCGCTCTTCAGGCCCAGTGGCCGTCAGGACTCTGACCCTGTAGTCACCGTCAACCTGATGCAGGGCCTCTACCGGCACGACCAGGGCTTCGTCGTCGCTGCTGGCCACCGCGATGGTGACAGTGGCGCTCATTCCCACCAACACGCCCTGTTGTTCCGGGTCGTCGCCCTCGGGATGCAGTGTCAGACCCACAGGGTAGACAGTGATCCCCTGGCTCACCAGCCCCTCCAGGGGCATCTCCGTCACGGTAGCGCTAAAGGTGACCCCTGGAATGGCATCAAGGCTCACCAGGGCCTCCTGACCGAGGCCAACCCTGCCGATATCAAGCTCGTCAACGTCAATGGAGATCTCCAGGCCCGTAGGGTCCAGGATGGTGGCAACACTCATACCAGCATTGATGAAGGACCCGGGTCGCGGCGCCTGAACCGCGCAGATACCGTCCACAGGGGCGTAGATCCTGTAGTCGTCAAGCCGGCCCTCAAGGGAGGCAGTGTTGAGACGGAGCTTCGCAACGGTGAGTTCCTGCCTTCGGATCTGGTCTGCGGTGTATACCTCTGGGACCGCCTGCAGATTGGCCAGGCGCTCCTGGGCAAGGGCAACCTGGTTTTCGGCCTGCCGTATCCGGTGGGGCAGGTTCTCGTTACGGAGCTCGATCAGTACCTGGCCCTGCCGCGCTACCCCATTCTCCACCACCACGAGGTTGCCGGCGGTTCCTGCCAATGGGGCGCTGACCACCTCCCGCCAGGCCCGGGCCACGGTGCCATTAGCGCTAATCCCGCTCCCCTTAATGTATACGGAAACCACCATGCCTTCTCGCAGTTGGCCCAGGTACTGCCCGGGATCAAGCTCAACGGTTACCGGGTAAGTTGCGCTGCGGTTGGCCGCGGTCCCCACTAAACCGATGTCTATCACCGCTCCATCCAGGTGTCCGCTGATGGCGTCGCCCCGGATCTCCGCTGAGAAGCCGGTATCAACGTCATCAAGCTGGTTCTGGGCAATTGAGATGGTAATGTCTAGTTCCGGGCTCATCATCGTCACCAGGGGTTGGCCGGGCGCCACCGAGTCACCAGGGTCAACCTGCCACTGTTCAATGATTCCATCGGAGGGGGCTACTATCGTCAGGTCGGCCGCCTGTTGGCGAAGGTCATCCAGATTCATCCTGGCCTGATCTACCTCAAGCTCGGCGGCCCTTACCTCAGCGACGGTGGGGAGGTCGATATCGGGGTTTTGCATCCGGCTTAACTCCATTTCCGCTATCTCAAGGTCAATCCGGCTCTGCTCCAGCTGAGACTTGAGATCAGAGTCATCCAATTCCAGCAGGAGCTGGCCCTCCTTCACCCCTTCCCCCCTGGCAAAGTACACGCCGGTGACGGTTCCTCCAACCGTGGCAACAGCGCTGTCTCTGCTGATTGCCTCAACTGAGCCTGTACCAGAAACAGTGACGTGAACCCGGCCGGTGGTGACCTCCGCCGTGGAGTACCTGTTGGTATCGGCTCTGGGATCCCTGGAATCCCGCAGGGCCGTTCGGGCAAACCTGACCCCAGCCACCATCACCACCAGGACTACGACCACCATCAATACCTTCCGGAATGATCCTCTCAACTAAACGACCTCCTGCCTGTCACGGTGTCCTTCAAGGAGTGGATATGGAGCCATCAATAGGCTTGCTGAGCAAAATTTACCCCCTAAATAGTTTAGCAACTAAACTCTTGACTCTATACTATCCAGCCCCTCTTTAATTGTCAAATAGAGGCCCGTGTTATAATTGTCTTATCTTAACCGTCAGCAAACAGGCGTATGGAGAGTGGGTGAGTTCTGGATGAAGTCCCAGCACCAACCCAAGCTGGAGACTAGGGCCGGCCTGCGGGAGCAACTTGACCAACTGCAGCAACAGCTTGACGAGGTTCGCGAAGAGCGAGAGTTCGTTTTGGTGAAGACAAAGGTTCATGTGCCCCGCCGCAAGGTCCTTGAGTACGATCAAGAGATTAACGAGCTGGAACAGCGGGTCCAGGCCATCAAGAAGACACTGTCTGAAATGGAGCAAGGGGCAGAATAGGGGCATCGGGGCTGGCTTCGTGCCCCCGCTCCTCGACACAGGCATCATCAACAGGATCGTCACCGTCTCCGAAGATGACGCCAAAAGACCGCCGGGAAACTGGCCCGCAGAGAGGGTATCCTGGTGGGGACATCCAGCGGCGCCACGGCCTGGGCCGCCATGACCGTGGCAAAGGAGAACCCTGGCAGCACGGTGTTGACCATCCTGCCGGACACAGGTGAGCGCTACCTCAGCATCTGGCAGGCAACACCTGACTAGTCCTGGCCGTCAGGCCTGGCGCAGTCCTCAGAGTCACCCCTGAGAACCTCTATGGCATGGGGCAGGGCGTCAAGGACAACCCCCAGGCACTCTCGAACCGCCTTAGGGCTGCCCGGCAGGTTAATGATGATGGTCCTGCCCCTGGTACCGGCAACAGCCCTGGAGAGAACTGCCCGCGAGGTCTTCTCAAGGCTTACCATCCTCATTGCCTCGGCGATACCGGGGACCTGACGCTCTATCACCTGCAGGGTGGCATCAGGGGTAACATCCCTGGGCCCAAGGCCGGTACCGCCGGTGGTAAGAATGATGTCTAGCCCGGCGTCGGCCATCTCAGAGAGGCAGCGCTTCAGGATCGGCAGTTCGTCGGGGACCAGGGCGTAATCGGCAACCCTACCACCGATGCCTTCCATCATCTCCTCTATTACCTTGGCGCTCAGGTCCTCCCGCTCTCCCCGAGACCCCTTGTCACTGGCGGTAATGATCCCAACCTTCAGGGCAATCACTCCTCTAAACCCCTCTGTCGTTGTCAGCAGCAGTCACGCAGTCACCGTCATGGGCATCAGTCGCTGTGGTCTGGAGCAGGGCCGATGGCGTCGCCGACCTTAACCTCTCCCCCCTCAATCACCTTCACGAATATGCCTTCCCTGGGCATGACGCAGTCCCCTGCCATGGCGTAGATGGCGCAGCGATCGTGACACTCCTTGCCGATCTGAGTTACCTCAACTAGGACCTGGCCCTCCTCACCGATGCGCAGGCGCGTCCCTATGGGCAGGGAAACCAGGTCAATCCCCTCGGTTGTCAGGTTCTCCGCAAAATCGCCAGGGCCGACATCCAGACCCTTATCCTGCATCTTCTTAATGGATTCTAGCGCCAGCAGGCTGACCTGTCGGTGCCAGGGGCCAGCGTGGGCATCGCCAACAATCCCGTGCTCCGGTCGGAACTCCACTCTGCCGATATTCTTCTTGCGTTGGCCCTTCTTCTCACTCGTGCATACCGCCACTAACCTTGCGGCCATTGGAACTCTCCCTCCCTGTTGATCTCTCCGCTCTGTCCTCCGCTCTTGTGGACAAGGCGGACGTCATGTATCGCCATAAACCTATCAACAGCCTTGCACATGTCATAGATGGTGAGGGCGGCTACAGATACCGCCGTCAGGGCCTCCATCTCCACCCCGGTCTTTCCGTCGGTGTTGACCTCGGCCTCAATGTGAATAGAGCTTGAGTCTCTGTCGGGGAGAAACCGCACCCTGACACCGGTGAGGGTCAAGGGATGGCATAGCGGGATCAGGTCGCCAGCGCGCTTCGCCGCCATGATGCCGGCAATCTCAGCAACGGCCAGCACGTCACCCTTCTTGGCCCCCTCCCTCAGAATCAGGTCAAGGGTCTCAGGGAGCATGGTCACCCTGCCCCTGGCCCGCGCTGTCCTGCGGGTTACATCCTTGTCTGATACCTCAACCATCTGGGCCCGTCCCCTGTCATCAAAGTGGGTCAGGTGACCCTGCCTGTCATTGTCAGCCAAAACACTCACACTCCCCTAACCGCCCAGCCGTGACATCCTCCGCCGTCTCGCCTCATCATCGGGCCCCTCCTGCCGCATGTGGTGTCCCACGGGCTTCAGCACTACCGCCTCCTCGACCAGAGCCAGCAGATCCTCATCACTGGCGCCGCGCCTCAAGGGCTCACGCAGATTGACCCCGATATCCCTGGCCAAACAGGGGTTCAGCACCCCTTCTGCAGTCAGACGCAACCGATTGCAGGTGGCGCAGAAGTGTTCCGAGATGGCGGTAATCAGCCCAATAGTCCCGGGAGCCCCGGCCAGGCGCCAGTAGCGGGCGGGCCCCTGCCCGATGGGTACCGGGAATCGGTCTTCCACCGCGTCGGTGGCATCAACGCCATCATCACCATCGGCCCGCGCCGTGGATGTTGAGGCCGCCACCTGGCTAAAGGACGGGTTATCCAGGGGGACCAGGGGCAGTGCCAGCTCACCCTTGATGATATCCATGATCTCACTGGCAGGCACAAACCGGTCCATTGCCATGTCGGCCCCTTCACCCAGGGGCATGACCTCAATAAACCTGACGTGTAGCGGCCGCTCCAGGGTCAGCCTGGCAAAATCGGCTACCTCTTCGTCATTCTGCCCCCGCACCAGGACAACATTGATCTTCACGGGGTCAAGGCCCTCTCTAAGGGCGGCCTCAATGCCCTGCCAGACGCTGTCAAACAGGTCCGTCCTGGTGATGGCCTGAAACCGGGCAGGTTTGAGGGTGTCAAGACTGATATTCACCCGGGCCAGTCCCGCTGCCGCTAGGTCAGGAGCCATCGGTCCCAACAGGGCCCCGTTGGTGGTCATTGTCACCTCATCAATCCCAGTAATGGCATTAAGGCCTCCGATGAAATCGACAACACCCTTCCGCACCAGGGGTTCTCCACCGGTGACACGAATCTTGGATATTCCCAGCTGGGCTGAGATCCTCACCAGCCGGAGTATCTCCTCATAGCGGAGCATATCGTCGTGAGATTTGGGCGACACCCCCTGGGGAGGCATGCAGTAGGTGCAGCGCATGTTGCAGCGGTCTGTTATGGAAACTCGTAGGTAGTCTATGGTCCGCAAAAACCTGTCCTTCATCGTCTTTTAGAGGCTCCCCTCTTCTACCCGGCCTGCTGCTGAAAGGTCATAGCCGCCAAGCCCGGCTGCGGCCTTCCGCCACCGCTCGGACCTGAGGGCCGCCAGGAGGGCCTGCCCGGCGCTTGAAGCCAGGTCCTCCTGGGAGAGCACTAACCTAAGGGGCTCTTCCCACAGGGGGACAAAGTCAAGGCCCAGGGCTTCAGCAGCGCTTCTGCAGCCCAGGCCCACCGTGGCCGAACCACTCTTAACCACTGCCGCCACCGCCAGATGGCTGGCCTTTTCCCGCCGGTAGCCGCTTACGTCCTGGTGGTCAATGCCCTCCCTGCCAAGGAGGTAGTCAAGTAGGGCCCTGGTGCCTGAACCCACCGGCCTGTTTGCAAAAAGCAGATCAGCCCGGGCCAGGTCGCCAATACCCCTCACCCCCTGGGGATTCCCCAAAGGGACTATCAGCCCCTGCTGTCGCCGGGCGACCTCCACCACCATCCAATGCTGTTCGTGTTCCCGATCATCAGCCTCCCCCGCCCCTGCTAGGAGCGGTAGCGCTGCCGGGCGTGGGTACTCACCGCTCTCCGGGTCCATGAGGCTGGTGGCCGCCCCGTGGCACAGACCCTTGGCCAGGGATTGCAGGCCCGCGCCGCTACCTGTTCCCAGGTAGCGAAGAACTGTGCCGACCCCAGGCGCCTTCACGGATTCAGCAAGACGCTCAAGGGCAGGGTCATGGGCGCCAAGGATGAGAAAACCCCTGTTAAGCTGGGCCCTGCCATCGATACCGTGAATAAGCTCCACAGAGGCCCTTGAGCCCGCACCAAGGCCCTGGCTTAGGGGACCGATCCGGACAAAGCCGTCGGCCAGGGCCAGAGACCTGGTTACCCCCGCTCCGCGATTCAAGGAGTGGGCGATATAGTCATTGCCGACCCTGGCCACCGCTACCCTGATGAACTCATCCTGCCCCAAGCGCGAGGGGAGAGCCCTGGCCACCCTGGCTGTTAACTGCTCTGGCTCGGGGGGCTCCAGCCCCTGAAGTCTATAGACAAGGGGCCTGACGAAGAGATGAAAGGCCAGATAGGCCGAGACCGGATACCCTGGACAACCGATTACCGGCTTGCCCTCAACCACTCCCAGGATGACGGGCTTACCGGGCTTCATGGCCACACCGTGAACCAACACCGCTCCCATCTGCTCTATGCACCAGGCGGTGTAATCCTCAGTCCCGGCGGAAGACCCGGCGTTCATCACAGTGATGTCTGCCTCTTCCACCCCAGCCTTGAGGGCGGCCAACAGCTGTTCTCTATCGTCAGGCACGGGATCCCTGCGCATCGGTTCACCGCCCCAGCCCAAGACCAGTCCGGCCTGAACCGCGGTATTGGACTCAATGATGGCCCCTGGTTTCAGCCCCCCTGGCTTGCGAAGATCGGCCACCGCCTCCGGTGCCACAATCTCGGTTCCCGTTGGTATTAACGCTACCCTCGGCCTCTTCATCACATCAACCTCAGAGACGCCAGAGGTCAGCAGATGCCCGATGTCCTGCGGGGCTAACCTGTGTCCTTCGCTGAAGAGCAGGGTTCCCTCTACCACGTCTTCGCCAACAGACCGCACGTGCTGCCAAGGGCGAGCAGGGGCGGCAATCTCAACCTCCCCCTCACCAGTGACAACAACATCCTCAATCATCACCACGGCGTCACAGCCCTCAGGGATCGGGTCACCCGTATCCACCGGCCTGAAGGCCGGCTCCTTGAGGCGCAGGGGCCGGGCGGGGGAGGCGCCAAAGGTGTCGGCGGCCCTGAGGGCGATACCGTCCATGGCGGAACCGTGATAGTGGGGGGCAGAAATCGCCGCGACCACCGACCGCGCCAGCACCCTGTTGAGGGCAGCGCCAGTGGCAACGGCAATGGTCTCTCCCTGGCCCCACCCCTCTGACAGAGCAGACAGGAGGGTATCCAGCGCCCTGTCGACAGGCTGATTGTCAAGGTAAACCCTGCGGTTCAATGAAGAATCCTCCCTCAAAAGAGTATCACATCTACCCTCTGGCCTGCCTCAAGGCCCTCCTTTTCAAGGGCTATGGCTACCAGGCCGTGAGCGCCAACCATCGTTCTAATCAAGCCTGACTCCCCCAGCACCGGGTGGGCCAGGGGCAGGTCACTACCTTCATCATCACTAACCTCTAGGGCAACCCGGATATACTCCCGCCGGCCAGGGGCCTTGGCGACGTTCCGCGCCATCCTTGCCTTTACCACCGGGCGGCTCATGGGATCCTCAACATGGCCCATCAGTCTCCGGACGGTGGGCGCAACCACAAGGTCAAAGACCACCATTGAGGACACGGGGTGGCCCGGTAGCCCAAAGACGGGCTTCCCCATGACAAGACCAAGGATGGTCGGCTTGCCGGGCTTTACCGCAAGGCCGTGCTGGATCACTCCAGGACTGCCCAGGTCGTTGATGACATCAGGGGTTACGTCCCTGGTTCCGACGGAACTGCCACCGGAGATCAAAACCACATCTGCCTGCTCAAGGGCCCTGGCGGTGGCCTCAGCCAGGTGTTCATAGCTGTCCCCGAATATGCCGAGAAGAAGCGGCTCTGCCCCGACCTGCTTCAAGGCGGCCGCCAGGGTGTAGGTGTTTATATCGCGAATCTCTCCAGGCCCGGGTACCTGGTGGGGTGGAACAATCTCGTCGCCGGTAGAGATGACGGCAACAACCGGGGTCGAGGTCACCTCCACCTCCGTCAGTCCCAGGGCAGCCAGGGCGCCAACATCCTGGACCCGCAACCGGTGCCCCGCTTGCAGCACCCTCGCCCCTTCAACCATGTCGTCCCCCTTTAGCACCAGGTTTTCACCGGGAGCCACAGAGCGGAACAGGGTTACCAGGCCGCCGGTCTCATCGCCCACATCATTGACCGGCTCATTGTCCAGCTCATCGCCGGGCCCTTCCTGGGTATACTCCAGCATCAGGACAGCGTCAGCCCCCTTGGGCAGCATCCCACCGGTGGAGATCCTGGCGGCCTGGCCGGGACCGACGGTAACCCGCGCCGCCTCGCCCATGGCCACCGTCCCCTGGATCCGGAGTCTAACCGGGGTTTCCTCTGAGGCGCCAAAGGTATCGGCAGCGGTGACAGCGTAGCCATCCTTTGTGGCCCGGTCAAAGGAGGGCAGATCCTCAGGGGCAGCAATGTGGGAGGCGAGAACCCGGTGAAGGGCCGACTCCAGGCCAACCCTCTCTGTCTCAAGCCCTCCCCCACCTGGAATCAACGCAAACAACCTGGTGAGGCCCTCATCAAGAGTAACCACATCCAGAAACTCCATCTACTCACCTCCACCTCTCTTCAGTGGACCGAAACAACCCAGCTGGCAGTGGGATATCTTAATACCAAGATCCTCGGCCGCTCGCCCGATAACGATGGGAGCCACACCGAAGCGATTCGCCAGCTGGAATGCTCTGGCGCAGGGCAGCTTGTTATCGCGAGCCGCCTCGCCCACCGCGCTGAGAAGGCCTTCTCTGTCTGCGCCATGGCCCGCCCTCTTCTCACCTGCATTCTTCTCATCTGTCGGCACTGGAGATCCCCCTTGACAGCTTGTCCCTTTAGGGTGTAAGAAAAAAACCGGCACCGCGTCTGGGTGCCGGTTGTCGCCATGTACTAGCTGCATATAGCAATAAACCGCCTCAGCAGTACAGAGCCAACAGCCGGAAGCTCCTTTCCAAACACGGGAGGCATGAAGGTTTCCCCTGAAACCGACAGGCGGTTTCTCATGCCCTTGGCCGCGTTACCCGCGGCCCTGGCCGTCTCCCATAGCGCCAGGGGCGCCGTAGGGACCACGGCTCGGAGTCCTCACCGTTAGGATACCACTCCCAGCTCTATACCGCAAGGTCTGGGTGTCTAGTCCCCCTTCAAGATCTCCTTGGCAGACACTAGCGCGCCCAGAATGCCGGCGGCCTCCGTTGGGATCACAATCTTGGTAGCCTGGCCCTCAGACAGCCGTTCCAGGGCCTCCATGGACCTGATGGCCACAACCTCCTTGGTGGGATTTGTGTCCTTGATGGCCGTGAAGACCTTCTTCAGCCCCTCGGCCCTGGCCTGCTGGACCGCAAGGATGGCCTCGGCTTCGCCCTCAGCCCGCCTGATAGCAGATTCCTTCGCCGCTTCCGCCTCAAGCACCACGGCTTCACGCTGGCCTTCGGCCCTGAGGATGGCGGAGCGCTTTTCGCCCTCGGCCCGCAGGATGACCTCGCGCCGCTCGCGCTCGGCCCGCATCTGCTTCTCCATGGCCTCCTGGATATCCCGGGGTGGGTTAATGTTCTTCAGCTCAACCCTGTTGACCCTTATGCCCCATCTGTCAGTGGCCTCATCCAGGACAGAACGAAGCTTGGAATTGACCACGTCCCTGGAGACCAGGGTCTCGTCGAGTTCCATTTCACCAACAATGTTCCTCAGTGTTGTTGCCGTCAGGTTCTCAATCGCCGACACGGGGTTGGAGATCTCATAGCGGTAGCGGACAGGGTCCGTCACCTGGAAGTATACAACAGTGTCAATCTGCATTGTCACGTTGTCCTTGGTAATGACAGGCTGCGGAGGGAAGTCGATAACCTGCTCGCGCATGTCAATGATGTCTACTATTTGGTCAATGAAGGGCATCACAAAGTTTATCCCTGTCTCCGCCCTGGTGTGAAAGCGACCAAGACGCTCCACCATACCAACGGTTGACTGCCTGATGATCTTAATGGCGCTCACCGCCAGGATGAGCACGAAGACTACAATTAAACCTGGTAGAAGCAACTCAAACACGGGCTAATCCTCCTTTATCTCCCCTGTCCCGTCCTGAAAGGGCTCAACCTGCAGGCGCACACCCTCAACAGCAAGGATCCTCACCCTGGTGCCCTCAGCGATAGCCTCTTCACCCTCAGTCCACGCCGACCATCTCTCCCCGTCTACCCTGACCAGGCCAAACTCGCGCTGCGGCTTGACCTCGTCAACCACAACGGCCGTCCGGCCCACAAGGGCATCGACATTGGTCTTCAAGGCCTCCTTAGCGAAGGCCGGTTCCAGAAGTGGCCGGACGAAGGCCACCAGCAGGAAGCTGGCGAGAGCAAAGGCCAGCAGCTGGGCGATAAGGCCACCCCCAAAGAAGCTAACCGCTGCCGGCGCCAGCGAGGCGATGCCAAACAACAGAATAAAGAACCCGCTGGTGACGATCTCCAGGAGACTCAATATTAACCCAACCGCAACCCATATCTGCCACGTAAGTCCTTCCACTCTCTCTCACCTACCTGTTCTCGCCGCCTAACGACCCTTAAAATCCGGCGCGCGCTTCTCCAGAAAGGCGGCCATGCCCTCCTTCTGGTCCCCTGTGCTAAAGCACCTGGCAAACAGCTCTGCCTCCAGGGCTGACCCTGTCGCCATGTCCACCTGCAGGCCCCGGTTAATCGCTTCTTTGGCACCTCTGATCGCCACGGGCCCCTGGGCGGCGATGGCCCTGGCCAATTCAAGAGCGCCTTCCATCAACGAGTCTGCCTGGACAACCCGGTTCACAAGGCCTATGGCCTCAGCGTCAACAGCCGCTAGATTACTTCCCGTAAAGATCAGTTCCTTGGCCCTGGCGGCGCCCACAAGGCGGGCCAGGCGCTGGGTTCCACCGAAACCCGGCAGGACTCCCAGTTTAACCTCAGGCTGCCCAAAGACGGCCTCCTCGGCGGCAATCCGCAGATCGCAGGCCATAGCCAGCTCGCAGCCTCCACCCAGGGCATAGCCGTTAACAGCGGCAATTATCGGTTTCGGGGCCAGCTCAATATAGTTGAAGACCCCCTGGCCAAGGGCAGCAAACTCACGGGCCTCAAGGGGACTCATATCCTTCATCTCAGAGATATCGGCCCCCGCCACAAAGGCGCGCCCAGCGCCAGTGATTACAATGGCCCTGACAGCCTCTGTCCTGACGGCGCCCTTGACCGCCGTCTTGAGCTGGCGCAGCACCTCAGAGTTCAGGGCGTTTACCTTTGGCCTGTTGATGGTCAGAACCGCAACACTGTCATGGAGTTCGTACTCCACAAACTCCAGGTTGGCAACTCCCGCCACTAGTATCCCTCCCGCCTCATTCAGAAAAACGCATGTAGACAATGCCAAGAGTGCCGACAACAACGCCCCAGAAGACCTGGCCGAAGAAGGCGAGGGCCGCCCCAGAGAGGGCGATGAAGAGCCCGATAACCCGGGGCTCGACCGGAAGTTTGACACTGCTTTCGACCCGTTCCTTTCGCTCAAGCTCCCTTGCCCGGCGCAGTTCCGGGGGAAGCTCTACCTTCTTGGCTTCGCTATCCTGCACACCGGTTGCCTTCTCCTCTTTCTTCTCCTCTTTCTTCTCCTCATTCGACATCAATATCACCTCGCCCGCAGGAATACTTGCTCCATTAGTCAATGAATCGACTAGTCATTAGTCTATCTCTTAGTTGTAATCGTAGAAACCCTTACCCGTCTTGCGGCCCAGGTGCCCGCCATCAACCATCCTCTTCAACAGTGGGCAGGGCCTGTACTTGGAGTCATTGAAGCCGTCATAGAGAACCTCCATGATGTAGAGGACCGTGTCAAGACCAATCAGGTCCGCCAGGGCCAGGGGGCCCATGGGATGGTTCATACCCAGCTTCATCACGGTATCAATGTCCTTGGGGCTGGCAAGGCCCTCATAGAGGCAGAAGATTGCCTCGTTTATCATGGGCATCAGCACCCTATTCGATACAAATCCCGGCGCGTCTTCCACGCATACCGGGACCTTGCCCATGTCCTTTGCCAGGGACTCCACGGCAGAGAAGGTCTCCTCGCTGGTCCCGATACCCTTTATTATCTCCACCAATTTCATCAGGGGCACGGGGTTCATGAAATGCATGCCAATTACCTTGTCGGGCCTCTCGGTGCAAGAGGCGATCCTGGTCACCGGCAGCGATGAGGTGTTTGTCGCCAGGATGGCTCCCTCAGGGCAGACCCCGTCTAGTTCCTCAAAGATCCGCTTCTTGATGTCCAGGTTCTCGGTGGCTGCCTCAATGGCAATGTCGACCCCGGCAGCGGAAGCCAGGTCCAGGGTGGGGTGGATGCGGGCCAGGGCGGCGTCCCTCTCATCGGTTGCCAGGTAGCCCTTGTCAACACTGCGGCCCAGGAACTTCTCAATGGTTGCCATGCCGCGATCCAGATAGTCCTGGGAGATATCCCTCATCCAGACCTCGAATCCCGACTGGGCAGCCACCTGGGTTATACCTGCGCCCATTTGCCCGGCGCCGATCACCATTATCTTCTCAATCTTCATTTTAGAGCACCTCCTGAAGAGTCTGGAGTCTATACTCTGACAAGGGTAGCCTCACCCTGGGCGGCCCCGCTGCAGATTGTAGCCAGACCCAGCCCACCGCCGCGCCGGCGGAGTTCGTAGATCAGCGTCATCAAGATCCGGGCGCCGCTGGCCCCAATGGGGTGGCCAATGGCTATCGCCCCTCCGTTGACATTGACGATCTCAGGGTCAGCCCCCAACATATCTATACTTGTAATGGCCACAGACGCAAAGGCCTCGTTGATCTCAATGAGATCCAGATCGGAAACGGTCATACCCGCCTTCTCCAGGGCCACCTTGCCGGCCAGCGCCGGTACCTTGGCCAGGTAGGGGGCGTCAAGAGAAGCGGTGCCGTGACTGATGATTGTCGCCAGCGGAGTAGCCCCCAGCTCCTCAGCCTTCTCGCGGGACATGAGAACAAGGGCGGCGGCTCCGTCATTGATACCAGGGGCGTTGCCCGCCGTCACGGTGCCGTCGGCGCCAAAGACAGGTCTCAAGGCTGCCAGTCCCTCCGGGGTTGTGTCAGAACGGGGATGCTCATCGCGGTCGAACACCAAGGCATCGCCCTTTCGTTGCGGGATCCTGACGGGCATTAACTCGTCGGCAAACCTCCCATTCTCGTGGGCCTCCTTAACCCGCATCTGGCTGCGATAGGCCCACTGATCCTGCTGCTCTCGGCTTACTCCAAGCTCCATGGCAACGTCACTGCCGTGAACCCCCATGTGAACATCCTTGATGCCGCACCAGAGGCCGTCATTAACAGTGGCATCCACCAACTTACCGTTGCCGAGACGATATCCATAGCGGGCCCTCTCAAGTAAATAGGGGCCCAGGCTCATATTCTCCATTCCGCCTGCGATGACGGTGTCGGCCTCCCCCAGGCGGATCATCATGTCGCCAATATTGGCTGCCCGGAGGCTTGAGGCGCAGACCTTGTTCAGTGTGTCTGACGGCACCTCTGGCGGCAGGCCAGCCTTGATTGTCGCCTGGCGCGACGGGATCTGCCCGGCCCCTGCCTGTACCACCATACCCATGTAGACGTAGTCTATTTCATCTTCCCGGCCCTGCAGCCCTGCCCTATCCACCACTTCACGGATGGCCATCGCCCCCAGGTCCACGGCGGGGATGGAGCTAAGGGTTCCTCCCATCCGTCCGAAGGGTGTTCGAACCGCGCTGACCACAACCGTCTCTCTCCTGCTCATCTCTCAGACCCCCTTGTTTGTCCTATAACTACATATGACAGCGGCTCCTTCAATAACACCAGCCGCTTGTAAGACTTTCCTATGTATTCACTATTCCGTCAAATTGGGGAAACTCCTGTTTTGAGGCGAGCAAACCGGATCTAGGACGATGAGGGGGATAGGTCTATCCGGAACCGGTGGCTGTAGATGTTCATCCGCTCCCCGCGGGCAAAGCCCACAACGGTGACACCCAGCTCCAGGGCGTACTCCAGTGCCAGGGAGGTCGGCGCTGAGCGGGATACTAGGATAGGTACCCTGGCCCGCGCGGTCTTGAGAAGGATCTCCGAGGAAACCCGGCCTGTTGTCAGCAGCACCAGGTTAGAGGGGTCAATCCCCGCCAGGAGGCAGTGGCCCACGATCTTGTCGAGGGCATTATGGCGACCCACGTCCTCCCTGACGATGGTAAGGCCCTGACCCGGTTCCGCCAGGGCGACGCAGTGGGTTCCACCAGTGGCGAGAAAGAGCTCCCCTGAGCGTTGGAAGTCCCGCATCAGGCTGGTGATATCGGCGGCGTCGCAAAGAGGTTTGGGGCCAGCATCTGAGCTCGGGACTGGAATGGGCGAAAGACCGACAGATTCCAGGCTCAGACTGAAGGTTGAACCGCGCCCGCAGCCCGAGGTAATGGTTCCTTTACCGAAGATCGCTCGCTCCAGGGGCCTGTCTTCGACGGTCTCTACAAAAACCCCGCGGCGATGGTCGTCAACCTCAACCGTCAGGATGTCTTCCTTTGTCCCCAAGAGACCCTCACCATACATGAATCCCACAGCCAACTCCCGCCTGTGCTGAGGCGTGCAGAGAAGAGAAACAAGTTCCTCACCGTTATAGAACAGGGTCAGGTGCTCCTCCGCTGCAACGGAGTCCGTTACCTCCTGGGACTGTTCCCCCTTGCTGCGGATGATCTCAACCCGTTGGGCCCCGGCGCCCTCATACCCCTTATTCCCTCTGTCAGCCATGACGAGTCATCTCCTAGCAACCATTCCCATTCATGTGCCATCTACTTCACAACAATTCTACCCTAACCGAATGACAGTAGCAATTTGGGGGGTGCTTGACCAAGCCCTTCTTGCATAAGGGTTTTAAGAGCGGACCATGACCTGCCCGGCCTGAGGGACGTCGGTATGGGGTGACGATATGAAACAAGGCGGTAACTGGATGCCCACACCACAGGGGTGGCTAGTCCCAATAGTACTGCTGGCCTGCGCCTGCCTTGTGATTGTTGCAGCGGGGCTGACCTGCCTCTATTACGGCAACCATCTCTACGACTCTTTCCATGGCAATGATGCTGGTGGCTATGATGCCCTGGCAGGCGGGAAGCCCGGCACAGTCCATCGGATTGCTGATACCATCGCCTGGACATACCCTTGTGATGGGTCTACTGTAACCTACCGAGAGGACTCAATTGTCCTCAGATTTAGCTCAAGCGCCTATATGGGTAAATTTCAGGTCTCTATAAACCCCGCCTTCAACCTTCCCCTCATTCAATGGGTCGGAAGCTCCCTCATCCTGACAGAACAGGCGCAACCCCTGGATGGGAACTACACCGTGACGGTCACTGATCCCCTGGGCAAAATGGAGGGTTTTCGGTTTGACTTCTCGGCCCGTCCCGGTCGCCATCAGGCCCCCTATGTGGAACTGCTGGAAACAAGGGAACGCCGTTTCATAGACGGGTCTTACATGGGGGCAGCCGGCCCCCCCCGGGTACTGGAGTCGGGCCAGGGGCTATCGGTAGGTAAAGGAGACGTCCTGATCCACTTTCATCTGCCGCCTGCCAGTGGTGTCCCCCAGTTCGTTGCCGCCTTTCATTCCCTACCGGACAGGGTTGATACCTCCTGGGTTCAACTTGACCGTGAGGTTGTCGTCTCGTTGAGATGGCCGGCAGATGACGCCAGCGGTGAAGATGAAGAACTTGTCGTCCTCGTGGATCCCACCGTCAATGACCTGGTTGGACAGCTATTCCCCGACGGGTTCACAGTCTCCCTGCGACGTGCAGAGCAACTGACCTTCACGGCGGTGGATAAGGGTAACCCCTCCCACCGCACCCCCTATCAACAGCCCAGAAATGCCTACTATGCTGTGGCCGAACCCGTCGCCGTCCGGTTCCACTTTAGCCAGCCCGTGAACCGTGACTTCATTGAGGCCGCCTTCACCTTGACGGAGCCCTCAATACCCCTTGACTTCCAGTGGCAGGGCGACCGGGCAGTTGATGTCACCGCCGATGCCTCTGGCCTCAGCCCTGGCGATGTCCTGGTCCTGGACCCTCAGTGTTGGCCAGAACGGCATCCACCCACCGCCGGCTTTCAGGAGCAGGGCGACGCCGCGTCCCCCACGTCCATCTGGTTCAACGACGCCCTCACCCTTCACATCGCTGACCCGCGCACCCTCATCGCATATCAGGTATCAGACCTTGTCAACGGCCGCGAGGTCACAGAACCAGAGACCCTTGCCTTCTTGCCTCCCGGTGTCATCCCCACAGGCTTGGGGGTTGGCGGCACAGTGCTGTCGGCCATGGAACCTGTCCGAGGCCCAGATGGAACCCTCGCTGAGGACAACGGCGGCGTCCTTGGGCTTCCCTGGCTCTTCCCGCTACCCACCGACAACCGGCCCGGTGACTTGCGCCAGAAGCAGATTGACTCTCTAGACCTCTCAGCTGAGACCGGGTGGGCGCTGGCCACCCATTTCACTGACGATGGGACCCTCTTTCTGATCCTACCAGATGGTTGGGCGACCCTCTCCCCAGATAGGCCGGGGCATCCTCTGAATATCGTAACGGGACTTGTTCCAGGGGAGAGGTTTCTGGGGATTGCACCCGCGCCTGATTGGTCGCAAGTAGCGTTCCTGACGACAGCGCCGGGCGCCTTGACCAACGGAAGGCACCAAGCCCCCCTGCCTGATACCGGAGTTCCCGTCTATCTCCGTGTGGCAACCACAACAGGCGAGATCACCTCAGGTCCCGTCATCGTCGGCAGCCTCCACGACAGCCTCGACTTTTACACCGGTTCCCTCGCCTGCGCCTGGCAGGGTGACGAGATCTACTTTGTCGATCGGCTTGGTGATGGAAAGACGGTTCTGGCAGCTGTCAACCCCGCAACCGGAGACAAGCGCCTTCTCCATCAGGTTACAGGCCTTCGAAGACAACTGGGTCTTGTGGCTGTGCCAGCCCCTTTGAGTCAGGGCAAGGGCCACGGGGATTATCCGCTGCTAATCGCGTTGACTGAGGACATGACTGAGGACATGACTGAGGGATGGGCTGAGGGGCGAGCACTGTTCCTGGGGCCTGACGGGAACGAGGTGATTGACTCCCTGATTCTCCCCGCTGGAGAAGAGTGGCGCGCCATCCCGGCGCCGGATGGGTCCGCTGTGGTCTTTAGCCCCGAAGATAGGACAGGGCTGACCACCAGCATCGTCTTCTTCTTTGAGAATGAGACCGTCATTCGGGTTAGGGGCGTTGCAGTTGGTTGGTCTGCCAGCTCCGACCTGATCTATGCCCACCAGCCTTTACAGGGGCGGTAAGTAGAAGGAAGACTACTGCTGCCATCAGGCCCAGGACCAACCGCCGGCCAACAACCTCGCGCGTTGCCGCCTGTTCCGTGGTTAGCTGGTGAAGCCTTTCCTCGAGGCCATTCACTCTGCGCCATGCCCTCCCAGCCCTGGCTGTGACCCACTTGGTCTCCATCACCACCTGCTCGTGGCGCCTGAAGACGGCGGCGCGCTCCCGCATCATCCGGTCCACAGCCCCGATAACAGCCCGCTCAAGATCGGATGCATCGCGGATGAAGTCGGGGTCTGGTTCCGCATCGAGGGCGTTAGGATCCACAACATCGTCGCCGCTTGACTCTTCATCGGGCTCACCTTCCATCTCCGGTGGAGCCATCACCCTGTTGATCATTACCGAGAGGATATAGGGATTGTCCCTCAGGAATACCAACCCGCAGTCGTTGACTGAGCCGTAGGTGGTGCCAGTCTTGTGGGCCACAGGAACCCCACCGCCAACAACCCTGGGTATCCGGGAGGTGAATATCGTTGTCAGGAGAGAGTCCAGGAACAGTTCCGTGTAGTACTCCCCGAAACGGTTTTGATAGACCATCTCCAGGACCCGGCCAGCGTCATAGGGAGTGGTTCTTAGCGCCCCCTGGTACTCGACCTCGACCGCCGTGGGAAGAAGGTTTGAGCCAATAACAGTATCAGAGAGGCCGAGGGCCGCAGTCTCACGATAAACCGTTGGCCTTCCCAGATGGTTGTAGAGCAGATTAAAGAAGTCGTTCTTCGATAAGACGATCATCTCTGTGACCAGGTCCTTCACCGTCAGCCCCTCTTTGCCAACGGCTTCATCCCCATCCGGCCCCTCATCACCCTGCTGGGGGGTATGAACTACCTCAGTCAGGTCTATCTCGCCCCGACTTGCGAGACTGTATGTAACCGCCGCCAGAAATAGCTTGGATACGCTGGCAGGAAAGAAGTCTCCGTATCCATCGTCGCGGACAAGCCGGTGATTGTGGCCAAACTCGAGTCCAGACCGGAGCTCTTTGACATAGATCCCGAGGCGGGCATTGAGCTTCAGGGTGGCATCTTCCAGGGGTAAAACTGATTGAGGGAGACGGTCGGAGAAACCTTCGGAGGTGGACTGAAAGGCCCTCTCGAAACCGTTGAGAAGCTGCAACTGCTCATCAAGGTAGAACGCCTCCGCGTGAGCCCTGGTAAGGGGTGTCTGAATACCCTGAATAGCGCTATCAAGCCGGCGGCCATCAGCGGCCCACCCGTAAGCATCTAGCAAGCAGAAGAGAATGACTAGTACTAGCAGTGCCTGAGCTACCCGTCTTGCCCCCCAGACCCCGTCAAGACCCATAAAGACCTCCTCATAGGGACTGCCTGTTTAATGCACTGTTAACATTATTCTCCACAGGTCTCGCCCTTCCTTCCCCGGGAGAGAGCTGGCTGCGCCTGGCTAGTCGCTGCTCAGACTCAAATGTGGTATTATCTTGTCTAGTGGTGCTTTATGTACTCTACTATGCCAATCGGAGGTGGCAGAGATGGCACGAGGACACCCTTAACCGCCTAGTCTGGCCCGGCCTCCCCCGCGCGTGTGACTCAATTTCTGGTGGGTCTGTAGCAAATGAGACAACGCGCGAGGAGTGACAAGAGTGTTGTGGGAAGCACGCATTGAGGCTAACACCTGGAAGCTCTACACCTACTGGTTCTTCCACAATCTGATACTGGCTTACGTAATCGAACGCCTCTACTGGCAGGATCGAGGCATGACGGTTCAGATGGTCGTCTATACCGAGACCATCTATGCCGCCATCGTGATACTGCTGGAGATCCCCACCGGCGTGCTGGCAGACAGATGGTCCCGCAAGAACCTGCTTGTTATCGGGGCCTTACTGGCTTGCACCGAGTTTGCTATCTTGATATACGCCCGGTCCTTCTGGCACTTCGCTTTGGCTGTCGCCTTTGCGGCGGTCCAGCGGGCGCTGTGCAGCGGAACCAGCAACGCCCTCCTCTATGATTCTCTTAAGACAGTAGATGAAGAAGCTGGCTTCGAGCGGTCCCTGGGTAGGCTCCGGGTCTTTGACCACGGCGCATCGGTACTGGCTGCCCTGCTTGGGTCCCTGGTCGCGGCCAGGGCGGGCCTTGAGACTACCTACTGGCTTTCACTAGGAAGCCTGGTGGTGTCTCTGGTGGTATCGTTTCTCCTTATTGAACCCCCAAGGGATTGCGGCATTGACATTGAACCGGCGTCACGCCAAGACCTGAGTTTCAAGGCTTATGTTCAGGAGGCGTCTCAGTTCTTCCGGCAGGGTCCCGTTGTGCGGTATGTCCTACTGGCGGGGGTTGTTGTAGCTGCCACCATAACCTATATCGACGAGTTCTGGCAGCTCTATGCTGACGCCGTTGCGGTGCCGGTTGTATGCTTTGGCATGATCCAATCCAGCGGCCTGCTTGTGGCTACTGCAACCAGCGCTGTGGCCTATAAAGCACGATTCTGGCTAAACCTGCAGCAGGTCATAGCTATAACCCTGACTCTAGTGACCATCGGTACCCTGATGATGTCATTCACTGTATCCCCCGGTGGCTTGCTCCTTCTGATCCCGTTGTACGCTGCCGCGGCGCTGACAGAGCCCCTTATCATGGGGTACCTCCATCATCGGGCCGACTCCTTCAACCGCGCAACCATTGAGTCGTCACTGTCAGCAGTCAACCGCCTGGCAACCATAGCTGTCGGGCTAGTCTTCGGTTGGGTCTCTACGGGCTGGACAATCTTCGCCGGGTTCAGGCTTCTGGGGGCTTTCACCGGATCCTACCTGCTATACTACTTTCTCAGCATGAGCCTGAGTACCGAAGAGTCAGCTGAAAAGAAGCCGATCTAGAAGAATGTACAGGGTAAGCGGGGCGCCTGGATATCCCGGCGCCCCGCTTAATAGATCACAGCCCGCCCTACCAATCCTCACCTGGTAGGCTCCCTCTCTGGGAGCGGTAGTCTCCAGATGCTGGCGGACAAAATCTGCCACCAGTTTTATCCTCTCGTTTCCATTTCCCCTCATGTACTTCATCCCTCTCTCACTCGACCTGAGCTCCGTAGGCCTGGGCCACATAGATTGCCTGGGAGACATCGAGCCGCACCTTAAAGAGGCTGAAGTTCCTGACATTGACCCCATCGATCCGCGCCCCCCTCAGGTCCGCTCCCGCCAGGCTGGCCTCATCCAGGAGGGCACTGGTCAAGTCTGCCTCCCTGAGGTCGGCGTCCTCCAGGTTGCAGCGATACAGGTCGGCTTCGGCGAACCGCACCCCCCGCAGGTCTAACCCTTTTAGTACCGCCTTCCGCAGGCTGGTAAAGGACCAATCTCCACCTGAAATAACGAGTCCCGTTGTCTTCACGTTGTCAAAGGTCGAACCCGTCATTTTACACTCCAGAAACCTGGCGCTAAACAGATTCGTCCCGTCGAACCTGCAGTTAGTGAAGGCGGATCTATCGTGGGAAGACGCGTTCAACCGCGCGCCAGTGAAGTCGCATTCAGAAAAAGAACAGCCAGCGATTTCTGTCTCACTGAAGTCGGTGTGGCGAAAACTGCACCCGATGAACTGACAGCCCTTGATCTCCCTACCATCTAGAGCCCTGCCATCGAAGCCCTCCTGGGTATACACCTTGCCAGCGACTAAATGCATGGCGGATGCCTCCTTGTCGATGCTCAGCTAGCATTCGTCAACACTACCGTAAACACCATCTTCACTCTATCTTCAGGCCCGTCTCCTCTCTGACCTCCCTACCCAAAGGCATTTTCATACTACCCACAGCAAACATGACGGTGATTGAAAGAGGACCGTTCCTCCGTGCCACTGGCTGGCGTTGCGCCCCCCATAGCGGCTATTGTCACCAAAGCAGCAGTGGCAGGTATCGCGGACTGTCTCGTCCTCCATGATGCATCCGACCACCTCCGCTCCCCCGTTGATCCCGAAGGCAATCTCAGCCAGTTGATAGTTGGCGGGGTTGGCTGCCAGGTCCCGCTGCATCCAATCCAGATACTGCTGGAATACGGGGTCGTCCTCATCGCAGCAGGAGATCAGTCATAGACAATGGCGACCCTATCCCCGGCACCAACGCCCATCTGCCTGTCAAGGACATTCTCCACAAACATCCCTATTCGCCCATCTTCACCAGCCCCGGGGGGTAACCCCTCTAGGGAAGCCTTCTCAGACATCATCTCGACTCTCAGCCCCTGTAAAGCCCAATTCCTCAATGACCACTCCCTCGTCGTTGGGTTCAACTGGGCCTGAACCAAGGCTCTTCGCAAGCCCAAGGACGGTAAGGAGGGCGCGCTTGCCCCGGAGGGTTAACTCATAGGAGTTCCGCTCTGGACTCAGCAGGTAGCGGGCGCTGGCCAGCTCCCGCAGGTGATGATAAAGCTGACCCGATGAAAGCCCTGTCTCCTCCGCCAGTTCTCCTGCGGACTGACTACCCTCAGCCAACGCTTTTAACAGCCCGATCCGCTGCTCGCTGCTAAAGGGCGACATGAACTGGGCAACCTGAACCTCACTGACATCCCTGAGGCCTTCCCAGGTCTCTTCAGAGTGGGACAGCATCTGGCCGCCGCCCTCACGCCAGTAGCAGACCAGGGAGACGAAGCGGCCGTTGTCCATGGCCTTCACCCCTTCGAGAACCACCGGCACTTGATCGGGAATCTCGCCTCTCTGTCCCCGCTCCCGGCGCGGTGGCCGGGGAGCCCGCGGCGGTGATGGAGGCTCTGGCGGGGCGGGGCGTTGAGGGGATCCTCCCCTGGGTCTTCCGGCGGACCTCTCCTGCTGTTCCTTCAAGTCCTTGACCTCCCCGGCCAGTTCAGCCAGGATCCGCCGCACTTCATTCAGTTCCTCTCTGTAGCTGTCACCGGTCATTCTATCACTCCCTCGTTTATTCTGTAATTTTGGATTCCTGTACTATGAATATATCTCAGGTTACTGCCATCTGTCAACTGGATCGTCACCAACCATACCCTCTCCACATAGCCTACTAGAGAACGAGACGAGTCAGCAGCTCAGGCAGCACCCCCATACGCTGGTAACCTACCTGCGCCGCCCCCTGGGCAGCCTTGTGAAGGGAGACCGAGTGGAGCCTCTCACGGACCGCGCCACCACCACATCATGTTTAGACTAGGTATTATTGCACTTGCCGTAAGCCTGGATAGTCTGACGGCAGGGACTGCCTTCGGGGCGAGCCGGGTCCGACTTCGCGGCTATACCATAGCCTTGCTGTCGGTTGTGTCCATCCTTACCGTCTTGACCGGAGGGTTCCTGGCCCTGCAGGCCTCGTTCTGGATTTCGCCGGGCACTGCCCGTCAAGCGGGATCCGTTCTTCTGGCCCTTTTAGGTCTCTTCCTCGTCATCCAGGCTTTCCTGTCAGCCCAGGAACTCGACAACACACCTGTTCCCATCGATCCTCCCGTTGAGGAACCAGGAGCCGACAGGCAACAGGTCCTTGTCAAGGCCCACATTGCCGGCCTGGTACTGATGGTCCTCAGGGAACCAACCCTTGCGGATCAGGACAGATCAGGGACAATTGAGATTGGCGAAGCGGTGGTACTTGGGACAGCGTTGGCCATGGACGCCGCGGCCGCGGGTATGGCCTCAGCCCTGATGGGAGGCAGTGTCATCCTGCTTGCGCTGGCCGTCGGCATCATGAACGGCTTGATGTTCTACGCTGGATTTCGCCTGGGTGCGTCGTTTACCGGATCGCCTAAGTTCAGGCGAACGGCCCGGCTGATACCTGGCATTATACTGTTTCTTCTCGGCCTCCTGCGCGCTACCGGGACAGCTTAATTCAACGGACCCGGAGGCAGGGTTCACCCACGGCACGTCGAAGAGCTAACCATCCCGTCATCCGTAGGAGGACATCAGCAGCATGGCGTCAGTAAATCGGGCCAACCATAAGCCGCAGCATGAGACAAGCACTCGCAGACATCGCTCCTTGAGCACCCGCGCCCTGACCAGAGTCGCGGTGTTTGCGGCCCTTACCGCAGTAGGCGCCTTCGTTCGCATCCCATTGCCCTATGTCCCTTTTACCCTGCAGACCTTCTTTGTCCTCTTCGCCGGCAGTCTCCTAGGCAGCCGCCTCGGACTCCTGAGCCAGGTGATCTACCTCGCCCTGGGTCTGATGGGCCTCCCAATCTTTGCCCATGGTGGTGGACCCTCCTATGTGCTTCACCCCAGTTTCGGTTACCTTCTCGGCTTCGCCGCCGCCGCCTACATCATCGGCCTGGTGGTGGAGAGGGCCAACGAGCGAAGCCTCAAAACCTACTTGCTGGCAAACTTACTGGGGCTGGGAATCATCTATCTTATAGGCCTACCCTATCTTCATGTAATTCTCAACAACGTGGTCGGCGTGGAGTTTTCCCTGACCCGAACCCTCTGGGCAGGCATGGTTGTCTTCCTTCCTGGGGACTTCCTTAAGGCCTTAGTGGCCGCCAGGGCGGCAGCGGATATGGCGTACCGGCTGCCCTTCTGAACTCCCCAGACCAGGAATTAGTAGGACCCTGCAGGAGGTTTTATCGGTACTGGAATCGAAATAAACTCTGAATAACCACACCAGAGATGCATTAGGAGATGCATTAAATGATCTACTGAGAAGCCGGTTGATTGGAAGCCCCATACTTGCCAACATCAAGGGAGGAGAACCTACCGTGTTTGAAAGTGCCAAGGTCTACCGTTACACCACAATCATGAGCGCTGGTCACGGGATGACCCATGCCTACCTACTATTCTTTGCTCCTTTCATCACATCGATTCAAAAGGCCCTGGGCGTCGACTACGTAGCCCTGGGGGCCTTAGTAAGCTTTGCCTTCATCGCCTACGGAGTGGGCTCGCTTCCCGCTGGCTTCATCTCTGACTATGTGGGCCACAAGCGCTCTGCCGTGATCTCGCTGGTGGTGCCTGCTATCGGGTGTATGGTTGGGTTTTTTGCTCACTCCTACACCATGATGGCCGTGTCCTTTGTGTTGCTGGGCGCCGGGACAAGCATCTACCACCCTGTTGCCAACGCCCTGGTCACCAATTTCGCCACTGGTGAGATGCGGGGTAAGGCATTGGGTATCCACGGAGTGGGCGGAAACGTGGGAATGGCCCTGGCACCGATACTGACCGCTGGAGTTGTACACTTCGGCAGCTGGCGCTACGCCTTCCTGCTCTGGGGCATCATCGGCTTACTGGTAGCCCTCCTCATCTCCCGGACCGTCCCGGAGGTCATCTCGCGCGGAAGCAGTGAAAAGAGTGCTACCCCAAGAACCTCCCTATCCAGCCTACTGACGGTCACTGCCATCGCTGTACTGGCCATCCTGGCGGTTCAGGGTTTTTTCAACGACGGTGTTTTCGCCTACCTGCCGGCCTTCCTCCAGAGCGAAAAGAGCCTGTCGGTGGCTGTGTCAGGTTTGGTGGCGGGCCTGAACTTTGGCGCGGGGATCCTCGGCCAGTTGGCGGGGGGCTACCTTTCGGACACCATCGGCCGCAAGGCCACCCTGGCCTGGGGAAGTGTGGCCTGCGTCATTACCTTTGCCCTGCTCCCTATTGTTTCTAATGGGGTCCTTTTAATGATCACAATTGCTGCCATGGGATTTGCCCTCTTCATGCTGCAGCCGCCAATGAACGCCCTTGTTGCCGATGTCACGCCCTCAGACGTTCGGGGCGCCTCCTTCGGCATTGTCTTCTCAGCCAAGTACGGTATCGGGGCCTTTGCGCCATTTGTCGGCGGAATAATCGCGGCGAATAGCGGCTACGGCCCCTTCTTCTACCTACTGGCCGCCTCGGCCCTTGTGGGGTTGCTCCTGCTCTACTTCGTACGGCCCGAAGAGACGGTCTACACAGGGGCCGAGGGAGTCACACTCAAACAGTAGGCATGTATGGTTGTTAATGAGGATAATCGCTTTTTTTGAGATCCTGGCCTAGTCCAACCGGTCGCCGCACTCGCCGCAGAAACGAGAAGAGTGGCTGTTCATGGCGCCGCATTTTTCGCACTCCACCATCTGCAGTGAACTACCGCAGTTGTTGCAGAACTTGCCTTCACCGGCGGGCTTGCCGCACTGAGGGCAGAGGGTCTGCTTGCTTTCAATCTTGCCGTGAAAGACCTTGGTCTTGGAGGCCTCTTCTGAGATGTCCTCAACCATCTTGCGGGCCCTGGCATGGGCAACCTCCACGTTTGCTCGGGGAGCGCACTCCACACAGAGGCCTTCCTGCTCATTCCAGTCGTTGGCGCAGAGCCACTGGCGACACTTGGGACAGCGCTGGAAATTGCCCTTGGCCTCATTCTGGGCCTTGCTAAAGGCGGCTTCGTGCTCTTTATGCCAGGCAGGGGTCATCCCCTCGAAACGCTCGCTCAGAATATTTGCGCCCCGCAGAGCACTGTAGCTGAGGTTGTGCTTGCCAGCCAAACTTGATACAGCCCCAATGGCACCGCCAAGTCCCCGTAGGAAGCGGCCCTTCTTGTAGGTCTTGGACTCAATGAACCTGGTCTTATAGCCTTCCTGACAGAGGTCGCAGTAGAAGGTGAATTGAAATCCCGCCTCGGTGCTGTTGTCTTCATAGTTGTCGGTAAAGGGTTGCAGAGTCATCTTTCCAACACTCCTTCGTAACAATGGATTATGATCCTTGGGGCCTCATCGGTTTCCCACACTTTATACAGGTATCCCCCAGCGGGGGCTGTTCTTCGCGGCACTTCCGTTGGGGACAGGTCACAACAAGGCGCTGGTCGCAGTGCTCGCAGTAGTCGGAGAAGAAAGTAGTCTCGGCACAGAATGGACAAGTCAGCTGCAGTGACAGTCCGCAGGATGGACAGGCAGTCCAACTCTTACGAGTGGGATGGGCGCACCTAGGACAGCGCGCCTGTAAGGGATTGACCTTCCCGCAGGTCGGGCAGACATTGGCATCAGGTGGCACCAGTTCTTCACAGTATCGGCATGGCTGCATATACCCCGGCAAATGAAACCCTCCTTTCGTTCATCTATTAGGGTCAATCAGCTTAGCCACCCCTTGCTGCCACTGTTCAAAAGATCCATGGGAAACGCGGCCAATATAGAGTTTCCGCAGTTCCTCCAGGGCAGGCAAGCGGCGCAGGGCATAGAGGTAACGGAGATAACGGGGCTCGCGAAGCCTCTCCTCAGGCAGGTAGATGGGTTCGCGTCGGAAGTTTATCGCCTGCATACAGCGGTTGACCCGGCGCAACATCCGCTCTGTTTCAGCCTTCATGTCAACCTTCCCGCTGGCATACTCGCTCTGCCCGGTAATGCGAAACAGGTAGGTGGCCTGGGCCGTCTCCCTATCGGAGAAGGATTCCATAATCAAGGCATTCCCGGGCTGCGTGGGATCGGAGCTATAGACTGGGAACAGAAACCAGACGTAATCTCCCGTCAGGTCCCCCATCAGGCCCCGCTTAACCCCCATTGCCATCTGCTCCGCCTGAGCCAGCGACTTCAGATAGGCATACTCCTCTTTGATTGGGGATTCGTCAACCTTCTTCTCCAGCACTGGCCAGAACTTCCGCGAAACAGCATTGATCTCGTGGCGTGACGCCGCCCTGCCTTCACGCATTACCCGCGCCAGCTTCCATACCTGAGCGGGATCAGCCATAGGTAGCAGTTGCTTAACCAACGCCTGGGTCCTCTCCTCAAGCCGGTTTATGGCGACCTCCAGGTTGTGCTTAAAGCCATCGAGGTGGTAGCCCATGCGGCTAAAGACAACCCCTTCGCCGTACTCAGTGGTGACCTTGAGGGTATGCCCTTCGGCCTCCAGGTCCATCATCTCGCTGTACAGGAAACGTAAGGGATCCGCCTGCTCCGGTATGAGCACCAGAGCCGTCTCATAGAGGCGCGGCTCACAGCGTCCCTCGCCCAAGACCTGGTCGGAAGCATCGTAGTAGTTGTAGGTAGCCTCAAAACCCGAACGCAGCACCTTTTCCTGCATTAGCATATCTTCCAGCAGCATCCCGCCCCGCTCCCTGAACAACAGGCGCAAGAAGTCCTCGTAATTGTAACCAAGGCGGTGCAAAAGCAGTTTCTCCTGGGAACTGAGAAGGAGCACGGCCTGGTAATCTCCCTGTTTCACTTCGACTATGTCCCGGTAGGGAATCCTGCGACCCGAGCCGCCTTCCGGCGCCAGTGCCAGGCACTCCTCATCCATAACAAGACGGGCCCGGCCTTCCCTCACTACACCACCGGCCTGATTCAACCAGGCGTAAGCGGCTTCGCCCTGAAAAACTGGAGGCTTGATTGCCTGTTCTTCGCTCATCGAACCCCATCCCCTCATTACAAGCCTGGCTCACCGTAACCATAAGAAACATAGTTTGCTTTCCACAGCCACAACCCATCCCCCTGCAGGAAAGCAAGAGTTTTCCGACAAATCTCACTGCTGCTGACCAATATAGCGAAGGCCCCCTCCAAGGAGGGGGCCCTGATATAGGTCAACCTTCCGGCGCCGCTATGGCCGTTTCGGCTCTCATTTCACCCTGCAGTCCATAGGGCGCCAGCTGGCAGACTCCTCTAATACAGGTAACTCTGGCCGGGATCGGGATAGTTCGGAGGGAAGAGGGCGGTTAAGACCCGTCTCGCCTCTCCTGAAGCCACCCCAAGGGAAGCCATCCCGTCCGCACCGGGCAGCACGCTTCCCAGGGCCAGCTTAGTCAGGTCCTGATAGGATAGGTCTACGGCGTCTCCCACGGAGGCGTCCGTCACCGAGCTCTCCCTGTAGCCAACAGAGATCCCGTTCACATCATAGTGGAGTGTAACTACCTGACCCGATAGTCCAGCATCCCTATCCTCCGCTACCCGCACCGTCGCCATCCCCTGGACGGACTCTGCTGGCCAACCGCGCTCCTGCCAGCGGGCAGACAGGACTGGTTCCAGTGACTTCAACAGGCCTCCAGGGTTCACCACCAGCGCGAAGCCGGCCGAGGGCCTCCGGTACCGGAGTACCCCCCTGAAGTCGCCCAGGCCGGTCCTTACCAGGCTGTTTCTGGGGGAGGCGGTAAAGCCCATCTCCTTCAGGCCCCGGCCCAGGGCCAGCCGGGCAAGGCCAATCCAGAGTTGGCTGGCAGCCCCATCATCCACTGCAGCGCCCTCTACTATGTTCAGGACCTTGGCCTCAAGGTCTTCAGTAACGCTGGCGTAGGCCATGGCTCTATCTGAGCCTTCCCCGTCAGCCCCCCTGAGGACATGGAGCCTTTCAAGGTCGGGGAAGGGATGCTCGATTGTTCTCGCAAGCTCAGGATCGCCCAGGGATAGTTCCCGCTGCCACCAGTCGACACCGCGACTGAGGGCCAGGCAGCCTCCACGGGCTTCCTCCTCCCACACCCCGGCCAATGCTGGGGCATCGTCAGGGCTGGCTGTTGTCAGGCGGGGCCCTTCAGCTCCAGAGGGTCCACCAGCAGACTTGAGAACCTGGTCAACTGGAAGCACCAGCCGGTGGGTGGCCAGACACTTGGTGTATCCCGACCGGGAGTAGTACTCGGGGACTCCGTGGAAGAATAACACGGTTCCGCCCTGGTCGTGGACGTACTGGTTGAGCCTTTCAATCAACCTGACCATGATGCCCTGGCCCCTGTATTCATGGAGGGTTGCGGCGGGGTTCAGCATCCAACTCTCAGTCCTGATCCCCTCAATGTAGGTGGGGCGGTAATGGGCGCCAACAATACTGACGATGTGGCCGGTGGACGCATCTTTAGCTACCAGATTGCACTCTGGGCGGAAGTCGTTCCGGTGATACAGGTAATCAAAGCAAGCCTTTTCGTTGGGGTTCGTCCTGTCCCCCCCGTAGTAGGGTTTCTTGAATGAGGCGTCGATGACATCAAGGATCTCGGGGATCTCTTCGCTGGTTCCGTGGCGAATTATGATCTCATTATGGTTTTTACCTTCTGGCAATGTCGTGCCCTCCAATCCAGTCTTAAAGCAGTTTCGTTCTAAGGAAAGATCATCACTGCCTTGACGCGGGGCACGCCTGAAGAAACAAAAGGGCCGCAGTTCAGCGCGGCCTGTTAGAGCAGGTTTTCTAGTCGTTTCGAGGATTGCAGAGAACCATCTTACCAATGGCTATAGAATCTGAAAACCTGAAGCCAGGAATGCCGCGAAAAGGCTGTGAGGTTGGGTTGAGACTTGCGCAAGTGCCCTCATATCTAGCATTCCTCCTTCAGTCTGGAACAAAGCCGTGGTTGTTTTCATCACTCAACCTATTCTAGTGGAAGGCCGGCCCTCAGTCAAGGTTTTTCTGCCGCGGAACCGCCAGGTGAGGGTCATTCAGTACTGCCTCCCCCCAGGTAGAGATCAATGACCTTGGGATCCGATAGTAGCTCTGTCCCAGAACCTGTTACCGCGTTCTTGCCCATGTCAAGGACATAACCCCTGTCAGACATGGCCAGCGCCTTCCGGGCATTCTGCTCCACCATTAGAATCGAGCAGCCGCTGCCGTTGATCTCCATTATCTTCTCAAAGACCACATCAACAAGCCTGGGGGATAGACCCGCTGACGGTTCATCCAGAACCAACAGGCGCGGCCGAAGCATCAGGGCTCGCCCCATTGCCAGCATCTGACGCTGCCCACCGGATAGGGTCCCGGCCCGACTGCGTCGCTTCTCCCACAGGTCTGGAAAGAGGCCATAGACTCTTTTCAGGGCCCGGGCCAGTTGATCACCGCGTTTGAGCAGGTAGCCACCGACCTCAAGGTTCTGGTGCACAGACAGATTTGCGAAGACGTTTCTGGTCTGGGGAACATAGCACAACCCAATCTGGACGATAGCCGATGGCTTCAAGCCCACTATCCTGTGGCCGTCAAAGGAAATCACCCCGGACCTAACGTTGATGAGGCCGAAAATGGCCTTAGCCAGGGTTGACTTCCCGGCCCCGTTTGGTCCCACGATTACTACCATCTCTCCTCTGGCAACAGAAAGGCCCAGCCCGTGCAAAACATCAGCATCTCCATATCCGGCCCGCAGGTCTGTCACCTGCAGCAGCTTGCTCCCAGGATCAGGAGCAGGAGCATCGGCCCTGTGTAGAGCCTCCTGCTGGCCCCTCATGACACCACCCCCAGGTAGGAGTCGACGACATCGGGGTGCCGTTTCACTTCCTGGGGATCGCCAGCGGCAATCACCGTTCCGCCGGCCATCACCAGGACCCGATCGCAGAGAGCGGTTATCATATCCAGGTCGTGCTCAATAATGAAGAAGGTCAGTCCCTGCTGCTTCCTGAGGTCTGCGATGTACTCAAGGAGGGTTTCCTTCAGCGCTGGGTTGACCCCCGCCATGGGCTCATCCAATAGAAGCATCCGCGCCCCGGGCATCAGCGCCCTGGCCATCTCCAGGAGCTTTCGCTGTCCGCCCGATAGAGAACCAGCGTACTCATCAGCCATCTTGTCAAGACCAAAGTAGGTGAGGAGATGGGTTGCCCTCTCCCTTGCCCTGGCCTCATGCCTGCGAACCTGTCCAGGCACCAGGAGATTATCCAACAATCCCTCTCGCCCTTGACCCGCCGCCGCCAGGTGAAGGTTGTCCGCCACTGACAGGCGCGACAAGACGCGGCTCAGTTGGAAGGTCCTGATCATCCCCAATCGCGCCACCTGATAGGGCCTCAGCCCGTCGATGCGCCTGCCAGAGAACCAAGCCCTTCCCGCCGATGGCCTTAAGAGACCGCTAAGGAGATTGAACACCGTCGTCTTGCCGGCCCCGTTGGGACCTATCAGGCCTACGATCTCGCCCGGGCAGATCTCCAGGGATACGTCCCGCACGGCGTAGAACCCATCAAACTCCTTGCTAAAGCCGTCTGCCTGGAGCAGTGGCTCATTACTACCATTAAGACTCAAGTGTCATCTCCTCCTTTCGACCCAGGATGCCCTGGGGTCGGTAGAGCATCAGCAGAACCAGGATCAGGCCCACCAGCATCATGCGCAGGGCCCCCACCTGCCCCCCGGTGAGGGGGCCTAACCCCCGCGCCATGAACTGCTGGGTGGCCGCGTTCAGGCCGAAGTAGATCATGCTACCAATAACAACACCCCAATTGCGGCCGACGCCACCCATGATCATGATGAGCCAGGCCACAAAGGTGGTGAGGGGCATGAAGTTCCGCGGGTTTATGTACCTCAGGAAGAGCGCCAGCTGTACCCCGGCCAAGCCCGCGATCATGGCCCCTATTACCAGGGCCTGCAGCTTGTAGGCAACGGTGTTCTTACCCAGGGATGAGGCAACGGTTTCGTCCTCTCTGATGGCCTTGAGGACCCGGCCCCAGGGCGAACCGGTGAGCCTGTTCACCAGCCAGAACACAAGCCCCGCCGTCAAAAGAACCCAGGCCAGGAACAGGGCGCGGTGGCCCAGGGGGCTTAATCCCAGGTTCTCAAAGGGCACTGGAAAACCAAACATTCCCTGGGGGCCCCGGGTCAGCCAGCTTTCGTTGTTCAACACCATCCGGATGATCTCAGCAAACCCGATGGTGACTATGGCCAGATAGTCGTCGCGAAGCCGTATCACCGGCAGGCCGATTAGGAGGCCAAAAGCCCCGGCGGTTATCACGGCTACCAGCATCGCCAACCACAGCGGCGCCCCTGAAAGAACAATAATCACCATGGTGTAGGCCCCCACGCCCATAAAGGCCACATGGCCGAAGTTGATCAGTCCCGTATGCCCAAACTGCAGGTTCAATCCTAGGGAGAAGAGGGCAAAGATAACCAGGTTTGTCGCGAAGCCCAGCAGGTAGCTGAGGAGATTCATGTCAGCTCCTCCTTACCAAGCAGGCCCCGGGGCAGCAGGAAGAGTATCGCTATCATCACGGCATACCCCACCGCCAGCTTGTAGTGGTTGGGGATGACCAGGGCTGATAGCTCCTGGGTAACCCCGATTAGCAGGCCTCCCAACATCGCTCCATAGGCGTTGCCGATCCCGCCCAGGATAATAGCGGCAAACATGGGCAGCAGCAGAAACCAACCCAGGTTGGGGTTAATGGGCCGGGTAAAGGCATACAGGGCGCCTCCACCAGCGGCTAGAAGCCCCCCCAAAACCCAGGTCCAAAGGATCACGTTATCTACATTGACACCGGAGACCCAGGCCAGGTCCATGTTGTCCGCTAATGCCCTCATGGCCTTGCCGATTGTTGTATACTGCAGAATCAGGTGAACGGCCAGGGCTGCCAGCGCAGCCGCGGCCGTCACCTGAATCTGCTGGGGTGTGAGCATAACGGGACCAAGGAGGAGGGCCTGCTCAACAGGGACTTGGTAACTGACACTGCTTGTGCCATAGATGAAGATGATTAAGTTCCTGAGGAAGAGGGCTAAGCCGATAGACACGACAATCAGGGTCACCCTGTCGGCCCCGGAGCGCCGTAGCTTGCTCCAGAGGACAACCTCCAGGACCACACTGATCACTGCCCCCACAAGCATCCCAACTAGCACCCCCACCCAGGGGGACACCCCCCAGGCGATGTTAACCGCCAGGGCGGCATAGGCGCCCACCGTCACTGTGTCACCGTGGGCGAAGTTGGTCAGATCCAGAATGCTGTAGATCAGCGACAGCCCCACGGCGGTGAGGGCGACAATTGCTCCTATTATAACCCCGTTCGCTAGTGCCTGAAGTACTGGTTCCATGGCTGTTACCCGTCCCTCCTTCACTCTTCTCGTCAGTCAGGGTTGTTCTCCTGAAGGCGTCTGGTCTATCAACTATCAGCTACTTCAACTATTCAGGCACTACGTCCCCGACGGCCTCTACACTTCCGTCGGGCTGGATCTCCCATACCTCGTAGGCACTGAGCACATCGCCGACTTCATCCATGTTCACGTTCCCTGAAGCCCCTTCATAGTCAATGTCTTTGCCCTCGCGTATCAGCTTGAGGGCCTCATCGGGATCAGAGACCTTAACCCCCGGAGGGCTTGCTACCTCAAGGAGCGCCTCTTTGATGGCTGGCCCGGAGGATTCCCCTGCCTTTTCAATTGCCAGGAGGGCCAGTACTACGGCATCATATGTGTGAGCATCAAAGGGTCCTGACGGCCCCTTTCCGTGCATCTCTTCGAACTTCTCCACGAAGAAGTCATAGGCCGGCCCGGTGGCCTTCGGCCTCGTTCCCTGGATACCAGCAATGATGTAGTTGCCCTGGGCGTCTTTGCCAACGCTTTCTGCCAGTTCATCTGACTGGAGACCCTCACTGAGGATGAACTCCGCTGTATCCAGCAGCCCCTGCTGGTAGGCGGTGCGCAGAATGATGGAACCCGTCTCCGGGTAACTGACCAGAATCACACACTCTGGGGCCGCCTGGGCAATCTGGGCAACATCACCGTCAAAGGTAACGCCCTGAGGGTCATAGAGCACATCCGCCACTATCTCCCCGCCCGCGGCCTCGAAGGCCTCAACGAAGACATTCTTAAAGGCCTCGCCGTACTGGTTATTGAGGGCCAGGGTTGCAGCCTTGGTATAGCCTTTAGCCAGGGCCAGCTGGGCCATGACCTTGCCCTGCAACGCGTCAGAGGGGGCGGTGCGGAAGAAGTATCCGCCGTCATCGTAGTTAGTGAAATCGGGAGAAGTTGACGAGGGGGAGATCATCACAACCTGGGCCGGTTGGGCGACGCTGAGGGCGGCGAAGGAATTACCAGACCCGGCGGCGCCGACTACTACTGCCACCTGTTCCAGGTTGACCAGTTGATCCATTCCCTCGCGGGCGGTGTTCTCTTCGGTGGCGGTGTCCATCACAACAGGCTCAACGTCACGACCAAGAACCCCACCGGCGTCCTGGATCACTTGGGCCCCGACTTGGCCCGCGGCGATCATGGGTTGTCCCACCTGCGCCAAGTCACCAGTGGCCGGCAGCAAGATGCCGACCTTGATCGGACCGGTAGGTCCATCCTCACCGTCTTCCGACGGCGCCTCCCCTGCTGGCGAAGTGCACCCGGACAGAGTGAGCCCAAGCACCAAAAGCCCCACCAGGAGGTAGTTGAAGGAAATCCTGGTTTTCCTTACCTTTGTCATCCTTTCACTCCCTTTCATGGTTGTTGGCCTCTCACCGCGATGATCTCCTGGCGTTTTGCACCGCCCAACTTGCAGTTTCGCCTCCCAACGGGTAGAATAGATAATTGGGTAAAGAGAAAGCGACCTTCTTCCTGAAGGATCTCTTTCTCTTTCCGCTGAGCCACTACCGGTTAAACCTTGGCCGAGGACACCGGTGGTGGCTTTTGTCATACTGGAAGTATACCTGTTGGATAGGGTGGGCAAACCTTGTTGTAATAGGAGAGCAAGCCCATTGCGATAATTTACAGACTATTATAGCATCTATTGCGTAGATATCCAAGACTTAAATCCCCACCCAAAGGCACTTGGAAGGAGATACCAGCGTTGGCAGGGCCAAATGCATCTACATCGAGACGGCTGAAAACCATTGGCATCCTTGGAGGCATGAGTTGGGAATCCACCGCTGAGTACTACCGCATTTTAAACAAATTGGTACAGGAGAGACTCGGCGGGCTTCATTCAGCGAAGATCATCATACACTCCTACGACTTCGCTGAGATTGAAGATCTGCAGGCGCGGGATCGCTGGGATGAGGCGGCCCAGACCCTTAGTGCCACCGCGAAGCGACTTCAGGGGGCCGGGGCTGACCTGATCCTCATCGGCGCCAACACCATGCACAGGGTAGCCGACCAGGTGCAGGCCGCCGTCACCGTGCCCCTAGTCCATATTGCCGATGCCACCGCGCACGAGTGCAAGGCCTCGGGCCTAAAGAAGCTGGGCCTCTTAGGCACGCGCTTCACCATGGAGGGGGATTTCTACCGGGATCGCCTGACCGACAACCACGGCCTTCAGATTGTAATTCCCGGGAAAGACGGACGCCAGCTTGTGCACGGGATTATCTACGACGAGCTCTGCCAAGGGATTATTCATGACCCCTCACGGAGGGCGATCCAGGAGATCATCCAAGGGCTGGTTGACAGGGGCGCCGAAGGCATCATCCTGGGCTGCACTGAGCTGCCGCTCCTTGTCAAGGAGTCAGACGCCGGCGTGCCGCTCCTGGACACCACTGCCATCCACGCCCGAGCCGCGGTAGAGATTGCCCTAGCTCAGTAGGTTCGCTCTGCAAAGTCTATAGTTCGATCTTGTGTTCACCCAGGACTACCTCAACCAGCTTCCATATCTGGTTTGCATCATCCAGGGCTGCCCTGAGGTCTTTCAGAGTGTAGTGCTCGTGAGGGGTATCGCCAGGCAGCCCGTTGGGGTAGCGGGTAGGTATATAAAACCGGTCCAACCGCCGGCAGGCATCGAGAACCTCACCAAAACGGCTATCCCCAGAAACCAGTCTCTTAGCCAGGTCCACGAGAGAATGACCCGGAACGAATCTCTCTCCAGAGGCGTACAGACATGCCTTGAGGGCCTTCTCCGAGGCCTGCTGTGCCATGAAGCATCCTTTGTCGAAGAAGCGCTCCTCTCTCAAGAGCCATTCTACAAAGTCCAGGTCGTTACGGGCCTGAAGGACCCAACGTTGACTCTCCCCCCGGCTATCCTTCATAGACCACATCCCCCTCTCGGACCACCATCTCCACGAGACTGTTGCCTCTGGCCAACATCTGCTCAAACTCCTGCGGGGTGTAAACCAGAATATCAACTCCCACGGGAAGGTCCCAACACATATAGGCATCTTCCAGCCGATCGAGAAACCGTTTTTCGGTGTCCTGTACGATCACAATATCCACATCGCTGAATTCATCGGCTTCGCCTCTGGCATAGGAACCAAACAGGATGATCTTCTGCGCTTTGAGAGGCAGAAAACTCCGGACAACTGCCCTCTTCAGTTCTTTATAGGGCATCAAAACCAATGTACTCCCTCCGTTGAGGATGAGAACCGTTGATTGCACTATCCCGGGCATGTATAGATGTCTTTAATAGTGTCTTCGCTCTCAGATGGCAGGTTCCTCCAGAGTAGTTCTTAGCGAAGAGCGTCTTCCAGGAAGCCTCGCAGCAGCCGCCCGTTTGTCCACTGGCGGGCCAAGACAATCTTCCCGTCCTTGTCAACCACGTAGATCTTGTTGGGGAAACCCCTGTAGGCCACGGTGGTGGTGTTGTCAATGTCGTCGATGAGTATCGTAGGCCCTTCGACCCCCAGTTCGTCCCTGGTCCGCTCAGCCAGCCTCTCCCTTTCCTCAAAGGTGTCGGGCTGCTTCACCCTGAACTGCCTAGGGTGGGCCTCTGGGGTGTAAATGACAAAGAACTTGACGGGCCTGTCGGCGAAGTCAGCGGCTACCTCTTCGATGAGCCTCACCTGGGCCCTGAAGGGAGGTCAGGTGAAGGAACCGAATTCCAGCACCAACAGCTCGTCACCGATAATCTCCCTGAGGCTTACCTCCTCGCCCTCCAGGGTTGACAGGGTGAAGTCAGGGGCCTTGTCCCCCACCGCCAGCATCTTGTCGACGGTGTTCTGGAAGGTGAGAGGGGGGTCGGTCCCCGGCTCCGTCCGGTCCGGGGCCTCTTCAGCGCCAAAGCCCAGGAAGCGTCCACAGCCCACCAGGGACAGGGCGAGGGTCACTGCCGCGAGGGACAGGATTAAGACTAACCTTCTCCGCCTGGATGAACCTGTTCTCAGCAAACGGTCTCTCATGGAACCTTCCTCCCGTGTGAACCGATCTCCCGTGTCTTCTTTGTCTACTAACCTGCCCGCTCCCTGCCCACGGCTACCCACCGGCCAAGGCCGCACAACGAATTCTAGCGCGACTGCAGGTGGGGCTTTCGGCGCAGGAAGGCCGCCGCGCAGAGGAGCACGTTTGTCCATGGTATCAGCCCCCCCGCCGCAAAGACCACTGCCCCCAGGGTTCTCACGGCCATCACTGGAGAGACCAGCTGGCGGACGGTGATGAAGTCCATGCCGAGTAAGCGCCACAGGTACACCTGGAGGATACCGGCAACCGTCAAGGCTCCGCCCATTACGACGAGTCCTATATTGAGGAGAACCAGGGCCACCAGGCCCCACCTCTGGTTCAGGTTCTGTGTCAGATGCCAGCCCGGCAGGATGTAATAGGCGAAGGCCAGGACGATGAAACCGTAGGTCCCGAACAGCGCCAAGTGGGCATGGGCCGAGGTCAGGATGGTGCCGTGGGTGTAGAGGTTGATGACGGGAAAGGTCAGGGCTAACCCATAGAGCCCGGCGCCCACCAGGTTCCAAAAGACTGCGGACATAAGAAAGAGGAAGGGCAGAGCCAGTTTGTCCTCGAGCTGCGCCCGCTGGGTGGCGGAATAGGCCGTCCAGACCAGGAACAGGATGGGAACCGCCTGGAGAGCGCCGAAGGTAGCCCCCACCCCCTGCCAGAACAGGGGGGTTCCAATCCAGAAGTAGTGGTGGCCCACAGCCAGGAAGGCAGTGGCGACAACAAGGCAGACCTCAAGAAAGAACCACTTCTCAAGCCTCTCCCTCTGAACCCCGGTAAGGGCGATGAGAAACGGCACCAGCAACCCAGCGATGACCAGTTCAAAACTGCCCTCAACCCAGATGTGAACAGTCCAGAACTTGACGAACTCGTCGACAACGATGTTCTGGTAGAAGAGAAAGGTAGGGATATAGAAGGCAACAGCCGTTCCCACCCCCAGGACAAAGGCAATAGCGGTACCCGAAAGCTCTCCGAACTTGGTGTTCTTAAAGGTCCGGATGACATTATAGAGGAACACGATGATGGCCAGGGCGAACATGGCCTTGAAGACCGTGGGGGCCTCAAGGTATTCCCGGCCTACTGTAAAACCCAGGGCCAGGCCGGCCTGAGCCAGGACAATGGCGGCAACCATCAGCCAGAAGTGAGCGTGGGCAAGGAAGGGGCTGTGGATCTCCGCATCGGCCTCCTCGGGAAGGACATAGTAGACCCCTCCCATCACTCCCAACACCGGCCAAAAGATGGCCAGGTTGACATGCATGGAGCGGCCCAGGTTAAAGGGGATCGGTAGTCTCAGGTCCGGGAACATGAACTCCACTGACGCACCTGATGCCAGTATAACTTGGATTGCAAGAAAGAAAAGCGCCCCGGCGCAGAAGGGATAGGCCACCCGCTGGGATCCGTAGAGAGGCCGCTCCCGATCCCTCGGGCTGTCCTGGTGTTCGTCGTCACTTGCGGGTTGGAAAAGCCGGAAGGGCAGGGCCACCACCCACATGGGACTGGTCAGTGCCTTACCCAGGAGGCTCTGGCCCTGCTTCTGAACCCTGTCTTGCTTCTGACTGTGACCCTGGCGTTGGCCTTGACCACGGTCGCTCAACCTCCTCCCCCACCCTCCGGCATGGCCTCTACCCCGGGGCCGTTCTCCTCAGAGACAACATCCTCATCGGGACTGATAATGGGTCTGGGGGGCCACGCGGCGGTATCTATTGACGAGAGGTGTTCCAAGAAATTGAGGACATCGCCAACCTGGGCCGGTGAGACAGTGGGGTGCGGCTTAGTTGTGCTGGGCCGCATGATGGGCCCGTCGGTAAGGAACCTTCGCAGCCAGGCCCGGTCACGGGCCTCGGAGACATTGGTCAGGTCAGGGGCAACATAGGCGCCATTGCCGAAGATAGTGTGGCATCCAACGCAGCCATGCTCCTGCCAGACCCGTTTCCCACGGACAACGGATTCCGGTACAGGCATCACTGCGATAGGCTGAATGGTGATGAAGGCCAGGACGGTGAAGACCGCCAGGCTCAAGGCCAAAACAACCAGCAAAAGGACCCTCACAACGCTCACCCCTCCAAGGGCTATTCTGCCCTGGTCTGGACGAACCTATCAGAGGGATGTGGACGGTGGCTGCAGGTCAGGGGCTCTCCCGACGGGGCCCATCCCACTCAAGGAGGCCCTTGATGTCCTCCCAGGTGATCCCTGTGAGGGGATTGGCGTTCTTCTCCACAACACTATCGAAGAGCCCCTGCTTCCGCTCCTGGAGCTTGAGAATCTTCTCTTCGACGGTGCCGGTTGTGATGAGCTTGTAGACCATGACCTGGTTCTCCTGGCCGATGCGGTGAGCCCGGTCTGAGGCCTGCCGCTCCACCATGGGGTTCCACCAGGGATCAACATGAATGACGATGTCCGCCGCCGTCAGGTTGAGGCCAACGCCCGCCGCCTTCAGGCTCAGCAGGAAAACACCTTGCCCACCGGCATCGTTGAAGCGATCTACCCTTTCCATCCGGTTCCGGGTGGAGCCATCGATGTACTCGTAGCCGATGCCCAGTCTGTCCAGCTCAGAGCTGATGATCTTAAGCATCCTGACGAACTGGCTGAAGACCAGCACCTTGTGGCCGCCCCCAAGGGCCTCTTCGACGATCTCCACCAGGGCCTCCAGTTTGCCGGAACCGGCGCCAGGGTTGGCGCCATCAAGGACCAGGGCAGGGTGGTTGCAGATCTGCCGGAGGCGCATCAGGGCCGCCAGGATGTTAATGCGGGAACGGTTGAACCCCTGTCTCTCGACGGAGTCCATGACGCTGCCGCGCACCTGCTCCAACACGAGGCGGTAGGTGTCCCGCTGCAGCCTGGTCATCTCAACGGGATAGATGTGCTCGATCTTGTCCGGCAGTTCCGTCAAGACCTCCTGTTTGTGGCGGCGCAGGATGAAGGGGGCAACCCGGGCCTTGAGCTCCATCAGCCGTCCTTGATCGCCCTCCTTCATGATGGGATGCAGGTAGTGGCGCTGGAAGGACTGGTTGCTGCCGAAATACCCCGGCATCAGGAAATCCATTATTGACCACAGTTCCTCCAGGGAGTTCTCCAGGGGGGTTCCTGTCAGGACCAGCCGGCGACGGGCCTTGAGGCCCTTGACCGCTTTTGTGCGCTTGGCCGCCGGGTTCTTGATCTTCTGGGCCTCGTCGAGAACGCAGTAGGAGAAGGTCAGGCCCTTGAGCTCGTCAAAATCCCGGGCCACAATGGAGTAAGAGGTGATGACGATCTCCTGCTCCTGAAACTGGTCCCGCAGCCCGACCCGCTCGTCAGGGGTTCCGTGATAGACCAGGTAACGGGTTCCCGAAAAGAACTTCTGAATCTCCTGGGCCCAGTTGTGAATAAGGGTCCGGGGGCAGACCACCAGGGCTGGCCCCTGGAGTTCAAGACTCTTGAGGAGGGTCAGGGTCTGCACCGTCTTACCAAGGCCCATGT